>RKMJ01000031.1_pt1 | contig 457045 bp, 422 predicted proteins | sample 2174201 | NCBI WGS metagenome assembly RKMJ01 (sample SAMN10236717, study PRJNA505202) | synthetic metagenome | isolation source: mock community containing 12 organisms: Thioclava sp. ES.032, Psychrobacter... | place: USA: Walnut Creek | collected 2015-10-01 | reverse complement strand
CTCAGGGGTGAATCCATGCGAAAACGACAAGCAAAGTTGACGGGCACCACAGCTTCGGAGTAACAATGAAACCCCCGCGTCGCTACGCTCCGATGGGTGGCAGCCTTGCGCCGGTCCGGGTGGCAGGCTTCAGGTGGAATGGGTGGCAACCTTCAGCGGTTTACGCAGAAGTCAGTATGTGCCACATCATCAAGATTACGGTGGTAATCAGACGCAGCAATATTCCGGCTCAGATACCCACGGCGAATCATGCCCGAAATCATTTGCTCCAACTGTAGATGAGATTTGGTTGGATACAGAAATTGATCCAGAATTCGCATCATTGCATGACGTCGAATGTGGGCTGGCAGCAACTTTTCAGCTTCGTCCACGCTCGGGAAGCGGTCTAGCATTTTCGCAGTAGCCTGCGGTGAGTTAATAGGAGGCAAAGCATTAATCAGTGGATGCCCTTCATATTCCCGAATTTCTGCTTCTCGGTACTCGGCGAGTGGCAACTTAATCATCATCGTCCTCCAAGAAAGCATCCAAATCGGGGTAGTCTATGCCCTCATTTGAGGGCGTTTTTTGAGAGCGGAAAGGCACTACATCGGCTGGGCGGTCTCGCTTGACCTGATTATTATTTCTAATAGCACTTTGGTCTCTTTCGGTCTCTTTTTCTGTCACGCGATTGTCCCGTATTCCACGGAGCCGCGCTGAATCGCTGGCTGATGACTTATTGATTTTTTGTCGTTTCTTGGCAGTCGCAACAATTTGTTCAACGTCGGCCAGTGAATCCGGCTTTCGATACTCCTCAGCTTGTCGAGCGGTCGCTTTCGTACGGCCCATAGCTTTGAGCACGCCAGCGGCTTCCATAAAACTCATATCGCGAAATTTGCGACTTCTGTCCGAAAGTTCGCACACCCAATAATTCTCAAACGTTTTGTCGGGTCTCAGATAGACCGTATTGGTTCGCCTGGGATCGAAGGCAACTTCAACTTTTGATGGCCGGTTCTGGCGGATGCGATCAAACCAACCTGCTGTAATTGCTTCCCGACAGGTATAAACAAGACCTTTGAGGGTAATGCCCACCTGAGACACTGTTCCATTTTCATAGGGCAAAAGGTTAATTCGAGCTAAACTCTCGTCACATAACCGGAGCTTGCCGGTGCGGTTCTGGATTCCCCAATTCCATAGATCCAACGGTATTGATGGCAGGTCTACTGGCATATCGGGCGCAAGGTCATAGCCTTCAATAACATGCTGGGTGTTATAGACAACAACCAGGTTGATCAGCATTTTTGTGAACTCAGAAAGGTTCAGCACTGCATCCAATTCATAGCGCTTACCGATGCGTTTCTTACCATTCACCGGCTCCACTACACCCCCCACGTAAGGCCGGAACTGACTCTGAATTGTGTTGAAGAACCGCTCGCAGATCGCTTTATCATCACCTCGGTAGGCCCGTGAGTTACTCAGTTGCACGCCGAACCTGTTAACCAGCACATCGGCTTGGCGGTATAGAAGTTCGCCCCTATCGGCCATCATCCCCGCAGGAATGCCGATACTGGGCCAATCTTCCGTTCGGATATTCACTCCGTATTCCCGGCAATAGGCCGTTTTGTCACTAAAGGAATTACTCAACGCCAGCATTGCGGCCACCCAAGAGGGGTTTTCCAGGCCCACGTACATGCCAACCACCATTCGACTAAACACGTCTTTGACGAAGTACAAAACGGGTCGACCGATGATGACGTTAGGATCATCTTCGGCCACGAGATAAAGATCGCCGATCGTCGCATCGATCTCGTATCGTGCTCCGGGGCCAAAATTCAGATTCGCTGACGTGCTTGTCAACGCTCGTATATCTTTTTCGTAAATTCGTGCAGGAGTTCGCTTCCGCATGACTACGCTATTCTGATAATTAGTCTGAAAGAAATACCGAAACTGCTTCAGTGTGGGCACCGCCGATTCTGTGGCAGTGGGATATCGTGCTTTAAAGAGGCCAACAGCTTTATCCTTCGCCGCGGTCAGCGGCACCTTTTCATTGGTCAGATAAAAGCCATCGAGCACCATGCGAAACAGCTCCGCTACCTCCTCTGTTACTGGTACACCTACCCCTAGGGAAACCGTTCGCTTTCGCCCAACTTTGTTTTCAATTTCGCGCCTTGGCTGCCCAGCGGCTCCGCATTTATAGTAGTCCGGCGCTAAAGCATTTGGTGCCATTCCCCTCTGCCAATAACGCCGAAGTTGGCGAGTGATGTAAAGCCTCGGCTTATCAGTAGATATTAGGAGCTGGCCTATCAGCCGATTACGCTCACTCTTGATGAACATCAGCGCGTAATCGCCAAGTAAAGGGCTGATGGTACTCCACGCGTCGTCCCGTCTTGCAGCGCCAACGCTGCCCTCTTCGATACTGACCAAAGGGTATGGGTCAGAGATAGATTCATATCCAGCTGCGTGGAATTCTTCTTCTGAGATTGGGAAAGGCCAGGCTTTCTCGCTATCTATATCGATCAGCATTAAGTTACTTAGATGCTCAAGAACGACTCTGTGACGTCTATTTGTATCGGGATCGCTGAAAACTTGATTAAGAAGCATTATTCACCCCGGCGACTGGCACTGTTTCTCTGAGTGCGAGGTCTCCATAGGTCCAGCTGTAGAACGCTTTATCTAAAGGAGCCCGTATGAATCGATAGGCCACCGCATGCCGGAGGATGCTCAAATGAAACCCGGGGTCTAGTTCATATTGGTCATCGAGCTTTGCGCACAGTCGTGTCACCTTGGCTTGGGGGTACAGCTCCAGCCGGTACAAAAGATCCTGCACGTCTGAAACGCCCAGCTCTTGGTGATTGGTCATGTCCGGATTTAGGTAAGGCTGGATCCAGAGCAGATTTTCTCGCATACCATCAGTTACTTCCCTCTGTGTGAAAATCCTCCACTCGATTCCGTGAGCTTCCCAGAATGTTTTTTCAATTTGGAGTTTTTCCATAACTCTTAGCTTTGATAGTTCTGATGAGGGTTTGACGGCAATCGCCAGTTGCTTACCCGAAGACAGGTCGATCAAAAGATCGGTTGAAACGACGGTCAGAAGTCCACGGACCTGAGGATGACGAATACCCAAGCGAGCACAGATATCGAGAGTATCCTCGATTGGCAGGGGATATTGTTCACGAATATCAATGGTTTTCTCAAATTGATCGAAAATCAAGAAGGCATAAAGTTCTATACCAGATAGCAGGTGATGCACTCGACCGACCGAAGCACTTCGAATTCGAACACTTTCACCCTGACTGCTGAGCTCATGAACCTTGATGAATGGCTCATAGTCTTTTCCTGCTCCCCGGCCACGGGTTTTGAGCAGCCTTTCGTGTTTCGGATCGATGGGTTTATTAGTATCTGCCATAAAAAAAGCCTCCTGCTAAACTTAGAATAGCAGGAGGCTTACTTTTATCAAACTTTAATGTAAATTATCAGACTTTATTAGGATTTATCAAACTATAATGTCCTCTGACAAAACTCTACCAGAGTCCTACGGGTCTTATTCCACCGTAACACTCTTCGCCAGATTACGCGGCTGATCCACATCCGTGCCTTTCAACACGGCCACGTGATAAGACAAAAGCTGTAGCGGCACCGTGTACACGATAGGCGCGGTAATCTCGTGTACCGAGGGCAGTGATAAAACATGCAGGCCTTCTTCCGCCTTCACGTTGGCTTGAGAGTCTGCAAACACAAACAGCTCACCGCCGCGGGCGCGGACTTCCTCAAGGTTGGACTTGAGCTTTTCCAGCATCGCGTTGTTCGGCGCTACCGTTACCACCGGCATGTCACTGTCTACCAGCGCCAACGGGCCGTGCTTGAGCTCGCCGGCCGGATAGGCTTCGGCGTGTATGTAAGAAATTTCTTTCAGTTTCAGAGCACCTTCCAGAGCCACCGGGAACAAAGAGCCACGGCCCAAGAACAAGCTGTGGACTTTGTCCAAAAAGGCGCCAGACAGCTCGGCGATGGCGCTGTCTAAAGCCAACACCTGCTCGACCTGTCCCGGCACTTTATGAAGCGCCTCGACGATTTCGGCTTCGCGCTCTTCGGTCAGGCCGTTGTGGCGCGCCAACGCCAGGGTGAAAATCAGCAGCGCGGTGAGCTGGGTGGTGAAGGCTTTGGTGGAGGCTACACCAATTTCCGGGCCGGCCTGGGTCATCATCACCAGATCGGATTCGCGCACCAGCGAGCTGCCTGGCACGTTACAAATGGCCAAAGCGGCGCGAAAGCCGGCTTTTTTAGCCTGGCGCAAGGCCGCCAGGGTATCGGCGGTTTCGCCGGATTGGGAAATGCACAAGAACAGGGTGTCGGGCTGGATTACGTGTTTACGATAGCGGAATTCGGACGCCACCTCCACTGAGCAGGGCACACCGGCTAGATCTTCAATCCAGTAACGGGCCACCATACCGGCGTGGTAACTGGTGCCACAAGCGATAATCTGTACGTGTCGCACGTTCTTGAGCAGGTCTCCGGCGGACGTTCCCAGCGCTTGTTCCAGCACTTTTTTGGCGGTCACCCGGCCTTCCATGGTGGCTTTGATGACACGCGGCTGCTCAAAGATTTCCTTCAGCATGAAGTGGCGATATTCGCCTTTATCAGCGGAATCGCTGCCGTGTTCAAAGCGATTGATGGGCCGTTCCACAACGTGCCCTTCGCGGTCGCGAATCTCCATACGGTCGCGGCGAATGTCAGCCATATCGCCTTCTTCCAGAAACATGAAGCGGTCGGTTACCGGCAGCAGTGCAAGTTGGTCAGAAGCAATGAAGTTCTCGCCGATGCCTACGCCAATCACCAGTGGACTGCCTTCGCGGCACACGACCATGTGATCGGGTTCATTGGCGTGTATTACCGCCAGGGCGTAAGCGCCACGCAGGTGGCTGATTGCCTGGCTGACCGCCTGATACAGATCGCCGGTGATGCGGTATTTTTTCTCGATCAGGTGGGCGATCACTTCGGTGTCGGTTTGCGAGGTGAATTCGAAGCCTTCGGCTTTCAGTTCCTCGCGCAGTTCCTGATAGTTTTCGATGATGCCGTTGTGCACGATGGCCAGGCGGTCACCGGACATGTGTGGGTGGGCGTTCATCTGCGAGGGCGCACCGTGGGTAGCCCAGCGGGTGTGGGCGATACCCACAGGACCCGCCGGCGGATTGGCAGCAATGGCTTCAGCCAAAGCAGCCACTTTGCCCACTTCGCGGGCGCGATGCACCTGTGCTGCGGAGTCAATCACGGCCATACCTGCCGAATCGTACCCGCGGTATTCAAGGCGACGCAGTCCCTCAAGAAGTATGCCGTGAACATCCCTTTCTGAAACCGCACCTACAATGCCACACATGCTGTTTGTCCTGTTCGTCGTAAGAATTGTCGTGAAAACGGTGAAAAAAGTTCTGGAAAGCAGTAAACAGTAAACAGTAAACAGTAATCGTACTCAGTGTTTTTTTGGCGGTTGCCAGCCGGGTATATTGCGCTGACGCCCGCGGGCAACTGCCAGTTCTTGCTCTGCGACATCTTTGGTGATGGTTGAGCCTGCACCAACGGTGGCGCCTGCGCCAATAGTGACCGGTGCGACCAAGGCACTGTTGGAGCCGATAAACACGCCATCACCTAACACCGTCTGGGACTTGTTCACACCATCATAGTTGCAGGTGATGGTGCCCGCACCTACGTTTACGCCGGCACCCAGCGTAGCATCGCCAATGTAGCTCAGGTGGTTAATTTTGCTGCCTTCACCCAAGATGGCTTTTTTGGTTTCAACAAAGTTGCCCACTTTGGTGTTGGCCGCCAACTGTGTACCCGGCCGCAAGCGCGCAAAGGGTCCAACTTGGGCATTTTCGCCCACGATGGCTTGCTCGATCACGCTGTGAGCGTGAATCTGCGCGCCGTCAGCTATGGTCGCATCGGTGATCACGCAGCCAGGGCCAATACACACATGGCTACCCAGGGTCACCTTACCGATAAACACCACGTTGACATCAATCAGCACGTCGTTACCAATGCTAAGCTCACCGCGCACGTCTACCCGCGCCGGGTCTGCCAAAGTAGCACCTTCAGTCATCAGGCGTTCGGCTTCACGGCTTTGATACCAGCGTTCTAACTCAGCCAGCTGCACGCGGTTATTCACGCCTTGTACTTCAAACGCATTGCTCGGTTGAGCAACGTTAACCGTCATGCCCGCCTGCACCGCCATGGCGATGATATCAGTCAGGTAGTATTCACCCTGGGCGTTGCTACTAGAAAGCTGTGGCAACCAAGTTTTCAAGTGGCCAGCCGTGACGGCAAGAATGCCGGTGTTCACTTCGCGAATCGCCAGTTGTTCCGCGCTGGCGTCTTTTTGTTCCACAATGGCCGTTACCTGGCCTGCATTGTTGCGCAGAATACGGCCGTAGCCCTGGGGGTTATCCAGAGTGACCGTTAGCAGTCCGAGGGATTTTTCATCCAGATTCTGAACCAACCCTTGCAACGTGTCCGCCGTAGTCAGCGGTACATCGCCGTAAAGCACCAGCACTCGCGCATCATCCGGCAAGCCTGGCAATGCTTGGGCAACGGCATGTCCGGTGCCTAGCTGTTGCTCCTGCATAACCCAGCTGACGTTATGGCCCGCAGAGGCGGCTTTTACCTGATCGGCACCATGGCCAACTACCCCGTGAATCCCCGCCGCGCCCAAGGTTTTGGCAGTCACTATCACGTGGTGCAGCATGGATCGCCCGGCAACCTTGTGCAGCACCTTTGGCAGCGATGATTTCATCCGGGAGCCCTGGCCTGCGGCCAGAATAACAACGTGCAGCGGTGACATGAGGTAACTCATCCTTTGTGGTCAGACTCTGTTTAACGGTGATGCAGATAATAAAAAAGCCGCATCCTTGCAGTGGGTGCCGGCATTGCACTCACCCAATACGGTGACACAACACCCGCTACCCACGCCGGGATGCGGCTTGTTCAGAGCGAGCCCTGCCGAACGATGTTAACGAACGTTCTTACGCAGTTTTTGCAATGTGCGTAGCTGAGCGGCGGCTTCTGCCAGTTCGGCTGCGGCACGGTAGTACTCGAACTCGCCCGTTTTATTCGCCAGTGTCGCTTCGGCGTCTTTCTGGGCCTGCAATGCTGCGGCCTCGTCGACGTCTTTCGCGCGCACCGCGGTGTCGGCCATCAGGGTGACAAGATTCGGCTGTACTTCCAGGTAGCCCCCGGACACATACAGAATTTCTTCTTCACCACCTTGCTTGATGATCCGCACAGCGCCCGGTTTGAGCGCAGACAGCAGCGGAGCATGGCCTAACTGAATGCCCAACTCACCCTCGGAGCCAGTAGCGATAAGCATCTCTACCAGACCGGAGTAAATCTTCTTTTCAGCGCTTACGACGTCGCAATGTACAGTCATAGCCATTATCTAAACCTCTTGGGTCAGAAATTGAAAGAGATTTACTTACTTTCTTTCAATTTCATAGCCTTCGCTTTTTCGACGGCTTCATCCATGGTGCCGACCATGTAGAACGCCTGTTCAGGCATATCGTCATAGTCGCCGTTAAGGATGCCTTCGAAGCTGCTGATGGTCTCTTTCAGAGACACATACTTGCCGGGCGAACCGGTAAATACTTCGGCAACGTGGAACGGCTGGGACAAAAATCGCTCAATCTTACGGGCGCGGGATACGGTCTGCTTGTCGTCTTCAGACAGCTCGTCCATGCCCAGGATAGCGATAATATCTTTCAGTTCCTTGTAACGCTGCAGAACGTTCTGCACACCACGGGCAACCGTATAATGCTGCTCGCCAATCACCAGCGGATCTAGCTGACGCGAAGTCGAGTCAAGCGGATCGATCGCAGGATAAATACCCTTGGAAGCAATGTCCCGGCTCAATACCACGGTGGCGTCAAGGTGGGAGAAGGTGGTGGCTGGTGACGGATCGGTCAAGTCATCCGCCGGTACGTATACCGCCTGGATAGACGTGATGGAACCGCTTTTAGTGGACGTAATACGTTCCTGCAACTCCCCCATCTCTTGAGCCAGCGTGGGCTGGTAGCCTACAGCGGAAGGCATACGGCCCAGCAGTGCAGACACTTCTGTACCCGCCAAAGTGTAACGATATATGTTGTCGATAAAGAACAACACGTCACGACCTTCTTCACGAAATTTCTCAGCGACGGTCAGGCCGGTCAGGGCTACACGCAAACGGTTTCCGGGGGGCTCGTTCATCTGGCCGTAAACCATGGCCACTTTGTCGAGTACGTTGGAATCCTTCATTTCGTAGTAGAAGTCGTTACCTTCACGAGTCCGCTCACCCACACCGGCGAACACGGACAAACCCGAGTGTTCTTTGGCGATGTTGTTGATCAGCTCCATCATGTTAACGGTCTTGCCTACGCCGGCGCCGCCGAACAGGCCGATTTTGCCACCTTTGGCAAACGGGCAAACCAGGTCAATAACCTTGATGCCGGTTTCCAGAAGGTCGGCAGATGCGGCCTGATCTGCATAGCCAGGCGCTTTTCGGTGAATCGCCCAACGCTCTTCTTCGCCAATCGGGCCCGCCTCGTCGATAGGGCGACCCAGAACGTCCATGATGCGGCCAAGAGTCTTGGTGCCCACAGGTACTGAAATCGGCTTGTGAGTGTTTTCTGCTTTCAGGCCACGCCTCAAGCCTTCGGTGCTGCCCATCGCGATGGTACGTACAACGCCGTCGCCCAGCTGTTGCTGAACTTCCAGGGTTGTTTCGCCACCTTCAAGCAGAAGTGCGTCGTAAATGCCGGGCACGGCATCACGTGGAAATTCCACGTCGATAACCGCGCCAATGATCTGAACGATGTGTCCGCTACTCATGCTCGGTTCCTCGCTATCTTCATAGTCAATAATACCAGTAGGATTGTGGCGGATCAGACCGATGCCGCGCCGCTCACAATTTCCGAAATCTCTTGCGTAATGGCTGCCTGACGAGCTTTGTTGTATACCAACTGCAGGTCTTTGATAATGTCACCGGCGTTATCGGTAGCACTCTTCATGGCAATCATCCGGGCAGCCTGTTCGCAGGCCAGATTCTCTACCACGCCCTGATAAACCTGGGACTCAATATAACGTGGCAGTAACCCGTCCAGAATCGGACGTGAATCCGGCTCGTAGAGGTAATCCCACTGGTGACCGATATCTTCTTCCGTGCCTTCCGGCAGCGGCAGTAATTGCTGTGCTTTTGGCATTTGCGTCATGGTGTTAACGAATTCGTTACTAACCAGGTACAACCGATCAATTTTGCCGTCCCGGAAAGAATCCAACATTACCTTAACGTTACCGATCAAAGCTTCCGCGCTGGGGTCGTCACCGATGTGCGTTAGCGCCGCGACCACGTTACCGCCGTAGCTGCGGAAAAATGAAGCGCCTTTCTGCCCAATGGCGCAGAGATCAATCGCAACATCTTTATTTTTCCAGTCACGCATTTCGCGCACCAGCAGTTTGAACGCGTTGCTGTTCAAACCACCGCACAAACCGCGGTCAGAGGAGATAACGATGTAGCCTACACGCTTCACCTCACGCTCAAGCATGAACGGATGCCGATAATCTTTGTTGGACTTGGCAATGTGTCCAATTACCTGGCGCATCTTTTCAGCATAAGGCCGAGTCGCCCGCATGCGTTCCTGCGCTTTGCGCATTTTACTCGCCGCCACCATTTCCATGGCGCTGGTGATTTTTTGCGTGCTCTTGATGCTGCCGATCTGATTACGTATTTCTTTTCCGATGGCCATAGGTCACTGCCCTTTCAAGTTAGACACTCATTTGGACCAACAGGCCCGCCGCAGCGGGCCGGCGCTGTTACCAGGTTTGAGTGGTCTTGAATTTCTCCAGCGCAGCTTTCAGGCCAGCGACAACGTCATCGTTGTAGTTGCCGGCAGCGCCGATTTTCTCAAGCAGATCATTTTGCTCGGCACGCATCCAATCCAGTAACTGTGCTTCGAACTCAACCACTTTGGTGACATCTATGTCATCAAGGAAGCCTTCGTTGGCGGCATACAGAACGGTCCCCATTTCAGCCACAGACATCGGGCTGTATTGGTTCTGCTTCATCAACTCGGTCACGCGCTGGCCGTGCTCAAGCTGCTTGCGTGTCGCTTCATCCAGATCCGAGGCAAACTGGGCAAAAGCCGCCAACTCACGGTACTGAGCCAGAGCCAGACGAATGTTACCACCCAGTTTCTTCATGATTTTGGTCTGAGCTGCACCGCCTACCCGCGATACCGATATACCCGCGTTCATCGCCGGGCGAATACCGGAGTTAAACAGGTTGGTCTCGAGGAAGATCTGGCCATCCGTGATGGAGATTACGTTGGTCGGTACGAAGGCCGACACGTCACCTGCCTGGGTCTCGATGATTGGCAACGCGGTCAAGGAACCGGTTTTACCTTTTACTTCACCGTTGGTGAACTTTTCAACGTAGTCGGCATTCACGCGGGAAGAGCGCTCCAGCAGACGGGAGTGCAAATAGAACACGTCACCTGGATAGGCTTCACGGCCTGGCGGACGACGCAACAGCAGAGAGATCTGGCGGTAAGCAACGGCCTGTTTTGACAGGTCGTCGTACACAATCAGAGCGTCTTCGCCACGGTCACGGAAGTATTCGCCCATGGTGGTGCCGGAATACGGTGCCAAAAACTGCATGGCTGCCGGATCTGCCGCACCTGCGGCCACCACGATGGTGTGATCCATCGCACCGTGCTCTTCCAGCTTGCGCACAATCGCAGCGATCGAGGACTGCTTCTGACCGATGGCAACGTAGATACACTTGATGCCGGAATTCTTCTGGTTGATGATCGCGTCGATGGCAACAGCGGTCTTACCAATCTGGCGGTCACCGATGATCAGCTCGCGCTGGCCACGGCCAACCGGGACCATGGTATCGATCGCTTTCATACCGGTTTGAATCGGCTGATCAACAGACTGACGTTCAATAACGCCAGGCGCTACCTTTTCAATCGAATCGGTCAGGCTGGTACCCAGCTCGCCTTTGCCATCAATCGGGACGCCCAGACCATTAACAACACGGCCCAGCAGTTCGCGGCCAACTGGAACCTCAAGAACACGGCCGGTACAACGAACCTTCTGGCCTTCGGCCAGGTCTTCGTAGTCACCCAGAACCACAGCGCCAACAGAGTCGCGCTCAAGGTTCAGAGCCATGCCGAAAGTGCCATTGGCGAATTCAATCATCTCGCCCGACATAACATCGGCCAGGCCGTGAATCAGCACAATGCCGTCTGCAACAGACAGAATGGTGCCTTCGTTTTTTGCTTCAGAAGAGATATCGAGCTTGTCGATTCTCTTTTTAATGATGTCACTGATCTCGGATGGATTCAGTTGCTTCATGCCTTTGTCCTCAAACCTTTTGCTGAAATCAGGAGCCCAGTGCTTTAGCCATTTTTGCCAGCTTGCCACGGACTGAAGCGTCAATAACCAAATCGCCAGAATTTACCACCACACCGCCAATCAATGAGCGATCAACAGCGGTTTCCAAGGCGACTTTACGCTCCAGCTTTCTAGACAATGCTTCTGCCAAATGTTGCTGCTCTTCGGGTGTCATTTCGTACGCCGTGCTTACCTTCATAGTCACCGTGCGCTCAAGTTCTGCGCGGTAAAAAGCAAACATGGTCGAAATTTCCGGCAGTAGCGCCAAGCGCTTGTTTTCAGCAAGAATCAACAGGAAGTTTCTGAGTGCTTCAGGCATCTGTTCTTCAGCGGTTTCGAAAAACAGCTCTGCCTTGCGTTGCTCAGACAGGCCAGGATTGGCCAGAATGTTCTTCACAGCTTTGTTGGCCGCCAAAATGCCCACGAACGCCAGCGCCTGATCCCAGGAATCGACGGCGTCATGTTCTTTAGCGGCTTCAAAAACGGCTTTCGCGTAGGGCCGGGCTAACGTTATCGGTTCTGCCATGGGTCCCTCGCTTAGAGTTGTGCGGCCAGCTTGTTCAGCATTTCGCTGTGCGCTTTAGCATCGACAGACGTTTCCAGAATTTTCTCGGCACCGGCAATGGCGAGTGTTGCCACTTCTGCCCTCAGTGCATCACGAGTCTGAACACGCTCCTGTTGAATTTCCGCCCGGGCTTGCTCAATCAGCTTTTCACCCTCTTTGCGAGCATCACCTTTGGATGCTTCCACAATCTGGGCGGCGCGCTTATTGGCCTGGTCGATAAGAACAGCGGCTTCTTCTTTGGCTTGATGCATTTGCTGGGCTGCTTTTTCCTGAGCAAGCTCAAGATCCAGCGAAGCCCGGTCAGCAGCAGAAAGACCATCAGCAATCTTCTTCTGGCGCGCTGCCATGGCTGCCGTAATCGGCGGCCATACATACTTCACGCAGAACCAGACGAAAATAGCGAAGGCAATCGATTGCCCTATTAACGTAAGGTTTATATTCACGGCAATATACCTCTTGCTATTCGTTGCATGCTAGTAACCAAAAAACCGGGCGCTTAGCTCTGAAACTCAGAACAACGCCCGCATCTTCAGGCTGTGTTTAGCCAGCAACAACGAAGATCAGGTACATCGCGATACCAACACCGATCATTGGAACGGCGTCCAGCAGACCAGCCATGATGAAGGTTTTAACTTGCAGTTGGTTAGCCATTTCTGGCTGACGAGCTGTAGCTTCAAGCAATTTTCCGCCCAGAATACCAAAGCCGATACCGGTGGCCAGTGCGCCCATACCGATGATAATCGCTGCTGCAATAAATACCATTTCCATTGAGAACTCCTCAGTTTTTAAGATAGTTAAGGGTTTGCTTTTTAACGGGTAAATCAGTGATCTTCGTGTGCTGATGCAAGATAAACTATGGTCAACATCGTGAAAATAAACGCCTGCAGCGGAACAACCAATATATGGAAAATGGCCCAGGGCACGCTCAGTGTCCACTGCGCCCAAAATGGCAGCAGCGCAATCAGAATAAATACAATGTCACCAGCATACATGTTACCGAACAAACGTAACGCCAGACTGATGGGCTTCACAATCAATACCAGGATTTCCAGTACCAGGTTCACCGGAATCAGCGCCCAGTGATTGAACGGCGTCATGCCCAGTTCTTTGGCGAAGCCCGTTATACCTTTGACCTTCAAGCTGTAGAAGATGATCAGTATGAACACGCCAATGGATATACCAAAGGTGGCGTTGGGATCCGTCGTCGGCACAATTTTGAAGTATTCGAGACCCATAAACTGGGCCAACATCGGAATGTAGTCAACCGGGATCAGCTTGAGCGCGTTCATCAGCAGAATCCACACGAAAATCGTCATCGCAAGTGGAGCAATTATCGGGTTGCGGGCGTGGAAGCCGTCGCGAACCAGACCTTCTATAAACTCAACGGTGGCTTCAACCAGATTCTGCAGACCACCCGGCACGCCCGTCGTTGCGCGGCTAGCGACAAAGCGGAACAGACCCAGGAACAACACGCCCATGGCAATAGACCAGCCCATGGTGTCTACATGGACAGCGATGAAACCCATGTCGGAGGCTTCTTGCGCCGTACGTGCAAAGGTCCAAGTGGCGTCGGTAAGTGCGGTGCCGTCTGCACGCATATATTCAATGGCACCATCCTGCGGTTCAAGCTTACCGTAAGTCAGATTCTGTAGGTGGTGCTTAATATACTCTACTGGGGTATCAGCCATTCTGCTCTCGTCCAGTCATCGCCGTGGTTGCGGCCGTATCAGCCAGCGCAATGCGCCGCCCGCTACAACCATCACAGCAAAAGTTAATAATAAAGCCGGCACGTATACCGGCTCCATTAAAGTGAAAATAGCCGCAAAAGAAACAGCGGTAAGGGCGATTTTGGTGGATTCCGCCCGGAACAAATTCCCCACCATTAGGCGCGCGTGACGGGCGCCCTGATAACGATACACCCGATGAACAAACCAGGCATTTGGCACTATGAAAATAAGACCGCCGATGAAGGCAGAATAACCGGCCAAAACGCTGTGTAGTGACCACAATAGGCTGATTATAATCAGACCTGTAAACTCTATGGCCAGCCAACGAGCTAATGGAACATAGGTGATTCGAGATTGCCGAGATTTCATATCACTGCCATTATCCCAAACGCGCAAAAGTATATGATTTTAGCAGTTGTTGTTCAACCAGACTCTGAGCGAAATCTGGCTAAAAATTCATCGGAGCACCATCGGAAACCCGCATTTATCACACAATGTGTGGCTGTTTCTGGAAAAAGTCACGACATCTGGTGTTTCTTAGCCATTTAGCCAAAGCTTTTTTTTATTTTCAATCTACTTGATATGGCCTAAAATTCCGTCTAATTCGTCCAATGAGCTGTATTCGATAACCAGCTTCCCCTTGCCACGCTGACCGTGATTAATCGCCACCCGTGCGCCCAGACGCTCGGCCAGATCGTCCTGCAAAGCCCGAATATTTGGATCCACCCTGGGCTTGGCCACTTTGCCGCTATCGGCTTTCTCTTGCTGCAACTGGCGCACCAGAGCTTCGGTTTGGCGCACCGACAATGAACGCGCCACAACCTGCCGAGCCACCTGCATTTGCTGCTCTGGCGCCAGAGTCAGCATGGCGCGGCCATGGCCCATTTCCAGATCGCCGTGTTCCAGCATCAGCCGCACATCTTCAGTCAAGCCAATCAGGCGCAGCAAGTTGGTGATGGTGGTACGTGACTTGCCGACCGCTTCGGCCACTTGAGCCTGAGTCAGCCCGAACTCGTCCTGTAAGCGTTGCAAGGCAAACGCTTCTTCGATGGGGTTCAGGTTTTCGCGCTGAATGTTCTCGATCAGGGCCATAGCGATGGCCGCTTCGTCTGATACGTCCCGGATAATAGCCGGTATTGACTCCAGGCCAGCCATCTGGGCGGCGCGCCAGCGGCGCTCACCAGCGATCAGCTCAAAGCGTTCAGCGGCCAGAGGGCGTACCACAACGGGCTGCATCACGCCTTGTTGGCGAATGGAATCTGCCAGCTCTTGCAGGGCTGCCGGGTCCATGTCACGGCGTGGCTGATAGCGGCCACGCTGAATCAAATCCAAAGCAATATCCCGCAGCTCGCCGTCTTGGCTGGCCGGTGTCTGCTCCAGATTTACGCGGGAATTCGCTAATAGGGCTTCTAGCCCGCGCTCCCCAAGTCCTCGTTTTTTCGCCGCCATGGTGTCAGCCAGTGTTTCCGTTAATGTCCATCAGATTGCGTTTTGCGTTGGCGGCATCTTACACCGCAACCGCGTCAGATGCTTTCTTTGCTCCGTGCCGGCGAACCATTTCACCCGCCAGAGCCAGATAGGCAATAGCGCCTTTCGAGGCTTTGTCGTACTTCAAGGCGGGCATGCCGTGGCTGGGTGCTTCGGCCAGGCGCACGTTACGGGGAATGACAACGCGGTACACTTTATCGCCAAAAAATTCGGTGAGCTGGCCAGACACATCCCGCGTCAAACTGCTGCGGGGGTCGTACATGGTACGCAGAATACCCTCAACCTGCAGATTAGGATTTACCGTTTCCTGAATCTGCTGCACCGTGTTCATTAGCGCTGCCAGGCCTTCCAACGCGTAATACTCACATTGCATCGGAATCAGAATGGAATCGGCGAACGACAGCGCGTTCACCGTCAGCAGGTTCAGCGATGGGGGGCAATCAATCAACACGTAATCGTAGTTGTCACGAAGCGGGTTCAGGGCTTGACGCAGACGATGCTCGCGGCCGATTTCCGCCATCAGCTCCACTTCAGCTGCGGTCAAATCACCGTTACCCGGCATGATGTCGTAGCCGCCTATTTCGTTATAAATGATGATCTCACTGGCGCTGGCACGCTTGGTGAGCAAATCATAACCAGAGAGTTGCAAAGCGTTTTTATCAATGCCACTGCCCATGGTGGCATTGCCCTGAGGGTCCATGTCTACCAGCAGCACCCGGCGTTTGGTCGCTGCCAGAGAGGCGGCAAGGTTGACGCAGGTGGTGGTTTTACCCACACCGCCTTTCTGATTGGTCACCGCAATCACGCGCGCCATCGCTTGCCTCCTGTGTCTGAATGGGTTGTCTGTCAGAGGATCAGCGCTGCTGGATTCCTCAGTGTGGGTGTCCGTTACGGCGAATAATCAGCAGGTTACGTTCACCCTCTACGCCAGGCACTGCCAGCCTATGACTAGAGTTTACCTGCCAGCCACGGCCAAGGGCAGCCACTTCATCATCGGGATACTGGCCTTTCATGGCAATAAACTCACCGTTACCTGCCAGCAAGTAGTCGCACCAGCTCACTTGGTTGTCCAGCGCGGTAAACGCACGGCTGCTGATCTGGGTAAACAGCTCACGGGGCTGGTACGCCTCGGCGCGACTGTGAATAACGTCCAGGTTGCGCAATCCCAACTCCAGCACACACTGCTTAAGGAAGCGGGTTTTCTTACCGTTACTGTCCAGCAGAGTAAAGTGTGTGCCTGGCAAAGCAATGGCCAGCGGAATTCCCGGCAAACCGCCACCAGCACCAGCATCCAGTAAGTGGTGGGTGGTCACAAACGGCAGGATGCTAAGACTGTCCAGCAGTTGTCGCGACACCATCTCGCGCTCGTCACGCACGGCAGTCAGGTTAAAGGCCTTATTCCATTTTGCCAGCAACGCCAGAAATGCCAGCAACTGTCGCTGTTGGCCAGCGTCGAACTTGAGTTCCATTTGTGCCAAGCCTTCGTCAAGCTGACGCTGCCATACCGAATTTTGTGCCATTTACGCGCTCTGCTTGCGCAACAAGTCGCGCTTTTTCATATGCACCAAAATTTGGCTTATGGCGGCCGGTGTAACGCCTTGAACTCGGGAGGCTTGGGCGACGGTTTCAGGTCGCACGGTTCCTAGCTTCTGCTTGATTTCGTTGGATAATCCGCCAATTATGCCATAATCCAGATCAACTGGCAGCGCGGTGTTCTCATTTTTGCGCAGGCGCTCAATCTCATCGGCCTGGCGCGAAATATAGCCTTCGTACTTAATCTCGATTTCAACCTGGTCAGCCACTACGGCGTCATCGGCCCGATATTCCGCGATATCGGCAATGTGAGCGTACACGATTTCCGGGCGCCGCAGCAGCTCGGCCAACGTGTGGTCGCGGCCCAGGGGCTGCTTCAGATACTGATTGGCGCGCTCACCCGCAGCGGTGTTCGGGTGCACACGCGTGCCTTCCAGACGACTGCGTTCGGTGCCTATGGCATCGCGCTTGGTGTTGAATTTACTCCATCGCTCGTCGTCTACCAGGCCCAGTTCGCGGCCGCTGTCGGTCAGGCGCAGGTCAGCGTTGTCTTCGCGCAAAATAAGTCGGTATTCGGCGCGGCTGGTGAACATGCGGTAAGGCTCGGAGGTACCCATGGTGATCAAGTCATCCACCAGTACACCAATGTAGGCCTCATCACGGCGCGGATACCAGGCGTCTTTTTCCTGCGCCTGACGTGCTGCGTTAATGCCCGCAAGCAAGCCTTGGGCTGCCGCTTCTTCGTAACCGGTAGTACCGTTAATCTGGCCGGCGAAATACAGACCCTGAATGAACTTGGTTTCCAGGGTGTGGCGTAAATCCTGCGGGTTCAGATAATCGTATTCGATGGCGTAGCCCGGGCGCATGATGTGGGCCTTTTCAAAACCCGGAATTGACTGCACTGCCCTAACCTGGATATCAAACGGCAAGCTGGTGGAAATGCCGTTGGGATAAAGCTCGTGCGTGGTCAGGCCTTCAGGCTCGACGAAAATCTGGTGCGAGCTCTTGTCGGCAAACCGGCTTACCTTGTCTTCTAAAGACGGGCAGTAGCGTGGGCCAACACCGTCAATTTTGCCGGTGAACATCGGTGAGCGGTCAAAGCCGCTGCGAATAATGTCGTGGGTTTCTTCGGTGGTACGGGTGATATAACAGCAAACTTGCCGTGGGTGTTCAGCGCGGGAACCCATAAACGACATAACTGGCGATGGGTCATCGCCCCACTGTTGCTGCATCACTGAAAAGTCTACGCTGCGGGCGTCAATGCGCGGCGGCGTGCCGGTTTTCAACCGGCCAACGTTAAACGGTAACTCCCGCAGGCGCTCGGCCAACGCATTGGCCGGAGCATCGCCAGCACGGCCACCGGCGTGATTCTTCATGCCAATGTGTATGATGCCGCCCAGAAAAGTACCGGTGGTCAGCACCACTGTTTTTCCCAGGAAACGGATGCCGGTCTGGGTGACTACGCCGGTTACCCGCTCGTTCTCCACAATCAGATCATCGGCGGACTGCTGGAACAGAGTCAAATTGGGTTGGTTTTCCAGTATTTCGCGAATGGCAGCCTTGTACAGAATGCGGTCGGTCTGGGCGCGGGTAGCGCGCACGGCGGGGCCCTTGCGGCCATTCAACACGCGAAACTGGATGCCGGCCCTGTCGGTGGCACGGGCCATGGCTCCGCCTAACGCGTCAATTTCTTTTACCAGATGGCTTTTACCGATACCACCAATGGCCGGGTTGCAGGACATCTGCCCCAGGGTCTCAATGTTGTGGGTCAGCAACAGGGTGTGTGAGCCCATGCGCGCCGCTGCCAACGCGGCTTCGGTGCCGGCATGGCCACCACCAATAACAATGACATCGAAACGGGTCGGAAAATCCACAAATCACCTCAAACAACGGGAACAGAATCGAGTAAAAACAGGGCGGGGAGTATAACGCTTCGGCTGCTAAATTGCAGTCGGGATGTGCAAATTTTAACCAGTTAAGGCAAGCCTTAACAAAATTCCTCAACGGCCTCAGAAATGGCCGTGAAACTGGCTAGATTTCAACCGCTTGTCAGACCTTATTCAAGTCCGTCACGATAAAGTTATCCACAGATCGGCGCATGCATTAACTGCCCTTATTAACAACATAACGACTTGTTTTATATGCCTTTAAAAAAATAAATTCAATTGTCGCCCGCAGCTTGTTCACTTATTTATCCACAGGTATGACGATTGATTTTTGCCCTTTGTAGCGGCGAATCCGTAACACCAGCGGCAGCACAAGCAAATTCACCACAGACAAGATCAACAGAAACAATGGAATACTCAAACCGGCAATTCCCAGCAGCAACATACCCGCCAGCGCACTGACCAGCATAAACAACGAATTGATGACGTTCAGCGCAGCGATAATGCGGGCGCGTTTGTGGGCCTCGGTGGCACTCTGAATATAAGCGTACAAAGGCACAATAAAGAGCCCGCCGGCGGTGCCAATCAACACCAGATCGACCAGCAGCCTCCAGTATTCAGGCTGGCTCAGTAACAACCACCAAGTGGTTGGCACGGCGCTGGCCGGCAGTGCGAAAAACAGATCGATACCCGGTAAGGTTAAACCCAAGGCGCCCCAGGGCACGGGCGTCAGGCTGACACTGTGGTGGGTTAGCCGCTCACACAACACCGAACCACTGGCAATTCCGACAATAAACAGTGACAGCAACAAGGTAACAACGGTTTCATCGCCCTGCAGATGCAGCCGGGCAAAATTGGGGAACTGGGTTAGATAGGCTGCGCCCAAAAACCAGAACCAGGAGATGGCCAGTATTGCCAGCAACACCGGCCGCTGTTCGGCGGCCACCGTCATCAGACGCCAACTTTCCCGCAGGGGCTGCCAGCGCATGGGGCTCATTGAGTTTGATAGTTCCGGCGCGGCTGTCGCGGGTATTTGGCGCGCGCTCAAGTAACCCAATAGCGCCATGATGACCACGGCAAAGGCTATCAGCGGAGTTGCCAGGGGCAAACTGGCCAGTACGCCGGCGGCAATGGTGCCCAGCAGTATGGCCACGAATGTGCCGCCACTCACCAGACCATTACCACCCACCAGCTCGCTGGGCTCCAGCACCTGGGGCAAAATGGAATATTTGACCGGGCCAAAAAAAGCGGACTGGGTGCCCATCAGGAACAGTAGACACAGCAATACGCCGTACCAACCTTGCCACAACGCTGACGCCGCCAAGGTCATGATGACGATTTCTGCGGCTTTCACCCAGCGAATAATGCGGGCTTTTTCGTGACGGTCAGCCAACTGGCCAGCCAGCCCAGAAAACAGAAAATAGGGCACAATGAACAAAAACGCAGCCAAATTAACCACCAGGTCCACCGGCAGGCCGGCCCAGCCTGCTGTGGTGAAGGTGATCAGCAGCAAGAGCGCGTTTTTGTACAGGTTGTCGTTAAAAGCGCCGCTGAACTGAGTCAGGTAAAACGGCAAAAATCGCCGCTGGCGCAGTAGCTGAAACTGGCTCGAGCTGCTATTAGTACTGGTGTCAGGACTGCTCACTGAGCGCTTCCAACTTTCGCTCAACGGTGTTAGCAGAGCTGGCAAAGCGCGCCAGCAGATTGTACAGAACCGGCACAATGAACAGCGTCATGCTGGTGGCGAACACCAGCCCGCCCAGTATGACCACACCAATGGCGGCACGGCTTTCGGCGCCGGCACCGGTGGCCAGTACCAGAGGAATAGCACCAAACACCGTAGAGATGGTGGTCATCAGCACCGGGCGGAAACGCAACACTGAGCCTTCCACAATGGCGTCGCGTACCGAATAGCCCTGATCCCGCAGTTGATTGGCAAATTCGACAATCAAAATGCCGTTTTTCGCCATCAACCCCAGCAACATAATAATGCCAATCTGACTGTAAATATTCAGGCTGATACCAGTCCACCACAGGGCCATAAGTGCACCGGTAATCGACAACGGCACCGACAGCATGATAATCAGCGGGTGAATCCAGCTTTCAAACTGCGCAGCCAACACCAGAAATACAATCAAAAACGCCAAGCCAAAGGTGATAAAAATAGCCGATGAAGATTCCTGAAACTCCCGTGACAACCCGCGATAGCTCAGCCGCGCTTCCGGTGGCAGAGTGTCCATCGCCAGGGTGTTCAGGTAATCCAGCGCCGAGGCCAGGTCATAACCGTCAGCCAGGGAGCCACTGATCACCACCGCTGGCAGCCGGTCGATGCGGCGCAAATCCGGATTGGCGCCGATTTCTTCCCAGCTCACCAAAGCCTGCAAAGGCACCATCTGCCCGCCTTCCCGCGGGCGCAGGAAAATCTGGCCCAGGTCTTCCGGCGTGGCACGGTCAGCGTCTGCGGCCTGCAAAATCACGTCGTATTCGCGGCCACGGTCAACGTAGGTGGTCACCTGGCGCGAAGCCAGCATGGTTTGCAGGGTTAAACCCACATCCTGCACGGTAATGTCCAGGTCGGCGGCGCGCTCGCGGTCTACGTTTACCCGCAATTCCGGTCGAGTCAGTTCAAAATCGGTTTCAAGACTGAGAAGGTTGGGGTTCTGTTTCGCCCGTTCGACCAGTTCCTCACTCCAGGCTTGCACCGATTCGTAATCCGGCCCCGCCACCACAAATTCCACCGGCTGGCTGAAACCGCGCTGGCCCAAGCCCGGTGGGTTGATGGGAATAACCCGCGCCCCCGAAATCCGGCTCATTTTCTGGCGGATCTCATTCGTTACATCCTGCTGCCTGATGTCGCGCTCGTTCCAGGGCACCAGGCCCATGATCATAAACCCGCGGTCTTCCTCACCGCGAAAGCCCACGATAGACAGCATCCGGCTGGCTACGCCGTCTTCCAGATAAGGCAACAGCTGCGCTTCGGCCTGGCGTACATAGTGATCGGTGAACTCTACGGTGGAGCCGCGGGGGGCACTGACCGGCATGATGATGGTGCCGCGGTCTTCGGTTGGCGACAGCTCTTGTGGCAACTGGGGGTATATAGCACCGGCGGCCACCAGCCCCACCAACCCTAACCCCAACCACAAACCCGGCTGGCGCAGGGCAAACTCCAGAGCGCGGCGATAACCACGGGCAAGGCCATCGAGACTTTTCTCAATGATCGCCCAAAAGCCCTTGGTCTGCCCGGCCTTGGGGCTAGGACGCAGCCATTTTGAACACAGCATGGGCGCCAAGGTGAGCGCCACGAAACTGGAAAACACCACCGCTGCGGCCAAGGTAAAACCGAATTCGGCAAACAGCCGGCCCACGTTGCCACCCATAAAGGAAATGGGCACAAACACTGCCACCAGGGTAACGGTGGTGGCAATCACCGCAAACGCCACCTGGCGCGCACCGTGATAGGCCGCTAGCAGCGGCGCCTCACCGTCATCAATGCGGCGCTGAATGTTTTCCAGCATCACAATGGCGTCATCCACCACCAGGCCAATGGCCAGTATTACTGCCAGCAACGTCAGCACGTTCACCGAAAAACCAAGAAAACCGAGGCCGATGAAAGCACCAATCACCGCCACTGGAATGGTCACCGCCGGGATCAGGGTGGCACGCCAGGAGCGCAAAAACAGAAAGATGACCAGAATGACCAAGGCCACAGAAATGGCCAGGGTTGTTATAACCTCTTTGATCGATGCGCGAATAAACACCGATTCGTCGTAGCTTTCAGCAATCGACACTTCTGGCGGCAGAGATTCGCGAATCTGCGCCAGCTCCGCCTGTACTGCGTCCGACACCGCCACTGTGTTGGCTTTTGACTGGCGAATAATGCCCAGGCCTATGGATGTCTGACCGCTAGCACGCAGGGTACCGGAGTCATTTTCAACGCCCATTTGCACATTGGCCACTTCACCCAGACGCAGCAGATCGTTGCCGGAGCGGCGCACCACCAGATTGCGGAACTCATCAACGGTGGTCAGTCGGCCCTCGGCGCGCACTGTAAAGTTGCGGGTAGACGATTCTATCGAACCGGCAGGCAGTTCCACGTTATTGGCCCGCAACGCCTGTTCTACCTCGGCGACGGTAACGTCCCGCGCGGCCAGCTTTTCCCGGTCTAGCCATACACGTATAGCGTAGCGCCGTTCGCCACCAACACGCACATCCGCCACACCATCCAACACCGAGAAGCGGTCTGCCAGAACACGGTCGGCGTAATCGCTCAATTCTGCGCTGTCCCACACGTCACTGCGCAGGGTGATCCACATCATTGGGCGGGCGTCGGAATCGGCTTTACTTACCACCGGCGCGTCGGCTTCTTCCGGCAGCTGGTTGCTGATGCGCGATACCGCATCGCGCACGTCGTTGGCGGCAATGTCGATATCGCGGCTAGTGTTGAATTCAATGCTGGTGCGGGATTCGCCCTGCTCGGTGGACGATTCAATAGAGCGTATGCCTTCGATACCGCTGATGGCGCCTTCAATCAATTCGGTAATCTGAGTATCCACCACTTCGGCGGCGGCGCCGGTGTAATCGGTGCTGATGGACACCACCGGCGGGTCGATATCCGGGTATTCGCGCACCGGTAACCCCATTAACGCGGTCAGGCCGAACACCACAATCAACAGGCTTAATACCGTGGCAAACACCGGTCGTTTGATCGACACATCAGACAGCACCATGGCTTAAGACTCCCCGCCGTTGTCTGCGCCTGCGCCGGAAATAAAGCGGTTAGCAGGCAGCTGCGCGTCAGGGTTTGGCGACACCCGTTCGCCACTACTCAAACGATCCTGACCCGTTACGATAACCTCGGCGCCCTCCTCCAGGCCCTCAATCACTTCTACCTGGCCCGGCATACGTGCGCCCAGGCTGACAGTCAGGCGCCGGGCAATGCCATCTTCAGCCACGAACACGTAGCTGTTATCACCGCGCACAATCACCGCTTGTTCAGGAATCACCAAAGCCCGACGCTGCTGCAGAGTCAGGCTGGCCGACATGAACTGGCCCGGGCGCAGGCGACCATCGGCGTTGTCAATCAGCGCGCGCACCGCCAGGGAACGATTGAGCTCACTCACCCGCGAATCCAGCGCCACCAGCTCACCGCCAAATGCCTGCCCCGGGTAGGCCGGAGACTCGCCCTGCACCGTTAGGCCCGCTTTAAGCTGGCCCAGGTAACGTTCCGGCACTGAAAAGTTCAATTCCATACGGCGGGTACTGTCGAGTGTCGCAAGGCGGGTGCCTGCGGTGACGTAAGCGCCCAGGCTGATATCACTGAGGCCAGTAACGCCGGCAAACGGTGCAGTAATTCTATGGTTTTCCAAATTGACTTTGGCCGCAACGCGCTGTGCCTGAAGCACGTCGGCGGCGGTGCGCAGCTCGTCCATCTGGGCAATGGCGATGTTGCTATTGGTGCTAAGCTTGCGGGCGCGATCGTATTGGCGTTTGGCGTCCTCCAGGCGTGCTTCGGTAACCTGCAGATCGGCCTGAGCCTGGCGGTCGTCCAGGCGTAACAGCAAATCGCCTTTGGCCACCCGCTGCCCGGGCTCAAGGTTCAGTTGCACCACCCGGCCGCTAAGTTCCGTGGTCAAGGCAATGGAGTCTTCGGCCTGCAGATTGCCCACTGCTTTTACCCGGTCACTCACGGTGGTGCGTTCCGGAAAGGCCACGGCCACCGATGTGGGCGCCCGCTCGCGAGCACTCGATGCACCCGCATCAGCATTACTGTTGTAATACTGCACCAGCCACGCTGCCGCAAGAGCAGCCACCAGTAGCACCGCCGCAATCAGCCATTGCTTCATAAGTGTTCAGCCTGTGTCTTATCAATCCGCTCGCAGTCATTCACGCTGCACTGGCGGTCAGGGTTGTTTTTGAATAACCAGAACGATTTCGCCCACATCAATCCCCCACTTACTCATGGTGGTTTGATTAATCAATGTATCCGGCGTTACCAGGTACATCCAGTCGTCCATCCGTACCTCAAGGGTGCCATCACCGTAGGCCACCTCAAGCATATAATTCATGTGTATGGCATTACCCGACCAGCGCATGGTACCGGCTTCGGTAACGTCACCGGCGGTGGCGCGATAACTCTCGCCGTCTGGCGTTAAGGTCCATACCCGGGTTTGTACTTCGCCATCGTCAAAACGGAACACCTCGTCTAACGTGCCCACGCCCTGCTCGGTCCATGATGCCTTTATGTCCGCGTCAAAGGTACGAATAACAGCGCCAGACCAGTCTTTGACCACACCGCGTGCAGACAGGTTGCCAGTAAAGAATTGGTCGGGCACCAGCGCCGGTGAGCGATCTTTATAATCATCCAACGATGGGCCGGCGCAACCGCTGAGCAAAAAGAACGGTAGCAGTATCCACAGTCTATTCCAGCCCCACACACGGCTGAAACTCAAAATTTGCATCATTTTTACTCTCCCTGAGACTATGGCGTGGTGCGGCGGCAGCAATATAGCGACCGCCGCAAGAATAGCGCTTGGTTGGGGAGACTACGCTGGCGCCTGAGGTTCCGATCAGATTTCGGTGGGCGCCAGAGTTTCAGAACAGACCGGCGTTAAGCCAAAGGTGGGACAATATGGCCAATACGTAGCCCAGGGCAATAGCCGGCGTCCAACGCAGGTGACTCATAAAGGTGTAGTGGCCGCGGGCCTGGCCCATGAGTGCGACACCAGCGGCAGAGCCAATAGACAGCATGGAACCGCCCACACCCGCTGTCAGGGTAACCAGCAGCCACTGGCCATGGGACATGTCAGGATTCATCGACAGCACCGCGAACATCACCGGTATGTTATCAACCACCGCCGATAAAATACCCACCGCAGCGTTCGCCAGGGTGTGGTTCCAGCCGGTGTAAATAATGGTGGAAATTTCGCTCAGGTAACCGATATAACCAAGACCACCCACCGCCAAAACCACACCGTAGAAGAACAACAGGGTGTCCCATTCAGCACGGGCAATCGGGTTAAACACGTTAAACGGCAACGCCTTGTCCAGGCGGTTCAGCAGGCGGAAATCTTGGTGCACTTCGGCCCGTTTGCGTTCGTTTTCCACGTGTTGTTTGAACGTCCGACCCAGGTAATAGCCAAATATCTGAAGGTATCCTAGACCCATCATCATGCCCACCACTGGCGGCAAGTGCAGGAAGTTGCTGCCGCAAACAGCGGTGATAATGGTCAATAGAAACAGGGCAACGCAGCGGCGAGCACCGCGTTTCATAATAACCGCTTCCGTTGCCGGGTTTGGCATGTCATTGGGAATGAAGAAACTCATGATAATCGCCGGCACCGTGAAACTGACAAGCGCTGGTATAAATAAGTCAAAAAACTCGGCGAAATTAACCACACCTTTTTGCCACACCATCAGCGTGGTGATGTCGCCAAACGGCGAAAATGCACCACCGGCGTTGGCCGCAACAACGATGTTAATACAGCCCAGACTGATAAATTTCGGGCTGTTTTCGCCCACTTTTAGCAATACCGCGCACATCAGCAACGCGGTGGTAAGGTTGTCGGCCACCGGCGATATACAAAATGCCAACACGCCGGTAATCCAGAACAGGCTCCGGTAACTGAAACCTTTGCTCACCAACCAGGCCCGCAAGGCATCAAACAGCTGGCGCTCTTCCATAGCGTTTATGTAGGTCATCGCGACCAACAAAAACAGCATTAGCTCGGAAAATTCCAGCAAGTTGTGGCGTAGTGCCACCGCAGTGCTTTCGGTATCACCATTGGCAACGTAAACCGCGGCTATCGAAAACCAGATTAAACCCGCGGCTATCAACACCGGCTTGGATTTTCGCAGATGCAGCTTTTCTTCCATCATGACGAAAATATAGGCAATCACAAACAGCAGAATGGCGATGTAGCCTACCGGATGGTTGGTCAGGTCCATGCTCTCGGCCGGTGCAGCCAAAGCAGAACTACTAAACGCAAATAGGGCAAAAAATACACTGAGAAGGAATACCGGCCAGCGCCGGGCAGCCACAGCTAGGGAGAGTGACATTGAGAGTGACATTGTTAGGCACCTGAACGTGTTCTTGAGTTTCGGTAATTTAAGGTAGGCTCTATTAGAGCGCAAAGCGGTTGCAAAGAGCTTGACTGATGTCGTTTAAAGCCGCTTTTTCGTTAACTACCCATTAATTTGCAGAGTGAAGATGTCGACAATTTAAACTCGGCGCCTTACCGCTGTCTGCGGTAACGGCGCCGGGCTTATCCCTCAGGGCTCGGGAAGGTCGGTGACCGCACCGGTGGACGCTGAACTCACGGTGCGCGCGTACTTGGCCAGCACACCGCGGGTGTAACGCGGTTGCGGACGCTGCCAGGCTTCGCGGCGGCGCTGCAGTTCGTCTTCATTAACGCTCAGTTCAATACTGTCGGCCACCGCATCAATCACGATTTCGTCGCCGTCCTGAACCAAGGCAATAGGGCCGCCATCAAACGCTTCCGGGGTAACGTGGCCCACTACGAAGCCGTGGCTACCGCCGGAGAAGCGACCGTCGGTTATCAAAGCCACATCGTTGCCCAACCCACGGCCCATAATCGCCGAGGTGGGTGACAGCATTTCGCGCATTCCAGGGCCGCCACGGGGGCCTTCGTAACGGATGACCAGCACGTCGCCAGCCACCACGGTGCCATCCAGAATTCGCGCCTGGGCTTCTTCTTCCGAACCAAACACCCGCGCCCGACCTTTAAAGTGGGTGCCTTCCTTACCGGTGATTTTTGCCACAGAGCCTTCCGGCGCCAGATTACCAAACAGAATGCGCAGGTGACTTTCCGCTTTGATGGGCTGGTCCAGAGGCATAATGATTTTCTGGCCGTCGGCGTAAGGCTCTACCATGGCGAGGTTTTCAGCCAAAGTTTTGCCGGTTACGGTCATACAATCGCCGTGCAGCATGCCGGCGTCTAGCAACATTTTCATCAGTGGCTGAATGCCGCCAATGGCCACCAATTCGCTCATCATGTAGTGGCCGCTAGGGCGCAGGTCTGCCAGCAATGGCACTTTTTTACCAATGCGGGTGAAGTCATCCAGGGTTAGCTCTACGCCGACCGTGTTGGCCATGCCAATCAGGTGCAGTACGGCGTTGGTGGAACCGCCCAGGGTGATGATCACAGTGATGGCGTTTTCAAAGGCGGGTTGGGTCATGATGTCGGAGGGTTTGATATCCCGATCCAACAGATTCATAACCGCGGCGCCGGCGGCTTCGCAGTCGGCTTTTTTGTCATTCGACACCGCATTCTGCGCCGAACTGCCGGGCAGGCTCATGCCCAGCGCTTCAATGGCCGAGGCCATGGTGTTGGCGGTGTACATACCGCCACAGGAACCGGGGCCGGGAATGGCGGTTTCTTCAATCTGCTTCACTTCAATCAGCGACAGTTCGCCCTTGGCATGGGCACCCACGGCTTCAAACACGGAAATAATGTCGGTGTGGCCTTCGCCGGGCAAAATAGTACCGCCGTAAACAAACACGCTGGGCCGGTTAAGCCGCGCCAGGCCCATGATGCAGCCGGGCATGTTTTTGTCACAGCCGCCAATGGCTACCAGGCCGTCAAAACCTTCACAGCCGGCCACGGTTTCAATGGAGTCCGCGATCACTTCCCGCGACACCAGGGAATACTTCATGCCTTCGGTGCCGTTGGCGATGCCATCAGAGATCGTAATGGTGTTGAAAATAACGCCTTTGCCACCGGCCTGGTCCGCACCCTTACAAGCAATGTCAGCCAGCTCGTTAATGTGGCTGTTACACGGGGTAACCATGCTCCAGGTGGAGGCAATGCCGATCTGCGGTTTGCTAAAATCCTCGTCGTTAAAACCGACGGCCCTCAGCATAGAGCGGCTGGCGGATTTAGCTACACCGTCCACAACCGGAGCGGAGAAACGGCGGCGAGGGTCTTGGGGGGTATCACTCATGGCGCTATATCCTTATTTTTGTCGTCCTGTCGTTTGCGGGTAACAGGCGGCTTAAAGAGGGTTGGGCCGCAAGTTTACACCAGGACTTCACAGCGCTGAAATATTACCGCGGCTGACGGCACAAAATGGGTCACACTTTTATCAATCATCCAAGTGCCGTTTCTGGCTTCTTGCCCGGCGCAGGCTGAACTCAGCCGCACCGCGCATTGCTCCCGATTAACGGGCGCCTTAGCGAAACTGTTTTATAAACGCCTCAGATTCAGCAATGGACGCTTCCATATCGCGAATCAGGCTGTCTACATTCTGGCGAATCTGCCCTAGCTCGCCTTCCAGAGCGCCAATCGCCTGGGCATTCAAATTGTGTTTCAGGAACAATACCTGATCTTCAAATGCTTGCAGCACCGGGTTCATTCGTTTTTCGACCTGACGCATACTGCTCATCAGGCTGCTGTAACGTTCGCGGGTTTCATCCAGCTGCCGCTCGCTGTTCTCGCGCAAAGCCGCACTCTTATACAGCTTCAGCTCGTCTTCCCACTCATCAAACAATGCGACCGATACGTTCTCTACCGAGTCAATGCGGTCGCGAACACGTTTTGCTGCGTTCTCGCTGTTGTTATAAGCGTCGCTGATTGCGTCGTATTTTTTCTGCAAGCTGGTATTAGGCGTGTCTACCACGCTCTGGAACCGCTCCAGTGATGAGCGGAAGGTTTCACGGGCGTCGCTTTGGGCATCACGGGCTTCCCCAACCCTATCCACCAGAATATCGCGTTTTTCTACGCCTATTTGTTCCATGGCGCTGTAATACACGGAGCTGCAGCCGCTGAATAGCAGCAGCAGACACAACAGGCCGGTTACGCGGGTAAGTGCGGAAAAACGCTTTATGAGTATAAACATGCTGTAAATGGGTCCTTTAATCGCTGAATACATTGGTTAACGCGCTTGTGTTTAACGGGCTGTTATACTCTTTGTACTTTGTAGCCTAATCACTCTGGTAAACACGCCATCAAAATGACTGATTCGCCTACTATTCCACACTGCCCCTGTGACGGCCAGAACACCTACGCCGAATGCTGTCAGCGCTACCACCAGGGCACTCCTGCCCCCACGCCTGAAGCCTTGATGCGCTCACGTTTTAGTGGGTTTTCGCTCAAGCTTGGCGACTATATGCGTGCAAGCTGGCACCCAAGCACCCGCCCTCCAACGCTGAATCTGGACGATACAACAGACTGGACGGCTCTGCGCATTCTAAACAGCAGCCAAACCGGCGACACGGGCCAAGTACATTTTCAGGCCATTTACCGCCTACACTCGGGTTGGGGCTATTTACAGGAACACTCCCAGTTTGTGCGGGAAGATGGCCGCTGGTATTACCTGCAGGGTAAGCTCCATGAAGGCGTTCTGAAACCCGGTCGTAATGAACCTTGCCCCTGTGGCAGCGGCAGGAAATTCAAGGTTTGTTGCCAATAAACGGAATCAGAACGGATACTGCCTTGGTTCTCGCTGCACGCTCACCCATTGCACGCTGGTGAACTCATCAATGGCCCAATCGCCATTAAAGCGGCCCAGTCCCGAGTTTTTATCGCCACCAAAAGGCGTGTGCGCTTCGTCGTTTACGGGCATATCGTTGACGTGGGTCATGCCGGCCCTGACCTTGCGGGCAAATTGCAGGCCCCGGTACAAATCGCCACAGAATACCGCGCTGGACAGGCCGAACTCCGTGTTGTTAGCCAGTTCCAGGGCGTGCTCTTCGTTCCTGGCTTTCTGAATACCAATCAAGGGGCCGAAAATTTCCTCGCGGCTGATTTCCATATCAGGGGTTACATCGCCAAACACGTGTGGCGGTACCATCTGCCCGTGAATGTCACCCTCGAGGAGCACCTTGGCGCCCTGCTCTTTGGCTTTGGCAATTTTTTGCTGTAACCCTTCAAGCTGAGATTTGTTAATGACGGGACCAATAGCGGTGTCCATGGCCGATGGGTCACCCACGTTCAACGCCCCGGCATGGGCCACGAATTCTTCCACAAAACGGTCATACACCCGCTGGTCCACAATAATCCGGTTAATGGCCATGCAGATCTGGCCTTGGTGCAAAAACTTGCCAAAAATCGCTGCTTTTACAGCCTGCCCGACGTCTGCATCTTCCAACACCACAAACGGGCTGTTGCCGCCCAGTTCCAGAGCCACTTTTTTCAGGTAAGAACCGCCCGTGGCTAGTTTGCCGATGTTCTTGCCCACAGGGGTGGAGCCGGTGAAGGAAATCAGAGCGGGTATGGGGTGGGCAACAAAATCATCACCAATTTCAGAACCCGGGCCAACCACCACGCTAAGCAAACCCGCAGGTAAGCCGGCCTCGGCGAAGATGTGGGCCAGCAATAAGCCGCCAGTGATGGGTGTATCGCTAGCGGGCTTGATCACCACCGCGTTACCCAAAGCCAACGCCGGTGCCACGGAACGCTGCGACAAATGCAGCGGGAAGTTCCAGGGGCTGATTACACCCACTACACCCAGTGGCCGGCGAAACACCAGGTTATCTTTACCCGGAATGTTGCTGGCCATGGTCGCGCCGTGAGCGCGGGCCGGCATACTGGCGGCTTCCTGGGTAATGGCGCGGGCGCTGCCCCACTCAATATTGGCTTTTAAGCGCGTGCTACCAGACTCGTAAATTAGCCAGTCAATGATTTCGTCTTTGCGCTCGTCGAAGATCGACAAAACCCCTAGCATCAGTGCTGACCGCTCCGCCGGCGGCGTGTCTGCCCATGCTATCTGTGCCTCTGCGGCCTTTTGATAAGCCGCATCCAGATCGGCGGAAGTGGCAGAGCGAATTGTAGTCAGAGTCTCGCCAGAGTATGGGTTTTGAACAGGGCGCGATTCTTCGCCGCAGCCTTCGCGCCACTCTCCTGCTAGCAGTTGTAAATGAAAATCTCGATAACGTTCAGTCATGAATTCGTCCTCACGTTTAGCAATAAGAATTTTGTGAGCACCCGGCTACAGTGTAGCTATTCGTAAAAAGCTTACTACCGAAACAGTCGATCCGAAAAATCAGTGTCGTAACAGAGCGTTGAGCTCATCAATGGCTTCGGCCCAGTCACTGTCGTCTTCCAGACCTTCCCGTAAAAACTGAGACTGGCCCAGGCTCCAGAAATCTGCGTCTGCCAGCACAACTTCAGGTGGCAGTGGGGAATGCTGGCGTACAAACTGTTCCATGCTGGCATCGTCGGCTGCCAGGCCCAACTGCTGAAAAAGGGTGGAAAGGGTGTGTTTGCTGGTATCCATAAGCGCTCGCTTCCCTAAAAAAATCAGATTTACACCAGACTTTAGCCGAATTTCTGAATCTATCCAGTGGCGATGGTGCTTGGGCCATTACTTTATCTGGCTAATAACGCATCTGAAAGCAGCTTACTGAAAGGTAATTTTCGATTTATATATTACTTTCCAATACAAAACGAGCCAAAAATCTTACCCAAAAGCTCATCCGGCGTTATCTGTCCGGTGATTTCTCCCAATGCATCCTGCGCTGCGCGAAGATCTTCCGCCAGCAGTTCACCGGCGCCGTAGCCTTCCAGTTGAGCCTGGCCCTGAACCAGAAAGTCCGCAGCGCGCTCCAAGGCTTCCAAATGGCGGCGACGAGCCAGGAAACCGCCCTCAGTGGTGCTGGCGAAGCCCATACATTGCTTAAGATGCTCCCTCAGTGTGTCCAAACCCGCGCTGGACTTGGCCGCCAAGCGCACCACCGGGGCCTGCTGCGGTGATAATTCAGACAAACCAACACTTTCACCCGATAAATCCACCTTATTGCGGATGACCGTAATCGGTGCGGCGGCTGGCAGCTTATCAATAAAGTCTGGCCAGATTTCATGGGGGCTGGTTTTATCAGTGGTGGTGGCATCCACCATGAGCAGTATGCGGTCGGCTTGGCGGATTTCATCCCAGGCGCGAGCAATGCCAATCTGTTCGACTTCGTCTGGGCTATCGCGCAGGCCGGCGGTATCAATAATGTGCAACGGCATGCCGTCAATGTGAATGTGTTCCCGCAAAACGTCGCGGGTAGTGCCTTCAACGGCGGTCACAATAGCCGCCTCACGGCCAGCAAGAGCGTTTAACAGACTGGATTTACCGGCGTTGGGCCTGCCGGCAATCACCACTTTCATGCCATCCCGCAAAATAGTGCCTTGCTGGGCTTCCAGCATGATGCCCCGAAGCTGGTCTCGCAGACTCTGAAGATCGGTGGCGACTTTGCCATCGGCTAGAAAATCGATTTCTTCTTCTGGAAAGTCGATAGCGGCTTCCACATAAATGCGCAGGTGGGTAACAGCTTCCACCAGCGTTTCAATGCGCCGCGAGAACACGCCTTGCATAGAGCGCACCGCGCATCTGGCAGCCTGTTCCGAGCTGCTTTCAATCAGATCAGCAATGGCTTCTGCCTGGGCCAGGTCGAGCTTGTCATTAAGAAAGGCCCGCTCGGAGAATTCTCCAGGCCTCGCCAGTCTTGCGCCCAGAGCACATACCTCCCGTAGCAGCAGGTCCAGAATCACGGTTCCGCCATGGCCCTGGAGTTCGAACACGTCTTCGCCGGTGAACGAGTGGGGGTTTGGGAAAAACAGCCCAATACCTTCGTCGATCAGTTCGCCCTGGCGGTCCTTAAACGGGCCGTAGTGGGCATTTCGTGGCTTGGGCGCGTAACCCAGCAGGCTATGGGCAATAGCAGTCGCCTGAGGGCCAGAAACCCGCACTATGCCAACGCCGGCCTGGCCGGGTGCAGTGGCGATGGCTGCAATGGTTTCTGTGGGATAATTCATGGCCGCGACTCCGGGTAACGTGAAAGAGATAAGTTGGGTTATAACGCCTGGTTTTTCCAGAGTACTGAAACAGCAAAGGCCCCGAAACGGAGCCTTTGCTGGATAATCTGACTGATTAAATGATCAGTGCTTTTTTTCTGCCATTTGGGCTTCAATCTTGCGAGTAATGTACCACTGCTGACTGATGGACAGAATGTTGTTGACTACCCAGTACAGTACCAAGCCTGCCGGGAACCAGAGGAAGAAGATGGTGAATACAACCGGCATCAACTTCATGATTTTCGCCTGCATGGGGTCTGGCGGTGTGGGGTTCAGGTGCATCTGCAACATCATGCTGGCACCCATGATAATCGGCAGAATGAAGTACGGGTCCATCACCGACAAATCGTGAATCCACAGCGCGAAAGGTGCGTGGCGCAGTTGTACGCTTTCAAACAAAACCCAGTATAGGGAAATAAACACGGGCATTTGCACCAGTATGGGCAGGCAACCGCCCAACGGGTTGATTTTTTCACGCTTGTACAGCGCCATCATTTCCGTCGACATACGCTGGCGGTCATCACCGTACAATTCTTTCATACGGGCTAACTTCGGTGCGACGGCGCGCATTCGTGCCATAGAGCGGTAGCTGGTTGCCGACAGATGGAAGAACAGGGCTTTAACGCACACAGTCAGCAGTATTATCGAGACACCCCAGTTACCGATGATGCCGTGGAACCAATTGAGCACAACAAACAACGGTAGGGAGATGAAGAACAGCCAGCCAAAGTCCACGGTACGGTCCAGATTTGGAGCTACCGCTTCCAGCCGGTCAATAATTTTTGGACCAACGTAGGCCGATGCGCCTACCTCAACGGTTTCGCCAGCAGGTACGTTAGTTGCTGGATAGACAAAACCCATAACGGCCAAAACGCCGCGGCTGGTGGTCTGGAACTGGGCCTGTTGGTCTGGCTCTGGTATCCAGGCTGTCAGGAAATAATGCTGTAGAAACGCCATCCAGCCGTTGGTGACAGACTTATTGATCGGTTTGTCTTTAAGATCGTCAAAGTCATATTTTTCATAACGATCCTCAGGCGTGCTGACGACTAATCCTAAAAAAGCTTTGATACCCATGCTGTTCTGTGACGTTTGATCACCCGCCTGGTCACGCACAATTTTGCCGGTAAAGTTCGCTTGCCACTCACTTTCTGACTGGTTATCGATTACGTAGCGGATACCAATCTGGTAATCATCGCGATTGAAAGTGAAGCGTTTGATGATACTTACACCGCTGTCAGTGGTGTAGTTTAAGTCCACTGCAAGCTGGTTTTCGCCTTCCGCCATCTGGTAGCTATTCTGGGTTGAGCTGTACACCGGTGCGCTGCCATTGCGGCTGTTATCTGGACCGTCACGACCTATCAATCCACTTTCCAGCACGTACAGCCGGTTTTGCGTATTCGACAGCAGTTTTAGCGGCTCGTCGCCGTTCAGTTCTTTGTCATACTGCAGCAGTGAGCTACTGACAAGATTACCGCTGACTCGGTCTATGGTGATATCAAACACATCGGTTATAACGTGAACGTACTGATTGCTGACGTTGCCGGCGTTATTTGTACTACTTAGCGATGTTCCGCTTTCCGGCGTAGTGAACTCATCGGAGCTATCGGTGGTGACGCCGCCTGCTTCGGGCAGCGTCATGTTGTCGCTGTCGCCAGTGGCAGAAAAGTCCACTGGTTCGCTGGTTTGAGCTACTGGCGTAGGCTGGTGATAGTCCTCGTTCCAGGCGAGTACCATCAAATAACTGACAACTGCCAGGCCGGCAAAAAGTACGATGCGTTTAATATCCATAGATTTACTGTCTGGTTTCGTGAGTTGTTGGAACTTGAGGGTGCTTGGCAGAACAGGCGCCCGGAACCGGATCATAACCGGAACTCCCCCATGGATGACACCGCAGCAATCGTTTTAGCGCTAGCAAAGAACCTTTAGCGGCGCCGTGCTGGGTGATAGCTTGGGCAGCATAATCTGAACAAGTGGGATAATAACGGCAACGGCTGGACAACATCGGGCTGAGACAATACTGATAAAAACGAATGGGCAGTAGCAGAAGTTGGCGCATTAGTCCGTTCCTTTTGCTTCGCCAGATAGGACAGAGGCTACGGATACCGGAGTAGATTGCAGTTTGCTGTATTTGCGTTCCAGTCGCTGCCAGAGATCCAGCAGGGCGAGATTAACCTGATTATTGTCTAACTGAGCTAAACCCTGGCGGCCAAGAACGATAATATCCAGTGCTGGGAGCTGCTGCTTCAACCTGAACGTTTCACGAATTCGGCGTTTAATACGGTTGCGCTGTACAGCCAGCTTCAGGTTCTTTTTGGCAAATATGAGACCGATCCTGGCATGTCCCAGAGAATTGGGCGTTGCCAGAATCAGAAAATTCCGGTGCGGAACTTTCAGTTGCACGTCATCGAAGACTTTGCCGTAATCAGCTGGTTTGAGCAGGCGATGCGATTTCGGGAAGTTCAAAGCCTTCATGAGGCAGACCAAAAATTACGCAGACAGACGTGCGCGACCTTTTGCACGACGGCGAGCCAGGACTTTACGGCCGTTTGCGGTGGCCATACGAGCACGAAAGCCGTGTACGCGCTTACGCTTCAGTACGCTTGGTTGAAACGTTCTTTTCATGGGAATGATCTCACAATTCTGGATTAGGAATTCAGTCTGTGGTTGGAAAATGAACAACCAAAACAGGAGCGGCATTCTATGCAAATCCGAGCGGGAATTCAACGCTAATAAACGGGTTGTTTTTACAGATGCTGGAATAAGCTCAATTGACTCAGCAAATCTTCTTTTTCAGCTGGTGCTTCGTCCAAGCAAAAACCTGAAAAGAGGCTCCGCTAACTGTAGTAATTGTTCTTTTATAATTCTCTTTAAAGATTGAATACTACTGTTATTACACAGGCGTTTTTCTGTGGATAAGCAGTTTAAAACGATCTAAATCATATAATTATCCAGTTGGCGAAGGTGATGACAAGTGCCGGTGGGGGTTGTGGATAAGGGCAATGTGAATTGTGGATAACTTAAGATTGGGAATATCGGATTAGTTATGCACCTTGTGTACTCAGGTTTTCCACAGGGGCCAGCGGTGGATGTGCACACACCTCTGTGGGTAACTTTTATGTTTTTATTTTCTGTACACAAGGCTGTCAGTAAGTCTATAAGATATTAAAATATATGATTATTTTTTTCCACAGGCTGTTTATGAATTGCTTGGAGCGCTTTTACTGATGGCCTCGGCAGGGTAGAATCGCGAGTTCTCTTCAAAGGCCGGTGGTTAAAAAATCGCAAGGCCTCAGAAAAACGCGGTGTTTTGTTATCAGGTGGTGCCGATACGGTATGTGGCAGCAATGTCTTGAAGTACTCCGGGACGAGTTTCCGGCACAGCAGTTCAATACCTGGTTGCGACCGTTGCAGCCAGATTTGCGTGATGGCCAGTTGGTTCTTTTTGCTCCGAATCGGTTTGTAATGGACTGGGTGAATGAAAAATACCTTCGCCGTATCGAAGAAATACTGAAAGATTTGAACGGTGGCCACGCCCCCAGAGTGGGTATGAAGGTGGGTTCTGCGCCCAAAGCCGGTGATTCAGACCGTCTTGAGCCAACAGTAGCCAATAACAGGCCCTTGGCAAAAGACGATCGCGGTGAACCGGCAAGCCAGCAGACCAGGCCGGCCGCGCCTGTAACCGCGCCAGCAGCTTCGCGCCCAAGAACATCCGGTACCCGGCCCGGCGCGCAGGTTGAAGGCGATGTAAAGCACCAGAGCTTTTTGAACGAGACATTCACATTTCAGACGTTTGTTGAGGGTAAGTCGAACCAGTTGGCCCGCGCGGCATCCATGCAGGTTGCGGAAAACCCCGGCGGTGCCTACAACCCACTGTTTCTATACGGTGGGGTTGGCTTGGGCAAAACCCACTTGATGCACGCGGTGGGCAATGAAATTGTGCGTCGCAATCCGAACGCAAAGGTCGCCTATCTTCGTTCAGAACGTTTTGTGGCAGATATGGTTAAAGCGCTGCAGTTGAACGCCATCAACGAATTTAAACGTTATTACCGCTCGGTCGATGCACTACTGATCGATGACATTCAGTTTTTTGCCCGTAAAGAGCGCTCCCAGGAAGAATTTTTCCACACGTTTAACGCGCTGCTCGAGGGCGGCCAGCAAGTCATTGTGACCAGCGACCGATTCCCGAAAGAAATTGTGGATCTGGAAGAACGACTGAAGTCCCGCTTTGGCTGGGGTTTGACGGTGATGGTTGAGCCGCCGGAGCTGGAAACCCGGGTGGCTATCCTGATGAAAAAAGCCGAGCAGGTGAACGTGAAGCTCAGCAGCGAAGCGGCGTTTTTTATTGCTCAGAAAATTCGGTCCAACGTGCGCGAACTGGAAGGAGCTTTGCGCCTGGTAATCGCTAACGCTCACTTTACCGGCTCGGAAATTACGCCGCCGTTCATTCGCGAGAGCTTGAAAGATTTACTGGCACTGCATGAAAAACAGGTCAGTATTGATAATATTCAACGCACGGTGGCGGAATATTACAAAATCAAAGTGTCGGACCTGCATTCCAAGCGTCGCACACGTAATGTGACCCGTCCGCGTCAGGTGGCTATGTCGCTGTCGAAAGAGCTGACAAATCACAGTTTGCCGGAGATTGGTGGTGCTTTCGGTGGCAGAGACCACACCACAGTGCTTCACGCCTGCAAGAAAATCATAGAGTTGCAGGAGAGTGACCCGGGTATACGGGAAGACTACCAGAACTTTATGCGATTATTGACCAGCTGACAGCTGCGCTATTGCGCTCTGTTTGCCGGCTTTGAACCCTGATAAATTTCACCACAAGAATGTTGAGTGCCATGAAACTGACGATCAGCCGTGAATCCCTGCTCACCCCGCTGCAAAGCATTGCCGGCGTGGTGGAAAAGAAACAGACCATGCCCGTGCTTTCCAACGTGTTGCTGGTGGCCGAGGACAACACCCTGACCCTGACCGGCACCAATATGGAAGTGGAGCTGGTGGCGCGCATCACCCCGGTGCACATAGATCAGCCCGGGCGCATAACCGTGCCGGCACGCAAGCTTGCGGACATTTGCCGCGCTTTGGGTGAAGAATCGCCCATCGAGCTGGATCAGCAGGGCGACCGCCTGCACTTGCGCTGTGGCAAAAGTCACTTTACGTTGGCGACCTTGCCCGCCGAGCATTTTCCCAATGTGGAAGACGAAGCCGAGAGTTTCCGTTTGGAGCTGCCGCAAAAAGAGCTGCGACGTATGTTCGACAGCACCGCGTTTGCAATGGCTCAGCAGGATGTTCGTTATTATTTGAACGGTTTGCTGCTGGAAGTTGCGGCAGATCACGTTCGTACCGTAGCCACCGATGGTCACCGCTTGGCGATGGCCCATCAGGATGTTGAAACCGGTTGTCCAGAGGCGCGTCAAGTGATTGTGCCGCGTAAAGGTGTTCTAGAGCTTGCGCGCTTGCTGGATGACGTGGACACACCGGTCACCCTGGTAATTGGCGATAACCACTTGCGCGCAACCGTGGGCAGTTATACGTTCACGTCCAAGCTGATTGAGGGCAAATTCCCCGATTACAACCGGGTTATTCCCCGCGGTGGCGACAAAGTGGTGTTGGCTGATCGCATTACCCTGAAGAATACTCTGCAGCGGGCAGGTATTCTGTCTCATGAAAACATTCGCGGTGTGCGTTTGAATCTGGCCCCCAATGAACTCCAGGTGTTTGCCAATAACCCGGACCAGGAACAGGCGGAAGACGCGTTGCCGGTAGATTATCAGGGTGAAACTCTGCAAATCGGCTTCAACGTCGGCTACCTGATAGACGTCATGAACGCGTTGGATGATGACCAGGTAAAGGTTACTCTGTCGAATCCTAACAGCAGCGCGTTAATCGAATCCCAGACGGACGCTCGTTGCCTCTATGTGGTTATGCCAATGCGTTTGTAGGTTGCCGCAGGCACCCCACAAACAGCCGGCGTGAGCACTTCGCGCGTAGTCGGTGTAGGCAACTCACGGATAAGAAATTCTGCAAGGTTTTAATAACAGGAGTTCCGGGGCATGGTGACACGTTTAAAGGACGGTATAAAAGGTGCGTTTCGTATCGGCCAGACCATGAGCGTGCTCGGGCGTACCGGGTTTAACTGGGTGCGCGGCGACCGCCCCCCTGCTCCGCGTTTGTTGCGGCAGACCTTTGAATCCCTCGGTGCCACCTATATAAAGTTGGGACAGTTCATTGCCAGTTCACCGACATTTTTCCCGAAAGAGTATGTGGAAGAGTTTCAGGGCTGCCTGGATAGCACACCAAATTTGCCGTATCGGGTGATTCGCAAAATCATTGAAGACGAGTTAGGCCGCCCGGTGGAAGAAGTGTTTACCGACATAGACCCTGTAGCCCTGGCATCGGCCTCTATCGCCCAGGTGCATGTGGCGCGGTTGATCAGCGGTGAAGAAGTGGTTATCAAGGTGCAAAAACCCGGCGTGCGCAATATTCTACTCACGGATTTGAACTTTTTGTACGTATCTGCCCGAATCCTTGAAACTCTGGCTCCAAAACTGTCGTGGACATCGCTATCCGATATTGTTGATGAAATTCAACGAACCATGATGGAAGAGTGCGATTTTATCAAGGAAGCCAATAACCTTGAGGTTTTCAGGCAGTTTTTACACGACACTCATAACACCGGTGCCGCCGTGCCAAAGGTGTATGAGCAGTGCAGTTCCCGCCGCATTTTGGTAATGGAACGTTTTCACGGTGTTCCTTTGACCGATCTGGACAGTATTCGCGGATACACGGACGATCCGGAAGGAACCCTGATTACGGCCATGAACACCTGGTTTTCCAGCCTGACTCAATGCGAGTTTTTTCACGCGGACGTACACGCCGGTAACCTGATGGTGCTGCGCGATGGTCGGGTCGGGTTTATCGACTTTGGGATAGTTGGGCGTATTGCGCCCGACACCTGGCAGGCGGTGAACGATTTTATTCAGACTGTGATGGTGGGTAATTTCGACGGTATGGCCGATGCGATGATCCGTATTGGGATTACCCGACACACGGTAGAAGCCAGTTTGCTTGCTAATGATTTACGTAAGCTATACTCGAAAATGGACCAGATGGTGCCGGATACCGTTGCCTATACGGCGGACCAGGCCGAAGACGACGTAAATCATCTGCTGATGGATATGGTCAAAGTGGGCGAAAGCCACGGACTGCACTTTCCACGGGAATTTGCGCTGTTGTTGAAGCAATTTTTGTACTTTGACCGTTACGTTCATATATTGGCGCCGGAAATGGATATGTTCATGGACGACCGCCTAAAGATGTTGCACTAGGGGCCTAAGGCCCCTAGTTTTTTATGGCACTGATTACACTGCAAACCGAACACTTCCGTAACCTGGCGGCAAAGCCTGTCACCTTCTCCCCTGCGTTTAATCTGATATACGGCGTCAACGGCAGTGGTAAAACCAGTTTGCTGGAAGCCATCGGCTACCTGGGCCTGGGCCGTTCGTTTCGCGTCAGTCGCCATCAGGCTGTGGTTCAACATCAACAGCAGCGATTTACGGTGTTTGGCGGCTTGGATGCCGGCACTTTTAATTGTGGTGGTTCCAATTCTGGCGCGTTCAATTCTGGTGTTTCAAATCCTGATACGCGTAACTCCGATGCTCTCAATTCTGGCATGCCGAATTCTGAATTAAAGACAGCACCTGAAGCATGCGCTTCAAGTTATGCGCATCGCTTGGGTATTTCCAGAAATGTAGGCCTTAAGGAGACAGTTCTAAGAGTAGACGGTGAAGCCGTGCGGAATTTGTCGTCGTTAGCGCGACATCTTCCGGTATTGGTGATCGACCCGGGAGTATTCGACATCGTGGCCGGCGGCCCGGGTAAGCGACGGCAGTTCCTGGATTGGTTAGTGTTCCACGTGGAACCTTCTTTTGGCGGCGCCTGGCAGCAATGTCAGCGAGTAATATCACAGCGGAACCAAACGCTGAGAAATGGTAGAATAGATGAATCGTTGATGCGGGCTTGGGATGCCCAGTACGACCTGTTAAGCAATCGAGTGACGGATGCCCGTCTAGCGGCGTTTGCCCTGTTTAAAGAGGCCTTCTGGTTGCTTCTCGGGGAAACCGATGCAACCTGGGCTAATCAACTAAAACTGGAGTTTTATCCTGGCTGGGATCACTCCCAACCGTTGTCAGAAGTGCTGGTCAGCCATCGGGATCAGGAGCGTCGTATGGGTCACACTCTGTATGGCCCTAACCGAGCCGACATTCGTTTAAAAATACAAGGCCGGCCGGTGGCGGAAATACTGTCCCGGGGTCAGCAAAAGACATTGGTTATTTTAATGAAGATTGCCCAGGGCATGGTTTTACGTCCGTTGGGTAAACAGGTCACGTTTTTGTTGGACGACATAAACGCCGAACTGGACAGTCGACATCGGCAAATGCTGGCCGAAAAATTACGATCGCTGCAGTGTCAGGTGTTCATCACCTCCATCGAACAGCAGACGCCCGACACCTTATGGCCGGGTACAACAACACCGGATTTAAGAATGTTCCACGTGGAACATGGTCAGGTAACGGAAGAACATTAGCTGGCCGCACTTTTTAATCACGCTGCGGTCATCAGCCTTCAGGAGTTTTTTAATGAGTGAATCAACCTACAATTCCTCCAGTATCAAAGTACTGAAAGGTCTGGACGCCGTGCGTAAGCGGCCTGGCATGTACATTGGCGATACGGACGACGGCACCGGCCTGCACCACATGGTGTTCGAACTGGTAGACAACTCCATTGACGAAGCGCTGGCAGGCCACTGCACAGAAATCGGAATTCGTATCCATCCGGACGAATCCGTCAGCGTGCACGACAATGGCCGCGGTATTCCGGTTGATCTGCACGAAGGCGAAGGCGTTTCTGCTGCCGAAGTTATTATGACCGTACTCCACGCCGGCGGTAAATTTGACGACAACACTTATAAAGTGTCGGGTGGCCTTCACGGTGTGGGCGTGTCGGTTGTTAACGCCCTGTCATCGGTGTTGACGCTAACCATTCGCCGCAACGGCAAAGTTTACGAGCAGACCTATAACCACGGTGTTCCGGCGGCACCTCTGCACGAAGTCGGCAGTACTGACGCCAGTGGCACCAAGGTACACTTCATTCCGTCAGAAGATACGTTCACGAATATCAAGTTTCACTATGAGATTCTGGCCAAACGGGTACGGGAACTGGCATTTTTGAACAACGGTGTACGCATTCGCCTGACCGATGAGCGCAGCGGGAAAGAAGAGATCTTTGAATACGAAGGTGGTTTGCGGGCGTTTGTAGAACACTTGAACACTAACAAAACCCCCATCAACCGGGTGTTCCATTTTACCCAACAGCGTGAAGACGGTATCGAAGTAGAAGTGGCTATGCAGTGGAACGATGCGTTCCAGGAAAACATCTACTGTTTTACCAATAATATCCCACAGCGCGACGGCGGTACTCACCTGGTTGGGTTTCGCACGGCACTGACTCGCTCGTTGAACAGCTACATTGAGCACGAAGGCCTGGGCAAGAAGGCCAAGGTAAGCACCTCCGGCGACGACGCTCGTGAAGGTCTGACGGCCATCATCAGTGTGAAAGTGCCAGACCCGAAGTTCTCTTCCCAGACTAAAGACAAGCTGGTGTCCTCTGAGGTGAAGACTGCTGTTGAGCAGGAGCTCTATCAGAGCTTTGCGGCCTATCTTCAGGAGCAGCCCAATGAAGCGCGGCTGATCGTCAACAAGATGATTGAAGCCGCCCGTGCCCGCGAAGCGGCGCGTAAAGCCCGTGATATGACGCGCCGTAAAGGCGCTCTGGATATTGCCGGTCTGCCCGGCAAACTGGCCGACTGTCAGGAAAAAGATCCCGCTCTTTCCGAACTGTTCATCGTGGAGGGTGATTCTGCGGGTGGTAGTGCAAAGCAAGGGCGGGAGCGGCGAAACCAGGCGATTCTACCGCTGAAGGGTAAAATCCTGAACGTTGAAAAAGCCCGCTTTGACAAGATGCTGTCATCTGCAGAAGTCGGTAACTTGATTACGGCTCTGGGCTGTGGTATTGGGCGCGAAGAGTTTAACGTTGAAAAACTGCGTTATCATTCTATTATCATCATGACTGACGCTGACGTGGATGGTTCGCATATCCGCACCCTGCTGCTGACCTTCCTGTTCCGTCAAATGCGCGAAGTGATTGAGCGCGGCCACGTGTTCATTGCCATGCCACCGCTTTACAAAGTAAAGCGTGGCAAGCAGGAGCAGTATCTGAAGGATGAAAACGCACGCGAAAGCTACCTGACCCAGACTGCATTGGAAGGCGCACAGCTGTTTGTTAACGCCGATGCGCCAGCCATCAAAGATTCTGCTTTGGAAACCATGGTGAAGGATTATCAGGCGGTAATGGCCATGATTGACCGACTGTCACGGGCCTATCCGTCTAAGGTGCTGGAGCAGATGTTGCACAACAACACCCTCACATCTGAGCAACTGAAAGACGAAAACGCCGTTTCGGCTTGGGTAGGCCACCTGGGTAATAACCTGGAACTGGATACCCGTACCGGCACCAAGTATGTGTTCTCGGTACACCACGACACTGAGCGCAATCTGTATCTGCCCATGGTAACTGTGCATTTACACGGCATGGCTCACGAGCACGTGTTCAGCCATACGTTCTTCGAGGCGCCGTCGTACAAAGCCATCGCCCGCCTGGGTGAAACCCTGGACACTTTGGTTGAAGAAGGAGCCTTTGTTCAGCGTGGTGAGCGTAAGCAGGCTGTTTTGTCGTTTGAAGGCGCCCTCGCCTGGCTGATGAAAGAAGCCCAGCGCGGTTTGACCCTTCAGCGTTATAAGGGCCTCGGTGAGATGAACCCGGAACAGCTGTGGGAAACCACCATGGACCCGGAATCCCGCCGTATGATGAAAGTGAACATTGAAGACGCTTTTGCCGCTGACCAGATGTTCACCACGCTGATGGGCGACGATGTCGAGCCGCGTCGTAACTTCATTCAGACACATGCTTTGGAAGTGACCAACCTGGATATCTGATTTTTCTAAAATTCGGGATCAAAAAAAACGGCGAAGATGTAAATCTTCGCCGTTTTTTTATACTTGGAATTTACGTTATTTATCAGCCAGATGGGGCGCCATTACTTGTTCCAGTTTGTACCCCGTCAAGCGACTAATGGTGCGCCACAAGTACCAGAAAATGAGCATCATCATCACCATAGAAGGAATGGCAATCATCGGATAGCTGACCAGCGTCATTCTCCCCAGTTCCTCGTTGAACGCTTGAGTGCCGGCGTCACTGGTTACAATCCAGCGTGCAAGCACGTAGTTCATGATGGATGAGAACAGAAAAGTAGCGGCAAAAAAGTAACTGGCATTCAGCAACCGTGCTTCAAATTCTGCCACTTTGCCATGCTCTGCCAACGTTTGGTGAATCTTGTTCACGTCCAGCACGTTTGGGTTGTAAAGTAAGGTGCGCACCAGTGGGTAACGAGTGCGTGTAGACACCAATACCGCCAGGCCAATCACCGCGGGCACCGCGGCCTCTTTAATGGCCAGCCAGCCGGCGTCCAGTTCCAGCAAGCCAATGCCGCCGGTGAGGGTCACGCTGATTATCCCCAACAGGGCGATAAAATTCTTTTTTCCATAGCGAATTAATTCAAACAGACCCCATCCCAAGGGAAACGCCAGTCCAATAATAAGGGCGTTCACGCTACCCAGGTATTCATCGCCACTGAACTTCATCAGAATAACGGAGGGGATAACGATACTGACCAGCAGGTCTATCCAGGGCCTGGGTTTGTGATCGGATACAGATGCAGTATTCGGTGACGTCATGGTTCTGCCTGGTTGATGAAACGGCGACGAGGCGGGCAAAGTTACGCGAGCCTCACGGGACACTGAGCGCAGTATACGAGAAATACGGGCGCCTAGGTAAGTACGCCAAGCCTGGCACGGTCGATTCAAATTTTGGTGACTAACGGACACAAAAAAGCCGGGCACTTGGCCCGGCTTATCAGAGTAAGCGAGTCCTGATCAGGCGCCAGCTTCTTTCAAACACTGTTCTAAAATGGCTAAACCTTCTTCTAGTACTTCGTCTTCGATGGTAACCGGCATCAGAAAACGCAGAGTGTTGCCGTACAAACCACAGCCAAGCAAAATCAACCCTTTGGCTTTAGCGAGTTTGGTAATGGCTCCGACCAGCTCTGGCATGGGTTCGTGGGTATCTTTACTGTCTACCAACTCAAACGCAGCCATGGAACCCAAGGTACGCACGTTGTCGACGTGGGCAAACTGCTCCCGCCACTGGCTGAAACGTTGATTCAGCTTCTCGCCCAGGCGCTGGCTTTTGCCCAGAATATCTTCGGTCTCGAAGACTTCAAACACCGCCAGCGCGGCTGCGCAGGCGGTGGGGCTGCCGGTGTAGGTGCCGCCCAGAGAGTTAGGACCACACGAATCCATGATTTTGTCGGTGCCTACAATGGCAGAAATTGGCATGCCGTCGGCCATGCTCTTGGCCATGGTCATCATGTCCGGTTCAACGCCTGTGTGCTCAATTGCAAACATCTTGCCGGTACGGCCAAACCCGCTTTGTACTTCATCCACAATCAACACGATGCCGTTGTCATCGCAGATTTTGCGCAGGGCTTTCATAAAGCTGGTAGGTGCCGGGTAGAAGCCGCCTTCGCCCAATACGGGTTCAATTACAATGGCGGCGGTATTGTGGGCCGGTGAATCCGCTTTCATGGTCATGGCCAGGCCACGCAGGGCTTCGTCTTCGCTGACGCCGTGATAGGCCACCGGATAGGGAGCACGATATACCATGCCCGGCATGGGGCCAAAGTCGGTCTGGTAAGGAGCCGCTTTGCCGTTCATCGCCATGGTCATAAAGGTACGGCCGTGATAACCGCCATCAAAACAAATCACGTTGGTGCGACCGGTGGCTGAGCGGGCGATCTTCACCGCGTTTTCCAGGGCTTCGGCTCCGGAATTGGCCAGCATAACTTTGGCGTGGCCGCGAACAGGTACCACGTCGCTGAGTTTCTGCGCCAGCCGCACATAACCCTCGTAGGGCATGACTGTCTGGCAAGTGTGCATCAACTTGTCCAGCTGGGCTTTTATCGCTTCCACCACTTTTGGATGGCGATGGCCGATGTTCAACACGCCAATGCCGCCAGCAAAATCGATCATGCGTTTGCCGTCTGCGTCCCAGATTTCTGCGTTGGTGGCGTGGTCTGCAAATTGTTCGTTGGGGCTTGCGGCGCCGGCTGCTACGTAACGTTCTTTAAGTGCTTGAAGTTCTTTGTTACTCATGTCTCTGTTCTCCCCGAGTGGGTATATTTGGTCGAACCTGCGATAAATTTGGCTCGTTGCATTGCAAAATTGTATCAACTACGGTGGCACAAAGCATCACTACTCACCAGTTTGGCTGCGGAACTGAAGCTGGGCCAGGCGCTGGTAGAGGCTATTTTCATGCATTAACTGCTGGTGACTGCCCACCGCCAGCAAGCGACCTTGGTCAAATACCGCGATGCGATCTGCATCTCTTACCGTGGCCAGGCGGTGGGCAATCACCAGCGTGGTACGGCCGGTTGTGAGTGCCGGCATGGCCTGCTGAACCAGGTTCTCGCTATGGGCATCCAGCGCGCTGGTGGCTTCGTCTAGCAGCAAAATGGGCGCATCCGCCAATAGCGCACGGGCAATGGCCAGGCGTTGCTTCTGGCCACCGGACAGACCCAAACCGCCGTCACCCAGTCGGGTTTGGTAGCCGTCGGGCAGAGCCACGATAAACTCATGGGCGTGGGCAATGCCTGCGGCCTCTTCGACATCTGCCTGAGTCGCCTGCGGACGTGCGTAGCGAATGTTATCGGCAACCGTACCGTGGAACAGCGCAGGGTTCTGTGGCACCAAGGCAAAGCAGCTGCGCAGGGCTTGCAGTGATACATCACGGGTATCCGTGCCATCAATGCGCACGCAACCGCTGATGGGTTGATAAAAGTGTAGCAGTAGATCAAACAAGGTGGATTTGCCTGCCCCTGATGGCCCCACGATCGCTAACGTCTCGCCTGCCCGCACCTCCAGGCACACATCCTGCAGGGCGGGCTGAGCGCTGCGACCCGGGTAGCTGAACGTCAGGTGCTCAAGACGTATTCCACCTTTCACCGGCTGGGGAAACTGCTCGGGTAAATCGAACGGGCGCTGAAACTCAGATTTGGTCTGCAATAGCTCGAACAGCCTTGCGGCCGACCCTGCCGCCCGTTGCAGTTCTCCGATCACTTCGCTGATGGCACCGGCGGCAACACCCACCAGTAAACTGTAAAACACAAAGGCGGCCAGCTCGCCCGGTGTGATGCGGCCGTAAATGACATCCAGACCCCCAATCCAGATCACCACGCCCACCGCTCCCATCACCAGAGTAATGGCCATGGTGGTTAGCCAGGCGCGCTGGCGAATGCGGGCATGGGCAATATCAAAGGCGTTTTCAGAAACTTCAGAAAAATGCTGGCGGTCGTGGGGCTGGTGGTTAAACGCTTGTACGGTTTTTATCTGGGTTAAATTTTCGCCCACGTAGCTGCCCACATCGGCTACCCGGTCTTGGCTCAGGCGCGACAGCTGCCGCACCTGCCGGCCAAAAATGACGATGGGCACAATCACCAGCGGAAAACCCAGCACTATTACGGAAGCCAGTTTGGCGTTGGTGATAAACAACAGCAGCAAGCCGCCAATCAACATCAGCGCGTTACGCAGGGCAATGGACACCGTTGAACCAATCACCGATTGCAGCACCGTGGTGTCAGCCGTAAACCGCGACTGTATTTCCAGCGCCCGGTTACTCTCGAAAAATCCCGGGTTCAGATCAATCAGGTGGTTGAACACCCGTTTGCGGATATCGGCCACCACCCGCTCGCCAATCCACGACACCAGATAAAACCGGGCGAAAGAACCCGCCGCCAGGCCAAGAACCAAAACAAAAAACAACCCCACAGCCCGCGCCAGATTGGCCGGTGACTCGGTGGCCAATCCTTGGTCCACCAGAATACGTAGCCCCTGACCTAATCCAAGGGTAATTCCCGCCGTAATAACTAGGGCAACTATCGCACCTGCAACGGCTTTGCGATAAGGATGAATAAACCCGACAACCAGTTTCAAAGCTTCGCGATGAACGTTGTTGATAGTGTGCCTCCTGACGAGTGGGTACTGTAAACTTCCGCAGACTTACGATCTGTATTGCCTAAGGGTTTATCATACGCCCCTCTGCTCTGTGACCATTAAGGAATCTCTGTGCGCCCCTACGCCGATAACGACTACCCCGCCAACCATAAGCCGGACTGGAAAATCATCGCTGGCCTGTGGCCCTACCTGGCGGAATACCGCGGCCGGGTGATCATTGCGGTGAGCATGCTGATCATGGCGAAAGTGGCCATAGTCACCACGCCGATTGCATTGAAATACATCGTCGATTATCTGGATCAAAATCGCGGCGCTGACATGATGCTGTGGATTCCGCTGATGTTAGTGCTGGCCTATGGCGCGCTGCGTTTTGGTAGCACCCTGTTCAGCGAGCTGCGTGACGCCATCTTCGCCCGTGTGGCCGAACGTGCCATGCGGCGAGTGTCATTGCGGGTGTTTAACCACCTTCACGCTCGCGAATTAGCGTTTCATCTGGATCGCAAAACCGGTGGCCTGGCGCGGGATATAGAGCGCGGCACCAACGGCATCAGCTTTTTACTGCGTTTTACCCTGTTCAATATTGTGCCCACCCTGCTGGAAATCGCGATGGTGGCGGGCATTCTGCTGGTGGCCTTCAACGTCAGTTACGTTATAGCGATACTGGTGTCGGTGGTGGTCTTCGTGGTTTTTTCCATCCGCGTGACCGAATGGCGCACGGCCTTCGTGCGCGAAGCCAACAACCGCGACAACCAGTCTAATTCCCGCGCAATCGACAGCCTGCTGAACTACGAAACCGTTAAATACTTCAATAACGAGCGCTTTGAAGCCGAACAATACGACGAAGATCTGGATTTGTGGGAGCAGGCGCGTCTTAAGAACCGCACGTCTATGGCGGTTTTGAATATTGGCCAGGCGTTTATTATTGGCGCTTCGATGGTGGCCATTATGGCCATGGCCGTGCGCGAAGTGGCCAGCGGGCAGATGACCCTGGGTGACTTCACTATGGTGAACGCCTATCTGATCCAGCTGTTCATTCCGCTGAACGCTCTGGGGTTTGTGTACCGTGAGATTCGGCAGTCGCTGGTGAATGTAGAGCGCCTGTTCGCTCTGCTGGGCGATAAGCCGGCGATTGAAGACGCCGCCGACGCTAAAGCCTTGACCATTACCAGCGGTGAAGTGCAGTTCCGCGATGTGCGCTTCAGTTATCACCCGGAACGGCAGATTCTGAAAGGCGTGAATATCACCATACCCGCCGGCCACACCATTGCGGTAGTTGGCGCCAGCGGTGCTGGTAAATCCACCTTGGCACGGCTGCTGTTCCGCTTTTTTGATGTAAACAGCGGTAGCATTACCATTGACGGACAAGACATTCGCAACATTACCCAAGACAGCTTGCGCTCGGCCATTGGTGTAGTGCCGCAAGACACAGTGCTGTTCAACGACACCCTTTACAGCAACCTGGCCTACGGCCGCCCCGGCGCCAGCGAAGCCGAGATACACTACGCGGCCCGCCAGGCCAACCTGGATGAGTTTATCCGCAGCCTGCCAGACGGTTATCAAACCAGAGTGGGAGAACGTGGACTGAAGCTTTCCGGTGGCGAAAAACAGCGGGTTGCCATTGCTCGTGTATTACTGAAAAACCCGCCGTTGCTGATTTTGGACGAAGCCACTTCATCGCTGGACTCGATCTCTGAACAGGCCATTCTGGATGCCCTTAACGAGGTTACCCAACAGCGCACGACGTTGGTAATCGCGCATCGCCTATCCACCGTGCGCGACGCCGACACCATTCTGGTGATGGACGAAGGCCAGATTGTGGAGAGCGGTGGGCATAACGAATTGTTGGCAAAAGATGGCTATTACGCCCGGCTGTGGTTGCAGCAACAGCATAGCGATAAAGAGAATCAAGAATAGGGCGTCGTTATTTTGACGAAAATCAAGTTTCAGAACGCTTAAGCCCTGCGCCCGCGTTTTGTTTGTTACGTTGGATTGTATGAGATTCAGCGTCTCAGACAGATCGCATAAACGACGCTATGGACTTAACGCCACTGATTGGATGCTTTAAAATAGTCCGAGCTTTTCAGCGAAACCCTCCTCGCGTTGTTGGCGATACCATCGCAGCAGTTACGGGAGCTTCCTATGCTAAGCAAACGCAAGAAAATTTCCATTGCAATAGCGGGGGCTGCTGCACTCGGTGTTGCCGGCTTCCTCGTTTTAACTTCCCCCTGGACCTGGTCGATGACCCGCAGTCTTCCCGCTGCTGCGAGCGCGAGTAGTCCTGCCGATCTCGACAACGGCAGGCTTATATTTGTCGCATCCGACTGCGCTACCTGCCATGCCACCACCGGCCAGGACAGCGATGAACAGTTAGGCGGCGGCAAGGTGCTTGACACCGCCTTCGGCAAGTTCCACATGCCTAATATCTCGCCAGATACGGAGCACGGCATTGGTAGCTGGACTCTGGCAGAGTTTGATCGCGCGGTGCGTGAAGGTGTGGGTCCGAGCAGCTTCTGGCCTGACGGCAATAACTTATATCCGGCTTTTCCCTACACGTCTTACCAGCGTTTGACGCCGGAAGATGTGCGTGACCTCTACGCCTACATGATGGCGCTGCCAAAAAGCGACAAGTTAGTGCCAGACCATGAGCTTAACTTCCCGTACAACTTGCGCCGCGGCATTGGTGTGTGGCGTCTGGCCTTTCTGGACGGCAAAAGCACCGCTGAAATTGGTGTTGATACCGCTGATTTACCCGCAGGAATTGATCACGCCAAATTCGAGCGTGGGCGTTATCTTGTAGAAGGCGCTGGCCATTGTGTTGAATGTCACTCGCCGCGAACCTTTATGGGCAATGTTCCCAACGACATGCGTTACGCGGGCGGCCCGAACCCAGAGGGCACAGGCCACTTTCCCAACATTACCCCTGATGAAACCGGTATAAGCTTCTGGTCTGCAGCCTCTCTTGCAAACTATCTGCACACTGGTGTTAGCCCTATTGGCCGCCAAGCAGGTGGCGATATGGCTGAGGTTATAGAAAACACCTCGCAGTTGCCGTGGCAAGATTTACAGGCAATGGCGGTCTATTTGAAACACATTTCGCCGATAGACAAACCTGCGCCTGGAATGCCTGAGCCTAATTTCACCGAGGAAGTGGTAATGCTTGATACCGCCTTTGATCGTCGGGCTCCTCTACCGACCAGCGATCCGCAAGACATCAGCGAGGGAGACGATGTCTTCGTAGCCGGTACCAAGTCGCTCTACACAACGTCCGAGATGGAACAGGCCAAGACCGAAGACGGCAAATTCCTCAGCGGGGCAAAAGCCAGGGTACTCGCCAGGCAGGGTGACAAGTTGCAACTTGAGATTTCAGGTTGGCAGCCCGAAAACGCTCCTTCGGTTATTTACCAGGAGAAAGGTCAACGGGTCATTATGGCGGCGCTTGGTGACAAGGCTGTAGCGGCAGCTCAGCGCGGCGAGACCGAAATCGAGCCGAAAACCGATCAGGTTTGGCGCCCTGTCACATTGCAAGTCTGGTCTGATGCCAACCAACTCAATCTGAGCCAAGAAGAGCTTTGGAGCTTCAGTCAGAACGCTTATCAGGCCGCCTGTTCGTCCTGTCACTCTTTGGCCGAAAAGGATCACTTCACTGCCAATCAATGGATTGGAACTCTCAAATCTATGAAGCGATTCACCAGCTTTAACGACGATGAATACCGTCTGATACTGGCGTACTTGCAGAATCATTCCAACGATCTTGGCCCCGATATTCCGGCATTGGTCGTTAAGAAAGCCAGTGAAGGAGTGCCGCAATGAGCTGCGATCGTGCGTCTGTTGATCACAGCGCCAACACAGATACCTACGGGCTTTTAGTGGCCGCTGAATGGCTGAGCGGGCTGTTTATTGCACCGCTTTCTCAACAGCAGGTGATGGATATCAACGCAGTGCCTGGCAAAAACGCGCTGCAGTGGATAGGCGCACAACTGGGTGCGCCCGCTGTAGCACAACAGCTGTGTCATATTCTGGAGCAGGAAACCCCGGAAAATCTGACGGTGCAATTGCAGCGCCGTTATACGGCTTTGTTCGAGGGCATTTTCCGAAATCGTGCAGTAATGCCCTATGAAAGCGCTTGGTGTGGTAACGGGCCAACGCTCGGCGAGCAGTCTGTGGCAGAAATGAACGCAATATTGCGCGACCTGAATGTACACGTCAGCAGCGACTGCTGTGAACCGGCGGATCATCTTGCTATTGAACTTGCGGCCTTGGTGGCAGCTCTTGGCAGCGACCGCTATTCGATCGCTGCAGATCTGGTGCGTCGACTTCAAAGCTGGTCGCCTGCGTTCGCTGAAGCGCTAGAGCGTCAAGACCTTGAAGGATTTTACGCAGGTGCTGGCGAATTATTACTGGCCTTGCTTCGCACAGCTCAGTCTGTGCTGTTGATGAAGGATCACGCCGCGACGTCCGTTAACGAACAATGTGAAGGAGAATTGGCATGAGTAACAAAACTGAAGGATTGCAGGTTACTGCGAAAGCAGACGTTGCTTCGCCCACGCGCCGGCGTTTTTTGCAGGGTTCCGCGGCAACAGCAGCGTTAAGTGCCATGCCGTTTTCGCTATCGCTATTGAGCAGCGGTGCAATGGCTCAGAGCGCCACAAAAGAAATTCTTTCTGGCTGTCATTGGGGCGTTTTTAAAGGCGTGGTTGAAGACGGTCGCGCGGTTAAATTCATACCTTGGGAGGGCGATCCCCACGCCTCGCACATGCTCGATGGTGTGCGCGATTCTATCTACTCGCAATCGCGCATTCGCTATCCGATGGTTCGCCGTGCCTGGCTTGAGCAAGGGCCGGGCGCCGATCCCGATGGCCGCGGTGAAGGCGACTTTGTACGTGTGTCCTGGGAAAAAGCCATCGAGCTGGTGGCGAACGAAATCACCCGGGTTCGCGGGGAATACGGGCAACAGGCGATTTTCGGCGGCTCATTCGGCTGGAAAAGCCCGGGCAGACTGCACAACTGTCAAACCTTGCTAGCAAGAATGCTCAACCTGACCGGCAGCTATACCTCCAGTTCGGGCGATTATTCGACCGGTGCGGCGCAAGTTATATTGCCATACGTATCAGGGTCTATCGAAGTGTACGAACAATGCACCACTTATCCAGTGCTTGCGGAGCACACCGATCTTATGGTGTTTTGGGGCTGCGACCCGCGGAAAAACTCCCACATTTCCTGGCAAGTAGCTGATCATGGTGCTTTCCCGGGCGTTGAAATGCTCAAAGAAGCCGGCGTAAAAACAATCAGCATCGACCCGGTCAGAACAAAGACCGCCGATTACCTCGACTCTGAGTGGATTACCCCAAAACCGCAGACCGACGTGGCAATGATGATGGGCATCGCCCATACGCTGCTGAGCGAAGGCCTGCACGATCAAGAGTTTCTTGATCGCTATGTAAGCGGCTTCGAAGAATTTAAGCCTTATCTGACCGGCGAATCCGACGGCCAGCCGAAGGATGCAGACTGGGCAGCGGAAATCTGTGGTGTCGACGCCGACACCCTTCGCGATTTGGCGCGACGCTTTGCCAGTAATCGTACGATGCTGGCTCTGGGTTATGCCACGCAACGCCAGCACCATGGCGAGCAGTCCACCTGGATGCTGGTAACCCTGGCGTGCATGCTCGGGCAGATTGGCCTGCCCGGTGGCGGTTATGGGTTGAGCTACCATTACTCTTCTGGCGGTGCGCCGACCCATGAAAGCCCTATTTTGAAGAGTATCGATAACGGCTCAGGTGCTAAAGCCGCTGAAGGAGCCGCGTGGTTGGCGGGCGGTGGAGGCGTATCCATTCCGGTTGCGCGCTTTGTCGAAACGCTGTTGAACCCTGGTAAGACCATGCAGCATAACGGTAGGGAAATCGAACTGCCGCTGATCAAAATGGCTTATTGGGCCGGTGGTAACCCGTTCGCGCATCATCAGGATCGCAACGAGATGCTCAAAGCCTGGCGCGAGCTGGATACCTTTATTGTTAACGATTTCCAATGGACGGCGACAGCTCGCCACGCTGACATCGTTCTTCCGTGTACCACTTCTTACGAACGCAACGACATCGAACAGGTTGGCGACTATGCTCTGAGCCATATTGTGGCGATGAAGAAACTGGTTGAACCGCAATTTGAAGCTCGTAACGACTTCGACATTTTTGCGGCCATCGCGGACAAATTGGGCAAGGGTTATGAATTTACCCAGGGCCGTTCGGAAATGGACTGGATTCGCGGGTTTTACGAAGGCGCAAAAATCGAGGCGCGGGCCAAAGGTATGGAAATGCCGGTATTTGACGTGTTCTGGGAATCTAACAAGCCCCTTGCGTTCCCGCTGAAGGATGAAAATAAGTACTTTGTGCGCCACGAGTCGTTCCGCAACGACCCGATTCTCAGAGCGCTGGGTACCGCTACAGGCAAATTCGAGATCTATTCGCGGGCGATCGCCGGGTACGGATACGATGACTGTCCGCCTCACCCCACCTGGATGGAGCCGATTGAGCGATTGGATGGGCCAACTACCAAGTATCCGCTCGGCATCTCCAGTAACCATCCGCGTAGCCGCCTGCACTCGCAGCTATGTGGCACCTCGCTTCGCGAGACTTACGCGGTGCAGAATCGCGAACCTTGCTGGATAAATCCGAAGGATGCCGAGCCCCGGGGTATTAACAATGGCGATGTGGTACGGGTGTTTAACGACCGTGGGCAGATTCTTGCCGGTGCGGTGGTTACAGGCGATGTCATGCCCGGGGTTTTGATGGTTTCCGAGGGTGGCTGGTTTGACCCGGTTAACCCCCGCGAGATCGGTAGCTTGTGCCGTTACGGCGATGTTAATAATCTTACCCCGGGTATCGCGACCTCGAAGCTGGCGCAAGGCAACTGTGGGCAAACTGGAGCCGGCGACGTTGAGAAGTTCACCGGTGACCTGCCTGAAGTGACCGTGTTCTCGCAGCCCAGGCTCATGTCTGATTCAGAGACATCCGCTTAAACACGTCTGAACTGCACGCCGCAGGCTCGGCAAGAAGAGCCTGCGGCTAAACTTACTCGTCAAGCACTGCGCCCAATCCGGATGCCCGCACCACCTGCTGCCCCACACTCTCGCTGAATACGCTGGCGTCACCGGTTATCAAACTGAACCAGTTTCTTGCCCGGGTAATGCCGGTGTAAATCAGCTCCCGTGTGAGTACCGGGCTTACCCGGTCCGGCAGTATCAGGCAGGTGTGGTTGAACTCCGAACCCTGGGATTTGTGCACGGTCATGGCGTACACGGTTTCCAGCTGTTGCAGCCGGCTGGGTGATATCCAGCGGATGTCGCCGCTGCCGTCGCTGGTGGGAAAGGCCACGCGCAACATTGTCTGTGTTTTTTCGTCATCGCTTTGCGGATCTGTGCCCGTGCCCATGTTCGAGGCAACACTGAAGGTGATTCCCACGTCGCCGTTCATCAGCCCCAGATTGTAATCGTTACCGGTAACCAGCACCGGCCGCCCGGCGTACCAGCCCTCGGCTCGCGGAATCAGCCGTTGCGCCAGAAGATGGTGCGCAATCAAGTCGTTCAGCCCTTCCACACCCCAGGGCCCGCGGCGCAGGGCGCAGAGGATTTGAAAATCACTGAAAGCCTGCAATACCGATTTAGCCAGTTGGTCCCACTGTCCGGTTGTGCTGTTGCTGTCCAGATTGTGATTTTGCATCAGCGTCAAATAGTGGCGGTAACCCACCGGTGGCGGTAAAGGCTGCCCGTTGCCATCGATTCGCCCTTCTCCGTTATTGCTGAATGCCTGCCGACTACCACTGATCGCATGGCCACAGATCAGCGCCTGAGCATTCTCCAGAGAGGGTTTTTTGCTGCGGCCATTGAGCCAGACTACGTCCTCAAAAGTTGCGTCACGGGCCTGCTGCAGGGTGTCGGCGCTCAGCGCGTTGGTGTTAACCGCTTCGGCCAGGTGGCGAATGCCGCTGCCTTCGGCAAATCGATAACTTTTGCGCAGCATGGCCACCGCCTGGTCCAGAGGCTGGCCGTTTGAATCCTGCAAGACCGCTGGAATGTCGGTGCCGGTGATGGCTTTCAACCACTGTACAGTCGCTGGTAGATAATGCCCGTCAGGCGCACGCTGACAGAGTTCGCCCAGCACCGCACCGGCGTCTACCGAGGCTAGCTGATCTTTGTCACCTAACAGAATGAGCTGGGCGCTTGCCGGCAGTGCATCGAACACCGACGCCATCATATCCAGATCCACCATGGAGGCTTCGTCAATCACCAGAATATCCACCAACAGGGGGTTATCCTGGTTGTGGCGGAACTTGCGAGTGTCCGGACGGCTGCCCAGCAGCCGGTGCAGGGTGGTTACCTTGGTGGGTATATCCGCCAATGCGACCTGCCCCGGTAATTGTGCCAAGGGCAGCCGGCTGACAGCGCCGCCGATGGATTCGTTCAGTCGCGCAGCGGCTTTGCCTGTCGGCGCGGCCAGGCGAATACGGTACTTTCTACCTTTCTTCCCATCCCCCCCTTCCCGCTCCGGTGACTCGCCTGCGACGGACTGCAAAGCCGCCAGCAGCTTGACCACAGTGGTGGTTTTGCCGGTGCCGGGGCCGCCGGTAATCACTGCAAAGCGGTTGCGGGCCGCCAGGGCACAGGCTAGCTTTTGGTAGTCGACAGAGCTTTGGGGATTTTGCGAGTTTAAAGTGCTTTGAGAATCTTGAGAGCTTTGAGGATTTAAAGAGCCCTGCGGTTTAAACAGTACGTCCAGAGCCTGGCTCAAAGTGGCAGCCGCGGGCGATAGCGGGTCAGCCAGCGGGGACGGCTGCGCCAGGCGCTGTTGAATGCCGGCAGCAATGTATTGCTCGTAGCGCCAGAAGCGGCGCAGATACAGCCGGGTTCCATTTAGCACCAGCGGCGTGGTGTGCGAGCCATCACTGACCGCTAACGCATCGTTTAGTGCGCTTAAGCACTCCTGCACGGACACCTGTGCCAACAGATCACTTGGCCGGGTTTGGCCCAGGTTGGTATTTGTCGAATTTGCGATAGGCGCTGTAGCGGAGCTGGACGGGTTTGCCTTGTTCTGGCTGCTAGCTGCCGTTGGCTCTTCCGGTGGCAGTGACAATGTTGTTGTGGCATCAGCCATCAGAGTTGCAAGGTCCACGCACACGTGGCCGCGGCCCACTTGATGGGATACCAGTGCGGCAAGCAGTAAAACCAGGGGTGCCGGTGTGTTCCCTTGTTCATCTGATAAATCCCGGATCAGCTGCGCAAAGCGCACGTCCAACGGGCGAATCCAGCCGGCTTGCTGCCATGCGTCCAGCTGTTCTAGCAGAGCATCGGTGTGCTGCAGGGCAAGCCTGTTGTCAGGGGAGCTGGCGATAACAGGTGTCGTCTCGTCCAGATCAAAGGCAAACTGGTTGTCGAAATTCCGGGTTTTGCTCATGCTGCCACCTCCGCGGCCGTGGCTTTGCCATCAAACATGGCATCCAGTTGCTCCATCAATGCTTTCGGTGGCTTGTCGCAAAACGCCCCGGCTCCGGGCGCATGGATGCCGCGCAAAAACAGATAGACCGCACCGCCCACGTGTTGGTCATAATCGTAATCTGGCAGACGGGCTTTCAGCAGCCGGTGCAGGGCCAGCAGATAAAGTACGTATTGCAGGTCATAGCGTTTTTCCAGGATGGCTTCGCCCATGGCCTGATTGGTGTAAGCGCTATCGCTGTCGCCCAGCACGTTGGATTTGTAGTCCAGCACGTAATACTGCCCGTTGTGTTCAAACACCAGATCAATAAAGCCTTTGAGCATGCCGTTGAAGCGCCCGCCCTCCACTCGTGGGCGGTCAGCGCCATTGAGCGTGTGTTGAGTCACCAGCTTGTCCAGTGCGCGGGTGCTGACATTGCGGCTTTCAAACCAAAACTCCAGTTCCGGACGCAGTGTGTTCAGGCGGGCCAGGCTGGTGCTTTCACTGTTGCTGCGGTTTAGCGGCAGCGGCTGGCGCATCAGCGCGAGTAGCCAATGCTCCAGGGTGTTTACCCAATCGCTCCAGCCCCGGGTACTGCAGCGGCGGGTGAGCTGCTCTCGCAGCAGCGGTGGGTTATCCACAAGGTGTTGCAGGCCCTGCTGCACGCACCATTCCAGAATATCGTGCAGAAAGGTGCCGGGGCCTGCGCCCTTGGGGAAATAGTGCAGGCTGTGGCTGAGCAGCATGGCGGCGTCTTCTTCATCGCTGGTTTGGGTGCCTTCTTCCAGCAGGTTCTGGGCTTCGGCATCTTCAAACTCGCTGGCAAACATAATACCGGTGCCAGACAGGCCGCTGTATTCCAGCGACGAGTAGCTGGCAATCCACCAGTCTTCGCGCGCCTCGCGGGTGGACACCAATGCCGGTCCCAGGGCGGCGGGCGCAGGTTCCGCATAGTGCTCGTCAGTGGCTTTGGGCAAGGATTCTACGAAAAGCTCGCTGTGGTCAGCGGCCAGTTGTTGCAGGGCGTCACCCAGCGATTGTGTGGCGGCAGGGTTACCGTTGAGCAGATGCCCCAGGCCGCTCAGCTGCCAGTTCTCAATTTCGGTCACGCCCACCCAGGTGGCAAACCGGGCGCGGGTCAAGGCGACGTAGAGTTTGCGGATGTCTTCACCCAGGCGTTCTTTGTCCGCCTGCTCGACGTCGTTTGGTGTGGGGTCGAACACGGTGATCAGCTGGTCTTTGTCGTCGTGATAACGCACAAACGCCTGTTTTTCGTTTTCCGCGCGGTAGGCGGTGCCAAAGGGTAAAAATACCAGCGGGTATTCCAGGCCTTTGGATTTGTGCACGGTGATCACTTTTACCAGCCCCGCGTCGCTTTCCAGGCGCAGGGTGCGGTGCTCGTCTTCGTCGTCGGCGGCCCGCAGAATGGCGGTGAAGTGGTGCACCAGTGCGTGTTCGCCGTCTAGCTGCAGGCTGTCTTGTTGCAGCAGTTCGGCAATGTGCAGAATGTCGGTTAGCCGGCGCTCGCCGCCGACGCGCTGCAGCAGCCTGCCGGGCACGTCAAAGTCCATCAGAAAACTGCGCAACATGGGCAGCACGCCCTGGCTTTGCCACTGCTGCTGGTAGCCCATGAAGCGCTCGATTTCACGCTCCAAGGCCATCTCGTTGGTCAGTAGCTGATCAAGATAGGACCAAGGCAAGCCCAAGGTTGGTGTGGCCAGGGCCGCGCGGGCATAGGCCAGCTGGCGGGGTTCGGCGAAGGCTTTTAGCCAGCACAGCACTTCTTTTGACTCTTGAGACGTCAGTACCGAATCCCGGTCAGACAGGTACACGCTTTTTATGCCCCGTTGCCCAAGCGCATTCCGCACTGCCGCCGCTTCTTTGCGGTTGTTCACCAGAATAGCGATGTCTTTGGGTTCTGCCGGCTCGATGTCATTCAGGTCGGTTTCCAGCGCAAAACCGGCCAAACTCTGCTGCCCTAACGTCAGCAGGCGCGCAATTTCACTGGCGCAGGTGCCGGCCACATCAAGGGTGGCGCTGCCTTTTGCCAGGCCTTTGCGATTGCCGCTTTTGTCGGTGTTTTCGCTTTCACTGGCCCACAGCGTCAGGCTGGGCTTCAGCTCGCCGTTGACGGCCCACAGGCGCTTGGTGCCGTTGGCCTCTACCGCCTGAAATGGCAGCGCTGAGGCATCGCCTTTGCCGAATAGAAAAGCGCCTTCGGGGCTGTGTTGGTCGCCATACTCGAACACCCGGTTCACCGCTGCCACCATTGGCCGTGACGAGCGGAAGTTTCGGCCCAGTGTCCAGGTACGGTCGCGGGCGCCGGTGCGGGCGTCCAGATAGGTGTAAATGTCGGCGCCGCGGAAGCCGTAAATGGCCTGTTTTGGGTCGCCGATCATCAGCAGGCAGGTATCCGGGCGATTCTCTGCCACCCGGTAAATGCGGTCGAAGATGCGGTACTGAACCGGATCGGTGTCCTGAAACTCGTCTATTAGCGCGACCGGGAACTGGCGGCGAATGGTGGCCGCCAGTTGGTCGCCACGGGGGCCGTGCAAAGCGTCGTCCAGCCGGGTGAGCAGGTCATCAAAACCCATTTCTGAGCGTTTCTGTTTTTCCGATTCCAACCGCGCCGCAATCCAATGAGTTGAGTGGCGAAGAATATCGGCCTCGGCACTGGGCAGGTTTTCGCTAAAGGCGATCAGTTCTGCGATAGCGTCAAACGCCTTGTGGTGTGGGACATCGCCATCGCCTTTGAGTTTTGTCGCAAGCACCTCGGGTGTCTGGTTCTGAAAGCCGGCTTTCTCCATTCCGGCAGGGAAAAACTCATCGGAGTTTGTCCAGTCCAGCAGGGTGTCCCAGGCCGTAACCATCGGCTTCATACTGCCGCCGTGCAGGCGTTTGCTTTTGTTCAGTGCCAGCAACATGTCGGTTACTTCGGGCTTCCACTCAGCCCAAGGGTGGGCTTTCAGCGTTTGCGACTGCTTTTTACGCTGTTGTACTGTGGCGTCAATCAGCTGTTCTACACTGCCGCTGGTCGCGTCGAGGGAATCAGCAGCCAGAAGCAGATTGCGCACCGCCTTTTGCAGTTGGTCAGGGGTTTTCCAATGGTCGATAACCTCGTCCATCAGCTCTGGCGATAACGGATAAATAAATGTGCGCCAGTAATCCCGCACCACTTCTTCCATCAGGCTGCTTTGGTCGGTTTCCAGGGTAAGTCGGAACAGGCTGCCGCTGTCGAATGCGTGCTCGCTAAGCATGCGGTTGCACCAGGCGTGAATGGTGGATACTGCAGCTTCGTCCATCCATTCCGCTGCCAGCAGCAGTTTTTTGCGGCAGTCTGGCCAGGTGGCCGGGTCTGGATAGCTGTCATCCCGCAGCTGGTGAATCAGCGCGGTTTCTGCTGTGGGCGGTATGCTATCGGCGACATTGGAAAACACCTCGGCGGCCTGGGTCAGCCGAATGCGAATGCGATCCCGCAGCTCTTTGGTCGCAGCGTCGGTAAAGGTCACCACCAGCAGGTTTGGCGGTACCAGGCCCGCGGCCAGGGCGCCGCCTTCCGGCTGACCGTGGCCCAGTACCAGGCGCACGTACAAAATCGCAATGGTGAAGGTTTTGCCGGTTCCGGCGCTGGCTTCAATCAGGGTGCTGCCGTTCAGGGGTAGCGCCAATGGGTCAAGATTGGGGTTTGGCTTCGCCATTAAGGGCGCTATAAAAGGTGTAGTAGCTGTCATACCTCGTCCTCGAACTGACCGGCGGCGGATTTGCCTTGTTCGGCTTCCCACAGGGGCACATAGAGTTCGTGCAACAGGGCTTCAAATTCGCCGCTTTCCAACAATAATTCAGCGCTGTCAAAGGCGCCGCGTAAATAGCCGGTGTCGCGTTCCAGCGCGGTGGTGTAGGCCTGCTCGGCGTCGCTGATGGCGCGTTCGTGCTCACCGAGAAATTTTTTGCTTTGATAAAAGCTATAAATCCAGGCGAAACCGGCTTCACAGTGCACCGGTAATGCGCGCGTATTGGCGTCCATCCAGCGCGCCAAAATGGCGTCCAGATGCTTGCGTGCGGTTTCCTTTGCCAGAGGTGCGAAGCGCACATTGCGTTTTTCTTCTTTGCCCAGAATCAGGGTTTCAAAAGGCTGCGCTGCGATTTGCCCGGCTAGGTGAATCACCCAGTCGCGTATCAGATTGGCGTAGCGAATTTTTTTGGACTGCCCGCTGCCCGTGAGCAGGCTGGAGCCGGCGATGACCACCCGGCAGAGCTTACCCTCTGAATTGCGGCGCAGATGGTCAATCAGATCCAGCACCTCCACCGAGCCGGTGCTGGTGGCTAAATGATAATTAAATGGCAGGGGTTCGCGGATTTCCTCGGGCCATTCGGCCAGGGCGCTCCGATAACGTTCGAACAAATTTGGCAGACGGCCAGACAGCTCGCCGCGCAGCCGGTGCTCGGTGATGCCCATGCCAAGGTCGCCGCTCCGGGCCATGCGGTCGAGGGTCGTTTCCAAGCGTTGTTCCAGATCTTCCTCGTTACTGGCTTTTAGCACGCCCTGTTCAATCAGTTCGGTGTCTAGGCGCCAGCGGTCGAGGCCGTTCAAATCAAAGTTTTCGGTGTCGGTGTCGTCGTCTTCCACGTCTTCAAAGCGCACTTGCAGGCGGCGCTGGTAAAACGTGTCTATCGGTTTTTTCAAAAAGCCGGCCAGATCATTCAGGGTGATGGGTTCTTCCGGCTGCTGGTACGCCAGCGCCTGCTGTTGCGCGTCTGTCGAGACAGTGCCGTGAGCACTGCGCCATTCGTGTTCGTAGGTGAACAGGCTGCGGGCGTGTCGGGTTTGGGGAAAATAGTCGCGGCTGAACGGTTGTAGCGGGTGGCAGGTGGTCAGTGCATCCGTTACCGCGACATTGGGCTGCCCTGGCAGATGCCATAAGCCGTTCAAGTGATCCTGCAATTGGCCCACCAGCACCGATGGCGGCCGTGGCGAATCGTCGCGAATGCTGCGCCCTACCCAGCTGATATAAAGCTGTTCGCGGGCCGACAGCATGGCTTCCAGAAACAGATAGCGGTCGTCTTCCCGGCGGGAACGGTCCCCCGGTCTATAATCCTGTGCCATCAGGTCAAAATCCACCGGCGGCCGCGAGCGCGGGTAGTCGCCGTCGTTCATGCCCAGCAGGCACACCGTGCGAAACGGTATGGCGCGCATAGGCATCAAGGTGGCGAAGTTCACCTTGCCGGCCAGAAAACGCTGGTTCAGGCCGCCTTCATCCAGGCCGTCCAATAGCACGTCTTTTACAATGTTTAATGGCAACGGCTGGTGTTCCAGCCCCGCGGCCAGTGTGTCGTCCAGCCATTGTTCCAGCTGGCGGCGAAAGCGGTTCAGCAGCAAAAGGTCATGGCCTTCGACTTTGTGGAAAAACTGTTCCAGCATGGCGGCGAACAGCGCTTCCCACTGTTGCGGTGTGCGGCTTGCCTGTAGGTCTTGCCACAGAATTTCCAAACGATGGATAAACTCGCCAAGGCGTCCGGCCAGGCTGGCCTGCAAGCCGCCAATCTCGCCGTAGGGCTGAACGCCGGCCCAGGGCTCGTCGTCGCCCATGCCATAACCTAACAGCATGGAACGCAGGCCAGATTGCCAGGTGTTGCGATCCAGATCGGCTGGCAGCTCCAGGCTTTCCCGGTGGGCCCCGTGCAGGCCCCAGCGAATATTGGCGCCTTCCACCCAGCGCCGCGCCAAGGGGATTTCCTCTTCGGCAATCTCGAACCGATCGCGAATGCCGGGCACTTCCAACAGGCTGATGATTTCGCTCACCCCAAAGCGGTGGCGCGGCAGCGACATCAGGGTTTCCAGGGCTATCAATACCGGCTCGTGGTTGCGCTGACCCTGATCGGAAATGGTAAACGGAATATGGCGTTTGCGCCCGGCGGTATAGCGGCCAAACACCGCCTGAATGTGGGGTGCATACACGTTGATGTCGGGCACCATTACCATGATGTCGCGGGGGCGCAGGGTGCTATCGGCGTTGAACGAAGCCAGCAGCTGGTCATGCAATATTTCCACTTCACGCTGTGGGCTGTGGGCGTCGTGAAACACCATGGAATGGTCATCTTGCAGATTCAGCTCGCGCTGTTCAGCGCGAATCTCCTGCAGCGGGGTCAGGTTGTAAATATCGTTCTGCAATTGGTGCAGCAGGCAGGTTGCCTGACCTGCACCGTGCTCGGAGAAGATGTCGATCTTCTGATCCGGCGTCTGGAATCTGTTGCGGTACTCGTCGGGGTTGTCGAATTCGTCCAGAAGGCGAATATAATCCCGGCCCTGTTTACCCCAGGCTGCCAACAGCGGGTTGGCGTGTTGGTGCAGCTGGTCGGCGTCGTCAATCTGCGACAGCGTAGGGTGGCTGGCACCGCGTTTGCGCTCGGCTTTGAGCAGTTCGCGATCGCTGACAATATCAGCCCAGTAAAACTGCGAAGGGTTGTGAACGCAAAGCACCACCTGGCTAAAGCGGCTAAGCACGTACAGGGCTTCAAGCGCCTGGCGTGGCAAAGACGATACACCAAACACCACAATGCGTTTTGGTAAGCGACTTGGATGGGCGGGTGCGGTGATTTGCTGGCCCTGCGTCATAAAACGGGTGTGAATTTGTGAGCGACTTGTGTGCGCTTCGGTACCGGTGTCTTCCACCAGCTTGCGCCACAGCATTGGCTGCCAGCGGGTGTCTTCCTCAATCGGTTTTTCGCCGTTACGGGTGCTGATGACCACATCCCGGTCCTGCTCCCAGGCTGCCAGCCAATCGGCTCGGAACACCTGATACTGGTCAAATAAATCCGCGACTTTTTCGGCCAGCTGGAACGCCCGCAAATCGGTGTCGCTGCCGTCCAGAAAACGCGCCAGCGGGTTGAACGCCTCATCTGTAAGAACAAGTTCCGGTAACAGCCGGTACAGCCGCCACACCAGTCGGCGTTTATCAAAGGGGGATTGCTCTGGCACCTCGCCGTCTGGCAGCACGGCGCGATAGGCCTGCCAGATAAACCGCGCCGGGAACAAAAAATCCATACCGGCGGCAATGCCCAAGCCGCCTTCGCTGCCATCCTCTGAACGCTTTTCCGCCAGCGCCAGTTTTAACCACTGGGCAATACCGTTGCTTTGCACTAGAAACGTTTCGCTTTGCAGCGGCGGTAGCGGGTTCTGCTGGCAGATAAACACCACGGCCCGGCGCAGATCTTCTAAATGATTGGCGTGAACCGCGTGAAAACCGGGGGTAATATGCGGGTTGTCACTTGTGGCATTTGTGGATGAAGCGGCCATGGTCTTCCTTGTCTGGTATGGGGTTCAATCCCGATGCGTCAGCTTAACGTATGTGACCACAGAAGCGGACAGTTTGAAACCGTGCGCGATGGAAAATCATCGCAAGGTAAATACCTTACTGAACGGGTGATTATGAGCAGAATAGGATTGGTCAAAAGCGCCGTAAACGAACAGCTGAACGACAGTTATGATCTGCTGGCCATGCGACTGCTGTTCTCGCCAGAGCACGTTGTTGTAAACATACAAAAGGAAATCAAGGATTTGTATGTTTATCCGGAAAGGCTTGAAAGCGGTTATTGCGACGAGTGGCGCGCCATTGCGACACGCGCCCTGTTTCGTAATGCCTTTGGCGAGCACTGGCGGTCGGATGAAGAAAATCTGCAGCGTTACCTGAAATATTTGCGCAGCCAGGCCATTCCGAAATGTGTGCACCAGAACGTTGAGTTGTTCCGCATGCTGGGTCAGGCGCTTGCCATTGCTCGCTCAGACAACACCATTGCCTTTCCTGATCGGCAGCGACAGGCGCTGATCAACATCATTTGGCCAGAAAAGGCCGGCCGTAAGTAAAGCCGGGCTTACACTTGGGGAGTCCGCAGCACCGTTTTTCCCGTATTGGTTAAAATATGGTCAAAAAAAGGGTTTCGTCATGGGCCAGCAACTTACCCGCACCACAAAGAGCGTTGTTCTGTTTCTGATAATAAGTTTGGGTTTTGCGCTTGTTTGGGCATCCCAGTCTTTTGCCAACGATAATGATGAAGAAGCCGGAATTCAGGACACGATCCAGATTCAAGACTCTATCTTGCGCCAGATCGAAGCGTTCGCTAACAACGACGGTGAGCAAGCCTGGGCTTATGCGTCCGAGGGTATCAAGCGTCGCTTTGGATCGTCACAGGTGTTTGTGGAAATGGTGCGCGAAGCCTACCCTGCGGTACACAGTGCCACCCAGATTGAGTTCACCGAAAGTGTGCCCCACGGTATTTTTCACATCCAGGTAGTGAAGCTCAAAGGCCCCGAGGGCAAATCCTGGGACGCCTATTATCGAATGGTACAGGTAGAAGACGTCTGGAAAATCGCTGGCGTGCGTCTGCAACCGGCGGATATAGGCATTTGAAATAGTATAGAGCTGCTTAATCCCCTATGAAGGATATTATTGACTTTATACCCTATACGGTATGAAACTTAATTTATCGTCTAAGGGGTATGTTCATGAAAATTACTTCACCTGAAGCGCTGTCTACCGCCATCAAAAATGCAAGGCATCGCCAAAATCTGAGCCAGCAAGCGACTGCGGCCGCAGTCGGCGTGAAACAGGCCACGGTTTCCAACTTTGAGAATTACCCGGAGAAAAGTCGAATCGAGACTCTGTTCAAGCTCCTTTCCGCTCTTGATCTTGAATTGCGTGTGGTGGAGCGCGGTGCTTCGGATTCGGTAATCGGTTGGAGCGAAGAATGGTGATTGTCCATGCCTGATTTACTTGTGGCCCTGAACGGTATTGAAGTTGGAAAGTTAACGTTAAAAGCCTCCGGCGCTATGGTTTTTCAGTATTCTCCTGCCTGGCAAAATCAGCCCGGTGCCCGAGCTATCTCTCTTTCACTGCCGTTGTCTTCGAAGGTATATCGCGGAGCGTTGGTTTTTAATTTTTTTGATAACCTTCTGCCAGACTCGAATGCCATAAGATCTCGCATGCAAGCACGTTTCAGCGCTCCTACCCGCCATCCTTTTGATCTACTTTGGAGTGTTGGCCGAGACTGTATTGGCGCCATTCAGCTCTATCCTCAAGATTGCGACGTGCCGAATGTCCGAAAGGTGACGGCTGAACCACTTGACACCACCGCGATCGAGTTTTTGCTGGGCAATTATCAAGATGCACCGCTGGGCATGGCGCGGGAAAATGACTTTCGCATTTCACTGGCGGGTGCTCAGGAAAAAACGGCGTTACTCTGGTATCAGGAGCATTGGCAACTCCCCATCGGGAGCACGCCCACCAGTCATATCTTCAAGCTCCCAATCGGTTTTCTGGATCATAGCAATATTGATCTTCGTGAAAGCGGTGAGAATGAATGGCTCTGTTTACAGCTTTTAAAAGCCTTTGGGTTGTCCACTGCTAATGCGGAACTTGGGCAGTTTGGCCGTCAGAAAGTATTAATTGTCGAACGCTTTGATCGGCGCTGGTCGAAGGATTCCGCTTGGCTAATGCGATTGCCTCAGGAAGACTTTTGTCAGGCCCTCGGCGTAGCACCTGCGATCAAGTACGAGAGCGATGGCGGCCCGGGAATTCACGATGGTATGAAGCTTCTTCTTGGTTCCCAGGAGGTTCAAAGGGATCGCGAAACCTTCTTCAAAGCTCAGATATTGTTTTGGCTGATGGCGGCGATTGATGGCCATGCAAAAAATTTCAGTCTTTTTATAGAGCCTGGCTCAGCCTATCGGATGACACCGCTGTACGACGTGATCTCAGCCTATCCGCTGATGGCGCAAGGCAGTCTGGCGTCGCAAAAAGCAAAAATGGCGATGTCTGTTAAAAGCCGTAACCGCCATTACCATTGGGATCGAATTCAACAAAGGCATTTCATAAGTGCGGCTCATCAAGTTGGCTTCTCCCGCGAGAGGGCGAGCGAGCTCCTCGACGAGATCGCCGAACAGGTGCCCCGTGCAATCAGCGCCGTAGAAGCCCTGTTGCCCGTTGATTTTCCATCGCGCATTAGTGAATCCATTTTGGACGGTGTGAAAAACCAAGCTAAAAAAATAAAGTAAATTCAGGCGTTAACTCATTAAATTCGAGTGGTTGCATTGCACCTCCTCAATTAGGTCTGTCCGTGTCTTTATGAGCAAGCATCACCAGGATTTCAGGCCCGCCGCGGCGAATCTTGAAAACCCCCTGTACTACCTGGAAAACATGGAAACGGTGGTGGCGTGGGTGGCTAACCACCACTCCGATTTGCTGTCGGCGCCGGAGAATGCCCGGCTAAGCGAGTTCCTTGATTTGCCCCGTCCTGCCCGAGCTTTGTTGGCCCGGATGGTGATGCGCAGCGGTGAGCTGTTCCGCACTGACAAGCTGAAGTACCCAGAGTTGGGAAGTTCGGAAGCGGATGCGTTGAACAACCTGATTAGAGATGACTGGCTGGATTGTGCTCCCTTGCTGACTCTGGACGATCTGTTTCGCCTGTTTACCCTGGCCGAACTTCGCCCGGCGTTTGCGCCGGCTCTGGTGCAGGCCGGTTTCAGCAAAAACCTGGCCAAAGCCCAGATGCGCGATGTGTTGAAGGGTACCTACGCCGATGCCCGTACCGTGATCGACTGGCTGGGTGACTCTGGTTCGCCGGTAGTGCGGGTGAGCTCAATGGCACTGTTTGACCGCGTTCGCCTGATGTTCTTCGGCAACCTGCGCCAGAGCTGGTCGGATTTTGTGCTGGTGGAGCTGGGCCACCAACGCTACGAGCAGGTGCAATTCACCTCTGAAGCCCGGGCTTTCTCCGAACGCAGCCAAGTGGATACCTATCTGGCCATGCACCACTGCCGCGAATGTCTGGACGTTGGAATGCCGGCCGCTGAAGTGTGGGCCCAGGTGCCGCAACCTTCTGACAACCCGTGGCTGAGCAGTCGCCGCGATCGCCTGCTGCTTGAGCTGGGCCGACAGGCGGAACGTCAGGGCGAGCGGGAAGTAGCTTTGGAAGCACTTGCCTCAAGTGGCCATAGGGAAGCCCGGTTGAAACAACTGCGGCTGCTGGAGCGGATGAAACGCTTTGACGAAGCCTGGGCGATTGCCTCTGACTGGCAGCACGCCGAACTCAGCGACGCCGAAGCCCAGGGTCTGGCGCGGATTCTGAAGCGGTTGGCAGCCAAAGTGAAACAGCCCGCTCCTTTGGCACCACAACCGCCGCCGCTTGACGAGTTCACGTTGACGCTGCCGCAAACGGGTCGCTCTGTGGAGAGGGCGGTGCGCGACCATCTTTCGAGTCCTGAAGCACCGGTGTTTTATATGGAAAACACCCTGATAAACAGCCTGTTTGGTCTGCTGTGCTGGAACACCATCTTCAAGCCCATACCCGGCGCTTTTTTTCATCCGTTTCACAGTGGCCCGGCGGACCTGCTGCGGAAAGATTTTGTCAGCCGGCGCCAGGCCGCGTTTGATCAGTGCTTTGCGGCGCTGCACGATGGCGGCTATCGCCAGCAGATACTGAACACCTACGCCGTAAAGCAGGGCATTACCAACCCCTTTGTGACCTGGCCTGCGCTGAATGAGGAGCTGCTGACGCTGGCGCTGGATTGTATTCCAGCGCTTGATTTACACATTCTTTTTGAGCGACTTTTGCTGAATATTCGCGAACATCGCAGCGGTTTTCCCGATCTTGTCCGCTTTTACCCTGAAAATCCGCATACCAGGCCGCGATACGAAATGATTGAAGTGAAGGGCCCTGGCGATCGCCTACAGGATCACCAGGTTCGCTGGCTTCATTTTTTCGCCAGCAAGGGCATCGCCGCCAGCGTGTGTTATCTGCGTTGGCAAACCGGCGAGGCCACGCCATGAAGGTGGCGGTACGCACACTCTGCGAGTTTGCTGCCCGTGCAGGCGATCTGGATTTTCGTTACACCCCGGCGCCCAGCGCCGAAGAGGGCATTGCCGGCCACCAGGCGATTCAGGCAAAGCGCGGATACGGCTACAAAAGCGAGTACCCGATTAGCGGCGAATGCCTGGGCTTGGCGCTGTCTGGCCGTGCCGATGTGTATAACCCGCACTCCGGACTGCTGGAAGAAATCAAAACCCACCGTGGCGACTTGTCGCGCATTCGCTCCCATCAGCGCGCACTTCACCGGGCTCAGCTGCGGGCTTACGGTGCTCTGCTGTGCCGCCAGGAAAAGCGTAAAACCGTAAAGCTGGCACTGGTGTACTTCGATATTGGCAACAACCGGGAAACGTCGATCAGCGAAACCGCCCGCGCCGATGAACTCTGGCAAGAGCTGGAAGTGCTGTGTGATCGCTACCGGCTGTGGGCAGAGCAGGAAGCCCATCACCGGGAGCAGCGGAATATTCGCCTGTCTGGACTGCGTTTTCCGTTTGCGCAGTTTCGCCCGCGCCAACGCCAGCTTGCGGAAACCGTTTACAAAAATACGGTGAAGGGCGGCACCTTGCTGCTGGAAGCGCCTACCGGCCTGGGCAAAACCTTGGGTACTTTGTTCCCTGCACTTATGGCCATGCCGGCGGCGAATCAGGACGTGCTGTGCTACCTCACCTGCCGTAACACCGCTCGCCAGCTGGCGGTAGACGCGGTGGATCGCCTGCGGTTAGCGCAGGAAACACCGCAAATCTGGCCGTTAAGAACCTTGGAACTGGTGTCTAAAGCCGATGCTTGCGAGCACCCGGACAAAGCCTGCCACGGCGATTCCTGCCCCCTGGCCAAAGGTTTTTTTGACCGCCTGCCAGACGCCCGCGCCGAAGCCGCCCAGGCCGATTCCACATTGACTCAGGAGACGCTGGCGAAGATCGCCGCCGGCCATGACATCTGCCCCTACTTCTTGGCCCAGGAAATGGCGCGTTGGTGTGATCTGGTGATTGGCGATGTAAACCGGATGTTTGATCAATCCGCCCTGCTCTATGGCCTGACCCGGCAGAATCAGTGGAAAACGGCAGTGCTGTTGGATGAGGCCCACAATCTGGTGGATCGCGGCCGCGGCATGTATTCGGTGCAGCTGGACCAACAGCGGCTTTTGAAGCTGCGTAAAACCGCGCCCAAAGTTCTAAAATCCCATCTGGACCGCACTGCCCGGGCCTGGCAGGGGGTGATTCGTGACCAAGCCGAAGCTGGCACAGCACCGGTGTTTCTAAGTGCTTTGCCTGTATCGCTGACCGGCAGCCTGCAGGGCCTGGTGTCCGGGCTTACGGATTATCTGGCGGATAACCCGCCGGATCTGGCGTTGCAGGAAGTCCTGTTCGAGTCGGTTGCCTTTATGAAACTGGCGGATTCGTTCGCCGACCATTCCCTTTGTGAATTTCGCCGCGAAGGCCGCGGCCGCGCCAGCCTGACCATTCAGAATCTGGTGCCGGCGGATTTCCTGCGTGACCGGTTTCAGGCGGCGGCCTCGGTGTTGCTGTTTTCCGCGACCTTAAGCCCAGGCGTGTATTACCGGGATTTGCTGGGGTTGCCGGAAGACAGCTGTTTTACCTCCCTGCCCAGCCCGTTCGGCGCCGATCAGTTACAGGTGAACTTCACGCCCAAAATCAGCACCCGCCAGGCTCATCGTGAGACGTCGGTAATGCCCATTGCCGAGCTGATCGCGCAGCAATATCGCCAGCGCCCAGGCCACTATCTGGCGTTTTTCAGCAGTTTTAAATATCTGAATGAGGTCAATGTGGCGTTGAGCAGCAGCGCCGCAGATGTGCCCCAACGCTCACAGCAGCCAGGCATGAGTCCGCAGCAGCGCAAAGATTTTCTGGCAGGCTTCCGCGAAGAATCCGGCAGTGTGGCCTTTGCGGTTTTGGGGGGCGTGTTCAGTGAAGGTATTGATTTACCGGGGGACCAGCTGATTGGCGCGTTTGTGGCCACCCTGGGGCTGCCGCCCTTTGATGCCTGGCACGACATTTTGAAACAGCGCCTGCAGAAACGTTTCGGCGCAGGTTACGACTACACCTATCTGATTCCTGGCCTGCAGAAAGTGGCGCAGGCGGCGGGGCGTGTTATTCGGACGCCAGAAGACGAAGGGGTGATATGGCTGATTGACGATCGATTTTTACAGCTGCAGATTCGGGAGTTGTTACCGCGATGGTGGTTTGGAACCGAGACCGCCGATTAAAGCGGCCTCAGCTTACGGCAGGGCTGAATCAGCCGAAGTGGTAAAAAGCTACCTTGTTGCCGTCTGGGTCTTTCACGTAGGCACCGTAAAACTGGTCGGGAATACGCTGGCCGGGTTCGCCGCCACAGCTTGCACCCAATTCGATGGCTTTCTGATAGTAGGTATCAACCGCTTCTTTTGAGCCTGGCTGAAACGCCAGCATATTACCGTTACCGGGGTGGTTCGGCGAACCGTCATGCGGTGTACAAACCGCCATCATGGGGGATTTCATATCTTTACCAATAAAGGCAATGCGGCCCAAATCCAGCAGGACTTTTGCGCCCATGTCGCCCAGAAGATCCGTGTAGTATTTCTTGGCTTTTTCCATATCGCTGACACCAATCGTGACGTATCCGATCATGCTCTATTCTCCTGTTCTGGCTTAGCCAGGTGTGTTGTCGGTCGTGTCTGACTCAAGCATTACGAACGAGCGGTCTTTTTTGGTCTGTCAGACCGAGCGGCGCGCCGGCTTTGCCATCCATTCGTGGCCTTTTAGCATAACATGCCAGTACAGGCCCGGCAGCTGCTTGGCTTTCAGAAACCAGGCGGCTCTTGTGGCTTTGGTGCGGCGAAACGTTGCTTTGTGCGAAGGGCCGTTAACCGACACCAGGTTGTTCTGGTAGTTAAGCTCAACGCCGTACTTTTCAATGTAACTTTGCAGCGCCGGCACATAATCGGGGACGCCAAACAGTACAGCGCCGGCGTTATGGAATTGAATGTCGATGTTTTTCAAAGCCCCGTTGCGCAGCCAGTAGTCTGCTGACAAATACATCGCCTTTTGTGGCGCACCGGCACACTTGATGGGCATGGGGGGTTGGCTGAACAACGCGCGCCCGGTTTTAAGGCTCTGGACCATTTTCCAGGTGTAGCTGGCCATGCCCTCCTGGTAGTTGGAGGTAACACCGTTCGAGCCAAGCGCTTCTTTCAGGCCGTCAATACCGGCCCAGTTCAGTTCTACCCCGGGTGCCAGCACCAAGGCCTGGTACCCGATCACAGAGCCGTCGGCCAGCGTAACCTGATTGTTCAGCTCGTCTACAGAGCACACCGTTTGCTTGTACCATGAGGCAAATCCCGGCATAACACTGGCCATGGGTTTTGAGGTGGTTTCCGGCTTGAAAATACCGCCCCCAACCATGGTCCAGCCGGGCTGGTAATGGTGGCTGTGTGCCGGCTCAATAATCGCGATATCCAGGGTGCTGTCTCGTTTGTGCAAGCTTGCAGCAACGGAAATGCCCGCGGCCCCGCCCCCAACAATAACTACGGTGTGCTGTTTGCCTTGCTCTTTACCCTGCTCTGCGGTGTTGGTTTGCATGCCTCTGAACCTCTTGTCATTATTTGGATGGACAGATTTCTCTTGAGATACGTCAAATCTTACCAAACAATGGGTTCTATCGTTATACCTATTAAGAATATTAAAAGACTGTTCGTTCTATGAACAGTCTTAAGGGGTATGGCGGTTCTTATGGAGTAAAACGGAGACTGGATGTGTCACGGCTTTTTGCTGGGTTCATCCACCGTATCGTAACCGGTCACCATCGGTTTTATGTGACTGAACAGGGTGGCCCCCAGAGTGGTCATGTACACATGGCCGATGATGAACACCATCATGGCGAACGCGGCGATTGTGTGGACGGTGGCCACGGCCTGCAGTGATAGAACACTTGATAGCGCTTCGGGCCATTGGCTGTAGAACAGATACAGCAGACCAGACACCCAGATAACCGGCGAAATCATCAGTTTGAAAAACAGATAGGCCAGCCGTTGCAGCGGGTTGTGCTTGGCTTTGCTGGTTTTGCGGTAGGGGTGGCTGGCACCGGTAAAGGTGCCAATCAGATAGTAATGCGCCACGGCCCAAAGGCCGTCGCGAGTGGGTATGTACTGGCGCCACTCGCCGGTGGTTATGTGCCAGAAAATGGCGAAAAGCCAAAGTACAATTAAGGCCCAGGCGGCGATGGTGTGTAACTGGGTTGCGTCCGCAAATCCGAACAGCTGGTAGCTGCCGTGAATTTCAAAACCGGTCAGCAGCAGGCTGAAAATCAGCAGCGCCTGGGACCAGTGCCAGAAACGTTCAAAACGTTTGAAAATCATTACCTTGGCCATAATCAACGCTCCTTGGTATGTTCGCGACGGCGGCGAAAGAATCTGCGAGCTAAACCATGAAGGGCTACGCCTAGCAACGTTAAAAGCACGACCAGCCAGCCAATGCGGTTGAGCCAAGGGTTGCTGCTGTGCCCCGGCATGTAAATTCCCGGCAATCCGGCCAGTCGGCTGTTCGCGCTGTGGCAGGCGGCGCAATCCAGAGCCTGGTCTGCCGGCGCCACCATGTGAGTAATGGGCCAGTGCATGGTGGTTTCAATAAAGTCGTATTCTCCACTGAAAGGAATGCCGGACCATTCGCTGCCGGTTTTCAGTGCTTTGGGCCAATCGTAGTTACTCCACAGCGAAGAGTCGTCTTTACCGAACACGTGGGTGGCCAACAGGGTTTCGTAAACGGTGTCGTAAGGCTGTTTGCCACGCATCACCTTGAATGGCCAGATGCGGGAATCTCCATCGCCTGGGCTGCCCTTCACCCGGTTGATGTGCACCGGCAACTGAGTCAAATCCAGTTTGGCGTCTATCAGGGTGTATTCCACAGTGCCGTTGAACCAGGCGTATTCTGGGGTGACGTTTTCGCCGTGGCGGAAATTGCCTTTTTCGCTCAGATAGCTGACGTGGCCATTCTCGTCTTTTAACGCCATAGGCTGGCCGTCTTCGTCCAGTTTGCCGGCGGTGGACCAGTCCCACCACATTTTGGTGGCGACACCGCCGCGGGCGAAGGCTGGAATATGACAGGTCTGGCACGCCAGTTTTTCAACGTGGTCATTCAACTTGGCTTGCGGGTGAGGTTCGCTGCCGTGGCAGGATTCACAGCTGGCGCGACCCAGGTCGGTGTGGCCGGGTACATCAATACCCAAGGTGTCTTTGGCGTTCACCTGATAGCGGCTGCCAGCCACGTTGTGGCCCCAACTGGTGTGGCAGTCGGAGCAGCTGAAATCCAGGCCGTCGCTGGCCATGTGCACGTCCAGCTCGTGGCTTGGGTCTATCAGTGACGAATCCAGATCACCGTGTTTGACCCCGTCAGCGCCGCCACCGTAAAAGTGGCAGCTGCCGCAGTTTTCGCGGTCACTGGCGCCCACGTTGCGGGCAACTTTGGCCAAGTCGGGTGGCAGCACCAGTGTGCCGCTGCTTTTTGGCCATTCGCGAGGAATATCCGTGGGGAAACCGGCCAGGGTGGGGAATTTCCAGTATTCGCCGGTGGTGTCGTGGCACACCAGGCAATCCACCGCATTTTCTGCAACCGGTGGCGGCTGGTTCATGTCTTCCCAGCCATAACCAACGTGGCAAGACGTACAGCGCGCTTCGTTGGTGACTACCATGCCGCAAAAGCTGTTAATCACCTTGCTTTTACCCAGCTGTTGGCCGGTTTCAGGGTGATCGTATAGCCATGTCCAGTGGGTTGTAGCACGCACTTGCTCGCCAGCTTCGGTGTGGCAGGTCAGGCAGGCGGCGGTCACTTCCGGCGCTGAATTGAACGGGCCCTTCAGCGCCTCGAATTTGGTGTGGTCTGCGGTAGTCGGCGCCCGCTCTGCAGACGCCAGTGCTTCTGAGGATAGTAGCGGCAACAACAGGAGCGAAAACAGCAGGATTGCCACTGCCCTTCGTTGGGATAAAAGCTGGGACAAGCCTTCCATAATCGCCTTCCTTGCGGTGCTGACCGCTTATGAACCGTTATTACTGACCTGGGCGATAAATCTTTTCCGGATTGATCTCCATAGACCAGGGCAAGCCGTCATTCTGCCAGCCGTTAACGATGCGCATACCGGCTTTTTTGCCCTCTTTGGCGCCGCTACCCTGAAAGCCGTGATCAATGTATTTCACATTGGTAAAACCTTGGGACAGCAGGTAATCGGCACTGGGCTTACCCCGTGAAGAACCCGAGCGGCACATGGTGATAATCAGCGCGTCCTTGTTCAGGCCTTTGGCTTTCAGAGCGGCTTCAATTTGTGCGGCGAACTGCGGGTTTTTGTCCATGGCAAAGCGCTGCTTGTCGTCCAGAAACCGGCTGCGATCGGCCAGCAAGAACGGAATGTTGGCCTGAGCCACATCGGTAAAGCCGATAAACATGATTTCGATGGGGTCGCGCACATCCACAAACAGCATTTGGTCAGGCTGTGTTTGTACCAGATCAAAAGTTTGCTGGGGGGTGACGGCCAAAGCTTCATCATTTGCGAAGGCATGAACGCTGAGTCCGAAAATTATAAAAAATGCGATTAATAGCTGCTTCATTTCGCGCTTTCTCCTGCAATGAAACGGGTTTGTATCCACCTTTCACTATAGCCCAAAGTGCGCTGAATTTCTTTTTTAGAATAAGCTTATAACTAGAACGTTGACCGGGATCAAAAATGACTGAAGCGTTTAGCGCAGGCATGTCCTGCGCTTTTGACGCGTGTCACCCACGTTACTAAAAGCCCCGCTATACTGATTTCAGCTTCATTATAGTTGAACTAATCCAATTTTTATCGGGGACGATCTATGCCTGGCTCAAGCCCTAAAGTCCGCTCGAGACTGATAATAACTCTGGCGGTTATTGCTTTGCTCGCCCTTGTCGCCTGGTATTTTGTGCCAAAGGAAAACACCCTTGCTGCGCATATTGCGTCGGGAAATGGCCGCATAGAAGCCACTCAGGTTGATATTGCCACCCGCATTCCCGGCCGCCTGCTGACCTTCTTTGTGGCCGAGGGCGATCTGATTGATGCCGGTAGCCCGGTGGCAGAGATGGACACAGCGGAACTTCAGGCAACCTTGGCGGCTGCCCAGGCCAATCTGAGCCAGGCGATTCAAGCCGAACGCCTGGCCGATGCCATTGTGGCCCAGCGGGAAAGTGAACGGCGCCTGGCCCGGGCCGAGCTGGGGCGGTTTGAATCTCTGGTTGCCAAGGGCCACGTGTCTCGCGAACAGCTGGACCGCGCACGCACCACCGCAGAAACCGCAGACGCCGCATTGCAGGCGTCAAAGGTTCAGGTATTGTCAGCTCAAGCTGGCATCAACGCTGCGAAAGCCAACATCCACAAAATTGAAACCACTATTGATGATAGCCACCTGAACAGCCCGGTAGGCGGCCGTGTGCTTTACCGGCTGGCCGAGCCGGGTGAGGTGCTGCCGGCTGGCGGCAAAGTGGCCACGGTGTTGGACGTAACCGACGTGTACCTGACTATTTTTCTGCCCACCGCCCAGGCTGGTAAAGTGCGGGTGGGTTCCGATGCCCGCATTGTTCTGGACGCCCTGCCCGACTTTGTGGTGCCGGCGGAGGTGAGTTTTGTGGCTGCAGAAGCCCAGTTCACGCCCAAGGCGGTGGAAACCCGCACCGAGCGCGAGAAATTGATGTTCCGAGTGCGCATTCGCATCGACCCCGAATTGCTAGAGGCCTATCGCGATCGGGTGAAAACCGGCGTGCCGGGTGTTGCCTATGTTCGTCTCGATGAAAGTCTGCCTTGGCCAGAACAGCTGCAAGTAACCCTTCCTAATGGATAATCGGCCTGGCGACAGCTCTTTAGTTGTCAAAAAAGCTGCCAAAACCGTTACCCGGACAGGCATCAACCCGGGCGAAAAAGCGGTTGTGGCCCGGCTGATATCGGTTAATCATCAATACGGTGCCCGCCATGCTTTGCGGGATATTAGCCTGGACCTGCCCGCCGGCTGTATGGTCGGGCTGATTGGCCCAGACGGTGTTGGTAAGTCGACCTTGCTGGGTTTGGTGGCGGGTGCCCGCCAGTTGCAGCAAGGCCGGCTTGAGGTGCTGGGCGGCAATATGGCCGATTCGCACTTTCGCAGTCAAGTCGCCCCGTGCATTGCCTATATGCCCCAGGGGCTGGGCGGCAACCTCTACCACACCCTGACGGTGGACGAGAACATCGACTTTTTTGCCGACCTGTTCGGGCTGCGTGGCAAGGCCCGTGGCGAACAGATCGACCGCCTGCTAGACGCCACTGGCCTGTTGGAATTCCGCAGCCGGCCCGCCGGCAAATTGTCTGGCGGCATGAAGCAGAAACTGGGCCTTTGCTGCGCTTTGATTCACAACCCGGACCTGCTGATTCTGGATGAACCCACCACCGGCGTAGACCCGCTATCCCGCAAGCGATTCTGGGACTTGATTGATACCATTCGCAGCCAGCAAGCGGGCATGAGCGTGCTGGTGGCCACGGCTTACATGGAAGAAGCTGAGCGCTACGACTGGCTGGTGGCCATGGACAACGGCGCCATTCTGGCTACGGGTTCGCCGCAGGAATTAAAACAGCAAACTGAAACAGACAATCTGGACGACGCCTTTATCGCGCTGCTGCCAAAAGACCGGCAGGAAACCGGTGGCGATGCTGCGACTACGGCTTCGGCGAGCGCGGCAACCGATAACGCCGACGTGCCTGCCATTGAAGCCCATAATCTCACCCTGCGCTTTGGCGACTTCACCGCGGTAAAAGACGTTAGCTTCACCATCCCGAAAGGCGAAATATTTGGTTTTTTAGGCTCTAACGGCTGTGGCAAAACCACCACCATGAAAATGCTCACCGGGCTGCTAACGCCGTCCGAAGGCGAGGTGTTGCTGTTTGGCGCCACTCTGGATGCCAGAGACCTGAAAACCCGCCAGCGTGTGGGCTACATGTCGCAGTCGTTCTCGCTGTACAACGAGCTGACCGTGCGCCAGAACCTGGAACTGCACGCCAAGCTATTTCATCTGCCAGCCGAACGCATTCAGCCCAGAATGGATGAATTGACCCAAGAATTTAGTTTAGAAGACGTGATGGACCGGTTTGCTGGTGACTTGCCCCTGGGCGTGCGCCAGCGGTTGTCGCTGGCAGTAGCCGTGGTGCATTCGCCGGAACTGCTAATTTTAGACGAGCCAACCTCCGGGGTAGACCCCGGTGCTCGCAACCGCTTCTGGCAGTTGCTGCTGCGTTTGTCCCGCGAAGACGGCGTGACCATTTTTATTTCCACCCACTTTATGAACGAGGGTGAGCGCTGCGACCGCATTTCACTGATGCACGCCGGCGAAGTACTGGCCTGCGACACCCCGGCCGCATTGGCAGAGCAAGCCGGGGTAGACAATTTGGAAGCCGCGTTCATGCAAACTCTTGAAGCGGTGGACAAGGAACCCGTAACCAGCAATAGCGGAAACGTGCTGGGCGAAAACGCCAGCGACCGGCCGCGCTATCGCCGCTTTAGCTTCCAGCGCCTGATGGCCTATGGCCGCCGCGAAACCCGTGAACTGCTGCGGGACCCTATCCGTATGTCGTTTGCGTTTATTGGCTCGGCCTTGCTGATGCTGATTTTGGGCTACGGCATCACCCTCGACGTGGAAGACCTGACCTTCGCGGTGCTGGACCAAGACCAAACTCCGCAAAGCCGCGACTACATCACCGCCGTATCTGGTTCCCGCTACTTTTTAGAGCAACCACCGGTGGCCACCATAGCCGAACTGGAAGAGCGGATGAAATCCGGCGAACTGAGCCTGGTTCTGGCGATACCGCCGGGCTTTGGCAAAAACCTGAAACGCGGCCGGCCTACCGAAATCGCCGTGTGGGTAGACGGCGCTATGCCCTTTCGCGGTGAGACCATACTGGGGTATATGCTAGGCCTGCATTTCAGCTACCTGAAAGATCTGGCCCAGCGCACCTACGGCAGTGTGCCGGCTTTTAGCCTGGTGACCGTTGAAGCCCGCTACCGCTATAACCAGGACTTCCGCAGCCTGGACGCCATGGTGCCGGCGGTGATTCCCATACTGCTGATTTTCATCCCGGCTATTCTGATGGCGTTGGGGATTGTGCGGGAGAAAGAGCTGGGATCTATCACCAATCTGTATGTAACCCCGGTGACCCGGCTGGAATTTTTGCTCGGTAAACAGCTGCCCTACATCGGCTTTAGCATGGTCAGCTACGTCAGCCTGGTGCTGCTGGCGATTTTCCTGTTTGACGTGCCCATCAAAGGCGGCGTGCTAACCCTGACCTTTGGCGCGCTGCTGTTCGTGACCGCCACCACCGGTCTGGGCCAGGTAATTTCGGCGTTTGCGTCTACCCAGATTGCCGCGCTGGCGGCTACCGCAATCATCACCATACTGCCCACGGTGCAGTTCTCTGGCATGACCGAACCGGTGTCTTCTCTAGATGGCGCCGCTGCCGTCATTGGCCAGTTCTGGCCGGCCACCTGGTTCCTGCAGATCAGCCGCGGCGTGTTTACCAAGGGCCTGACCCTGGGTGATATGCAACACGCGTTCCTGGTGCTGGCGGCGTTCATACCGGTGCTTACCCTGATGGTGTACACCGCTGGCTCTGCCGGTTCCATGGAACTACACAACGCGCCGGTGGCGGTGGTGGATGAGGACCAGAGCGCATTGGCTGGCCACATGATTGATTCCCTGCAACCGCCTTGGTTTATGCCACCGGACCAGATCCAGTATGGCCAGATTGACGAGGTGTTGGACAAAGGCAGCCACACGTTCGTTCTGGTGATTCCCGACGGTTTCGAGCGCGACATCCGTCAGGGCCGAGTCACCAGCGTGCAGCTGAATATCGACGCGACCCGCATGACCCAGGCGTTCATCGGTTCGCGCTACATTGAACAGTTGCTGACCACCGAAGTGGCGGAATTTATGCAGACTGGCAGCGCTGGCGGTGCCTTGCCCATCAACCTGGTAACCCGGGTGAGTTTTAACCCCAATCTGGACGGCACCTGGTTTGGCGGAGTGATGGAGCTGACCAATATGATCACCATGATCAGCATCATACTGACCGGCGCTGCGCTGATTCGCGAACGTGAACACGGCACCGTAGAACACCTGATGGTGATGCCGATAAAGCCGTTTGAAATCATGGCCGCCAAAGTGTGGGCTAACGGCCTGGTTGTGATGCTGGCGGCAACCCTTTCGGTAACCCTTGTGATTCAGCTGATATTAAAAGTGCCGGTGCAGGGTTCAATAATGCTGTTTATGTTCGGCACCCTGATTCATCTGTTTTCCACCACTGCCATCGGCATCCTGATTGGCACCGTGGCCCGCACCATGCCCCAGTTCGGCCTGCTGCTGATACTCACCATACTGCCCCTGCAAATGCTCTCTGGCGGCATAACTCCGCGGGAAAGCATGCCTGACCTGGTGCAGAACATCATGCTGGTGGCGCCCACCACCCACTTCGTCAGCTTGGCGCAAGCCATACTTTACCGGGGAGCAGGCCTGGAGGTGGTGTGGCCGCAAATGCTGGCGTTGGTGGCTATTGGGATGGTGTTTTTTAGTGTGGCGCTGGCGTTGTTTCGGAGGCATCTGGCGGTATGAAGAGGGGAATTACTCATGTTTACCTATGAAATGTGTAATTACACAAAATAGAGATAAACGTGAGTAATCAGTTTCCCAGCACAAATCGGGCTTTCAGCTCGCGAAGAAATTGAAAGGTATTCACGCAGGGAACATCGAATTGATGACAGATGTTGGGTACTTTTACCTTGCGAGTGTTAGGAGCCAAAACAGACTCGTGAGTAACCACTGCTGCGCCTATTACACGGGCTTTGGCAATAATCCACGGATCTGCTTTGGCCAAAAAACTGTCCCTGTTGCCCTGATTATAGTCGCCTTGCATAACAGCCTGAACAATAGATGAAAAAACAGCTTGGGTTTCTTCGTCGTCGTTGGGGATAAAGTGCTCAGGCCGCGCGCGAGCCCACTCCGCCAGATCATCATTACCGTCACGCAGCTCCCGGCCTACAAAATTCACACTAGCAACCAAGCCTTGCTGAAACTGCTGATCCAGCCAATCCCAATAAGCTGGGCAAATATCCATACCGTAATATTGGTTTTTTGCCTGTATGTAAGTATTCGCATCCAGCAAATATCTCAAAGACCGAGCTCCTCAGCAAAGTGTTTGATCTTCGCGGGCTGCATGCCGCCCAAGAGTTCGCCTGCGTCGCGGAGCAGCATTTGACCGCTCAGCGCTTCACTGACTACGGCGTGAGAAAACCGACTACTGATTTGCGCCTTTTTGGTTTGGTAATAAGTGGGACCACTACCACTTTGCTTTCGGCGACGATAAGCAGCCTGTTGTTCCGCTATATACTGGCCATACTCGCCTTCAGAAATAAAGCCCAGGGTTAGAGCTCTTCTGGCGAGTGTCCAAGTGCTCACGTGAAAATGCGCCTCGAGAGGAGGTAGGTTCTCTTCCCAGCGATTTTCATCTTGATGCCATAAACGGCTGAACTCAGTCGCGGGCACTAGAAACTCGGCGGCGACCGCGTTGCACAGTATTTCCTCTTGCCGGTGGGTATTGGTACTGCCATCGGAGATGCCGGATTGGCCGATCCATATGTGGCAAAGTTCGTGAATCAATGTGAATAGGCGTGCACCCATGGCATCGGCGTGGTTAATAAAAATTACCGGAGCGAACTCATCGACGATTGCAAAACCGCGAAATTCGTCCACGTTCAGGGGGCGGGTGTGATGCTTCAGATTACTTTGTCGCATCACCATAATGCCTTTGGATTCAATGCGCTCAACCAAATCACGGTAGTAGTCATCCCACTTTCCGCGTTTCGGGTGCTCCGGCACGCCAAGTTGAGTGCGCATATCTTGAACAATGGCATCGACACTGTCACGAGCAGAGAAGCGGCCGACAACGGCGTTAGGTTCTGCTAGTTGCTGTTGCAGATAGTCTTTGTACCATTCTTGGCGCTGTAACATCAGCTTGACCAGGTCTAGTAGCTCGGAGCTTGGCCGTTGAACCCCTTGGCCGCCCAGCGTGCGTAAGTCGGGAATCAACAGCCCTTCCTGCGGCGGTTGCGCGAGAAACAAATAGCCGAAAGGTACATAGGCTTTGGCGGCGTAGCTCATGGCCTGATTAAAAGTCATTGGCCGCTCGCCAGACTCCCATTCCTGCAAGCGCTCCTCGCTGACACCGCATTTGCGGGCAAAATCAGACACATCAATGCCAGAGCGCTTGCGCGCCCAGATCAGCATTTTGGTATTGATGTGAGCTTTGGACATTGGTTTACCCTAAAATAATTGGCTTAATTATAGCCACTTAACGCACAACACTACACTGTGGCAAAGGCAGATTGCCAACGTCTTGATATGCGTACTTAACGGCATACGCTTTGATCAATATTTGAACATATCAAAAGTGCGTCATGAGCGAAATTACAGCAACTGAAGCTCGTAGCAAACTTTACCGGCTGATTGCCGAAACCGCCGAATCTCATCAGCCAATCGTTATTATGGGTAAGCGAAACAAAGCCGTTTTGGTTTCCGAGGACGATTGGACGGCTATCCAAGAGACGCTTTACCTGCTGTCTGTACCGGGTATGCGAGAGTCTATTCGTGAGGGGATGGAAACCCCTATGGACGAATGCGATGGGGAGCTGAACTTCTGGCGCTAATGGCGGAAGACCCCTACCGCAAGCCGCCTCCGTTTGAAAAACTCATCGGTGATCTTTCGGGGGCCTATTCACGTCGCATCAACATCCAGCGCCGCATTGTTTATCAGGTGCTTGAAGATGAGCGAATAGTTAAAGTTCTTCGGCTTTGGAGCCATTACGAATAATGCATTTGCTCGAACTGAATGGCTGCCTCCACTTCAGCCACGGGCACTTCATACATCGCTGCTACGCGCCTTACATCCTGCCCTTCGCCGTGCCAGGTACTAACAATGGAATCTACTGTCATGCCGGTTTCAGCTAGAACAGGTTTGCCAAAGTTGCGGGCTGGGTCTAATACCACGCGACGGTTGCGGCTGAGGGGATACCAGCGCTGGGCTGTGTCATTGTGGTATTCAATACCGCGGTATAGCGACGGGGTAATCACTTGTTTGAAGGTGTATTGTTTTTTCACTAGGTCTAAGAGAGTGTCATCGCCGGTTTCTTCCAGAACGGCGGCAAAAATACTGCGACCATCTGTTTGGAAGCGCTTGCAGGTAAACGGGTAGGGCTGATTGTACAATTCCCGGGCGTGAGCGGAGGCCCGGCGAATGGCTTGCAAACTAACGCCGTGGCGCCGGAATGCATGCACAAAGCGAATTTCCAGTAAGTCGTGGAATCCCAAGGCCTGCGTAGCCTCGCCTTCAAGTTGAGGCAACCAAAGGCCAGCATAATGTTTGCTTCCAGACGTATAGCCGAACAGCCACCGACGGATCTGCGCTGCGGGAATCCCGGTATAGGCCGCCGCTTCCGCGGGCGTGTAGAGCCCTACTACCAGAAGGCTTGCCTCTAAATTATTGATACTAATATGACTTCCCACAAACCACCTGCGCGCTACGGTTTAACCCTATATATTATCGAAAGTCTAGCATACGATGGTTCAGCTCAGAGGTCATATCCTTTCTGGATCAGCGATGGCTGACCCACTTTGCGAACTAATTCAGATTGTGGACGCAGGACAAAAAATAATTTGCGTGACGCCACGGAAATGATCCGCCATATGGGTGTAAGACTGTCCGTTAATCACGATGAAACCTTCTTTCGAGTTTTTTTCGCCGGTGTAACAGCCTCTCACTCGGCTTTGATTCTCTCCAGTAGCGCTTTCGTCCGAACCCGGATTAAGTTTCCCGGCACAGACATCTACATTGCTAGCAAGTGGCGTATCGGGCTTCTATAATCATATTTATGAAAAAGCTAACTCTGAAGTTAAACGACTGCACCCCTGAAACAATCGCCATGAAGCGGTTGGGCCAGTATCTGACCCACCTTTCTGACATGCTCGGGGAAGTGGAGCACGTACATTTTTCTTCAGTAGGTAAAGGCAGTGCCATGCTGAATGTGGATATTGAAGATCTGCACTATCAGCAGGTGTTAACCCACGTTCGGGAAGTGCCTAACAGCATGGGGCCGAAAAAAAACCAGTCTGCTTACAAAGCGCTGCAAAAACTGATGGATGAAGATGGCACAGGTGGTGCGATTTTGGACAACTCGCAAGCGCCGGTTTTATCTTTTCGAAAACGGTCGGATGATGAAAAGCCATTAGTGGTTAACAAGGCGGGCTCTGTTCAAGGTCGTCTTTATATGGTCGGCGGAAAAGATGAAACCGTTCCTGTGCGGCTTGAGGGCGCTAACGGGGAAACGCTTCATTGCGAGTCCTCCGTAGGTATTGCCCAGCAGCTGTCTGCTCTTCTTTTCAAACAGGTACGTGTAAGTGGCCGGGGAACATGGGAGCGTTTACCAGAAGGCCGCTGGCGACTTCGGAAGCTAAAAATTGAATCATTCCAGGAATTGGATATCTCAAAAGCCAGCAGTGTGCTCGTGAAAATGCAGTCACTTGGAGGCTTGAAATGGGCGGAGATGGACGATCCGCATGGAGTTGCCAGGGACATGAGGGGCTGAATTCGGTACAGCATTCACTATCGAAATTGGTCTGGTACCGGACTGCAAAGAATTCTCTCAACCTTTCCTTCCTGAAGACGAAATCCTAATTCTAGTTCCAAACATGCCTATGCTCGTGGCGTCAGTGCGCCTTAGATACGCACTAATTTATTCTGCGAATATCGATCACTTTTTTATCAACGATGAGTTGGCTCCTCCCAGGACAAATAAGCACTTGTGGATAGTATTTGTACAAGTAATTGGCGCCATTAGAAACTTCCCAGATAGAGCCGTCGTTAAGCCTAAATAATTCGCCCCGGTTGCCCTGGAAGGGAGTCGGCCTAGAAATCCCTGTTTCGAAACACCCCTGTTTTTTCTGCGAAGTGACTCCACTATTTGAAAACGTAGTATTTCCGAGAGCGTTTGAACTGCCTCCTGTCGCTTGGCACTGTTTTATTAACATCTTTAAACCGATAGCAGTTACTCCTGCGTCGTATCTCCAGCTTCCTGTTGCCAACGCTTTGCATACTCGGTTCTGTGGGTCGTGAGGACTACTGAGAACGGCGCAGGCTCGAATTTCAAACTTGCGCTCAATTAGACCTGTAGATGTGGTGTTGCAAGGGTGTGACGCCGCTTTACGGGCAGGTTGGACTGGCTGGACGATAGTGTCCGGTTCGGAATAGTCCATCGTATTTGATGGGTCTGGCCCAATTCTCATGCCGCGGCCGGAATCCCACACCCTCACGTCTTCTTTTTTCTGGTTTAGATTTGGGCAATTTCCCTGAACGTAGGAAACCGATCCGTCTGCGGCGACACATTTTGAAACGGCGTTTACAGGGGTGGTGAAAATCAAGGTCAAGCAGAGTCCCAGCAGAGTTAAGATGCGTTGGCTCCGCATGGTCATTCTCCGGTTCGATTCAGGCACTGTTCTTTCTCCGTGTGTGCTTTAACGGCTTCATTGCCGCTCGCTCGACTTTGATTCTTGCCAGCAGCGCTTCGGCGCTGTTGTCGCCGCCCATCCGCCTCATCCCCAGCTCCCGCATCAAGCCATCAAGCTCACCCAGCGCCTGCACCAATTCACTCATCGCCTCTCCCGCCAACACGCTTGGCTCCGGCAGATTGGCAGCATCCACGCTGTCACTATCCTTCAACCATGAAATATCCAGCGAGTCGCCTTTACTGTCGCTGATCCACTGGCGTGAAAAACAGCGCCAACGGTTGTGCAGCATGCGTTCGTTTACGTCCTGGTTTTCTTCGGTGGCTTTTGTTTCTTCCGGCAGCTCGATGTTGTCGGCGTGAAAGCTCCACTCGCCTTCTGTGCGTGAGCTTTGGCCGTTGGCGTCTTCACCAAATACGCCTTCAAAGGGCTTCAGGTGCTGCTCGCCAAAGGGGGTGCGTTTGCCGAAACTGGGCATGTTGGTGCGCAGGTTGTACACCCAGACGTTTTCGGTGCAGTTTTGTTCCTGGTGCTTTTTAGCGGCGCTGCCTTTTGTGAAGAACAGAACGTTGGTTTTCACGCCCTGGGCGTAAAAGATGCCGGTGGGCAGGCGCAAAATGGTGTGCAGGTTGCACTTGTGCATCAGGTCGCGGCGGACGTCGGTGCCTACGCCGGCTTCAAACAGTACGTTGTCTGGCAGCACCACGGCGGCGCGGCCACCGGGTTTCAGGTTGCGGTATATGTGCTGTAGAAAGGCCAACTGTTTGTTGCCGGTTTTGTAGGTCAGGTCGTCGCGGGTGATGCTGGTGTCGCCGCCTTTGGAGGTGTCAAACGGCGGGTTGGCCAGTATCACATCGGCTTTTGCCAGGCTTGAGCCAGTCAGGCCCAAAGCATTGCCCAAGTGTACGACGCCTTCTGCCTCGCCTTCCATGCCGTGCAACAGGCAATTCATCAGCGCTAGGCGGCGGGTGCCGGGCACCAGTTCGATGCCGGTATAAGCGCGGGTGGTCTGGAAAACTTTTTGCTGGTCGGTCAGATCGTACAGGTCGTCAGTTTGGGTTTTGATGTATTCATGGGCGGTGGTCAGAAATCCTGCGGTGCCCGCTGCCGGGTCCTGAATGATTTCACCATGCTAGGGTCGCAGGCAGCGCACCATGGAATTAATCAGTGCGCGTGGCGTGAAGTACTGACCGGCGCCGGATTTTGTTTCGTTGGCGTTCTTCTCCAGCAGGCCTTCGTACAGGTCGCCCAGGCCGTCTTTCTGGGCGCTGTCGTTGTTGGTCATGGTGGTTCCTGTGAAAGCTGCCAGTTAGGTGCTTATGTATAGAAAACGCGAAAATCTATACACGTCAGCATGGATATGTATAGAAAAGTGAAAAATCGATATCAACCGTTATTGGTCGTCGGGAAAACGTCTCGCCCCTCGCAAATGTTAAGCAGTTCGGGAAAGGCGTAAATTGCCGCTCTGCTGCCTTGGCCTTCTTTAATCACAATCAGGGGGCCATCGTCTTGTACTAGTTGGCGCAGCAAGCCATGTAGGGTTTGCCGTTGTATACCTGTCCATTTGGCAAAGTCGCTGGTGCTGAAGATTGGGCGGTCAAAAATTCCATCCAATAGCAAGGTTGCGTGTTGGGAGTGGGTGGTTTCCCGAATCCAGGCTTTGGTGATTTCGTAAAGCGCCATGATGCGTCGAACCCGGAGCAGGTTGGTTTCTGCCTGTTCGATGATGCCGCCCAAGAAGAATTTGATCCACCCGGTCCAGTCCGCCTGCTGTGAAATGGCTGCAAGGCGTTGATAATACTCGTCACGGTGGGATTCAATATATTCGGACAGGTAAAACATTGGGCTTGAGAGCCGTTGCTTTGAAAAAAGAAAAAGAGGGATCAGCAAACGCCCGATACGACCGTTGCCATCTTGAAACGGGTGTAATAATTCAAACTGTGCATGGACAATGGCAGCCTGTGCCAGCACATCAAAATCGCTGTGTTTTAAATAGTGTTCCCAAGCTTCAAGGTAGTTTGGAAGCTGCAAAGGGTTTGGTGGTACGAACGTGGCTTGTTCAATATCGCAGTTTGCGCGGCCAATCCAGTTCTGTTCTTTTCTGAACTGCCCTGGCGATTTGTTTTGCCCGCGCACGCTGTCCAGCAAAATGCCGTGTAGCTGAAGTAACAGGCTGAGTGTGATGGGGCGGCCATCCCTCAGGTAATCCTGAGACAGCATCAGAGCTTTTCGGTAATTCAGAATTTCGTTGATGTCTTCGTTTTTACGGCTATCGAACTTCTGCCCGGCCTCTCGTTCGAGAACTTCTTCAACGGTTGCCTGTGTACCCTCTATTTTCGAGGAAAGTACGGCTTCTTGTTGGGTCAGAGGCGAGAGCATAACGTCAGGATTGACGATGCCCTGCAATAACCCGCTGTATTCTGCCAGCTTAGAGTTGGCCTCACCGACCAGTGTAATCAGCTGTCCGTAGTCAAGATTCTGTAGTGGTAAGGCATCTGGGGTGTAAGGTTCCATGGCAAGATTCGCCTCTTTTTGTATACTATTTTGCGTTCTAGCAGATGCAAATCTGCTTGTGTTCAGTCCATCATACAGAAAATTGGTTGTGTATGATTTTTTTAAAAATATCATACAAAAGCTTATTTGTGTCGGTTCTACCATACACAGCTGTTATTGCGTATGGCAAAACAGAACATTTCATACACAAATGACCGCTATGTTTATGCCATCGACATAGATTTTCCGCTTACGCCGACTGCAACGGCCACATGGCATCATTCAACTCTTCCAGCACCACATCTAGCTGATCCCCCAGCACTTTTTCCATGCGTTTGGCGCCGCCGTCTTCGGCGAAGCGATTGTTGACGAAGTCGCGGTCGATGATCACTTCGTGCACCAGCTGTTTTGCCAGGCGGTCTAGCCATTTGCGCTGGGCGGGGGTCCAGCTGTGGCGGGTGTAGATGTTGCCCATGGCGGTGGCTACGCGCTGTTCAAAAGGAATCAGCGCCTCGCCCAGGGCGGCACGGCGAATGTGGCCGATGATGCTGGCGGCGATGTCTTTGTTGGTTTGTTTACGCACGGCGCTTTGCAGGTGGGCTTCGGAGTAGCCGTGGTTATCCAGCAGCAGTTTTACTTCGCGTAGTTGCTGGCGTGTCAGGTCGCGGGGTTTGTTGACGACAACGGACAGGGCCGCTGACTGGTTGAGTTGTTCGCTGATGAACCGGCTGAACTCGTCCAGGTAGTCTTCGGGGCGTTTGTGGGTGCCGTAGGTTTGGTTGCGCTCGCGGTTTTCGGCTTTTTTATTGGCTTTGCGCAGCACCCGCACCAGTTTTTGGCTGAGCTGGCTTAACACCACGTCGGCTTGGGTTTCGCCCTGTTGTTCGCCAGGGCTGTGCAGCGCGGCTTCGAGTTTTTGTGGGTCGGTGAGTTCTTCGGCCAGCTGCTCTAGGGTAATGTCGGGATTTTTCACCAAGGGCTTCATGGTGTTGACGTCTTGCAGTGCGGCGTAGATGTCCACCGGGTCGTAAATGCGGAATACGGTTTTGCCAATGTCGTCGCAACGGCGTGTGGCGCGGCCTACCATTTGTTCGTACAGAATGCGCGAGCGTACCCGGCGCATAAATACCAGGTTGCAGATTGTTGGCACGTCTATGCCGGTGGTCAGCAGGTCTACGGTAATGGCAATAGACGGGTAGCGCTCGTTTTTATAGCGGCGAATCAGCAGGTCAACTTTGTCGCTTTTACCGGTGATTTTAGCTACCGCGGCCTGGTGGTAATCACCGTTGTAAAGGTCTTTGAAGGCGTCGTCCAGCAGGCGTTTGACCATATCGGCGTGCAGGTCGGTGGCGCAGAATATCAGGGTTTTTTCATCGCCGAAGGGGTCCAGCTCCTGCACCAGTTGTTCGCAAATCACCCGGTTGAAGTTCTCGTTGATGACGTCTACCGGTTTGCCTTTTTCAAAGCGAATGCCGTTCTGGGTCAGCAGGGTTTCGTAGCGGATGGGCGGTTCGTGATCTATCAGCCAGTCGTCGGCCACGGCTTCGCGGTAGGAATAGGTGTAAACGGATTTGCCGAAAATGTCGCTGGTATGTTTGGCTGGGGTTGCGGTAAGAGCGATTTTCACCGCGTCAAAATAGTCCAGTACGCGCCGATAGCTGGAAATGTACTGGCTGGCGTCGCGGGTGGCCAGTTCGCCTTTGGTCATTTCCTGATCCAGGGTGTAACCGCGGTGGGCTTCGTCGATGATAATGCAGTCGAACTGGTCGATGGGCGGCGGCTGGTCACTCATAATGATGCGTTTCACCACGGCCTGCACGGTGGCGACTTGGATACGGGTTTCGGCCTCGGCGGCCATATCGCCAAGTTCGGCAACGTTGTAGATTTTGCTGAGGATATGGTTTTGTTCCAGCGGTGCTTCATTGAAAGCATCTATGGCCTGCTAGCCCAGCGCGCTGCGGTCCACCAGAAACAGAATGCGGTGGAAGCGTTCGGCTTTCAGGAAGCGGTACATCAGGCCAATAACGGTGCGGGTTTTTCCAGTGCCGGTGGCCATGGCCAGTAATGCCGCGCGCACGCCTTTGGCTAACACGTTCTCGGTCGCGATTACGGCTTTTTGCTGGTAGCCGCGCAGTTTCAGATAACCGAAGGGCTCAATTTTCAGCTGTTGTTCGGCGTGTTCCCGGCAGCGTTCCAGTAAATCCAACAGGCCGATGGGCGTCAGGCCGGCGAACAGCACGTAATCCGCCCTGCCCTTGGCGCCTTGATGGTTGGTGGGCCATTCTGCGATGGCGCGGTTTACGCCAGGTTCCGGGCGCGTGCCTTTTTGGTGGGTGAGCTCCTGGCTGTCGGCTTGCCAGCCGGCTTCGTTCAGCTGTTGGTCTATCCGGATGCGGGTGAGTTCTTCGCTAAGTACCAAGGTGTTGCTTGCGGCCTTTGTTTGCTTGGCCACTTTTTGGCGCTGCTGGTTAGCGCTGTTTTCGCCTTGATTGGCAAGTTGTAGCTGCAGGGCGTGGAACAGCTCTTTAATCTGGGGTTCTAAACGAAGTTCGCGTTGCAGGCGACACAGTAAATCAGACTGGCTGGTTTGTTGGTCAAACTCGATACCGGACAGCGCAGCCAGGTGCTGGGCCAGGGCTTCACCCAGCTGGCGCAGTTTTATCAGGGTGGTGTTGGGGTCGCTTGAGAAAGCGCGTTCTGCGGCTGTGGCAAGTTCCACAAACAAAGCGTCGTGTTCGGCCAGAAAGACAAAGTTGCCTGATGTGTTGCTTGTTTCCGTGGCTATGTCCATGTTCAAGGCATTTCTCCGCGACAGCCTGAAGCCAGAACATTACCAGACTTGTTACGGATACAAAAACGACAGAAAAGTACGACTGGTCAGAACGATGGTTAATATCAATTGGGAACAACTGGTAAGAGCGGTGGGTAGATTGAAAAAGCAAAAAACGGCGTGTAGTGATGGCGTGATCGGCGAAGACTGAGCAGCCACTTTTTACCAAAGTTAAAGATCAACGTTACGATTTGATTTACTATCACGCGTCTTAATCAGTAAACAGGAAGTACAGAACGTGGATGTTCCGCTGAGCTGGCAGCTAGCCAAGTTAATTATCTCGATTGGTATTGTGCTGGGGCTGTCGCTGGTGGCGGAGCGTGTGAGTGCACGCGCGGCGGGGATGCTGGCAGGCTATCCGCTGGGCACGGCCATCGCTTTGTACTTCATTGGCCTGGAGATTTCTCCGGCCTTTGCCACCGAAAGCGCAGTGCACACGCTTGCCGGGTTCTCGGCCACTCTGGCGCTGAGCGGGGGCTACCTGTTGGGCGCCAGGCGTGATGGCTTGGCGGGTGCTCTTAGTGGCACAGCCCTGGGTATTCTGGCCTGGCTGTTAACCAGCCTGGTACTGACCAGTATCGACTTCAACCGAATCACTGGCACGCTGACCACCTTCGTCGCCATTCTGATATTTGTTCGCCTTTACCGCCGTGTACCGGATGTGGCGGTTGGCGCTCGCCGCGGCCTGTCGTGGCCTGCGTTGGCGTTGCGTTCCGGCCTTGCTGCGGGCATCATTTTTGTGATCACGGGGCTGGCTCATGTGTTGCCCCCGGCTTGGGCCGGGGTTATGGCCGCTTTCCCGGTGACCATGTATCCCTTCCTCGTAATTCTGCACCTGACCCACGGGCGAGCCACGGTCGCTGCGGTGATCAAGCACTACCCGGCAGGCCTGGGTTCGCTGCTTTGCTACGCCCTCTGCATTTCGCTGACTTACGACAGCCTGGGCCTGAATGTGGGCACGCTCCTGGGATTCGGCGCGGCTACTTTATGGCTGCTGGGCTGGATGCGGGTTCAGGGCTGGCTACGCGCACGAAAAGTTGCACTGGCTGCATCAGAATAAAGGGCACAGCACTTATGTCTTTTGACACCACAGAACATAACCGCCGGCGCTACTGCTTTGATGGGCTAGAGTCGGTGTGGTTGTTTGGTTATGGCTCGCTTATCTACAAAGTCGACTTTCCCTTTCTGGAGCAGCGCCCGGCAGCCATTGAAGGTTGGGCTCGCCGGTTCTGGCAGGGGTCCCATGATCACCGTGGCACACCCGATGCGCCAGGCCGCGTGGTCACTCTGATCGAAGCGCCCAACATTTGCTGCAAAGGTATGGCTTACCGGGTCTCGCCTGAGGTGTTTGCGCACCTGGATGTGCGGGAGAAAAATGGCTATCTACGGTTTGCTACGCCGATGATGTTTGCGGATGGCACCCGCGAAGAGGGCCTGGTGTATATCGCCACCGAAGACAACGCGGCTTTTCTCGGTCCCGCCGACGATGCGGACATCGCCAGCCAGATTGCGGCCGCTGAAGGCCCCAGCGGTCGTAACCGTGATTATCTTCTGAGCCTGGCCACCGCATTGCGAACGCTGGGTGACGATGACCCTCACGTGTTTGCGCTTGAGAGCTATCTGCGCTGAGTTGCTCCCCGTTCCCACCATCCATAGAGTTTCGGGTTTATCCAGCGGCGTAAGCCATCGCCCCATAGGAATAATGATGAATAGCACACCCATATCCCGTTTCGGTCTCATTCTTATTGGTGACGAGCTGTTGAACGGCCGCAAGCAGGACGCTCATCTGGCCGCCATGATTACGCGGTTTGAAGAACGCGGGCTGGAGTTGTCTTGGGTGCGCACCATTGCGGATGACAGTGAGCTGATCACCCAAACGCTTGCGCAAACCTTTGCCAGCCCAGACGTGGTGTTCAGCTTCGGCGGCATTGGCGCGACTCCAGACGATCTGACCCGCCAGTGCGCGGCCGCGGCTCTGGGGATAGGCCTTGCACTGCATCCGGAAGCCGAGGCGGAAATTCGGTTACAACTGGGCTCACGGTTAAATTCATTGCACCTGCGCATGGGGGAGTTCCCAGTCGGCAGCCGAATTATCCCCAACCCGATCAACGGAATTCCCGGTTTCGCCATCCATCGCCATCATTTTGTACCCGGCTTTCCCAGAATGGCCTGGCCGATGGTGGAGTGGGTGCTGGATCATGATTACATCGACTATCAGGCGTCCAATCGCACTGTGAGCCAGACCCTGGTGTTGACCGATACGTCGGAAGGGCCGTTGATTCCATTGATGGAGTTGCTGCTGGCGGAGTATCCGGATTTGCGCCTGGCCTGCCTGCCCCATGCGAACGGTCGACGCGAGGTGGAGCTGAGCCTGAGGGGCGACCCGGCACAAGTGGTCGCAGGGATGAGCCGTTTGCGAGAGTTATTGCAGGAGCTGGCGGGCTGATGCCAGTGCCGGAGAGGCGCTCTAAATCGTTGAACTCAGAACCACAACGCCCGCCATGTTTAATGGCGGGCGTTGTGGTTATCAACCTGAATGGGGCCAGCCCCAGGGAAAAGAGATCAACCCAACATGATGGCCGGTAAACCGGTAATCAACCAAGGGAAGATTGCCAGCAGTAGACATGCCAAGACGATCAAGGCTACGAACGGAATTACCGCCTTATACAGATCGACGATTTCCACTCCGGGCGGCGCCACCCCCTTCAAATAGAACAGGGCGTAGCCAAACGGCGGCGTCAGGAACGAGGTTTGCAGTACCACGGCGACCATCACCACGAACCACAACATATCAACCCCCATGGCTTCAACGATAGGCAACATGATCGGGAAGCTGAGCAGCACAATGCCAGTCCAGTCGAGGAACATACCCAGAATAAACACTAAGAACAGCATTAGAATCAATGCCCCTGTAGTGCCGCCGGGCATGGCTAACACCACATCGCTGATCACGCTCATACCGCCACCCCGGGAGAAAACCCCGGTGAACGCCGTGGCCCCTACCAGTACCAGCATGACCATGGTAGTGGTCTTGCTGGCATCGATCAGGGTGTTGTAGCAGGTCTTGAGCTTGCGGTCCCCGAAAATCATGAACAGCAAAAAGGCGATGAATACCCCGATGGCTGAGGCTTCCGTGGCCGTGGCCAAACCGGTGAACAAGGCCCCCAATACCCCAAGAATTAATGCCATAGGCGGAAGAACATACTTGAACAGCATGACGACCAGTTGGCCGGTGCTCGTTTGGGCGCGCTCTTCAGCAGGCACCTTCGGGCCATAATCGGGCTTGAGGTAACAGATGATCAAGACGTAAAGCGCGTACATTACCCCCAATATCAACCCCGGTACCAAGGCACCTGCAAACAGAGCCCCTACCGAGACCGGCGAGTAGCTAGCCATCAGGATCAGCATGATACTGGGCGGAATCAGGATTCCCAGGCAACCGCTGGCCATGATTACCCCGGCACTGAGCTCCTTGTTGTAGCCATACTTGAGCATCGGCACAAGAGCGATCATGCCCATCACCGCTATCGAGGCGCCCACGATGCCGGTGGTTGCAGCCAACAGCACTGAGACTATGACCACCGTCAATGCCAGACCACCACGCAGGTTCGCCAGTAACAGGCGCATGGCATCGAACATTTTCTCGGTGACCCCCGAGTCGTTCAGAAACCGCGCCATCAATACAAATAACGGGATCGCTACCAGCACGTAGTTATCCATGGCATTGCCATAGATGTTGTTGATCAGCGTGCCCATCACATTCAATCCGGGCCCTAAAAGGGCACCGATGACCGCGACGCCACCCAGAACAAACGCCAGAGGGTGGCCCATGAACAGACCCACTATCAATCCCGCGAACATAACCAAGGTGAGCATTTCCGGACTTAAATTCATGTTCGCTCCTCACGCAGTTGCTGAATAGCCCGAATGAAGATCGCGATACCCTGCAGCAGAATCAGTGCTGCCGCAACGAAGATGACGCCTTTAATAGGGTAAACCGGAATTGACACCATGCCATAGGTGGTTTCGCCGCGGCTGAACGAACGCATAAAGAAGTTCCAGCCGAGGCTTGTTAACACCCACATAAAGGGCACGAAGAAGATCAGATAGCCGATAATATCCAATACCGCCTGCTTCTTGCGTGAGAGCAGCCGTTTGATCACGTCGACTTCGACGTGAACATGGTGGCGCAGCCCGTAAGCTGCCATCAGCATGAAATGGGCGCCGAAAAGCATCTTGGTGATGTCGAAAGCCCAGTCGCTGGGGCGATCGGTAAAAAAGCGCAACGCGATATCGTAAAGAACGATTAGCGCGATGATGGCAATCAGTGGCGCAATGATTCGCCCGAAAACATCATTGAGCCTATCGATCGCCTTGGCAATTGCATTCATGGAGAAACTCCGCAATCAATACCAAAAAGCCGCCCCGATGCGAGGCATCGAGACGGCGGTGAATGCCTTAAAGGCAGGCTTCGATTTCTTTCAGAGAGGGCAGATTGTCGATGGTGCGGCTCATGTTGAAGGGTACGGTAAGATCACGCCAGTTAGCGTAATGCTCCATGTAGCTGATCATGGAATGGTAAATCTTGGCGTGCATCTTATCTTCACAGGCCCCGCGAACGATCACTTCATTGGTGATGTCCTGAATGCGTGCCAGGTCTGCCTCGGAGAATTGGTTGATTTCGACACCGGCTTCCTGGAACTTGATGGTGCCTTCGGTGGAGCCGCGCTCGGACCAGGAAAGTGACCAGGCCAGGGTGGCGTCAGCCGCAATCTTCAGCTTCTCTTGGGTTTCTTTGGAAAGTGCGTCCCAGGCATCCTTGTTGATCATGACACCGAATACGCTGGCGGACTGATGCCAGCCAGGCGTGGCCCAGTATTCCGCCACTTCAGCAAAGCCGGCCTCGTAGTCGACGCCTGGCGTGGAAAATTCACCGGCGTCGATCACGCCGCGCTCGATGGCTTGGTAGATTTCACCGCCGGCGAGGGTGACCTGTGAGCCGCCGAGTTCCTCCAGAACGCGTCCTTGGTCACGTCCAGAAAGACGGATGCGCTTGCCGTCGAGGTCCGCTAGACCTTTGATGGGGGTACGACCCATGAAGCCGGACTCGTTATTGGTGATACCGTACGGCAGGTAGACCATGTTGTACTTGCCGTAGACTTCTTGGTACAGCTCGAAACCACCCCATTGTTGAATCCAGTTCAGATAATCCACGCCGTTGAACAGGCTGGTGGTGGTGGCGAGCGGCGAGAAGGCGGGGCTGCGGCCTGCCCAGTAACCGGGCCAATCACCCGAGGCTTCAATGCTGCCGGTTTCGGTGGCATCAAACACTTCGGTGCCAGGCATCAAGGTGCCGCCGGCACGGAAGTTGATTTCCAGCTCGTCACCGGTCAGCTTGTTGGCTAGGTCAACCCAATGGCGATCGATTTCGATCAGCGCCAAGTTGTCCGGCCAAGTGGTGGTCATGGTCCACTTTTCCTGGGCTTGAGCAGTAGCGGCAAGGGATGCAAGGGCGATACCGGTAGCTAGACCGGCGATGGCAAATTGAATTTTTTTGTTCATGTCATATTCCCTAGTACTTGGCTTTTGAAATTGTTGTTTTTGATTGTCAGGAAATCGAGTCTCGCAGTTGACGTAAACTTCAAAAAAAGGTTTTTATAATCATCTTTCTGCCTCGTCATGCTCACCGTTAATGAAGTTTTAATGAGAGGATTTAACTGTTAGTAAAGACTTTTTTTGCTTGGTTTGGAGTAAATCATCTGCACAGCCTCACTTTTGTTGGTATTCGCAGCAATTAGCTACGCTTTGGCATTGTTGCAAATCTAAAAATCCACTTATATTAATATGAATTGTGCCTATATAAGCGAATTATGATTGTTGACCAAGCATGCCAGCATGTCAATTAAAGCGATCCCTTCCAAAGCTGCAGTCGCCGAGGACTGACGTGACCTTACGGTGACCGAGGCTGAGAGGCTGAGAGGTGGACGAGGATACTGAGAGCAGCATGGCTCTCGCCGCGTTACAGTCACACCTCTTTTTGCCACCGGTAATTTGAAACGCTAGAAATCCGACATACTGAGCTCTAGATCAGGCCGTGAATTAAAATTTGTTATCGACGGGCGATTACATCTATCTCGACCAGTGAGTCCACCGCTAGTGCCGTAACACCGATACAGGTCCGGGAAGGTAATTTCTCTTTCGGAAAATACGATGTGTAAACATCGTTCATAGGATAAAAATCGCGTTTAAATTCGGTCAGAAAAATCCGCACTGAAGCCACGTCCGGAAAGCCCAGACTCATGCCCTCAAGTACCAGTATAAGGTTATCCATGACGCGGCGTGTCTGCGCCTCGATGCCTTCAGGAAGCGCGGCGTCTGCATCATTAGGGTCAGTTGGCATCTGCCCGGTCAAAAACACCCATCCGTCTACTTCGGTGGCGTGACAAAACGGTCCGACGGGCGTTGGTGCCTTCTTAACCATATGAAATATGGGTGCAGTCATTTTATTTTTATCTCGCAATAGTGGGGCTGTGTTCCCAGCCAGAAACGAAAAAGGGTCTACCGGAAGGTATGCTTTAAATCGTTGAATTCTGATCGACGTGGCAGAATTTCAACCTGCGACCTCTTCGTCTTGAATAAATTATTGTAGTGTTTGATTTCGGTTCATTCAAGGTAGCTTTTTTCCATTTTATTCTGTTACATATATGTTTTTAAAGATTTTTAATAGAATATTTGTGTGTGGATTGAGTTCCGATGGATGCAACGCGCTTCATGGGTGCCCAACAGGTAACGGGGCCATCATCTGTCCCCGATCAGTACCTAAGGTTCCGTGTAGAATAGCTATAAAAGAGCTGAGAAATGGCTGACGGCTGCCAGATCGTCTTAAGACCGGTTTTCGACCCATTCAAAGCTTACCTGGTTGTTGGTGAGGGGACGGCACTGGCCGCATCAGAATAAAGGACACACCACCCATGTCTTTTGATACCACCGAACATAACCGCCGGCGCTACTGCTTTGATGGGGTAAGGTCCGTATGGCTTACCGGGTCTCGCCTGACGTTTTTGCGCACCTGGACGTGCGGGAGAAAATAGCTATCTACGATTTGTCACTCCGATGATTTTTGCTGATGACACCCGCAAAGATGGCCTGGTGGATATCGCCAGGCAGATCGCTGCCTCTGAAGGCCCGAGCGGTCGTAATCGCGATTATCTGCTGAACCTGGCCACCGCGTTGCGAGCACTGGGTGACGATGACCCCCATGTGTTCGCACTTGAAAGCTACTTGCGCTGAATCGCTCCCCGTTCCCACCAGCCATAGAGTTTCGGGTTGACCCAACGGTTTAAGGCATCGCCCTATAGGAGTCATGATGAACAGCACACCTATACCCCGTTTTGGTCTTATTCTCATCGGTGACGAGTTGTTGAACGGCCGCAAGCAGGACGCCCACCTGGCCGCCATGATTACGCGGTTTGAAGAGCGTGGACTGGAGGTGTCGTGGGTGCGCACGATCGCGGATGAGGGTGAGTTGATCATCCAGACCCTGGCGCAAACCTTTGCCAGCCCGGACGTGGTGTTCAGCTTCGGCGGCATTGGTGCGACTCCGGACGACTTGACCCGCCAGTGCGCGGCCGCGGCCCTGGGGTTAGGCCTTGCCCTGCATCGCGAAGCCGAGGCGGAAATCCGGTCACGGCTGGGTTCACGATTGAATCCGCTGCATCTGCGCATGGGGGAGTTTCCGGTCGGCAGCCGAATCATTCCTAATCCGATCAACGGCATTCCCGGTTTCGCCATTCATCGCCATCATTTTGTGCCCGGCTTTCCCAGAATGGCCTGGCCGATGGTGGAGTGGGTGCTGGATCATGATTACGTCGACTATCAAGCGGTCAATCGCACCGTGAGCCAGACCCTGGTGCTGACCGATACGTCGGAAGGGCCGCTGATTCCATTGATGGAGTTGCTGCTGGCGGAGTATCCGGATTTACGCCTGGCCTGCCTGCCCCATGCGGACGGTCGACGCGAGGTGGAGCTGAGCCTGAAGGGCGACCCGGCACAAGTAGTCGCAGGGATGAGCCGTTTGCGAGAGTTATTGCAGGATCTTGAAGGCTGATGCTGGCGTTTAAGGGGCAACAGACATTCCTTACTGGGGTGCTGAGTGTCAGAAATATTTACATATTTATTATTGATCGCCAATCGATGGGTGTAAGCAACTGAAAATAAAAAGGATTAATATGCGGCGCAATATTTGCATTATTTATATTCAGTCCCGGCGGTTTATGGGTACAAAATAAATTGGAGAGTGAATATGATAAGCAATAAAAAGAAAGCAGATATCGTCCTCGCAACGACCTTCATACTCGCAATGCCTGCAGCTGCGTTGGCGGCACCTATATCGGACCTCGACAACCAACCCTGGCAAACAAGCCTGACTGCTGCAGATGGAACAGCGGAAATTGTTGATCTGACCGGGTTCGGCGGTAACCTTGAAAACAATGCGCCATTGCAAACGGGGGCGGTAAAGCTTCAGACCGGGTCGACAACTGGTTCACGTGCTGAAATTCAGCTTCGTCCTATTGGCGGTTTTGGGACTGTCAATGACCTTTTTGATACGAACCTCTCGTTTAGTTATTCGATGTACAAGGGTAGCACCGGTGCTGCAGAACCAGCTCCTTCGTTCAAAATGCAGTTCTACAATTCTTCCCCAACTTTAAATCAAGGTGGATATACTCAGCTGATTTTTGAACCTTACTGGAACCAGCTTGGTGCTGAAGGTTCAAGCTCTGCGGTACCGGCTGGTGACTGGACTGACTATACCGTCAATTTTACTAGCGGACTGCTGTGGAGCACCGGTGGTTTTGGTGCGAGCAATAGTGCAGGCGGGCCGCCATTACGTTCCCTAGAGGATTGGCTGTCTACGCTAAATGCCGACTTCGGTGACGCTAATTTATTCGGTATCAGTTTGGGCATGGGCACGAATACCCCCAACCAGATTGGTTACGTCGATAATGTCAGTATCAACGCCGGGAATTACTCGAAGACATTTGATTTCGAGGCCGCGGTCGAAGTACCAGCGCCAGCATCACTGCCATTGCTCTTGATTGGGTTGCTTGGGATGGCCGCAAAGAGGTTTCGTCGCCATTCGTAAATGAGCGACACGAACCGAATCCTCACTTAGAGTTCTCAGCACTGGGTTTAAATACCCAGCTAGAAACGAAAAAGGGCCCACCCGAAGATGTGCCCTAAGTCATTGAGATCTGGTCGGCGTGGCAGGATTCGAACCTGCGACCCCTTCGTCCCGAACGAAGTGCGCTACCAAGCTGCGCCACACGCCGATCAACGGCCAGTATTATACGGATATGCCGTTATTTTACCAGCCTTTGCCGGATAAAAATGCATCGGTAAAGCTGCGCAGATCGTTATAAACGAACACTTGGGCAGGTTCTGTCAGTGGCCGGGTTTGCAGCTCCTGTTCGGTGTCCAGGCCGTTGCCGGTGCGCACCAAAATCGGCTGGCAGCCTTTTCTGGCGCCGGCTTCCAGGTCTTTTCGGCTATCGCCAACCATCACGCTACCTGCCAGTGTTTTCAAATTGAAATGTCGTTGGATTTGCTGCAGCAGACCCGGCTCGGGCTTGCGACACGCACAGTGTTCATCGGGGTGGTGGGGACAGTAGGCAATGAAGTCGATGTGGCCGCCGGCAATCCTTAACAGGCGGCCGAGCTTTCGGTGCATGGCGTCTAGCGTATCGCGGTCGTAGTAGCCACGGGCAATACCGGACTGGTTGGTGGCAATGGCAATCCGGTGCCCCGCACTGCACAGGCGGGCAATGGCTTTGATGCTGCCCGGAATGGGGTGCCAGTCGCCCGGCGAGCAGATATACCCGCCTTCGTACTGGTTGATCACCCCGTCCCGGTCCAGAATGATGAGCACAGTGCTATTTCACCTCTATCCTGTTAGCTCGCGCTGGGTAGCAGGGAGATATCGGCTACCCGCAGGAACAGATTGCGCAGTCGGTTCAGCAGTGCCAAACGATTATTACGCACGGCTTCGTCGTTTGCCATCACCATCACTTCGTCGAAGAAGCGGTCCACCGGTTGATGCAAATCGGCTAGCGAATGCAGAGCAGCGGTGTAGTCACCCTTTTCGAACAGTGGCAGCACGGTGTCGGTCTGATGGTTAACCTGTTCGGCCAGAGCGAGTTCGGCGGCGTCTTGTAGCAGGCTGGCATCGACTGTGTCGTGCACGGTGCTATCGCTCTGCTTGGCCAGAATGTTGGACACCCGTTTGTTAGCAGCGGCCAGCGCTCCGGCCTCAGGCCGTTGGCGGAAGGCTTCAACCGCTTTTATCCGGCGGTCGAAATCCAGTGGTCGGGTGGGCCGGCGAGCATGAACGGCCAGATACACTTCGGCGCTAATGCCTTGCTCATCATAATAGGCGCGGAAGCGTTCCAGCATATAATCCACCACGCTGGTGGCGGGGTTTTCGGCAGGCAAGTCAGTGAACTGTTGCGCCGCCCAGTCGCAGCAGGTTTGCAGGTCCAAAGGCAACTGACGCTCGATGATGATGCGTAGCACGCCCAAAGCAGCACGGCGCAGGGCGAACGGGTCACGGGTGCCAGACGGTGGCTGGTTGATACCAAACAGGCCGACCAGGGAGTCCAGCCGGTCGGCAATGGCCAGGGCGCAGCCGGTCAGGGTGGTGGGCAGGTTGTCTTTGGCAAAGCGCGGCATGTACTGTTCGTTTAAAGCGCTGGCCACGTCGGCGTGTTCACCGTCGTTGGTGGCGTAGTACTGGCCCATGATGCCTTGCAGATCGGTAAACTCCAGCACCATTTCGGTGACCAGATCGGTTTTTGCCAGCATGGCGGCGCGTTCGGCCAGTGCCGGGTCGTTGCCAATGGCTTGGGCAATCTTGCCGGCCAGAGCGGCGACGCGCACAGACTTGTCGTAAACGCTGCCCAGTTTATCCTGAAATACGATGGGCTTGAGCCGATCAATGCGCTGGTCCAGGCGCTTTTTGCGGTCGGTTTCGTAAAAGAACGCCGCGTCTGACAAGCGCGGGCGAATCACTTTTTCGTTACCGGCAATCACCTGTGACGGGTCTTTGCTTTCCAGGTTGGCGACGGTAATGAAGAATGGCTGCATCTGGCCGTTGTCATCCACCAGATGGAAGTACTTCTGGTGTTCTTTCATGGACGAAATAAGTGCTTCAGCAGGCACTTTCAGGAAGCGCTCTTCAAAACGCCCCATCAGCGGCACCGGCCATTCGTTCAGGCCGGTCACTTCATCCAGCAGGGCTTCATCAATCACTGCAACGCAGTTCTGTTGCTGGGCCAGGGCGTTCACGCCCTTGCGAATCTGTTCGCGGCGCTGGGCAAAATCAGCCAGCACGTAACCTTCTTGGCGCAGCACCACTTCGTAGTCGGCCGGGGTGGGGATAATCAGCGATTTCGGGCAGTGAAAACGGTGGCCGCGGGTTTTGTTGCCGGCCTTAAGGCCCATAATCGGGTGATCAAGCACCGTGCTGCCGTACAACATGATCAGCCAGTGTACCGGGCGCACAAATTCGGTTCGGTGGGCACCCCAGCGCATGCGCTTGGGGATCGGCAGGGCAGCCAGTGACTGTTCAATCAATTCTGGCATAAGCTCTGCGGTGGTACGGCCCTGCTCTACGGTGCGGAACACCAGCCAGGCGCCTTTGTCGGTTTCCAGGGTGTCGAGCTCGTCAGGGGTAACCCCCAGCGAGGTGGCAAAACCGGTCAGTGCGCGGGTCGGGTTGCCGGCGTCGTCAAACGCGGCTTTTACAGCTGGGCCGCGCTTTTCCACCGGCTTGTCGGGTTGGGCGTGGGCCAGGTCGCGAATGCGCAGGGCCAGGCGCCGTGGTGCGGCAAAAGGTTCTACCGCGCCAAATGCAATGCCAGCGGCTTGCAGGCCACTGACAATACCTTGAGTGAACGCGTCAGACAGCGGCTTCAAGGCTTTTGGCGGCAGTTCTTCGGTGCCCAGTTCAACGAGAAAATCTTGTGTTGCCATCATCATGCCTTACCTTTTTCCTGCTGTGCCTGCTTTGCGTTTTTTGCCTTCTTGCCTTTGCCGTCGGCTTTGCTGTCTACTTTGCCTTCTATCTTGTTTGTAGCTTTCGCTTCGGCCGCAGCCAATACTTCCGCGCGAATGCTGTCGCTGGCCAGCGGGAAGCCGATCTTGCGGCGGCTGTCGAAGTATGACTGCGCCACGGCCCGCGCCAAGGTGCGTACCCGCAGAATGTAACGCTGACGCTCGGTTACGGAAATAGCGTGGCGGGCGTCCAGCAGATTAAAGGTGTGGGAGGCTTTCAGTACTTGCTCGTAAGCAGGCAGCGGTAAGCCGGCTTCAATCAGTTTGGCACTTTCGCGCTCGTGCACGTCAAAGCTGTGGAACAGGAATTCGGTGTCGGCGTATTCGAAGTTGTAGGTGGACATTTCCACCTCTTGCTGGAGGAACACGTCGCCGTAGGTCACAACGCCGTTGGGGCCTTCGGTCCACACCAGGTCGTACACGCTGTCTACGCCTTGCAGGTACATGGCAATGCGCTCAAGGCCGTAGGTCAGCTCGCCGGTGACCGGGTAGCATTCCAGACCACCAACCTGCTGAAAGTAGGTAAACTGGGTGACTTCCATCCCGTTCAGCCAGATTTCCCAGCCCAGACCCCAGGCGCCCAGGGTGGGCGATTCCCAGTTGTCTTCCACAAAACGGATGTCGTGAACCAGCGGGTCCAGCCCCAGTGCTCTCAGGGAATCCAGATAGAGTTCCTGCAGGTTGTCTGGCGACGGTTTCAACACCACTTGAAACTGATAATAGTGCTGCAGACGGTTGGGGTTTTCGCCGTAGCGGCCATCGGTAGGTCGGCGGCTAGGTTGCACATAGGCGGCGTTCCAGCTTTCCGGGCCTATGGCGCGCAAGAAAGTGGCGGGGTGGAATGTGCCAGCGCCCACTTCCATATCCAGCGGCTGCAGAACAACGCAGCCGTGCTTTGCCCAGAATGTTTGTAGCTCCAGGATCAGCCCTTGAAAGGTCTTGATGTGTGGCCTAGGGGTGTTCGTTGCCTTGTCTGTCACGACGATTGCCTGCTATTCAGTCTGTGTGTGGTGCCCCGGCGCCCTGTTCTGCTGCTGGGCACGCTGAAAACGAAGGCATTATACGCTGGTCACGCCAGCATTTCTAAAACCAGATCAGAAAAAAGTCAGTCCCACCTGGAACAGTTTTTCCACTTCCTTAACCCGAGATTTATCCACCAGGAACAGGATAACGTGGTCGTCTGGTTGCACTCGCAGGTGGTCGTGGGCGATCAGCACCTCGTTGTGGCGCACAATCGCTCCGATCGTGGTGCCCTGGGGCAGGTTGATTTCGTCCAGCCGGCGGCCCACCACTTTAGAAGAGCGGTGATCGCCGTGGGCGATGGCTTCAATGGCTTCGGCAGCGCCGCGCCGCAAGGAATGCACGTTCACCACGTCGCCGCGGCGAACGTGTGTCAACAGGCTGCCAATGGTGGTTTGCTGAGGCGATATGGCAACGTCTATTTCGCCGCCCTGAATCAGATCCACATAATCCGGGTTGTTGATCAGGGTGAGTACCTTGCGCGCGCCTAGGCGTTTGGCCAGCAGGGAAGCCATGATGTTGGCTTCGTCGTCGTTGGTCACGGCGCAGAACACGTCGGTGTTCTCGATGTTTTCTTCCAGCAGTATGTCTTTGTCGGCGGCGTTGCCTTCCAGCACCACGGTTTTACGCAGATTTTCCGACAGCATGATGCAGCGTTCGTGGTCGCGTTCCAGCAGTTTCACCTGGTAGCGGCCTTCCAGAGTTTGCGCCAGGCGCTGGCCGATGTTGCCACCACCGCAGATGAAAATGCGCTTATAGGGTTTTTCCAGGGGTTGCAGTTCGCTCATTACCGAACGGATGTGGTTGGTGTCGGCTATAAAAAACACCTCGTCGCCGTCTTCAATCACCGTGTCGCCTTTGGGCATGATGGCGCGGTTTTTACGGAAGATCGCGGCCACCCGGGTCTCAATGCGCGGCATGTGGGTGCGCAGATACCCCAGCTCCTGGCCTACCAGTGGCCCACCCTGAATAGCGCGAATAGCCACCAGCCCGGCACGACCTTTGGAGAATTCCAGCACCTGCAGGGCGCCGGGGTTTTCGATTAGCCGGGTAATGTGGTGGGTAACCAGCTGTTCCGGGCTGATCAATACGTCGATCGGAAAGCCTTTGGTGTTTTCGCTGTCGCTGCTGGAAAACAGCGCCTGCTGGCCTAGATAAGAGGCGGCGCGTACGCGGCAGATCTTTTTTGGGGTTTTGAACAGAATGCTGGCAATCTGGCACGCCACCATGTTGGTTTCATCGCTGTTGGTGACCGCAATCAGCATGTCAGCGTCTTCAGCGTTGGCCTGTTTCAGCACCGACGGATACGATGCTTTACCCTGCACTGTGCGTATGTCGAGCCGGTCCTGCAGTTCCCGCAGGCGCGCGCCATTGCTGTCAATTATGGTGATGTCGTTGGCTTCGTTGGCAAGGTTCTCTGCCAGTGAAGCACCGACTTGTCCGGCTCCGAGAATCAGAATGTTCATAGCGCAGGTTTCTCCAGAACGGCGTAAAAAAAGCCATCGTGCCCGTCGTTCAACGGCAGTAGTTGGCGCCCAGCGGGCATGAAGCGGCCCCACAGAGCTTCAGTGGCAATCAGTTCAGCGTCGGCCTGCTGTTTGCAGAAGCGCTGCACAATGCGGTGATTTTCCTGTGGGAACACCGAACAGGTGGCGTATACAAGGCGTCCGCCTGGTTGCAGTATGCGCCACATGGCAGCCAACAGGCCCAGCTGGATTTGCGCCAGAGGTACTACGTCGGATTCCCGCCGCAGCAATTTTATGTCTGGGTGGCGGCGAATCACGCCGCTGGCGCTGCAGGGTACGTCCAGCAATATGCGGTCAAACGCCTGGCCGTCCCACCATTGATCAATATCGGCCGCGTCGGCTTGCAGCAGGCTGGCGTGCAGATCCAGTCGGTCGAGATTTTCCTGCACTCGCGGCAAGCGCTGGGCGGACTCGTCAATAGCGACGACTTCCGCTGCCTGGGGGCAGCTTTCCAGTATGGCGCAGGTTTTGCCGCCGGGGGCGGCGCAGGCGTCCAGAATGCGCTGGCCCGGGGCCAGGTCTAGCAGAGTCGTGCACAGCTGGGCGGCTTCGTCTTGCACGCTGACGGCGCCTTCGGCAAACCACGGCAGTGCATCCACCGGTACCGGCCGTGCCAATTGAATGCCGTGTGGTGCAAAGCGCGTGGCGCTGGCGTCAATGCCGGCGTCTAGCAGCAGTTGCAGATATTCGTCGCGGCTGAAACGCAGCGCATTTACCCGCAGGGTCATTGGGGCTTGGGTGTTGTTGGCGTCAACAATGGCCTGCCAGTCATCGGGCCAGTTGTGGCGCAGTTTTTTGATCATCCAGCCAGGATGGCTGTAACGGCTTGTGTCTTTGGCCGTCGCCGGGGCACCTTCACGTTCGGCGCTGCGCAGTACGCCGTTTACCAGGCCGGTCAGGTGGGGTTTGTCCATGGCGCGGCAGGCTTCTACGGTTTCGTTCAGCACCGCGTAAGTGGCCTGCTGGCTGAAACGAAGCTGGAACAGCGCTACCAGCATCAGGTGGTGCACTACCCGGTCGTGATGTTTTAAGGGCTTTTTCATGCGTCCCTGAAGTTCGTCATCAAGCCGGTGAAACCAGCGGCAGGTGCCGTAGCACAAAGCCTGCAGCTGTGGCCGCAGATTCAGCGGCAGGCGCAGTAGCGAAGGCGGTAAGCACTGCGACAGCGACTGGCCCTGCTCTACCGACAGCAGAACCTCGGCAGCAATGACGCGTAACGGGGCATGTGATTGCATGTTATTGCAGCTCCTGGCCGGGTAGCAGAATCTGTTTGCCGCCGTTTATCAGGTCGCTCACGCTCTGCGCGCGGGCGCCGGGCAACTGCACCTGGCTCACTCTTAAAATAGTGCCATCGCCGCAGGCGATATCAATGCCTTTGCGCTGGCGCGCTATAACGGTGCCGGGGCTGGTTTTTTCGCTGCTCTGCTGTTGTTTATGTTTCTCTTCATGTTTTTGGGCCTGAGCCAGATGCAAGCGAATACGCTGGTCGCCCAGATCGGTAAACGTGCCAGGCCAGGGATTAAACGCGCGAATGAGCCGTTCGATGCTCTGGGCATCGCTGTGCCAGTCAATCTGGCCTTCCTGCTTGGCCAGTTTGTGGGCGTAACAGGCCTGATCATTCTGCTGTACCCGCGGTTGCAGCGTGCCCTGCTCCAGCGATTGCAGTGCGGTTACAATGGCCTCGCCGCCCAGTTCCGCGAGCCGGTCGTGCAGGCTGCCGCCGGTGTCTTCACGCTGAATGGGTGTAGACACTTTCAACAGCATAGCGCCGGTGTCCAGGCCTTCATCCATCTGCATGATAGTAATGCCGCTTTCATCGTCGCCTGCTGCGATAGCACGCTGAATGGGCGCCGCGCCGCGCCAGCGCGGTAGCAACGATGCGTGAATATTCAAGCAGCCGTGAACCGGTATTGACAGCACAGAAGCTGGCAAAATCAAGCCGTAGGCGGCAACAATCATCACGTCTGGCTTTAGGTCGGCCAGCTGCTGGCGGGCGTCTTCCATTTTGAAGTTGTCGGGCTGAAAAACCGCGATGCCGGCATCCAGCGCCGCTTGTTTTACCGGCCCCGGGAGCAGTTTTCGGCCACGGCCTGCTGGCCGGTCTGGCTGGCTATACACGCCCACCACGTTGTATTTGGCGGCAAGTAGGGCTTTCAGGGCAGTGGCGGCGAAATCAGGGGTTCCGGCAAAAACAATACGCACAGTGTTTGGCTCTCTGTTGTCATCTCTGTTGGACTTTTCGTCGAATTCTCAGTCGGATTCGCTGATCCATCCAATACGAAAAGACCGGGCGCAAAGGCCCGGTCATCAGTTTTATGGCTGTTGTGGCACCAATACCACCTTGATAAATGCTGGCTCAGGCACTCGTTTCAAGCGCTCTTCTTCTGCAACTTTTCCAGCTTCTTGCGGATGCGGGTACGCTTTAGCGAACTCAAGTAATCCACAAACAATTTGCCGTTCAGGTGATCCATCTCGTGCTGGATGCACACCGCCAACAGCCCGCGAGCTTCTATTTCAAAAGCTTCGCCATTGCGATCCAGAGCGTTAATGAGGCAATGCTCAATACGCTCAACATCTTCATAAAATCCTGGTACCGACAGGCAGCCTTCCTGCATGGCTTCCAGATCGCCGTCGAGTATCTTAATTTTAGGGTTGATGAACACCCTGGGTTCGCTGTTGTCATCCGACAGATCCATCACGATGATCTGCTGGTGCACGTTTACCTGGCTCGCTGCGAGGCCGATGCCGGGCGCATCGTACATGGTCTCGAACATGTCGTCGATCAGGGTGCGGATCTCGTCAGTTACGGTGGTAACCGGCTTGGCGAGAGTTCGCAGACGTGGGTCCGGATATTCAAGAATGTCTAGAATCATAGTGCGTTACTTTTTTAAATGCGTGCTTTGGACAGTGAATGCCAACGTTCGTTCGCGTACAAAGGATGTCTGAAATGCGACCTTGTACCGCGCTTTTCAACCCCGGGGTGTTTATGATGCGGGACATACTTACCCGGTCGGGGCATTTGCGTGTTGGCTCTATAACCGTATTATCTAACAATTTGGCGATTGAGTACAAACTGATCAGTCAATTGAGAAAAACTATGAAGGATACCTGTACGGGCGGGCAAATGTTAAAAGTCCCCGGCGGTGAGCAGATAACACTACAATAACCGAGCTTCTTCTATAGTAACGGGAATAACAACAGATTAAGCTGAAAACAGCGGGCGAAAGCCAACCGGACTTCGGGCGCCAGCCGACCGAATTTAAGCATCAAGGCACGGGATCAAGGACTTAAACCATGAGGAAACTGCTGTACGCTCTGGCAGCTACAACGCTGCTGTTTACCGCTTGGGCTCAAGCAGCACCGGAGCTGCGGTCGGATCATCCCGAACGTTATACCGTTGTTAAGGGCGATACTCTGTGGGATATATCCGCCCGCTTTTTGAACAACCCCTGGTATTGGCCGGAAATCTGGCAGGTAAATCCCCAGGTAGCCAATCCTCATTTGATTTACCCCGGTGACCGTTTGGCGTTGGTGTACATTGATGGCCAGCCAAAAATCATGAAAATGGCCAACGGTGACGGCGTGATCAAGCTGTCGCCGCAAGTGCGCTCCGAGGCCATTAATACGCCGATTCCTGCCATACCGCTGGACGCCATTGCCAGCTTTTTAACCGACACCCGCATTGTTACTCCGGAGCAGATAGCAGCTGCGCCTTACGTGCTGGAAGGTGAGGACAGCCGAATTGTTACCGGCGCCGGCGATCGCGTTTACGCTCGCGGCCAGAAGCCAGCGAACACGGTTGGTGTTTTTCGCCGTGGTAAGGAGTTTGTAGACCCGAAAACCGGTGAATTTTTAGGCTTGGAGGCCCGCAGTATCGGCACCGCCAAGGTTACTGCCACTAACGGTGATGTGCTGACGCTGCTGCTGAGCCAGTCCAACGAAGAAATTCACATAGGTGACCGTTTGCTGGTGAATGCCAGTCGGCTCCTTTCGACCAGCTTTATGCCCACCGCGCCGGCGAAACCGGTAAGCGGGCAAATGATGGCGGTAGATGGCGGCGTTAACCAGATTGGCCAGTACGATGTGGCTGCTATTAACCTGGGCCTGCGTGAAGGCGTAGAGCCGGGTAACGTGATGGCCGTGCTGCAAAGCGGCAATCTGGTGCGCGACCCGGTCACTGGTGAAACCATTGAGCTGCCGTCTGAACGCGCCGGCCTGCTAATGGTGTTCCAGGCTTACGAAAAAATGAGCTACGGCCTGATGCTGCAAGCCAGCCGGCCGCTGGCGGTGGGTGATCAGGTAACCAACCCCTGATAGCCTTGTAAAACCCCGAGCCGGGCATGGAATGCCCGGCTTTTTTCTGCGCGCAAGGAAGATGCCATGCCCCAGGTACCCCTGTTCTCGTTTGATACGCCGCCCGGCGCCTACCCTGCTGACCCCAACGTTGAGCAGCCCTGTAATGACAGCCCGGAGCTGGCCCGGCAATGGCTATTTCTGAGCCAGTTGCCGGGTTTTGGCCTGAGAGTGCGACGCCGTTTGGCGGCGCAGGTTCTGCAGCTGCCCGACCTGCTGAACCTGGACAGTGCCAGCCATAAAGCCATGGGCCTGCCAGCAGAGGCTTGTGAAGCCCTTGCTGCCTGGCGCAGTGGTAACGCTGCACACCCGGTGATGGTGGCTTTGCGAGTTATAGAAAACGCCTGTGAGCGGGCTGGTATTGGCCTTGTGCACTGGCAGTCGTCGGCCTATCCGTTACCGCTGCGCCACATTCATAACCCTCCCATGTTGTTGTACGTTCGTGGCGATACCAGCTTGCTCGGCCGTGACCAACTGGCGATTATTGGCAGCCGCCACGCCACTCGCGCCGGGCTGGACCACGCCCGGGGCTTTGCCGCTGCGCTTGGCCAATGCAATCTGTTGGTTAACAGCGGCCTGGCGCTGGGCATCGACGGTGCTGCCCACGCCGGTGCGCTGGATGCCGGCCACCCTACTTTGGCGGTGATTGGCAGCGGGCTTGATAAAATCTATCCGCGCCAACATCAGCGTCTGGGGGAGCGAGTGATTGCCAATGGCCTGCTGGTGTCTGAGTACCCGCCGGGCACTCAGGCTCGCCCCGCACATTTCCCCCAACGTAATCGCATCATCAGCGGCTTGAGCCGGGGTGTTCTGGTGGTAGAGGCCGGTTTGAAAAGCGGCTCGCTGATTACCGCCCGGCTGGCTTTAGAGCAAGGCCGCGATGTGTTCGCCATACCGGGGTCGGTGCACAGCCCGGTAGCCCGGGGTTGCCATCAGCTGATTCGCCAGGGCGCCACGCTGGTAGAAAGCGTGGCCGACATTTTGCAGGAACTGGGGGGCTGGTGGAGTGAGCCGACAACACCGGGGGCAAATACGGAAAGCTTGGGAAGTTCTGCCACCGAGGGCCTGGACGCCCGTGAAATCGCCGTGCTGGAGGCTTTAGGGTATGATTCGCAATCAACCGACGTACTGGGTTCGAGTACCGGGTTGAGCGCTGATCAACTGATGCAGTCCCTGCTTTTGTTAGAGCTGCAGGGCCTTGTCACAGCGGCGCCTGGCGGATATGTCCGCATTGCCTGAACCCGGTGCCAACAGTGATTTTATTCAGGCTCGACTCCCCTATGGCAACAGACCACCCGCTGACCGACTGGCAATTACATTGCGCACGCCGCACTCTGCACCAAGGCGGCGTGCTCGCTTATCCGACGGAAGCCGTTTGGGGTCTTGGCTGTGACCCTTGGGACCAGGTTGCGGTGCAGCGCATTCTGGATCTGAAACAGCGCCCAGTGCACAAAGGCATGATTCTGGTGGCGGCTTCGGTGGAGCAGATTGCTTTTTTGCTGAACCCCCTGCCGCAAGACCTCCAGCAGCGAGCCCTGCAGCATTGGCCTGGCCCCGTTACCTGCCTGTTACCCGATGTGCACCAGCGGGTGCCCGAGTGGGTGCGCGGTGAGCACAGCTCCATTGCGGTAAGAGTGAGTGCACACCCGGTGGTAAAAGCCCTGTGTAACGCTGCAGGCAGGCCGCTGGTGTCCACCTCGTGCAACCCCGCAGGCCGTGCCCCGGCCCGTTCACCCTGGCAGGTTCAGGGCTATTTTCGCGGCCAGCTGGACTGGGTGGTGCCCGGTGAACTGGGTGGAAATCGCCAACCCAGCCGTATTATTGATATCGTTACCGGCCAGCAGCTACGCTAGGAGAAAACATGCCACAGCAACCAGACCCGCAAGCGGTCAAACACTATCTGTTACAGCTGCAAGATACCATTTGCCAGCGCCTGGCCGTGGCCGACGGTGGCGGTGAATTTATTCACGACGCCTGGGATCGCACGGAAGGCGGCGGCGGTATTAGCCGGGTGATCGGCAACGGCAAGGTGTTTGAAAAAGGCGGTGTGAACTTTTCCCATGTGATGGGCAATACCATGCCGCCCTCGGCGACGGCTCACCGCCCTCACCTGGCAGGCGCGCCCTGGCAGGCTATGGGGGTGTCGCTGGTGATGCACCCCCACAACCCCCACGTGCCGACCTCTCATGCCAACGTGCGGTTTTTTATCGCGACCCCGGAAAACGCCGAACCGGTGTACTGGTTTGGTGGCGGCTATGACCTAACCCCCTATTACGGCGTTGACGAAGACTGCGAGCATTGGCACCGCACCGCCGCGAACGCCTGTGCGCCCTTTGGTGACGACGTGTACCCGCGCTACAAGCACTGGTGCGACGAGTACTTTTTTCTGAAACACCGCAACGAGCCCCGCGGCGTGGGCGGGCTGTTTTTTGATGATTACAATACCGGTGACTTTGCCCGTGATTTCGAATTTATGCGTGCCATCGGCGACAGCTACATTGACGCTTACGAACCCATTGTTCAGGCCCGTAAAAATCAGCCCTATAGCGATGCTCAGCGTCAGTTTCAGCTTTTTCGCCGTGGCCGCTACGTGGAGTTCAACCTGGTGTATGACCGCGGCACCCTGTTCGGGCTGCAGTCCGGCGGGCGTACCGAATCCATTCTGATGTCGCTGCCGCCTCTGGTACGCTGGGATTATAATCAAACGCCGGCACCCGGTAGTGAAGAAGCGCGCCTGCTGGAGCACTTTCTGACCGGTCGCGACTGGCTCACAGCTTCCTGAAGGGGCGACAATGAACAATGATCTGTATGCGGTGATTGGCCACCCCATTAGCCATAGTAAGTCGCCGCGGATTCACAACCTGTTTGCCAGCCAGACCGGCGAAGCGCTGGAGTACACGGCCATTCAGGCGCCATTGGACGGTTTTGAAAACACCGTAACCGAGTTTTTTGCGCGCGGCGGCAAAGGCCTGAACGTGACGGTACCGTTTAAAGAAGCGGCCTGGCAGATGGCTGGTCGACACAGCGCCCGCGCGCTCAAGGCTGGCGCGGCCAACACTCTGTACCAGGACAACGGCGTGTTGGTGGCAGACAACACCGACGGCGCAGGCCTGGTACAAGACTTGCTGCACAATCATCAAGTGGCATTAAAGGGCGCCCGTATTTTGATATTGGGTGCTGGTGGCGCGGTACGGGGTGTTCTTGCGCCGCTGTTGCTGGAACAGCCGCATACGTTGGTGATTGCTAACCGTACGCCGGCCAAAGCGCAGAATCTGGTGTCGCTGTTTGCCGGCGTTGCCGGTATTACTCTGCTCGACAGCAAAGCGTTTGACAGTATCGCTGGCGAATTTGATGTGATTATCAATGGCACCAGCGCTAGCCTGCAGGGCGATTTGCCGCCGCTGTCTAAAACGTTGATCGGTGCTGACACGGTGATTTACGACATGATGTACGCTGCCAGCAACACCACGTTTAACCAGTGGGCGCTGGATAACGGGGCAAAGCGCGTGTACGACGGCCTGGGCATGCTGGTAGAGCAAGCAGCCGAGGCATTTGAAGTATGGCGCGGGGTGCGGCCGCAAACTGCGCCGGTTATCGCGGGCCTGCGCACCCTTAATTGAGGCCAAGGCAGGCTAAGCCAGACGTAAATCAAGCGAAGCAAATGGACAACACGAAGGTTAATGCATGGACATACTAACGCTGGTAGGGCTAGTTACCGGGGTGCTGGTGGTGATACTGGCCATGCTGGCGAACGCCTCCCTGCTCACCTTTCTTAACTTGCCTGGTTTGGCCATTGTGCTGGGCGGAACCTTTGCGGTGACGCTGATAAAGTTCCGTTTGAGTTCGGTGATGAGCGCTATCCGCCTGGCGTCACGTGCGGCGTTTATAGACCGCGTAGAGCGTCCCGACGAGCTGATTCGCGAAGTGGGCGCGTTGGCCATGGTGGTGCGTAAAGAAGGTATTTTGGGCCTTGAAAACCACACCACCGACAATGTTTTTCTGCAAAAAGCTATCAATCTGTGCGTTGATGGCCATTCGCCAGAACTGGTGGAAGAGGCCCTGCATCATGAAATCCAGCAAAGCTCCGAACGTTACGAAGTCGCAGAAAGAGTGTTCCGTGGCATCGGCGAATCGGCTCCAGCTATAGGAATGATTGGTACTCTGGTAGGTCTGGTGCAAATGCTCAATGTCCTTGATGACCCCTCTTCCATTGGTCCGGCCATGGCGGTTGCGCTGTTGACCACGCTTTACGGCGCTTTTATTGCCCAGCTGATCGCCTTGCCCCTGGCGGATAAACTGCAGTTAAAAGCCGAAGACGAGATGCGTAACCAACTTTTGATTACCACTTCAATTCAAAAAATCCTGCAGGGCGAAAATCCGCGTGTAATGACCGAACTGCTGTCATCGTTTCTGAACCCCGAGCAGCGTGCCAGTCTGAAACGCGAACAGGGAGCCTGAGCATTGGCCCGCTTATCTCTTGCAACCCTACCCAAACGTAAAAAAGCAGGCGCTGCTGGCGCGCCAGCGTGGATTGTGACCTTTGCCGACCTGGCCACGTTGCTGCTGACGTTTTTTATACTGCTGTTGTCGTTCGCTGAAATGGACATCGAGAAATACAAAGTGATGGCCGGCTCGTTGTCGGTTGCGTTCGGTTCAGGCAACCTGATCGCGGACGGTGGTGGCAGCTTGCCGATCAAGATTTCCGACGAAAACAGCAGCTTGGATCCAGACAAACCGTTGCAGGCTGAGCCTGAATTGATCAACGAACGCGTGACCAGCGACGGCGTTACTCCGGTGTCTGAAGGCGTCATTACTTTGGCTAGCAGTTTGATTCAGGAACTGGAAAACGAAGTGGCTAGCGGCGCCTTGAGCATCAACTACGACCAGCGCCAAGTGATTATACGTTTCTCTGACGACGCCACATTCCTGTCGGGCGACGCCACTATCAAGAAAGATATGTTGCCCATTATCGAGCGGGTAGTGGACGTGCTGAAAAATTGCCGTGGCGATGTGGTGGTGGCCGGCTATACAGACGACAGGCCCATCGCCAGCAGCCGTTACCGTTCCAACTGGGATCTTTCAGCGGCGCGGGCGGTGTCGGTGGTACACGAGTTGGTTCTGAACCGTGATGTGCCGGCCGATCGGGTGATGGCCGCCGGCCGTGCTGAAACCAACCCGCTGGTGCCCAACAACAGCCCGGAAAACCGTGCCGTGAACCGGCGAGTGGAAATTGCTATCCGCGATCCGGAGTGCAACGCCGACACCCCCGCGGAACAACTTCCAGCGGAAATTGTTCCGTGAGGGCGAGAGCGGGCATCGGCACTTTACGTTTCTATTTCTAATCAGTACGGGTAATTGTCTACCTCAGCCAGATACTCGTCTTTGAGCTTCACATAATTGCTGGCGGTATAAGGGAAAAAGCTGCGTTCTTTAGTGGTCAGCGCCCTTGCCTGCTTGCACGGCGAACCCACGTACAGGTAGCCAGATTCCAAACGCTTGCCCGGGGGTACCAGGCAGCCTGCGCCGAGAATCACCTCGTCTTCCACCACTGCACCGTCCATGATAATACAGCCCATGCCTAGCAGCACCCGGCTGCCCACAGTACAGCCATGCAGCAGCGCCTTGTGGCCGATGGTAACGTCGTCACCAATAATCAGCGGCCAACCGCCGGGGTTGAAATCACTGGCGTGAGTGATGTGTAGCACCGAGCCGTCCTGAACACTGCAGCGCGCGCCAATGCGAATTTTGTGCATGTCACCGCGTACCACCGTCATCGGCCATATCGAACAATCTTCGCCGGTAATCACATCGCCAATCACGACTGCGCTGGGGTCTACCCAGGTGCGCTCGCCAAATTGTGGCGTGCTACCCTTGTGAGAACGTACATTCGCCATTACATAGTCCTTTAGGTGCTTTTTTGTTCTGGAGTATGGAGTATCCGGGGGAGGCCTTTCCGAAACACGCTCAAGCACATCCATGTGGCGCTTGGGCTCCGCCATCCATGGCTACGCACAGTTTCGGAAAGGCCTCCCCCGGATACTCCCCGCATTATCGGAGTCACCTGAAATTACCTGACATTTGAACCGCTGAGAAGGGGAACCATGAATAATCCACTACTGACCAATGATCTGCTACCGAAATTTGAACACGTGCGCACTGAGCATATGGAAGAAGCGATCGACCAGATTCTCAGTGAAAACCACGTGAAAATTAACAGCCTGGCCCAGAACGAAGAACCCGACTGGGACACCCTGGTTCAGCCCATGCAGTCGCTTGAGAACAAACTGAGCAACGCCTGGTCGGTGATTTCCCATTTGAACGGCGTGATGAACAACGACGACTTGCGCAAGGTGTATAAGAACTGCCTGGAAAAGCTCACCGAGTACAGCACCGAGCTGAGCCAGAATGCGGTTTTGTGCGAGGCCTACAAAAAGCTGGCAGCCCGCGATGATTTCAGCGAGCTGGGTGAAGCCCAGCGCAAAGCCGTGGAAAACACCCTGCGGGAATTCCACCTGGGCGGCGTTGACCTGCCCGATGATCAGAAAAAGCGCTACGCCGATCTGACCCGTGAGCTTTCGGAGCTGTCCAACAGCTTCAGTGACAATGTACTGGACGCCACCCAGCACTGGTTCAAACAGATCACCGATAAAAGCGAGCTGGCCGGCGTGCCCGAAAGCGCGCTGGAAGGTGCCAAAGCGGCGGCCAAACAGAAAGAGCTGGATGGCTATGTAATCACCCTGGATTTCCCCAGTTTCCACCCCGTAATGACTTACTGCGACAACCGAGAGCTGCGCCGCGAAGTGTATGAAGCCTTTGTTACCCGCGCGTCCGATATGGGGCCAGACGCTGGCACTTGGGACAACACCCCGGTGATGGCGGAAATCCTCAAACGCCGCCACGCCCTGGCCCAACTCCTCGGCTTCAATAACTTCGCCGAGCGTTCCCTGGTCACCAAAATGGCCCGCGATACCGACGAAGTATTGGGCTTTCTGACGGAGCTGGCGAACAAAGCCAAACCGGTGGCAGAGCAGGAATTCGCCGAACTCAAGGCCTTTGCAAAAGATGAACATAGCCTGGACGACTTGCAGGCTTGGGACATTGGTTACTACAGCGAAAAATTGCGCCAACAGCGCTACGACATTTCCCCGGAAGCCTTGCGCCCCTGGTTTCCGGTGGACAAAGTGGTACCTGGCCTGTTCCGCGTGACAGAAAAGCTGTTCGATATCCAGATTGAAGCCAAGCCAGACGTAGAAACCTGGCACGAAGACGCCACCGCTTACTGCATCAGCCGTAACGGCGAGCCCATTGCCTGGTTCTACCTAGACCTGTTTGCCCGCCAAGGCAAGCGTGGCGGTGCCTGGATGGCGGATTGCCGAGTACGCTGGCGCAACCTGCGCGGCACTCTGCAGCTGCCGGTGGCTTTCCTGACCTGCAACTTTACTCCACCGGTGAACGGTAAACCGTCGTTACTGACCCACGATGAGGTCACCACCCTGTTCCATGAATTCGGCCACGGCCTGCACCACATGCTGACCCAGGTGGAGGTAATGGACGTATCGGGTATTAATGGTGTGGCGTGGGATGCGGTGGAACTGCCGAGCCAGTTCCTGGAAAACTGGTGCTGGAACCCGGAATCGTTGGCGCTTATTGCTGCCCACCACGAAACCGGTGAGCCGCTGCCTCAGGATATGCTGGAAAAGTTGTTAGCCGCGAAGAACTTTCAGTCCGGCATGGGATTGGTGCGTCAGCTTGAGTTTTCGCTGTTCGATTTCCGCCTGCACGCCGAATTTGTGGACACAGCGCCAACCAATCCGCTGGACGTTCACCGTCAGGTACGTGATGAAATAGCGGTCATTGAGTCGCCAGAGTTTAATCGCTTTCCCAACTCGTTTTCCCACATCTTTGCCGGTGGCTACGCAGCGGGCTATTACAGCTACAAATGGGCCGAAGTGCTGGCTGCAGACGCGTTCTCGCTGTTTGAGCAAAACGGCATTTTCGACCCGGCAACCGGCAAGTCGTTCTTGCAAAACATTTTGGAAAAAGGCGGTTCACAAGAACCCATGGAGCTGTTCAAAGCCTTCCGCGGCCGCGAACCCGAGGTAGACGCGCTGCTGCAGCAAACCGGCATTAGCCCGCAAGTCGCCTGACTCCCTCTGCCATAGGCAACCCGCCCCGCCGGCCAAGGCCGGCAGGGGCCATTTAATATGGAGTTATCAAATGCCAAGTCCGAAACGTTTCATCGCCGGAGCCGTTTGCCCCCGCTGTGCGGAGATGGACAAAATTACTATGTACACGGACGACGCTGACGAACAAATCCGCGAATGTATAGCCTGCGGTTTCACCGACGGCATTTCTGACATAGAAGCGCCAGCCGCCCCGGAACTGCAAACCCGCGTGAACAAGCGCAAAAACGAAGACGATCATACGGTTAAGCAGGTGGTGTTCTTTAAAGGTGGGGATTAGGTGGCTGGGTAGAAGTTTACGTAGCCTTTTGTTTTGGTGGAGGGTCGAGGGTGCGGGGTGTCGTTTCTTCTGGGAAAAACAACTCGCTGCGCTCAGACATATTTTTCCCGACAGAAAAGACACCCCACACCCTTCCCATTTGACTGTAGAGATAGGCTGGCAAATAACATAGCCAGTTTTCCGTAAAGGGGACGGATTTGAAATCCGTCCCCGGTCTTCCGTCCCCAAGCTTTAAAGAACCATCGCCGCAACCCACCCGAACCCAAGCAACGGCAAGTTGAAGTGCAAGAACGTGGGCACCACTGAATCCCATATGTGATTGTGCTGGCCGTCGGCATTCAGGCCGGCGGTGGGCCCTAGCGTGGAGTCGGATGCTGGCGAGCCTGCGTCACCCAGAGCGCCGGCGGTGCCGACCAGAGCAATGATGGCCATGGAGCTGAAACCCATTTCCAGCGCCATCGGCACGTACAGCGCCGCAATGATGGGAATGGTGGAGAAGGACGAACCAATACCCAGGGTAATCATCAGTCCCACCAAGAGCATCAGCAGAGCCGCCAGGGCTTTGTTGGCGCCGATGATGTCGACCGAGCTTTGCACCAGGGTGGTAATTTCGCCGGTTTCGCGCATGACTTCGGCAAAGCCGGAGGCGGCGATCATGATAAAACCAATCATCGCCAGCATTTTCATGCCCTCGGTGAACAGGTCGTCGGCTTCTTTCCACTTCACCACGCCAGATAAGTTGAACAGCAGGAAGCCGGCCAGTGCGCCCAGAATCATGGAACCCAGCCACAACTGCACCACAAAGGTGACCACAATGGCCGCCAGCGCCATGACCAGAGTCATGGGCTTATAGGTGGTGTTGACTTTTTCGACGCGGGTTATGGCGCTCAGGTTGTAGTTACGTTCGCCGCGGTAGGTAATAAAAATAGCGACCAGCAGGCCACAGAGCATACCCAAGGCAGGCAGCGCCATAGCTTTCATGACGCTCAGACCTTCGACATCGCCACCATTGGCGCTGATTTTGGCCATCAGGATTTCGTTCAGGTAAATGCCACCAAAACCCACGGGTATGAACATGTACGGGGTAATCAGGCCGAAGGTAAGTGCGCAGGCCACCATGCGGCGGTCCATTTTCAGCTTGGCCATGACGTACAGCAGCGGCGGAACCACCAGTGGAATAAACGCAATGTGAATCGGCAGGATGTTCTGGGACGACAGCGCAATGGCCACCAGAATGGCGATGATCATGAAGCGCACGCTCTTTACGGCGGTATGATCTTCGCTGCGCCCGACCTTGGCGAGGATTTTTTCCGCCAGTAAGTTGGCCAGGCCGGACTTACCGATGGCTACCGCGAAGGCGCCCAGAACGGCGTACGACAGCGCCACTTTGGCGCCTCCGCCCAATCCATTGTTGAAGGCATCAATGGTGTCGTTCAGCGACATTCCGGCAATCAGGCCGCCGGATACGGCGCCTACTATCAGGGCAACAACAACGTGAATGCGGGCCAAGCTTAATACAAGCATGATCAGCACCGCAGCAACAACGGCATTCATGGCAAACTCCGGGTACGCGTAATGGGCTATCAGGCCTTCTTGCGAAGGCTGAGATTATAAAAACGCGGTAATGTGCAGTAATTTGCCAGCTTAGTCAAAGGGCTTGTGTAACGTTTAGGGTTGGTCAATACGAGCAAAACGCGGAAGCTGCTCTCCTGCAACGTTTACGGTTTCGCGGAAGATGCTGAGGGGGCGAACCCAAAGGCTGTAATCGCCGTAGAGGCAGCGGTAGACCACCAGTTTTTCCTCGGTCTCGCTGTGGCGGGCAATGTCGATCACTTCGTAATCTTTGCCCTTGTAGTGCCGATAGCGGCCCGGAAGGATATCTATTTTTTTTTCAGTCATGCGGGTGTCGTGCCTCGTTTTCGTTGCACTTGTCTTTGCTGCCTTTGTCTTTATAGCCCTTTTTGTGACTTTTTTTCACTGCGGGTTTTTAAAGATGCCGGATATCCGGGTACATCGGTAGCAGTTTTTTAATCAGCCGGTTCTGCGCCGCTGTTGGCACATCGTTTTCTTCCATAGCGAGAATAAGGTTCTCTGCCAGGGCGTTAAACTGGGTATCTGTAATGCCCATGGCCGCGTGGGATTCGCGCATCTCGCGACCGGAATACTGGCATGGGCCGCCGCTGAGTTCACACAACTGGTCTGTCAGGTTGCGATGAAACTGCGCAACGTTTATGCCCTTGAACTGATGACTAATTCGCGTGTCATCCACGATGAGATACAGCAGATCTTCCACCACATCCACAATGCCTGCCCGCTCGCCTAACTGAAGATAGAGGCGATTGTCGGGTTCGCGGTGAAAGCTTTGGCAGCCCGTTAGAACAAGGCTGACCAGAACAACAAGAGCGGCGAAGTGTGCCTAAGCGCATGATCAGAAACCCCCCTGCAGAGACAGATAAACACCCTGCTGGTCTTTTAGGGTTGCGACATCATCCAGATTAACGAACGCTGCCGTTACGGCCAGTCTACGGTCCGGTACCCAGGCAATAAACAGGTCCCACCAGTCGTCTTCGCGGGCAAAGCTCAGGTTATCCGGCTTCGGCCATAAACTCATAGCTATTATTGAGGTCGCCGCCGCTGTCGTCCCGTGCACCGATGGCTTCCGGCACCGTGAAATCTCGCTGCCGTTTATGTTGTACGCCGGCAGACCACTGGCCCCAAGGGCTGTAGAGAGCGTCTCCCATCAGCCGTACTTTCACCCCGAAAATATCCTGATTGAGTTCATCCTGTTTCAGGCTGCCCAGATCCAGGGTCTGCCGAGCAAATGTAACTTCGATCCGATTGTTCCAGTTCAAACCGGCACCCACAACCGCGAGCGTGTAGTCATCCACCTCGGCCCGACTTATGGCCACAGTTCCACCCCATTCTTCATCACTTGCGTAGCTTCCAAGCAAAGCCCAAGGCACTAACCCGCCGCCGGCGCTGCCTTCTATAGCAGTGACGCCGCCGGTTGCCCAGAGGCGACTGCCAACATCCGCAGAGACCGGGGTCGTTGCAATAATCCCCAGGGTCAGCAAGAGCGGGAATACCACAACACCCGGTTTGCTGGAAAAACGTGTCATGGCGAATGCTCCGGCGTAATTCCACTTAGTTCCTGCTGGCGTTCTGCCAGGGCCGCAACCGTCTGCGCAAGCTTATCCGCAGAAACCGGACGGCTCAGATAAAACCCCTGGCCGACATCGCAGCCCCAGGCCTGCAGCAATTTCCAGGTTTCCAGATTCTCGATACCCTCGGCAACTACTTTTAGTCCAAGCCCGTGGGCCATATCGATAGTGGATTTTACAATCAACGGATCCTGAGGTTCGGCGTTCAACTTCAGAACGAAAGATTTGTCTATCTTCAGTTCCTGAACGGGTAGCTTGCGCAGCTGTGATAGCGAGGAATAGCCGGTGCCAAAGTCGTCAATGGAAAGAGTTACGCCTAGGTTACGCAGGCGATTCAGTGTCGCCATGGCTTCTTCCGGTGATATAAAGCCCAACTCCGGGTGTATCCAGCGCACCAGGGCCTCCACCTGAAGTAGCTGCCCGGTGCTATTGTCCAGTTTGGGTTGGTAGTTCATGTGCAGGCCATTGTTGCGAACGGCACTGTGCAGGTCAGAAACCAGTTTCAGCTCACGTAGATGGTCTTCATCCCGCCCACGCTCGTACCGTGTGACCGCAACGCCCTGCCGGAAGGCGTGTTCGAAGGTCAGGTTTACGCGCCTTCTCAGCTCGCTGTTATTGCTGGCGTCTGCGGGCAATTGCAGTGTTATCAGATGAGTGCGCAGGGAAAACGGGGTATTTTCAATATTCCGCGGCGCTACTACGGTGTCATGCAGAGCTTGCGCTCGCAGAGCCAGTGCTTCCGGGCCGAGCTGTGGAATCAATGTCAGGAATTCTCCGCCCCCCGTGCGAGCAATTATGCCGGCATCGGGAAGTTCATCACGCAGCCGTTGTGAGAGGCCAAGCAGGACTTTGTCGCCGAATGCCAAACCGAGTGTATCGTTGATGTCCGATAGGTCGCTCACGCGCAGGCCGATCAGGCTGCAGGGTTTACCGGCGTCAAAGCTATCTTTGGCTGATTGCATCAAAGCGTTGCGGTTGCCTAGCCCGGTGACTTCGTCATGGGTTGCGGCATTGCGGATTTCTCCTTCGCGCCGGATAAGTCGGGCCAAGGTGTCACGAAGCGTATCCCTGAGCTGCCTCAGCTCGCCGCCAGTGCGGATATCAGGAGCCGGAGGGTTGTCTCCGTGGCCCACTGCCCGGGCATAATCGGCAAGTTGTAACACTGGCCGGCCGAGATGCCTGGCGGTAAGGAGTGCCAGTAATATCGCCAGTGCCATGATGACAGTGACCAGCAGGGCTATTTCCAAGGCTCGGCTGTAGTAGTTTTGCCGGCTCGCTTCCCGGCTGGTCAGAAGAACCGCTTCGAATGAAATTTGCCCGAAACCTCCCAGATCCAGTATGCGGGTGAAGTAGCGATCGCTTTTGATAAAGTTCTGGTTACTCTCAGTTCCGTTTAGTGCGGGGTCTTCGGTACTGTCGATATCGGAGGACGTAGCAAAGTTGATGAAACCGCCAGGGCCGTTCGGACTCGCTCGGAAAATAACCGAACTGCCACTTAGCCGGGTGATGATGTTTGCCAGTTCCTGATCCAGTTCGAAACCGGCAACCAGCCAGGCTCTTAACCCAGGCGCTTCTATGGGAATGACCAGCATCTCATAGCCACGCTGATCAATAGTCAGCAGTGAACGGGCAACACCGCTTTTACGCGCCGTAGCCAGTTGCATTTCGTTGATGTCGGGCGCCTTTTGGGTCAGCGTAGAGGCCAGCAGCTGTCCTTGGCTGTCCAGCAGCAATGCAAAATCCGCGTCTACGCGCCCGCTGTGGTTTTCAAGAGCGCTGTTTAGAGTTGCCGGATCGCCGCTGGCAATCGCAGAGCGAAAACCAAAGTCACGGACAACGACATTCAGACGGGAAAGCTCAAGATCAGTGCGGCGTTCAAGCACCTCGGTGGTAAGGCGCTCGGCGATTGTGAGCTGTTCCAGGGCGCGGCGGTTTTCGTCTTCAAACAGGTACACCATCATCAGCGCACCGATCAGCAGGCTTACCAGAGCAACCATGGCCGTAACCAGGCGACCGCGAAATCCTATGCGGCTAGTCAGTCCGCCCATCAAAGGTTCTGAAATCGCTTTTGAAGATTATTCATCGGGCCTTCGAGACTTGGCTCGGGCGTAAGCACAATGCTGACGGTTTCGATACCGGCGTTGGTCAGGCTGGCGGCCGTAATTTCCCGAACCACCGGCTTGGTATTGTCTGGCAGGCGTGGGTGCCAGATATTCAGGTTCAGCGAGCCGGGTACCTGAGCGTCGCCAAAGTCCAGCGCGATCGTTACCTCGCCCTGCTCATTGGTTTGGCCTATTGCACGAGTGTTAGCCACGACAATAAAAGCCTGCATATGGTCGTGAATATTACAGCCAAGCTCTACAATTCCGGGCTGATCAAACACAACCGGCGCTTCGAGCCTATTAGCATAAAGCTCAAGATTAAAGGTTTTTGCCGGCGAAAAAGAATAGACGTGATGCTGGGTGTTGTCTCGATTGGGGAAGTCCACGCTAGAACCTACAGGCAGAATCAACACGTGGGGATGAAACATTCGGTCTCTCTGAGACACTGCTGACCGCACAGGAGATGGCTTGCTGCCGTCATTCATATACACCACAGCGCCAGCGACCGGACCAGTGCCGTCAGCAAGCTGAACCCTGACCGTCAACTCATCTGCCAGTAAAGAAGCCGGCAAAAGACAACAGGCTAGCAGCAAAACGGTTTGATTTTTCATTTTGGCTATGAACTTTTCGGTTGGGCAGAATCTTTCGATGGAGCAGAACCTGCAGGGCCGGGCGGGGTCAGGTACGGCCAGGTTCGCCCATGAACTTGTATACCAGCAGACTAGCACGAGTTGCTTCCATATCGACAAGCTCACCAGCCTTTACCTTTAAAGTGGCAATAGCGGTCGGATTTCAGTGAAGCTTCAGCAGATACGGAATTTCTCTTTGGCACTCAGTTGCGGACGGTATAACGGCCGGAGCCGAAGAAAAAAACCGCCACCGCACTCATCAGAAAGAAAAACTGCAGTTCTAGCTGCAACCCGCCATTGCCACTGAGGGTCATTAACTGATGGCTGTGCACCAAGGCCAGGGCCACCAACATGTTTGCGACAATCAACAGGGCGCCTATGCGGGTGTGAAAACCCAGAATAATCATCAACGGGGCCAGGACTTCACCAATAATCACGCCCCAGGCCAGAAACGCCGGCAGGTTATGGCTGACTAACTGGGCTTCAATAAAGCCCACGCCATTCATCAGTTTATCGATGCCGTGAAACAGCAGCAGACCGCCCAGAGTGAGGCGGATAATCAGTTTTCCAAGATCGGTATTGGCAAGCATGGTTTTGGTCCCGAGGCAGGTAAAAAACAGCGCACAGCTTAACCGCTTCGGCGTCAGGCGCAAGCTAGTGAATGTCATATAACAAATGCTAAAGGTAGCAGAGGCTAGCGCCGGCGACGATTGCCTAGAGTAAAGCGAATGTGATTACGCACTAGCAGGTTTTCCCAATACTGTCGCATTGAGTCCCAGGCCGCGTTGTTGGCCTGTGCCACAAACGGGTCCAGGTTAAGATCATAGTAGTCCGGGCTGCCCGCAATCTGCCGCACGGTGATGGCTACGGCATCGTCCAACTCATTGGCGAACGGCTCACCAATGAGTTCGTGTACCAGCAGGTTGGCCCGTGTGGCCTCCAGATCCACCAGTTGGCTGCGGCGGAAGCTGTGGTTGTTGTCGTACATGTCTTCCATCAGGCGGTGGCACAGATAGGCGCTGATTAGAAGCCCGTCAAGGCCTATATAGCGACTAAGAAGCACCGACGGGTTGGTAAAAAAACGGATGGCGGCGTCTAGAAAGGGCGTGAATAGACCTTCGTGGCCGGCGTCGCGGGCACAGGTGTCAACCGCGTGAATCAGCCGCGGGGCCGTTTCGATGTATTCCACCGAAAACTGAAACAGGCAGCTAGCCGGTGCTCGACTGTTAAAGCTGATGCACATTGGCAGCGCCTGGGCACGTAGCTGCAGGTGGCGCAAAAAAGCGCCTGAGCGGGCTTCCCTGCACCTTGCAGTGTCAATGATGTCCAGAACTGCTTTCGGAGTCATGTGCACGGTTGCCGGTGTCGATACGTAAAAGGATCGCAAGGCGCCTCCCGTTCATGTCACGGGTATATGGGTTGTGCAGGCAAATGGCCTGGTTAGGCGCAGGGTGAAGCCTGTGATGTTAATAAAGTGTAGACGACTATTTCAGCCTTGCCGGCCAGGGCGTCAACAATTTAATCTGGCTGCGGGCTGCGGTTATGGGCCTTCATTACTACGAAACCAGCGCCCCTGACGATTAAAATGCAGGTATACCAATCCCATACTCAAAGCTCGTGCCAGCATCAGGCTGATCATCGCAAACCACAACCCGTGATTTCCCCAGCCGGTGGTCAGCCACCACACCGGCAAATACACGCCCAGGGCGGCAAACAGCATGGTGTTCTGCATGGCTCGGGTTTGGGTGGCACCAATGAAAACGCCGTCAAACAGAAACCCCCACACCGCGGTGAAAGGCAGCAGCCACACCCAGGGCAGATACTGCCAGGCGTTAATTTGCACGGATTCGATGTTGGTTAATAATCCGATCAACGCCTGCCCGCCCAGCACAAAAAGCGCTGTCAGGAGTAAGGCACCCCAAATCGACCAGCGCAGGGCGGTGTCGAATACCCGCTTGAACTGGCGCCGGTTGTCACGGCCGACGGCCTCGCCGATCAGAGCTTCAGCGGCGTTTGCAAAGCCATCCAGAGCGTTGGAAATAACCAGCAGAAAAGTAAACAGTACCGCGTTGGCGGCCAGAATAGCGTCGCCCTGGCGCGCGCCTTGAGCGGTAAAAAAGGCAAACGCCAGCAGCAAGGCGATGGTGCGAACCATAATAAAACGGTTTACCTGAAGTATGCGCCGGTAGTCTGCAAGGGTGCCGATCAGCGCGCGGGTCATGCGCTGGCCTTCTGGCATGCGCCGTAACACGATCGCCAAACCAATCAGCGCCGCACCGTATTCCGCGATCACCGTAGCCATGGCCACACCGCGGCTGTTCCAGCCGAACCCGGTCACAAACAGCACGTCTAGCACCAGATTCACGCCGTTGGCCACCACCAGCATGATCATTGGGCCGCGGGAATACTGGGTGCCAATCAGCCAGCCCACCAAGGTGTACTGGCACAGCACCGCCGGCGCGCTCCAGATGCGTATGGCGGCGTATTCGGAGGCCAGTTCCAGCACGCCGGCGCTGGGGTTCATCAGCGCCAGGCCTGTGTGTATCAATGGCTGTTGAAAAGTAATCAGCAACAGACCGATGGCCACCGCCAGCAACAGCGAGCGCACCAGCAGTGCCACCTGCTCGTGCTCGTCACGTTTGCCCCAGGCTTGAGCCGCCAAACCGGTGGTGCCCATGCGCATAAAGCCGAAGGTCCAGTACAGAATGCTGAACAGGTTGGCGCCTACAGCCACGGCGCCAAGATATTGCGGATCCGGCAGGTGCCCCAGCACAGCGGTGTCTACCAGGCCAAGCATCGGGACAGTCAGGTTGGTGAGCATCAACGGCCACGCCAACGCCCACAATCGGCGATCCAGGCGGGTTAAACGGTGCAAGGGCTTCATAAACGGCTATCCAGAATAGTCACGGCGGTAAAGCGCTGGAATCATAACATTGTTGAATTTCAGCTGTTTGCTAGCTTTTTCGTTATACGTGTCTATACTGGTATTTGAGATATTCGAAAGCAGTCTTTCACCCGACAATCATAATCCATGTGGAGACGCAATATGCGTGTGCGCGCAAAACGGGCTTTGGCCCTATGCGGCTTGGCTCTGTTCCCGGTGATGTCCATGGCGGACTGGACTATGAACATGAGCCCCGGTGTTACCCAGAGTAGCAACGACATTTACGGCTTGCACATGACCATTTTGTGGATCTGTGTTGTTATCGGTGTTGTGGTGTTCGGCGTCATGTTCTGGTCGATCTTCGCCCATCGTAAGTCTCGCGGTCACAAACCCGCGAACTTCCACGAGAACACCACGGTGGAAGTGCTCTGGACCATCATTCCTTTGGTTATTCTTGTGGCTATGGCGATTCCGGCCACCGCTACGCTGATTGATATGTATGACACCACCGAAGCCGATGTGGACATCAAAATCACCGGTTATCAGTGGCGATGGAAGTACGATTATCTGGACGAAGAGGTCGGCTTTTTCTCTAACCTGAGCACCCCCCGCGACCAGATCAACAACCGCCAGGCCAAGGGCGAGAACTACCTACTGGAAGTTGACAACCCGTTGGTAGTGCCGGTGGGCCAAAAGGTGCGGTTACTGCTGACTGCAAACGATGTAATCCACTCCTGGTGGGTGCCTGAATTTGGCCTGAAAAAAGACGCGATTCCCGGATTTATTAACGAAGCCTGGATTCGGGTGGATACGCCGGGCACTTATCGCGGCCAGTGCACCGAGCTGTGCGGTAGAGGCCATGGCTTTATGCCCATTGTGGTGGAAGCGGTGCCGCAAGCCGAATACCAGACCTGGATTGGCGAGCAACGCGCTGCGGCCGAGAAGGAAAAAGAGCTGAGCCAGAAAGAATGGACCATGGCGGAGCTGATGGAGCGCGGCGAGCAAAGCTATCAAAGTACCTGTGCTGCCTGCCACCAGGCCGACGGCAGCGGCTTGCCGCCGTCGTTCCCTGCGCTGCGTGGCAGTGCCATCGCCGTTGGGGACATGGCTGGCCATATCGATATTGTAGTTAACGGCAGGCGCGGTACCGCCATGCAAGCCTTTGGCGAGCAGCTTAGCGAAGTCGATATTGCGGCGATCATCACCTACGAGCGTAACGCCTGGGGTAATAACGTGGGCGATATGGTTACGCCCAAGGACATTTTTGATTACAAAAACCAGCAACAACAGTGACCCGTTGGCGGCGACATGCTGCCAACCCAGATCACTACAAGAATAAAACGGCGGTTACGGGAGATATTATGAGTACGGTTGCAGACGCTCACACCTCAGAGCATTCTTTAGGGCAGAACCACGATCATCACGGCCCAGCCAAGGGTTGGACTCGTTGGCTGTTCACGACCAACCACAAAGATATCGGGTCCATGTACCTGATGTTCAGTTTTGCTATGTTCCTGTTGGGCGGCACCATGGCCATGGGCATCCGCGCCGAACTGTTCCAGCCCGGGCTACAAATCGTACAGCCGGAATTTTTCAACCAGATGACCACCATGCACGGCCTCATTATGGTGTTTGGTGCGGTGATGCCGGCCTTTGTGGGCCTGGCTAACTGGATGTTACCGCTGATGATCGGCGCACCGGACATGGCCCTGCCGCGGATGAACAACTGGAGCTTTTGGTTGCTGCCCTGCGCCTTCCTGATTCTGTTATCCACTCTGTTTATGGACGGCGGCGGCCCCAACTTCGGCTGGACCTTTTACGCGCCGCTGTCGACCACTTACGGTCCGCCCAGCACCACTTACTTTATCTTTGCCCTGCACATTGCCGGTGCGTCGTCGATTATGGGCGCCATCAACGTGATTGCCACCATTCTGAACATGCGTGCGCCGGGCATGACCCTGATGAAAATGCCCCTGTTTGTATGGACCTGGCTGATTACCGCGTTTCTTTTGCTGGCGGTTATGCCGGTGCTGGCAGGCGTGTTGACCATGATGCTGATGGACATCAACTTCGGTACCAGCTTCTTTGACGCCTCCGGTGGCGGCGATCCGGTGCTGTTCCAGCATATATTCTGGTTCTTCGGGCACCCCGAGGTGTACATCATGATTTTGCCGGCGTTCGGCGCTATTTCTCACATAGTTCCGGCGTTTTCCCGTAAACCGCTGTTTGGCCATGCCTCTATGGTGTACGCGACGTGCGCCATTGCACTGCTGTCGTTCCTGGTATGGGCCCACCACATGTTTACGGTGGGTATTCCCGTCGCCGGCCAGCTGTTCTTTATGTATGCCACTTTGCTGATTGCGGTACCCACCGGGGTTAAGGTGTTTAATTGGGTAGCGACCATGTTCCGCGGTTCGCTGACGTTTGAGGCACCCATGCTGTTTGCCATCGCGTTCATTATTCTGTTCAGTGTGGGCGGGTTTTCCGGGCTGATGCTGGCCATTGCTCCGGCCGATTTCCAATACCACGACACCTACTTTGTGGTGGCGCATTTCCACTACGTGCTGGTTCCCGGCGCAATCTTTGGCATCTTTGCTTCTGCGTACTTCTGGCTGCCCAAGTGGACCGGCTACATGTATGACGAAACCCTGGCCAAGACCCATTTCTGGTTGTCGTTCGTGGGTATGAACCTGGCGTTTTTCCCCATGCACTTTTTGGGGCTGGCGGGTATGCCGCGGCGAATTCCGGATTACGCCCTGCAATTTGCCGATTTCAACATGGTGTCAAGCATAGGTGCATTCCTGTTCGGGGCTACCCAGCTTCTGTTCCTGTTCATTGTAGTAAAATGCGCCCGCGGCAACGGTGAGCCAGCGGCGGCCAAGCCCTGGGACGGCGCGGAGGGCCTGGAATGGACGGTGCCTTCACCTGCGCCCTACCACACCTTCTCCACACCACCGGAGGTGCATTAATCATGTCGGAACACCAGGAGTATTACGTACCGGAACAAAGCAAGTGGCCGATTATTGCTACTTTTGGATTGGGTACGACGCTGTTCGGTGCGGCGACCATTATGGTCGATGGCGGTCAGGGTGCCAGCACCAGCAGCGGGTGGATAATCTTTGCGGTGGGCCTGTCACTGATGGCCTATATGATTTTCGGCTGGTTTGGCAGCGTGGTACGTGAAAGCCGTGCTGGCCTTTACAGCCCGCAAATGGACCGGTCTTTCCGCTGGGGCATGAGCTGGTTCATTTTTTCTGAAATCATGTTTTTTGCGGCGTTTTTTGGCGCGTTGTTTTACGCTCGTGTGTTTGCCGTTCCCTGGTTGGGGGGCGAGGGCGATCGCGGTAGCTCGAATATGTTATGGGAAGGGTTTCAGGCGACCTGGCCGCTGATTAACACGCCTGACCCCAGTTTGTACCCAGCGCCCAAGGGCGTCATAGGGCCCTGGGGCTTGCCGTTGATAAACACCATATTATTGGTGAGTTCGTCATTCACCATTACCGTTGCCCATCATGCGTTAAAGGCCGGTAGCCGTAAAAAACTGAAGCTGTGGTTGGGTGCCACTATTATTCTGGCGCTGGTATTTGTGGGTTTGCAGGCCGAAGAATACATGCACGCCTATCAGGACCTGAACCTGACTCTGCAGTCCGGGATTTATGGCAGCACCTTCTTCATGCTGACCGGGTTCCACGGCGCCCACGTGATTTTGGGCACCATCATGCTGATTGTAATGTTAATACGCATCATCAAAGGTCATTTCAGCGCCGACAACCACTTCGGGTTCGAAGCGGCGGCCTGGTACTGGCATTTTGTCGACGTGGTGTGGATGGTGTTGTTTGTCTTTGTGTACGTGATCTGACATCGCTCATCAGTGGCTATAGTGCTGCGGGCGGGGCTGCAGTCAGGGCGTGGGATTTAGCGTCAGGCCGCCTTGCCAGAGCGACAGCAGAATGACCAGCAGCAACAGCACGCTCAGGGCAACGCGCAGCGCTAGAGAGTTAATGACGCGATTGGTTTTTCCCCCGTCGCGGATCAGAAAAAACAGGCCGCTGAACAGGCTAACGATCACCGCCAGTAATAGGGTAACAATGAGTGTTTTTAACATGTACAGGTCCGTTCGTTTAGCTGGTCTGTTCACTATAGCAAAGCATGGGTGATTTGCAGGGTCCACGGCGTTACTGGCACTGGGATTGGCGTCTTATGCTGTTCAGCGGTTTGTTTTTGCCGCTGTTACTGGGTTTGGGAGTGTGGCAGCTGCAGCGTGCCGAGTTCAAACAGCAACAGCAGGGCCAGTGGGACCAGCAGACGTCTGAACTGGCCTGGCCGCAGCTGGTAGAGCAGGGCCTGGATGCAGGTCGACCCGTGAAGCTTAACGGGTCATACGGCGATACCACTTGGCTGCTGGACAATCGCACCCGCGATGGCATGGCTGGATACGAGGTGTTAACGGTGTTTTATCCAGTCCAGGGGCCGGCGCTGGTGGTCAATCGCGGCTGGGTGATTGCACCGCGTACCCGTCAGCAGTTGCCGGAAACCTTAGTAACACAAGAACGGGTAGAAATTTCTGGACGCCTGGCAGACTTTCCCCAACCACCGTTGCTGGCGGCCGTTCAGGCAGGCAGTGGTTGGCCAAGGCGAGTGCAAAGCCTGCCTCCGGAGGTGGCGCAAGACGTGGTGCCGGAATTGCCCGGGTTGATTTTGCGCCTGGCTGACCAGAGCCAGCCGGGCGCATTGCGGGCCGACTGGGCGCCAGACCGAATGGCCGCCGCAACCCACTACGGTTACGCCACCCAGTGGTTTGCGTTGGCGCTAATGCTGACTGTATTGACGGTAGTGGCCAGTTACCGTAAAGCTGCAGATTAGCGATACAGCAATCCTGTAGTAATTTTTCGCAGTTCTACTTAATAGTCGTCCTACAACAGCCGTGACCCGTTCAGGAGCCAATAATGACAACAACGGTGGCCCAACAGAATTCGCAAACAGCTTCGCCCAAGCCCATGAGCCCGCAGCAGATACGCAAAGGGCGGCGCATGGCCCTGCTGCTCATGGCGGTGGGTTTTGGCCCGATTATTCTGGCCAGTGCGATGTTCTATGGCGGCTGGCTCAATCCGGCTGAGCATACTAACAATGGTGCGCTGGTGACTCCCCTTGTTCCGCTAAGCGATTTGCAGTTGCAAACCGTGGAAGGCACGCCGTTGGCAGCCCGTTTTGGCCCCACACAAACCAGCGCCACGTGGTTGTTGCTGGTGGTGGCAGACAGCTGCACCGAGGTTTGTCAGCAACTGCTGTACACCACCCGCCAAACTAACATTGCGCTCGGTAAATACGCTACACGGGTCAGCCGTGGCGCCGCCTTGACAAGCCTGCCACCCGCTTTGGTTCAACGCTGGCCGGCAGACTTTGAGCGTATGGAGCGGTTTACGCTGTTGCCGGCACAAACTCCTGTATGGCCACCGGGCGTGGAGCCGTCGGAAGCGCCACAACTGCTGCTGGTCGATCCTTTAGGTAATATTATGATGCGCTACCCGGCAAGTGTACCGGGGGGTGATGTGCTGGATGACCTGAAACATCTGCTGAAAATTTCGCGAATCGGCTAAGGCGGGTGATGATGACGAAGAATTACGCCAGCAATACCGAATCCATAACGGTACCTCGTTTGATGTTGCGCTTGGCCGTGCTGGCCGTTGGGCTGGCCGTGGGGGTGATCATGCTCGGCGCCTGGACCCGGCTGGTACACGCCGGCCTGGGGTGCCCGGACTGGCCCGGTTGCTACGGTTTTCTGACGGTGCCGCAAAGCGAAACCAGCATTGCCATCGCCAATGTGCGCTTTCCGGAAACTCCGGTGGATGTTGCCAAAGGATGGCCCGAAATGATTCACCGCTATGCTGCCGGCATGCTGGGCCTTCTGGTGTTCGGACTGGCGGCTTACGCCGTACGCCAGCGCAAACGGAATGTCCCGGTAAAGCTGCCCCTGTTTATAGCCGGTTTTATTGTGCTGCAAGGTGCATTTGGCATGTGGACCGTTACCCTGAAATTATGGCCCCAGGTGGTGGCTTTGCATTTGCTAGGAGGCTTTACCACCCTGAGTTTGCTAGCGTTGTTGGTGTTAAGGCTACGCAGCCGCGTGCGGGGCGGGTCGGCGCAAACGGCCGTGTTGAAGTCTGCCTGTTCGGGCTCGGGGCTTCGCCGCTGGCTTTATGGCGGGTTGCTGCTGGTGGTTATGCAGATTGCCTTGGGTGCTTGGACTGCCGCCAACTACGCCGCCGTGGCCTGTACTGATTTACCCACCTGCGGTGGCCAGTGGTGGCCGCAGGGAATGGATTTTGCCCACGGCTTTGACATAACCCAGCACGTTGGGCCCAATTATCTGGGAGGCCAGCTTAACGCTGATGGCCGGGTGGCTATTCATGTCAGCCATCGCCTGGGTGCCGCTGTTGTGCTGGTTTATTTCAGCGTGCTACTGGCGCTGCTGTGGGCCCGGCGCCGGCGCAATGGCCTAGGCCAGTCAGTGGCTGTGGTAGCGGTTGTTCTGCTGGCACAGATTGCGCTGGGCCTGGCTAATGTGATTCTCTACATTCCGCTGGCGGTCGCCGTGGCCCATAACGCCACCGGTGCGCTGTTGTTGCTGAGCGTGATTCAGCTGATCTGGCATCAACGTCAGTTGTCCCAGGGCTTGCCAGCACAGCTTTCAGGCGTTAAAAACAATTCGATGAATTCAGGAAAGCATCAGGAGATAACGGCATGAGTGAGCAAGCGAACGTCTTGCCGGTACCGGCCAACGCTATTGGCAACCCAGTCGACAACTCTTTGGGCAATTCGGCCGGTAACCATACTGCTGCGCACTGGCGTGACTATCTGGAACTGACCAAACCCAAAGTCGTCGCGATGATGATTCTCACGTCGGTCATTGGCATGCTGCTGGCGGTTTCCGGTCTGCCGTCTTTGCAGGTTCTGGTGTTTGGCAACGCTGGCATTGCGTTACTGGCCGGAGCGGCCGCGGTGATTAACCACGTGGTGGACCAGAAAGTGGACGTTGTTATGGCGCGTACTCACAAGCGTCCGGTAGCCACAGGGCGGATTTCTGCTGCTGAAGGACTGTTATTCGCAGGCGTATTGGCGCTGAGCGGTATGGCGATATTGATGTTGTTGGTGAACAGTCTGACAGCCTGGCTGACATTAGCGTCGCTGGTGGGTTATGCGGGCGTGTATACGCTGTTTCTGAAACGGGCCACGCCGCAGAATATTGTAATTGGCGGGCTAGCCGGCGCCATGCCGCCGCTGCTGGGTTGGACCGCGGTAACCGGGCAGGTAGAAGGCCACGCGTTGCTGCTGGTGCTGATTATTTTCGCCTGGACGCCACCACATTTCTGGGCATTAGCGATTCATCGTAAGGAGGAGTACGCCAAGGCCCGCATCCCCATGCTGCCGGTGACCCACGGCAATTACTACACGGAACTGCACATCCTGCTGTACACTCTCATTCTTCTTGCGGTTAGCCTGCTACCGTTTGTGACTGGAATGTCCGGCATGATTTATCTGGTCGGCGCCCTTGTGCTTGGCTTGCGCTTTTTGCAGTATGCGATACGCTTGCTGCGCGGTGACGATCGGCGCGTAGCGCTGGACACCTTCAAATATTCCATCACCTATTTGATGGCACTGTTTGTCGTGTTACTGGTTGACCATTATGCCTTTATTTGATGCCTGATATGGAGCCCCGATGACCCGCCAGATTCGCACAACGGTAATCCTGCTGGTACTGGCGATAGTGGCTGTGTTCGGCTTGTCTATAGCGCGGTATTGGCTGGCAGAGCCAGCACCGGTCGAACAGCCACCAGACCTGGCCAGCGCCAATATTTACGTGTATGAGCAGCCGCGGCCGGTGATCGAATTTGAACTCACCGATGAAAACGGCCAGACCGTTACCCGTGAAAATCTCCGCGGTCATTGGACCTTTGCTTTTGTAGGCTACACCAACTGTCCGGACATCTGTCCGGTAGCTATGGCGGCCTTGCGCCAGACCAACAAACTGCTGCCTGCGACCTTGCCCCAGCCCCGTTATCTGCTGATCAGTGCCGACCCAGAACACGACACGCCTGAAGTTCTAAAAAATTATACTGGCTTCTTTGGTGAAAATTTCCACGGTTACAGTGGTGATATAGACATAACCCGCGCCCTGGCGACCAGTTTGGGAGCGGTGTTTGTGCAGCGTGAAACAGAGGATGATTTACTGGTGGACCACAGCGGCCATTTTGCACTGATCGGCCCCTCGGCCGAAGTGGTGGCGCTTATTCAGCCGCCCCATAAACCGCAGCAACTAGCCGATGGCTTCGAGCAGATCTACCGCTGGGCAGATCGCCGGCGTTAGACAAACAGCTCTGCTTATTAATTCAGTCCTGCTTCAACGTTTTTTATAATCACAAGTAGCTCACATGACTCAAAAAACGGCCTCTTCCGCGCTTCACTCGTCGTCGGCCACTCCCCGCGAACTTTTTACCGCACTGGCCGCCGGTGCAGTGCTTCTTCTTGTGGTGCACGGCCTTGGGCGCTTTATGTACACCCCACTTTTGCCCTATTTGGTGAATGACGGCCTGTTTTCCGCCGCAGATGGCGCGGCCGTGGCCACCTGGAATTATATGGGCTATCTGATGGGCGCGGTGCTGGCCATCCGCTGGCACCGCATTGACCATATTCGCCGTATTTTGCCGCTGGCCGTGGTGGTGCACATTGTCACCAGTTTGCTGGTGGCGGTTGAAACCGATCTGACGGCTATTTCCACGACTCGCTGGCTTAACGGCGTGGCCAATGGTGTGGTGTTTGTGCAGGCACCAGCGCTTATTCTGGAGTGGCTGGTGTTGCGTAACCGCGCCAGCCTGAGCGGGCTGGTGTATTTCGGCGTAGGTTTTGGCCTGCTGTTGTCCGCAGGTGTGGTCAGTGGCACGGCGGGTTGGCTGGAAGGCCCGGAACGCTGGTGGCCGGCTGCGATTATTTCCATTCCGCTGGCGGCCTGGGGTACCTGGAAGCTGATGCAGCTGGATGTGCCGATGCATTCACCGGTGGCGACTAACAACAGTGGTGAAGCGCGTAGCACCCGACTGTTCGACCGAGCCAGTACGCCATTGTTTCTGGCTTACGCCGGCGCTGGCCTGGGTTATATTCTGCCGATGACGTTTCTACCGCTGCTGGCCAACGTAGAGTTGCAACCCGAGCATTGGTTGCAGGACGGCAGCTGGTTGCTGGTGGCGCTATCCACCATTGCGGCACCCTGGATATGGAATCGTCTGGGCGCCAGCATGGGTGATGTTAAGGCGCTGAAACTCAATTTTGCCATTCAGTTAGCGGGTGTGCTTGCTGCGGTGGTCGTTCCGGGTGCGCCGGGGCTGATTCTGTGTGCGATTCTGGTGGGCGTTACTTTCCTGGGTACGGTATTGCTGACCCAGCGCATTGGCCGGGCACTGCACCCGCACCAGGGGCCGCGCCTGTCTGCTGCGATGGTGGCTTTGTATGGATTTACCCAAATGGTCGGCCCCTGGTTGACTAAACAGTGGCTGGATGCCGGTGGAACCCTGTCGTCAGCGTTCGGTATAGGGGTAGGGGCGCTGGCATTTGGACTTGTGTTTCTGTTCTTCGTGCCGCGGCCTAATGAGTGGCATTCTCGTGCGGTGTGAGGTTTTTGCCGGTAAAGCGTAGCCTTTTGGTGGCGGTGGATTGATCGCGGTGGATTGATCGCGGTGGCGGGTAATGTTTTTTCTTGGAAATGGAACTCGCTGCGCTCAGACACCCATTTCCGGCGAAAAAATTTGCTCCCGCGCCAACTCCCAACCCCGCAGACTAAACTCAAACCAAAAAGCCGAAGCAAAACACCGTGCTCCCAATAGAACATATCCTCCCCCAGCTAAAACAAACTCTGGAAACCAACACCACAGCCTTGCTGCAGGCGCCGCCGGGCGCTGGTAAAACCACCCGTGTTCCGTTGGCGTTGCTGGATGCACCCTGGCGCCATGGGCGGCGGATTTTGATGCTGGAACCGCGGCGACTGGCGGCTCGTTCGGCGGCACGATATATGGCCGGGCAGTTGGGCGAACAAGCCGGGCAGACAGTGGGTTATCGCACGCGGCTGGATACGAGGGTGTCGGCGGCTACCGTGATTGAAGTCGTGACCGAGGGCATTCTTACCCGGTTGATTCAGAGCGATCCGCTGCTGGAAGACTATGCCGCTGTGTTGTTTGACGAGTTTCACGAGCGCTCGTTGCAGGCTGATTTAGGGCTGGCTCTGATGCGGGAATCGCAGCAGGTGCTGCGGGAGGATTTGCGGGTGCTGGTGATGTCAGCCACGTTGGATACGGCGCCCATTGCGCGGTTGCTGGGCGATGTGCCAGTTTTAAGCAGCGAAGGGCGGGCGTTTCCGGTGGAGGTTTTATATCGGCCTGTTGCGTCTGCGCAGCGCCCGCCCCGTGTGGTGGACCAGGTCACAGCGGCGGTGCTTGAGGCGCTGGCTCAGCAGCCGGGTTCAGTGCTGGTGTTTCTGCCGGGCGCCGGTGAAATCCGGAGGGTGGCGCAAGGATTAGCGGGGCAGGTGGCGTCGGATGTGGTGATTGCGCCGTTGTTCGGCAACTTGCAGGCGGCGGAGCAGGACCGTGCGATTGCTCCGGCAGCTGATGGCACGCGTAAGGTGGTGCTGGCCACGGCGATTGCAGAGACCAGTTTGACCATTGAAGGCGTGCGGGTGGTGATTGATAGCGGGCAGCAGCGGCGGGCGGTGTTTGACCCCGGAAGTGGCATGACGCGGCTGGTGACAGGCCGCGTATCCAAAGCGTCGGCGGAGCAGCGTAAAGGCCGTGCCGGGCGCACCCAACCCGGGGTGTGCTATCGCCTTTGGAGCGAGCCCGAGCAGTATGGTCTGGCAGATTTTACCCCGCCGGAGATTCGCGAAGCGGATCTGGCGCCGCTGGTTCTGGAACTGGCCCAGTGGGGCGCGCGGTCGCCCGATCAGCTGCAGTGGGTTGAGTCACCGCCGCCGGCGCACTGGCAGCAGGCGGTGGAGTTGCTGCAATTGCTGGATATGCTGGGCCAAGACGGCGCCATTACTAATCATGGCAAGGCGGCGCGGGCACTGGGCGTTCATCCGCGGTTGGCGCACATGGTATTGCTGGGCCGTGCATTGGGGCTAGGTTCCCTGGCGTCAGAATTAGCAGCACTTTTGGAAGACCGGGACCTGTTGGGGCCGGGTGCTGGCGCCGACATGCACGAGCGCGTGCGGGTACTGCGCGGGGAGCGTGGCCACGCACGGGTAAACCCGGCGCGAATTCAGGCGGTGCGAAAGCAGGCCAGACGGCTTGAACCAGCAGCGTCATCGGCCAACCATGCTTCTTCGGTGGCGCCCACTGCGACAGAGGTGGGGCGTTTACTGGCGCTGGCCTATCCGGACCGCATAGCGCGCCGTCGCCCCGGTGATGCCCCCCGTTACCAGCTTAGTAATGGTAAAGGTGCGCTGCTACGGGAAGACGATGCCCTGGCCCGTTACGACTGGCTGGTGGCGGCAGATTTGGACGGCAAGGCCCGCGAAGCGCAAATCTACCTGGCGGCGCCGGTGGATTTGGCAACTCTGGAAAGTGACCTTGCGGCGCACATTCAGCAACGTGACGAAGCCGAGTGGGATGATCGGCGCGGCACCGTGGTTGCGCGCCAAGTGCGTCGCCTGGGTGCTTTGATTCTGGCCGAAAAACCGCTGGCCAAGCCTTCTGCAGAACTGATGCAGCAGGGTTTGCTGGCCGCCGTGCGGCGTAAAGGGCTGAACAGCCTGCCCTGGACTGCCGGCGCCAGGCAATGGCAGGCGCGGGTCGGGCTGCTGGCACGGCATTTCCCCGAGGACTGGCCGGATGTCAGTGACACAGCGCTGATGAATTCGCTAGAGGATTGGCTGGCGCCCTACCTGTCGGGCCTTAGCCGTTGGGCTGAACTGCAAAAGCTGAGTATGCAGGGTGCGCTGAACGGTGTGCTGGATTATGCCCGGCAGCAACGCCTGAACGAGTTGGCGCCGACGGCGTTAACTATTCCAACCGGTAGCGCTGTTGCGCTGGATTACACCGTGGAAAACGGCCCGGTTTTGGCAGCCAAACTGCAGGCGCTGTTTGGCTGGACGCGAACGCCCACCGTTGCGAGCGGGCAGGTGCCGGTGCTAATACACCTGTTATCGCCCGCCCAGCGGCCGCTGGCGGTCACGGCAGATCTGGCCAGCTTCTGGGCCAATGTGTATCCACAGGTGCGCAAAGACACCCGTGGGCGCTACCCCAAACATCCCTGGCCGGAAGATCCGCTGACCGCCGTGGCGCAGCAGGGCGTGAAACGTAAATCCTAGTGTCCTGCCTGGTGAGCGCTGAAACCACTTATTTTACAATTTTGCGGCCGGTTTCCAGATATTGTTTTCCTGCTGAGCGCACGGTGTTTGGGTCTGAATGCTCGGAGGCCTTGTGTACACGCTCCAAGGTTTCAGCCAATTGTTCCAGTTCGTCGTCCATTTTTTTCAGCGCGTTTTCCAGAGTGTATGTCAGCTGGTGTACATCGTTCATGGTTTCTGGCGTTAACTCACCAGCCAGAATCGTTTCCAGTTTGGTGTTGTACTCGGAAAAGTGATACACCGCCTGATCCAGGGTGTTGGCGGGTTCGCCTTTGTAGTGGTTGGCGTCTTCGGCCATAGCGGGGTTAGCGATCACCAGGGACGTAACGGCGGCAAGGACAAGATGACGAAGCTTTTTCATAAAATGTTCCCAGTTGTTTAACGGAATACGAATTATTATCGATGTGTTTTATGAATGCATTGACAGGCGTCAAATTACTTATATCGATAGTGCTTGCCAGCGTACAAAAAGCGCCTAAAATTCGCACACTTCAACTGGTGTGAAACCCTCATGCACTGTGTCTCGTTTGATATTTTCCGCACTCTTGGTTTTCCCGATACCACCGTACTCAAGCCGGATCAGTTTTTGCGCCATAAAGAATTGCTGCGCGATGCTGACTGGGTGCTGTTTCCGGAGTATTGGCAGCTAAACACTCTGGTACATGGTCTAAAATGCCGAGTGTTTCCCAGTGTTGCCAGTTACCGCATTGGCCACGACAAAGTGGAAATGACCCGGGCGTTTCAGGCTATCGCGCCTGAGCACACGCCCTGGACGCTGATTACCGCCAATGGCCCCCAGGAACGCGAACAGATATGGCAGGATATGGCCCTGCCCTTTGTGGCCAAGCTGCCAAAAGCGAGCATGGGCGAAGGTGTGTGGCTGATTGAAAACCGTGAAGATTGGCAGCGCTATTGCGATCGTACCGACGTGCTCTATGCCCAGGAATATCTGCCCCTGGAGCGGGATGCGCGGGTGGTGATAGTGGGCGACAAAGTCGTTACCGCCTATTGGCGCACCCAAGCCGATCAGGGCTTTTACAACAACTTGGCCCAGGGCGGGCGAATCGATTACAGCCCGGTGCCGGCGGTGGTGACTGATCTGGCCCTGCGATTGGCGCGGGAGCTGGAGGTAGATCACGCCGGTTTTGATATTGCGCTGGTGGAAGGCTATCCCTTTGTACTGGAATTCAACCGCCTGTTTGGCAATCAGGGTTTGGGTCAGGGCACTGATTTGCAGGACGCAATATTGGCGTACCTGCACCAGTGCAACGAACCCCGTAACCCGGAAGAGCCGATGATGCCTGATCCGGTATGGCCAGTGGCGGTTTAAATCTTACTGGGGTCCTGCTGGCCGGCGCTTGCAGTGGCTGGTATTTTGACTATCCTGCAAAACAATGCGATTTGCACCAGGCCTGTTTTATGTGTAGATATGCTGATATGCGGACTTGAAAAAAAGTCCGATGATCGCGCTAATCAACGGGCTCTGCCGCCAAGGCGCAGAGCCTTTTTTCTGCTGAATACCCTGTGGAGGGAAACACCACCCATGACCGAGTTATCCAACGCCCGTATTACCGACTACTACACCGAAAGCACGTTCAACCGTATTCGGCAGTTCGCCGAAGGTAAAGAAACACCGTTTGTAGTGATTGATACTGCCACTATCGATTCTCACTATAACGAATTGGTTGAGGGTTTCCCTTACGCACAGGTGTATTACGCGGTAAAAGCCAATCCGGCCCCGCAGGTTCTGACTCTGCTGCGAGATAAGGGTGCCAATTTTGACATCGCTTCGGTGTACGAGCTGGAACAGGTAATGGCGCTGGGTGTGACTGCTGAACGCATCAGTTTTGGTAATACCATCAAAAAAGCCAAAGACGTTCGCACATTCTATGAAAAAGGCGTGCGCATGTTTGCTACCGATTCGGAAGCGGATCTGCGCAATATTGCCGAGGTTGCACCGGGCTCAAAAATCTACGTGCGGATTTTGACGGAAGGTACGTTAACCGCCGACTGGCCGTTGTCACGTAAATTTGGCTGCCAGCAAGATATGGCCATGGACCTGCTGATTCTGGCCCGTGACCTAGGTTTGGTGCCCTACGGTGTGTCGTTCCACGTGGGCTCGCAGCAGCGTGAAATTGGCGCCTGGGATGCAGCGCTGGGCACAGTAAAGGTGATTTTTGAGCGTCTCAAGGAGGAAGACGGTATTGAATTGAAAATGATCAATATGGGGGGTGGCTTCCCGGCCAATTACATCACCCGCGCCAATGAAGTGAAGGTATATGCAGATGAAATTGGTCGTTTTCTGCGCGAAGATTTTGGTGACGAATTGCCGGAGATTATTATTGAGCCGGGCCGTTCGCTGATTTCCAACGCCGGTGTACTGGTGAGCGAGGTGGTGCTGATTTCCCGTAAATCCAGCACTGCCCTGCACCGCTGGGTGTATACAGACGTGGGCAAGTTTTCCGGGCTGATTGAAACTCTGGACGAAGCTATCAAGTTTCCGATCTGGACTGAAAAGGTCGGCGAAGGTGAAGATTGCGTGATTGCCGGGCCAACTTGCGACAGTGCCGACATCATGTATGAAGACCACAAGTATCCGCTGCCGCTGAGTCTGGCGATTGGTGACCGCATGTACTGGTTCTCGACCGGCGCTTACACCACTACCTACAGCGCGGTGGGGTTCAACGGCTTTCCGCCGCTGAAAGATTATTACATTTAATAGTCGTTGATTCAGCCGAGCCAGACAGTGGCTCGACTGGCAATGTCGCAGTATAAAAAACGGGGCCAGACAGGCCCCGTTTTTTATGAGCTGCGTTCCAGCTTCAGGTTGAACGCGATGGGTAATACCAGCACGCCGTAGGCGATCATCACCCAAAAAGCGTGGCGGATATCGCCGCTGGCGTCTGACACCAAACCGCCGATCATCGGCACAACGAAGGCCACGGTATAACCCACCAGAAAGTTACCCGCCGACAGGCGCCCAGTTTCGGCCGAGGACACCAACAGCGGCGGCACGGCCACCATCAAGATCAGCAGAAGGCCGGCGGTGAAGCTCATAAAGGTAGCGCTGATAATGCCAGACCATCCGGGCATCAGCACGGCGCCGACGGCTCCCAGCAGGCTTAGAATCAGCACGATAATCAGAGGGCTTTTGCGCCCTACCCAAAAGCGCGCCATTTTAAGCATCAGAAGAGACGCCACCACTTGCGCAAAGTTGTACCAGAACAGGGCATCGGTGAGCTGATCCAGTTCACCACGCTGTTCTAGCAGGTTGCTCATGTACGCGTTGAAACCGAAAAATAATGAGCTGGATACGCCTAGCAGCAGGCCAATTCGCAGCGTTAGCGGATTGCTCCAATCTGGTAGCCAGGCCACTTTGCGGGTGGGCCGCGCCAGATCTCGCTTGGGTAGGAAAAGCGCTGCAGCCACCAGCAGGGCCGGAAGCGACCAGGCAATCAAGGTAGCGCGCCAGCTTTCGCCCACCAGCGGCATAATCACCGGCAGGGTTATCCCGGCGCCGATGAACTCGCCCATCAGCATGCCGTTCATGTAAATTGCCGCGCCCATGGCCATATGGTGGGGCGCCAGCCAACGCGGCAGCAGCGCAGGCAGCGCCGGTTGCATCATGGCAATGCCCAGGCCCATAACGGCGCCTGCGACCATCAACAACGCGGTGTCCGGAGCCAGGCCACGGGCGGCAGATCCGATGGTCATGATCAGTATGGCCAGCGCCAGAGTATTGCGCGGGCCGATGCGGGAAATAGCCAGGGAACCGGGCATGGCGCCAATGGCCAGCATCAGAATAGGTAAGGTGGTCAATGCGCCGGTCAGGGTTTGAGACAGCGAAAGTTCGTCGGCAATGTACGGTGCTAAAGGTGGCGCCACCAGAATGGGTATGCGCAGGTAAGCACCGGCCAGCCAAAGTAAAACCGCCACCGGGAGCAGGGTAGCAGCCGGTGGCGGTAGGGTGCTGCTGTGTTCAACAGCAGCGGGTGTTGAATTAGTCTTCACTGGTATCCGGCAGGTAGGCACCGTCTTCGTCGTGTACTTCCTGGCCGGTAACGGGCGGGTTGAACGAGCAGATCAGACGCATGTCTTCGGTTCCGCCAAACAGGATGTGCTTGTCGTGCTTGTCCAAAGCGTAAAGTGTGCCATCAGTAATTTTGTGGTTTTCACCGGTGGCAACGTCGGTGATGGAACCATTGCCAGCTACGCAATAAACCGCTTCCAGGTGATGCTTGTACCAGAATGTGTGTTCGGAGCCGGCTTTGATGATGGTTTCATGGAATGAAAAGCCCATACCGTCTTTTTTTAGCAGCAAACGGCGGCTGGTCCATTGCTGGGCGCTGACTTCGCGTTCGGTGCCAATAATGTCTTTAACTCGTACAATTTTCATTAGTATTCCTCACGTTAGAGTAGCGCGGCCGGGTAATTATCAGAGTGCGCTGTTATGGAATAGCCCTATAGTATAAACACCCCTGTCATATACTTTTCAACTCCCAGTCGTTGTATGCCTTCATAGCGTGGGTGATCACCTGCCCCAGTTTGTGCTGATCACTAGGGTCTGAGACCTTACCTTTTCGGGCTTTTTCCAGAGCCCGATGCAAGATGTTGCGATCCTGTTTTGACAAGCCTTCCAACCAGTGGCTGTCGGTGGCACCAAGCGCGAGCGGCGCCCGTCCAGCGTGGTTTCGGTGGCTTACATGCCACCAGTGATTCAGCGCCCTGCCCAACACCACATAGCCAAACTGGGTGTCTGGCACCGGGCCGAAGCTGGCGGTTTTTACACCGTCGCGCAGAGGCCCTATCTTCAGTGTAGGCAATGGCAGGCGGTCGCCGTAAAAATAACTACCGGCAGCGCCGATTATGCCGCCGATCAGGGCGCCGGTGCCAAATGATGCACCTAACGTTAGTGCATCAATACCAACACCCCCAACAGCACCAGCACCGAAACCGGCCCCCGCCAGGTAGCCTTTGTTCACGCCCCAGAGCTGGCGGCTGTCTTCGGAAAACAGGTCGTGTTCACTTTGCCATTCCAGCTCGGCTTCCTGACGCTGCAGCTGGCCGTGCTGGTACAACTGCTGAACCTCGCCGCGCAGTTGCTGTTCACGCTGGCGCTGATGCTGATACCAGCTCTTGCGCAGTTCGGAGGCAAGGGCGTCTTTGTTCTGGCTAGAGGCACTGGCAGCCAGGTCCTCTTTTAGGCCTTCTGCCAAGCTGCGGCTGTGGCGGTATCCCATCATCTGCCGCAGGGTTTGCGCAATCAGCGTGGCGGCTTGTTGCCTGCGCTGCTGGCGCTGGCGATCCAGAAATCCGGTGGCGGTTTCCAGGGGTTTTTCCCAGGCCGGTTCGAGCTGGCCGAAAGCTCGTAAAAGACTTAGGTGTTGCTCGAAAGGTGCACGAACAGCATCGAACTTGCGCACAATCTGAAAGAATTGCCCCAGTGCCGCCTGCCAGGTGTCGCCGTAATCTTCATCACCAATGCTGTTGATCAGCGCCAGGCTGGGGCGCCCGGTCCAGCGCAATATGGTCATCTCTGCTTCGTGCTGCGGGCTGTATGGCACCGAACCGTCCACCACGTAAATAATGCCGGCGCCTTCGATTAATGGCGCCAGCAGTTCGCATTCGTCGCTGAACTGCGAATTACCGCGATGCTGGGTAACAAACGCGGCTACCGTGGCGGCTCGGTCTGAGGCAGAAACGCTGTGAGCTTCCAGCCACTCAAGTACCCGTCGCGGGCGTTGAAAGCCTGGCGTGTCCACCAGGGTGTAAAGCACTTGGCCGTCTACCTGTAACGGGTAGGCGTGGCTGCGGCGGGTGGTGCCAGGTTCCAGGGCAATAGCGATGGCGTCATTTTGGGACAATGTCGCGACGATCGAAGATTTGCCTTTGTTAGGGTGGCCCACCACTGCAAATACCGGAGCCTGATTCATGAATGCGACAGTCCTGTGGTGATGGCAATATCTCCGACTGTAACAAAACCTGGCGGGCAGCGTTCTGCAAAACGTAACCAGGGTTGTAGCTGGCGGTCTGTAGCGGTGGCGGATGGCTCCCGAGTTTCGGCCGCTAATGGCAGCAAACAAACCCGGCTGCCGGCAGGCCAGCTCTGGCGCGCGCTGGTCAAAAAGTCCAGCAGCTCGCCCGTGGGCGGCTCCCAGCTGCGCACCAGCATAAGGGCGGTGACTGCATCGCTGTTGGCAGCCAGTTGGGCAATTGCCTGCTGGTCCTGGCTGAGGCTCGCCAGGCCGCCAACATCGAGCGCCGGGCCTGGGCAGATAGCGGCCAGAGCCGCGGGCAGTGTTTGTTTGTCAGTGACGGTTCCCGCGCCGGCCCAGCTCAGCAGCTGCGCTTTTTCCGGAAGCGGCTGCAATAGGGTATTGTGCCGGGTGTCGGGCAAGTCGCTTGCGTCATTGTGACCGGCGCCGGTATCCAGCACCGGTGTTGCCATGCGTTCGCGCAGGGCGCTCAGCCCCGGGTGGCGCAGTAACAATTGGCGCGCTCGCAAACGTACCAGCGCGCTTGCCAGCAGGCGCAGCAACAGGCGTGGCAACACAACCCACACCAACCACAGCATACTGATAAACGGCCACCACTGGCCCCAGCGTGCCGGTGTGAGTGCGGTGTTGGTGCCGGCGCGAAAAAACCGGGTGGCTTCCACCAGTGCCGGGTCTGGTACCGCGGCCGGCCATAGCCATGCCCAAGGCTTGGCCAGGGCGCTGGTGAGTTGGTGATAGCCGCTGGCGGCGGTATTCAGGGTGGTGCTCCAGCCGAACGCCAGATCTTGAGTCACCACCATCGCCAGTAGGGTCAGTAAAGCCGCCACCGCAAAACTGAGCCCGCCGCCCTGGGCAGCCCGCGCCATAAGAGCGGGCTGCAGTGGCTGCAAGGCCGGGTCGGAAGCAGGCATACAGCGGTTCAGCAGTGGTCGCCAGGGTTGCCAGCCCATCACCGACTGCAGGCTGGTCAGCAGCGCCAGCAGCAGTTGCAGAGCCACAAAACCAATAATCACGGTCACGTTAATGCGCTGGCCACCGTCGTAAAACAACAGGCCGGCCATGGTGATAATACCCAGCACCGCGCCCATCGCTATAAAACCGCTGTTGATCCGCTGCCAGCGTTGCTCTGTGGATTGGCCAGCGCCTGCTGATTGCTCGCAGCTGTTGTCAAAGCGCCCTAGCCAGGCCAGCCAGTGTGCCGGGTCACTTGGGCTGTTGTGCTCTTCGCAGTTCAGCGCAAACTTCCGGTCGCGACGATGAATAAAGTCTGATGTTTGCTGACCATCCCGCTGAATCTGGGCGTCGAAATCCATCAACAGGCGAAGAGGCTGTTTGGTGATGGACGTCTTGGTCATTGACGGTTTTGACGCTGACTGCTTTACCATGGAATAACCCGTTGATGAATTCGGCGCTTCCTGCTTTGGTGCTAGGATATAGCCAAGGTCGCCACCGACCAACCCCAACGAGGTTCCATGCCCCACCATTTAATGAATTTACGCCATGTGCCCGACGACGAAGCAGACGACATTCGTGATCTGTTCGAGCGTGAAAAAGTGCGCTATTACGAAACGCCGCCCAGTTTTTGGGGCATCAGTATGGGCGGTTTCTGGGTTCACGATGACGACGAAGCCGAGCGGGCGCGACAATTACTTGCAGGCTATCAGCAGCAGCGCCAAACCCAACAGCAGTTGGAATGGCAGGAGCGTGTGGCCCGGGGCGAAACCGGCTACGGCAGTATGCTGTCGCGCCACCCACTGCGAATGCTGGCGGCAATTATCGCATTAGGGGTAATTGTGGGCGTTAGCCTGTTGCCCTACCTGCGAATGGGTTAATACTTAATAAAAAAGCCAAACACGTCACTGGCTGGCCTCGGGCATCTGCTGACGCGCTAGAAATTTCAGGCCCTGCTCTACGGCATTGCTGCCGGTCAGAAAACTGGTGATATGGCCACGCAAGTTCAGCTTCAGCAGGCCGCTGTCCACGCCCTTTTGCAACAAAGCCTGATGAAAACTTTCAGCCTGGGAAAACGGCACCAGTGAATCCATGCCGCCGTGAAACAGAAAAAACGGTGGTGTTTGCGGAGTTATGTGAGTGATGGGCGAAGCAATGCGATAGGTTTCAGGTATCTGTTGTTTGTTGGCGCCCAGAAACTGAAACAGTAGCTTGCCCGAATTAAACCTGGTCAAATCCGCTGGTGTGCCGCCGGCGACCACCGCTTGAAGCTGGGTGTTTGCGCCGCCGTAAGGCTGATTGAGATCGCTATCACTGCTGGCAACCACCGCCAGCAGTGCAATCAGGTGCGCACCCGATGAAAACCCGAAACCGCTGACCCGCTGGGTATCCAGGCCATAGCGCGAACCGTTGGTGGCCAGCCACTGGCGGGCTACCTGCAAGTCGTGCAACTGGGCGGGAAAGGTGTATTCGGGCGCAAACCGGTAGGCAATGTTGAACACCGCAAAACCGTGGCCGGCGAGTTCTTCGGCAATCCACACCATGTCCGCCGGCGAACGGCTGTTCCAGCCACCCCCGTGCACCATCAGTACGACCGGGCTGGGGCCATTTTGCTGGGGCAAATATAAGTCGCCGGTCAGTGTCTGGGGCCAGTTTTCCGGGGTGTATACCAAGCCTTCTATCACGTCATATTCGGTGGTTTTCGGCTCTGGTCCGGTCAGGTTTTCCACGCCGGAGTAATGGCTACAGCCTGGCAATGACGCCAGCGCTGTGAGCAGAAAAATGGATGCGCCCAGTATTTTTCTGGGATAACCGGCGGCGTGGGACATGGCGTGAAAACTCCTTTTCGTAAAATATTCAGCTTAGTATGAACTTTAGCCCGTGACGCTCTTTAATACGTTGTTGCAGTGTAATAGGCCATTCTGCTGGCGCCATCACAGTCGGTTTGCTCCTTGAGAAAGCCGGCCATATACTCCGGCAGTGTATTTGGCACTCGAGTTTTCACCACGCACGACATGAGCCCCGCCGGTTCCGTTTTCAAGGTTTGTGTTAACAACTCTCATTCAAAGGAGGCAGCGCTATGCGCCTGCACAATCGCATTGCCCTGATTACCGGTGCAGGCCGTGGTATTGGCCGCGCCATCGCTGAACACTATGCCCGCGAAGGCGCCCGAGTGGCCGTGGCCGATCTGGATTACGACACGGCGCAGGAAGTAGCTGAAATCATCAACAGCGCCGGTGGAAGTGCCATGGCACTGGCCATGGATGTTACCGACGAACAGGCCGTGGAGCAGGGTGTTAACTCGGTGGTCGAAGCTTGGGGTGGCCTGGACATTGTGCTGGCCAACGCCGGCATACAACACATTGCGCCACTGGATAAGCTGAGCTTTAAAGACTGGCGACAGGTAATGAGCGTGCACCTGGACGGCGCGTTTCTGCTGACTCGTTCTGCGCTGCAAACCATGTACGCCAAAGGTGGCGGTACAATCCTGTATATGGGCTCGGTACACTCGTTAGAAGCATCACCGATGAAAGCCCCTTATGTGGCTGCAAAACATGGCATGCTGGGTTTGTGCCGCGCGGTGGCCAAAGAAGGCGCCGAATACGGTGTGCGCAGTAATATTATCTGCCCCGGATTTGTGCGCACGCCGCTGGTGGACAAGCAGATTCCCGAGCAAGCACAGGCTTTGGGCATATCCGAGGAAGACGTAATTTCTAAGGTAATGTTGAAAAACACCGTAGACGGAGAGTTCACAACTCTGGCGGACGTGTCAGAACTTGCCGTGCACCTGGCGGCCTTCCCGTCAGCGGCGCTAACGGGGCAATCTATTGTGGTCAGCCACGGCTGGCACATGCAGTAAGAAAACGGAGTAACGGGTCAACTACCCCGCCCTGAAGGACGGGGCTTGTAGGGAACACCCTGCAAGCCAGGTTGACCAGGGAAAGCGGACACCAACCCGCTACGTTTATCACAGGTCGCTAAGACCCACCGCCGAATGCTTCCTCAGTTCGGCGCTCTGGAAGACTGGGGTCACGCTGGCGAAAGGTAAAGCACCGAAGGTTTCAGTTGCCGCGCAAGCGGGAGCCGGTGGTAGACATTCCCGAGGGGAGAGAGGCTTCGGCCTCCGTCACAAGGCCCGTAAGGGCATTCATTGAAAGGAAAACGATGTCGGTCTTCGTACTGGATAGACGCAAGCAACCACTAATGCCGTGCTCGGAAAAGCGCTCACGGCTTTTGCTCGGCCGTGGTCGAGCCTTGGTGGTGCGTGCGTATCCGTTTACGATCCGGCTGAAAGACCGTGCCGGTGGCATCACACAGCCGGTCCGTATCAAGATCGATCCCGGCAGCAAAACCAGCGGGATTGCAGTGGTTCGAGAAAGCGGCCAGAAGCAACACGTTCTGGTGTTAATGGAGTTGGCCCATCGCGGTCGTCAGATCAGCAAGTCACTGGAGCAACGCAGGGCGTTCCGTCGCCGGCGTCGCAACCAGCTGCGTTACCGGGCACCCAGATTCTTGAATCGGCTTCGATCTCTGGTGCCGGTTGTGTCTATCAGCCAAGAGCTGGTTCGATTCGATACGCAAAAGATGGAAAACCCGGAAGTCAGCGGTGTCGAATATCAGCAGGGCACCTTGCTCGGCTACGAGGTCCGCGAATACCTTCTGGAGAAGTGGGGGCGCGAGTGCGCTTATTGCACCGACAAAGACACCCCACTGCAAATTGAGCATATCGACCCAAAAGCCAACGGTGGTTCGAGTCGCATCAGCAACCTGACATTGGCGTGCCGGCCGTGCAACCAAGAGAAAGGCAGGCAGCCTCTGGCTGATTTCTTTGCATCGTCCAAGCGGCTGAAGAACCACCAGGCCAGGCTGGATCGCATCCTCAAACAGTGCAAAAAGCCCTTAAGAGACGCTTCAGCGGTCAACTCCGCCCGGTGGACTCTATATCAGACACTGAAGCAGACGGGCCTGCCGGTTGAAGTGGGTACCGGCGGCCGCACCAAGTTCAATCGCTGTCGATTGCGCATTCCAAAGACACACGCGCTGGATGCGGCTTGCGTCGGAGAAGTCGAGATCGTAGAGGGTTGGGACGTTCCAACCTTGGCAATCAAAGCCACTGGGCGCGGCAGTTATAAACGCACACGCTTAACAAAGCACGGCTTCCCCCGCGGTTACCTGATGCGCCAGAAGAAAGTCCAAGGGTTTCAGACTGGCGACAGGGTGCGAGCCATTGTGCCGACAGGCACGAAAGCTGGCACCTGGCTAGGCAGGGTTGCCGTTCGCAAGACCGGCAGTTTCAACATCCAGACATCGGGCGGTGCCATACAAGGCGTCTCATATCGGCATTGCACATTAACCCAACGAGCGGATGGCTACGGCTATCACATCCAACCCAACCAACCAAAGGAGGAGGGAGACAGGGAAAACGAGTCGCGCTGAGGCACGACGCGCTATCCCTCCCCGACCTGAAGGACGGGGTATCTCGCGCAAAATGATGAATAACAACGAACAATCCCCGGTAGTCTGGTCTCCTTCTGACACCGTCCTAAAAGACAGCCAGATGGGGCGCTTTCAACACTGGCTGGAAGGTCTGGGTTACGGCCCCTTTGTAGATTATCACGCTCTGCACCAGTGGTCGGTGACCGATCTGGACGGTTTCTGGAAAGCTGTTTGGGATTACTGCGGACTGATCAGCCACACGCCCGCGCAACAGATATTGGGCAAGCGTGACATGCCCGGCGCCGAATGGTTTCCGGGTATGACCCTGAACTTCGCCGCCAACCTGCTGCGCCACGCTGAAAGCGAACACGCCAACAGCGAAGCCATTGTTGCCTTCTGCGAAACCCGCCCGGTACTGCGTTGCACCTATACCGAACTGCGTGCCGACGTGGGCGCCCTGGAAGCCTATCTGTGCAGCCAGGGCGTTACCAAAGGCGACCGGGTTGCCGGTATTGTTACCAACGGCTACGAAGCCATGGTAGGCATGCTGGCGGCCACCAGCATGGGCGCCGTGTGGAGTTCAGCGTCGCCGGATTTCGGCATTGGCGCCATTCTGGACCGTTTCGGCCAGATTGAACCAACCGCGCTGATTGCCGTGAACGGCTACGGCTACGGTGGCAAAGTATTCCAGCGCCAGCAGGAATTTACCCAATTGATCAGCGGCCTGCCCTCACTGAAGTGCGTGGTCAGCGTGCCGCAGCTGCCAGACGCACCGGCCATCGAAGGCCCTTTGGTCAGCGACTGGCACGACGCCATTGCAGCCGGCGCAGGCAAACAGCCGTCGTTCACTCCGGTGGCCCCGGATCACCCTGTGTATATCCTGTATTCCTCTGGCACCACCGGCAAACCCAAGTGCATCGTACACGGCACCGCTGGCCTGCTGGTTAACCACGCTAAAGAATTGATGCTGCACGGCGATGTCGGCAGCGGCGACCGTTTCATGTATTTCACCACCTGCGGCTGGATGATGTGGAACTGGCAGGCATCTGCCCTGCTGACAGGAGCAGCGGTGATCACCGTAGACGGCTCGCCAGGTTATCCCAGCCTGAACATGCTGTGGCAAACCGTAGCCGACGAAAAAGTCACCCACTTTGGCACCAGCGCCCGCTTCCTGGCCGGCTGCCGCAAAGACGGCATGACCCCGGCTAAGGATCTGGATCTAAGCGCTCTCAGAGTCGTGTTCTCAACCGGCTCGCCGCTGCTGCCAGAAGACTACGACTGGATGTACATAGATGGCGCACCGGGTGCCCTGTTAGGCTCCATCGCCGGCGGCACCGACATCTGCGGCTGCTTTGTAGGCTCCACACCTTTACTGCCCGTACGCCGCGGCGAAATACAATGTCGCCTTTTGGGCGTAGACGCCGCCGCCTTTGACGACAACGGCCAATCCGTAAGCTCCGGCCGCGGTGAACTGGTGTGCCGCCAGCCCCTGCCGTCTATGCCCGTCAGTTTCTGGGACGACCCAGGCGGCGAACGCTATCGTAACGCCTACTTCGACACCTTCGCCAATTCTGCGCCCGGCGTGTGGGCCCACGGCGACTTCATCGAATTCACCGAACACGGCGGCGCTATCATCTACGGCCGCTCTGACGCCACTCTAAACCCCGGTGGCGTTCGCATCGGCACCGCAGAAATCTATCGGCAGGTAGAAACGGAAGCTGCCATAAAAGACAGCCTGGTGGTTGGCCGACAGATAGAAGGCGACGTAGAAGTGGTGTTGCTGGTGGTTCTGGCCGACGGCGAAACCCTGAACGAAGAACTGCTAAAACGCCTGAAAACCCAAATCCACAAAGGCGCCAGCCCCCGCCACGTACCCCGCCACATCATTCCCGTGTCGGACGTCCCCTACACCCGCAGCGGCAAAAAGGTAGAACTCGCTGTAGCCCGCCTCATCAACGGCTCTGCCCGTAGCGACAACCGCGACGCCTTGGCCAATCCGGAAGCGTTGGATGCTATTCAGGCGTGTTTGCAGGAAGCAGGGTTGTTGCCGCAGGAAGGTTAAATCGGGGCCGGCCCCATCAAGGCGACACCACCAAAATCCGCCCTTATACTAAGATCTTAGCCGCAATTACCAAAAAAATGTTATCGTAGCAGGTCTAATAAAAGCCACCAACCAGTCACAGCCAGAGCCAGAGGTGCCCAGCACAGCTGGCGGCCGTGGCCGTCCTGAATCCACCCTTTATAGCTCGAGGACGAACATGACAGAGTCAATAACCAAAATTATCTACACACTGACCGACGAAGCGCCAGCGCTTGCCACCCGGTCACTGTTGCCAATCCTGGAAACCTACGCTAAGCCGGCCGGTATTCATTTTGAAACCAGCGATATCTCATTGGCAGCCCGCATCCTGGCCAACTTCCCGGATTACCTCGCAGAAGACCAGCGAGTGCCCGATGCCCTGGCCGAACTGGGTGAATACACCAAAGACCCCAACGCCAACATCATCAAACTGCCGAACATTTCTGCTTCTATTCCGCAGCTGCGCTCTGCCATCAAAGAGCTGAACAAGCAGGGTTATAAAGTCCCGGAATACAAAGAAAACCCGCAGACCGACGAAGAAAAAGACGCCACCTCCCGCTATGGCAAAGTACTGGGCAGCGCTGTAAACCCGGTATTGCGTGAAGGCAACTCTGACCGCCGTGCTCCGGCCGCGGTAAAAGCCTTTGCCCGCAAATACCCGCACTCTATGGGCGAGTGGAGCCCGGCATCGCGCACCCACGTAGCGCACATGAAAGGCGGCGATTTCTACTCCTCAGAGCAGTCCGTCACCCTGGACAAGGCCACCAACAGCCGCATCGTGTTCGAGAACAAGAAAGGCGAACAGACCGTGCTGAAAGCCGAACTGCCGCTGCTGGACGGCGAAGTGCTCGACGGCATGAACATGAGCAAAAAAGCGCTGTGTGCATTCTTCGAAGCGGCCATTAAAGACTGTGAAGACACCGGCGTGATGTTCTCGCTGCATGTCAAAGCCACCATGATGAAAATCTCCCACCCGATCGTGTTTGGTCACGCGGTGAAGATTTACTACAAAGAGCTGTTTGACCAGTTTGGCGACGTGTTTGACGAGATCGGCGTAAACCCGAACAACGGTTTGTCATCCGTGCTCGAGAAAATCAAGCTGCTGCCAGAGTCAAAGCAGGAAGAAATTCAGGAAACATTGCACAAAACCTACGAGCACCGCCCGGAAATCGCCATGGTGGACTCGGTCAAAGGTATCACCAATCTGCACATGCCCAGTGACATTATCGTAGACGCCTCCATGCCTGCGATGATCCGTAACTCCGGCAAGATGTGGGCCCGTGATGGTAAGCTGAAAGACACCAAGGCGGTCATGCCAGAGTCGACTTACGCCACTATCTACCAGGAAGCTATCAACTTCTGCAAAACCAACGGCGCGTTTGACCCGACCACCATGGGCACAGTGCCAAATGTGGGCCTGATGGCGCAGAAAGCCGAAGAATACGGTTCCCACGACAAAACGTTTGAAATCCAAGAAGACGGTATTGTGCGCGTAATCACTGAAGACGGCACGGTATTGACAGAGCACAACGTCGAGAAGGGCGACATCTGGCGCGCGTGCCAGACCAAAGATCTGCCCATCCGTGACTGGGTCAAACTGGCCGTTAACCGTGCCCGCGCTACCGGCATGCCGGCTGTGTTCTGGCTGGACGACGAACGCGCCCACGACGCCCAGCTGATCGAGAAGGTAAACACTTATCTGAAAGACCACGACACCGATGGCCTGGACATCCGCATCATGTCGCCAGTACGTGCTATTCGCTGGACCATGGAGCGCCTGATCCGCGGCCTGGATACCATCTCGGTAACCGGCAACGTGTTGCGTGACTACCTGACGGACCTGTTCCCGATTCTGGAGCTGGGCACCAGCGCGAAAATGCTGTCCGTCGTACCGCTGCTGAACGGCGGTGGCTTGTATGAAACCGGTGCTGGCGGTTCTGCGCCCAAGCACGTGCAACAGCTGGTTGAAGAAAACCACCTGCGCTGGGATTCACTGGGTGAGTTCCTGGCCATTGCGGTATCGCTGGACGAGCTGGGTGCAAAGCACAACAACCACCGTGCACGCCTGCTGGGCCGAACCCTGGATAAAGCGACCGAAACCCTGTTGGAAAACAACCAGTCTCCGTCGCGCTCTACCGGCGAGCTAGATAACCGTGGCAGCCACTTCCACCTGGCTCATTACTGGGCACAGGAACTGGCCGCGCAGGACGAAGACAAGGAATTGAAAACCTTCTTCGCCAAGCTGGCAGAAAAGCTGGGAGCCAACCAAGACAAGATTCTTGAAGAACTGAGAGTGATTCAAGGCAAAGCAGTAAACTTGGGTGGTTACTACCACGCGCCCGCAGGAAAAGTGAACGAAGTGATGCAGCCCAGCGCAACGCTGAACAAGCTGATGGAAGAAGCCCGCGCTTCGGTTTAACACCCTTGGTGTGGCAGCGGCCCGGTCAATAACCCGAGCCGCTGAATTGAAAAACCCGCAAAACGGTCACCGTCTTGCGGGTTTTTTTATGGGTAGAGATTTTACCCAGTCAGTCGGGCATCACTCCTGACGCAACGCCACAAAATGCCCCTGGGTGAGCGCAGCCAGATCTTCCGGTGCCAGCTCAATTTCAAGGCCTCGCCGACCGGCGCTGACATGAATCCTTTCGAACAGCTGCGCTGACTCGTCAATGAACGTCGTCAGCGGCCGTTTTTGCCCCAGCGGGCTAACCCCACCCAGAACATAACCACTGCTGCGCTGTACCTGCTGCTTGTCTGCCATACTGGCTTTTTTGCCGTTCGCTGCTTTGGCAATCAGCTTCATACTGAGCATGGCATTCACCGGTACAATGGCCACCACTAAAGTCCTGGTATCCACCGCCACTACCAGAGTCTTGAACACGCAGGCCGGATTCAGACCGAGCTTCTCAGCGGCTTCGGTGCCATAGCCAGTGCTGGCTGGGTCGTGGTGATACTGATGTACCTGGTGTTCAATGCCCGCCTCGCGGGCGACATCAATAGCAGGGGTCATGCCGCTTCCGTTATTCGATCTGTCTATTATCCAATCTGTCTGTTGTCTGATCTTTCTATTGTCAGAAATCTCTAAGATTAGAGCTCTCTATTATCAGAGCTTTTTAGTTTCCCAACACATTGGTGTCACCTTTTTTCGATTTTTTGGCCGCTTTCTTTTCTTTTGCGGTCAAAAGCGGTTTCTTTTTCTCAGCTTTTTTACTGTCTTGTCCTTTGCTCATGTCTATTGCCTCTAGCCACAACTGATTGACCCAAAATTCAGTATGGCCCCAATTACGAATAACTGGAAGTACAGAACGGGGTGCTGAAGAAAGATACGAAGTGCCGACCATCCCAAGACGCTAACCCGAAGCCCGTTGGGTTTTTTTTCAGTCAGGCCGTCCGTTCTGTGTTTGAGCGTCAACGTCTATGGCTGACCCATGACGTAGGGGTGAAGGCGCGATGATTTTCTTACCTGGTGCCGGCCATGGCAAGATTATTAATGGGGCCGGGTGCTAGTTGTGAATAACCTGATTTTAACGGAAACTGTTCCACAAGCGGCTTCACTGTCGTACTGAGTGATCCAAAAAAATACACCGAAACAATACACCGAAACAACAGAAGAACATGAGGAGCAAACCGTGCAGGCAATCAGAGGCTACACGCAATCTATTTCAGGCATTATGGCGATGGTTATGATGTTGGCGTCAATGTGGGCAATACCCGCCTCTGCCAGCATTGTCGGCACCGGCGAATTATTAACAGAGCAGCGTGCCGATATTGACCGCCAGGCCCTGATGCAGATGCTGGAGCGCGATGATGTAAAAGGTACTCTGGCCAGCATGGGTGTTGGAGAACAGGAGGTGCGTGACCGTATTCAAAGCCTAACACCTTCTGAACTGGCGGAATTCAAACAACAGCTGGCGGCGGCTCCGGCTGGTGAAGGCGTTGTCGGAATCGTCGTGCTGTTTTTGCTGGTGTTCATCATCACCGATATGCTTTGCGCCACGGATATCTTCCCGTTCGTCAGATGCCTGCGGTAATGGCTTCAGCATGTTCATTTTTTTACTGAAACCAAGCAGGCTACTTACCGCCGCACTCCTGGGAGTTCTGCTCTCAGGGTGCGCCAACGGGCCGCAGTGGCCAACCGGCTTCGCAAGCGCTGAGCTGACGAACGTGCCATTTCATCCTCAGGAACAGTATCAGTGTGGCCCAGCTTCGTTAGCGATGATGCTGAACGCACAGAATGTGAGAGCCACCCCTGATGAGTTGATCGACCGGGTGTACCTGCCAGAGCGTCAAGGAGCGTTGCAGGTTGAAATGGTCGCCGCTGCACGCCAATACGGCATGCTGGTGTATCCGCTGGAGCCCGACTTAACCAGCGTATTATCCGAAGTGAGCGAAGGCCACCCGGTACTGGTGCTGCAAAACCTGCGGTTCAACTGGTGGCCGCAGTGGCACTTTGCTGTTGTTATCGGTTTTGACAGTGCCCAGGAAGCGTTGATTCTTCACACCGGAACGGAACAGGGCTACCGGCAGAACGTCTCCGTTTTCATGGCGACCTGGAACCGCTCAGGCCGGTGGGCGCGAGTAATAGTGCCGCCGGGCCAAATCCCAATAACCGCACAGCCGTTGCCTTACCTGATGGCCGCCCACGATCTGGAAACCACACAGCAACCTGTTGCAGCGCAATCTGCTTATTTGGCCGCCGCAAAAGCCTGGCCGGATCAGCCCGCTGCGTTATTGGGGCTGGGCAACATTGCCTATCAGCAAGGCCGGTGGGCCGCGGCAGCCGAACACTATCAGGCCATGACCTATCGGTTTCCAGACATTGCATCGGGTTGGAACAACCTCGCCGAAGCGAGGCTGAAGCAAGGTTGTACCGAGGCGGCTGAGGCGGCCTCGACCACCGCGAAGCGGCTGGCCCCAGACCGTTTTTTTGTGATCACCCCGGAATCGTCGGCCCCCAAGTCATCGGATGTCAGCATGACCCGCGATTGCTCGGCACCGTCAGCGTATTAAAAGAAGTTTCACGCTTCGGGTTGTGCACCAGGATTCTTTTGCGCAGCGCCATCTGCTCAGTCGTAATAATTGGTGTATTTTGGGCTAGGCCGTATAACAATTTAATCCACGCGATAAGCGCGCAGCTGCGGCGCCGTGCCCTCATGGAGAAATAACATGCTCAGCCCCATCAACGCACTCACTCGCCGCGCCCTTCACACGTGCAGAGTGCCCAAGGATCTTGCCAGCGTTACCTGCCGTGATACGGCCGGGGAAAATCCTGTGTCTGTAGGGTTGCGACCAGAGTCGGTGGAGCAGGTATGGCGCAGTGTCGAGAGCCTCTACCGTACCGGCGTGCATCCGGGTATCCAGATTTCATTGCGTCACCGGGGCGAGTCGGTGCTGCACCGCGCTATCGGTCATGCCCGCGGTAACGGCCCGGACGACAGCGTTGATACGCCGCGGGTAGCGATGACCACAGACACACCCGTCTGTTATTTCTCTGCGTCGAAAGCGGTGACGGCTTTTTTGATTCACTTGCTGGCTGAACAAAGGTTGGTCAATTTGATGGACCCGGTGGCTTATTATTGCCCGGAATTTGCCCATAACGGCAAGCGCACCATCACCCTGCACCAGATACTGTCCCATCGCGGCGGTATTCCGGCGATTCCCGGTGACACGCCACCCGAGGTGCTGTGGAATCCGGAAGAAGTCTGGCGCCTACTGTGTGAGGAACGGGCGATGCAGGTAGACGGTTCAAAAGTCTTCTATCACGCTATTACCGGCGGATTTGTGCTGCAGCGGGTTCTGGAAACCGTGACCGGCCTGACAATACAGCAGTATCTGGACCGTTATATTCGCAAGCCCATGGAGATGACCTGGTTTACCTATGGCGTTGCAGCGGCGGATTTGACCGTACCGGCGGCTAACTACGCCACGGGCCCGCGGCCTACCTGGCCGGTGTCGCGGGTTGTAAAGCGAGCCCTGGGCGGCGATATCAAATCGGTGGAAGCGGTGACCAATGACCCCCGCTTCCAGCAGGCGGTGATACCTGCCGGCAACTTGTACGGTACCGCCGAGGAAATGGGGCGGTTTTTCCAGATGATGCTCAATGGTGGCGTGTGGAATGGCAAGCGTATCTGCAGCGAGATTACGGTACAGCGCGCAATCCAGCAGTTCGGATCGCTACAACTCGATCGCATCCTGATGCTGCCTATGCGCTTCAGTGCCGGGATGATGCTGGGGGGCGATCCGGTCGGGGTATGGGGGCCAAACAGCCGTTATGCGTTTGGCCACGTGGGGCTCATCAACAAGTTTTGCTGGGCAGATTCGGCGCGGGATATTTCAGTCAGCCTGCTGACCACCGGATTCCCGATTGTGGGCCATCATTTACCGGCGCTGGGAAAATTTCTGTACAAGGTCAGCACAGCGTTTCCGCAATTGCCTGAAGGCCAGCGGGTGCACGTTGGCGTGTAATTTACAGCTGTTTCAGACAGCGTTCTAGAGCGTGCGCAGCTGGTCTTCCAGAATGCCCAGTACAGAAGAAAGAATGTCGCGAAAGTCGGTCAGGGTCTGGGTGCGCTGAATGATCAGTTCGCGGGCTTCGTCCAGGCTCTCGAGTTTTGGCACTATGCGGCGGATGCCCTCGGTGATCACTTCGTAGGGGTAGTGGTGGTCCTGAACGCTGAGTTTGTTCAGCTCGGCCACTTCCTGGCTGAAAATGCTGATGATGTCGTAGAGCATGTCTTTGTGTTCGATACAGCTGGCTTCCCAATAGGCGTCATCGAGCAGTTCCAGTAACGACTGGTATTCGCGCAGGGTATCGGTAACAGAGGTTTGCGGCATGGCTCGGGCTCGGCAAGGGTGATGAATCAGAACACAACCATAGGATTATAGCAGTGGCTGCCGGGCCAAGGGCGTAAATCATAACCCGTCCTGGCGTGAACTAATGAGTGGCCAGACCGGATTAAGAATCTGCTCTTGCAGCTTGTGGCAAACCCTTACAGACGACACTCTGGCCCGCGATCATAATTAGCTTAGTCATGTTTTTACGTTGTGCTATCCACCATGCCGTTTATCGGGTATTGGGCGGATCTCTCCTTTTATACGCAGCCTTAGGGCTGCGTTTTTTTTTGGAGTGTTAGCGGCTAAGCCGTTGCCAGGTGTGCGATAGAATCAGGGCATCGTTTTCGGCCCGGTGCACCGGCAAACCCAGTTCGCTGATAACGTGTTGGCGGGCATCGGGCCACAGCTTAACCTGCCGCCTGTTGAGTAGCACCGACACGGATTCCAGCTGAAACTCCGGTTCTATGGCGGCCGCGCGAAATAACCGGTGCAGCCAGAAACTATCGAAGGTGAAGGCATCACAGAACACCTGTTCCGGCAGCAAGCGATTTAGCGCACGCGCTACGGTTACCACATCTTCGCCGTTCTGGGTCAGTTCATCGCGTTCAATACCGTGAATTTGCTCTGCGCTCTCTGACCAGTCCAGCCAGGACTCACAGGGTTTTATCAGCCAGCTATGCAGGTATTTACCGTTAAGGCACAGGCCAGCCTCAATAGGATAGCTTGAGATAAGATCAAGGCTGGACGCTTCGAAATCAATAAAGGCCGGAATCTGGTTACTTATAACGTCACCTGTTATAGCTGGGATGCATTTAAAAACGAGTTTACCTTGCCGCCGGTGCATGTGCGAACCCAAACTGCCGGCACGCTGTTACAATAAAGCACATCAAAGCACATCGACCGCCCACCTAACGGACGCCTGAATGACTGACACCGTGGTTGTAATTTATTCCGGAGGCATGGACTCCTTCACTTTATTGCACAAGGCACGTGCTGACGGCTTGAACGTTCATGCCATATCTTTCAACTACGGCCAGCGCCATGTGCGCGAACTGGACTGTGCCCGAGAGGTTTGTCAGCAGCTGGGCGTACCACACAAGGTGATTGATATTCGCGCCATGAGCGACGTGATGGCAGGCTCCGCGCTAACGTCTGAAACTATTAACGTGCCCGAGGGGGATTACCAGGAAGATTCTATGAAATCTACCGTGGTGCCCAATCGCAATATGATCTTGCTGGCATTGGCCACCGGCTATGCCGTCACCGTAGAAGCCAGCGCAGTCTGGTTCGGTGCCCATGGTGGCGACCACGCGATTTACCCGGATTGCCGTCCCGAGTTTGTGGAAAAAATGGACGCCGTGTGCAAAGTTGCGAACTACCAGCCGGTAGCAGTGGAGGCTCCGTTCATGCGCTTCACCAAAGCAGACATTCTAGCCCTCGGTTTACAGCTGAACCTGGATTACAGCCATACCTGGACCTGTTACAACGGCCGTAGCAAAGCCTGTGGCCGTTGCAGTTCCTGTGTCGAACGCCTGCAGGCGTTTGCCGAGCATCAGCAGCAAGACCCCATTGCCTACGAGGCGCACCATTGATGTACCGGGTCAAAGAAGCCTTTTATACCTTGCAGGGCGAAGGTGCCCAGGCTGGTCGAGCAGCGGTTTTTTGCCGCTTCAGTAAATGCAATTTGTGGACCGGCCGGGAAAAAGACCGTGCCACCGCGGTGTGTGATTTTTGTGACACCGACTTTGTGGGTACCGACGGCCAGAATGGCGGCGTTTTTGCTACGCCTGAGGCCTTGGCCGCGCACATTGCGGGGTTGTGGCCTGCAGCACCCGGCAAGCCCTATGTGGTGTGCACCGGCGGCGAGCCGCTGCTGCAGCTAGATGCTCCATTGATTAATGCCCTGCACCAGGCCGGATTTGAAATTGGCGTAGAAACCAATGGCACCTTGCCGGCGCCCGCCGGCATTGACTGGCTGTGCGTGAGCCCCAAAGCCAATGCCCCAGTGGTCATTGAACGCTGCAACGAGCTCAAGTTGGTGTACCCGCAGCAAAAGGCCCTGCCCGAGCGCTTTTTGCACATACAGGCCGAGCATTTCTTTTTATCGCCCATGGCGTCTCCGTCAGTGCCGGAAACCAGCACGGATGTAATCAAGCAGAGTAATACCCGTAAAGCGACCGATTATTGCCTGGCGAATCCACGCTGGCGCCTGACGTTGCAGATGCACAAAATTATCGGTATCGATTGATCGCGGGCTTTACAGCTTTATATCGGTAATCAACGGGTTGTGATCGGAAGAACGCCACGGTTGCGGGCTTGAATGGCTGCGGTAATCCGTTATTCGAGGCTGATCTGCGTTGATATTCCAGACCCTTGCCGACAGCACCCGCGGTTTTAACGCCGCGGATGCCAAGGCGTGATCCAGAGACCCCCGAGCCCCTTTAAAGCGATAGCTGTAATGTTCACAGCGCACCGGTGTGCATGGGTGGAAGTGGGCGACCATGCTGGTGTAACCGGCGCGGGCCAGTTCGCTGATGGGCTGCTCTTTGCTGTAGCTGTTGAAATCGCCGGTGATCAGGGTGCCTGCCGAGACGTTACTTCTGTCTAGCTGACCCAGTTGCTGATGCAGTGCGTTTGCCTGTTTTACCCTCACCGCGTTGAAGCAACCCTGGCCATCGTTCTGTTGGGCGTTTTCTCCACGGGCGTTACGGCAAGATTTTGATTTCAGATGTACGCTCACCAACCTGAACGGAAGGCCTCCGCTTTTCAGTACAAAACGCTGGGTTAGCGCGGGGCGGCCGCCAGCAGACAGATACTGTGCTGGCCCAAGCGCCTTCACCCGATCTTCGCGGTACAGCAAACCGTTGCGGATGGCGTCTTTTTGCGCAGCCGGGTTAACTGGTGCAATGAAACGCCATTGCGGTCCAAGGCTGGCGGCTAGCTGGGCGATGGCGCTGTGACTGCCGTAGCCATCGTTTTCCAGTTCAGACAGCGCCAGCAGATCGGCACCGGCCTGATTCAGGCCCGCGCTTAAACGTTGCAGCTGGCGCTGGTACTGGGCCAGTGTTTTTGCCCCGCGTTTGGTTGGAAAACCCTGGCCGCGGCCATCACCGTTGAACAGGTTGTTCAGGTTCAGGGTCATAACCCGCAGATTCGAGCCGGTTGGCTTTGCCGGGGCCGGCTCGGGTAGCGACGGAGGTTCCAGGCTGGGCACCTGATCGGGTTGAAGGCGCCAGGCGCCGTAGCGGTAGTCCAACACGCCGGTCAGGCCGTGAACCTGGGTGCCGGCCACCAGACTGGAAGCGGCTGAACCCGGCTGTGTGGCGTTGTAGGCTGGCAGCCAGTTCAGTGAGGGCGGGTTGCGTCGAGCGTGGCCATCATCGAGAACCAGTGTGTTCATGGAAGTCAGCCTGGCGTGGCGCAGGGCAGCTGTTCCGGGAGCCATGAACTCGGTAGATATCAAGGGGTCTTTGGCTGCCAACGATACGTTACCAAAGCGCGTTAGCTGATGGCTGTCGGTAATCTTGAGCGGGCCGTTAATGCGGACGCGCATGTTTTCCAGGCTTTCAGGCGCCCTTGTCCAAGGCAAAGACACCTCCACCGGAGCTGGGAGTGCCTGGGTGCCGCACACCTGTAAATCACTTACCGCCACCAGCTCTGTCAGCCCATAGTGTTCCTTAACCTTACCGGTAACGCGCAGCCGTTGGCCCGAGCTGCCCCCTTTATGACGGGTATATACAAACAGTGCGGAAGAGCGAGTAGAGTCCGCAGGCGTATTCGCCTGCTGCAGGTAAAACCCGGAAAAGCCGCCGGCCTGGCGTGAGTCCTGGGTTAATACGCCTTCAACGGTAACGGTTTGACCCACCAGCGCCGAGGTGTCTGTATTACCTTGAACCTCAGTAATGACTGTTGCAGATTGGCCACAGGAACTCGCTGCTGCCAGCGCTGGGAGTACCAACACCGAACAGCAGAGTAAGCGGATGAGAATCGATCCGGAAGGTGTGATCACGCCCGGAACGTATGACACATTCGAGCGCTTAACTTAACCTTAACCACAGGCGGCGATGGTTTTAAGTGCCTGCTCGCGTTTGCTACCAAAGCCCAGACTGTCCGGGTTGATCAGTTCCAGCTGTTGCACCAGTGGGTCAGGGTGCTGGGTGTTTACGGTGATGCCCAGCTGCGCCAGAACATAGGGCGCCAGTGCCGCGCGGCTTGTTACCGTCAATTTGCCGTATTGCATGTCGTAATCGTTGGCAATAATAAGCTGCTGCGGCGGGGACAGGCGCTGGTCCGGCGCCACTTCTAATGTAACCTCACGGTTCCAGTCGTCGTCTTGGGAAACGCCGTGGCGAACTTTCTGGCGTAGCAGTTCAGGAACGCTGCGTAGACGGCTGATGGCAAAGTCGCGGAATTCGCGATTGGCATCACACCAGGCGCGAACATGCCATTGATTGCCTGCGCACACCATCGTATGCGGTTCCAATACGCTGTGAACCGCTTCCGGGCGACTGAGAGACACGTAGCTTGCCCGCAGTTGTCGGCCGCCGCGAATAGCGCTGACCACGGCGCGCATGGTGGCTGGGTCAATCACCCGTCCGGGGCTTGAAACCGAATGGCTGCCGGGTAGCCGAACTTCCAGCGAGGCAAACACACTGCTGAGCTGTTGCTGGCTGGCCACCAGATCTTGGTATTCGCTGATTTCGCCGCGGGTAACCACCGGCTTGAAATTGCTGGCTGGCACGTAGCCTTTCAAGTGGCGGTCGTATTCCAAATTACCAGGCGCTAATTCACGCAGGTAGGTGTTAATGTCTTTGGATGCTTGCTGGCGGCCAATGCCGAAACTGTAACAAATGTGGTTGGTTGTCAGCCGACCTTCCCACAACGCAACGGCTTCAATCAGGCGGTATCGAACCAACAAATCCCAACGGATGGGCCATTCTGTTTTTTTCATAACGATGAACTCATCAATTGTGCGTAAGTTTATTATGGTACATTTTCGCAATCATGTGATCTGTTACGGCGCATTAATGTAAAAAATTGTAAAATCCCGTCTCCTCGCTGGCTAAAACACCAGGTAACACCTAGTAACAGCGGCAAGTGCCTAGTGCATTGGCGATGTTGCTGCTGGTTTAATGGCGGCGCTCGAAAAGCTTTGCAGTTTTACCGGAAAACACCTGTTGCTGCGATCACCAACATCACAATCTGTCTTCACCTGGTAATTCCGGAGTTCCGCCATGACCCGAATGGTCGCCTCATTATTTGCGCTGCTTTTTAGCATTGTGCTTTTGAACGGCGGAAACGCGTTTTTGATGACGTTGCTGGGTGTTCGCCTGAGCATTGAGGGTGTTGCGCCGGATACCATTGGTACGGTTTTGGTGTGCTACTCCATCGGCTTTGTACTGGGCACTTTGTTTGTGCAAAAAGTGGTATCGCGGGTAGGGCATATTCGGGCCTTTGCGGTGTTTGCGACCATCGCCGCGGTGGCATCGTTGCTGTATCCCATGGCCGTTGACATGGTTTTCTGGGCAATTTTGCGAGCGGTTTCGGGGTTCAGTATGGCTGGCGTTCTGGTGGTCATCGAAAGCTGGTTTTCCAGCCGCGCGACCAACGCCAATCGCAGTACCCTGTTTGCGGTGTATCAGGTGGTGTATTTGCTGGCGGCTGTTGGTGGCCAGTTATTGATCAATGTGGGCAATCCCGCAGATTACGTGCCTTACTCCCTGGCTGCGATTTTGTTAGTGCTGGCCCTGGTGCCCCTGGCAATGACGCGAATGGAGGCGCCAGAAATTGCGCCTTCACCGAGACTCTCGGTGTTTACTTTGGCGCGCGAGTCGTTCACCGGCGTAGCCGGAGCCGTGATGGCCGGCATACTGATTGGCAGTTTTTATGCATTGGGGCCGGTTTACGCCACCCTGGTGGGTCTGGATGTAAGCCAGACCGCCAACTTCATGGCCAGCGCTATTCTTGCCGCCATGCTTCTGGCCTGGCCGATTGGGATTTTGTGCGATCGCTTTGACCGCCGTCGAATCATGTTCTGGATATCGGTACTGGCGGCCATTGCTGCGCTGGTGGTCAGTATGTTGGGTAGCCATCAGTTACTGGCACTAACGCTGGCGGTGGCTGTATTTACAGGCCTGTCTGCAAGCATCTATCCGGTAGCCGTGGCGATCACCAATGACCGTATGGAAAGTTCTCGCATTGTTGCCGCCAGTGCTACGTTGCTGCTTAGTTATGGCATTGGCAGCGTTATCGGACCTGTAGTGCTGTCTAAACTGATACAGCTTTTGGGCCCACAGGGCCTGTTTTATGGCTATGCCGCTGCGCTGACTGTGCTGGCCGCGGCGACCAGTTATCGCATTACTCACACCGAGGACATCCGGGTGGAGGATCAGGAACACTTTGTGCCGGCTATGCCCGAAACGTCTATGGTTTTGGCCGAAATGGATCCCCGCAACGCGGAGTTTACCGATTCGCCAGAGGTCGTAGTGGATGCGGCAAACGGCGAACCGGATGAAAGCTCAATAGCCAAAGATAGCCTCCAGAATGCGCCTGCCCGCTAAAAAGGCGGGCGCTGCGGTTTCCCTGCTTTCAAATATTGCTTACTATTGCAAACTTGTATTTAAGCGCATGGTTAGCATGCTATTATCGAATTTTTCATAAAGTAAGGTTCTGGCATTGTTAGCTCTGCGGCTTTCATGACGCTGGCGGCTTGCCAAAACCTAGGAGCAATCACCGATGAGAGAGCAGTTCCCGTTTACCATTGCACGTGTTACCCGGCGCTGGCGCAAGATGCTGGACGAACGGTTGAAAGATCTGGGCGTTACCCAGGCGCGGTGGAGCACCATGTTCTATTTAAAGTCTGGTGGCGAAGGTTTAACCCAGCGCGAACTGGCCAGTTTAATGGCCATTGAAAATCCGACGCTGGTGCGCCTGTTAGACAGCCTGGAAGGCCAGCAGTTGATTGAACGCCGCCCTTGCCCGAACGACCGCCGCGCCCGCCGCCTGCATCTGACCGACGGTGGCCGTGTGTTTATGGACGAGATGACCACTCGCGCAGATCGCCTGCGTGACGAAATGCTGGAAGGCGTCAGCGAAAAAGACATCGAAGTGACGCTGCGGGTTTTTGGAACGATTCTGGAAAACGCGCACAAGCAAAGGTAAACGGTGGCTGACAATTCGGTAGCGGGGCTGCAACAGCGCTACGGCGAGCATTGGCGCTGGCTCGCCGTCGCCACGGTTATGGCAGGGGTTGCTACTGCTCGGCGCCGCCAATGGTTTATCGCTCAGGCCGCATTGGGTTCCAGCGCCACCGAGGCCGGTCTGTTAATGCTACCGGCACTGTCGATGGGTGCGCTCAATCCTTTGGCACCGGAGGAGCTGGGCGCAGGGTCCAGCACTATCAGTTTTACCCGACAGCTTGGCGGGGCCTTTGGTGTCAACATGGTCGCATTGGCAATCGAACACAGTGATCATCAAAACGGGATGCCTACGGTAGAAGCGTTTCAGTTTGCCTAGGGGCTGTTGACGGTATTTTTGGCATTGGCGATTATTCCAGTGTGGAAAATGCGCATCTGAAAGCGCCGGTATTGATTGCCTTCTGCAGCCAAGCGCCAGTAATCTACTTGTTCTGCCGCCGGGCTCCCTTTGTGGCCTGTGCGTAATGGAACTCCTGGCTGGGTCCAGGGTCTGAACTTTGTCTATTTTTGTCTATTTTTGTCTATTTTTGTCTATTTTTGTCTTTGAGTAGAATTGTATGGGTGTGAAAATGCGTTTATTGACACTGTTGCTGAGTGCAGCCTTTGCGCCTTTGCTGCTGGCCCAAGGCGCAGCCAAACCTCTTCCGGCTGATAAAACAGCAAGAGTGGCTACCTACAGTATTCAGGGCGATGTGGCCGGGCAGTTGAGTGTGTTTAAAACCCGCTACGAAGACACCTTTGCAGATATAGGTATCGCTGAGGCTCTGGGCTATCTGGAGCTGGTGAAAGCCAACCCTGGAGTAGATCCGTGGTTGCCCGGCGAAGGCACCAGCATTACTCTGCCCAGGCACTATGTTATGCCGGATGCGAAGCGCGAAGGTATTGTGATCAACCTGGCGGAATATCGCCTTTATTACTTTACCGACAGCGGCGTTCAGGTTTACCCGGTGGGCGTTGGTACCGAAGAAAACCCATCACCGTTAACCAACGCTCAGGTGACCATGGCGCTTACTTCACCAGCCTGGTATCCGCCTGAGAGTATTCGTGCCGAGCACGCCGCTGTTGGCGATTTCCTGCCGCGCATGATTCCGCCGGGGCCAGATAACCCGTTGGGTAGCCATGCGCTTATGCTGAGTGAGCAAGGTTATTTGATTCATGGCACCAATAAAAAATTCGGTGTTGGCATGGCGGTCAGCCACGGTTGTTTTCGCATGTATAACGAAGACATTTCGCGTTTTGCTTATCAGATTACAAAGGGCACACCGGTACAAATAGTACGCCAATCGGTGAAAGTAGGTGTTGCCAATGGTCAGGTGTGGCTGGAAGTGCATCGACCCCAGGAAGATTACTCGGCAGCGGATCGCAACAAGCTTTGGCTGGCTACTGTGGAACAATTGGAACGTCTGGCTATTGCTCACCCGGAAGTGGAAGTACGGCGCAGGGCGATTGAGATTGCAGTTGATCAGGCAAGCGGTTTGCCTATGGTGATTGGTGAGAAAATCACATCGGTGGCGAAAGGTGAGTCTGTAAAGGCCCCAGAAAATGCTGGGCAACAGCTGTATTTTTAAGCGCAGGTGCCAGAGAGCGCCCAAGCGTGGTTGCTTCAGATACAAAATTAAGACACAAAAAAAGCCGGAGTTACCGGCCTTTTTTATAGTGCAAAGCTTACTTCTTGCTGGCTTGGTCAAGCATGCGCTTGGCGCGCTCGTTGGCTTCGTCAGCAGATTTTTGAGCAGCATTGGCAGCAGCCAGAGCTTGCTCAGCTGTCTGCTTGGCAGAGCGGGCAGAGCTGGCGGCGCTGTTGGCGGTGTTCATTGCATTTTCAGCTGTTTGCTCAGCTGAATTAGCTGTAGCGTTGGCTTCGCTCATAGCGGCGTCATCAGTAGTGGCACAGCCTGCAGTCAAAGCAGCTGCCAGTGCAAGCCCAGCGATCGTCAGTTTACGCATTGTAAATCCCCTTATTAGTCGTTGTATTTCCCGAAGTCCGATAATCAATATAGCTGACATCCCGCCAACTTGCCTCCTGCCAATACAGGTCTGATAAGCGATTGACCACCGAAGCTATCGACAGTGTAAATCACTCTGCCACCAAATGTTAACTAAGCGTAGGTAAATGTCCGAAGCTTATGACAACAACGTAATCTTACACCGCGTTTCATATCAGAAAATTATTCTAATGCCGGCACTTAGCTGACTTTCTAGCAAGGGCCTCCTTTCTAGCAGGGGCCTCATGGCAGGATTTCAATCGGGGTGCCGTCGCTTACCAGTTGCCAGATTTCGTCAATCTCTTGATTGTTGACGGCAATGCAGCCGTCCGTCCAGTCAAGCCCGAAAAAAGCAAAGGCAAAATCGTCTTCGGTGCCGTTAGGCAGGCCGTGAATCATGATGCTACCGCCTGGGTTCAGGCCCCAGTTTTCGGCCATTTCACGGTCTTTGGCGCTGGGGTAGGAAATGTGAATAGACTTATAAAATGAACTGCCGGCGTTGCGCCAGTCCAGGGAGTATTCGCCTTCGGGGGTGCGGCTGTCGCCCTCGTAAAGCTTGTGGCCCTGGGGGTTGTCGCCCAGTGAAATGCGATATTGGCGGATAACCTGCTCGCCACTGAGTAACTGCAGTGAACGCTCGCCTTTTTGCACCAGTACTTTGGTAATGGACGGCAGTTGGCCGGTGTCTGACGAATGCGGAAATGGAAGACGGGTGTCTGCTCGCGCCAGCAAATCCGAAGCCAGAGCTTGGGGCGTGAGTAAAGTCAGCAGCAGTGAACATAAAACAAACAATCGACCCAGACTCATAAAACCGACTTACCAATGATTAATGTTAATTTAGAATGTTTATATCATGACTGAAGGTGCAGTTGTTAATGGGTTTTGTCATCTTCGGTGTTGTTATGTTTTGCCTCGGCTGCGTTTTGCTGGGCGTCCATTTTCAGGCCCACCTTGGCAACGGTGTCGCCGTTCATTGAACGCACCACCAGCGTAACCGGCCCCAGAGCAACCAGGTCGCCAATAACCGGGCGGCCCTTGGTCCGTTGGGCAAAGCATTCAGCGAGTGACAAGTCGGGCGGCAGCTCATCAAATTCAATGCCGTAAACCTGCTCTACATCGCCCAGCAGAGCGTCGCCGTTCAGCACAAAGTCGCCAAAGAACGCACGTTCGGCCAAGTGGCCGGGCGTGTAGGCCCCGCTGAGTGATTTGTTCAGTTCCGGTAAAACGCCTGGCGTGGCAAATACGGCGATAATGTCGCCCTGAATCACTTCAAGATCGGCTTGTGATTGCAGGCACAATCGGTTTCGGAATACGCCGGCCACCGCCGTGTTATCTGGAAACTTGAGCTGGTCCAGGCGACGCGGTAGCTCCCAGTTTTTGCCCCGCAATGGAAACAGCATTAATTCATGATCGCCGGCGCCCGGGGCGTCCAGAGGAAAGCGACGAAACGGCGCGTTGTCGGCGGGTACTTCCAGCTTTAGCCAGCGCGCCAAAGGCGCCATGGTGGTGCCCTGAACCAGCAATGACACCAGCACGATAAAGAAGGCGGCGTGGAACACCAGTTGCGCGTCTGGCAGGCCGGCAATAATGGGAAACAGTGCCAGCACAATAGGCACCGCACCGCGCAGGCCTACCCAGCTGATAAACCCCAGCTCACGGCGATTGAAACCAAATGGCCAGAGTGTGGCTAATACGGTGAGCGGCCGAATCACGAAAATGAGTGCCAGCGCCAATATCAGGCCTCCGCCCGCCAGGGGCAGTAACTCGGAAGGGGTGACCAAAAGCCCGAGCATAAGGAACAGGCACAGCTGCGCCAGCCACGCCAGACCGTCGTGCACCTGCAGAATCATCGGCATCATGCGTACCGGCCGGTTACCAATGACCACACCGGTCAGGTAAATCGCCAAAAACCCACTGCCACCCAAAGCGTTGGTGGCTGAAAATACCGCGATACCACCGGCGGCTACCAGCAGTGGGTAAAGCGGCGGCGCCAGGCGCATCCGATTGGCCAACGCGACGACGGCGACGCCACCGATTAATCCGGCAATGCTGCCAATACCAAACTGTTCCACCAGTAACAGCAAGGCGGGGCCAACGTTGTTCTCACCTGCGTTGCCAATCAGCGTGACCATCAACAACGTCAGGAAAATGGCCATGGGGTCGTTGCTGCCAGACTCGATTTCCAACGTGGCGCTGACACGCTCGTTAAGATGAATGCCGCTGCCTTGCAGCATAGAGAACACCACCGCAGCGTCGGTAGACGAGATAATGGCGCCGACCAGTAGCGCCAGCATCCAGTGCAAATCAAACACCCACCAGGCGACTACGGCTGCGCCGACAGCGGTTAGAAAAACACCGAGGGTAGCCAATACCAAAGCGGGGCGCAGGCCAACACGGAAGGTTTCAGCACGGGTGCGCATACCACCGTCTAACAGAATCACGCCCAGGGCCAGATTGGCGATCAGAAACGCCAGCTGGTAATCATCAAAACGAATGCCGCCTGGCCCGTCTTCGCCCATCATCATGCCGACCACCAAAAAAATCAGCAGCACCGGCATGCCCACCCGGCTAGACAGCGGGCTTAAAACAATGCTGATCACCAGCATCAGGGCACCCACCAGGGTGAGCATCGGGTCCATCACAACTCCACATCAAGAATGGCAAACAAGGCCAGGCAAAAGGATCGCGTTGGCCTGCTGTAAGTCTGCCCATAGCCGGCACGGTTAACAAGCAGAGTTGAAACGGGTTACGCCGGGTTACGCCGGGTTTGTCGCTGGCGTTGTTTTTGGGCGTTACAGGGCGGTTGCCGATAGGTTTAAATAGGCATAAAAATTCATAGGTTAAATACCTATTTGTTGTTTGACTATCTAAAGAATCACATCAATACTCCGCCTCGCTTGTTTGTCAGTCAGTAATATATGTTTCCGTGTGCATATGTCAGTGCTGGGCGATCAATTTTAATCTGTGAAAAATAACAAAATGACAACAACAAAATAGAGGTGATTGATGGACGGCACAACACAGGACCGTTTACAAAACGGCGACGAGGCGCGCTCCAAACCCGGTTTTTTTGACCGTGAGAACACGGTTGCAGGCCCCAATTTCAATCGTTGGCTGGTGCCCACGGCGGCGCTAGCGATTCATCTTTGCATCGGCATGGCCTACGGCTTTTCGGTGTTTTGGCTGCCCATGGCCAATTTGGTGACGACTGCAGACCCGGTGGCCTGCGCCGATATCGGCATACTTCAGGCCATGACAACCACGTCCTGCAACTGGGCCGTCAGCCATGTGACTTACACCTTCGGTATTTTTATAGCCATGCTGGGCATTTCAGCCGCGGTGTGGGGCGCCTGGCTGGAACACGCCGGCCCGCGTAAAGCCGGCGCCATCGCTGCGGTATGCTGGGGTGGAGGTATGATTCTGGGTGGCGTGGGTGTGATGACCCATCAACTGTGGCTGTTGTATCTGGGCTGCGGTGTGCTGGGTGGTATTGGCCAGGGTTTGGGTTACATCACCCCGGTGTCTACGTTGATTAAATGGTTCCCCGACCGCCGCGGCATGGCGACCGGCTTTGCGATTATGGGTTACGGCGGCGGTGCCATGGTGGGCGCCCCGCTGGCGGTTTGGCTGATGGGCTACTTTTCGGCGGATGGTGGCAAAGGCGTGGCCAGCACGTTAATGGTGATGGGCGTTATCTACTTTTTTGTGATGATGGCCGGCGCTCTGGGCTTCCGCGTGCCACCCAATGGTTGGAAGCCAACGGGTTGGGAATCACCCCAGGGTAAACAGGCCAATGCCATGATCACTCATGGCCACGTACACCTGAGCAAAGCCTGGAAAACCCATCAGTTCTGGATGATCTGGAGCGTGCTGTTTCTGAACGTAACAGCGGGTATTGCGGTGATTTCCATGGCCAGCCCCATGCTGCAGGATGTTTTCGGCGGCGCTCTTGTGGGCATTAAGGATTCTGCAGTGGCGCTCACTGCCGCTCAGAAAACCGCCGTTGTAGCAGCCGCTGCCGGGCTGGTTGGCCTGATCAGTCTGTTCAACAGCGTTGGTCGCCTGTTCTGGGCGTCGCTGTCTGACAAGCTCGGCCGCAAAAACACCTATCTCGTCTTTTTTGTGCTCGGCATTGCCATGTACTGCCTGTTGCCCACCTGGGGACACCTGGGTATGGCGGGCATGTTCGTTATTTCCATTTGCGTGATCCTGAGTATGTATGGCGGTGGTTTCGCCACGGTACCCGCGTATCTGGCCGATATTTTCGGCACTCAGATGGTGGGTGCGATTCATGGCCGGCTGTTAACCGCCTGGACGGCAGCAGGGCTTATTGGGCCGGTGATTATCGCGTTGATCCGCGAGGTGCAACTGGAGGCGGGAATAGAGCCAGCTTTGGTGTACGACCGCACGCTGTACATTATGGCGGGGCTGTTGGTGGTGGGTCTGATCTGTAACAGCCTGATCAAGCCGGTAGACCATTCACTGCACATGACCGACGAAGAGCTGGAAGGCGAGCGTAGGTTGCAGCGCGACAGCGGTGTGTCGTCTCACGCCCAAACCGCCGCTCGTGGAGCTTTCGGGATTACCGGTGTGCTGGCCTGGATGGCGGTAGGTATACCGTTCCTGATCGGCTTGTACATTGCTCTGGCTAAAGCGGCAGCGTTGTTTTAACGAGCAGGGTCGGCCGGTTCCAGGCTATTGGTCGGAAGCGATCAGCTCGTCGAACCCCGTAATCTGGCCGGGTTGGTCGAGCTGATAGCCTGGAACGCTATGGATGCGCTCAAGCAGTTCGGGCGCACGAAGTAGCTCTATCAGGTGGTCAAGCGTGCTTTGCGGCAGGTGTTCTGGGCGATAGATCAGCAAATAGTGCTCGCAGGCCAGTTCCAAAAAGTCCAGGCCGAACTGTTCGGCCGCGGCCTGCACGCCAAAGCCCACATCGGCCATGCCGGAGGCCACAAACGCCGCCACGGCGGTGTGGGTGAATTCCTGCTGGCCACTGCGGTTAATGCTGTTTGCATCCAGCCCCTGCTGCTCTAACAGCAGATTGAACAGGATACGGGTACCGGAATGCAGGTCGCGGCTGATAAAGCGCAACCCGGATTGGCTGAAGTCTTTCAGGCTGCGCACCTGCGAATGTTCGCCTTTGCGCAGCATCAGGCCTTCGCGCCGGGTCACAAAACGAATCAGTCGATGGCTGCCGTCGCTGAGTAAATCCCGGTAGTGGCTCAAAATTTGGCGAGCCAACTGCGGACAAGTAGACAGGTGAAAGCTGGCGATGTCGCATTCATCGCGATTGAGCGCCGAAATCGCTTCTGCAGGATTACGGTATTGAAGGTTGATGTTCAGCTGGTCTGCCACTTCAGGCAACAGCGCCACCGCATAACCGTGGCTGGCGTGCAGGCGCAGTGTTGGTTTTGTGTTGGCCAGCAGTTGCTGAATCTGGTCATTCAGTTCGGCCGTCATGCTGTCTATTTGCGGCCCTAGGCGCGCGCCGACCCTATGCTCTGCCCACAGCAGTTTTTCGCCCAGGGGCGACAGCTGGGAGCCTTGGCCTTTACGCATGATGACCAGTGGTAAGCCAATAATATGGCTGCCACGGTTAAGCAGGTTCCAGGCGTGGCGGTAAGAAATACCCGCGCTTGCTGCCGCTGCGGTGAGTTTACCGGTGTCGCGGATGCCTTTCAGCAGGCGAAACAGAACCGGCTCAAACAGTTCGCCGTTAGCGGTGCTAAAAATCCAGGCGGGTGAGATGTTCAATTTTTTGTTATGCACTTTTATTCATATTCCGTAGGTTGGGGCAGAGTGCTAGTTTAGGCACTATTGAGCGATCCACTACTGTACCAAAATAAAAACAGGTAGGAACAATTATGCATATGTCAGAGACAGCCGACCCAAAGGCGGCGGTTATGTCCACGCCTGTTGCCGGCGATTGGAACCCTGATGTTATTCGTCAGGAAGTCGCAGCCCTTCAGCACAAGCCCGGTGCGCTTCTACCCATATTGCACGCCATACAAGACCGCGTTGGTTATGTGCCGGAAGGTGCTGTACCCATTATTGCGGAAATGTTGCAGCAGACCCGCGCCGACATTCACGGTGTTATCACTTTTTACCACCATTTCCGCACTCACCCGTCCGGCAGCAATCTGCTGGAGGTGTGCCGTGCCGAAGCCTGCCAAGCTCGCGGTGGGCGCGCTCTTGAGCGTCATGTTCAGGAATGCCTGAGTGTGGGCTATCACGATACCACCGCCGACAACGAGTTCACTCTTGTGCCTGTGTATTGCCTGGGCAACTGCGCCTGCGGCCCGTCTATCCGTGTGAACAATGACATTATCGGCCGCGTAACGCCGCAGAAATTCGACCAGTTGGTAGACGCCCTCACAACGTCTGTTCTTCAGCTAAAATAAAGGCAGGAGCAAACTCCATGACAACAACAATTTATGTGCCGTGCGATACCACCGCCCTGTCTTTGGGCGCAGACCGCGTAGCACAGAAGCTTCAACAGGCGGCAGCTCAAAAAAATATTGAGCTTCATCTGGTGCGCAACGGCTCCCGTGGACTGTTCTGGCTGGAACCTCTGGTGGAAGTGCAAACTCCCTATGGCCGCGTGGCTTATGGCCCGGTGGAACCGGAACAGGTGGATGAGCTGGTGGCCTCCGGTTTGTTTGACGGTAACCCCGAACACCCGCTGTTTCTGGGCGATATTTCCCAGCACTCTTATTTGCAGCAACAACAGCGCCTGACCTTCGCCCGCATTGGCATTACCGACCCGATTTGTATTGAAGACTATATTGCCCACGGCGGTTTTGCCGGCCTGAAAAAAGCAGCTGCGCTGACCACTCAGGGCATTGTGGATGAAGTAAAAGCGTCTGGCCTGCGCGGCCGTGGCGGCGCCGCTTTCCCGGCCGGCATAAAATGGCAGACCGTGCTGGACGAGCCCCAAAACCAGCAGAAATACGTGGTGTGCAACGCCGATGAAGGCGATTCCGGCACCTTCGCCGACCGTCTGGTAATGGAGTGCGACCCCTACATGCTGATAGAAGGCATGACCATTGCCGGCTTGGCGGTCGGTGCCACTCTGGGCTTCATTTACGTCCGCTCGGAATACCTGCTGTCGCAAAAAATGCTGGATGAAGCCATCCGCAGGGCCGAGGTGCTCGGATATTTGGGCGACAACGTCTGCGGTAACGGCCGCAGCTTCTGTCTGGAAGTTCGCTTGGGCGCCGGCGCGTATATTTGCGGCGAAGAAACCTCGCTGCTGGAGAGCCTGGAAGGCAAGCGTGGGCTGGTTCGCTCCAAACCGCCACTGCCTGCCATAAAAGGTCTTTTTGGCCAGCCTACGGTGGTGAACAACGTGCTGTCTCTGGCGGCCGTGCCCTACATCATGGCTCACGGTGGCAAAGCCTACGCAGACTACGGCATGGGCCGCTCCCTGGGCACTTTGCCCATTCAGCTGGCGGGCAACATCAAGCACGGAGGCCTGATTGAGCTCGCCTTTGGTGCAAGCTTGCGCAAAGTGCTGGAAGATTTTGGTGGTGGCACTTTTACCGGCCGGCCGATGAGAGCTGTTCAGGTTGGCGGCCCGTTAATGGCGTATTTGCCGGAAAGTCAGTGGGATACGCCCATGGATTACGAAGCTTTCGCCAAATTGGGCGCAGGCATTGGCCACGGCGGTGTAGTGGCGTTTGACGACACAGTGGATATGGGCGAGCAGGCCCGTTTTGCCATGGAGTTCTGTGCCGTTGAATCCTGTGGCAAGTGCACGCCTTGCCGAATTGGCTCAGTGCGCGGCGTCGAAGTGATTGACCGCATCCGTGCCGGTACCAACCGTGATGACAACTTGGTGTTGCTGCAAGAACTGTGCGAAACCATGGTAGACGGCTCGCTGTGTGCCATGGGCGGTATGACGCCCTTCCCGGTACAAAGCGTGATGAAACACTTTCCCGAAGACTTGATGGCCAACCCGCGCCCAGTGGAGGCATGACATGTTGCACTATTACGATCCAGGCACCCAAAATTACGAAGCCGGCAAGAGCGTCCTGAATCCCGATTTTGATTTCGGTACCCCGGCAAGGGTCTCCGAAACCTTGGTGTCGGTGTCTATCGACGGGCGCGAAATTGCCGTACCGGAGGGCACCTCGGTGCTGAGGGCGGCGGCTCTTGCGGGTATCAACATTCCCAAGCTGTGCGCCTCTGACAACCTGGAACCTTTTGGCTCTTGCCGCCTGTGTGCGGTAGAAATCGAAGGTCGCCGTGGCTATCCGGCTTCCTGCACCACGCCGGTGTCTGAGGGCATGGATGTGACCACCCAGACCGGAAAGCTGGCAAAATTGCGCCGCAATATCATGGAGCTGTACATCTCTGACCACCCGCTGGACTGCCTGACCTGCCCGGCTAATGGCGACTGCGAGTTGCAGGATGTGGCCGGCACGGTGGGCCTGCGGGAAGTGCGTTACGGTTTTGATGGCAAAAACCATCTGGACGCAGAAATTGACGATTCAAACCCGTATTTCAGTTTCGACGCCAGCAAATGCATCGTGTGTTCACGCTGCGTGCGCGCCTGTGAAGAAGTACAGGGCACGTTTGCGCTGACCATCGAAGGCCGCGGCTTTGATTCTATAGTCTCTGCCAGCCAGAACGATCCGTTTATGGATTCCGAATGCGTGTCCTGCGGTGCCTGCGTGCAGGCCTGCCCTACGTCTACGCTGATGGAAAAGAGCGTGATCGAGGCCGGCCAACCCACCCACAGCGTGATCACCACCTGCGCCTATTGCGGCGTGGGTTGCTCGTTCAAAGCCGAAATGAAAGGTGAAGAGGTGGTGCGCATGGTGCCCTATAAAGGCGGCGAGGCGAACCACGGCCACTCTTGCGTAAAAGGCCGCTTTGCCTTTGGCTACGCCACTCACAAAGATCGCATCAAAGAACCAATGATTCGCGAATCCATCAACGACCCGTGGCAAGTGGTGTCCTGGGACGAAGCACTGGCGTTCTCCGCCAAAAAGCTTAAGGGCATTCAGGCCGAGTTCGGCCGTGAAAGCATTGGCGGCATTACCTCTTCACGCTGCACCAACGAAGAAACCTATCTGGTGCAAAAACTGGTGCGGGCGGCGTTCGGCAACAACAACACCGACACCTGCGCGCGAGTGTGCCATTCCCCCACCGGTTACGGTTTAAAAACCACGTTGGGCGAATCCGCCGGTACTCAGACGTTTGATTCAGTAATGAAAGCCGACGCCATCGTGGTGATTGGTGCCAACCCCACCGACGCCCACCCGGTGTTTGGTTCGCTGATGCGCCGGCGCTTGCGCCAGGGCGCCAAGCTGGTGGTGATTGACCCCCGCCGCATCGACGTTTTGAAAACACCTCACGCGGATGAAGGTCTGCACTTACCGCTGCGCCCCGGCACTAACGTGGCCATGGTAAACGCTATGGCCCATGTGGTGATAACCGAGGGCCTGGAAGACAAAGATTTTATAAACAGCCGTTGCGATACGGAGGCCTACAACGCCTGGCGCACCTTTATTGCCGAGGAGCGCAACTCACCGGAAGCCATGGAAGAAGTCACCGGCGTACCGGCCGCCAAGGTTCGGGAAGCGGCGCGAATTTACGCCGAAGCCGAAAATGGCGCGATTTATTACGGACTGGGCGTTACCGAGCATAGCCAGGGCTCCACCATGGTGATGGGTATCGCCAACCTGGCGCTGGCCACCGGCAATATCGGCCGCGAAGGCGGCGGTGTGAACCCGCTGCGGGGCCAGAACAACGTGCAGGGCTCTTGCGATATGGGGTCTTTCCCCCACGAATTGCCGGGCTATCAGCACGTCAGCGACCCGGAAGTGCGCGAACGCTTTAAGGCGGTGTGGGGTGTGGAGATCGATCACGAGCCCGGGCTGCGTATTCCCAACATGTTTGACGCCGCCATCGCCGGTACCTTTAAAGCGCTGTACGTGCAGGGTGAAGACATCGCCCAGTCAGACCCCAACACCCATCACGTGGAAGCAGCGCTGAAAGCCCTGGATTGCCTGATCGTGCAGGATATTTTCCTGAACGAAACGGCCAAGTTTGCTCACGTTTTGTTACCGGGTTCCACCTTCCTGGAGAAGAACGGCACCTTTACCAACGCCGAGCGCCGTATCAACCGCGTGCGCAAAGTGATGGAGCCGATTGCCGGCATGGAAGACTGGGAAGTTACTGTAGCGCTGTCGAACGCCCTGGGCTATCCGATGAATTACAGCCATCCGTCTGAAATAATGGACGAAATCGCCTCGCTGACGCCGTCATTCACCGGCGTGAATTACGACAAGCTGGAACGGCTGGGCAGCATTCAGTGGCCGTGTAACGACGAACATCCGGATGGCACGCCCACTATGCACACTTCGGACTTTCCCATTGGCAAGGGCCGCTTTGCGGTGACCGAATACTTGGCCACCGAAGAACGTTCCAGCCGCCGCTTCCCGCTGTTGTTGACCACCGGCCGTATATTGTCGCAGTACAACGTAGGCGCACAAACCCGGCGTACCGCTAACAGCGACTGGCACGAGGAAGACCTGCTGGAACTGCACCCCAGTGATGCCGAATTGCGCGGTGTAAAAGAAGGCGACTGGCTGGGTATCAGCAGCCGCGTAGGCCACACCGTGCTGCGGGCGAAGCTTAGCACCCGCATGTTACCGGGCGTGGTCTTCACCACCTTCCACCACCCGGGCAGCGGTGCCAACGTCATCACCACAGACAACTCGGACTGGGCCACCAACTGCCCGGAATACAAGGTGACCGCCGTGCAGGTAGAAAAAGTGTCCCAGCCATCTGACTGGCAGCGTAACTTTGTCGACTTTGACAAGCGCCAGCAGGATTTTGCGAAACCGGCTAGGGAGCACTCGGGTGATGCCCATGTCAGCGCCCTCAAATAACGGATCGCCTGACGCCAAAGCCGCACTCACTGGTGAATGCCCTGCACCGGTGAGTGCGGCGATGGTGAACGTGCGCGGTGGTATTGAAAGGGCGCCAGGCCAAGACTGGGTCGCCGAAGAAGTGCCGGTGGCTATGGTGTACAACGGCGTGTCCCATGCGGTGATGATGGCGTCGCCCTGCGATCTTAAAGACTTTGCTCTGGGCTTTAGCATCAGCGAGGGCATTCTTGAAAAGCCAGAGCAACTGTTCAGCATCGAGATAAAACCCACGCAAAACGGCGTAGAAATAGACATGCACATTGCGGGTGATTGTTATGCGCGCTTGCGCGAGCAGCGCCGCAACATGGTGGGACGCACCGGTTGCGGGCTTTGTGGCACCGAATCTTTGGCCCACGTGGCGCGGGCGATTGCCCGGGTTCCGGCGCAGCCGCTACCGGCAGACGACGCGGTTCAGGCTGCGCTTCATAGCTTGAAGAATCACCAGCCATTACAGCTGCAAACCGGTGCCACCCACGGGGCGGCCTGGTGCGATAGCCGCGGGCAGATTGTTCAGGCACGAGAAGACGTTGGCCGTCATAACGCGCTGGATAAGTTGATCGGAGCTCGCCTGCGTGAGGGTGGCGATCAGGCTTTTGACAAAGGTTTCGCGTTGATCTCCAGCCGCGCCAGTTTTGAAATGGTGCAGAAAAGCGCCAGCGTTGGCATCAGCACGTTGGTGGCGGTATCCGCGCCAACGGCTCTTGCTATCCGAGAAGCCCGCGAAAGCGGCATGAACCTTATCGGCTTTGCCCGCCCGGGCCGCCACGTCATCTACACCGGAAGCGATGACACCGTTCAGGAGAATACATTGTGAGTGACCAGCAATTAACCAACCTGATCAAAATGATCGACCAAATTATTGCCAACAATTTACATCATGGTGACGACGACCAGGTGACCGACGTTGCCGCCGGCCACCTACAGAAATTTTGGGCTCGCAGCATGAAGCAGCAGGTGATCGCTTACGCCAACAGCGAAGGCGCAGAATTGTCACCGTTGGCGCAAAAAACCATCGCTAAGCTGCAGGCTGTATCTTAGATTTTCGCTGCATCACAAGCTTGTGTACGTTGCTATCCCCTTCTGCCAGCGCCAGGTTCTAGCTTGGATGTGTCATGGGGGATAAAAGAAAGTGGCTGAAAGCGCTGTTTTTCAAGAGCTTAACCTCGCGGATCGACCAGGCATAAACCGCCGATGCCCTTGTCTGGCAGCGGATCTATGGCTATGTACATAGCAAGCTAATTTATGGCGATTAATGCTGCGCGCACCAGTGAGTATGGTCGTGGCTCTGCATTGAAGGCTGCGAAATGTGCAGTCTGGCTCAGCTTACCCAAAGCTCAAACTGTGAAATTCATGGTATTGTTAATGGCACGTTGGCGCCTGCCGAGCTCGGTCAGTATCACTGTGCATGGCAAACAGTCTGTGGATAAGTGCTTAGAGCGAATACTTGATGCCGAGAACACCTCGAACGGCATATAGGGTTCAGTCGTAAATTACAGGACGGTCGATTTAGACGGCCGCAGCACTATCTACCCGGCACTATGGGAGGAAGCTTATGGATCCAGTAACTCTGGAAAAACGCCGTCTCGCTGCACTTGAGCGGCTGACGATCATGGATACAGGTTCAGAAGAACGCTTCGATCGCCTGATTAACCTGGCGCGGCGCTTCTACAGCACCCCTATTGCCTTATTTTCACTGCTGGATGAAAAGCGGCAGTGGTTCAAATCTAAACGTGGTCTGGATGTTAGCGAGACACCGCGCTGCGTCGCTTTTTGCGACCACGCCATTAAGCAGGATTCGGTGTTCGTCGTCCCGGATGCAACCAAAGATGAACGCTTTTGCAGCAACCCTCTGGTGACTGGTGAACCACACGTTCGGTTTTATGCCGGTATGCCCGTGCGGGAGCCCGGTGGGTTCAAAATGGGCACTCTGTGCATTATGGATCGTAAACCGCGTGACATTCCGGAACACGAGCTGGATGTATTAAGAACGCTCGCCAGCCTGATTGAAGATGAAGTGGAGCGCTTTTACCACGCATCGCAATATCAAAAGCAGGTTCCAGTGTCGCGGCTGAACCGTGCTATTCACCGGGCCCAGAACACTTTCCACACAGATGACGATCAGGATGCCGCGTTTGAAATTCTGTTAAGCGATCTGCTGGTGTTGACCGACAGCCAGTTCGGATTTATCGGCGAGATGCTGACCAATAGCGACAATAGCCCTTATCTACGCGTAGGCGCGATAACCGATATTTCGTGGAGCCCGGAATCAGCAGATCGCTCTCAGCAGCGTAAAACAAGGGGTTTGTTGTTCGAACGGCTGAATAGCCTGATCGATACATCAATGCTGTCAGACGACGTGTTGATAAGTGACGGGTTTGAAAGCGATAGCCAGGCTGGGGAATTGCCAACCGGCCACCCGCAGATTACCCGTTATATGGGCGTTCCCATATTTTCCGGTGATAACCGTGTTGGTCTGGTGGGGCTTGCCAACCGCCCGGAGGGGTACACCAATAAATTGGCCACCGAGCTTGAGCCGCTGTTGCAGACGGTGGGCCAGTTGATTGAGCGTAAACGCATGTACAAGGAGCGGCAGGAACACCAGAAAGGTCTTGAACAGGCAGCAAATTTCGATCCTCTGACGGGTTTGCCCAATCGCAGGCGGTTAACCGAACTGTTCGAACAGGAGCTGACGCTCGCGGACCAACGCCAAGGCGCCCTGTCCATTTGTTTTATTGACCTGGACTGTTTTAAAGAGATAAATGACAACTACGGTCACTCAGTAGGCGATGCGGTTTTGAAAACCGTTGCTGCGCGGCTTCAGCACGTTCTTCGCGAGTGCGACATTATCGCCCGCTTGGGGGGTGATGAATTTGTAGCCATTATCCGTGATGTCGAAAATAACGCGGTTTACGAGCGTATGCTTGAAGCGATTCGGCGCCCGATAAACCACCAGGATGTCACGCTTGATCTTGCGGCCAGTATGGGTGTTACCTTATACCCAAGGGACCAGTCCGCACCGGATCTGCTCTTGAGGCATGCTGATCAGGCTATGTACGCGGCAAAAGATGCCGGTCGCAATCGCTACAGCATTTTTGATGTCGAAACGTATGTGAGCCGGGTTGAGCAGGTGCGGGTTTTAGAGCAGACCGCCAAGGCGCTGGGCGAAAGCCAGTTTGAAATGTACCTTCAACCCAAAATTGTTCTGGTTAACCATCGGGTGGACGGCTTCGAGGCCTTGATTCGCTGGAATCACCCAGAGAAAGGATTACTTGGGCCGATCAGCTTTTTGCCACAATTGGAGCACACTGAATACGCCGCGGCGGTGGGCCGGTTTGTCATTACCGACGCGGTGGCCAAACTGCAGCAATGGAAACAGCTGGGGTTGCCTTATTCTCTGAGTATTAACCTGAGCCCGACGCATCTTCTTAGCGATGGTTTTGTAGAGGATTTGCAGGCGGCTTTGCAGGACTGCGATCCAGATGTACGCTCGCGCCTGATTATTGAACTGCTGGAAACCACGGCGTTAAACGATCCAGGAAGAATCATGGGCATTCTGTTGAAATGCCGGGATCTGGGCGTGCAAGTATCCCTTGATGATTTTGGTACCGGCTATTCCTCGCTGGACCACTTTCGCCGCCTGCCGGCGCAGGAAATCAAGATCGACCGTTCGTTTGTTAGCGACATGCTCAACAATGCGGATGATGAGATGATCGTAAAATCCATCATCAGTTTGTCAAAGAACTTCAAGCGCCGGGTAGTGGCAGAGGGCATTGAAGCCCAGGCCATGCAGGACAAACTGATCGAAATGGGTTGTGAGCAGGCTCAGGGTTTTTTCTACAGCAAACCCCTTCCTGCAATAGCTGCTCTGGCCTGGGCCGAGGCTTATCAGAAGCGTTGATCGGTTTCGTTCGTCTACACAGATCACCTCTGAAAATTTCAGTGCAGGGCCGAAGAAGAAGACCGGACAGGCCTCGCCGGCAGCACGATCGCACACAGTGATGACAATATCTGGTGGTGAGTGCTCGAAGACATCCGATGCCTTGCTGGTCAATCCGTCGGTTGAAATGCATGCGGCTTCGAGGGTTTTCAGTGCTCTGACATTCACTTGGCCACTAGGCCAACTGCCCGAACTCACTGCCGTCATGCCGGCGGGTGCCAAATGGTTGAATAGAGCCTCAGACAAGATACTGCGACAGCTGTTATGGGTACACATGAACAAGATTTGCATGGGGGTATCTCCGTTTTAAACGCGCAGGCTTTGCGATCGATTTACCACAGGTAACTTGCCTCGACGAAGGTTAACGAATTTTTTCGCAACTGCCCCAGGAACGCATTCCCCGGGCCTCTAAAAAACTCGAAACCAGTATTGATGCGCCAGCTGTCCGTTAAAGCGTACTTCAGTCGTCCTCTGAGCATCCAGTCACCTCGGGGCTCTGTCCATACGGCGAAGATATCCATGGCTGCCTTTGAGTCGAGCAAGGGCCTGGCATACCTGAAGGTAATCCCATACTGCTTTGTATCCAATTCGTTGCTGACAAGTGACTGCGCCTCCTGAATCTGTTCCAGCAGCGGATCGCTGGATGGCGTTGAAACCGACCGCAAGTGTCGCAAGAAGCCCTGCAGCGACAGTGTTTCGCGATCGCCAAGATACCATTCGGCACCAGCAATCAGTGAGGTGTAAGGTCGTCGGCGGGCAACCGATGCCGTCGATGCCTGTTGGAAGTCGACCCACGCAATCTCGGCTCTGTAAGCAGTTTCCCCGCGCACCAGAGTAAGGTCGCTGCCAAGCATACGCATACGCGTGGCGTATTGGTCCAGAGTGATGCCCTGGGGTGTAATATTGCGTAACGCGAACGTGGGAAAGGGGTCGTGCCCGTCGATAAAGCTTACTGACCAATCGGCGCTGGAGGCGAGTACGTCATACTTAATCGCCAGAGTCGGGCGCACGCTCGGATCTTGCTCAATAAACTGCACACCGGGTGTTGCGCGCAAGGGCACATCATTGAAGCGAAAACGATCCAGCACATGCATTTGCAGCCGACCCTGACCCGCGGCGCAATCGAGATGCAGGCCCCAGTTGCCGGTACGCTGATCGTTGGTTTCCGGGGTCAGGCGGCGGTAGTTGGTGGGTGACACCAGATCGGTCGGGTTGATACCGTCTGCTCGCCCCCAGATGACCAGTTTCTTGCCTAGCGCCGCAGTACAGGGCCAACCCCTGTTGCGGATATAGAGTTCATCCACCCCGGCACCTTCGCGCTTGTCATTCAGCCGCTCTTGTGAAGAGCGTGCCGAGACCGAAGAACGCAGTTGCAGGTTGTCGGAGGCCTGCCAATAGAGATTGAGCTTAAGACGATTGGAGGACACCGCATGCCTGTCGTCCAGCATGCGATTGGATGACCATAGGCCTGAGGTGATTTCACCGTTCAGCTGCGGCGAGCTGGCGTACCCCTGGGTTGTAATCAGCAGCGTTGCCAGTGCGCCGGCTCCCCAGCGTAACAATTGAGATTGGCGCATCGTTTGTACCTTAATTTATAGCCAGATTATTCGCGGAAAACAGCTTGTCGCTGAGCGGCTCACCGACCTTGAAGTTGCTGAAGCTGATGGTTGTGCTGTGACCACTTTGCAAGTTGGTGCTTTCGGCGCGCATCGGTTGCCACTTATCATGTTCGGCATCAACTTGCTGGATATCGAAGAAACTGAAGGTCTTGTAGGGTTGGCCGCGTACATCAAATGCCTCCACGTAGGTCGTGGCAAAGCTGTCCATGCGCACCCAAGTCATTCGCTTGGCATAACCGGAATTAGTGCGCACGTTGTCGTTGATAGGCAACGACTCGATGACGTAGTGCTCGACGCCGCCGCGCAATTCTTGTCTCAGCAGGCTGTGCTGCCAGTCATCAACTTTATGGCCCATCACATCGCCGAAGCTGAAGTCAGTGCCAATAAAACTGTCCTTTTTGTTGGAGGCCACAAGGCGGCGTACCCGACGCATAGCTGGGAGATAGACCCACATGTCGTCGTCGGCGGCAGTGTGTTCAATCAACAGCGTTGTGGTGCCGCGAATATCTGCCGGGGCATTGAAGCGGACCAGACGCATGGTGTCCTGGCCGTTCTCCTGGAGCTTGGAGGCCATATTTGACCGGCGCGTGCGGGTGGATCCGCTCTTGTTCTGCAAGACAAATTCGGCTTCCGCTGTGGAGGTGCTAAAGCGTGTTACCGCAGCATTGCGCTCCATGATTTCCACTGCCCCCTGCTCAGCAGACCAACCCACCTGGGAGTATGTGAGGAACCCGATGGACGCCAGGATGATTAGCAGCACAGCGCCGCCATCACCGGAACGCCGGCGAAAAATAAAGGCTGGTTTGAAGGTCAGAATCACACTCGGGATGAACGTCAGGGTTGCCAAAACGCTGGTCAGCATGGCCAGCACGAGAAAGGTGGAGAGCCACATATGAACCTTGTAGTCGTAGGAAAACATCAGGACGGCATAACCGCCGGCGACGGCTGTGGCGACGAAAAGGCAGGCTTTGCCAGCGGTTTTAATGGCCATTTCGACAGCGTGGGGCAAACTCTGGCCCTGTTTGGCATATTCGCGGATGCGGTAGATCAGGTAGATCGCGTAATCGGCACCGATACCCACCGCCATGGCTGAGATCAGTGAATTGGGGATGTTTAGCGGCACGCCAAAGTAGCCCATTACACCAAACACCACTGACAACACCACAAGCGCCGGCGAGAGAACCAACAACCCAGCAATAAACGAGCGGAAGGCAATCGCTGCTACCAGAAAGATCACAGTAAGAATCTGACCGATATTCAGAAGTTTACTGTGCACCATGACATCAGTTACGGCGAGTGTCTGCGCCACTTCCCCGCCATAGGACAGGGTCACGTGATCGGGAAAGCGTTGATTGGCCAAGGTGCTCAGTTCAGTGACCAGCTGATCGATTTCAGCATTGCTGTTGGTGCGTAACATGATCGAGATCTTTGCTCGTTGATAGTCGTAGTCGACATGGGCCGAAAAGTCCTCAGGGTCGCCGGACATCGAGTACAGGAACAGGTACTGGGCGATGAGATCCTGATCATCGGGAAGCGGCACAGGCTGCGCCGGGTCACCGAGGGCGGCCTGATGCATGCGCTGAACGAAATCAACGATAGACAGGGTTTTGCCGACTATCGGACGCGCGGCGGCATCAGCCTGCAGTGCGCGAATGGCATTCAGAATCTGTGGGTCCTTGATGCCGTCGGGCTGCCCGGTATCAACCATGATGTACAGCACATTGGTGCCGCCGGTTTGCGCGTTGAGCAGATTATCGTCCTGCTGGATGGGCAACGAGTCTGAGAAAAAGCTCTTGCTTGAGTTGTCGACATGCACTTTGGGCCAGCCAGCAACAGCCACGCCTATCAGTACTACAAAGAGCAACAATACCCATCGACGACTGACCGAGCTGACAACCGTCTGGGCAATGCGGGCGGCCAGACGGTCCCAGATGCGCGGCTTCATTTCAGTATCAATATGGGCTGCCGACGGCGGCTTCAAACTGGCACGCACAGCCGGCGTAAAGGTGAACTCCAGCACCACAGCAGATAGCAGGCCGATGCCGGTGAAAATACCAAAGGCTCGCACCGTTTCCAGCTCAAATACCACCAATGAAAAGAACCCCAGCGCGGCAATGCCACCGGCGATCACCAGCACTGGGCCTACCGCAACAAGAGACTGAATGGTGGCCAGGCGGTTGGCCGCCTGTGGTGCCATGTTCTGTACATTGACCAAGTCGATGAAATGCTCGTAGTAGCGTTTCAACAACTGCACAGCGTGCCCGGCGGCCACGGCAAGGATCAGAATCGGCGTGGGCGAGTTGAAAATGTCCATGGGTACCTTCATCAAACCCATGATGCCGACGCCCCAGACTACCGACAGCACGGCCGTGACCAGAGGCAGAATCAAACCCTGAACAGTTCGAAAGGCTTCAAAGTGCAACAGGCCAATGACCAGTACAGCGATAGGAAACAGCCAGTTTATGCGGTCTGCAAACACTTCTGCCTGCTCAAGAAAAACCGGATTGCCACTTACGGAAATGTTGATGCCCGGCAGACTTTCCCGACTCAGAATTTCATGCACTTCCGAGAGCATAGCGCCAAAGCCATTTGGGTTTTCCTTCAGCTCGAGCATTATGGTAGCAGTACGCCAGTCACTTGAGATCACCGCATCGCGGTAGATGGGGTTGGCCATAATTGTGGCTTTCAGGGCTGCAAGCTCTTCTGTCGTGCGGGGTATCGGTTCAGCCAGCAAGGGCCTGGCCTCGAAACTTTCTGCATGACCGGCTATGCTTTTGGCTTGCCGGGATGACAGGCTGAGCAGTGTCTTATTGGTCACTGAGGAGGCGCCATACAGATCGTCGGTAATGCGTCTTACCGCCTCCAGTACCTGAGGCTGCAGGGCATTGCCCTCGGTTGGCGTCAGGCCAATCACAACCAGGTATTTCGAGCCAAAAATTCGCTCAATAGTGTTGGTTGCGGTGATGTAGGGGTGGCTTTGCGGCACCACAGCGGCCGGATTGATGATGATCTGTTGTTTGGCAGCAAAAAAACCGAAGAAGGCTGACAGTGCCAGTATCAACATGATGATCCAAAGCCGGTGGTTAACCACCCACCTCAGATAGCCTTCCAGGGGCAATGAGCTTTTGCTATCGCTGTGCTCAGCCGGATCTGCTGTGAGTGTTTTAGTTATGTCTGTCATGACTCATGACCTCGGCAGGAAAAACTGGGAGTTAAAGCCTCGTTATTGTTATGAAGGCGGGCGATTTGGGCTTTAAGCAGGTGCTTCTGAACCTTTGCAGACGGGGTGTAGGGAAAACTGTCCACCCGCTTGCATTGCGTTGGGCTCCAGCCGTCGAAAGCACTGGCAATCTGTTGTTGCAGTTCAAGATCAACTGCGGAAGGATCAGAGTCGGCTGCGGCAATCCAGGCCAACACGCAGTGACCGTTGTCGAGCCCGGTGACCAGCAACGCAGCATCTGCGACACCGGGGACCAATCGCGCCTGGTGTTCAATCAGCGCTGAACACAGGGGGTTGCCATTGCTGATCAAGGCATCCTCCATTCGATCGATAATTTCCAGCTGGGCACTGTCGTTCAGGATCGCAAAGTCGCCCGTGGCCAGCCACTCACCGTTACCGCTGGGGTAATGGGCAACCCAGTGTCCGCGGGCCATAAGCTCGCCGGTTCCCCTGGGCACACAGATGGCCTGCTGCAACACGACATGTTTCAGTAGATCGTGAACATGAAGCGGGAGCGATTGCACTCGCGCATGGGGATAATCTAACGGATCAGGGACATGTGTTTTCATGTTGCTATAGTAGGAATTGCAGCACGCAGTCGACAATGGAACAGATATACCAAGCTGTGGTGACAGAGCTGCAGCGCGGTTCAGGCGAACTCTAAATAGGTTTTAGTCAAGGGATGCTGAGGTCGCTCAAACACGTCCTTGGAATTGCCACACTCAATCAACTTGCCGACCCCATCAACCTTCCAGAATACTGCTACCTCATCAGCCACACGCCGTGCCTGACTTAAGCTGTGGGTAACCAGGACAATGGTTCTTCGCTTGGACAGGTTGCGAATCAGCGTTTCAATCTTCTCTGTCGACATCGGGTCCAGAGAACTGCAGGGTTCATCCATCAGCAACACATCGGGATCCAGTACTAGCGCGCGCGCAAGGCAAAGGCGTTGCTGCTGACCACCCGACAGAGCCATGGCTGAACTGTCGAGCCGATCGCGAACCTCGTCCCATAAGCCGACTTCGCGTAGTGCGGATTCAATAAGGTTGTTGATCTCGATACGGGCTTTGATACCATGCTGCTTTAGGGCAAATTCAAGATTCTTGCGAATCGAGAACGGGAAAGGGTTGGGGCGTTGAAACAACATCCCGACCTGTCGGCGCAGCTGGGTTGAGTTTTTCCCCAAAAGCTTGGTTTCCATCCAGCTGAAGTTGACTGACCCCTCCACGGAACAGCAAGGCACAAGATCGTTCAGACGGTTCAAGCAGTAAAGCAGGCTGGACTTTCCGCATCCGGACGGACCGATCAATGCCATGACTGAGTTACGCTGAACGCGCAGCGTCACCTTCTCCACGACGGTGCAGTTGCCATAGCTCACCGACAGATTTTCGATTTCGATGTAATCGCCCGTTCTTTGAGTTTTTGCTCATGGACGGTGCCTTGCTTGTTGAACTTTTTTTGTTGATCACCTGGGCGGTCGTGATGCTGCAACAGCGGGTCTCATTTCAGGCGGCACAAGGTTCACTGATGGGTTCCTCCAGTTGGCGATCGGCATTTGTTGCCAGTATCGGTGGAGTACTAACTCCCTTCTGTTCCTGCTCAACAATTCCTGTGCTGAGCGGAATGCTCAGGGCAGGAGTTGGCTTCGTGCCGAGTTTTGCCTTTTTGGTGGCCTCACCCGTAGTGAGCGAGGGTGTATTTATCTTGCTGCTGCTCACTGTGGGTATTATCCCGGCTGTCGTGTTTATTTTCCTGGGCCTGGTTTTGACCTCTGCAGCTGGCGTGACAGCAGGCAGTTTTGGGCTGGCACGTTACGTCACGCTGAAGCCAACCCCACAAAGCAGCGCCGCTTTTCTGGGTCAAGCTGCAGCGAAATGGCAGGGCTGGCAGCCCTCATCACGCTTTGCTTGGCTAGCGGCAAAGCAGGAGTTGCGCACCGTCGCGCCTTATCTGCTGGTGGGCTTGCTGATTGGGGGCTTGATCTATGGCGCTGTACCGCAGCAAGCACTGGTGAGGCTGCTCGATCAATTGCCGGTTGGCTGGCTCTACCTGGCATGCGCACTGCTGGGCGTGCCACTCTACATTTCGCCTATCACCGCATTGCCAATCGGTTTGGCGCTCATCGAGAAAGGTTTCCCGGTTGGACCGCTTGTAACCTTTCTGGTGTCCGCGATAGGAACCAGCCTACCTGAGGTCATGCTTCTGTTCAGGTTGTTCAAACTCCCACTGGTGATAGCTCACACGCTGACCGTCATTACGTGCGCATTGGTCCTCGGACTGGCTATCGCATTTTTGGTGTAACCAATCAAACAAAGAAGGTAAGACATGCTCGATTTCTTCAAAAAAACGTCGGAAGAAGACATTAATCAGGTCAAACGTGCACTGGGTCCCGATGCCATCGTGGTAGTCTCTGCCAGTTGCTGCATGCCCGGCACGTCGCAGGTGGATGAGGAGATCGAAGCGACAGCGCGCAATGCGTTAGCGGAAACTACACTGGACTGGCCAGTCATTACCATCACCGTAACAACGGCCCAATCCATTCTGCCAAAAATTTCAGCAGAGCTGAGCGTAAAAGCAGGAGAGCTTGCCAGCCAGGTTTCCGAGCTATTTATGACGCATGGCCTCAGCGCATTTCCGATTATCATCGTTGACCAGACGGTGGTCTCCTATGGTGGCGCGCCAGATCAGGCAATGATACTGAACGCACTGTCCAAAGCGACTGAAACCAAAAAAGACGCGGCACTTCAGGGGGTTCAATGAAAACGCCGCTTCAGACGCCACGTCGCGGCAAACGCGTCCTGCTCACTGGAGGTACGGGGCATCTCGGTTCACTCATGGCAGCTCAACTGCTGAGCGATGGTTGGGCGGATCACGTGATTATCCCCACTCGGAAAAGCAATACCGGCGACAGCATTCCGCAAGAAATTCAGCGTGAGCTGATGGCTTTGGAACGGGTTCCGGACGAATTTCAGATGCGTCTGACTATCGTCCATTGGCAGGGTGCCGAGACAGCGTCGGTAGAATTGCTCGAGGACATGCTCCGCTCAGGTAAAGTTGATACCGTGATCCATTGCGCAGGCTGCCTTGATTACTTTGACAATGAAGCGTTAAAGGCCATAAACGTTGATTTCACTACAAGGCTGACAATCGCAGCGAAAGGCGTCGGCGTGGGTTTTTTTGTCTTCGTTTCGACGGCCTACGCGGCAGGCTATTCCGGTGAACTCATATCAGAAACGGCGTTGCCTGAGCCGCGAAGCGATCCAACCAACTATACCTTGACCAAACGAGCCGCCGAGCGTGTGGTTGCGCAGTGTGGTATTCCTTTTGTCGTTATCAGACCCTCGGTTGTTATCGGTAGCTCAGTGGATGGGTATCGAGAGACTGCTTAGCGATCGCCATCATGCTGAATTGCATACAGTAGCCACAAACCAAGCCCTCAACCTGTTGCATCAGGATGTGTTCCAATCAAGTGTGGCAAGTATCGTTCGATGGGTGCCTGAAAGTGAATACGTGAATCTGGTAGTCGATAACCAGATCACTCCATCCATGAAAGATATATGGCGACTGTTCTGTGAAGTACTAAGGCCCAGGACGGTGATCTTTTACGAAAGCTTCAAGGCGGTTGATCTTAAAGCAATAAATGTTCGCCAGCGGAGCTATCTGATCTTTGCCCAAACTAATCTCGAAATCGGCGCTTATCCCTGGCAGTTTGATCGTCAATGGCTCAAGGCTTTGTGCCAGCATGGGCTGAGCTTTACCGAAACAACCCTGGACACACTGCAAATCTGTCAGGATCGATTTGTCTCTTCATCTGTACTCATACCGCGCTACTATGAGCGCTTTGGTGCAGACTTGCCGGAGCATATTGAATACCGCGAACACTCCAACACCCGGGACATTAACGTCAATGAGCATGCTTGAGACCGCAGCGTTGAGACTGAGTCTCTGGCAGCGCGAGCTGTACCATGCCGCCACTGTTCTGGGTAATCAGCTCAAGGACACAGATGAGCCTGGTTTTACGCCCAACATCCTATGGTGGGGAGCGGCTTATTCCGATTTGTTGTCCCTCTGTGCAGACAGTATACGCGGCAAATTGATCATTGCAGACAGTGATCCACGACGACTGCGCACCAGCACCGCGTTGGTGGATAATGCCAGCGGGATTCGCCTGGCAGCGCTTGCCGATTTGTCTCGTGACGCCAGGGCTATAGAGCTATTGCTTCAGGGCGCCGTTATGCGTGATATCGATGCCTACCTCGCATTGGATGAAAAGTTGCGATCCGGCGCTGAGCGGTCACCCGCGGTCGCAGACGGCTGGGCTGATCACCTGTTCATGGATTTTACCTTTAACCGCGTCGATGCCGAGCATGAAAGCAAACTGATGTCAGAGGCATTTCGCACTTTGAGTGCAACCGGCAGCATAATTTGTACCCTGTTGGTAAGCGATGAACCGTTATCTGCCCGCCACAGCGTCAAATCAGCTCCGGTCGGAGCAGCCTTGCGAATACCCTCAGAATCAGCTGTGATAGCTGCATTTCAGCAAGCCGGTTTCCACGGCATTACGTTTCACTGGTCGCCAACGGCAGCAAACATTATTGACCGAATTGGCGATGTAGAAGTGCGCATGTGCAGCATCCAGGCCTACAAAGGCAAGCAGGGTCCATGCTGGGAGTTGGGCAGGCTGTAATGTATCGCGGCCCCTGGCTTGAGGTGCAAGACGATGATGGACATGTGTACCGACGCGGTGAGCGGGTCGCAGTCTGTGCAAAAACTTTTGATCTGATGATGCGGGCGCCTTATCAGGGCGCATTTATGGGGTTGCGCAGTGTTAATGAGCCACCGCTGGCACGAGCCGTAACCTTTGATTGCAACACGTCAACACTTCGTGATCCGAAGGTGACCAAGGGACTGGCGCCCTTTGATGGTGGGCAGGCAGAAGCCTCTTGTTCCGCGGAAAACGGATGTTGCTAAATGTACCAGTCTTTCAACAGATGGCTCTACAATGGGGGCTGGAGAAATTTATTGAGGGATACTGAACATCATGGAAGGTGATAAGAAGAGTTACAACTGGGAAGCGTTTCGAGAAAGCATGAGAGCGCCATTCTTTCTGGAACTGGACGTTGACTGCACCGCCATTGGTATTACAGATGTAAATGGCCCTACCGTGCACTTTAAAGAAATTCTCTTTCTTGAAGGCGAAATTCACGAAGAGCCCGAAACTCTGCAGAGCCACTGCGCGTCACTTGTTGCGCTGTGGACGGCGATGCGAACGCCATCGCTGGTGGATTTGGGCCAATGCACGTGTATTGGTCGGCGACTGTTGAGTCAGGAGCCGGTACTTGGCCGGCGTTTCGCCGTACATGCCAATCAGCTTGGTGATAACAGTCTGCTTTTTGTCGTCATTAGTTCAACCAAGCGCTGGAACAACGTCGAAACTGTCAAGCGCATAGTGGCCGAGTTGGTTGAGCAAGCGAGGGAAATATACGACGTTGATGACATTCCGCCTTGTGCTTCTTCAGAGCCAGATGATGCAGGGCTGGACTGGTATCAATTTACGGCCAGGGAAGTGCAAATCCTCAAACTCGTTGCCAGCGGTATCAGTAACAAACAGATTGCACGAGAGCTGGGCTCAAGTCCGAATACAGTTCGAAACCAGATTCATGCCCTATTCCGCAAGACCGAAGTGACAAGTCGAACGGCGCTGGCAATGAGAGTAGCGGCCATCAAATAGAGCGAATCATGGCCTGCGCAGGGTCACAGTCGAAAACTGCCGGACAGGCGCAGCGCCACCCGATGCTCCTCAGTGCAGCTTTAAACGCGGCTGCATTGCCCGGCTGACTTTGTCCATCAACCAGATAACGCCGGTGCGCAGAAAACCGTGCAGTGCCACCTGGTGCATACGGTACAGAGACGCGTAAAACAATCGCGCTACCTTACCTTCAATGTACATGCTGCGCCCCGACAAATTACCCATCAGGTTACCGACGGTGGTGTAGCGGCTAAAGTTGATCAGCGAGCCGTGGTCGTTGTATACAAATGGCACGGCTGCTTTGCCTTGCAGGCGGTTGCACAGAGTTTTGAACAGCGCGTCGGCTTGCTGGTGTGCAGCCTGGGCGCGAGCGGGTACCGGGCGCTCCGAGCCTGGTTGAGGGCAGGCGGCGCAATCGCCAAGAGCAAAAATATCTGTGTCATGGGTGGTTTGCAGGGTTTGCAGTACCACCAATTGATTATTACGATTCACTTCGATACCTTCCAGATTACTCAGAAACACCGGTGCCTTGATGCCAGCAGCCCAGATGGTCATGTCGGATGGCAGCTCGGTGCCGTCTTTCATCACAAGAAGGTCTTCTTTTATTTCGCTGACCGGCTGGCCCGTTAGCACCTTCACATGCAGATGTTCCAGCTCGCGAGTTGCCGCAGAAGACAGTCGTGTGGGCAACGCAGGCAAAATACGGTCGGCCGCTTCAATCACTGAAATAGACACGTCGGACGCACGCAGGTGGTTCATGCCGTACACCGGCAGTTCGCGCGAGGCCAGGCGCAATTCGGCTGCCAACTCCACACCGGTAGCGCCGGCGCCAATAATATTGATGTGCAGGCGGTGTTGGCGGCCTTGCTGAGCTTCGTGGTTTTTGCGCAAAAATGCGTTCAACATCAGGTTATGGAAGCGCCGGGCTTGTATCAGACTGTCTAGAAACAAGCAGTTTTTCTGAGCCCCGGGGGTGCCAAAATCGTTCGCGGTACTGCCTACAGAAATCACCAGCGTGTCGTAGGCAATTTCCCTTTCGGGCACGACTTCTGCGCCGTCTTCGCCCATAAATGGCGCAACCACCAGGGTTTTGGTGGCGCGGTTCAGACCGCTCATGCGGCCGAGCTGAAATTCGTAATGATGTTTGCGAGCGTGGGCGCGGTAATTGATTTCGTTGGCATTGGCGTCTAGGGAGCCAGAGGCAACTTCGTGCAGCAGAGGTTTCCAGACGTGGGTCAGGCCGGCATCCACCAGGGTAATGCGGGCTTTGCCTTTTTTCCCCAATGTGTTGCCAAGGCTGGTGATCAGCTCAAGGCCGCCGGCACCGCCGCCAACGATCACTATGTGGTGGGGACTACTACTATTATTGGTTTTATTTTTCGGAGCAATCATCGCATTGGGCCTTTACAGAAAAGAGAACAAAGCGCTCTTGCTGCTGGCGTATAAAAGCGCTTTGTTGTCGTGACTGAGACCCATGGCAAGTGTGTGATATTAACGCGCCATGCGCATTACTCCAAGCGACTCATTTTTATTCCAGGCGGCTCACTTTGGCCATCAGTTTGCGCCATCCAATCGGCAGCGTGCGCTCAAGAGCGTTCAGCTTCGGATCTTTGGCATTTATGGCTTCAAGTGGCTGCCTACTGGCGTAAAGCACGGTGTTGTTGGTTTTGCTGCGGAACACCAACAACACCGGAAAGTGTTTCCTCAGCTGGCGGAACCAGGCGTCGTTGGGTACGGGTGGCCGATGGTAGTTCAGCGCCAGCCAGCCGTCGTTTGTGAGTACGCGGGCACAGCTGTCCATAAAAACTCGCTGTGACTGGGCAGGGCTCATACGGTCGGCGTTGTACAGGTCGGCCAGGATCATATCGCTGCTGGCGTCGGGCATTTGCTCCAGCGCAACGCGGGCGTCGGCGACGGTAACCTGCATGCGGTCGGTTTGCGGCAGGCTGAAAAATTCCCGCGCCACATCCACCACAATCTGTCGCAGTTCCACCACGTGTACGGTGCATTCGGGGTTCAGATGATGAAAAGCACTCGCCAGCGCGCCTCCACCCAGGCCCAGAACGGTTACCCGGGCCGGCATATAGAAGGCGGCAGGCAGCATCATGGCGCGACTGTATTCGTGCACGGGCAGGTGGGGAGTGCGGCGGTCTATCTTGCTCTGTTCAAAAATGGAGTTAAACGTGAGAACACGATGTTTGCGTTCGTCAATGACCAGCACACTGCCCATGGCATCTCGCACATGATGAATGATTTCTCCGTTATTGAACATAAGGCAGACTATGGTTCCATGCTGTAGTGATGACTAAAAAGTGACCGTTGATAAAAAATGGCTGTTATATGGTTGGCCTTTGTATCACAGATCTGCTGGAATTCTGCCACAATGATGGTGAAAAACGTTGACGATCAATCACTGATGATCAATCACTGGCCAAAATCAGCCAGAGTTAAGGAGAATTTGACGTGAAACTGACAGTGTCAGGAATTGAAGACGGTAAAGCGGTGCCAGAGAAGTTCGCCTTTGGCGTGTTCAATGAAGACGACCACATGAGTTTTGGCGCCAACCGCAGCCCGGAAATGGTCTGGGACCAAGTGCCGGAAGGCACGCGCAGCTTTGCGATTATTATGTTCGATCCAGATGTCCCCAGCATCGCAGACGATGCCAACCAGGAAGGTAAAACCATCTCCAAAGACATTCCACGGGTGGACTTCTTCCACTGGCTGCTGTTAGATATTCCTGCTCGCATGCGCTGCCTGCCGGAAGGCGAAGACAGCGACGGCGTTACTCCGAAGGGCAAAGAGTTCGGCGGCGGCCCGGTAGGCGTGCGCGGTGTGAACAACTTCACCCAGTTTCTGGCAGGCAATCCGGATATGGCCGGCACCTACTTTGGCTACGACGGCCCGTGCCCGCCCTGGAATGACGAACTGCTGCACCACTATCACTATGAAGTGTTTGCGCTAGATGTAGAGTCTTTGGGCCTTAGCGGCGAGTTTGACGGCGAAGCGGTACGCAAGGCCATGAAAGGCCATGTGCTAGACAGCGCTCGGGTGGTTGGCCACTACACGCTGAATCCCGAATTGCCCGAGTGCCAGAAATGATTATGATTAGGTTATTCTAAAAAAGAATAAAAGTCTGTGTATTAATTCTTTTTTGTGACGATCATAATGCCACTTCGTTTGAGCCTATGTTTGAAGTGGTGTTATGGCCCGTTTTCTTGTTTCCTTCCTTATTCTGTTCAGCTCGCTGGCAACAGCTGCTGACCGCGACTTACCTCCGCTGGTAGATGCCGACTGGCTGCAATAGCAGCGCCAGCAGTCTGAACTGGTTATTGTCGATATCCGTTCCGGGATTGATAACGGCGGCGACCGCAGCACGTTTCGCAAAGCTCACATTCCTGGCTTGGTTTATAGCAGCTACACCGACGATGGCTGGCGTGAAAGCCGTGATGGCGTAAACGGTGTTATGCCCCCGGTGTCCAGCCTGGAGCGGCTGATCAGCGGCCTGGGCATCAATAATGGCGATACGGTTGTACTCGTGCCAGCCGGTACCGGCCCCACCGACTTTGGCAGTGCTGCCCGGGTGTACTGGACTTTCAAGGTACTGGGTCACGATGAGGTGACCATTTTGAGCGGCGGCTTCGCCGGCTGGAACGAGGCCGGATTTGAAGTGGCCAGTGGTGAAGGCGCCCAGCGTCCTTTCGGTGCTTTCAAAGGCGAGCTGCAACCAAAGCTGCTGGTACCATTCCTGGTGCGATGAATCTTCCCCATCAGAACTTTCTCAGCCAGCAGGGCAAAGCCTGGTACCTGAACTCCGACACCATTGCCGGCCAACTGCAGAGCACCAATCTGGATCGCGACAAGCGCGCTATTGCCTTCTGTAACACCGCCCACTGGGCCGCCACCGACTGGTTTGTGCTGAGTGAACTGGCCGGATTTGACGAAGTGGCGCTGTATGACGGCTCCATGGCCGAGTGGTCTCAAGACAGCGATCGGCCAATGCAGGCGGAGAAGACGGGTTTAGCGAAACTGCTCGACGTATTTAATTGATTCCGCGTGATGTTTTAGACAGCAAGAGAGAATGGCATGAGTGAAGTTGCTCGCTGGGTCAGTCGCATTGAACGCAAAGCCCACGGCCAGGTGGCCCGCGATGAGCTCTTGTGGAAACAGAAAGATCAAGGTTTTTGGCGCACTCTGGTGACCGGCCGCTGGCTGTTCACCTGGGCCATTCTGATTCTGGCCGCCGGTAATGTTCTTACCCTGGCCATCGGTGGGGCGCCCTGGAGCATCACCTTTGCGTTCAACGTATGGGGCGCTAAAGCACTGCAAGCCATCGGTGTCGACATGGGTCAGTTTGAGTTCTGGCAGTGGGAATACCCCGCCATGGCTTTGAAGGATTCGCTGCTCACCAACATTCCATCGGTGATGAATTTTGGCCTGCTGTTGGGTGCCATGCTGGCCGCAGGGTTGGCTAATCGTTTCAACGAAGCCAGTCGCAACAAGCTGCAAGGTCGCCCGTTTCTGGCGGCCGTGGTGGGCGGCCTGTTGCTGGGCTACGGTGCTCGCTTGGGTTTTGGTTGCAATATCGGTGCGCTTTTCTCAGGTATTGGTTCGGCCAGCCTGCACGCCTGGATCTGGTTCGCCTGCCGAACTGATAACGGGAGCACATGTATGAATCCAGCTTACCGTAAAGGTCGCGTTCTGGCGTTGTTAGGTGCCATTTTGATATTGATTGTGATTGACCACCTGAACAGCCCGACGTTTGCGTTCAACTCGGGCCAGGGCAATGTGCAAACTGCGCTGTCACAAAAAGACGAGTCTGCTTGTGCGCCTTGTCCGTCTACCCGCGACTGACGCCAGTCTGTTCTCGTGGCGGGTCAGTAAGCGTCAAGAATATGCGCCATATTGTAGCCAGCCATATGCTTGGCCAGCTCCGCACCGCCAGTCTCGGCATAGCGGGCAGATTGAATGATCGCTCAGTAACAAGTACCGTGATGACGCAGTTGAAAATTCGAAAAAACCCTTCCCGCCTTCAACGTGGCCGGTAGAATACTCTGATGAACCGTTCACAATGGGCTTTCCGGCTCACTTTTCTGATCATAGTCGCACTCGTGATGGGGGCCATTTGGCTGCTTCTTCGTCAATTGGGTATGCCTGTTAGTCTGGCGCCAGAAGCGTTGGCTGAGTGGCTTAACCAGCAGGGTATGTCCGGGCCGTTGTTGCTGATGCTGTTGATGATCCTCGCGGTGGTTGTCGGACCGATTCCGACACTGCCCATCAGTGCTGCTTCAGGTCTCGTTTACGGCGTGTTCACCGGAACTGCAATCGCAGTGTCGGGTGCCCTCGCCGGGTCTATCATTGCTTTTTATCTGGCGCGGGTACTGGGGCGTGAGGCAGTTCGGCGAAAACTGGGCGGTAACCCGGTATTTTCAGCCACCGGTTCTCAGCGTTTTCTGTTCATGGCGGTGACGCTAACGCGCCTGATTCCGCTGTTTTCGTTTGCGCTGATCAGTTATGCAGCCGGTGTGACGGCAATCTCGTTTTGGCGTTATGCGCTCGCGACCACTCTTGGCATGCTGCCCATGACCTTCGTTTTTGCCGGACTGGGTCACAGCTTTGAGCTGAGCCCTTTGCTGACCGTGGTGGCCGCTGTTGTTATTCTGGTCGTCATGAGCACCTTGCCGCTGTATCTCAGCCGGCGCCCCCACTCCCGACTGTCTCGTTTTTTGCGTCTGGATACGAAGGCCTGAGGTTTTGAGCATCGCGTGTGTAACAGAGCGCCGTTGTCTTTATCTGTGGCCATTATTTTTCGGGGTTTGTGTAATTTTTAGTAAAGTCATGTGTCCTGAAGGTTCAAATTGTTGAATTTTCTGACCGAGCAAGGATCAACGACCGTGGAATCCATCTATTATGTCCTCTGTTGGCATTGTCACCGACGTTGCAAACACGGCTACGAAACCCGCTTCCACCCCCAGCGGCGTTCGAGCCAACATAGCGTGGTGGCAGTATCATGACCCGGAATCTGAACCACTGGCAAAGCGGACTGTTCCACGCCCTCGGCGTATCCGAAGCGGGCCTTGAAAAGCGCCTTGCGGACACCGTCTGGCGCGGACAATCCCTGCGCTTCCTCCCGGACACCGGGTTGGCCCACGCCCATGTGCGTCTTGGCGACAGCGGCCAGTTACTGCGTATTCCCAAGCAAAGCCAGGTGGGCCTGGACCCGGAACCGCATCTGGCCCACGAAGCAATCTGTTTTCAGGCGGCGGCGCCCTCTTTAGTGACCCCAGCATTGCATCAGGTGTTACCGGTCAGCCCGGCGCTGCCTCGGGGTGCTCTGGTGCTGGATTATGTGGATGGCGTTCCATTGGCGTTGCCTGAGCATGTGGCGTCTCTGAGCCTGTCATTGGCGAGGATACATCGTGTTGATGTGCCGCAAGCGAGTCACCGGCGCCTGAGCCTTCCTGAAGATCCGTTGGTCAGCATGATTCGGGAAATCCGGACTCAGGCGGAGTTCCTGGCGCGTGCCGGTGTGTCCGCTTGCGTTCAAAACAGGGTGGGGGAACAGCTTGAGATTGCTACCAGACTGGCCGGCCTGGATGAGCGACCGCCAGAAAGCCTGATCACCTTTGATGCCCACCCCGGCAACTTTCTGGTCGACAAAAAAGGCGCCGCCTGGATGGTGGACCTTGAAAAGTGTCGCATCAGCTACCCGGGCTTCGACTTGGCCCATAGCACTCTGTACACCTCGACCACCTGGGACATGAACTCTTACGCCGTTCTGGGGGTTCACGATATCGCCCACGCGTATCAGTCGTGGGAGCAGGCTTTTGGTGCCAGAGGCGCCGATCATCGGCCCTGGCATGTGCCGCTTCGCCGGCTCATGTGGTTGTGGTCAACGACCTGGTGCGCAAAGTGGCTGGCATTGTCCCGGGATACATCCGGGCCGGACAGGGGCCAGAACTGGTCTGAATCCAATAATGAAGATGCCCTCAATGCTCATGTGCGGGATCGGGCGAACCATTACCTGGAACCGGCGGTCATTGACGCCATCGTATCGGAATTCGATGATCTGAAACGGCTGCTGGCTTAGCCGGTGAGCTGAACAGTTTTTAACCAACTAATAACGACAACGACAAACAGAGGTTCTGATGAAGTCTACTTTACTGGCGTTATCCGTGAGTCTGGCGCTGCCGCTGGGCAGCCATGCCGCAGTATCCGATGAATGGCCGGCCATTGTTGAGCAGGCGCGCGGACAAACGGTCTATTTCAACGCGTGGGGCGGAGAATCGAACACCAATAACACCATCCGCTGGGCCGCGGGGCAGGGCGAGGAACGTTACGGCATCGACCTTGTCCACGTGAAGCTGGGCGATACCGCCGAAGCCGTGTCACGGGTTGTTGCAGAGAAACAGGGGGGCAACACCTCCGAAGGCGCTGTTGACCTGATCTGGGTCAACGGCGAGAACTTCGCAACGCTTAAAGAGGCAGGCCTGCTGTTTGGCCCTTGGGTCGGGCAACTGCCGAACTTCAGCCTGACAGACCCCGAAAACAACCCCGCAGTAACGACCGACTTTACTGTGCCGGTGGAGGGTATGGAGGCGCCCTGGGGTAAGGCACAGGTGGTGTTCTATTACGACACGTCGCTGACTGAAAACCCTCCGGGCTCAATGCCTGAACTGCTTGAATGGGCGCAGGAAAATCCTGGGGAGTTTTCTTATCCCAAGCCGCCCCAGTTTCTGGGCACCACGTTCCTGAAACAGGCTTTGATCGAGCTGGCAGACGATGGGGACGCGTTGTACAGACCGGTTGCCGAAGCAGATTTCGAGGTGGTTACAGCGCCACTGTGGAATTTCCTGGATCAGCTCCACCCAAACCTTTGGCGATCCGCCCGTAATTTCCCCGACAATGGCCCGTCCCTGCGTCGCCTGATGGGCGCTGGTGAGCTCAGTCTGGCCTTCTCCTTCTGGCCCGCCGAGGTGCCAGCCGCCATCGCCAACAACGAGCTGCCGCCAACGGTGGAGAGCTATGTGCTGGACGGGGGTACCATCGGTAACGTCAGCTTCCTGGCCATACCCTTTAACGCCCAGCATAAGTCAGCCGCCATGGTGGTGGCGAATTTCCTGCTGTCCCCGGAGGCCCAAGCCTACGCGCAGCATCCGGACAACTGGGGCTTCCTGACTGTGCTGTCCATGGATCAACTGGACGCCGAACAGAAAGCCCTGTTCGAAGCATTACCGTCGCCTAAGGGCGGAGTGACACCTGCAGAGCTACAGCAGGTCTTGGAGGAACCTCATGCCAGCTGGGTTGAGGCCCTGGAAACCGCCTGGCTTGAGCGATACAGCGGCAACTGATCCCATTTAATGATGACCTGAGCTTGCCAATGCTGCGCCTTGCCCCCTGGATCATTGTTTTCATTCTGGTCGTGCCGGTGGTGGGAGGCACCTTGCTTACCGTGCCACCGGCGTTTGGCTACTTGCCTGTACTTGGGGGCGATGACTGGTCGCTTCGTCCGTGGCTTGAGCTGGCGGCAACGCCCGGCATTCTGCGGTCGATTGCCGTGAGTTTCGGTAGTGGCCTGTTGGCAACCGGCCTGGCGCTGATCATCGTATTCCTGTTTCTTTCGACCATTGCCAATACCCGGTTTGATCGTTGGATTCAGCGGCTGGTGTCACCGCTGTTGTCGGTTCCCCATGCCGCTGCGGCGTTCGGGTTTGCCTTTCTGGTCGCGCCGTCTGGCCTGATGCTGCGGTGGCTGTCCCCGTCATTGACCGGGTTTGAGCGACCACCGGACTGGCTGTTGCTGAACGATCCTTTTGGCATGTCGCTGATCAGCGGCCTGGTGGTCAAGGAAATTCCATTCCTGCTGCTGGTCAGCCTGGCCGGACTGCCCCAGCTCAATGCAGCTCAGCGCGTCATGCTGGCACGTTCCCTGGGTTACCTGCCCCGGGTTGCCTGGTTTAAAGCGGTGGCCCCGGCACTGTACCCGCTGATTCGCCTGCCGGTGTATGCGGTGCTGGCGTTTGCCACGTCCACGGTGGATGTGGCGATGATTCTGGGGCCTAATCTGCCTTCCACCCTGAGTGTTCAGGTGGTGCAGTGGTTCAATGACCCGGATCTTACCCGCCGCTTCCTGGCCTCGGCGGGAGCTTTGCTTCAGCTTCTGGTGACCGCATCGGCGTTGTCAGCCTGGTGGGGGCTGGAGAAACTGATTGGCACGGGTTTCAATGCCTGGGTCGCCGGCGGGAACCGGCAACGATCTGACGGCACGTTATGGCTGGTCGGCCGGGGACTCATGTTGATTGCAACGCTGTTGCCGGTGCTGGGGCTGTTCGCCCTCGCGCTCAATTCCGTCGCCGGCTTCTGGCGTTTTCCCGACGCATGGCCAGGGTCTGTTACCCTGAGCCACTGGCTGCAGGCACTGCCGGATTTGGCCCGGCCGTTCTGGATGACCATGGTCATCGCGACGGCGGCATCCGCGCTGGCTGTGGCCATGGTGCTCGCTGCGCTGGAGCATGAGCAGCGCCGGAACCGACCGGCTACCCGCGCGCTCTGGCTGCTCTATCTACCATTGCTGGTGCCGCAGGTGGGCTTTTTGTCTGGCATTACCGTGCTAAGCCAGATGGCGGGGCAGGCTCCGGCGCTTTGGGTAGTGGTCTGGGCCCATCTGCTCTTCGTGTTGCCTTACGTCTATCTGACGCTGGTGGAACCCTACCGTCGCTTTGATTTCCGGTGGGTCATTCTGGGCCGATCATTGGGACTCTCGGTCAATCAGGCTTTCTGGCGCATTCGATTGCCGATGATGCTGAGGCCGGTGCTAACCGCGATGGCTCTGGGCGTGGCGATCAGCGTCAGTCAGTACCTGCCTACCCAGATGCTGGGGGGTGGGCGCATCGTCACGGTGACGACGGAGGCGGTGGCACTGTCATCGGGCGGGGACCGCCGCCTTATCGGGGTCTGGGCCATGGTGCAGGCAATTACACCTTTCATCGGCTTTGTGCTGGCATTACTGATTCCGAGGTTATTATGGAAAGAACGTCGGGGCATGCAGGCCCTTTAGCTGAGGCTGGCTGCTTACAACTTCAGGGCGTTGCCCTGGAGCTCCATGGGAATCGTCTGCTTCATCTGAACGAAACCATCAGTCCTGGCGGAGTGCTGACCGTCATGGGCCCTTCCGGCTCTGGCAAATCGACGCTGCTGGCCTGGATTGCCGGTTTCATGTCGCCCAGCTTTCACGCGACCGGCCGAGCCATTCTGGACGGTGAGGATATTACCGGCCGACCGGCAGAACAGACCGGGGTCGGCTTACTGTTTCAGGACCCGTTGCTGTTTCCGCACTTATCAGTAGCCGGAAACGTAAGATTTGGCGCTCGCGGTGGAAAAGACGACGTCGCCGAGCGGGTAGAAAAAGCGCTTGCCAGTGTTGGCCTGGCGGGGTTCGGACACCGCGACCCCGAGACGCTTTCAGGTGGACAGAGGGCAAGGGTCGCGCTGGTTCGGCTGATCCTTTCCCGGCCCCGGGCTATCCTGCTGGATGAGCCCTTTTCCAAGCTGGATACGCCCTTGCGGCGGGAATTGCGCGCTGTCGTTTTTGAGCACCTGCGGCAACAGAATGTGCCCGCGGTGCTGGTAACACATGATCAGGACGATGCCGACGCAGCTGGCGGTATTATTGTCACGATCGACTGATTGGTTTGGCCCTTGCCCGGCAGTTGGGGCCGGAAAGAATTCATGTGGCCAATGCAATGCAGGCCATCGCGCAGCGGCGTGCCCACCGAGTTTGTCAGTTCCACCGGCGCGGCGCCGGTGCCGCCTTCACCGCCGTCCACGGTAATGACTGTCTTACAAAACCATCCCAGTGCGGGCAGACATTGAAAATAGACAATATCGACATTGATTCGGCAATCGCCTCCGTCAAGAACCTTCTTGAGAAAGAGCGTGACCTGTCGCCATCGCTCATGGCGGCTCATCGCCGTTTCCTGTAGAGGCCGCATCGCAGCGTGATATCGGCAGCCGCTTTGGCACACCTCGCGGCTTCTGCGCTCCTTTCGCGTTAGGAGAGTTATTCAGTTCCGGCAAATCGAAGGGCTGAAAAGGTTAGACATGAGGTCCAGGCTAAAGCCGATAATAGTCCAGAATGCCAGCCATATCCTCGCCCAGCTCGACCACTTTGGGAGCGCAGGTATCTCTCTGTGCGAAGGAGCGCAAACCAATGATTTGCGCCTGGAGGAGGCGGGCAAGACGTTTGCAGTCCACGTCCGGTTTTAGTTCGCGATTACTTTTGGCCTGCTCCAGCACTTCTCCGAGGCGGTGTTCGATGGCATCAAGTACCCGATTAACTTCCTGGTTGATCGGCAGATGGGTGTTGCTGGTTTCCAGCAGGGTCTTTACCACCATGCAAGCGCGCGATGGCATTGGACCGCCCGGCGTACAGGCCAGAGAAATGTTTCTCAGGTAATCCTGAAGGCCCTCGATAATGGAGGTGTATTTTGCAAGGTGACTGGAAAGATGGTCGCCGGACTCTTTGACATAGCAGGCCAACGCTTCGAGAAACAGACCGTCTTTGCTGCCAAACGCCGCATAGATGCTCCCCGGGCGCATATCAAGAGCATGCTCGACCTGTTTGATAGAGGAATTGTGGTACCCCTTCTGCCAGAACAGAACGACGGCTTTATCGAGTGCGGATTGTCTGTCGTAGCGTGCGATTCTTGCCATGGTGTTCAACTTCTCGATGTGGCTGTGCAGTCTCGGCCAAAGGCTGCTGCACAAGTCATTAAAAGGCGTTCAGCGGAATCAATTATATATTGATTGATCGCTCAACAACAGGTACGGTGACCAAGTAATTGAACAATCGCTCATTAATCTGGAGGTGAACATGACAGATTTTAAAAAGCATGATATGGACAGTGCGCCGGAAGGGTCCAAGCCTTTTCTGGAAAACTCACAGAAGAACATGGGCATGATCCCGGGGCTTCATGCGGTAATGGCGGAGTCACCTCAGGTGCTTGAGGCGTATCAGAAACTGCACCAGCTGGTTCTGGACAGCAGCTTCGACAACGACGAGAAAACCGTGGTCTGGCAAACCATCAACGTCGAAAATGCCTGCCATTACTGCGTGCCCGCGCATACCGGCATTGCCAAAATGATGAAAGTGTCTGATGACATTATCGACGCCTTGCGTGATGAAACACCGCTGCCCAGCGACAAACTGGAAGCATTGCGCACCTTCACGCTGGCCGTTATGAACAAACGGGGCAATGTTAGCCAGGATGATCTGGAAGCGTTCTTCAAGGCCGGTTATAAAAACCGCCAGGTGCTGGAAGTCATTATGGTGCTGTCCCAGAAAGTAATGAGTAACTACATCAACCACATCGCCGAAACGCCGGTGGATGAGCCGTTCAAGAAATTTGCCTGGAGCAAAAGCCAGTAATGACCGGGCAGACCGCTTGGCAGACCGCTTGGCAGGTTCCGCACGGTCTGCAATTTTTCGCCGCCCCGTCCCGTCTTCTACGAGACGGGTAGTATACTCGGATGAACCGTTCGAAATGGGTTTTCCAAGTTTCCGCGTTAGTCGTTGTCGCGCTCTTGATGGCGGTGATTTGGCTGGTGCTTCGCCAGCTGGGCGATAACCCGGGGTTCCCAGCGCTTTCTGTTCGTTGCGGTGATGTTGACCCGCTTGAATCCGCTGTTTTCGTTTGCCCTGATCAGTTACGCAGCCGGTGTCACTGCGATCTCGCTCTGGCGTTACGCGCTCGCGACAACCATCGGGATGCTACCCATGACCTTCGTGTTTGCCGGACTGGGCCACAGTTTTGAACTCAATGCGATGCTGACGGTCGTGGCCGCTGCCGTTATTCTGGTGGTCATGAGCACCCTGCCGTTGTATCTCGGCAGACGCTCGCACTCCCGGCTGGCGCGCTGGCTGCATCTGGATGCTTAGGGAGGCTTTGAACCTGCGAGCTAACTTTTCCGAATTCCGTTAGTCATTGATCGTCAAAAACCGCCCATTTAAAAGCCGCTATTTCTCATAATAGCGGCTTTTGTCGCTTATCGGACAAAAAATCCAGAGATTTCCTTATAACAAAACGCAATAGATAGGGGTCTATTCATTCCAGAGGATTAAAACTAGAATGGTTGCTCAAGAATTATCAGCACAGGAGTAGCATCATGGTTCGGATCTTGGTAGTGGTTTTGGCTTTTGCCGTCAGTTCACTGGCAGTGGCTGAAAGCGACAGAACGCCGCCTCTGGTGGATGCCAGCTGGCTGGACGCTAATCTCAATCAGGATAATCTGGTGGTGCTGGACGTTCGTTCCGGCATCGATAACGGTGGTGACCGCAGCAGTTTCCAGAAGGCCCACATTCCAGGATCTGTGTACAGTAGCTACACTGGGGATGGTTGGCGTGAAAGCCGGGGTGGCGTGGCTGGCCTCTTGCCACCGGTTACCAGCCTGGAGCGCCTGATTGGTGGCCTCGGGATCAGTAATGACGATGTCGTTGTTGTTGTCCCGGCCGGTACTGGCGCGACGGATTTTGGCAGCGCCGCCCGGGTATACTGGACCTTCCGGGTGTTGGGCCATAATGACGTGACCATTCTCAATGGCGGTTTTTCTGGCTGGCAGGCTGCCGGCTTCGAGGTGGCCAGCGGTGAGAGTGGTCAGGGTGCGGTGACCAAATTCAAAGGATCACTCCAGCAGAATCTGATTGCTTCACTGGAGGAAGTACAGAACGCCCGGGGCACCCAGGCCCAGCTGGTAGATGCACGCCCTTCGGATTATTTCCGGGGTGAAAATAAGTCGCCAGCGGTCAAGTCACTGGGCACAATTCCCGGCGCACGAAGCATGCCCCATGGAGATTTTTTGGGTGAACGCGGTCAAGTCTGGTATCTCAACCAGACCAGCATCACCGAGCGGGTAAACCAGGCCGAACTGAACCCTGGCACCCGCACCATCGCGTTCTGCAACACTGGCCATTGGGCCGCCACAGACTGGTTTGTATTGAGTGAGTTGGCTGGGTTTGAAGAGGTTGCCCTCTACGATGGCTCCATGGCGGAATGGTCTCTGGACAGCAGTCGTCCGATCCAGGTTGCCAAAAAAGGATTGGGTAAAGTTTTGGACTGGTTTAACTGAGAGGCGACGTAATGACTGATTCCGCAGTTCTGCAGCCTAGTATTCAACAGCCGGTATGGCAGGTTGACCGCTTTATTGTATCAACCGCCCTGGTCGGCCTTGCTCTGTTGGGTGGGCTAATCTGGCTGGAAACGGCGCCGTTCATGGTGGCACTGTTTGTGGTGGGCGCGGTGCTTGGCATGGCGCTCTATCATGGAGCTTTTGGCTTCACTGCCGGCTGGCGCAATCTGGTGGTTAAAAAACGCGGTGCCGGCATGCGGGCCCAGTTACTGCTGTTCGGCGTGACCTCACTGATCATGGTGCCCATGCTGCACAGTGGCCAGGAGGGCATGGTGGGTGCGGTGGCGCCGGTAGGTACCTCTCTGGTTTTGGGCTCTTTCCTGTTTGGTATGGGAATGCAACTGGGTGGTGGTTGTGGCTCCGGCACCCTGTTCACCGTTGGTGCCGGTAATATACGGATGGTGGTGACGCTGGTGTTCTTTATCGCCGGTACCGTTGTTGGTTCCATTCATCTGCCCTGGTGGCTGGATCAGCCGGGGTTCGATCCGGTGCCACTGGTCAACACCTTCGGCGTCAGCGGGGCCATCCTCGTTCAGTTTGCCGCGCTCGGGCTCCTTGCCTGGTGGGTCAATCGCATTGAGCGCAAGGCCCATGGCTCGATTGAACGGGATGAACTGCTGTGGAAAAGCCAACACCACGGCGTGCTGAGAACGTTGCTCAGTGGCCGCTGGCCATTTACCTGGGCTATCCTGATTCTGGCCGCCGGCAACGCGTTGACCCTGGCCATCGGTGGCGCACCTTGGAGCATTACCTTCGCGTTTAACGTCTGGGGCGCCAAGACGCTGGAGGTGGTGGGTGTGAATATGTCCCAGTTCGAGTTCTGGCAATGGGACTACCCGGCTATGGCTCTGAAGGATTCAGTGCTCACCAACATTCCATCGGTAATGAACTTCGGATTGCTGCTCGGTGCCATGCTCGCGGCGGGCCTGGCTAACCGCTTCAATGAAGCCAGTCGCAACAGGCCTAACGGCCGTCAGTTTTTGGCCTCAGTGGTGGGCGGATTGCTGCTCGGCTATGGCGCCAGGCTGGGCTTTGGTTGCAACATCGGGGCGCTGTTTTCTGGCATTGCCTCGGCCAGCCTGCACGCTTGGGTATGGTTCGCCAGTGCCTTCGTCGGGTCGCTGATTGGTATCCGGCTACGGCCCTGGTTCCGGTTGCCAAACTGATGCGGGAGGAAACGATGGAACGAGCCTACAATCGAACCCGTATCCTGTTGATTCTCGGAATTATTTTGGCGCTGATTTTGGTGGATCATCTGAACAGTCCAACCTATGCATTTAATTCCGGGCAGGGTAACGTAGAGACGGCGTTAAGCCAGAGGGACGAAACGGCTTGCGCGCCTTGTGGAGCACCCTGTCCCTCAACACGAGACTGACCAGTTCCTGACAAACTAGACGGTGTGACCGGCGTGGCGGACGATTTCTTCGTGAAACCTGCAGCTGTGGCTGATGCCTAGAACTCGCGATGCGGTCTGTCGGGGTTGAAAATGAGCGAATAGCCAACATATCAGAGTCAGGAGAGACAATATTCACTCACACCATCAAGGTGCAATATGACTCAGCAAACGAAAGTCGGGCAGTTATTCCCAAGCGGTCTTGTGAAGATACTGGATGATCAGGCCATCGAGCCTGGACGCCCGAATGATGGCCGGTGGCAACTGGTTGTGGTCTATCGTGGTTTGCATTGTCCTATCTGTAAGGCCTACCTGAGCCAGATAGAAACCACTAAGAACGAGTTTGACAAGATCAATGTGGATATCATTGCCATTTCCACGGATCCGGAGGAAAAGGCCAGGCAGTTCCGCGACGATAATGACCTGAGCTTCGCCGTAGGTTACGGGCTGGCGATCCGTGATGCCCGTGCCCTGGGTTTGTTCATTTCGGATCCTTTGAGCAGTGCCGAGACTGATCAACCCTTTGCCGAGCCTGGCACTTATCTGGTTCGCCCGGACGGCACGCTCCAGATTATGGATGTCGCCAATGCCCCCTTTTCAAGGCCGGATCTGCAGATGCTGACATCCGGCATAGCATTCATTCAGAAGCAGGACTATCCGCCCCGGGGCCTTGCGTAGATTCGTAATTCCGGGATCAGGAAGTGGTTCTAATGCAGGCCAGCGCGACTGATCCTGAAACAGTTGACGCGCCTAAGCCGGGGCACCCATGACCGTTTACGCCGAGTCCATGGGAATCTCGCGGATGACGCTTTGATCATAAGGCCGCAACACTTCCATGCTGTTGGTTGTGTTCACAGTTGGCAGGTTTTCTCCTTAAGCATGACGTTGAGGATTTCGTGATTGAGTGAGTAATCCACGGGCAGTTCAATGACGTGAACCCCGGTAGACATCAAGCAGGTGTCCAGAGTTTGTTGAAAGTGCTCATCGTTTTGTATCCGGTAGCCGTGGGCGCCGTAACTTTGGGCGTAAGTAACAAAATCCGGGTTGGCGTAATCCAAGCCAAAATTGTCAAAACCCATGGCATGCTGTTTCCATTTAATCATGCCGTAGGCATTGTCGTTGACGATGATCACCACGAGATTGAGTTTCAGGCGGACAGCGGTTTCCAGCTCCTGCGAATTCATCATGAAACCGCCATCACCACAAACAGCCACGACTTGAGTATTGGGGTACAACATTTTAGCCATCATGGCGCTGGACAAGCCCGCGCCCATCGTAGCCAGTGCATTATCCAGCAGCATGGTGTTGGGGGAATAACATTTGTAGTTGCGGGCAAACCATATTTTGTAAACGCCGTTATCCAGGCTAAGCACTGCATCTTCCGCCAGGGTTTCTCGCAGCACATGTACTAAACGTTGCGGCAGCATCGGGAACCGGGTATCGAAAAAATACTTCGAAAGATGCTGGTCTACTTCTGTTTTGATGGTTTTGAAAAAGGACAAGTCCCAATGTTGTTTGTTTTTAATAAGCCTCGCCAGTTGTTGCACGGAAAAGGCGATATCCCCCACCACGTTGAGCTGGGGAAAGTACACCGCGTCCACCTCGGCGGGTGAGAAATTCACATGAAGTACTTGCTGGCCGTCATGCTCCATAAAGAACGGTGGCTTTTCCACCACATCGTGGCCCACATTGATAATCAGATCCGCCCGGTCAATGGCGCAATGCAGAAAATCGTGGTCGGACAAGGCGGCTGATCCCAGATACAGTGGGTGGCGTTCGTCGACAACACCCTTGCCCATTTGGGTCGTGAAAAACGGCATGCCGGTGGCCTCGACGAAAGCCGTCAATGCCTCGCTGACGCGTTTGCGGTTAGCACCCGCACCGATCAGCAGCAGCGGGCTTTTTGCCGCCTCGATCATGCTGGTTGCTTCGCGCAGTACGTCTTGCGTGGCGTGGGGGCGGCGATGACCAATGGGCGGAAAAACCGTCTCCGCACATTCCTCGTCGGCGATGTCCTCCGGTAATTCCAGATGCACGGCCCCCGGCCTTTCTTCGATGGCCAAGCGAAACGACTCGCGCACCAGTGAGGCGATAGTGTTGCCATTGACAATCTGCTTGGTGAATTTGGTGACCGAGCGCATCAAATCCACCACATCGAGGATTTGAAAGCGACCTTGCTTGCTTGTTTTGATTGGTTTTTGCCCAGTAATCATGAGCATCGGCATGGCGCCCAGCTGGGCGAAAGCCGCCGGCGTGATCAGATTGGTTGCGCCAGGCCCAAGGGTTGCCAGGCAGACGCCGGGCTGACCGGTTAAACGGCCATAGGTGGCGGCCATGAAACCCGCGCCTTGTTCATTGCGGGTGATAATCAAGCGGATGCTCGAGTTCTTTAATGAATTCAGTAAATCGAGATTTTCTTCGCCGGGAACGCCAAAAATGTACTGGACTCCCTCATTTTCCAATGCTTTTACAAATAAGTCGGATGCTTTCATCATTTTGCTCGTCCTTGTATGAAAATTTAAAGGAGGCGGACTCAGGATTCAGGTGTAGCACATTAGATAAGGCATCGCCATGAAAGCCTAGACGCAATTTAACCACCGAGAAGCGGACTGCCATTCTGCGTCAGAGCCATGGTAAGCGACAGCGATACCGAGCTGCCGCCGCACAAGTGGATAGCTGTTTAAATGCGCCAAGTGTGTTGGGCGCACGTTCAATAATGACTATGTAGAAGTGCGTTACGTATTTACGAGTCAATAGGCCCGAAGGATTGACACGTTCCGCGGTCAAGATTTATGGTTATTAATACCTTCCAACCGATAATAAATAATAGAAGGAGAAAGACCGCATAAATACCTATATCGCCGGCGTCGCCGCCGGAGTTATCGCCACTGTCGTCCTTTCGGCGCTGATGATGCTTAAAGGAATGATGGGCATGATGCCGGATCTCGACGTGATCGGCATGCTGTCGGGCATGATGGTGCCGGTAGCCACGCTGATACTGCATGTGATCTTCGGCGCCGTTTTCGGCGTCACCTACGCCGCCCTGCGCCCCGGCACAACGAAAGCCTGAGCGCGAGCCACGGGATGGATTTTTCCGGCCTGAAGGCGCTTTTGCTGAATTGCACGCTCAAGCCCACGGGTCGACTTTCGAACATTGATGCGCTTATGCAGGTGCCCAAGGAAATCATGCAGTGCGTAACCCAAAAGAAAGGAGCTACCCGATGACTGATAACCGCCATACCCACCGTTTCCTCATGGTCGAAGGCCACCGGATCGCATATCTGGACGAAGGTGATGGTCCTCCTCTGGTTCTGCTGCACGGCATTCCGACCTCCAGCCTGCTTTGGCGCAATGTGATCCCCACGCTGGCGCAAACCCGGCGGGTCATCGCACTGGATATGTTGAACTATGGTCGGTCGGACAAGCCGGAGCGCGTTGATGTCTCGATCGCGGCGCAGGCGCGCATTCTGATTGGGTTCATGGATGCGCTCGGTCTCGGCCGCGTCGATCTGGCAGCGCATGACATCGGAGGCGGCGTCGCGCAAATCGTTGCGGTACGTCATCCAGAGCGTTTGAACAGCCTCATTCTGGCCAGCGCAATCTGTTTCGACAGCTGGCCCATTCCCGAATTCGAGCCACTGCAAGACCCCGATGCCGAGGCGGGCATGAGCGTCGAGGAGTTTGACAAGATGCTGCGCAATTTCTTGCCTCAGGGTGTGGTCTCTGCTGACGGGCTCAGCGATGAGGCAATTGCGATTATGCTGAGCCCTTGGGCAGGAGAGGCTGGTAAGGCAGCTCTTTTCCGCAACTTCCGCCGGCTTAACCCCGAATACACCATGGCGATTGCGCGGGAACTGGACACGATCAATATGCCGACGCTGGTGCTGTGGGGCGACATGGATCCGTTTCAGAAACCCGAATATGCCCAGCGCCTGGCCGACGCCATTCCGAATGCAAAGCTCGAATGGATCGCGGATGCAGCGCATTGGATCATGGAGGAAAACCCCCGCGAGGTGGCTACCTGTATCGTGCGGTTTTTGGACGACCAGGCGAGCGCCGCGCGTGGATGAGGGCAAGAAACTCGAACTCACGCGTGCGTAAGGGCACATGTTGGAAGTGGCGCTCATTGCGTCGTCGGTTGATAGTACGTCGCTAGGAGGTGTCCGAGATAGTTAAAAAAGGAGCGTTTGATGAACAAAGTGTGTGTGATCATTGGGGTAGGTCCCGGTAACGGTGAAGCGTTGGCCAGCCGTTTCAGCGAAGGGGGCTTCCAGGTGGCGATGCTGGCGCGCAGTCGGGACTATCTTGAATCTCTGGTGCAACAAATTCCGAATACCCATGCCTACGAGTACGATGCCACAGAGATGGGTAGCGTGGATTCAACGTTCCAAGCGATTGAGCAGAAACTCGGACCGGTATCGGTGCTGCTCTACAATGCCGGGGGTGGTGTTTTCAAGAATGTGGAGGAGGCCAGCCTAGAGGACTTCGAGGCCAACTGGCGCATCAACGTCCAGGGCCTTGTAGCGGCGACCAAGGCGGTTTTGCCGCAGCTGCGCCAGCATGATACTGCCAGTATCGTGGTAACCAGTGCGTCTGCGGCAACCCGGGGCAGAGCGAATTCCGCGCCTTTCGCTTCGGCCAAGGCGGCCCAGCGCAGCCTGGCGCAATCCCTTGCCCGGCAGTTGGGGCCGGAAAGAATTCATGTGGCCAATGTGTTGATTGACGGCGTGATGGATTTGCCACGTACCCGTGAGTGGCTGCATGACAAACCGGATGATTTTTTCGTCAAGCCCTCCGCCGTGGCGGATGCTATTTGGACGCTGTGTCATCAGGATGCTTCGGCCTGGACCTTCGAACTGGATATCCGGCCCTTCGGGGAAAGCTGGTAACGGCGTCCAAATTGCAGTCTAAGGCCCCAGGCGGTCTTGTGAAGATACTGGCTGCTCAAGCCGTCAGTGCCAGTGGTCGGTCGTTGCCTGGTGCCAGTCACTGGCCCAGGCACTCGGTGCAGAGTTGGTGTGTAAGAGGCACCCCTCATCAATGCAGGGATAAAGCTCGGCATAGTTCTTGACGCTGCCTTGATTGACCCGCCGATTAATATCTGAGGGCTCCAGATCTTTCAGTTGATCCTTGCCCATGATGCTGATCAGTTCCGCCAGGGCTTCCATGGATGTGTGGTGGTAGTTCGCAACCCGCACGCCTTTGTCGGTGACATCCAGTTGTTTGTAGCGGGCGGGATTCTGGGTGGTGATACCGGTAGGACATTTGTCAGTATTACATCTGCGGGACTGGATGCAGCCCAGTGCCAGCATCATGCCGCGGGCTGAATTCACGGTGTCTGCCCCCATGGCCATCATCCGCAGCATATGAAACGCGGAAAAGGCCTTGCCGGAGGCGATAATCCTTATCTTGTCACGTACGCCGATACCTCGTAGGGCATTGTGCACAAAATGCAGGCCATCGCGCAGCGGCATGCCCACCGAGTTTGTCAGTTCAACCGGCCCGGCGCCAGTGCCGCCTTCACCGCCGTCCACGGTAATAAAATCGGGCCGCAGGCCGGTTTCCAGCATGGCTTTACAGATACCCAGAAACTCCCGCCGGTTACCGGGACACAGCTTGAATCCCACCGGCTTGCCACCCGAGAGTTTGCGGAGCTGGGCGACGAATTGCAATAATTCCACGGGACTGGAGAAAGCCGAGTGCCCGGGTGGTGACAATACATCCTCCCCCATGGGCACCATGCGGATACGGGCAATTTCTTCGGTAAGCTTGGCGGCTGGCAGCAGACCGCCATGCCCGGGCTTGGCACCCTGGGACAGTTTGATCTCGATCATCTTGACCACATCCTGTGTCGCCTGCTTTGTAAACAGGTCCGGATCGAATACCCCGTCTGGCGTGCGGCAACCAAAATAGCCGGTTCCAATCTGCCAGATCAGGTCACCACCGTACTCAAGGTGCCACTCGCTGATCCCGCCCTCGCCGGTGTTGTGGGCAAAATTTCCGAGTTTCGCACCCCGGTTGAGTGCCATTACGGCATTGCGGCTCAGGGCACCATAACTCATGGCGGAGATGTTCAACGAGGACGCCTCATAGGGCCTGGTGCATTCTGGCCCACCAAAAGTAACCCGCAGATCGACCGGGAGGCACGCCTTGGGTGCCACGGAATGGTTTATCCATTCGTAACCGTCGCGATAAACATCGAAGATGGTGCCGAAGGCGCGAGTATCGTTAGCTTTTTTGGCGCGCTGATAAACCAGGCTGCGAAATTCCCGATTGATCGGTGCACCATCTAGATCGGATTCCACGAAGTACTGCTGCATCTCCTGCCGAACTGACTCGAACAGGTAACGGAAGTGGCCAACAATCGGATAGATCTTGAGTAGAGTGTGTTTGTTCTGGATAAGGTCATGTATACCCAGAACAATCAACGGCCCGATGATCACCCAGGCCCAGTTCACCCCCGGCCATACAGTACCGGCGAGGAGCAATACAGCGCTTAGCACCAGACCTGAAAGAATAAAAATGTGGCGGAAAACCATAAAGCAAACCCTGTTTTCTAATGATGAAGTTTTGTTGTTGATCAGTAATAAACGACACGCTGTGAGTCTGATTGTTACAATGAATGCTCCCCACCGTTGCCATGCTCGCCTTTCCGATCGCCAAGAGAGAAGGCAAAGTTATTGTAACGGATCCGGTAAAAGCGGGCGTGTTGATGGAGTGCGTCGCAGAGACGCACGGAAGCCTCGGCCTACTCCAGGTTCGGTTGCTATGTTATGCCCAGCATAAAGGCCCCGGATGGCCCGATTTTTAAAGCGAGGATGAACAGCCTCAGAACTTGATGTTCAGAAGATTGCTCTGTGCTCTTTTAATCAACTCGCGCTCGGTCATTGCGTTTACCCTGCAGCGAATGAATGATCGGACATCGCTGCGGGTCTTCACTGTACCGGCAACTTTCCACTAGGCTATCCAGAGTGGATTCCATCTGTCGCAAGGCGGCGATCTTGCGTCGCAAATCATCCAGTTTGCGCTCAGCCAGGGCTCGAGCTTCATCACAATAGGCGCCGTCTTCCAGCTTAAGCAACTCTCCGATTTCATCCAGACTGAACCCCAACCATTGGGCGGTTCGAATGAAGTGAAGGCGTGCCAATGCCTGCTCGTCGTAATGACGAATGCTGCCATAGGGTTTTCAGGTTCTGCTACCAGCCCCCTGCGCTGGTAATAGCGGATGGTTTCCACCCCCATACCAGAGGCCTTGGCCAGTACACCGATAGTCATTGAGCATTGTTTTTTAGACATAGGGCTTGATTCCGTAGCTGACTACGGGAGTAACCTTACGGCAGTCAATCATGTCATGAAAGGAACCATTGTAATGTCAGAATCCAAAGCAGGTCGCGGTTCGCTGATTGCTGGGGGCATTGCAGCTGTCGTGGCGTCCGCCTGCTGTCTTGGCCCCTTGGTGTTAATCGCGTTGGGTATTTCCGGCGCCTGGATCGGCAACCTGGCCGCCCTGGAACCCTTCCGACCATGGTTCATTGGGCCTGCCCAATCACCGTCAAAGTTTCTCTCAACCGGGTCGAGGGAGTGAGCGCTGTCGATGTCCGTTATGAAGAACGTGATGCTACGGTCACCTTCGACGATGCGAAAACCTCCGTTGAGGCACTGACTCAAGCCACGACTAACGCAGGCTATCCGTCCACGCTGAAACAAATCCAGGCGACACAGGAGTAACCATGCACAACCCCAAAACCCTGTTGCGGGTGAGTGTTATTGGCACCGTGCTGGTTGCGCTTTGCTGCTTTACGCCGATATTGGTGATTTTGCTTGGGACGGTAGGCCTGGCTGCACTGACCGGTTATCTCGACTACGTGCTGTTGCCCGCGCTCGCCTTTTTTATTGGCTTGACCTGCTATGCCTTATGGCGCAAGAAGAAACACGATGCCTGCTGCGATAGCCCATCGACTAAGGAGTAACGTTTATGAGTGACAACAACGTGCACATTGCAGTGATTGGCAGCGGCGGTAGTGCCATGGCCGCCGCCCTGAAGGCGACTGAACGCGGTGCCCGAGTGACACTGATTGAGCGCGGCACCATCGGCGGAACCTGCGTCAACATTGGCTGTGTGCCCTCTAAGATCATGATCCGGGCAGCCCACATCGCTCATTTGCGCCGCAAAAGTCCGTTCGATGAGGGCATCACGGCAACTGAACCCATGGTCGACCGGTCCCTTTTGCTGGCCCAACAGCAGGCCCGTGTTGATGAACTGCGTCACGCCAAGTATGAAAGGATCCTGCAAGACAATCCTGATATCACGGTCGTGCAGGGTGAGGCTCGTTTTACGGATGCCCGCACGCTGCTGGTCAAAGATACTGACGGCAAAGACCACGAGATCGGCTTCAACCGTGCGTTCATTGGTACCGGTGCGCGACCAACCATTCCCCCGATTCCGGGCCTGCCCGATACGCCATACTGGACCTCCACCACTGCGCTTGCCAGTGACACCATTCCGGACCGATTGATTGTCATCGGGGCCTCGGTGGTGGCGGTGGAACTGGCCCAGGCGTTTGCCCGGCTGGGCAGCGAGGTGACGATTCTGGCACGCAGCCGGCTGTTATCTCGTGAAGACCCCGCTGTTGGAGAAGCCATTCAAACAGCGTTCCAGGCTGAGCGTATAAGCGTCCTGAATGACACGCAGGCGAGCCAGATCAGCTATACCAATGATGAGTTCATTGTCGCCTCGAATGTCGGGGAGCTGCGGGCCGATCGACTTCTGGTGGCGGTGGGTCGCACCCCGAACACTGAAATGCTGAACCTGGATGCGATCGACGTAGAGACCGATCACGGCGCCGTCATCGTGAACGAGCAACTCCAGACTCGGGTGCCGGGCATTTACGCCGCTGGCGACTGTACCAACCAGCCCCAGTTTGTTTATGTAGCAGCCGCCGGAGGCAGCCGGGCTGCGGTGAATATGACCGGTGGCGATGCACGGCTGGATCTCAGCGCCATGCCGGTGGTGATCTTTACCGATCCGCAAATTGCGACCGTCGGTCTGTCCGAGGCGGAAGCCGAAGCGAGAGGCTACGCCACCGACAGCCGCACCCTGACCCTCGATAACGTGCCACGGGCCCTGGTCAACTTCGATACCGGGGGATTCATAAAGATCGTCGCTGAGCGTGAAAGTGGCCGATTACTGGGTGTTCAGGCCGTGGCAGGAGAGGCAGGTGAACTGATTCAGACCGCCGTGATGGCGTTGCGTGCGCGCATGACGGTAAATGACATAGCCAATGAGTTGTTCCCCTATCTGACCATGGTCGAGGGGTTGAAATTATGTGCCCAGACGTTTACCAAAGACGTCACCCAGCTATCCTGCTGTGCGGGATAAGGCGGAGACGCCATAGGGGTGTGCTTTCGCTCCAGCCGGAGAATGCTGTAATCTTTTTAGCATTGGCGGCCGCAGAGGGATACATTCGAAGTGCTTCTTTTTTGCGACGTCCTCTTCTTTACCTCCCGACAGGCCGGGGCGGGCGGGTGGAACCGAATTGAGCGATTTAAACCGGCCTTAAGTTAAAATCGGCACTGGGACAGTAGCCGACCGAACAGGCTTTTCTGTCCATCCCATTCTTTTCGTATCGAGATATCGAGGTGATCATGAGCAATAATACCAACCACTTGCTTGAAGACGCACTATCCCGAATGGCCGACATTTACGAACGACTGGAGGTGGCTGACGATAGTCGCCGCCGCTTGGGGCAGCCTAAACGCATCCATCAGGCAAGTTTATCGGTGCGCATGGATGATGGCTCATTGCGTGTCTTTCCGGCCTGGCGAGTGCAATACGACGATACCCGTGGACCAACCAAGGGCGGTATTCGTTTCCATCCGAGCGTAACCGAGGATGAGGTCGCGACACTGAGCTTATGGATGACGTTAAAGTGCGCTGCAGTCGATCTCCCGTTTGGTGGTGCCAAAGGCGGTATTTGTGTTGATCCGAAGACCCTCTCCCGCTTGGAACTGGAGCGGTTATCACGTGGCTACATCCGCGCATTTCACGATGTGATCGGACCCGACCGCGATATTCCCGCACCCGACGTCAATACCAACGCCATTGTCATGGGCTGGATGGTGGATGAATACGCCCAGATCGCCCGGCGGCACGTCCCCGGTGTCATTACCGGTAAACCCCTCGGGCTGGGGGGCTCCATCGGCCGTGAGGAGGCCACCGGTGCAGGCGCGTTGCAGGTGTTGGATCTGTGGGCGAAGCGGCAGAACAAAGAGCCTCACGAATTGAGTGTGGCCATTCAGGGATTCGGCAATGCCGGCCAGCATTTTGCTCGTCTGGCACACCATGCCGGCTATAAAATTGTTGCATTGTCCGACTCCCAGGGTGCCATTTACAATGAGGACGGGTTGGATCCTGAGCCAATCCTGCGTCACAAAAATCGTACCCGCGAACTCAAAGGCATGGTCTATTGTGGCGATTCCGTTTGCGACGTCGCGGAGACGGAGATGCAGACCCTGAGTGGTGACGAGTTGCTGCAACTGGATGTCGACGTCCTGGTCTTGGCCGCGTTGGAAAACCAGATAACGGACGCCAATGCGGACCATATCCGGGCCAAGACCATTGTCGAGATCGCTAACGGCCCCATCAGCACTGGCGGTGACCGGGTTCTGCAAGACCGAGACATCACGGTGATCCCTGACATCGTTGCTAATGCCGGCGGCGTTATTGTCAGCCATCTGGAATGGGTTCAAAACCGAATGGGTGATTACTGGTCGGGGGATACGGTCGAAAAGCAACTCCGCCAGCGTCTTGAGCGTGAAGCGAATGCATGCTTTGACCTGGCGGACGAGAAAGCCGTACCTCTGCGCACGGCAGCCTATCTCCAGGGCGTCCGGCGGATTGCCGATGCCATGGCGCAACAGGGCACCCAGGGCTATTTCAGTGATGCTAACGGGTAGTTGGACAGCCCGGATATGAGAAAAAGAGGGGGCCAGTAATACCCGCCAATATCGACGGCCCCAAAATCGCATGAGCTTCGCATGCACCCCCATCCCGGATGCGATCGATTTAGAGATCCACGAAGGGACCGCGATCGTGAATGAGTAAGAGTGCCAGGCATTTGCGCCGCCAGCGGCTGTACCAATCAGCCCCAGTTTGTTTATGTGGCAGCGGCCGGTGGCAGCCGGGCCGCCGTCAATATGACCGGTGGCGATGCACGGCTGGATCTCAGTGCCATGCCGGCGGTGGTCTTTACCGACCCCCAGGTGGCTACCGTCGGCCTGACAGCAGCCGAGGCCATCAGGCGGGGCTTCAAAGTGGACACCCGTTCGCTCAATCTGGAAAACGTGCCACGGGCGCTGGTGAATTTCGAGACTGGCGGTTTTATCAAGATGGTGGCCGAGCGTGGCTCAGGACGGTTGCTTGGGGTCCAGGCGATCGCCGGCGAGGCGGGTGACAAAGGGGAACGCACCTTGACCTGGGAGCAGGTATAAGGTTCTACACTGCTTCGATGCTAACAAGACATTGCCATGGTTAGAAAACTTACCCTGCTGCTGTCGGTTCTGATATTCAGCATGGCTCTGCCGGTGGCCCAGGGCCAAACTATCTGGCGTGAGCAGCTTGTATTGCGGGAGCGATCCGACGACGGACCCATGGATCGCGAAGTCTCGGTACAGGCCCTGGGCAGCGTACTGGGTTATGGCGTCACTTCAAGGCTCGCAGTGTTCGGCATGGTTCCCTACTTCTTCAATAAAGAGCTGGCCGTTGCTATGCCCATGGGCGGGATCGAGCGTGACACCAGCGGCTTCGGTGGTGTGGTAACCACTTATCAGACCCTGCATGCTCTCGACGACGACAATCGCGAGATTAGCTACAGCATCGATGAGGGCCGATCTCCAGTTTCTCCGGATGAAATCAGCAGCTACGAGGGGCACGTCCGGGTTCGTTCGGTAACGGAAGGCGATGGTGGCACCTTCGTGGAGTGGTATTCAAGTTGGAAAGGCAATGATGAGGCGGCCGCTGAATTTTGTCACGGCATTTATGCCGGGCTGCTGGAGCAACTCAAGAAAACGTTGGAGCACTAAACTGCTCAAAACGATGGCTGTCGGGAATTTATTGCACGATGATCGTACCCGTCATTCCGGCAGCCTCATATAGGAATGCAAAAATACTGGTAGGTGCCGGGCTAAATGAAGGTATGGCTAAAGCTTTCACCAGACGCCAGATTACCAGAGTCAAAGGGCTTTGCTCCCGCTGGCAATGAGACGTTGTCCGCACTTCTGGCTTTAGCGGGGTCTGCAGTGACGGTGTGGACCAGCAGTGAGCCATTTACAAACTCAACCGTTTCTCCTGATTTAATAGTGATGGATGCCGGTTCAAACCTAAGCTGGTTGCCCATATTTACCGTTGCCGCTGGTTCGGATGCCCACAGAAGACTACTGCTAAACAGCAGAATGAAGGTCAGCAGAGCTTTCGAATGTTTCATAGCCGGTTCTTTACTGTTGGTGAGGTTTTCCGAAGTGCCAGTACATCTACACTGACACTGGTTTGTGGCAGATGTTAAAGAGTCCCTTTTGGTAACATTTACCCTGTTTCCGTGTCCTGATCATCAGGATACGGGCGGAGGGTACTCATGTTTGCAGTTTTGATAGCACTGGCCATTGCTGCGGTGATTGGCTACACCGCCCAGGTAACCGGTCTCTGCATGGTCCGTGGCGTCAGCGACTGGGTCAGAGGCAGACGTTTGCGGCTGACCGCCATCCTTATGGCCGGGTTCTGGATCTATCTGTTTACCCCTCTGATTGCGTATCACGATCGCTCCTTTCTGGCCGTCTACCCGTTTCACTGGTCTACTCCCTTGGGTGGTTTTGTGTTCGGCATTGGTTCAGCGATCAATGGCGCCTGTTCCATCTCCACCGCAACCCGTCTCTCCAGCGGAGATTTGCGCATGCTGCTGACCATGTTTGGCTGGCTGGATGGCTATTGCTGATCGTGGCGGACATCGAGCCAGACCTCCGGAGTACGCCCTACCAGCTCGGGCTGCTGCCCTGGTTTAGCGTGAGTAGCCTGGTGTTGGTCTCGGCACTGGTTTACTGGAAGTTTCGCTACCGCTGGCGCCTTTGGAGCGACATCATGCTGGCAGGGATCTGGCTCGGGGCCAGGTTAACGGGCACCGGCCAGTCCGTCACAACCCGCAACGGTCCATCCATTGAGCGATAGCCTGGCCAATTTTCTGTGGTTGGTCTTCCTGGATGTAGTGCAGGCCAGACCCCACAAACGCTGTTTCCAGGTTGGGTAACTGTTGGCGATACTGGTCCACAGCCGGCGCTGGGATCAGAAACCCGGGTTCCGCGTGAATCAGCAGCTTGGGCAGGTCCGTTTGCCCAAGCCATTCTATGTAGGCCGTTTGCATCCGGTAGACAGACGCCGGCTCCTTACCGATGCACAAATTTTGTGGAAATGTGCAAAGAATCCTGCGGGATTGCCGATCTGTCCAGGGAGCGCGATAGGCATCAAGCTCCTGCCGTTCCAGAGGTCTGCAGATCATAGCGGGCAGGATATTCTCGACGAATTGATTCTCGTCCATCATCATTCGCTCGGCATTGGCCTGCGATGAACGCAGGGTCTGGAAAAACGCCCGGGTTTGGGGATCAAATGCGTCGTACCCCGGTATTGGATTCAGCATGGCCTCCATGAACGCCAGCCCCTTGATGCGCTCGGGGTGACGGTGGGCGTAGTGAAAGCCGAAAAACGATCCCCAGTCGTGACAGACAATGGTGATGCGATCCAGGCCCAGGGCCTCAATAAAGCCGTCAAGGTAACGAATGTGGTCGTCAATGTCGTAGGGGATATCGGGCTTGTCAGACATCCCGTAGCCGATCAAGTCAACGGCAATCAGGCGGCCCTTGCCCTCAAGTTCAGGCAGAACATTCCGCCACAGGTAAGACCAGGTGGGCTGCCCGTGCAGGAAGAGTATCGGCTCACCACTGCCATGTTCCACATAGTGCATGCGCGAACCCAGCACGTCCGCGAAGTGTGACGGGTAAGGGAAGTCTGCGGGCTTTTGCGTTGTCATGGTTTGGGCTCCTGTTGAGGATAAGTTTAGCGCCTTTGGCCAATCAAGCCATGCCGCGCCTTGAAGTTCAAGGTCCCCGGCTGCGAAGTCAGTAGGTTATGAAACGAGGTGGTTGGTCTCCACGCTTTTTTTAATACTGAAAAGACACGCCAGTTACCCGCTTTGTTACAGGCACCTCATTGCGGCCCCTGCCACATTTTCCGGCTTCCGGCAGCCAGCTTTCAAGAAGGGGGTTCTGAGCCGATGAAAAAAATTCAGCCCGTGGTGTAACAGTTGTAATTATCATGTGTCTGAATCCTTGAAACGCCAATAAATCATTGTCTTGCGAGGTGTCGGGACAGTGGTCAATCGGAACGGAGCGCGCGGCACCATGACTCGATACTACTGGATGGGTGGCAACAGGTCCTACGAGCAGGACAGGTTCTTTGAGCAATCGCTGGACAAATCTCAGTGGCAAAAGGCAGAAAGTGCTGAGAAGTGGGACGCCTGCTGGTATACCGGCATGCCGGATCAGAACGACTTCAGCGAGGTCGGGCCGGAACGGTAAAACGGATAAATGCGATGAAACAGCCAGTTTCAGACAGTAACCGGGCCTTGGGCCAGATCGTTGATGAAAATGTTCATGCGATCGGGCAGCTTGTCCAGCTGCTTGATCAGATGCCGGGAACTTTTTACCGGCAGTGCTTTGGTTTCAGAAATCAACACGTTATCGGCAAGCATGTCCGGCACATTATCGATCACTACAGCGCGCTGCTGACAGCCACTTCTGGTGCTGGCGGTCTGCTTGACTACGAGAACCGCAACCGGGATCTGTCCCTGGAAAAAGACAGACGGGCGGCACGGGATTGCCTGGAGGAGACCGTTAAGGCCCTTCGCAGTCGATTTGAAGGGCCCTGTGCGGATGAGCTGAACATGCGCCATAACAGTGCCGGTAAGCATCAGACTGTGAAGACAAGCGTGGAACGTGAACTGGTGCTTCTGGCCAGCCACACCATCCACCATATGGCCATCGTCGGCATGCTGGCCGAACAGGCCGGGGTGAAGGTCAGCTCTGATTTTGGCGTTCATCCCTCAACGCTGCGATATCTGGAAGGCCATACGAACGGCATGGTCTACCTCGACACGTTCAAGAATCGGTACCCGCATTTTGTTGCCATGGGCAAGCGGGACTTCGGTATGGACAGGGTGCACCTGGATGAAATGGTCCAGATATGCATGGTGGCACCGATGGCCGCCGAGCCTCTTGAATGGGGCTCCAAGGAGTTGGCAGCATTGACCGAATACACTCCCCAGGAGCAGCAGAAGTATATCGATAAGCAGTAGCGTTGTTTGCATTGACAAGTCCATTGTCGATCTTGGGTGGGGCCGCGCGCCCCACTTTTTTTGGATGGCAAAGAATTACAGATGCAGGTTCTGATTGCTGGCAGCCTCAGAGTTAACCGTCCTCCCAGGCGATGGCTCGGTAGTCGAATTCGCCTTCAATGGTGGGTTTGATTATCCGGAAATAGGGTGAGGCATCAAAGTCCCTCGGGGTGAACAAGGAATGATGCCGCACCCGGAAACGCTCATGCACGCAGTCGGCACAGTCAGGATCGTTGGCGGGAAGTGTTTTCACCACCGGCAGAATCGGATAGCGCAGCTGCTGGAAACCTTCGGCAATGAACGTTGAACAGATCGCCCGGGTGGGGTCGCCGCTTCCGAACGCCAGCAGTTTGTGTCTGTAGCGGGTTGGCACCGGAGGCGTTGACCAAAGGTAACGGGCCAGATCAAACACGTTTTTCATATCGTACTGATGGCCGAGTCTGCTGGAAGCGTATTCAGTAAGCGTTCGGAGGTCCTTGTCGCTTAACCCGACCGGGCGGCAGATGCGGGTGTGGGCGTGCCGGTAATAACAAAGTGGCAGCGGACGGATACCGTGTTCAAGGTCCGCCTCAATGAGTCCGTGGGCTTCACCATCGACCGCTGTTCCAAGTCCGGCATTCGGTCCAAGGTAAAGCGCGGCGTGAGACCAGGTGGACTGAGTCAGGTACTTGATGGCAACGCTGATCCGCGTGTTGCCCTCTACCAGCAGAACGTCTCCGGGTTGGAGAGTATTCACCATCGCGCCCCAGGTGGACGTTCTGATGGAGTGTCGGGCGATTTCTTTTGAAAGGTAAGCGGCCAGGCGCCTCGAAAGCCAATTCAGTAGCATGCATTGCCCCGATGATGTTTCTGTTGTTAGCGATAGCACAGATAGGCGACTGGAACGACTGTTACAGCGCCGATCCATAAAACAGTATCAGCAGAGATCTGTACTTACGCCGGGGCTCTGAAACTGCAGGGCAAAGAGCGTATGCGTTTACTCGATGACTTCGCTGATCTGAACCGTCGGCTGTACGTTGGTGAAATTCGGGATATCCCCCAGGATCTCCTTGGCGTGGGGCCCGAACGCCGCCTCGAAATCACTGAGGGAGTCAAAATACAGGTGCCCCATGGCGATGTAGGTGGGCGCCTCTCCCGGCGTGCCTCCTGCAAGGCCTGATTCGATAGCTGTTCGCTTGCACGCGTCTCCGAGTTTTTCACGAACCAGCGCCATATGAGTGTCACGGTAATAGGCAATGTCGAACGTGCTATCTGCAGCCTTGGGGTAGAGTACGCTGACTTTTATCATTATTGGGTTCTCGCTTTTTGAAGTTAATATAAGGCTTTTAGTGAACCGCATCCGCAGCATGTCGCCAATGGCACTTTAGAACGAATTTTGAACAATTACTCATTATTCCCATTACGGGGTTTTCGTGTCTTGAGCGCTTCCGCTACCCGTTTATCAATCCGACGTATGAATTCCTCGTCCGGCTTGCTGGAGGAGTGCGCCTTCATAAGATCGGTGCTGGCACGAAGGTTACCGATAAACGAGCGGCAGTGCTTGCACATCATCAGATGCATTTTCACAGACAGATTCAGCCGGCCGGTCAGCTCACCATCGATGTAATCACTGGCGATTCCGGCCAGGTCCCTGCACATTAACATTCGCCCGTCTCCTGGAAGGTTTCCACCATAAGAAAGATCTTCTGCCTGGCACGGTGTAAAAGGACACGAAGGTTAGAGGCACTGACATCCAGAATGTTACAGACGTCCTCGGATTTGTGTTGGTGAGCTTCGTACAGCATCAGGGCTGAGCGCTGGGTTTCTGGTAGCGCGGACAGGTGTTTGTCCAGGCAATCGCTGAGCGCGTCATTCTCCATCAAGGTATCTGCGGACTCATGGAACTTAAGTGAAGGAGGTAGGCCCCAACGGCCTTTTGCATTGAAGCGGTTGGCAAGCTCCGGTTCCATACTTTCGGAAAAATCAATGGCTACTTCGCGTTTGCTGGATCGGAGCTTGTTCTTGCAGCGGTTGGCGACAATTCGGTGCAACCAGGTTTTCAGGCCGGAACGGCCTTCAAATTTGTGAATGGCATCGATCACCGTCACCCAGCAATCCTGAACAATCTCTTCAGCACTGGAATAATCCAGGTAAAACCGGGCGACGGCCAACATACCCGGGGAATATTCTCGAACGGCTTTTTTGTAGGCAGATGAATCGCCTCTTTTCAGGTCTTCGATCAGCGAACTTTGGGGGTCCGGATGCACTGCGGTGTTCATGGGATTCCGTTCCTTATCAGTCTGGGTTTGGTCGTTATGTTTGTATAGTGTTTCAGATTAAGGGAAAGTTTCAGTATTCTGGAACGAATGTTCAAAAACCTTAGTTCAATCGCTATGTAACATCCAGTCGGTGATTGTGTCTTAGCGTGAACAGCGTATTGGTTTATACATCTTAAAAGGCATGGATATGACGCGTAGCAAGCTTTTACTCATTTTAGTTATCGCCGTGATTGCGGGTGTTTTTCTCGGCTTCGACGGGCACAAGCTGCTGACTCTGGAGAGCTTGCAGGCGAATCAGGGCGCTCTGGCGCAATGGATTGATCAGAACCTTCTTGTAGCCGTTGTCGGTTATGCCGCAATTTATGTGGTGGTCACAGCTCTGTCCCTGCCGGGGGCGACCATCATGACACTGGCCGGCGGTGCCTTTTTCGGTAACCTGTATGGCTTGGCGGCGGTTTCCATTGCCTCAACGCTGGGGGCTTCCCTGGCGTTTCTGGTGGCGAGATTCCTCATGCGCGACACCCTGCGGGAGCGCTATCGGGAAACCATCGCTAAAATGGACCGTGGCATTAAAAAGGACGGTGCGTTCTATCTGGCAACCCTGCGTCTTGTGCCGGTGTTCCCGTTCTTTCTGATCAACTTGGCGATGGGCCTCACTGGGATGAAGCTGCGGACCTACGCACTGGTTAGCTGGGTTGCCATGTTGCCGGGCACGTTTGTGTTTGTGAATGCCGGCACACAGTTGGGTCAGATTCAGTCCACTGGCGATATCGTTTCTGCGGATTTGCTGCTGTCGTTTGCCTTGCTTGGGCTTTTCCCGCTGATTGCGAAATTTGTGGTGGGCTTTCTCCGTCGTCGCAAGGTCTATGCCGGCTGGCAGAAGCCGGCAAAGTTTGATTTCAATTTGTTGGTGATTGGCGGCGGTTCTGCCGGGCTGGTATCGGCTTATATTGCTGCGGTGGTGAAAGCCAAAGTGGGCTTGATAGAAAAACACAAAATGGGTGGTGACTGCCTGAACACCGGCTGCGTGCCCTCCAAAGCGCTGATTCGCAGCGCTAAAGCCGCCGACACCCTGCGCCATGCCAATCGGTATGGCTTGGAATCAGTGCCGGTGAAAGGCTCGTTTAAAGCCATCATGGAACGGGTGCAGCAGACTATAAAAACCATTGAACCAAACGATTCGCCGGAGCGTTACCGTTCGCTGGGAGTAGACGTAATGCTTGGCAGCGCGCGCTTCGTTAGCCCCTGGGAACTGGAAGTGCAGCATAACGATGGCCGCAGCGAACGGCTGACGGCCCGCAGTATTGTTATCGCCACCGGCGGTAAGCCGGCCGTGCCGGACATACCGGGGCTGGCGGACATGAACCCGCTGCATTCTGACAATCTATGGCAGTTGGAACAGCAACCCCAGCGGTTGCTGGTATTGGGTGGTGGACCCATCGGCTCCGAACTGGCCCATGCTTTTGCGCGCCTGGGCTCGCAGGTTGTGCTGGTGCAACACGGCAATCAGATTTTGGCCAAGGAAGACGCCGACGTAGCTGAACTGGTGCTGGAGCAATTCCGCGCCGACGGTATTGACGTGCGCCTGAATCACAAGGCGGTCGAATTTTGTGTCGAAAACGGCGAAAAAATCGCTTACTGCGACTATCAGGGCGATCGCGTATGTATTGCCTTTGACGAGGTATTGGTGGCCGTAGGGCGAGCCGCGAACACTGAAGGCCTGAACCTGGAAGCGCTGGGTATCGAACCGCAAAAAAGCGGCATGTTACCCACTGAAGACGATTTGAGCGTGCGCTTTCCCAACATTTTTGCTTGTGGCGATGTAGCCGGGCCTTATCAATTTACCCACGCGGCTTCCCATCAAGCTTGGTACGCGGCGGTAAACGGCCTGTTTGGATCGTTTAAGCGCTTCAAGGTGGATTACAGAGTGATGCCTTGGGTTACTTTTACCTCGCCGGAAGTGGCCCGTGTGGGTTTGAGCGAAGCGGAGGCTAAGGCGCAGAAGATCGACTATCAGCTTACCCGTTATGACCTGGGCGGCTTGGATCGTGCCATTACCGAAAGCGACAGCGTCGGGTTTATAAAAGTGCTGACGCCACCGGGCAAAGACAAAATCCTTGGCGTGGTGGTGGTGGGTTCCCACGCTGGCGAAATTCTGGCGGAATTCACTCTGGCGATGAAGCACGGCCTGGGATTAAATAAAATTCTTGGCACAATTCACCCGTACCCGACCTGGAATGAAGCGGCCAAAGCCACGGCGGGCCAGTGGAAACAGGCCAATGCGCCCCAGCGTTTGCTGGCCATGGTGGAAAAGATTCACAGTTGGCGTCGCGGTTAAGACACGTTCGGCGCCAACGCCGGTCTGATTGCTGCTGTTTGACGGCTATCTCAATGCTGTCTAAATGCTAAATATAACGAGTGTCGAAATTTTTAATTATGGAGTCTGTATGCCCTTGACCCTAGCCAGCACGCCCGTTAAGACTGCCCGCACGCGTATCCCGCTGGTGGAAGTTTTGGAGCCACGCGCAGCCGATAGCTGGACGCACACCCGTAACGGTGATCCTCGTGGATATATTGATGCAAACACGCTAAAAGAGCTGTGGATTCACACCGGCACCGCCTGCAACCTGGCTTGTCCGTTCTGCCTGGAAGGCAGTCATCCCGGTGATGGCCGCATTCCCGGGATGAAGCTGAGCGATGTGAAGCCGTTTATCCACGAAGCTATGGACATGGGCGTGGAGCAGTTTTCTTTCACTGGAGGCGAGCCGTTTGTGATTCGGGATTTTGTGAATATCCTGGATTACGCCAGCCAGCACCGGCAATGTTTTGTATTGACCAACGCCACCGAACCGCTGTTGAAACGCCGGCATCAGGTGCTGCCGTTGCTGAACAATCCTTATCCCATTCATTTTCGCGTTAGCCTGGATTTTCCTGACCGCGCCCGCCACGACAAAGACCGCGGTGAAGGCAGTTTTGATCAGGCCTTAGAGGGCGTGTACTGGCTGGTTGAGCAGGGTTTTAAGGTCTCTATTGCTCGCCAGACCGACGCTGACGAAGTGCCGGCCAAGGTAGAGGCTGCGTTCCGCGAGATTTTCCGCGAATGGGGCATTCCCGAAACCCTGGCGTTTACCGCGTTTCCAGACCTGGGTACGCCGGGTTCGGAAGACGGCAGCCCGGAAATTACTGAAAACTGCATGGAGAAATACCCCACCGTTGATAGTCGCGCGCATTTTATGTGCACCTACACGCGGATGTTGGTGAAGAAGGGTGATGATGTGCGGGTGTATGCCTGTACGTTGGTGGACGACGATCCGCAGTACGATTTGGGTGGGTCGCTGGCCGAGAGCATGGATGAGCGCGTTATGTTGCGCCATCATCGGTGCTTTTCCTGCTATCGCTATGGGGCTAGTTGTTCGGCGCCTGCTTAATTCAGATTCGGGTGTTTTATGTTTAGGAGTTTTTGAGGCCGTTGGTGGGGTCGCCTTCGTTGAGCATCTTTGCCAGGCGTTGTCGTTCGTTTTCATTGGGCAGTACACCGGTTATTTCGGCTTCCAGAACGGTGGCTCCGTCACCATTGATGACGCTGATTTCTGCCTTTGCGCGTTGCCGTTCGTCGATTTCGCGGATGACCCAGTCGCAGGTCAATGTTTCACCGGCATAGACCGGTCGCTTGAACTTGAATGACATGCTTGATGCTAACCAGCCTATTTGACCGCCGATTTCGGTGATCAGGCTTGCTGTCAGGAGGCCGTGAGCAATAGGTTCGCGCATACCTTTCAGCTTGGCAAAATGGCTGTCGCAATGGACCGGGTTATAGTCTCTCGAAAGAGTCGCGAAGGATGCGATGTCTTCGGAGCTAAAACAGCGGGTTATGGTAAAGCGATCGCCGACACTTAGCCCTTCGGCAGCGCGCTGGCGGATGTTTGTGATGAGTATCTGGGGCTTATCTGGCATGACTTATTTTCCTTATTAGGCTGAACCCGCTGGACCGTATGGTATCAACCCCACCTAAAAATCAGAACTGCAAGGAATAAACAAACAATGAACATCACCGAAGCCACGCTATTTTGGGGCTTTCTTCTGGCTTACGGTATAATTATGTACGTTTTTTCGCCGAAAAGCCGGAATCCGGAATCGTTTTATAAGGGCACAGACGACCATGGGAATTCGGTGGGGCAGTGGTCGCTGACGGCGAGCATTTTTATCAGCTGGATTTTCGCCAAGTCGGTTACCAACGCGGCCAATCTGGGGGCGGCCTACGGTGTTGTGGGTGGCCTGGCTTACGCCAGTTATTGGCTGTCGATTCCAGTGGCGGGTTATGTGATCTATCGTATTCGCTGCCAGACCGGTGCCCGTAGCTTGCAGGAGTTTTTGACCTCGCGCTTTGGCCGACTGGCATCGCTGGCGTTTGCGGCGGCGATTCTGATTCGGTTGTACAACGAGATCTGGAGCAACACGGCCGTGGTAGGCGGTTATTTCGGTTCGCCCGGGCAGTGGCAGTATTACACCGCTGCCATGGTGTTTACCGCGTTTACCCTGGCTTACAGCCTGAAGGGCGGGCTGCGGTCATCGATTTTTACCGACGTTATTCAGACCTTTGTGTTCGTGTTTTTTCTCGGCGCGGTGCTGTTTATGATCTTGCCCGCAAACGATGCGGGAGTGATGCTGCGTGAGGGTGATTTCCGTTTGGACGCGGGGTTGGATTTGCTGCTAGTGGCGCTGTTGCAGCTGTTCAGCTACCCGTTCCACGATCCGGTGCTGACAGACCGAGCCTTTGTAAATCGTGAAAAAACCATGCTCAAAAGCTTTGTGGTGGCTGGTTTGTTGGGCTTTGTGGCGGTGTTTATCTTTAGCTTGGTGGGGGTTCATGCGCGTCTGAACGGTATCGACGCCATGGGTAACGCACCGGCTGCAGTCGGCCGTTCGCTGGGTTTGGCAGCGCTGTTCTTTATGAGCGTGATCATGATGACATCAGCCGGTTCAACCCTGGATTCCACCTTTACCTCCCTGGCCAAGTCGCTGGCGGTAGACTTGCCGCGGTTGGCGCGGCGTGCATCAAACCGGCTGCCCAGTATGCGGGTGGGAGCGGTGGTGATGGTGGTGTTTGCGCTCTTGGGGAATCTGCCTATGTTCGCTGGTACGGATATTCTGGCGGCAACCACCATTTCCGGCACCATGGTGATGGGGCTGGCGCCGGTGTTCCTGTTTTATGGCTTTACTCGTTGGTCGCCGTGGAGTTTTCACCTGAGTTTCTGGACCGGCTTTGCGCTAGGTTTGGCCTTGGCCGTAGGTGCTATTCCCGCAAGTTGGGGCATTGGTGACGGTAAGTACGGGCTGTTGTTGGGCGTTAATGCCTGGGGCTTTGTACTTTGTACGTCGGGCTTCTTTGCGCCCTTGCTGGTCGCACGATGGCGTCGCCAGCCCTTAGCGGTTTCGTCTTACTGATTGATCAGTTCCGCTTTGTTTTAGGCCCTTGGCTAAATCCGTTAGTGATGGGTCTTTCGGGGCCTAAGAATTTGTTTCCAAAATCCTTCTGCGCTTTTCCCGAGGCTTTTTGTCTCGACACACTTTTAAGTCCCCGAGCCTGTCAATTCCGTACAAAAAGTAATCAAAATTTGCTATCGAATCTCGGTATTGACGGCTATTATTCTGATGATTTATGCTGTTATCAGTAGCTAATGAGCCCGTCTACTTTAGAGTAAACTTGAAATTTAATTTGTGGTCTATATAATTCGACTCTAAATTTTCAAGGTAAACAGATTCGTTATGACATCAGAAGGATCGAATACCACCGCCATTAACCTGCGCAAACCTGGGAAGGATGATGGCTTCCGGCTGAACCAGCTGGTAACGGAATGTCCACCGCTGGATCCGAACTCAATTTATTGCAATCTTTTGCAGTGCAGCGACTTTGCCGACACGGCAGTGGCTGCAGAGAAAGACGGCGATCTGGTCGGCTTTATTTCTGGTTATGTTCTCCCCCAGAAGCCCGAAACCGTATTTGTATGGCAGGTTGCAGTTCACCAGAAAGGCCGGGGTCAAGGGCTCGCCAAGCGCATGTTGAAGGCAATTGTTGCACGTCAGGAGCTCAGTCACATTAGCCATATGGAAACCACCATTACCGCTGACAACGACGCTTCCTGGGCGCTGTTCCGCTCTTTCGCCCGGGACATGGGCGCCGAATTGACCTTTGAGGAGCACTTCACCAAAGACGTGCACTTTGGCGGTCAGCACGAATCCGAAATTTTGCTGCGCATTGGGCCCTTTACCCAACCCGGCTGAGCCCTAATGCCAGAGTGAATTCGCCAGCCGCCAAGCTCACTTCGGTTAGCTTGGCATAGCGTGCCCCCTTGAATCCGACATGCCAAGAGGTAACACCATGGAATTATTCAAAACCGTTGAATCTGAAGTACGTGTATATAGCCGTGCTTTCCCGGTCATCTTTAACCGCGCCAAAAATGCTCACTTGTACACCGAAGATGGCAAAGAGTATCTGGATTTCTTAGCCGGTGCCGGTTCACTGAACTACGGCCATAATAACGATGTGTTGAAAAAAGCCCTGCTGGAATATATCGAAGCCGACGGTGTTAGCCAGGGCCTGGATATGTTCACCACGGCCAAGCATGACTTTATTGAATCCTACAAAAAGTACATTCTGGATCCCCGCGGTCTGGATTATAAAATTCAGTTCACCGGCCCCACTGGCACCAACTGCGTAGAAGCCGCTCTGAAACTGGCGCGCAAGGTAAAAGGGCGTACCGGTATTATCTCGTTCACTAACGGTTTCCACGGTGTCACCTTGGGAGCGGTTGCCGCCACCGGCAATAAGCATCATCGCGGCGGTGCTGGCATGCCGCTGTCCGGCGTTGATTTCATGTTTTACGACGGCTATTTGGGCGAAAACATCGACACTCTGGAAGTGATGGACAAATTGTTGTCTGACAGTTCTTCCGGTGTTGAACTGCCTGCGGCCGTTATAGTAGAAGCGGTACAGGGCGAAGGCGGCTTGAACGCCTCGCGTGCCGAATGGCTGAAAGGTCTGGAAACCCTGTGTAAGAAACACGACATTCTGCTGATACTGGACGATATTCAGGCCGGCAATGGCCGCACGGGCGAGTTTTTCAGCTTTGAGTTTGCCGGTATCAAGCCGGATATGGTGACTGTGTCGAAATCACTCAGTGGTTATGGCTTGCCGATGGCGCTGGTGTTGCTCAAGCCAGAGCTGGACGTGTGGGATTCCGGCGAGCACAACGGTACTTTTCGTGGTAACAATATGGCGTTTATTACCGCCCGCACGGCCGTGGAAACCTATTGGAAAGACGACAACTTTGCCAATGAAGTGAAAGCCAAGTCGAAAGTGTTGGGTGATGCGCTTCAGGCTATTTGTGACAAGTACCCTGGCGAGTTTAAGGTTAAAGGCCGCGGATTGATGCGCGGTATTGAGGCCACGAACGCAGACATTACCGATCCGATCACCAGCCGCTGCTTTGAGAAAGGCCTGATTATCGAAACCAGTGGCCCTAATGACGAAGTGATCAAATGCCTGATGCCGCTGACCACCAGCGAAGACGACCTGAAAAAAGGCGCGCGTCTGCTGGCTGAAAGTGTGGATGAAATCATGCAGGAACGCATGAAAAAGGTGTCCTGAATCCGGGCCGCCGTAAACACCGCACAAACGTGCTCCACAGAATGGATAGCAAAGGCAACATTATGACTACGCAACTACACACCGTCGAAAAAATCGGCGGCACCTCCATGACCAACTACGAGGCTGTCCGCGACAACATCATTATTGGTAATCGCGGCAAAGACGAGCTGTATCAGCGCATCTTTGTGGTATCGGCCTACGCCGGTGTCACCAACGAGTTACTGGAGCATAAAAAAACCGGTGAGCCTGGCGTTTACGCCTTGTTCGCCGATGCGGAATCGGACTGGGCTTGGGGCGACGATCTCAGCAAGCTGGTGCGCTTGCTTATCGACATCAACGGCGAGATGTTTGAAGATTCGATGCTGAAACAGCAGGCCGACCAGTTCATTACGGATCGGGTTGAAGGCGTACGCGGCTGCCTGATCGACCTGCAGCGCTTGTGTTCCTATGGTCAGTTTCAGCTTGAAGAACACTTGCTGACGGTGCGTGAAATGCTGGCCGGTATCGGCGAAGCCCATAGTGCCTTCAACATTACGTTGAAGCTGCAGCAGGAAGGTATCAACGCCCGCTTTGTAGACTTGACCGGCTGGCGCGATGCAGGACTGTTGCCGCTGGATGAGAAGCTCAAACAGGCGTTCGATGCAGTAGACTTAAGCCGTGAGCTGCCCATTGCTACCGGTTATGCGCAGTGCAAGGAAGGCTTGATGCGTACCTTTGATCGCGGCTACAGTGAAATGACCTTCAGCCGGGTGGCGGTGATCACCGAGGCCCGTGAAGCCGTTATTCACAAGGAATACCATTTGAGTTCGGCTGACCCCAACATTGTGGGTGCCGATAAAGTAGTACCTTTGGGTCGCACCAACTATGACGTGGCCGACCAACTGGCCAACCTGGGTATGGAAGCCATTCACCCACGTGCCGGTAAAGGCCTGCGCCAGAATGATATTCCACTGCGGGTGATGAACGCCTTTGAGCCGGAACATACCGGTACTCTGATCACTAAAGATTACGTTAGCGAAAAACCCCAGGTAGAAATTATTGCCGGTGCCAAGGGCATCTTCGCCATTGAGGTGTTTGATCAAGACATGCAGGGCGAGCCAGGTTCAGACCGCAAGATTCTGGACGTGCTGACCCGCTTTAAGGTGCGCTTTGTGTCAAAAGACACCAACGCTAACACCATTACCCATTACGTGAGTACTACGCTGAAACACGTAAAGCGGGTGGTGAACGCGCTGAAAGAGACTTTTCCCAATGCTGAGGTGAATACTCGCAAAGTGGCGCTGGTATCGGCCATTGGCAGTGACATAAAAGTGCCGGGCATTCTGGCAAGATCGGTAAAAGCGATGGCCGATGCAGACATCAGTGTGCTGGCGTTGCACCAGTGCATGCGCCAGGTGGATATTCAGTTTGTCATTGATGAAGACAACTACAAGGCTACGATTGTGGCTCTGCACGCCGCGTTGATAGAACCCCACAATCACGAATATGCGATTGCCTCGGCCGAGCAGTGCGCTTTGGATTAAAGCGCACTCTAGGTTAGTAAACCCCCTCGCGTATAGGTTTGTCAGCGGAGCGAACCACTTGGTTCTGGGAAATATCAGCCGTAATGAGCGGCAAAGAACCAGGTGGCAACAATTACCTGACACACCACCACTGTCAGCGTTAGCCCCAAGCGCAGGCGAAGATACCACGCTGGCCAGTAAACCTTCATCCAGCGTGCGTCCACCAGATACAACCCCAAAAATGCCAATGTGAACAGTACGGCTTTCCACGGCGAGGACACTAATAAGCCCACACCTGCCGCAATAAAAAATATCTGACTGAACAACATCGACACCAGCGGCGACATTGGGTAGCAGCGGTCTTCACGCTGAAGCGCGATGGTCCAGTAAACACCCGCCATAAAGGCCAGTATTCCAGCGCTATACACGTAAAACCAGCTGCTGACCACCAAGCTGTGATGGGGCATAAAAAACAGCGCTAAAACTGCGCTGATAAAGGGAACCAGGCCGGCCAAGCCAACAAAAATGGCCAATCGGGCCACTGCAATCACGGCTTTTGCCTCTGTACTCGAACCCTCAGCGGTTCAACGCTGCTAGGTTCCATGCCAACCATTTCATTGTACGCTGATACATGAACGACTTGAGTTTCGAGTATGTGTAAATTGCTCAACATGTCCTGGGCATGCCAGGTGCTACGAAATTGCGAAGTTGTACCCTGCTCATCAGACAGAATCATTTGTTGGCCGCCGACTGTAAGCCGTGCCATATAGCTCTGGCCTTCCAGAGACAGTATTTCCATTAGTTCGATGCTCGCATTTTTGCGATTTTTCAGTTGTTCCAGGGTAATACGCACAGTTACTCTCCGGTTTACTTCTTACCGAACTAGATACGCAGGATCAGTTGTTTGAGATCATCTATCGCGGGAGGCCATAGAGCGTATCGGGCGCTGAAGCAGCGGTTCCCAGAGAGAGTCCAGAGTGTCTGCCGGAGTCAGCCTGTAGTCGTCCAGGGGCGGCTCCAGCAAACGGATGGGAGGCCAGGTAAGAGGCGTTTCAGGCGCCTCTGTTGCTAATCGGCGATACACCAGCGTGACCAAAAAGCCGTCTACATAGATGCAGCAGGCCTGCCATGGCCGAGCGCTGTCGCACTGGTCGCCGTAAAGTTCGAACCCGCGGCGCACCTCCAGGGTTTGCAGATTGCCGGCAATGCCGCGGGCAGTGGCTTTCAGCCAGGCTTCTTTCAGTGTCCATACTTTTAGAAATTCCAAGGCGTCGTCTTGAGCCAGCAGCCATTCCTGTTCAACCGGTGAAAACCAGCGCTGCACGACTTTCTGCCAGTTTGGGCGGCGTTGACAAGGTTCTATGTCCAGGCCTACCTCGCCTTGCAGGTTCGTTGCGCAGGCCGCTATTCCGTTGCTGTGGCTGAGCGACAGCCGCCAGTCAGGAGGGTACTGCGACTCTGTAGGTCGCCCCGCGCTTGGCGAGCACGCGCTAGGCGCCTCGCCGCTGGCACCCGCCAGTGCCTGGCGAATCAACCAGCGGCTACTGAGAAACTCGGCACGCCGAGTGCCTTGACAAGGCAAAGCTCTGGTATGTTCACTGGCATTTAACCAGGGTGGCAGTTCAAAGCGAGTGCTTGTGGTTTGATGGCACAGCCATACAGTCGGTGTCACTCAGGGTTGCAACCTTTCGATGGCCCAAGGTTCATCACCGCCTTGTTCAGTGCGGTTATATTCGAAGCGATCGTGCAGGCGGCTGGGGCGACCCTGCCAGAACTCGATGCTGTGGGGCACCACCCGGAAGCCACCCCAAAAACTAGGCAGCGGCACTTCACCGTCACTAAACTTGCGTTTTATTTCCGCGACTTTCTGTTCCAGCAGCCCGCGGGAGGTAATGGCCTTGCTTTGCTCTGACACCCAAGCGCCAATCTGGCTGCCGCGGGGGCGCGAGGCGAAATAGCGCAGAGATTCGGTTTTGCTGACTTTTTCGACTTTGCCCTGAATGCGCACCTGGCGATTCAGGCCTAACCACGGAAAAAGCAGGGCAGCTTGTGGATTCTGCTCCATTTCACGAGCCTTACGGCTGCCATAATTGGTGTAAAATACAAAACCGTGGTCGTCGAAGTATTTCAGCAACACGGTACGCAAATCGGGCAGGCCATCGCTGCCGGCGGTGGCTAGCGACATGGCATTGGGTTCCAGAATGTCGGCTTTCCGAGCATCTTCAAACCAGGCTTGAAACTGCTGAATAGGATTGTCATCCAGCTGGTCCCGGTCCAGACCGTCGCTTTCGAAATCCCGGCGCATATCTCCAATGTCCATCAACCTTCCTCGTTTGCGATGTGTGCGTGTGCCTTGCGAGCATTATCCCACAGGACGTATACGAAACGGGACCTTATTGGGTTCACGAGAGCTGACAAAGGACCTGTTTGGCGTCTATCCTTCCAATACATTGACTATTTTTCAAGGAGACCCCTGTGGCCGAGCGCCCTGTTCGCCAGATTCGTCAACGCAGCCTGTGGCCCCGGTTAGCTGTGGTTGTGTTGATGGTTCTGTTGCTGTGTTACGCGCTGGGCGGCTTTCTGCTGTTGCCTTGGTGGGTGCAGAAAAACTTGTCGCACTACGCTCAGCAACAGCTGGGCTGGCAGGCAACGGTAGGCGAGGTCCATGCCAATCCCTTTACGTTCAGCGTAGAGCTGCAGAATCTTCAGGCCAACGACGCAAGTGGTGAGCCTGTGCTGGCCTTTCAGCGGCTTTATGTGAATCTGAACGCGTTTGACTTGTTTAGCGGCACCACCGGTTTTCAGGCTGTGGAGCTGGAACAACCCATGTTGCGGCTGGATGTGTTGGCAAGCGGGCAGTTGAACCTGCTGCGTGACTGGCAACGAGCTCCGGCCCGCGCCGGGCAGCCGGCAGACACGGCCGATATTCAAAGCGATACCGGGCCGAACAGCCCCCGAATCTATTTGCAGCAGGGTGACTTGAGTGCCGGCACGCTGGTGTTACGGGACTTTCGTCAGAAAAGCGGCCAGAAAAGCAGTCAAAATGGCAGTCAGAGTGACAGCGTTGAGTTCCGCATAACACCGCTCACCTTTAGTTTGCAGAATTTGGCGACCTGGGCGCGGCCCGGCGATATTGGCCAATATCGGCTGGAAGCCATGCTGGACCAGCAAGCATTGAGTTGGCGGGGCAGTTTTGAGGTAGACCCGATGTATTCCCGCGGCAGTCTGAGTATTGATAACCTGGGGCCGGGTGTGCTGTCGTACCTGCTAGCGCCCTATATGCCCTACCAGTTGCGCTCCGGCCAAGTCAGTCTTAGCACCGATTATCAATGGCAGGCAGGGCAACCCATGGAGTTGTTAACCCAGCACGGCAAGCTGACGTTTGATGATGCCTCTCTGGCGTTGGGGGCCGAGCCTGGTGACGTAGCCTTCCGCAGCGGTGCCCTTACTGTCGACCAGATTCGTTTTGACCTTGCCGCGAGGCGAATAGAAACCGGCAAGATCGAGTTCGACGGGCCGGAATTGAGCCTGAACCGCAGCGCCAATGGTGACATCGACTGGCTGGTTGCGGGTTCCCGGGCCACCGTTAACGATGCTGCCGGGGATTCTGGTCCGCCAGGTAGCGGCCCGGAATTTGGCTGGTCGGTGGCCGGAGTAGACATTCGCGATGGTCAGTTGAGCTGGCGTGACCAGGTGCCCGCTAACGCTGCAGAGTTGCAACTGAATGGCCTTAACCTGAGCCTGGGGCCATTTACGGACCACTTTGACGAGCCGGTAAATTACCGTGCAGAAGCCGTTCTTGCCAGTGGCGGTAGTCTGGACGTGAATGGCCAGTTCACCATGCAGCCATTTAATCTGGAAATGGCCATTATGGGCAATGAGTTGGCACTGCCTGCGTTCGCGCCTTACGTGCAACAGCGCATGGCATTAGAGTTACCGGCGGGCATGCTGTCAGTGGATGGCAGCCTGAATCTGGACCAGCAGCGTTCACCTCTGACCGGCACTTTTAGCGGCAGTGCGTCGGTGACCGGTCTGGAAACCCGATTGCCCGGCAACAACCAACCACTGCTGGCCTGGCAAATGCTGCAGCTGGCACCCGTTGAATACAACGTGAACCCGGCTCGTCTGGAAATTGGCCGCGTAACGCTGACTGACCTTGCCGCAAACATTACCCGTAACGACGATGGCAGTCACGACATCACCAATCTGCTAACCGCAGCTCCGGTTGATAAGCCGACTGCTGCGGATACTGACGAAAACCAGGGTTTCATATTCCGCATTGGCGAGCTGCAGTTAGACAACGCTGATGTGAACTACACCGACCGCACTCTGGAACCGGAACTGACCACCCGCTTCGGGCAGCTTCAGGGCAACCTCAGTGGTTTGAGTAATATTCCCCCACAGCAGGGCCGGGTGAGCTTGAAAGGTAAGGTCAATCAGGTGGGCAATGTTGATATGAGCGGCTCTATTGCCACATTGGGTACCGACCAGCAAAGTGACCTGGTGTTGAATCTGGAAAATCTGGAGCTACCGCGTCTGTCACCTTATTCCGGCCGTTACCTGGGTTATGGCATTGCGGGCGGTAAAATGGATCTTAAGCTGGACTATCAGCTTCAGGGCACCCGTATTAATGCCTCAAATCAGATTATTCTGAATCGTCTGGAATTGGGACAGCCCATTGCCAGCGAACAGGCGGCCAGCGTGCCCATCAAACTGGGGCTGGCGCTGCTGCGCGACGGCAATAATGTGATTGAATTAAACGTGCCGATAAATGGCGATCTGGCAGACCCCGAATTTCAGATGGGCAAAGTAATGATGAGTGCCTTCGTTAACGTGCTGACAAAAGCAGCTACGTCGCCGTTTGCCCTGATAGGCTCGTTGGCGGATATCGCAGGCCTGGGGGGCGAGCAGGTGCAACAGGTCAGCTTTGCGCCGGGGGGTATCGAGCTGACTGAAGCCAGCACCCAAAAGCTGGCGGCATTGGCGCAGGTCTTAAATCAAAAACCCGAGCTTATTCTGAGTATTCGCGGCGCCGCAGCGCCCGAAGCCGACACCAGCGCCGGTGCACAGTCGCCTGGCGCACTTGCTGACAGCCGCGCAACGGCTTTGCGCCAGTTGCTGGTGAATACTCACGGTGTAAACTCGAAACAGATCTTCGTGCGCGCACCAGAAACCAACGCCAGCGTAGATGCCAATGGCAATATTGCCGTAAATTTTATTCTGGACGCCCGCTAACCCATATGAGTCTCGCCCTGTGAGCCACTTTTTTGCCTATATTTCCCGCCTGCGCTGGATAAAGCGTTGGGGTTTGATGCGTAACGCCATTGATGAAAACGTTGCTACCCATTCCTGGGAGGTGGCGACTTTGGCCCACGCCCTGGCGCTGATCCGTAATGAGAAGTTTGGCGGTTCGGTGAACGCCGACCGGATTGCGGCGGCGGCGCTTTATCACGACGCTACCGAGGTGATTACCGGTGATTTGCCCACACCGGTAAAATACCACTCGAAGGTGATGCGCGAAGCGTTTGGAGACATTGAACATAAAGCCGAGGCCGAACTGTTGGCGTTATTACCGCCACAGTTGCAAAAAGCGTTTGCGCCCTACGTACAGGAATCTGCTTTGGGAAAGGAAGAGAAGGCAATCATTAAAGCCGCAGACCGATTATCGGCGTGGCTGAAATGCCGTGCTGAAGTGGCGACAGGAAATCGCGAGTTTGAGCCAGCCGCGGCGCAGATACACCGGCGGCTGACGGAAGAAATCTTGCCCGAAGTGGCGTATTTTCTGGAGGTTTTCGCCCCTAGCTACGACCAGCCTTTAGACAACCTGCTGGGCTAAGGCCCAGCAGGTCAAGTGCAAGAAAGCCTCAGGACTGGCCGGAAGATCCCAGCATTCCAGCGCGTAGGCCATCTTTTTTCAGGGTACTGCGCACTGCATCTTCCGGGCTGCCCGCCAGGTCGCGGAACATGCCCATAGAGCCCAGCAGCGCAGACGATTCGTAAGGTACGAATACTCGCTCGCCGTCTTTGGCCATATTGGGCAACACCTTGATGTAGCTTTGCCCCAGCAAATAGCCGATAACGGTTTGCTTGTTGTCTTCGCTGTCGCCGATGGCGCTCAGCACCAAGCGAATGGACTCCTGTTCGCCCTGGGCCCGCAGAATAGCGGATTCTTTGTCGCCTTGGGCGTTCAGGATGGCCGCTTCGCGCTGGCCTTGGGCCTTGGCGATGGCAGCGGTTTTTTCGCCCTCGGCTTCGGTCACGGTGGCCCGGCGTTTACGCTCGGCGGCCATTTGCAGGCGCATGGCCTCTTCAACTTCTTCGGGCATGCTGATGTCCTGCACTTCTACCCGAGTCAGTTTTACCCCCCATTTGGACGCAGGCTCCTCCATTTCCGCCTGAATGGCGTTGTTGACTTCGGCGCGTGATTCAAACAGCTTATCCAGCTCCATTTTGCCTACCACAGAACGCAGGGTGGTTTTGGCCAACACTTCCACCGCTTGGCTCATATTGGCGACTTCATACACCGCGCGGCGCGGGTCAATAATCTGGTAATACAGCGCACCGTTGATCGACACGGTTACGTTGTCAGTGGTGACGACCGGCTGGCCAGGAAAATCCATCACGGTTTCGCGCCGGTCGATGCGTGCTTCATCACTTATCACGGTTTGGTAATCTTGGCCCGTGCGCACATAGCGGATCATGGTGATGGCGCGCGGCCGTTCGATGAACGGAATGATAATGTTCACGCCGCTTTCCAAAATCCGGTTAAAAGAGCCCAAACGCTCAATAACCATCACTTCAGACTGGCGCACAATCACCAGGCCTTTGGTGATGATAAAAACGCCAATGGCGACAACAATCAGGCTGATGACCAGCCCGGGGGTTAGAAACTCTTCCATGGTTACAGTTCCTTGGGGGTTGCAAGTTCAACAATGGCGGTGGTGCCATCGAAGTGGTCAAAAATAAGCGCTGTGCCTTCTGGCAGTTCGGTTTGTCCGCCCGATCGTACCCGCAGGCGATAAAAGTCACCGTTTACTTTGATGCCGGTGGCGTCGTCAAAACCACGGCGTAAACTGTGGAATAGCTTTCCCTGATCTACGCCGGTGCCGGTCGTGCCATAGGCTACGCCTTTAGGCGAGAAATGCGGCTTCAGCCAGCGAACAACAATGGGCACCAGGATGCCCGAAAATAAGCCCATTCCCACCAATTGCCACTCTAGGGAAAAGCCGAAAAACGCCAGTACCGCCGTAAATGCAGCAGCAATCGCCAGGGCCAACAGCACCATAACGCCGGATGTCAGCTCGGCCAGACCCAGCAAGAGCGCCAGAATCAGCCAGAGGTGGGTAATGCTCCATTCCATAGTGAGTTCCATAGGGTGAGCGTTGCACGATTAAATACGAAAATTATTTTCAATTGTACCCAAATTGGGTGCTGCTGCCATGGAATGAATGGGGGTTCGCAGGACGCGTGCCGCCCAAACCCTGTATATTTGAGTTATGTCTGATTTGCCGAGGGTAAAACTGCGTTATGTGTGAACTGCTGGCGATGAGTGCCAACACCCCGACCGATCTGTGTTTCAGCTTCACCGGCCTGACCCGCCGCGGCGGCGACACCGGGCCCCACAAAGATGGCTGGGGCGTGGCTTTTTATGAAGGCAAGGGCGTACGGGCATTTCACGATGTAGACGCCAGTGCCAATTCCCGCATTGCCGAGGTGGTACAAACCCATCCCATTAAAAGCGAAGTGGCGCTGTGCCATATTCGCCAAGCGAATGTGGGTGAAATTTGCCTGGCCAACACCCACCCGTTCATGCGTGAACTCTGGGGCCGTTACTGGGTATTTGCTCACAATGGCCAGCTGTCGGATTTTAGCGCGAAACCGGGGTTTTATGAGGCCGTTGGCAGCACCGACAGTGAAGCCCTGTTCTGTGATTTACTGAACCATTTGCGCGATAACAGCGACCGCCACAGCACCGAGCAGGATACGGTGGACCAGTTGGTTCAGCTGTCAGCGGCCTATGGTCGCCAGGGCGTATTCAACCTCCTGCTCAGCAACGGCGACTGGCTGTTCACTTTTTGCTCCACCAAAATGGCCAGCATTACCCGCCGCGCACCTTTTGGGCCGGCGCGACTGAAAGACACCGACGTAACTATAGACTTTGAAGCAGAGACCACCCCCAATGACATTGTCAGCGTGGTGGTGACCGAACCTTTGACCTCTGATGAACAGTGGGATGTGTATCAGCCCGGAGAGTGGCGTTTGTGGCGCAAGGGAGAAGTCATCCAGAGCGGTGTGGTTGGCACTGGCGGGGGTTGATTCGGCGCCAGCTCAGGCCCATATAGAGTCATAGTTGGGCTAGGGTTAAAGCGTTAATGCCAATTCAGAACATTCTCTAAAGCATTTTCTAAAGCACGCTCTAAAGCACTATTGAGAAAACTATGCAAAGACCGAATACACACAGTAAGTTTTTTGGCTACCTACTCTGGATTTTCGGCTTTCTGGGTGCGCACCGTTTTTATTACGGCAAACCGATCACCGGCACCATCTGGTTCTTCACATTTGGCCTGTTTCTGGTGGGCTGGATCGTCGACCTTTTCCTGATTCCAAGTATGGATGAAGAAGCCGATTACCGTTTTGCCGAAGGCCCCATCAGTTACAACGTTAGCTGGTTACTGCTGACGTTTACCGGTTTGCTGGGCCTGCATCGGATGTACATGGGAAAATGGATAACCGGAATTCTTTACCTGCTTACCGGCGGCCTGTTTCTGGTGGGTGTTCTGTACGATTTTTGGACACTGAACACTCAGATTTCAGAGCGTAATCGCGGCAGCCTGCTTAACTGATTGCCGCGTTTTAATGGGCGGCTAGCATAACTTTGGGTACCCGGTAGAGCAGCCCGCGGCTAGCACCGGTCCCTTTCACCGTGCAGGTCTTACGATTCACCCTGCTAATGATGCCTTGCCGCTGGCGCTGCCCTTCGCCAAAACTCACTGGATCACCTACCTGCCATTGGCGCTGGGAAACCCCGGCTTCGGCGTGGATTGGCGCGAACGGCTGCGCCGGCAGGCTTAGCCCGCGCTCGCCCGCCTGCTGCTGTAAAAATGCCCGGGTACCCTGGGCTGCTCCGCTGTCATGCAGCTGGTCCAGAATGTCGTAAAAATGGCGATTGTGCACCGAACCGAAGTGGCGCTGGCCTGCCACCTGTTGCAGCAGATGGGCAAACTCGTGGCAACAGGTATGGGCCAGCAGATTAAGCGGGCTTACCTCACCGTCAAAATAACCTCTTTTCCGAATTTCCCGCGCCGACAGCCAGCTAACGGCGGTTTCTGGCTGGTATTTGGCCAAAATCATGCGTAGCCCGTAGTTGATGACGTGGGTATGGCTGCGGGTGTCGTAACGGTGATAGGTAGCCTGCCCGGACCCCACACGGCATAGCAGTGACTTCGCCTTGCCTTGTGCATTAATCCAGCCGGCAGCGGGTTGCCACAAAATTTGGTCGGTAGCCTGGCACATAAGCCGGCCAAGGTTTATTACCTGGAACTGTGAAATAGATGTCGTCATTACGAGTGGCAGCGCGTTGCTATGAATTCACTGCAGGTTTTACAAGATTATGAGCACAATGGCTAGTTTGCCAGTGCCTTTAAGCGCTAATGCCCTGCGGCGGATGTGTGTTATCCGCTGCAAGGCACCAGCGACCTACAAAGCCGGATTAGGCTTCGATTGGCGTGCGCCAGTCGTCAGCGCCGGAAGTGCCGGCCACGCCGTGCTCCCAGGTGACTTTGCGGTATGACAGCGACACGGTAACCAGCTGGGTGAAGTCTGAACGGGTGGTGTCTTGGCAGTGGGGCATGTTGCAGTTGATGTCAATGATGGTGGCGTCTTCCAGAATGGTCGAGAAGAAGTGTTCTTGCTTGCCTTCTACCGAGGTGCGATACCACTTCAGTTCCACTTTTGGCAACATCTCACCAGACGCCAGAGCGTTGTACATCAGCGGTGTGGCTTTATTCAGGGCCGAGGTGAACTTGAACGGTTTGTGCACTCGCTGGCCGGAGGGTTGGCCGGATTGGGGATCGGTAGGTACGGTGACTACGTGGCTGAATTCCTGCACCAGAATTTCATCTTCGTGGCCTTCTACATAGATATTGCCGACGGAATCGGCGGTGAAAGCACCGGCGGTGATGTGGCCCTGGGTTTGGCCTTCGATATTGATATAACAAGGAGTTGGCATTGTCTGCTCCGTGACGTGTTTAAAGGTTGCATTCCTGCTGTCCTAACGTGGACCCGGTAATCTAATCAAACCCTGTGCCAGATTGTTAACGTCATTTAAGATCAGTGGTTTATGGTTTTTTGTTAGGCTTGAAAGAGATTCAGGGCGAAGAGCTGCCCGCGGTCTGGGCCAGTTATTGCGGCGCGGGCAAGTTGTTGCCAGCGTAGAATGAGCATGGCCGCCAAGCGCTGTCTGCCGTGCGGTTATAAGCCTATTCCATGTATTTTGTGGGTGTACGGGTCTGCTAAACTGAGCAGCTATTTACAAACACGCTGTGATCAGGGAGCCATGAGTGCCGGTCATTCAAAAATGTGCAAATATCACTGTGTTGATTAAACGCTGGTTAGGCAGTCTGGTGAATCGGGCGACCGCTTTGGTTGCTGTCGTGATTCTGGTGGTTGCGCTGACGGTGATGCTGGTAGGTGGGCTGCTGAGCCAGCGGGAACTGGAGCAGCAGGCAAAGGCACAGGTTGAGTCCATAGCCGCTCTGGTGTCCTATGAACTGGACGATAAACTTTCCATGCGCTTGAATATTATTAGCCACGTGGCAACAAACCTGACCATGACCGAACTGGTGTTCCGTGACCGAGCCGAGTTGTTATTGTCGCGCCAAACCGAGTTGCTGCACCTTTTTGATAGCCTGTTCATTCTCGATGCCGAGGGTCTTCTGCAGGCGGAATTTCCACGCATTGGCTTGCCTAAAGGGTTAGATTTTAGCACCCGCGAATATTTTAAGCGCATATCTACGCTCATGACACCGATCATCAGCGAGCCTTACATCTCTTCTTACGAAGATAAACCTGTCGTTATGATCGGTGCGCCGGTGTTCAACCATGACCAGCGTTTTATCGGGGTGATTGGCGGCGTTATGCTGCTTGAAGACGAACATATTCTGAATAAATTCGGAAACATCCGCTTTGCGCAAACCGGTTATATTGGTATTGCTACCCACAGTGGTACAACGTTGGTCAACGGGCGTTCCGGGCAGTTTATGGTGCCCTTGCGAGCGGAGAACCCGATTCTGATACAAGCCATGGGTGGATTCGAGGGAACCACTAAAACCGATAACGGCGATGGCGACGTAACCATTATGTCGGTGCGGCAGCTGGACCAGGCACCCTGGTTTGTAGCTGCGGTTTGGCCTACAAAGGAAGCTTTTGCGCCGATTGGCCGTATCGCCATTGGCCTGGCCTGGACGCTGTTGGTCATTTTATTGGTGCTGGTACCCATGGCTGGCTGGCGTTTTCGCAAGCTGATGCGCCCGTTGAAACTGCTGGGCCAGCAAGTACAGGACCGCCACCTGGGCTTGCGTTCGCTGCCGGTTGCCATTCCCGGTAGCATCGAAATCCAGCGCGTAGCCACTATATTCAACACCTTGATGATCGAACGTGAGAGCGCCATGCTGTCGCTGGCAGAACGCGAAGCTTTTTACCGTTCGCTGACCGAAAGCGCGCCCATTGGTATTGCCCAAACTGACGTGTTGGGCCGGATCGAATTTGCCAACCCTGCGCTGGAGGTAATTCTTGGCCGTTCGGCCGCTGAGATTATTGATACGCCAATGATGGGTTACCTGAAAAATAGCGACCGGAAAACGTTAATTACCGGCTGGCAGCGTGATTTGCACAAGAAAAAAACCTTTCATGGCCGCGTCCAACTGGCGGCGTTTGGCGGGCACGATGGTTTGTGGGTTGACATGATGTCGGCGGTGATCGAAACCGAAGATCGTACTCTGGGCACCATCACCGTCATGCGGGATGTCACCCGGGAACTAGCCGTGGCCAGCGCGCTGGAAGATGAGCAGCGCCGGGCACAAAGCATTATCGGCGTGCTGCAAGAGGGCGTGTTGATGGCGGATAACACTGGCGCTGTGCGTTACGCCAATGGCGCCGCGCTGCAACTGCTGGGGATACGTGAAATCACTGGGCCAACTAATTTCTTTGATCTTGTGTCGATCAATGCTCAGGATTGCAGCTATACTCTGGAGAAATTCCGGGCCAGCCAGAAGATCGATAATCTCTACGCCATTTTGCGCAATCACGCCGGCGGTGAGTTTGATATCGACCTAACCATGCTGAAGGTTCGCAACGGTGAGTCCCAAGAACGCCTGGTGTTTGTACTGCGCGACGACAGCGCGCGCCGACGAGAAAACGAGCGCCTATCGTGGGAAGCGTCCCACGATCCACTGACCCAGCTTTTAAACCGCCGCGCTTTTGGCCACGGTTTGGACAAAGCGTTGGCAGAAGCCGGCCAGAATAAAGTGGCTACTGTGATGTTGCTGATTGATCTTGACTACTTCAAACCGGTGAACGACAAAGGCGGACACCTCACCGGTGACGAGATTCTGCGCCGCCTGGCTGACTTGCTAAGGCAGACCGTTCGCCAGTCTGACACTGTTGCGCGCCTGGGCGGGGATGAGTTTGGAATACTTCTGCCCAGCTGCGGTATGGAACGCGCCGAGGCTCTGGCGGAGCGGATTCGCGCAGGGATCGAAGCCCTGGTCGTTGAACACAAAGGCGAACACTATAGCGTAACCGCCAGTATTGGCCTTGCCCAGATCAACCCCACTGACACCAGCACAAAAGCCATTATGGCCCGTGCCGACGAGGGCTCGTACCTGGCCAAAGGCCGCGGCCGTAATCAGGTGGTTGTGGTTTTGGTGTCAGGCGCCTAAAACCTGCGGATATCATTTACCACCAAACGCCTGCGGCAGCGGCCTGCCAAAGCAGACGCAGAGCCAAGGCTGTCAGCAGCAGATTCAGCACCGTGCCAAAGCGCTGATCGCTGAACGCTTTCAACAGGCGTAGGCCAAGCCAGGTGCCGATAAAGCCGCAACCAATCATCGCCACGATCAACACCAGCCAGTCACTCAACATAAACCCGGTCAGTCCGAAGACAAGGGCTTTCGGCGCGTGTTGCAGAGCCATGGCGCTTGAAAACGTGGCGATGGTGCTAAAGCGGTCGCGGTGAATCTGTTTGATAAACGCTGCGACCAGTGGCCCGCTGGCCCCGACAAACAGGCTGATAAAACTGGTAAACGCCGAGGCTATAACAATTCCTGGAGCGCCGATGGCGGCTTTCGGCAGCTTGGGTCCCCAGCACAAAAACAGCACAAACAGTGCAATGGTCAGCTGCCAGATTTGAGCGGGTAGATCCACTAGTAACCACGCACCCAGGCTGGCTCCAAGCACGACGCCGGGAGCAAAAGCGGCAATTACTTTCCAGTCGATATGGCGCCAGGTCAGTGCGGCTCGGCCACAGTTTGAACCCAGCTGCACCAGCCCGTGCACCGGGATAATGGCGGCTGGGGGCATCCAACCGGCCATAATGACGATCAGCAGCAAACCGCCACCGGCACCCAAGCTGGCGCTGATCATCGAGCCGAGCACCGAGGCCAGTAACAGCAGCAGAGCAACGCCCACGTCCAGGCCACCTGGAAGCAGCGTTATTTCCACTGGCAGAACCCGGAGTTTTTCAACTCGTTTTGTTCACAGAGGGCTTCTGTAGCCAGTTGTACGTCAGCTACGTAGTACAGTGACGACAGGCCAAAACGATCCCGTCCCAGGTTGTGGAAAATCATGCCGAACGCGATATCCCCCGCTGAATAGCGCGCCTGGTGGCGGGCAAAATACGCTGCAGGCCGGCTTAGTAGCTCATCTTGCAGTAGGCTTTTCACTCGCCCCGCGCCACCGTGGTAGGCCTGAACCAGCAATAAACTGAACAGTTCATCGCGTTTTTGCGCGGGCAACTCACCAAAGCGATCGGTAAATGCCGGACGCAAATTACGCGCATTCTGATTGTTCAACTGCAGAGCGCAGTCCATCTGTGCCAGTCTGTGCCAATAGTTCTCTGGCGGAATACGGCAGTCCGACAGCGCTGCAGGCGACAATTGCATAATGCCGCGGGCGTTGGCCGTTGAATGAGCCCGGGTTTGGCCGCCGCTTTCGATCAGTAATTGCCCGGCTAAATAGCGCGGTAACGCCGGCGGGAGTTCACTTAAACGTTGCTGCTCATTACGCTTTTTGTACACGGCCATCAGCGTTTGGTGCAGCGACACTGAATCGCCCTGGCCGCCCACCTTGATGTCATCCCACGCGCCCCACAGGCGGTCTTCCTCTTTTTGGCCAAGGTAGCGGGTAATAGAGCCGGGAAGATCAACGTGGGGTTGGTCGCAGGCCAGTGCAAATGGATACCCGGTCACATCCGCCGCGCCGGCGGCCCAGGCGCTGCTGCGGCCATCCTTGAACATGTCCTGGCGGGTGTTGTTGAGCTGCTGCTGGTTGGCTTCGACGGTGTCAGCGTCTTCGCTCCAGCCTAAAAACTGGCCGCGCATATCGTAAAAAATGTGGCGGCTTTGGTTGGTGCAGTAGCTGGACTCGTTCAACACCCAGCTGCGAATGGTGAGCACGTTGCGATACACTCCCTGGCTGGACCAATACGGGGCGGCCCGCACCACATCGGTCCAGGCGTCGGCCTTGCCAGGGCTAGCTGCGGCGTCGCTGGAAAACCACGGCAGCGTTGCCAGCAGGGCAGCCTGTAACAGCCGGGTTATGGGAAAAAAAATAGGTGTCATAAAGGCGGTTTCGAACATTGAGTGTTTGAATATTGACCCATTGGCCGGCCAACGTCGTTAAAGGTATGGATGTGGGCTCACAATAGCAAAAGTGATGACGGTTGAAAGAGGATTCATTATTTGCCGGGGCTTGTGATCTGCTGTTATCGCCCTCACGTTTATCTTTCCATGTTGTAACAGGCTATGCTGATAAACAGGGAGTGCGGTTCTCCCTGTTTTATTCTGATGGCATCGAGGAGGCTAGAGCATTATGAACCAACCGATGGCAATCGAAGAACTGGTATCGGTCGCCCAGGCGGAAGCCATGGGAGAGTTAGATGCCCCGATGATGGCCATAGTGCTGGCCAGCGAACACAGCTACGATTTACCCATTCAATCTCTGGAAACCGACGCCGACAAAGCCCGTTGGGGACTGATTCTTCGCGCTGCCAGGGAGCACGTAGAAGCTGACGCGGTAGCGGTGCTTTACCCGGCCTGGACCACCATCCGCAACAAAAAGCCAGGGCCGGCGACCGATTCTGCTGCGGGCACAGAACCTAATGGCGAGAACGACATCGAGGCGGATGCGGAAGACGAAGCAGATGGTCCCATCGACACCCTGTTTGTGCAACTGCACACCCGTGACCACATCTATTGGCGTGGTTTTGAGCAAATTCGTGACCCACGGCATCATCGGATTATTGGTTTCCGTAAAATCAAAGCCTTGTCCACCGATTACCAGCGCGATCAAGCGCCCTCGGTCGCAGCGTGGCTCAGTACCCTTTTCGACCCACTGCCCAACGAAGGCGAGGAAACCGCCACCGACCGCCAACTTTCAGACCTGCTGGAAGAACCAGAAGTAAGCGCAGCGCTCTACCCCCGCGAGTTGCGGGCCTTGCACTAAGCACCGTTGTTTTAGTGGAACGAGCCTCAGCCGGTTAATGCGGACTCGGGTTTGATCAGCGAATAGTCTATAATTGCGGCCTTTAAAATTTGCACCTACAAGACACTGACGCCCAAGGCGCAACAAGGCTGATCCGTGATCGTATTTGACCAGATAGAGAAATCCTACCAGGTGGGGGGCAAGGCCGTACCTGCGCTGCACCCCACCAGCTTCGCCATTGAAACCGGTGAAGTGTTCGGCATTGTCGGCCACTCCGGCGCCGGAAAATCCACCCTGGTACGGCTGATTAACCTGCTGGAGCGCCCGACCGGCGGCAGCATCAAGATCGACGGCGAAGACGTTACCCATTATAACGCCGCCCAGCTGCGCGCTTTTCGCCGCAACGTTGGCATGATCTTCCAGCACTTTAACCTGCTGTCATCGAAGACGGTTAACGACAACATTGCTTTCCCCATGAAACTGGCCAGCATCTATTCAAAAACCGAGATCCAGCAGCGGGTTGCGGAGTTGTTAGAGCTGGTCAGCCTGTCTGAACACGCCACAAAGTTCCCGTCACAGCTTTCTGGTGGCCAAAAGCAGCGAGTGGGCATAGCCCGAGCTCTTGCCTGCCGACCCACCATTTTGCTGTGCGACGAAGCCACCAGCGCGCTAGACCCGCAAACCACACAATCGGTGCTGAAGCTGCTGGCCGACATCAACCGCGAGCTGGGTTTGACCATCGTGCTGATTACCCACGAAATGGACGTGGTGCGCCGGGTGTGTGATCGGGTTGCGGTGATGGACGCAGGCCGCGTGGTGGAAATGGGGCCGGTGAGCGATGTGTTTCTGCACCCGCAACACCCCACCACCCGCGACTTTGTCTTCGAAAGCGAAAATATTGATAGCCTGGAACTGCAGCAGGATTTTAAAAAGGCCAAAGGCCGCATTCTGCGCCTGACCTTCAAAGGCGAGTCTACCTACGACCCGTTACTGGGCAGCGTAGCGCGCAAGTCCGGGGTCGACTTCAGCATTATCTCCGGGCGTATCGACCACATTAAAGATACGCCTTACGGCCAGCTGACTCTGGCACTGGTAGGTGGCGACCTGGCTGTGGCCATGGCAGCGCTGGAAGCCGCAGACGTGCACGTAGAGGTGATGAACTGATGGAAGCCCTGATGCAGGATTTACTGAGCAACGTAGACTGGGTGGAAATCGGCATCGCCAGCTGGGACACCCTGATTATGGTGGCCATGTCGCTGCTGTTCAGCGTGGTGATTGGCCTGCCCATTGGCGTGCTGCTGTTCCTGTTTGGCAAGCACCAGCTGCTGGAACAGCCCTTAGCCTATACGGTGCTGTCGTTCGTAGTGAACGTACTGCGTTCGGTGCCGTTTATCATTTTGTTAATCGTGATGATTCCGTTCACCGTGATGATGATAGGCACGTCCCTGGGCGTTGCGGGAGCCATACCGCCATTGGTCGCCGGTGGCGCACCCTTCTTTGCCCGCCTGGTAGAAACCTCGCTGCGGGAAGTGGACCGCGGCATTATCGAAGCCACCCAGGCCATGGGCGCTAACGTGCGGCAAATTGTCCTCGGCGCCTTGTTGCCGGAAGCACTTCCGGGCATCATCGCCGGTGTTACCGTCACTGCAATAACCTTGGTGTCTTACGCGGCTATGTCCGGCGTGATTGGCGGAGGCGGCCTGGGCGACCTGGCCATTCGTTTCGGTTATCAACGGTTCCAAACCGACGTTATGGTCATCACCGTCGCGTTACTGGTGATTTTCGTACAGCTGCTACAAATGCTAGGCGATCGTCTAGTTATACATTTCAGTCGTAAATAGCGGCGAATTAACCTTCAGATTCACCCAAGGAGAACACCGATGACCTTCAAGAAGACCCTGATTGCCCTGGCTGCAGCGGCCACTTTCTCTGCTGCTGTCAGCGCCGAAGAACTCAGCATTGCTGCGACTCCGGTCCCCCACGCGGAAATCCTGGAATTTGTGAAACCGATGCTGGCCGAGCAGGGCGTAGAGCTAGACGTAAAAGTATTCACCGACTACATCCAGCCCAACGTTCAGGTTGACCAGAAGCGCATGGACGCCAACTTCTTCCAGCACCAGCCGTATCTGGACGAGTTTAACGCCGGCCGTGGCACCACCCTGGTTACGGTTACCGGTGTTCACGTTGAGCCTTTCGGCGCTTACTCCAGCAAAATCAAATCTCTGGACGAACTGAAAGACGGCGGCGTGGTTGCCATTCCTAACGACCCTACCAACGGTGGACGTGCCCTTTTGCTGCTGCAAAAAGCCGGACTGATCACCTTGAAGGAAGGCAGCAAAATCACCGCGACACCGCGTGATATTGCCGACAACCCGAAGAACCTGGAATTCAAGGAACTTGAGGCCGCTACCCTGCCGCGCATCCTGAACCAGGTAGACGTTGCCCTGATCAACACCAACTACGCGCTGGAAGCTGGCCTGAACCCGACCAAAGACGCGTTGATCATCGAAGGTTCGGATTCACCTTACGTCAACATTTTAGTGGCACGCCCAGACAACAAAGACAGCGACGCGATGCAGAAGCTGTCAGCCGCGCTAACATCCGAAGACGTGAAAGACTTTATTAACGAGAAATATCAGGGTGCTGTGGTTCCTGCATTCTAAGAGCACCTGCGTTCTGATTGGGCCTTTTTGCATTTCTACAAATGCAAACAGTGCGATTTAATCGCCAGACCAGTTAGAGGTCGGGTCTGGAGTCATACGCAGGTACGACTTAACCGCCTTATAGCCTTTCGGGAAGCGCTGCTTGATTTCGTCTTCGTCTTGCAGTGAAGGCACGATAACCACGTCGCCGCCGCGTTCCCAGTTACCCGGGGTCGCTACTTTGTGCTCATCGGTCAGCTGCAGGGAGTCGATAACCCGCAGTACTTCGTTGAAGTTGCGGCCAGTGCTGGCCGGATAAGTGATGATCAAACGCACTTTCTTGTTCGGATCAATCACGAACAGCGAGCGCACGGTCAGCGTGCTGTTGGCATTGGGATGAATCATGTCGTACAGCTCGGCCACTTTACCGTCGTGGTCAGCAATGATCGGGAAGTTAACGGTGCAACCCTGGGTTTCGTTGATGTCTTTGATCCAGTCGTGGTGGGAATCAACGGGGTCAACACTTAACGCCATGGCTTTCACATTGCGCTTGGCAAACTCGCCCTTCAGCTTGGCGGTCAGGCCCAGCTCGGTGGTGCACACTGGGGTAAAGTCTGCCGGGTGTGAAAACAACACGCCCCAGCCGTCGCCCAGCCAATTGTGGAAACTGATGTTGCCTTCACTGGAATCCTGTTCAAAATCCGGTGCAGTATCTCCAAGGCGTAAACTCATGTTCGCTCTCCTTCGATGCAGTATCTGATCGCGTTGCTTGAGGTTCCGGCAGGTTAACCGTCGGGCGCGTTTATCGTTTGTATACGAAAATAACTGGTGCCGGATGACAGGAATGCAAGGGCTAATTGATTCACCTCATCCGGCACAGGTCTGCTAGTTCTTAGCCGTAATGGCTGTTGTATCAAAGGCCTGCCGCTTTTTCTTTCTCAAAATGTTCTTTGGTCAGTCTGAACACCACCGGGCTGAGCAACGCCAGGGCAATCAGATTGGGCAGTGCCATCATGGCATTCAACGTGTCTGCCACCAGCCAAATCAGGCCCAGGTTTATGGTTGCGCCAACCGGGATAGCGAGGACCCAGGCAACTCTATAAGGCACTATAGCCTTTACGCCGAACAGAAATTCGACGCAGCGCTCACCGTAGAATGACCAGCCAAGAAGGGTCGTAAAGGCAAAAACAGCCAGAGCTATGGCCACCACATAACCGCCAACGCCTGGAAGCGCCTGTGAGAACGCCATGGAAGTGAGTGCCGCGCCGGATTCGCCGGATGTCCATACACCAGAAGTGATGATGACCAGACCGGTGATCGTACAAATAATGATGGTGTCAATAAAGGTGCCCAACATAGCGATCATACCCTGATTGATCGGGTTCTTGGTTTGCGCTGCCGCGTGGGCGATAGGCGCAGAACCCAAACCGGCCTCGTTGGAAAAGACACCCCTTGCAACGCCGAACCGGATGGCTGCCCAGACTGCCGCACCGGCAAAGCCGCCTTCTGCAGCGATGGGGCTGAACGCATGCTCGAAGATCAGCCCAAATGCGGCAGGAATCTCGGCGAAATTAATGGCCAGTACAACCAGCCCAGCAAGTAGATACGACACGGCCATAAGAGGAACGAGCGCACTGGCTACCTGCCCGATGCGGCGAATACCGCCAATCAGAACCATACCCACCAGAACCATCAGGATAACGCCGCTGATCCAGTGTGGTAGGCCGAATGTGGCTTCCATTACGTCTGCAACCGAGTTGGCCTGTACAGTATTACCAATGCCGAAACCGGCAATAGCGGCGAAAATGGCAAACAGCACGCCCATCCAGGCCCATTTTTTGCCAAGCCCGTTACGAATGTAATACATGGGCCCGCCGACATAAGCGCCACGCTCATCGACCTCGCGGAAGCGCACTGCAAGCACCGCTTCGGAGTACTTGGTCGCCATTCCCACCAGGGCTGTTAGCCACATCCAGAACAGGGCCCCCGGACCGCCGAGGAAAACCGCGGTCGCAACACCGGCAATGTTACCGGTTCCGACAGTGGCTGAAAGGGCAGTCATAAGAGCCTGAAACGGCGGAATTTCACCATCTGACTCCGCACCTGCGGCGCTGCGACCGTTCCACATCAGGCGGAAACCCGCACCGAGCTTGAATATGGGCATCAGCTTCAGGCCGAGACTTAAAAACAGCCCCACACCAAGAATGAGTATCAACATGGGTGGTCCCCAGACCAGCCCGTTAATTGCACTAAATACGTTTTCAATAGCTTCCATGAGAATCCTTTTTTATATGCCATGGTTCGATTTGTATGTGCCATGGTTTGATTTTTTGATTTCACCCGCGAAGGGTATAACTTGTTGAGCTTACTCAGTTATTGGCTTATGTAAACCGGCACTTGGTAAAAGCTGGAGAATTTGGCGAATATTGCCTATGTTTACAGCACAGGGTGAAGGTTTGGCCAATGCCGGCCGGGTCAAACAGAAATGTGAGGAATTGCCCATGTGTGCACTCAGAGTTTCCGATGTCATGTCCAATCATATTGCGCCCATCCGCTGCGGGACACCCTTGACCAAAGTGGTCAAGGCGCTGCTGGAGAATCATATTTCCGGGCTGCCGGTGGTCGATGCGAGTCGGCGTTTGCTTGGTTTTGTGTCTGAGCAGGATTGTATCCATGCGCTGCTGGTGAGCAATTATCACTGTGAGGGTGATCCAATCGTGGACGATGTTATGTTCCGTGAGCCCTTGTCGATTTCACCTGGCACGTCGATTGTTGACCTTGCCCAGAAACTCGGTGCTGGCAAACCGAAAGTGTACCCGGTTGTTGATCACGGCAAACTAGTAGGTATAGTCACCCGCAGCGCCATTTTGGAACACCTTGTTAACGCAGGTTGCAGCGTGGGCACACCAAGGTTTGCTAACTCCGATGACTGAGGGTTAGGCTTGGTCAAACACATCACTGCCGAGAACACCATGGAACTGCTTTCAACCAACGCCAGCTTTGGCGGCGAGCACCGTCGTTACCGCCACACCGCCGCCGCCCTGAAATGCCCGATGGAATTTGCTGTTTTCCTGCCGCCGCAGGCGCTGGCAGAGCCGGGCTGTAAAGTACCGGTGTTGTACTGGCTGTCGGGCCTGACCTGCAATGATGAAAATTTCATGCAAAAAGCCGGCGCACAGAAACTGGCCGCTGAACTTGGTTTGGCGATTGTGTGCCCGGATACCAGCCCGAGAGGCGTCAATTTGCCGGGGGAAGACGACAGCTACGATTTTGGCAGCGGTGCAGGCTTTTATGTGAATGCCACAGAGCAGCCTTGGGCTCTGCACTATCGTATGTACGATTACGTAGTGAAGGAATTGCCCCAACTGGTAGAAAGCGAGTTGCCCGTCAGCGCTGAAAAATCCATCAGCGGCCATTCGATGGGCGGCCACGGAGCGTTGATATGTGCGCTGAAAAACCCCGGGCTTTACCGCTCGGTATCGGCGTTTGCACCCGTTGCCCACCCGGTGAAATGCCCCTGGGGCCAGAAAGCCTTTGCCGGCTATCTGGGTGACAACCAGGAAAAGTGGAAACAGTGGGACGCCACCCTGCTGATCGCGGATGCCCAGGAACGTTTGCCGTTACTGATTGACCAGGGCACTGCGGACCAATTTCTGGCAGAGCAGCTGAATCCGCAGGCGCTGGTGCAGGCCTGCCACAGCGTTAACCATCCGGTAACCCTGCGCATGCAATCCGGCTACGATCACAGTTATTTCTTTATTGCGTCTTTTATTGACGACCATCTGCACCATCACGCAGAAGCTTTGGGCCTGGCCCAGCCCCAGTTATAGCTGAACAGGCGCCAGCCCATCAGCACACTGGCGGAGATAAGCCCGCCGGTCAGCCCTACCCAGAAGCCCGCGGCCCCCATGGCCGGCACCAGAACGCTGGTAAACGCCAGCGCATAGCCCAGCGGCATGCCCACAACCCAGAATGAAAACAGCATGATGATCATCGGAATGCGGGTGTCTTTATAACCCCGCAGGCCACTGATGCAGGTAACCTGAATAACATCCGCCACCTGAAAGAATGCGGCGTACATCAATAGAGTAACGCTGACCGCCTGAACTTCGGGGTCACTGGAATAGAGCGCGGCAATGGGCGCGCGGAATACAAACAGGACAATCGCAAACAGCAGCGAAATAAAAGCTGCCAAAATAATCGAACTGCGTGATAACAAGCGCGCAGACTCGGGCGAGCCCGCGCCTACCAGAAAACTCACCCGCAAGGTGATGGCCATGCCCAGGCTCAACGGCAACATAAACAACAAGGACACCACGTTTAACGCAATCTGATGCCCGGCCACCACCACTGGCCCTAACGGCGCCAGAAACAGAGCGATCACTGCAAACATGCTGGCTTCCACAAAGATGGTAAAACCAATGGGCAAACCCAGCCGCAGCACATAGTGCAGCACCCGCGGATTGGGGCGGGCGACATAGGCCAGCAGACGAAAATTCTGATACACCCGGCTGCGATTCAGGTAAACCAGAAGCCCGATCGCCGCGATACCGTTCGATAGCGACGTGGCCCAGCCACAGCCGACACCCCCCATAGCGGGAACGCCCAGGCCGCCGTAGATAAACAAATAGTTCAGTGGCAGGTTGAACAGGGTGCTGATCAGTGAAAACACCATAATCACCCGGGTATGACCCAAGCCATCGGTCAGTCCGCGTAGCGCGGTGATTATTAGCAGCGCCGGAATGCCCCAGGCGAAGGCGTCCAGGTAGCCTTGGGCAATGCCTGCGGTGGCGGGTTCCAGTTTCAGCAGGGTCAGCACAGGGTGAACATTGGTTAGCAAAAAAATCATGATTACGGCCGCCGCTGCCGCAATATAAAGCCCTTGCCAGACCGTTGGCATAATCCGCCGCAGTTTGTTGGCGCCTTTATATCCGGAAATGATCGGCTGCTGGGCGCTTAGAACGCCCCAGAAAAACAGGAACAGTGGCATCCATAAGCTGGAACCGATACCCACGGCGGCCAGATCCTGAGCGCTGGCATGGCCGGCCATGACGGTGTCAATCACGCCGTTGGCCATTTGTGCAACCTGCGCCACCAGAATTGGGCCGCCCAGTACCGCCAGAGTTTTCCATTCCAGCAGCACCCGCGTAGCGAAAAGCTGGCGAGTAGCGGGCAGTGGCTGGTGCAGTTCATCCATAACAAGTGTCCGAAATACGGTCGAATTCGGTGGCGGCTCTGAATGACCAGTCAGGCGCCGTCTATCGGGGAGCGGATGTTACCGGATCTGGACGCCCAGGGGCATTGCGCATTGTCCGCATAGGCGTTGGCCAAGGCTTTTTTGCGTCCTGTAATCGGTCGCAAAAGCAGGTAAAATGTCGCCCTTCATTTTTGTCGGCGCAGCGGGTATGGGTTTTTTGGTATTTGTTACTGTTCTCTGGGCGTTTTCGTTCAGTTTGATCGGCGAGTTTCTGGCGGGCAGGGTAGACAGCTACTTTGCCGTTCTTACCCGGGTGTTACTGGCGGCGCTGGTGTTTTTACCGCTTACCCGCTGGCGCGGTGTGCCTGATGGGCTGAAAAAAGGCATTCTGGTCAGCGGTATGCTGCAGTTTGGCATTACCTACGTGTGCCTGTACCAAGCTTTTAGCTATCTGTCGGTGCCAGAGGTACTGTTGTTTTCCATCTTCACCCCTCTGTACGTGACCCTGGCGGACGACGCCCTGAACCGGCGCTTTTCCCCGGCGGGGCTGGTGGCGGCCGCAGTGGCCACCCTGGGCGCCGGCGTTATTCGTTATGATGGCCTGAGTGAGGATTTCATCACCGGTTTTTTATTGCTGCAGGTGGCCAATATCACCTTTGCCGCGGGCCAGGTGGGCTACAAACACGTGATGGCACGCTACCCCCTGCCCATTCCGCCCTGGCGCACCTTTGGTTATTTTTTCTTTGGCGCTTTAATTGTGGCGCTGCCGTCGTTCCTGATTTTCGGCAACGCGGACAAGCTGCCCGCCACACCCACGCAGTGGGGCATTCTGGCCTGGCTCGGGCTGGCGGCATCGGGCCTGGGTCTGTTTCTGTGGAACCGTGGCGCCTGCTACGTTGACGCCGGCACCCTGGCGGTGATGAATAATGCCCTGGTGCCTGCCGGTTTATTGGTGAATCTGCTGATCTGGAACCGCGACGCAGATATTCCGCGCCTGGCTGTGGGCGGCGCTATTATTCTGGCGTCTTTGTGGCTGAACTCGTGGTTACGGGTTCGCTGGAGCGGGGCTGAAGGCAGAATCTGAGCAATTGGCTGGCATCAGCTGGCCAGTGCTGGCAAAATTCCGCCACAAGAGTCCTAGCCTGAACCAGGGCGATCCTTTTTAAACTCATTCTTTAGCCCAAAGCACAGGACAAGAACATGACTCAGTCGAAAACGACCTCGGGCAGCAACACAGGTTTGTCCCGTGGTCTCTGGTCCTCCCGCTTCGCCTTTATTCTGGCGGCAACCGGCTCTGCCGTTGGCCTTGGCAACATTTGGAAATTCCCTTATGTAACCGGTGAGAACGGCGGTGGTGCCTTTGTACTGGTGTACTTATTGTGCATCGCTGTTATCGGTGTCCCGATCATGATGGCGGAGGTGTTCATTGGCCGCAACGGTCGCCACAACCCCATCACCAGCATGCGCCTGGTGGCCGAGCGTAACCTGAAATCGCCAGCCTGGCGCATTTCGGCGGTGATCGGCATGATCGCGGCTTTTGCCATTCTGTCGTTCTATTCGGTGATTGGTGGCTGGGCGGCGTCTTACGTTGGCCATGCGGCCATGGGCGACTTTACCGGTGGCACTGCGAAATCCATTGGTGATCTGTTCGGCGGTCTGTTGGCCAGCCCTGTGCAGCTGCTGGCTTGGCACACTGTGTTTATGGCACTGGTGATACTGGTGGTGTCGCAGGGTCTGAAGAGTGGCCTGGAGCGCGCCGTGACCATTCTAATGCCGGCGTTGTTCCTGCTGTTGCTGGTTGCGGTGGGTTATGCCACGACGACCGGCCATTTCGGCGAAGCCGTCAGTTTTTTGTTTACGCCAGACTTTTCAAAACTAACCATTGAGGGTGTTCTGATTGCTCTGGGCCACGCGTTCTTTACCCTCAGTCTTGGTATGGCCATTATGATGGCCTACGGTTCCTACCTCGGTAACGATGTTCCGGTGGGCCGTACTATGGTTACCGTAGCCTTGATGGACACCGTGGTCGCTCTGCTGGCTGGCTTGGCCATTTTTCCGGTGGTCTTTGCTAATGGTCTCGAGCCCAGCGCCGGCCCCGGGCTGATTTTCCAGACCTTACCGCTGGCGTTCGGCAACATGCCGATGGGCGGCCTGTTTGGCACACTGTTCTTTGTGTTGCTGCTGTTTGCTGCCTGGACGTCCGGCATCTCGCTGCTGGAGCCGGTGGTGGAATGGGCGGAAGAAAATACCAATATGAACCGCACCGGCAGTGCCATTGTGGTGGGCATACTGTGCTGGTTGTTAGGTATCGCCTCGATTCTGTCGCTGAACGTGTGGTCAGATGTGGCTCCGCTGGGTATGTTCGCAGCGTTTGAAGGCAAAACCATTTTTGACCTGTTGGACTACTTCACCGCCAACGTCCTGCTGCCGCTGTCGGGCTTGCTAACCGCCATCTTTGTCGGTTGGTTTGTGGCGAAAGAGTCGCTGAAAGCAGACCTGAATTTGCACGGTGCCACTTTTGCGCTGTGGCTGAATCTGCTGCGTTATGTAACGCCCGTCGCGGTTGTGATTGTATTTGTTTACAACCTGTTAGGGTAATTAGCGGAAGAAAGAGAAAGCCCGGAAGGCGGCGATGCTTTGCGGGCTTTAATCGGCCGTTTTAATTGAAGGGGATAGGCCGAGACGATTACAATGAAATGGCCAGGCAGGGGCAAAACGCAAGACCTTACCCCTTCACCTGACCGGTAGGCTCCCAGTCGATTTGACGGGCACTCATTCTGTACAGATTTCAGCCCTATTGAGCCAGTTTTCACTTACTCAATGAATTTCTCAATCACGCTATCCGCTCCAATAAGAGGAATAATGCGGACCAAAACCTGATCCATCACGCCGGTTTCAGCCTTGGTGATGAAATTAGCCTTACGGTCTTTCCAAGACAGCGTTTGAATGAGGCTTGAAGCAACCACAGAAGGCTTATCCAAGTTACCTACAGCAACCTCTGTCGTGGTGCCGCGAATGCTGGTACTAATCGGGCAACAAATCAGGAGTCCGGTCTGCTTGTTGTACTGCTTCGACGATAGCACCAGTGCTGGCCTATATTTGCCGACCTCTTTGCCTTTGATCGGCTCGAAATCCAGCCAGATGATTTCATTGCGATCAGGGATGTACTGTGCCATTAAACCCCCATTTCAGCAGCTGAGGGTTCAGCAATTTCATCAGCATGAGCGCCGTGAGCATCGAGTCCAACGAGCAGGTCTGCCTCGGAAAACGGTAAATTGATCTTGCGTGAAGCTTTCTCCACTGCCTCGATAACAATCTTCCCTGCCTTTACATCAATGCGGATAGGGCTGGATACGTCCAGCCTTGCTTGAGCTAAGATTTTACTGGAAAGTCGAACAGCAGCACTGTTACCCCAACGCTTAACTTCACTTTGCATAAAAACTTCCTAGGTTTTTGTAGCTACGAATGTATCTACTTTAATTCGTGGTCATGCGCGTGTCAACAACTGTATCTACATTTCACGCGGAGATACGCGGAGATGCGGGGTCAGGTCTTGCGTTTTGCCTCTCGAATAATCCGGCTTATGCGAGAACAATGCACTCGGAAATTCCAGTCGTAGCGATCTGGCAATTTCCTGGTTCCTTCTGTCGTTCTAATTGAGGCGGGAAAGGCCGAGACGATTACAACGAAGTGGCAAAGCAGGGGCAAGACGCAAGACGCAAGACGCAAGACCTTATCCCGTCACTAAGAAGCCTTTTACCCTAGCTCCAGGTGCGAAGCTGCCAAGCTGTCAGGTTCTAACTTTCTCTTGGCGCGGAGATGCGGGGTCAGGTCTTGCGTTTTGCCTCTCGAATAATCCGGCTTATGCGAGAACAATGCACTCGGAAATTCCAGTCGTAGCGATCTGGCAATTTCCTGGTTCCTTCTGTCGTTCTAATTGAGGCGGGAAAGGCCGAGACGATTACAACGAAGTGGCAAAGCAGGGGCAAGACGCAAGACGCAAGACGCAAGACCTTATCCCGTCACTAAGAAGCCTTTTACCCTAGCTCCAGGTGCGAAGCTGCCAAGCTGTCAGGTTCTAACTTTCTCTTGGTGGCCTGCGGTGACCGGTTTGTGACGTTTTCGGGTTAGACTGAAAACCGTAACCTCTTAGGCCTGCAGTCCAGACAAACGAGCCCCAGCACCATGACACGCAGCGTACTGATTATTGAAGACAACCCCGCCATCGCCGAACTGGTGAGTATGCAGGTGAGCGACCTGGGCATGACACCAGTGCTGGCGAACCGCGGCGATGATGGTCTGGCACGTTTTCGCCAAGGTGGCATCGATCTGGTGGTTCTGGACCTGATGCTGCCGGGCCTTGATGGCCTGGCGGTGTGCCGTGAAATCCGCACCGCGCCAGATTACGTGCCGGTGCTGATGCTGACCGCTAAAAGCACCGAGCTGGACCGCGTGCTGGGGCTGGAAATGGGCGCCGACGATTACCTGATCAAGCCTTTTAGTGTGGCCGAGCTGGGCGCCCGTATAAAAGCTCTGTTTCGTCGCGGAGACGCCTTTTCGGCACGCGCAACAGTCACGCCAGAAAGTCGCGTAATTGAGGTTGACGGTCTGCGTATAGACTCGTCGCGGCGGCGGGTATTTGTAAAGGATGCCGAGGTAGAACTGACCGCCCGCGAATTCGATCTGCTTTGGCACTTCGCCAGCCATCGCGGCCGGGTGTTCAGCCGCGCTCAGCTATTGGATGCTGTGTGGGGCTACAACCACCAGGGTTACGAACATATGGTGAATACCCACATCAACCGTTTGCGTAACAAAATCGAAACCGATCCCGCCGAACCGCTCTATGTGCAAACGGTATGGGGTGTTGGTTACAGGTTCCAGGACTGACCATGGCTCTACCTCTGTTGCGAACACTCTACGCCCGCCTGGCCTTGGGTCTTTTTCTGCTGTTGCTGGTCATTGGCACCTTGTTCAGCGCCCTGAGTTTTTACTCGGTTCGTGAATACAGTGCCGCAGTAAACCACCAGCTCAACCGTGATTTGGCCAGTCGTTTAGTCGCTGACCGTAATCTGGTAAGCGGTGATCAAATCAACCATCGCGAGCTGGAACGCCTGTTTGATCTGTACATGAGCATCAATCCCAGCATTGAAATCTACCTGTTGGACTTACAGGGCAAGATAGTTTCGTTTTCTGCCAATCCCGACAAGATCAAGCGCAATCAAGTGTCTTTGCAGCCAATTCAGACCTTGCTGACCAATCCTGACGTGTACCCATTGCCCGGCGACGACCCCCGCAGCCACGATCGCCGCAAAGTGTTCTCGGTGACGCCCGTGCCCAGCGCGGACAACCCGAGTGGTTACCTCTATGTAGTGCTGCGAGGTCAGCAGTACGATTTTGCCGAAAGCATGGTGCACAGCAACCGCTTGCTAAAAATGGCCGCGGGCGCGCTGACCTTGAGCCTGGCGGTTGGTTTGCTGGCAGGGTTGGTGTTTTTCCGCCTGCTGACCCGGCGGTTAACCCGGCTGACCGCGCGGGTTGAAGGCTTTGAGGCAAAAACGGATAGGGATTTAGAGCCCCAGGCGCCGCAGGTGCCCGGCGAACGGGGTGATGATCTGGATTACCTGAGCCTGCGCTTTGACGCCATGGCACATCGTATTGCGGGTCAGCTTGAACTGTTGAAAGATAAAGACCATCAGCGCCGCCAGCTTGTAGCTCAGGTATCACACGATTTACGCACGCCTTTGGCCGCTGTGCAGGGCTACCTGGAAACCCTAAGCCTAAAACAGGACACCCTGGATCTTGATCAGCGCCGTCGTTTTCTGGCGATTGCCTTGGGGGAAACCCGCCGCCTTGGTCAATTGGTAGACGAACTGTTCGAGCTGGCTGCTCTGGATGCCCGTGAAAAGCAGCCTAACCCTGAATGCTTCATGGTGGCCGAGCTGGTGCACGACGTGGTGCAAAAGCACACCCCTGGCGCCGGGCAGAATAGCGTAAGCCTGAGTATTGGGACGGTTGAGCCCGCCATGGTAAACGCCGATATTGCGATGACCGAGCGGGTCCTGGATAACCTGATCAGCAATGCCGTCAACCACTCACCGGCGGGCACTAAAGTGCGGGTGAGCGTAGCGGCAGACGCAACCGGTGTGAGTATTTACGTGGCAGACTCCGGCCCGGGCATTGATGAACAGGCCCTGGCACACATTTTCACCCCGTTCTATCAGGCGCCTGGCGCTAACCGCAGCGGCCACGCCGGGCTTGGGCTGGCCATAGCGCGGCGTATGGCAGAACTGCAGCAGGGCCACATAACGGTGCACAATCGCCCCGCTGGCGGCGCGGAATTTTTATTCTGGCTGCCTTTGGCCGACGAAAAACAATCCACGCCGTTATAAATTCGTAACACTATAGGAACGTTTTGGTGATCCCTCAGGTTTAGGATGATCATCGAACACTACTTTTCAGGAGCTCTTTTATGAATCGCAAATTTCAAGCTGTGCTTGTTGCGGTTGTTATAGCGGCCAGCGGCGCGTTTTACGCAGCCTTTGCCTCCGCTGAGAAGAACACCGCTGTGAGCAACCCCTATGCGCCTGCTGACCCGAACCTGGCCGTGGCAACTGTGGCCGGTGGCTGTTTCTGGTGTGTGGAATCCGGTTACGAGAAAATCCCCGGCGTGGTAGAGGCGGTTTCCGGCTACGCTGGCGGTGAAACCCCAGACCCGACCTATCGCTCGGTGTCTTCTGGCGGAACCGGCTATACCGAAGCTGTACAGGTATATTACGACCCGCAGCAGATTACTTATGAAGGGCTATTGCAGGGCTTGTGGCGAATGATGGACCCGACCGATGATCAGGGCCAGTTCGTGGACCGCGGTACCCAGTATCGCCCAGCCATTTTCTACCACAGCCAAGAAGAAAAGCAGAAAGCGGAAGCGGCTAAAAAAGCCCTGCAGGAATCCGGCGTGTACGACAACCCGGTGGTGATCGAGATAGTTCCGGCGGGCACTTTTTACCCGGCAGAAGACTATCATCAGGATTACTACAAAAAGAATCCGGTGCGCTACAAGCTCTACACCTTCAACTCTGGCCGTTATCAGTTTATTGAAAGCGTGTATGGCAAAGACTACGAGCTGGACTTCAGCCAGTTCAAGCCGGCTGCCAATAGCAGCGGCAACGCGGGCGCAGACCAGAACGCGGAACAAGCATCTGGCGCCAGTGCGGGGTTCAACCCGGAGGCTTTTGTAAAGCCGCAGCAAGATGAGCTGAAAAAGTTACTCAGCAGCGTTCAGTACAACGTGACTCAGGAAGACGGCACCGAGCGCCCGTTTAACAACGCCTACTGGGATAACAAAGAGCCCGGGCTTTATGTAGACGTGGTATCCGGCGAGCCGCTGTTTTCTTCCCGTGATCAGTACAAGTCTGGCACCGGCTGGCCCAGCTTTACCCGCCCGCTGGACCAGGCAATGGTGAAGGAGCATGAAGATCGCGGCTTCTTTACGACTCGCGTTGAAATTCGCAGCAACTATGCAGATTCCCACTTAGGGCACGTGTTTGATGACGGCCCGGCTCCTACCGGCAAGCGTTACTGCATGAACTCAGCGTCTATGCGTTTCATTTCGCTGGCGCAGATGGCCGATGCTGGCTACGGCGATTTTATTGGCGCGGTAGAACCCGTTAACTGAGCTTTTTAGCCAGACGCCATGTTCAGGCGTGACATCAAAGCCACAGATCGCTCACCGGTGTTTGCGCACCAAAATGGTGGGCGATTTGTGCTTGTAGCAACTCTGCGGTGGCAATGGCGTCCATCAGGGCGTTGTGCGCGGCATAGTGGGGCAATCCATAACGTAAACGGCTGTCTGCCAGGCGAATAGACAGCGGTTTTTGGCCCCGCCAGCTTTGCCAAAAGGTGGGCCGGCGGTCTGGGTGCAGGTGCGCTTCTATGGCCATAGTATCCAGCAGCGGAAACTGAATCCCCTCCTGCAACCGGTAGCGCAAAGCCACATCCAGAAACGGCCGTTCGATATCGCGGTAATGCACCACCGGCAAGCGCCCCGCCAGACATTCCAGTAACTCTGGCAAAATGTCGGCCAGATCTGGCGCCTGCTCCAGGTCGGCGTGGGTAATACCGTGAATCGTTACTGAGGTCTGATGTAAAGCAAGCCTCGGCTTCACCAGCCAGTGGCGGGCACCGCTGAGCTGTATACCCTCCAGAGTAAAGGGGACTAGACCTATGCTTATGATGGAGTGTTCAGTGGCGCTTAACCCGGTGGTTTCAAAGTCCATCGCCACCATCGGCACCTGTGATAAAGGCCTATTCGCGTCGCAGCAGCCGGCCTGGTAAAAAGCCTTCAACAAGGGGTTGTTAGTGGCCTCTGTCAGGGCCTGATAACGGTCGGGCCAGGGCACATTGGCAAAGGGCTGGGACGGCGGGGTATCCATTTCTTCAAGAGACATTGCGAGCAATCTGCGCGTTGTAGCGATACTTCAGAAATTTCTGGGCGTTACTGAGCACCTGAAAAGCGTCTTTCAGGTGGCTCCGCTCGAAAGGCGAAAGATCCTGCGGGCGCACGTTATTGTCCGGCTCGCGCCCGGCTTCAATAGCCAGCGCCTGATGGCGAATACGTACAATGGCGATAAACTCCAAAGCATCCCGCAGATTACCAATGCCGTCGTCCAGAATCAGGCGGGTTTTGCCGATGGCTTCCAGGCGCTCGAACGAATTCTGGGCCTTGGAGCCACAAGCCAGTGCGTGTATGCGAATAAGGTCTGACAGCGGCGCCGTGCCACGGCGTTTCAGATTAAAGGTCTTGCTGTGCTTGCCATGCTTACCGTCTTCTTCCATCACGAAATTACGGAAGAAACCCAAAGGTGGCGTACGATTCAAAGCATTGCGCGCCATCATTGCCAAAAAGCGCTGGCTGTTTGACGCCTTTTGCGCTACCAAAGTTTTTAGCTGCTCGGCAAAATCGGTTTCCCCGTAAATACCGTCAAGATCAAAAAAGATATTGCTATTAAGCAGGGCCCGGGCCTGGGGGTTATCAATCCAGTCGCTAAAGTAAGCTTTCCAAACTTTCAGCGGTTGGCGCCAGCGTTCATTGGTGGCCATGATGTCACCCGTGCAGTAGGTGTAGCCGCACTCGGCCAAACCGTCGCTGGCAAATTTCGCCAGTTCCAGAAAATAAGCGTCGTGTTCCTCCGCTACAAAGCTGTCGTCCAGAATCATGGCGTTGTCTTGATCGGTCACCACCAGTTGTTCATCACGCGCCATAGATCCCAGGGCCATAAAGCAGTAGGGCACGGGTGGTGGTCCCAGCTTTTCCTCGCCCAGTTCCAGCAGCCGTTGGGTGAAGCTACGGCCAATACCCGCCATGGCACTGCCAATCATGTGCGAGTTGGCGTCTTCATTCACCATGCGCACGAAGCTGTCGCGTACTTCCAGGCTGATTTTCTTCAGGCCTTTTACGTTGATTTGGTGGTAAATATCACTGACCAGATAAAGGCTGCTCTGGCTTTCATATTTCACGATGTCAGACAGCGCGATCACGCCGCGCACTTCGTGATCGTCCATCACCGGCAAATGGTGCACGTTATTGTGCAACATGGTCAGCATGGCTTCAAAAATATAGTGGCTGGCCGGTATGGTGATCAGCCCTTCGGTCATAATATCGCTGATCGGTGTTTCCGACGGTAGGGCCTCCGTCACCGCCCGAATGCGAAGGTCACGATCGGTAATAATACCTTTTAGCCGCGCTTGGTCGCCTTCGCCGTCCATCAGCAGCAGCGCCGATACGCTGTTTTCAGTCATGATTCGGGCCGCTTCCTGCAGCCTTACGGTATAAGGTGCAGACACGGTTTTGCGTGAAATCAGCCGGCTTACCCGCGAGGTCATCAGCTGGTTGGACTTTTCCCGGCGCGATACCGCGGAGCGCAGGCGGCTGCGGTCTTCAATTTCCACGTAATCCGCAAAACCCTCGTCCTGTTCGAACAGATAGTGGAAGGTCTCTGCCGGAATACGGTAAATCAGGCTGTCTTCAAGTACGGTAGCCGGAAAACGCACGTGTTTGTTCATCAGCAGGCCAAATTGGCCGAAGATTTCACCCTCACCAATCCGGTTATACAGTTCGCCCGAGCGTCGAAAAATCTCCACCGCGCCGCTGCGCACGTAATACAGCGCCTTGCTGGGATCGTTGATGCGCAAAAGCTCGGTGCCGGCACGGGCGTAAACAATCTCGATGGTTTCGGTAACACGGTTAACCAGCTCCTCCGGCATTTCGTTGAACGGCGAATGCTGTAAAAGGTGGTTACGAATGTCGATCAGTTCAGCCTGCATGCAGCCCCCGGATTGGATTGAGTAGTGCCTGGCCAAAACTATAGCAGAAAGCACTGATTGATCGTGGGTGATGGCGCGAAAACGACAAGCGGTGCTGGACGCAGCCATGAACCTGCTTACTTTCGCCGGCTTGAAGCCGGATCGCTTGCCCGATGGAGTCACACTTCTCAGGCCTGGCATTTTCATCGCTTTCCCTGGCCAACCTGGCTTGCAGGGTGCTCTCTACAAGCCCCGTCCTTCAGGGCGGGGTAGTTGACCAGCATCGTTGCGTTATAATGTCATGCCCACTTCAATACGATAGCCTAAATCTACCACTTTCTGCGTTAGCGACTCACCGCGAATACGCGCTAGCAGCTCTCTCGCTGCCGCTTCGCCGATGGCCTGACGTGGAGTGACTACGCTGGCCAATCGGGGCGTCATAACCTGCCCAACATCGTGGCCGTGAAAGCCAGCCAACGCCATGCGTCCAGGCACGTCTACGCCGCGTCGCTGGCACTCGAAATAGGCTCCTACCGCGACGTCATCGTTGGTGCAGAAAACGCCATCTGCCGTTGGGTAATCGGCAACGACCTGTTGAAGCAGCGCTGCCCCCACGCTGTATGAAGAGTGCTGGGTGCTTTGCAGGGTGACGGGCGTTAATCCGTGCTTTTCCATGGCGCGGCGATAGCCCCGCTCGCGTTGTCGGGTACGCTCATCCAAGCGTACTGCCAGGTAAATCACCTGGCGTCGCCCGCGGCGAATCATCTCGCTAACCATATCGAACGCGGCTTGAACGTTGTCATAGCCCACCGCCTGCTGCAGCGGAGGACGGTGGGTGTCCATGATTTCAACAATCGGGATACCGGCGGTTTCCAGCATGCGCAGGCTGCGTGGGGTATGGTCACGATCGGACAAAATCACCCCGTCTACGTTATAAGAAAGCAGCGAGGCCAAACTACGCTCCTCAAGCTCGGGGCTATAACCGTAGTGAGAAAGCATCAGGTGATAGCCCGCCGGCTCCGTTAGCGTCTCTATGCCAACAATGACATCGGCAAATACCTGGTTGGTGAGAGACGGTACCAGCACTCCTATCGAATGGCTGGTTGCTTTAGAGAGCAAGTCAGGCGCACGATTTGGAATATAACCAATTTGTTCAGCAATCAAGAAAATGCGATCACGAAGGCCTTCCGAGACCGTTTCAGAGTCGCGCAGGCAGCGGCTTACCGTCATTTTGGTAGCCCCTACATGGTCGGCGATATCCTGTAGAGTCGGGCGTTTTTTCTTCAAAAGGGTAACTCCAATGCCTATCTCTCCCTGTAGCTTGGCGTGGGGCCAGGTAGCGCCAACGTGGCATAAAATTGATCAACGATTTCCTTGGGCGACAAAGAAATCGAAGCGTTGAAAGCTTCCTTGTCACCGGGGGGCTCCAGATCGGCCAGTTGACTGGCCAACATGGTATCGCCTTTGAAAAAGTGGCCTGCACGGGTTTCCAAACGATGCATCAGTAGCTCCCGACGGCCCTCTAAATAAAGAATATGCAGCGCCGGGTCACCTTCGCGCAAACGGTCGCGATAACGTTTTTTCAACCCTGAACAGGCAATCACCAGCGATAAATCCTGCCTTTGATAGCCTGCCAATAACGCCGCCAGCGTATCCAGCCACTCGCTCCGGTCATTGTCATTGAGCGGTGTGCCGCTGGCCATTTTAGCAACATTGGCGGGTGAATGGTGATCGTCACCGTCAATAAACGTCGCCCCCGCGATTAGCGCCAACTGACGGCCAATATGCGACTTACCCGAGCCGGACACACCCATCACTAAAATACGATGCGAGAGGGTCTTCACAGAAGCTCTCCTATTAATTGCCGCGCACCGCGGTCAGGTCAGGCAGCCAGGTAACGATGTCCGGGACGGCAATCAGAATCACCAGCACGACGAGAAGTGCAGCGTAATAAGGCAACATGGCTTTGACTAGAGACTCCATGGAGACCTTGCCCACGCCGCAACCTACGTAAAGGCAGGTGCCCACCGGCGGAGTTAATAGCCCAATGCCTAAGATAAACGCCATCAGTACGCCAAAGTAGGCCGCATCGACGCCCACTGAGGTCACAATAGGCGCCAGCATGGGCGCCATGATCACCATCGCTGGGGTTAAGTCCATTACAAAGCCAATTAACAGCAGCAAAAAGGCAACAATTAATAGCAGCAGAAATGGGTCTTGAGTGATCGTCTTGACTTGGCCGACCAGGGTTTGCGGCACCATATTGATGGTTAAAAACCAGGCAATCACCGTTGCAAACGCCAGCAGCATCATCACCATGCCGGTCAAACGGGCAGTGCGAATCAGCATGCCGCCTAGCTCTTTGAGCTTGAATTCACGATAAACCACCAGCGAAATAGCCAGCGCATAGAGCAGTGCTGCTACGGCGGCTTCCGTGGCAGTAAAAACGCCGCCGATAATACCGCCAATCACAATGATCGGCAGCACTAATGCAAGCCAGGCCGCTTTAAAAGCCTTCCAGAGACGATCCCAACGGAACTTTCGCACACCGCCGCCTTGCTTGGTGGCGAGAATATACGTGGTCACCATCAGCGCAAAGCCAATCAGTAATCCTGGAATAATACCGGCGATGAATAGGCGGCTGATGGACGTTTCGGTGACGATACCGTACAAAATGAGAGGAATTGACGGCGGAATAATGATCCCGATCACCGATGACACGGTATTGATTGCTGTGGCATTGGCTGCGGTGTAACCCTGCTCTTTCATCGAAGGAATCATCATCGCGCCGGTGGCCGCCGTATCAGCCACCGCTGAACCACTGATGCCGCCGAAGAACATTGACCCGGTGATGGCTACCTGCCCCAACCCGCCACGCATAAAGCCGACCAGCGCGCCAGCCAACTCCATCAAACGGCGAGCGATGCCGCCATGACTCATCACCTCACCCATTAAAATAAAGAACGGGATCGCCAGCAATGGAAAGCTGTTAACACCGCGAATAGACTGCTCGATCATGATCGACAGCGGAATATCAGAGAGTACCGCCATCACCAGCGCCGCCACGCCTAAGCCAAAGGCAATGGGTAGCCCAATAACAATAGAGACCAATAAAATAGCCAGAAAAATCCATAGCATGATTAACCTTCCCGCTCTGGGCGGCGAATTACGTTCAGGCTGACCCACATCCGCCAAATCGATACCGCCGCAATAAAGATGACGCATAGCACCAGCGAAAGGCTGATAAAACTCAGCGGCACGTCCATAATCGCCGAACGTCCACTTGAACGCGTCAGCACTTGGTAACCACCCCAAATCATCACCACCATCAGGCCGGTAATAATCAAGTGCTGCAGGAGATAAAGCATATGCGCCGTGCGCAGCGGCAGGCGCCGCACCAGTGCGTCGACGGCAATGTGCTCATAGCGGGAAAACGCCGCGGCGGCGCCGATAAATACCAGCCATATAAACAGCATACGTGCCAGCTCATCTGCCCACGGCAGCGAGTTATTAAACAGCGCACGACCGACCACGTTGCAGGAAACGGACACAATCAACGCGACTAAAATGGCGCCGATCAGATACTCCATACCTAAGGTGAGCCAGCGAAACAGCGCCGGGCCTTGGTGGGTATCAGTATCGATTTCCAATAGCTTGCGGTTGGGGTCGTCCAGATACACCGATGGATCTTCGATCGGCGAGGGATCATCAGGGGGCGTAGAGGAGGGTGACATAGGAGCTCCAAGGGCACTGACACGTTGGGCAGGCACAATGCCTGCCCGATGGCGCGCTAAACCTAAGGTCTAGTTGCTGCTTTCTTCAGCAACCTTTTGAATGTCGGCGATCAGGTCTTCGCCAATGCGCGGAGCCCACTCTGCATAAACCGGCTGAACGGCGGTTTGGAAAGCGGCTAGCTGCTCATCATTCAGGCTGGTAATTTCCATGCCACGCTCTATTAGCTGGTCGCGCGACCAATCATCGTACTCAGCAGACAGCTGAATCTGGTATTTAGCGGACTGACGCGCTGCTTCCAGCACCAGTTCTTGATACTCGGGCGCCATACGGTCCCAGGTACGCTCGGAAAGCATCATAATGAATGGTGTATAGACGTGGCGTGTTTCAGTGCCATAATTCTGAACTTCGTTGAAGTTAGAGGACAGGATGGTGCTCCATGGGTTTTCCTGGCCATCAACGACGCCCTGCTCCATAGCGGAAAACAGCTCACCAAAAGCCATCGGCGTTGGGTTAGCGCCCAAGGCTTCCCATATAGCCAGGTGTACGGGGTTTTCCATCGTACGGACGCTTAATCCGCGCACATCCAGCCCTGCAACATCCTCAGGGCTAGCCACCGGGCGAGCGCTGTTAGAAAGCTGACGGTAACCGTTTTCAGAGAAGGTCAGGGCCTTTAAACCGGTGCCTTCAAAGGCGTCCAGCATGCCCTGGGCCACGTCGCTGCGCATGACAGCCACAGCGGCGTCACGATTAGGCAGTAGAAACGGCAAGTCGAAGGCAGCAAGCTCCTCAACGTAGCCCGTGGTTGCTGAGCTAGACGGATAGGTCATATCCAGCGTGCCCGTTTGCAGCATTTCCAGCATCTGTACGTCGTCGCCTAACTGGCTGTTAGGAAACACGTTAACGGTAATGCGGCCGTCAGTGCGCTGCTCCAGAATTTCGCCAAAGTATTGGCTGGAAATGAACTGCGGCGAGCTTTCAGAAAGGCCAATACCCATGCGTAGGGTATGCGAACCGTGGTCGCCGACTAACTCGTGCCTATCCATAAATGGGTGTTTTTTGAAAAAACACCCTGTTTTAATCTTTTCGTTCCGGTTCAAACTGATCCGGACTTCGTAGCGGCCCTTGACTGACCTGAATCGTTACTTCATGGTCTTTTATCTTGAATTTTCGCCGCAGGTTTCCACTGCGCTGCCCATAGGCTTACAGATATTTATCAGCCGACACCACCGTTGATCCTAGCCAGAGTCTAGCCAGAGTCTAGCCTCGCCAAACGCACCAGATTGTAGCTCAGAACCGATGACCAGACATAAGCCCTGAAACCATCGAGCCCTTTCCAGTTGACCTTCGATGCACCAAATGCCCTTTTGAGTTCTGAGATATTCCCTTCGACCCCTGCCCTGAAATGGCGTAATCGAACAAATGTTTTCGATTTAACGCCCATGGCATTAAGTGATAAACCAACCGGAGATCGTCGGCGACCAAGCGTAGTATTTCTGGGTATTGATCCAGTCGATTTGATAGCGCCCGAAGTCGAGCTCCAAATTCGTGTTTTGAGTAGTTTTCAAATATGCTTGCCTGAGCAATGCGGGTTTTTCGCATGCGGAATCCTCTTGTTTTTTTGGTTATTCTTCGTACCTTTAACTTAACAAGTTCAAGAGGATTTTTTAATACATTTCTAAAATATTTCATTATTTTTCAAAATGTTACAAATTTATGGATAGGCACTAGCTGGGCTTTGAATTCTTGGATGTGTTGACGGCGTTTTCGATACGGGCGGGTTACGCTTAGGTTGTTCATAACAAGTGTCCACTAAGAAATAAGTGGACACTATCTTGACGTCTGCGGCGTCGGGCTCAAGATGGGTTTACCAGACGCTTACGCTCCATCGTTGATAAAAATTATTCCTATATCGCTGTGCAGATATTTATCTAACGATTCGCACTTTTTGACGACCGGAGTTTTTCAACAATTAACGAAAGCTAGTGAACGCGTTAGTCATCAGACCACATAAACTGTCCGATTTTGGACAGCGTGAACCAGACAGAATTAAGTATATTGCTTACTGCGGTCTTGGTGAGTACGCTTATGGAACTGGAACTTAGTGCAGCGATCATTTTGGTCAAATTCGGACATTTGAAACCAGACGGCATTGTGCCCAGAATCGGTTTCAATCGTACAACTAACGGTTTAAACAGGGTTTTCTTGAAGTGCCGACAGGATAAGTAGATACCTGAATCATCTCGCTTTAAACCGATTGCTCCCAATCTAAAACGCAGCCAGGAGATGCCCTCCGAAGGCAGTGGTCACAGGTTCGAATCCTGTCTTTTGCCACGCACTATGCCGGCGACCCTGCCCGAGGACCGGCAAGCCGATGCTGTGGCCACTGAAGCGCACATCTTCGATTCGGTGACCAGAGCGTTCATGGCACGCATCAGCATTGAGCAGCAAGGCAAGAGCCATTTGCGTCGCCGAGCTTTCCCTGTCCGGCGCCCGCATGATCGATGCCCGCCGTGTATGTGCCGAAGCCGAAAGCCAGTTCCGTCAGGGCGCGGCTACAATAACGAAAATAAGGGGTTACATGGCCGACGCGATCACGGTTCTCATAGTGGACGACATGGAGGACGCTCGCTGGACCCTTTCCACCTTCGTTCGGAAAGTGGGCTTTGTGCCGCTGCTGGCGGAGACCGGAAGAGACGCACTGGCGACCCTGTCAACGCAGAAGGTTGATGCAGTGTTGCTCGATGTTCGCCTGGGCGACCTGAGCGGCCATGAGGTACTGCAGGAAATCCGCAAGCGGTACGACACGCCTGTGATCATGCTCACAGGCTACGGGAATGTTCAGGATGCGGCGGCGTCACTCAGGCGCGGCGCCAATGACTACTTAACCAAGCCTTACGACCATCGGATGCTTGAACGGAGCTTGCGGCGCGTACTGGCGAATTCGATGGCTTGGCTCGGGCCAGAAAAACGTTCGGTGCCACGCGCTCTGGTGCAACCGGAAAGGGCAGAGACACTGGCGCGCCTGATTGAGTCCATGGGGGTGGGAACTAAAGCCCAGAGAGTTATTCATGCCGTGAAACACGTTGCCCCAACCGATTTGACGGTCTTATTACACGGGGAAACGGGGACCGGAAAGGAACTTGTGTCCCGGGCCATCCATGACCTCAGCGCCGGGAGGGGCGGGCCGTTTATCGCGTTGGACTGCGGCGCCATCCCCGAGTCGCTGATCGAGTCCGAGCTCTTTGGGCATAAGAAAGGGGCGTTCACGGGGGCTGTTGAATCCCACCCTGGAGTGTTCGACTTAGCCCAGGGGGGAACCCTTTTCCTCGACGAAATCAGCAGTCTTCCGCTACTGATGCAAACCCGTCTCATGCGGGTCGTCGAGGCCCGGGAGTTTCGAAGGATTGGCGGAACGCACACGCGCCGGCTAACTGCCCGAATCATTGCATCGAGCAATGTGAGTCTTGAACAGATGATTCAAAAGAAGGAATTCCGTTCGGATCTCTATTACCGGCTCAACGAATACCCTGTAGTTCTTCCACCTCTGCGCGAACGCAAAGAGGATATCCCCGATCTGGTCCGACACTTCTTGGGCATTGAGCGCCGAGAACATCGCACGTCCGTCACCGGCATTTCGGAAGAAGGTTTAGATTTACTCCAGCATCAGGACTGGCCGGGCAATGTCCGCGAGCTGCGCAATGCGATTCGCCACGCGCTGGTGCTGAATATGGATCAAAACGGCATGGTTACCGCCGATGCACTCTCCCAACACTTCGAGCTGTCCGGGAGGGCTCAAGACGATGACCGGGGCTATCCCTGTGGCCTTGGCCCAACACCCACACCGCAGACTTCCCGTAGCTTGTGCGACGCATCGTGTCCGCTCCACCCGGACGCCTTTCCGCAAGGGTCGGACGGACAGGTTCCGTTTAAGGATATCATCGACGCGGTACGCCACTCTGCAGAACAACAGATACTGTCCCGGATGTTGGAGCAGACAAATAACAATAAGGCATTGGCCGCCCGCCTACTTCAGATCGATTATAAGACGCTTTGCAGTAAATTGAAGTTTCACAAGATCTTAGGGAAACGCGATGTCTTTGTTTAACGTACGATATAGCCATCGAATTTTGCCACTTCTTTTGCTGAGCCCCATACTGGCGTTTCTCGAATGTCTTCTCGTACAAAAGAGCCCTTTAAATTTCTTTCGAATCCAAGTCCACCCGTAAACACTTAGAGGAATTTGCCATGCGATTGCTTATCTTAGTCCCCATTATTCATACAGAGCAGGACATGGGGTCCTTCTCCGATCAAGCCAAACAGGAGTACGTGCAAAAGTACGGCTTGGCCAAATGGGAAGAGCATCTGGAGGTGATTCACGGACTCTGGACTGGCATTCGTCAGTTGATCTGGCAGTTGATCGAGGCCCTGGCTTTGCCGTATGAAAGGATTCGTCTTTACCAGGACGGCTTACCTGAATGTGGCCGCGAAGAAGAGCTCGTGAAGGAGGTGGCCGGTCGCGGCAGCAAGAACCATCAATTGCTGCTGGACTTGATGCAAAAAGGGGCCGCGTTGATGGGAACCGAATCCCCGGAGTTACTAGTGCAGGAGCTCACATTGCTCCGCGCTGGACTGGCGGCACCGTCTGTGTCCGAGAAAGCCGATGCCGCACCAGCGATCGACGAGGGCCACAAACTCCTGGCCGAACGAGATCACTACATTGCCCAACGTATCAACGACACCTTGTGCGCGGACGAGATCGGTTTCCTGTTCTTGGGCCTGGCTCACTCGGTTGAAGCGCTCCTGCACCCGGATATACAGGTGAAGCACCTTATGCCATCGCTTAGTGCCAAGGGTGCCAAAACGAAATAGGGGCAACACTCCCGGGAAGTTCTTACCTATTTTCATGCCAAATAGGAGAAATATTCCCTACATCTCAAATTCGAAGCGTGAATGCTTATTCCTCTCCCCGTGCTAAGTCACTTGGGACACTAAGGCCAAAGAAGCTCGGCACAAGGACAGCGCTCTCACTGGGCTTGCTGAAGAGTTTGTATAAAATGTTGATTTTAATGGTTATTTCTTAGACTGACTCGTCAAAGCGGACCTGTGCAGACCTTCCCTAATGCGCAAATCTCCCCTTGGGAGCGGGGAAGGTTTTCATTCCCCTGCGTTTTGGCACGTAATATGCTTATATTAAGTGCGGCCGGAAGTTAACCCTATTCCGGCCGTGACACATGGGTTTAGACCCTTCAGAAGAAACTTTAGGAGCTATTTAAATGGCGAACGTACAAAAATCAACAGACTCTTCGAGCCTGGCAGAAGTAGTTGACCGTATCTTGGACAAAGGTATTGTCATTGACGCCTGGGTCAAAGTATCTTTGGTCGGCATCGAACTAGTGTCGATTGAGCTGCGCGTAGTGATTGCGTCGGTCGAAACTTACCTCAAGTATGCGGAAGCTATTGGCCTCACAGCCAGTGCAGCATCGCCCGCGTAAGGTAGTACCCAGACAGTTGCCTGGCCGGGAGAGACACTTAAGTTCTTTCCCAGCCGGGTAATTTAAGGGCATTAAAATCTGAATACGATAGAGGTGTTCTATGGGTAAGTTCACAGAACAAATGGCGTCACTGACGGAATCTGTCGTTGCCTCAAGGCGAGACTGCATTCTGACCGTGAAGAGTATGCTGTCCGAATTTGGCCATGCGCAAGCGAGCATGTCGCACCAACAGAAGTCCAGCCTTGCTGCCGGATGCAGCGCACGGGCACATCAGGTCGATTCGATGCGCCGGGGGCATCGCGAGGACCAGGGCCGCATGGGGCGCGATCTGCGGCGCGGGCTCTCACAAGCGACCAATCAAATTTCAATTTCTGTAGCATCCTTGCGGGCCGGTAGTTCCATGGAACATGCTGCCATGGCCAGGGCCCAACAGAAGCAATTTACCAACGATAACCAGGCGCGCGTCAAAGGGAATGACAGGCTGATGGGCGAGTTCAGCGTGTCACGTCAAAACATGTCACAAAAGCTTTCTCAAGACCTCGAGAACTTCGCGCTTTCGATTCGAAACGGGGCTGACGTTATGCTCGGCGGGTTCAAGCAAACGCATGGCGAGATGGCAGGGCAATTGCGGAAAACATTAAGTGCCGACACAGCAACGCTTCGCGGCGATGTCACCAAATTGAAGCTTGGCTTCAACAAGACGCAAATTGAGTTGCGCGATGACATGCAAGCTGCCGCTCAGATATGGAACAACAGGAACAACAGAGGGTCTGCCATGTCAGGTGAGACCTCCCAAGCGGCCGTCAAGGCGGAGGGCGGGGGTTTTGGACTGGCGGGAAAAGTGATGAAAAAGTCCGACTTTGACGCGCGCGCGGCTGATTACCCGGAAATCGAAGCAAAATCACAGCCAAGCAAGGACGGATCCAAGATGTCAGGTGAGGAAAAAGTCCTCCAAGTCCTCCAAATCGTACGAGAAAACCCGAATGGTATTTCCGCCAGTCAAATCGGCGCGCAGGTGTCGCTGCCTGCCATTGAAGTCGGCAAAATTATGAAGGGGTTGATCGAAAAAGGAGAGGCCCTGAGAGATGACGGGGCGCGGCTCTATACCCCGTCCAAGGGCGGCTGATAGCCCCCCTGGCAGCTTGAATTATTTCCGGTCATCTGAAATCGATTGCGCGTACTGCACAGGCAGGGCAGGCCTCTGAAAAATCAAATGGCTTGCCTTGTTTGAAGTGTCGGGGGCTGGGGGAGATCACAACTACAACGCGCGAAGAGGGAAAAGTGTAATGGGACAAGCTGAAAATTTAACATTGCTGACATTGGACAAGAGGCCGGATTTCGTCGAGACCGATTATATCCAAGATATCACGCAGCGGGCACTGAGCTACATCAGGGCGGGCTATCCGGTTCATTTTAGCGGACCCGCAGGAACCGGAAAGACGGCATTGGCGATGCATGTGGCTGCCCAACTGGAACCCCAAGTGATTCTCATCCAAGGTGACGACGAATTTGGCAGTTCGGATCTGGTGGGTGGAAACAATGGTTATCGTTCGACCCAGGTGATCGACAATTACGTCCCCTCGGTGATCAAAAAAGAAGAGAGCGTCTCCAAGCAATGGGTTGATAACCGACTGACGTCGGCGTGCAAGCATGGGTTTACGCTGATCTATGACGAGTTCACTCGGTCCCGTCCCGAGGCCAATAATGTGTTGCTTTCAGTCCTTGAAGAGCGACTGCTGGTGTTGCCCAGCTTGCGGGGCGGCGAGAGTTATCTGCAAGTACACTCCGAGTTCAGCGCCATTTTTACTAGCAATCCTGAAGAGTACGCCGGGGTTCATAAGACTCAAGACGCGCTGCTAGACCGGATGATCACGATCAAACTGGATCGCCATGACGCGGAAACAGAAATAGCGATCACCCAAGCGAAATCTGGGCTGCCCCGAATACAGGCGCAGGCAATCGTGGAGATGGTCCGCGAGTTTCGAACCATAGGGGTCAACAACGCGCTTCCGACGATTCGGGCCTGCGTCATGCTGGCGCGCATCGTGGCGTCGCGAGGTAGCGTCGTTGACGCTTCAGATCCGCTGTTCCGCCAAATGTGTCATGACGTAATGAATATCGATTGCGTCAAGGTTACACACGATAGTCAGGCGCTGGGTTTGGAACGGTTGGATGAGATCATCGACAGATTCTGTACCGTTGCGGTCAAGCCCATTGAGGCTACGGTTCAAGTCCCCAAACAGAAACGTGCCAGTCCCGCAGTGCACGCGCGTAAATAGGAGTACGGCTATGAGCATCGAACGTCGCGGGGTGACCCATCTTCGTACCATGGCTGGGCTGAGGGACGCCCGCAGCAGCAGGACTTCGCATGGGGCTTTGTTGGAATTATCCATGCTGGGAGTCGAGACACTGCGGCTCACTACCGAGATGCAGCGCGCAGAGCGGCGCTGTGCGGATATCCGCAAGCGGATTGCGGAAATTGACATCAAGGCACAGCGACTCCACCGCTTTGTGGAGAAGCCCTCCATGGATGCGCCAAGTGTAGCAGAGGCTGACTCTTCCCCGACCCACACGGTGCCACCGGGCAAGGCGAAGAGCAGGCGCTTGTCTTATTGATGGCCGGCATAGACCACGGTTGACCGTGAGATGGGGTAAACTATAGTCCACCATAAAAAGGAGATGCTATGAGTATTTGTATTCGAACTTGCGCCAATGTCACTTCTTCATTGAAGACGGCGGCATTCCAGGTGGTGCTGGCACGCGATCCCCGCGGCTTGGTCTATCGTGCGCGAAAAGACATCCTAAGCGTGAGGCGGCTTTCGCAGACACCTATTGCTACGCCTGGTCCGAGAGTGGTAAGAGGGCGAATCAGGACAAATTGCGGGAAGACACCGTGTCGCTAAATTTACTCAAGTTCCAAGCGTAGCCCTTCTGTCGTGCAGACTCCTAGCGCGTTGAACAATGCAATCTTTGGAAATTTCCGACATGAAGAAAGTTAACCCGTCCACATCACGGCGATACTTGTACGCCATTATCGATGCCAGTCAAGCCGGCAAATGGGGAAATATCGGAATCAATGGCGCGCTCGTGACAACGATCACCAAAGGCCCGGTTGCAGCAGTGGTCAGTGGCATCGCAGCTAAACGCGTGCGGCCTGAGCGCGCCAACTTGGCTTCTCACAATGGCGTGATCAAATTGCTAATGCAGGAGAGCACCATACTGCCAGTGGCTTTTGGTACTATTGCCGACCGCCATCAGGCGGTGGAGTTTCTTCTTTCCAAGAATAGCGCGCTCCTCGTAGAACAACTCGACAGCCTGAGGGGAAAGGTAGAGATGGGGCTGCGCGTGCGCTTTGATGTGCCGAATATTTACGAATATATAGTAAGCACACATCGCGACCTGAGGGACGCGCGTGATACCGCGTATGGGGGTCCGCAAGAACCCATGCGCGGGACCAAGATCGAGCTGGGAGGTCAGTTCGACCGTTTGTTGACCGCGGAGCGGGAGACCCATACGGCAACTGTTCTGCCGGTGCTGAGTGCCCACTGCGTGGAGATCAAACCCAACCCGCCGCGCAATAATCTGGAGGTGATGAATCTGGCCTGCCTAGTCAAGCGCGAAGACCTCAAAGCATTTGAAGACGCCGTGTTGGCGGCGGCCGGTCAATTCGACAATAACTTCGCGTTCGATTTCAACGGTCCTTGGGCTCCTCACAATTTCGTCCATATCGAGCTTAATATAAAGAGCAGCCATGTTTCTCGTCGATAACATTCTGCTCGCGCCGTTCAACAGTCTGATTTGGGTGTTCAAGGAAGTCCACAAATCGGCGCAGCAGGAAATTGACGGAGAGGCCGATAACATCACCCACGCGCTGAGCGAGCTTTACATGCAGCTCGAAACCGGGGAGCTCACGGATGAGCAGTTTGCGGCCGAAGAGAAAGTGCTGCTTGACCGGCTAGATGAAATCTGGGAGCGCGAGGAGGGCGCACCGGACGCGACTGAAGCGATGGATGAACCCGAGGGCAATGAACCGTGACGATTAGCGCCTCTCGTTCCTTGCCGGGTTTCCTTGGAGACGAGGGCTTGCGTCTGCTGCTGTTTGGCGGGAAGGGCGGGGTGGGGAAAACCACCTGTGCGGCTGCGGCTGCGCTCCACTTGGCCGCGAAGAATCCCGCACGTTCGTACTTGCTGGTGTCCACCGACCCGGCCCATTCTCTGCGTGATTGTCTGGCTGGCGGCGCGTTGGGTCAAAACCTGACGCTGCGGGAAATTGACCCGCAGGGCAGTCTGGCGCGGTTTCGGGCGCGGCATCACCATCATCTACGCACTATCGCGCTGCGCGGCACGTTTCTTGATGAGGCCGATATCGCTCAACTGTTGGGCTTGTCGATGCCGGGTCTGGATGAAATGATGGCCTTACTGGAGGTCGTGGCATGGGTCAAGGAAGATCGTTATGCTTGCATCGTGGTAGATACGGCGCCGGCTGGCCACACGCTTCGGCTGCTCGCGCTTCCCGAACTGATGCGCAAATGGCTGGTAGTCCTGGATACGATGCTAGCCAAGCATCGGTTTATGGTGAATCTTTTCAGCAAACGTTACGTCAAGGATGCAGTAGATCTCTATCTGGAAGAGATGGCATCCGACCTTCGCTACCTGTGGACATTGCTTCAGTCGTCAGCGCAATGCCGCTTCGTGCCGGTGTTGCTGGCCGAGAGGCTCAGCGTGCATGTCACGCGCCGGATGCTGGAGGAACTGGCCTCGCTTCAGATTCCCGTGCGCGAGCTGGTGGTTAACCGGCTGCTCCATTCTCAGCCTGAATGCCCGCTCTGCTCGGCGCGGGTGGCGACACAAACAGCGCTGATCGCGGATAGCCAGCGAATCTTTCCCGGCCATGAGCCATGGGGATTGCCATTGGTACTTGAAGAAACGCGGGGCACGGAGCGACTGACATCCCTGTGGGAGCAGTTGCGGCCGCTGGACGCATGGCAGCAGCTTGCTCCTGCGAGCGCGCCTGTCCCTGCGCCTGCTCTTGAGTCTTTTGCCGCGGTGAAAAATCCGGCTTGCCTTCCCTCCTCCTTTATGAAGCTGCTTTTTTTTGCGGGCAAGGGCGGGGTGGGGAAAACAACCCTGGCATGCGCTTCGGCGCTGCGGCTGGCTGAAGAGTGGCAAGACAAGGAAATTCTGCTTGTTTCCATCGATCCGGCACATTCACTGTCCACCTGCTTGAACCGGCAGATCGGACCTGATGAAGTGCGGATTAGCCGCGGGCTGAGCGCGATAGAGCTCGATCCAGAAGCTGAACACGCACGATTAAAACAACTCTATGCCGATGAAGTGGCGGGGGTCTTTGAGCGCCTGTCGGCGCAGGCTCATATCCACGTTGAATTCGATCAGGAAGTGATAGAGCGCCTCATGGACACCGCCCCACCGGGTCTGGATGAGATGCTTGCGATCACGAGGATCGTGGAACTGATGGACCAGGGACGCTATGACCTGTTTATTCTGGATACCGCTCCAACGGGTCATCTTCTGCGCTTCCTGGAGATGCCAGAGCTGATCGAGGCCTGGTTGAAGACTTTTTTCAGCATACTCCTTAAATATCGGCAGGTGTTTCGGCTGCCGAAAGTTACGCAGGCCATGGTGGATCTCTCCAAGAAGGTAAAACAGTTCCGGCGCGTTCTGACCGATCCGGAACGGGCGTCGCTGATGGTGGTGACGATTCCCACCGAGATGGCGTATGAAGAAACCGGGGACCTGGTGGCTGCTTGTGAGCGACTGCGGGCCTCAGCTCCGGTGTTGTTCGTGAATATGGTCACGCCGGAGTCTTCATGTTCGACCTGTTCCGCGCTGCGGCGCGGGGAGCTGCTTCTGTTGGAGCGGTATCAGGAGACATTCCGAGAGCAAAGTCTCACCGTTGTATACTGGCAAGAATCAGTTGAGCGGGAGCGACTGGGCATCCTGGGGCGCTCACTTTATGACGGCTTAAACTAAGCCCACACGATCAAAATCTCGTTGAACATCACGAAAAAAGGAGCATTGTATGCAAACGGAAACCGTATTGGGTATGACGAAACCAGCGATTGCACCAACCGGTGGCGCGGGAGAAGCCGCGGGGGATCCGTCTGTGAACGGCAGGGTACTCGATCGTCTGTTGGGCATGGCGCACCGCTACCGCAGTGAAGGCAATCTGCGGCAGGCGATGGAGATGTACTGGAATGTGCTGGAAAACCACCCCGGTACGGCGCAAGCGGAGGGCGCGTGCGTGAGCCTGCTGGATCAGGCGGACGCGTATGAGCGGGACGGCGCCAGGCATGTGGCGCGTGCTGTCTATGAGCGTCTGTTGTAATTTGAAGGAGTTCTGCGACGATGAATAAACCTGTTAACTATTCAGACAGCATGTCTTTGTGCGAAACCCTGGACCGGGTTTTGAACACAGGCGTGGTGGTGGTCGGCGAAATCGTTATTTCGGTGGCCGATATCGATTTGATCTATCTGGGCATGAACCTCACGCTGACTTCGGTAGAAACCGCTAATGAAGCGAAGCTGAAGCGGGCACTGGAAGAACAAGCATGACAGAACCCGAAAGCCCTTCGCCGTCGCCGCGTATAGCGCTAGATCCGGAAAATATGCGCAAAGGACTCGGGCAACTTGTTCTGACGTTGGTTGAGTTGATCCGGCAATTGCTGGAAAAGCAGTCGCTCCGGCGCATAGAGGGTGGCACGCTTTCGGAGGAAGAAATCGAGCGCCTGGGCCTGACCTTTTTAAGATTAGATGAGGAAATGGAACGGCTGAAAAAAGATTTCGGGTTGACCGATGCCGAACTGAACCTTGATCTCGGTCCGTTGGGGAAATTACTTTAGGACAAACATGATGAATAAGAACGAAAACTCAATGACGCACTCCACAGATTCGTCCACTCTTGCCGATGTTCTGGAGCGTATTCTGGACAAGGGCGTGGTGATCGCCGGCGATATCAAGATCAACCTGGTGGATATCGAATTGCTGACGATTCAGATCCGCCTTTTGATTTGTTCCGTGGACAAGGCCCAAGAGATGGGCATTGATTGGTGGATGACCAATCCCTATCTCAATTCGGGGGCGAAGCAACAAGATGACAATCAGGAACTCGATACGCTTCGAGCGCGAATCGCCCATTTGGAGCAAGACCTTGCCCGCCAACCGGCCGCACCGAGCTGAACGGCTTCAAGGACGAAGCGCTAACAAACTTAGGAGAAATACATGGCAAACAAGGACAAATCAGGGCAGTTTTCCGAAGGCAAACAGCGCTTGGAAGAGATCCGGCGCCGGCTCGGGGGTCTGTTTGCAGGGCCGGCAGCGTCGAAGCCTGAAGAGTCGGGCTTAGACGGATTTTTAGGCGGGCTTGGCGGGCTCATTGACCAGCTTGGAAAACTGGCTGACGAGGCGGACAAAACCGGCGGCGTCACGAGCAAGAGCGGCAAGTTCGATCTGGGGCCGGACAAACGTCTGCAGGGCGTGTACGGGTTTTCATTCAAGACCGGCTTGGGCGAACAAGGAGTCAAAGTCGAACCCTTTGGCAACATTCGAAAGGACGAGCGCAGCGGCGTCGTGGAAGTCCGGGAAATTCGGGAGCCCATGACCGATCTGTTCGATGAGCCAACGCATATCCTGATCGTCGCTGAAGTGCCGGGCGTCACGCAGGAAGATGTGCGACTGGAACTCCACGACGATATCCTGACGCTGGCAGCCGAGCGGGGTGAGAAAAAATACCGCAAGGAAATGCTCTTGCCGGTCAGCTTCTCAGCGGACAAGATGAGCTTTACCTGCCGCGGCGGAATCGTAGAAATACGGCTCAATAAATAAGCACGCACCCCTTGGTCCTCTCGTCTTGTGAAATGAGGGGATGACCGCGTGGCGAAAACCGGAGAGTTCGATGCAGAAAAAAACCCGTGAGACGAAGAAGCCGGCCGAAGACGCGCTGCGGCTTAAAGTCAGTGAAGCCCTCGGCAAAGACGCTGGTCGGGCGCTAGCCAGGATGGATCCGGCCGATATTGAGGCGCTAGGGGCCAAGATCGGCGAGATCATCGAAGTTTCCGGGAAACGCAGCAGTGTCTGCAAGCTGATGCCCGCGTACAAGGAGTCCAGGAACGGGGCCAAGGTGCAGCTCGATGGTCTCTCAAGGGTCAACGCCGGAGTGGCGCTCGATGAAATCGTGACGGTGCGCAAAGTGGCGACGCAGCCGGCGCAGAAGCTGGTACTTTCGCCCACCGATGTGGTGCCAGGCGAGCGTGATATGAAGTATATCGGGAGCCTTCTGGATGGCCTTCCGGTGATTCAGGGCGATCGAATCCGTGCCACTTTGTTTGGCAGTCGGCACACTGAATTTATCGTCCGTGAGACGACACCGAAGGGGCCGGTGCTGATTGCACCGACCACCCTTTTGACGGTTGATGTGGCCTCAGTGGGGCAGGAAAACCGAAAATCGGGGCGGCTCACCGTCTCCTACGAAGACATCGGCGGGTTGAGCATCGTCGTTCAGAAGATCCGCGAGATGATCGAGTTGCCGCTGCGTCACCCGCAGATTTTCGAGAAGCTGGGCATTGAAGCGCCCAAGGGAGTGCTGCTGCACGGTTCACCCGGAACCGGCAAGACCTTGGTCGCACGTGCGGTGGCCAACGAGACGGATGCTCACTTTATTTCTCTCAGCGGGCCGGAAATCATTGGCAAGTTCTATGGTGAGTCGGAAGCGAAGCTGCGATCGGTGTTTGAGGAGGCCGAGCGTCACGCCCCCAGCATTATTTTTATCGACGAGATCGAGGCCATCGCGCCCAAGCGCGAGGAGCTGGGCGGAGAAAAGCAGGTCGAGCGCAGGGTCGTCGCGCAACTGCTGACGCTGATGGATGGGTTGAAGAGCCGGGGCAAGGTGATAGTCATTGCCGCCACCAACCTGCCAAACCTGCTTGATCCGGCGTTGCGCCGTCCTGGCCGCTTTGACCGGGAGATCGTGCTGCCGGTTCCGGACCGTCATGGACGCTTGCAGATTCTGGAGATCCACAGCCGCGGCATGCCTTTGGCGAAGGACAGCGACCTGAACGATCTGGCCCGTATCACATACGGATTCGTGGGCGCTGATATCGAGGCACTCTGCCGGGAGGCGGCCATGACCTGCCTGCGGCGGATTCTTCCGGACATCGACCTCGCACAGTCTGCTATCCCCTACGACACGCTGATGCAATTGGAAGTTTCAAGGGAAGATTTCCTGGCCGCACTGCGTGAGGTGGAGCCCTCGGCGCTGCGCGAGGTGTTCGTCGAGGTGCCAACGACGACGTGGGACGACGTCGGAGGCCTGGAGGAGATAAAGACGCTGCTACAGGAAGCCATCGAGTGGCCGCAGAAATATCGAGAGCTGTTGGAAGCGGCCGATGTGAAGCCGCCCAAAGGGATTCTCCTGGTCGGGCCTCCAGGTTGCGGCAAGACACTACTCGCCCAAGCAGCGGCCAGTATGTCCGAGATGAATTTTATCAGCGTCAAAGGGCCTGCATTACTGTCGAAATACGTCGGCGAGTCGGAATCGGCGGTGCGCGAGGTGTTCCGCAAGGCTAAGCAGGCAGCGCCCTGTCTGGTGTTCTTTGACGAGATTGATGCCTTGGTGCCACAACGGGGTGGCGGCTCTTCGGAGTCTCCCGTCAGTGACCGGGTGGTGGGTCAATTCCTGACGGAACTGGACGGGATCGAGAAGCTGACCGGTGTGCTGATCCTGGCTGCAACAAATCGCCCAGACATGATTGATCCGGCTCTGTTGCGTCCAGGACGCTTCGACGTGAAGGTGGTAATTCCACCCCCAGACGCACGGGAACGCCTTGCCGTCTTAAAGGTGCACACGCGCAAAAAGCGCCTGGCCAAGGGCCTTTCCATCGAAGAACTGATTCCCCGGACCGAGGGGCTTTCGGGCGCCGACCTGGCTGCGATTTGTCAGAACGCGGCGCTCAATGCCGTCCGGGAACGGGTGCAAAGCACTCGCAAGATTGAGGGCGCGGTGGTTCTCCAGCAGCGGCATTTTGAAGCCGCCCTAACAGGTATCAATCGATGAACTCGATCTATCTATATTGTCTGGCCGGCTCGGCTTGTGTCGCTATGGTGAAACAACTGTCTCAACAGGAAAGTGCAGGAATTGATGAACGCTTTCCCCTGTTGACGCTGGAACGAGACGGCATCGTAGCCGTGATCGGAGAAATCGATGCCGGTGAATTTAATGAGCAGAACCTTCAGTCCATGGAATGGGTGGGGCCACGGGCCTATCGTCATGCCGCGCTCGTGGAAAAAATCATGGCCGTCTCATCGGTTCTGCCGGTTAAATTCGGCACGATCTTTGACTCGGCGGAGAGCTTGACCCGACTCCTGACCCAGCATCGGGAGCGTATTGCCGCGTTTCTTGAAAAGCTGCGTGGAGAATCGGAATGGAGCATCAAGGCTTATCTGGACGAGGAGCGCGCTCGATCTAGCGTGAGGGCCGCGAACCCCGCCATCCAGGCCCGGTTCGCGGCACTGTCTTCAGCACCTGGGGCTCGGTATCTGCAGCAGAAACAGATCGATGTCATGCTCGATGCGGCATTACGGGTGTGGGTGGCCGATCAAGCCCGCAATATGAGCGATGCGCTTCAGGCCCATGCCGTGGAAACTGCTGAATTGCGGCTTCTTTCCAGCGAGGCGTCCGGGCGCCCGGAATGCATGGTTTTCAACAGTGGTTTCCTGGTGGCCGATCCGGCCCTGCCCGCCTTTCGTGCGGCGCTCTCTGCGTTGCAGGAAGCCGGGCGCGAGGACGGCTTGACACTGGAACTGAAAGGCCCGTGGCCGCCCTATAATTTTTGCCCAGATCTGCGGGCAGAAAGCTAATCTTCAGTGAAGACCCCTATCGATATACAGGCTATGCAAGGCGGAGGAATGAGCGATGGCTAGACGCGTGAGTTCGAATATTTTATCGTCACCGGAAAAATGGCAAGAACAACTCTACGACATGCTGCTTGAGAGTATCCCGTCCTCAGTGCTGCTGGTGGACCGGTCGCTGCGGGTCATTTCGGCGAACCGAAATTTCCTCGAGAAGGGCCGCCGCAACGAGCGTTCGACGATAGGCGCATCGATGAACGATGTCTTCCCGACGCCCATTCTGGAATTCACTAAAATAGAAGCCAAAGTTCGGCGAGTGTTTGAGCAAGGCGAGTTGTTGCGTGGAGATCAGATTACCTATCGCGCTCCGGGAATTCCAACCCGCATTTACTACTACACGGTGGTTCCCGTCAAGGCCGAAGGTCGGGTTGAGTGCGCCATGATCCTGATGGACGATATTACAGAAAAGGTGCGCCTGGTGGAGCAGGCTCATCTGGTTCAAATGCGTCTGGCGAATGTGGTCGAATACGCCAACGATCTCCTGGTGTCTGCCGATGCCGAAGGCTGCATCGTCACCTGGAACCCCGCTGCGGAGCGAGTCACCGGCTTTTCATCCAGAGACGTGCAGGGTCGCGCTATGTTTGATCTGTGCGAACACGGTGATCAGGAAGATATGAAGTCAATGATTCAGCAGCTGGCTCGAGGGAAATCGGTACGCCCGAGGGAGTTGCGTCTCGTCGCTAGTTCAGGGGCACTGATTCCGGTGGCGTGGGCATTCTCTTACATGCGCGACGAATCCGGGAAAGTGAGCGCTCTGGTGGCAGTCGGCCGTGATCTGACTGAGCGGCATGCGTTCGAAGCGCAACTAGCTCAGAACGTGAAACTGGCCGCGCTGGGGGTCATGGCCGGAGGAATCGCGCATGAACTGCGCAACCCTCTGTCCGTCAGCTATTCGGCCGCACAATTTCTGAATGAGGGTGCCCCGGACCCCGCATTCCACGCAGAATGCGTGCAAAAGATTCTCGCCGGCATAGAGCGGGCATCCGGCATTATTGAAAACCTTCTGCGCTTTTCCAGGCCGTCGGAGGTCGGCAACACGAAGATCATCGACCTCGTGCCCGTCGTACGCGAGACCGCACGTCTCCTTAGCAATCAGGGGGCACTACAAAAGGTCACCGTGACGGAGAACTATCCTGCAGTCAGCATTTTCATCAACGGCAACGTGAGCCAGCTCCAGCAGGTGTTAATGAATCTGATTTTTAACGCCTATGCCGCGATGCCTGATGGGGGTGAACTCAAGATTGCCGTCCTCCATGAGGATGGATGGGCAGTTATTGTTGTTCGCGACACAGGTTGTGGCATTGCGGAGGCTAATAGGGCCAAAATATTTGACCCCTTCTTCACCACCAAAGCCGCTGGCAGTGGGACCGGGCTGGGACTGTCCATCTGTCACACCATCATTAGCCAGCACGAGGGCAGCATCGATGTGGATAGCGTGACTGGGAAAGGAAGTACCTTCACGATTCGTCTGTCGACAAGGTAGCGCGGGCTCAACGATGAGTAGAGACCCGGCTCCATTGCGACAGGCCCCAGCGCAGCGTGACACTATTTTGATCATCGATGACGAACCCGGTGTGCGTTGGTCCCTGCACCACCTCTTGGAAAGCAATGGATTCACGGTCGCGAGCGCATCATCCGGTGTTGAGGCGATAAAGAGTCTGAAGGCCTCGAAGTTTTGCATCGTCTTGGTAGACGCCAAGCTCCCTGACATTGACGGGATCGATCTGGCACGACGAATTCGGATCGAAACACCCTGTCAATCGCCGTTGATTCTTGTCTCCGGCTATTTCTATGACGACGATGCGGCCGTTAGTGAGGTTTTGAGTTCAGGACTCTTTGCCGCTTTTGCCACGAAACCGATTGTTCATGATGATCTTCTTCTTCTTATCCGAGATGCGATTTCGAGCGCTGTCCCGATCGTATTTGAAGATTGAAGATTGAAGATTGAAGGTTGAGGTTGGTGATTGAAGCTCTCAGTGTCTACTGAATGTAGGTGCTGATTTATTGGCGCTTACCGCGGGCTGCTTTTTCTGGAGCTGAGGTAGATCCGTACTACCTGACCTGCAAAGCCTGAACCAGAGACAGATTTCAAATCTGTCTCTGGTTTGCAGTCCCTGTGAACATCGCGCTGGTGAACGAACTGGCGATGATCTTCAGGCGCATGAACATCGACACCCACGAAGTACTGGCCGCCGCCGGCATCAAGTGGAACTTCCTGCCGTTTAAACCCGGCCTGGTGGGTGGGCACTGTATTGGGATAGATCCCTATTACCGAATTGACGAACATCTAAAAAATGAGGCCACCACGATACTGGCTACTATGGGGCTTACCGTGTCTGATTTTGTACGCATTGCCCTGACCAAAGTCGTCAGCGAACAGGGCTTGCCTTTTGAAATGCGCGTGCCTAATCGGCTTACCGCTGAGACTCTGGCTAAAAGTGAGCGCGGGGAGGATTTACACCGTGCAGAAAGTGCTGATGCTTTGTTCGATGAACTGGGTATCTAATGCGCAATCCTGTCTATTCTGGCCAGTTCAAACGAGATTTAAAGGCCGCCAAAAAACGCGGAAAAGACATGTGCGTAAACCGCTGAAGGTTGCCACCCATCGGAGCGTGGCGACGCGGGGGTTTCATTATTACTCCGAAGCCGTGGTGCCCGTCAACTTTGCTTGTCGTTTTCGCATGGATTCACCCCTGAGATTGATCTTGTAGGCGTTGTGAACCAGCCGATCCAGAATGGCATCCGCCAGAGTGGCGTCACCGATCACGTCATGCCATTCCTCGATAGGGAGTTGGCTGGTGGCGATGGTGGAGCGACGGCCGTAACGGTCTTCCAGCACTTCCAGCAAGTCTCTTCGGTTCTCTGCACTCAGTTTCATGAACCCCCAATCGTCCAGGATCAGTACATCGACTTTGGCGAGATTTGCTAGCAGTTTGGGGTACTGACCGTCTCCTTTAGCGATGGTCAGTTCTCGTAGCAGCCGGGTCAGGCGAACGTATTGCGCGGTGTAGCCTTCCCGGCAGGCTTTGTGCGCCAAGGCACAGGCCAGCCAGGTTTTGCCAACGCCGGTGGGGCCGGTAATGAGCACATTCAGGTGTTCCTTCACCCATTGGCAGCTTGCCAGGGATTGGATCAGTCCCTTATCCAGACCCCGTGAGTTCCGGTAATCCAGGTCTTCGAGAACGGCGGTGTGTCGCAGTCCAGCCCGGCGCAGCCGGCTGGTCAGGCGTCGGTTATCTCGTTCGGTCATCTCCCGATCGACCAGCAGTCTAAGGCGTTCCTCGAAGCTCAGTTCGGTGATATCAGGCGTGTCCGACTGATCAGACCTCGGTTCGCAGGGTTTTCAATATAAAACAAAAAACCCAGCCGACTGCCACATCTGCTGGGTTTTTATCTGTAGTAAGGATATGTTCGTCAGGCTCTTTTCGCAGCCTTAAATACGAGTCCATTGAGTGTGCATCGACACGCTGGCATCGCGCAAGAGATTATAAACAGGGCAACGCTCGGCTACTGCATCTTGCAGCATTTGCAGGCGCTCGGCGGATTCATCGGTTTTGATATTCACTGCAAAAGTAAGGCTTTGGAAATGGGTGGAAACATCCGGCTGCCCCATTAGTCCACGAAGATCAACCATCCCTTTGGTGTCGAAGGTCAGTTCGCTGAACTCAAAATTTAACTCTTTCGCAACGAGCGGGATCATCACTCCTTTGCAGCCATTAAGCGATGCCACAAGATATTCTAACGGGTTCGGGCCTTGATCTTGGCCGCCCAGGGCTTTAGGTTCGTCCATCACCACAGGATCAAAGCCACGTATCTGACTATGGGTTTGCAGGCCCGAGCGCCATTCGCTTCGGGCTGCAACTTCTAATATATTTGTATCCACGGGCTCTCCTAAATACTTGCTTTGAAGCTTTTGGGTGAGCCTATACTAAAAATTAAATAAAATTCTGTCAATACAATCGGTTAGACGTTATTAGCCTTAGCTTAGCTGAGAAAAACCCGGAGCACTTAAGCTCATCAGCTATTACTTAAACTGGAGCCTTATTAAAAAAGGCTTCAGCCTCACTCTAATATACTGTCGCAGACAGATGACATTCTAGGTGCAATCAAATCCAGCCAAACTTTCCCACCAACACCAGTAGCCCCAATAAGATGGCGCCCAACACGTGACCTTTCCACGTCGCTTTCGTGGCTCCGAACGCCCTTTTCAACTCTGAGATATTGCCTTCGATTCCGGCTCGGAAATGACGTAATGCGGTAAAGGTTTTCGACTTCACGCCCATGGCGGTGAGCGATACACCCACCGGCTTGTGAAACACAACGTGCTTAAGGCCCATTGCGCGTCCAGCCGCGACGTTCGCTTGGCTGGCGTAGCCGCCATCGGCAACCACGGAACGAGGCAGCTTGCCCAGGACAGAGCGATGATAATCCAGAACCGGCAGGAACAGCGCTTTGTCACTGGGGTTACCCTCTTCGATGGTTAACGCAGTAATAAAGCCCCTCACTTCAGTGCTCAGGTTGATTTTATGGCCGTATTGCACATCGCGGAATCCCTTGACGATAATGTCTGTGTGGGGTTCGAACAGGCTGACAATCTTGTCCGAAGAGGGCACCCGCTCACCCTGAATAACACGACGTTCGGTTTGTTCAATCACGCGCGAAGCCAGATCTCTGTAGTGCGCCAGAGCATCAAGCCATTTCTGCTGCCGAGGCGCTGAAGTGTCTGCGCTGTCGGTTACCTGCTGTTGCCCGCGATCCGCCTGCTTCACTACCCGTCGCACGATTTTTAACAACTCGGGATAGAGTTCATCCTTGGTCGCTTTTTTCGCGTTAAATATGCGAAATGCCAGTGATTTTGATGCTTTTCGCTTGTCGGTAAAGCGTATTTTCAGACCGGTTTCGGCCTTGCTTTTTGCCAGCAGCCGACTGATCACGCGAACGGCATCATCCAACAACTGGCTGTCACTGGGTGGGGCGATATTGCTGGCCACCACGGTACTGTCGATGCGCAGCTTATTCAGGGAAGCAATGCCTGTGTCCAGCAGGCTCCTTGTAAGCACGTGATGCGCCCGCTCCAGCGTTTCGGGCGTGATGCTGCGAATCGTGGACTGTAGGCATGACCGACTGGGTGACAGGTGCGCCGGCAATCGGGTAAACGTTCGATAGGTCACCGAATCCGACAAGTGGAAGGCCAGCTGTTCAAAGCTGAAACCCAGTTGCTGCCTCAACACAAGACACCGCAGAACACTCTCCGCACTGAGTCCGATCCGCCCCACAGCCGATACGGATGGGTCGATCAAATCCGCCGCGACCAGATCCAGAATCCCGGGATGCCTGTCCAAAATTTCCGACAGCTTCCGAAGCCTGACGCCATACTCGTGATTCGAGTACTCTTCGAATATACTGGCCTGAGCATTGCGGGTCTCTCGCATGCTGGATCCTCTTGGTTGTTTGATGTTTTTGGGTTGCACTTAAAACAGACCAAAGCCAAGAGGATTCTTTAACCTTTCTCCGAATTATTTCCTGAAAATCAGCCAGTTATTAGTTTCTGGATGGGCACTAGCTACTTACCTAGGGCGTGTCAAAAAAAACTGCCAACTTATGATTAACGCCCAGGGAAACGCTGATCAAAAGCCTGTCGCTTTAAAAACCGTAAAGCTGGCTCTGCAGGAACAGAATTTTATTGATGTCAGAGTTGCAAGCCAAATTGTGCGGGCAATGGTTTCTGAGGGCTGGGTTTCACTGTGTTTCAATTCGATATTCGGTAGTAAAAATATCAAAATAGGAATTTGTGGTTGGTATTTCTCACTTTGTCTGTCATTGTTTTTATATAATTACTACAAAATAGCGCAATCTGCGGCTTCCCGAGGTCGCCTGACAAATTGAGAGAATGAAATATGGTCCAACAGATTGACACCCGCTGTGACCTGGTAATGTTCGGCGCTCTGGGTGACCTCGCCCGTTGGTGTGTCGTCGGTATTCTGGAGTCCTTAAAGTCGCTGAGCTCTTTACTGTTAAATTCAATGGAAGAGAAAACCCATATGTCGCAGCTATCCGTGCATCATCGCCATCAAATTCAAGCCATGCTTGCAGCCTGCCCGTTGGTGCCGGTCATCACCATCCAACACCCCGACCATGCGGTACCGCTCGGAAGAGCTTTGGTGGCGGGTGGTATACGCATTCTTGAAGTCACACTGCGCACGGAATATGGCCTCGGTGCGATACGGCAATTGCGCAAGGCGTTGCCGGATGTCTGGGTAGGTGCTGGCACCGTTACGCAGGTTGGCCAGTACCGGGAAGCGGAAGCAGCAGGTGCACAGTTTGTAATTACCCCGGGGGTAACGGAGCAGCTCCTTGCTTATGGGTTGAATGCTCAGGCTCCCTTGCTGCCAGGCATTTCAACCATCTCTGAGATGATGATGGGCTACGCTATAGGGTATCGGGAATTTAAACTCTTTCCGGCGGAGGTTGTCGGTGGCGTCAAGGCATTACAGGCATTTTCGGGACCGTTTGCGGATGTGACGTTTTGTCCGACCGGCGGCATTCGCCGTGAAACTGCGAAGGATTATCTGGCTTTGGATAACGTGGTGGCGGTCGGCGGCACCTGGTTAACGCCGAAAGACCGGATTGAGGCCGACGATTGGCGGGCTATTACCGACCTTGTGGCGGGAAGTCTGAACGATATCGCCTGATTTTTTTTGCTAGCAGCGCTATAACGCGGTGCTGGCAATAGATTGTTGAATCCCCTGCTTTCACCAAACGAATAATGGTTGGAGAAAATCTATGCACGCGACAGTTAATAAGGTTACACAGCGCATCATTGAACGCAGCCGCAGCACGCGAGACGACTATCTAAACCGAATGAACATTCTGAAAGAGTCATCGCCTCAGCGCAGTGTGCTGTCTTGCGGCAACCTCGCCCACGGCTTCGCTGCCTGTGGCAGTGGTGACAAGAACACCCTCAAGTTAATGAACAAGGCCAATGTGGCTATTGTTTCGGCCTACAACGATATGTTGTCGGCCCATCAGCCCTACCAGCGCTTTCCGGATCTGATTCGCAAGGCGGCCAACGGTATGGGCTCCGTTGCCCAGTTTGCCGGGGGCACGCCGGCGATGTGCGACGGGGTGACTCAGGGCCAGCCCGGCATGGAACTCAGTCTGTTTTCCCGGGATGTGATTGCCATGAGCACGGCGGTCGCCTTGAGCCACAACATGTTTGATGCCACTGTTTTATTGGGCATCTGTGACAAGATCGTGCCGGGGCTATTGCTTGGTTCGCTAAGCTTTGGTTACCTGCCGACCATACTGATACCGGCGGGGCCCATGCCGTCAGGCTTGCCAAACAAGGAAAAACAACGCATTCGCCAGTTGTATGCTGAGGGCAAGGTGAACAAGGATGAGCTGCTTGAAGCAGAGAGCAAGTCCTACCACAGTCCGGGAACCTGCACGTTTTACGGTACCGCGAACAGTAACCAGTTGCTGGTTGAGGTTATGGGGCTGCATCTGCCGGGCGCTGCGTTTATCAATCCCAACACACCTTTGCGGGACGAGCTGACGCGGGCCGCCACCGAGCAGGTCGTGAAGCTGTCGAAGCCTAACGGAGGCACGCTGGGGCTGGCGGATATGGTGAACGAAAAGAGCATCGTAAACGCGCTTGTGGCTTTGCTGGTCACTGGCGGTTCCACCAACCACACGATTCACTGGATCGCCATTGCAAGGGCGGCCGGTATTATTATTGACTGGAATGACTACGCGGAGCTGTCGTCAGTGGTGCCATCGATGACGCGTATTTATCCCAATGGTGAGGAAGACATCAACGCCTTTCATGATGCTGGCGGTACGCCATTTTTGATTCGCGAGTTGTTGTCCGAGGGGTATCTCCACGAGGATGTCGAAACGGTAGTCGGTCGGGGGCTTGAGCAATACACCCGCATGCCATCTATAAAGGATGACAAACTGATATGGTCGCCGGCTGCTGCCCAAACCCAGGCCCCGACCGTGCTGAGCAGCGCTGCAGAACCTTTCGCTCCCGACGGCGGCATGAAAGTGCTGGATGGCAATCTTGGCAGAGGCGTGATCAAGGTATCGGCGGTGAAAAAAGAGCACCACAGAGTGGAAGCTCCAGCGGTTATTTTTGATCACCAGAATGACCTGAAGGTAGCCTTTGACGCGGGTGAGCTGGATAAGGATTGCGTGGTTGTGGTGCGATTCCAGGGGCCGAAAGCCAATGGCATGCCGGAGTTGCACAAGTTAACCCCTTATTTGGGCGTGTTGCAGGATCGCGGGTTTCGTGTGGCTTTGGTAACGGATGGTCGTATGTCCGGTGCCTCCGGCAAGGTACCGGCTGCGATTCATGTATACCCGGAAGCCGCCAATGGTGGTCCGCTGTCGAAAATCCGTAATGGGGATATAATCTGTGTCGATGCAGAAGCCGGTAAGCTAGCCATCGCGCTCACGGATGAGGAACTGGATCAGCGGGCGCAGGTCACGGTGGATTTGAGTGCATCCCATACCGGTTTGGGACGTGAAATGTTTGGATGGATGCGCCGTGCTGCCAGCAGCCCGGAGGAGGGCGCTAGCTTTTTCTGGAATCACGATGCGTAACCGCAGCGAAGCAGCGCACTCATCCCGAATTCGAATGGGTTGAGCCAGGTTCTTTTGGGCCCGAATCTTCCCGTCGTGGTCAGTCGCTGATTAAACCGTGCCCGATCAGGCTTTGAAATCGGCCGTGGCTGGAGGTGTTGACCTGAATGCGGCTGCGGCAGGCGTAAGGTGTGCTTATGCCGGAAAACGCATGTTCCAGCGGTATGTGCAGCACATCTGCTGCAATCATCCGCACAATCCCGCCGTGGCAAACGATCAACACCCGTTTGCCCGCAAGCTGTTCCTGCCAGTGATACCAACGCGCAACTACCCGGGTCTGAAAGTCGCTGACCGGTTCGCCCGAGGGAGGGGTGTTGGTGACCGGATTGGCCCAGAACTGGCTGAGGCGTTCGCCATCGGTGGCCATCACTTCGTCAGCGGTGCGACCTTCCCAATCGCCGAAGTTAATTTCCCGCAGGTCGTCATCAAGGTGCAAGGGGATTTGATAGCGTTCTGCCAGTTCCCGCGCGAAATGAACGCAGCGCAGCATGGGTGAGCTCACAATAACGTCCCAATGATCTGCGCTGGTAATGGCATCGCGCACTTGCTGCCACCCGGCGGTGCTAAGAGGATCGTCTTTACTGCCTCGATACATGGGCCCGCCTTCCGGTTCGCCATGGCGGATCACATCAAAAATCGTGGTGGTGTCAGTCATTGCGGCTGTTCGCTCCAGATTCAGGTGCATCATTTTGGCCGTTATCTACGCCCGCGGTGTCAAAACTGGCCATATTATTGTGCAGAGCGCAGGCTGTGCGTATCAACGGAACCGCCAACGCTGCTCCGCTGCCCTCGCCCAGCCGCATGCCCATGTCCAATAGCGGTGTGGCCTTTAGTGCGTCCAGAATAGCCTGGTGGCCGGGCTCGGCAGAGCGATGGGAAAACAACAGCCAGGCGCGAATATCGGGCTGTTCACTCACCGCGATCAGCGCGGCTACCGACACAATAAAACCGTCTATCAGTACCGGTATGCCTCGGGCAGCACAGCCTGAAATGGCGCCGGCCAGAGCGGCAATTTCGAAGCCGCCAAAGGCCTTGAGTACCGCCATGGGGGTTTGGTCATCGTTGTGGCGTTGCAGTGCCCGAATAATCACTTCGGCTTTGTGGCGCACCCCGGCGCTGTCCAGACCTGTACCAGGCCCGGCCAGTCGCATCGGGTTTTTTTTCAGCAACGCACAGGCGATGGCGGCCGCAGAGGTCGTGTTGCCAATGCCCATTTCGCCGCCAATAAACAGATGGCAACCAGCACGGGCCGCGCGTTGGGCGGCCTCATCACCAAAGTGTATGGCTTTGGTGACCTGCTGGCTGGTCATTGCGTCTATCTCTACAAAGTTACGGGTGCTGGGCGCAATGCGGGCGTTAATCACACCCGGCAGATCCGGCGTGTCGGTAACGGTACCCAGGTTGATCACTTCCAGCGTCGCATCTAAAAGTTTTGCCAGCACACTGATGGCGGCGCCGCCGTTGGCAAAATTGGGAATCATCTGAGCGGTGACGGCTTGCGGGTAGGCAGAAATGGCTTCCGCGCAGACACCATGGTCGCCGGCAAATATGCTGATATGAATCTTGTCAGCTATTGGCTGCTTGGAGCTTTGCATGCTGGCCAGCTGCGTCGCAATGGTTTCCAACCGGCCCAATGATCCCGCAGGCTTGGTCAGCGTGTTCTGGCGCTGTGTGGCAAGCTCCAAAAAATGGGCGGAAGGAAGCGCGGGCGGGTTGGTCCAACTGACGGGAAATAACATGATAATTACCTGTAAACTGCAAACGCGTAGCGCCACGGCAATGGCCAACAATGTAATAGCCGGTGTCGGGGCGATAGTTAGGGCGATAGACTCTGGATGATACTCTGAGTAGTGCAGATCCGGTAGAGTTCAAGGCCCGCCAGCTTGCCGGCTACCACCTACTTTTTCACCCTGAGGACTGAAACCAACATGCACACTCTGGTTATTGGGGGCATTCGCTCCGGTAAAACCGCGATGGCGGAACGCCTTGCCCGCAACACCGACGGCGAGGTGGTGTACCTCGCCACCGCAACGGCCGGCGACGACGAAATGCGCAGGCGTATTGACCGCCATCAGCGCCAAAGGCCTGCTCACTGGGGCTTGAGTGAAGAGCCCCTGGCCCTGGCCTCAGTGCTTGCACTCTATGCCAGCGCAGACCAAAAAGCGCCTTGCATTCTGGTGGACTGCATGAGCCTGTGGGTGAGTAATCTGCTGCACGCCGGCGAGACCGTTTTCGCGTGGGAGCGGGAAGAGTTTTTAACACAGCTGGCCCGGTACCCGGGTAAGCTCATTATTGTCAGCAACGAAGTGGGGCTGGGTATTATTGGCATGGACCCCCTTACCCGACGCTTTGGCGACGAACTGGGTTGGCTGAATCAGGCCCTTGCTGAGCGCTGCGACACGGTGATTATGAGCGTCGCCGGTTTGCCGGTGACTTTAAAATCGTAATGACTCTTTTTGTTGAATCCTTTCCCGACTCCCTTTTCGCTCACTTTTGTGGGCTTTTTCTGGTTTGCTTGCTGAGCCTTACCCTTGACCGATTATTGGGTGAACCCCGCCGACTTCACCCATTGGCGGGCTTTGGCACTCTGGCCAGCGCCTTGGAACGTTTGCTTAACAAAGCGTCACAAAATGCCTGGCGTAGCCTTATTCTGGGTGTTTTAGCCCTGTGTGCGCTTGTGTTGCCTCTGCTGTTTTTGGCGATCGGGTTGTCTGCTGCACTCGACGGCATCTGGCTGCTGCTGGCCCAGGCTGTGGCAGTGTATTTCGCGCTGTCCCTCCGGGGCCTGACAGAGCACGGCCTGGCGGTGGCAGAGCCGCTGCAAAGAGGCGAACTGAATGAAGCGCGGGAGCAGGTCAGCCGCATCGTCAGCCGTCAGGCCAGCGCCCTGGATGAAAAAGGCGTGGCAGCGGCTGCAACCGAATCGATGCTGGAAAATGGCGCTGATGCGGTATTTGCCAGCATTTTCTGGTTTTTGGTGGGCGGTATTCCTGGCGTTGTTGCGCATCGTGCGGTGAATACGCTGGACGCCATGTGGGGTTATCGCAACCCGCGGTTTTTATATTTTGGCCGCGCGGCTGCCCGGCTGGACGACGTAATGGGCTGGGTGCCTGCGCGGCTTACGGCACTCACCTACACGCTGTTAGGCAATCGCAAGCTGGCCTGGTACTGCTGGCGCCGGCAGGCGCCCCAATGGGACAGCCCCAACGCCGGCCCTGTGATGGCGGCCGGCGCGGGTGCACTAAATGTTCAACTCGGTGGCCCGTCGCCCTATGCGCAAGGTGTAAAACAGCGCCCGTATCTTGGCGGCACCAGTCCGGCCAGTGCCAACAGTATCCAGGCGGCTATTGCGCTAGTACGCCACGGCACCTGGCTTTGGTTGGCTGTTATATTCGTCATAACCGGCCTTGTTGCCGCGGTGGCGGGGTCGTGATGCCACAGCACGGCGGGCGGCTGAATAACGCGGCAAAACGCTGGGGCATTCCCCGCGAACAGTGGCTGGATTTGTCGACCGGCATCAACCCGTTGGGGTGGCCGGTGCCAGAATTGCCATCAGAAGTGTGGCAGCGCCTGCCAGAAGAAGACGATGGCCTGGAAGAGATTATCCGCAACTGGTCTGGCGCCCCCCTGGTTGCTGGTTGCGTGCCCGTTGCCGGTAGTCAGGCCGCCATTATGGCGCTGCCCAGCTTACGCAACCCCTGCCGTGTAGGCATACCCGTACCCGGCTATCGCGAGCACGGGCACCATTGGCGATCTGCCGGCCACGATATTGTTCCAGTAGGCCCCAAACAGATCCACGGCGGTGCCTCGGGTTGCGATGATCGTTGGCTGGATCAGCTTGACGTGCTGGTATGGATCAACCCTAACAACCCCACGGGTGCAGTCATTCCTCCCTCTACGCTGTTGCGCTGGCATCGGCGGTTGCAAAAACGTGGTGGTTGGCTGGTGGTGGACGAAGCCTTTATGGACTCAACGCCGGCTTTTAGCCTGGCCTGCCAGAGCGGCCGGCCGGGCCTGATTGTTCTGCGTTCACTGGGGAAGTTCTTTGGCCTGGCCGGGATACGTGCCGGCTTTGTGCTTGCCGATAAGAATCTTGCGAGCGCGCTGACGGAAAAGCTGGGGCCATGGGCGGTGAATGGCCCCGCGCGCCACGTGATGGCGCAGGCGCTGCTGGATTTAAACTGGCAGCAAAGTGCCTGTGCCCGTTTGCAGGGCGGCGCCCAACGGCTAAGAGAAATAGTGCACTCAGCCGGGCTGAACCCGATGGGTGGAAGCGCGTTGTTCCACACCGTTCGCACCGATGCACCGGCCATACTGGCGGACTGCCTTGCCGCGCAGGGAGTGCTGGTAAGAATATTTGAACAACCCGGGATGGTGCGCTTCGGCCTGGCGCCAGACGAGAGCCAATGGCGCCGTCTGGAAGCGGCACTGGCGGACGCCGTTCGTGATTAATCATTGACCAGACATTAACGCGTTGTTAGCCTTGAGTTCGTTTTCAGGTGTTGTTCTGGCGTAATCATCATCGCCACAACAGTGAAACGGGAAGTCGGTTAAAGTCCGGCACTGCCCCCGCAACGGTAAGTGAGTGAACGGCTAAGAAAGGTGCCACTGTGCAAACGCATGGGAAGGCTTGCGCCGTTCAGCAATACAGCTCACAAGTCCGGAGACCGGCCTGTTAACACACCGAACGCTGCGGAGGGCAGTTGCGGTGGGTAAACACCGACCCTGTTTCACGGCATTTCCCCACCTTTTGGAAGGCGTCCGCTTTGCTTGCGGCCGGCTTTCGCCTCTCTTTTTGCAGCACCAAAAAATCAGCCATGCGGGTGCGCGTGGTGTGTCTTTGAGTGCCTTTTATGAAAGCTTTCAGGTTTGTTGCCAGCAGTCTGCTGGTGCCTTTTTCACTTACACCCCTTTCTATTGCGGTTGCCCAGGAATCCACTGGCGCGACCATGGACCCGATTGTGGTTACTGCTACGCTTGGCCCCAAAACTGTGGGCGAGAGCCTGGCTTCTGTGACGGTGATTGACGAAGAAGATATTCGTTCAAAAGCGCCTGCTGATTTTTCCGATCTTCTACGCGGCCAGCCGGGTATAAACGTGGTTGGTAATGGTTCGTTTGGTAAGTCAACAAGTGTGTATACCCGCGGCATAGAAAACGCCGGCACAGTTTTTTTAATCGATGGCGTAAAGTTACATGCTGCAACGGGTGGCGGTGCTTCCTGGCAATATGTTCCGACAGATCTTATTCAACGAATTGAAGTTGTACGTGGTCCACGCAGCTCCCTTTATGGGGCAGATGCTGTGGGCGGTGTTATTCAGGCATTCACGTTGGACCCAAAGCAGGGCCAGCGTGGCTGGGTTGAGGTCGGTGCGGGCAATTTTGATACACAAAAAGCCAGTGCGGGTGTCTCTGGCTCTGCTGGGAACACGCATTTCAGTATTAGTGGCCTGCACAAGGAAAGTGACGGTACAGCCATCGTTGAGAACGGCGACGATAGAGGCTTCCGCAATACCGCTGGACTGGGCCGCATCGTGCACGAGTTAGACAGTGGTGGCGAAGCCAGCGTTATGCTACTTCAGTCCGAAGGCAATACCGAATTCGAGGGTGATAATACGGACTACTTAATCCGCACTCTCGGATTTGGTCTAATGACGCCAGTGAATGACAACTGGCAGACAGCTGTTCAGTTTTCGGAGTCAAGGGACGAAACAGAACAGAACGTTCGCGGTAGCGAGTTCAACACGCGCCTGCGACAGGGCAGGTGGGCGAATACTTTTTTCTATAACGTTCACGAGCTGGTTGTCGGTGCCGAGTTACAGCAGGATGACGTTGAAAGTACTCGGGACTTCACTGAAACGAGCAGAACCAATACTGCGGTTTTCAGCCAGTTACGTTTGAATTTTGGTCCTGTAGATGTGCAAGCCAGTATTCGCAGCGACGATAACGAAGCTTACGGCACTAACGAAACGGGCGGATTAGCGTTGGGATACAAATTTGATCAGTCTCATCGCATCCGCGCTAGCTATGGAACAGCCTTTAAAGCCCCAACATTTAACGATCTGTATTGGCCGGGGATACCACCCAACTTCAGAGGAAATCCTGATTTAAAAGCTGAGGAATCAGAAAATTATGAATTAGGTATAAGTGGTAATTATCAAACGTGGTTCTGGGACATGGCTCTGTACCGGATAGATGTCGATAATCTTATTACTTACGATCGCTCGGTAGGCCAGAACTTTAATATTGAGGAAGCTAAGATTCAGGGAGCCGAGTTCTCTGGAGGCTATGAGCGTAACGGCTGGCGAGCAAGCGCAGCTTTAACGTATATGGACCCGGAAGATCAGACTAATAACAAACAATTAGTGCGCCGAACAAAGCAAACAGCTCGCTTTGATCTCGATAAAACTATGAGTAATGTCATGTTCGGGGGCTCCATCATTGCAGAGGGAGATCGTTATAATGACGCAAAAAATGAAGAACTACTTGCAGGTTTTGCAACGCTGGATCTTCGCGTTGGCTGGAACTTTGCGCCAAGCTGGAGCACGCGCTTGACCGTTAATAACGTGCTTGATAAAGAGTACTCAACCGCAGATGGCTTTTACGGTAAGTACATCTCGGCAGGCCGCACAGCTATGCTGTCGGTCCGCTACGATGTTCAGTAAGTCATAAGTACGGGAGTAAAAACGTGGTTTCTCATTGGTTGAATTTCAGGTTTTCTTTGGGGCTTTTGATAGCAATCTTGGCGCAACCTGTATTGGCCAGTGAGATGCAACGCTGCGCTGTGGATGACATCGGAAAGGATCTGTGCATAGCAGCCCCCGCCCAGCGAATCATTACCTTATCGCCCGGCGCCACCGAGCTAATTTTTGCGGCCGGCGCCGGCGACAAAGTGATGGCCGTGGTTAATTACAGCGACTATCCCCCGGCTGCGCTTACGTTGCCGTCGGTGGGCAGCCACACCCGTGTCGACATGGAAGCTTTGATCGCGCTCAATCCTGATCTGGTGGTGACCTGGGTAACGGGCAACCCGCCAGCACAGGTTGAGTTGCTTCAAGAGCTGGGCGTGTCCACTTTTGCCATAGAACCCCGCACCTTTGCGGGGGTTTCCAGTGTTATCGAACGGCTTGCCACGCTTGCGGGCACCGAGCCGGAAGGTTTTGCCGAGGCCGAACGCTTCCGTGTTGGCATTGCCGCTTTAACACAGCAGTATGCTGGAGTGGAACCCATACCGGTGTTTTATCAAGTGTGGGAAAAACCCTTAATGACAGTCAACAACGAGCACCTGATTGGCAAAGTGCTGAAGTTGTGCGGCGGTGTGAATGTGTTTGGCGATATGCAGCGGCTGATACCCAGAATCAGTGCGGAAGTTGTATTGCAGGCGGACCCCGATGCCATTCTTACCGGCAGCGTTGACGGCGTCAGCGACGACCAGCTGGATGAATGGAAGAAATATGCGGGGCTGACCGCGGTGGAAAAAAACAATCTGTTTTTCGTGCCGGCTTCGCCCATTTCACGGCCTACGCCGAGATTGCTTGACGCTATTCAAACGGTGTGTAGAAAGTTAGAAAGTGCGCGTGAGAATTTGGCAAGAGCCCGCGACAAGTTGGAAAACGATCGTGAAAATTTGTAAGCCCGGGGTTAACATTCAGGTTATGAGTCGATGACCCGCTCTTTGCTTAGCCTTGGTATGTTGGCTTTGGCATCCATGGCTTTTGCGCTGGCGCTGGGCAGCGTGACGGTTTCACCGGCAGATTTATGGCAGGTTATTCAGGGCGAGGGCAGCACGCTGCACCGAACCCTGTTGCTGGATTTGCGCTTGCCGCGCACGCTTGCAGCATTTGGTACGGGTGGGCTCTTGGCAGTGGCGGGCGCCCTGATGCAAGTGCTGCTGCGCAACCCGTTGGCAGATCCTTACGTGCTTGGGCTTTCAGGCGGCGCGGCGGTAGGCGCATTACTGGCCATGCTGATGGGAATGGGCACGCTGATAATATCGGGCTCGGCCTTTGCCGGTGCCATGCTGGCAACCGTGCTGGTATTTGGCCTTGCCCACGGTACCGGCAGCTGGACACCGTCACGCCTGTTGCTGACTGGCGTTGTAGTCGCGGCCGGCTGGGGCGCAATGATTACCCTCATGTTGGCCATTACCCCTTCTTACAAACTGCCCGGTATGCTGTATTGGCTGATGGGCGATGTGTCCTACGCCCGCTCGCCCTGGCCGGCGGTGGTGGTGCTGGCGGTATCGGTGATAGTGATTATGCCTTTGGCCCGTAACCTGAACGTGCTGGCGCGTGGGCCCATGCAAGCCGCGGCGCTGGGCGTGACGGTGCGACCGCTTGAATGGACGATTTACGTTCTGGCCAGTTTGTTGACAGCAACAGCGGTCACCACCGCAGGCAGTATCGGATTTGTGGGTTTAATTGTGCCCCACATGCTGCGGCTGGTGCTGGGTAACGACCAACGCATTATTCTGCCTGCCAGTGCATTGGCGGGTGGCACCTTATTGGTGTTGGCAGACACCCTGGCACGAACGGTCATTGCTCCCGAGCAGCTCCCTGTTGGCGTAATCACCGCTTTACTGGGCGTTCCCACGTTCCTGTATCTGTTGCACCGGAGCCGCTGATGAGCACTCTGAACACTCGCGATCTGGTCATCAACATACCTGGCCGGCCTGACGGTTTTGCATTGAACATGAGCATAGAGCCCGGCCAGATCTGGGGCGTACTTGGCCCCAACGGCGCCGGCAAAACCACGTTATTGCACACACTGGCCGGATTATTGCCCGCCCGCAGTGGTCAGGTTCAGTTGAACAACAGCCCGCTCACCGCACTGAAACGTCGCGATATAGCCCGGCAACTGGGTCTGGTGTTTCAGGAACGCCAGGACAGTTTTCCGGCGACCGTGCTGGAAACCGCGCTGATTGGCCGCCACCCCTGGTTATCGCCCTGGGACAGTGAGCAGGGTGAAGATCTGCGCCATGCGGAGCAGGCTTTGACCACGCTGGACGTGAACCACCTGTCAGATCGTTTGCTGAACACTCTATCCGGAGGCGAACGTCAGCGCGTGGCCATCGCCACCCTGATGACCCAAAACCCCGATATCCTGCTGTTGGACGAACCCACAAACCACCTGGATTTGCACCACCAGGTAAAAGTGATGAATCTGCTGCGTGATCAGGCGGGTGCTGGCAAAGCCGTGTTCATGTGCCTGCACGATCTGAATCTGGCGGCACGCTGGTGCACTCACGTACTTTTGCTTTATACCAGCGGCGATGCCTGCTGGGGGCTTGCTAAGAATATGCTGGAGCCGGCAGCGCTTGAACGGCTCTACAACCAGAAATTAATCACCGTCGAAGCAGATGGTGCACCCGTATTCGTACCCGTTAGTTTTTAATCAACACTCTGAATCTGGCTGACCAATGACCATAACCGTACCGGCAGTAATGATTACCGCACCCGCCTCCGGGCAGGGTAAATCCTTGGTTACAGCCGCTTTGGCGCGCCTGCACCGCAATGCCGGTCGCAACGTGCGGGTGTTCAAGCACGGCCCTGATTACCTGGACCCGATGGTGCTGGAAGTAGCATCCGGCCAGCCGGTGTACCAGCTTCATCCGTGGATGACCGGTGAAGATGAGTGCCGCTGGCGGGTGGCAGAGGCCGCGCAAAATGCTGACCTTATTTTAATTGAAGGCGCCATGGGTCTGTTTGACGGCACTCCGTCCAGTGCCGATCTGGCCAAGCTGTTGGGTATTCCGGCTCTACCGGTGATTGACGCCAGCGGCATGGCGCAAACCTTCGGTGCCCTGGTGCTGGGTCTTGCAAGCTTTGACGCTGAGCTGTCTGTGTACCAGGTTATTGCCAACAAAGTTGGCAGCCCGCGCCATGGCGACATGCTGAAAGAACGCTTGCCGGATGGCATCAGCCTGCTGGGCGCTATTCCACGGGATGACGCCATGAGCATTCCGGACCGGAATCTGGGTCTGGTGCAGGCGGCAGAGCTGGAAGGTTTGGATCAACAGCTTGATCAGGCGGCCGAAGTGCTCAAAGCTGCGGGCCTCGATGTGTTGCCAAGAGCGGTGGCCATCGCAGCGCCAGAGCGCTCAAAACCAGACGCGTTGCTGGCAGGTGTGCGCATTGCCATCGCTCGCGATCTGGCTTTCAGCTTTATCTATCGCGCCAATACAGAACTGCTGGAAGCGATGGGCGCAGAGTTGCATTACTTCTCACCCCTGGCCGATGCGCAGTTACCACCGGCAGACGCCCTCTGGCTTCCCGGTGGCTATCCCGAGCTGCATGGCGACACGTTGGCAAACAACACCGCGATGATGGATTCCATTCGTGCTTTTTACCACGCAGGCAAGCCGATACTGGCCGAATGTGGTGGTTTTATGGCGTGTGCAGAAGAGCTGGCAGACAAAGAAGGGGCTCTGCATTCGCTGCTTGGACTAATTCCGGGCCGCGCGGCCATGGCCAAGCGCTTACAGGGTTTGGGCATGCACAGCCTGACGGCAAAGGAAGGCGAACTGCGGGGCCACACCTATCACCGGTCTACCCTTGAAACCTCCTGGAAGCCTGCCGCCCATACCTACAAACAAGCGGGTACCGGCAGCGAAGCTGTATTCTGCGAGAAGGGCCTGGTTGGTAGCTACTTCCACGGTTATTTCCCATCGGCACCCGCATTAGTGGCTGCTGTTTTTCGCGGTCAGCCATTGAGGTTTCCCAGCGCCTCGGAGAAAACTCATGCATGAGGATTTCTGCTGATGCGATATTTGAAGACTTTTTTGATCGCCCTGACGATGTCAGTTTCGGCTCCGCCGCTGATGGCTGCCACTGTTATGGGGTTTGTTTCGGAGCGTTCAGCGGCGGAAATGGCCGCAGGCGCCCATCGCTTTCTGGATCGAAACCCTGGTCATCAAGTGGTGTTACGAACCCCGGCACAGCTTGCCGTCCAGAGCGATGAACACGTGTTTGAACTGCTTGAGAGCGCAGATGCACTGGTGTTGGCGGCGGTATTTGGCGACCAGGTTAACCGTCTTGCAATGCTAATAGAGCAAGCAGTTGCGGATGACGCCGCAAGGCAGATGCCCGTGTTGGGTATCAACAGTGATTGGCGTATCTCTCGGCTATCGCAGATTAATGGTCACCAGCCATTGGCGTCGCTGGACGATGCCGGGCTCAGAATGCTGGTGGCTGCGCCAGCGGCGGGTGTTGACGCCAGTGATGATTTGGCAGACCGGCAGGCGGCATTTCCGGACCAGGCCGCCTGGCTGGAGGGCAGGGCCTTCTATCAGGGCAGAACGCCACAGCACCTTGATGGTCTGATGCGTTGGCTGTTGGCCCGCGCGGGTCATGATATGGATTATGAAAAGCCCGAACCCCGTGCCAGCATCCGCTATTATCAGAACGGTGAAGCCAACGCTGACGCGTCCCGATTAGAGCTGGCAGACGGCCCTGTGGTGGCGATTCTCGATCTTGATAGCGGTGATCGGCCCGGCGACCGGGATTTGCTGAACGATATGTGTGCAGCCCTTAAAGCCCGGGACCTGCAATGCTTCGCTATTCTCTCCCGCTGGGGCGGTGCCAGCCTTGATGCCCTAAGCGCCCTGGAAGCAACGATTCAGCCGGCGACGCTGGCGGGCATTGTCAGCCTGCAGGATTTTACCATCGGTGGTGGCGAGGGCCGTCTGCAGGTAACGCAGGAGCTCATTCGCCTCAACGTCCCGGTGATCAAAGGGCTCAGGCTGGCTTCCCGAACCCGTAATCAGTGGCAATTATCCGTTGACGGGATTCCCGCCGACAAAGTGCATTACAAGCTGGCTATGCCGGAACTTCAGGGCGTCAGCCAGCCTATGGTGCTGGCAACGGCGGAGCCAGAGGTGATTGATTCGCTGACAGGTGTTGCACTCACGCTGACACAACCGGTGCCAAACCGCGTTCAAGCGCTGGCCGACCGTCTTAGCCGCTGGCAGGTGCTGCAAACCAAAGCGAACGCTGACAAGCGGGTGGCGATCCTTTACTACAATCATCCCCCGGGGCGCCAGAATGTAGGGGCGGACAATCTGGACGTGCCGGCCTCACTGTTTGAAATGCTGACCTGGTTGCAAGCTGAGGGTTACAACACCGGCACCCTGCCGGACAGCCCGGAAGCCTTACTCGACCTGATTCAGCAGCGTGGCGTCAGCTTGCCGGATGACCCGCGCGCGCTGCAGGAAATGGCCGGTGAGGTACCATCAATGAGCGCGGAGACTTACCGGGGTTATCTGCAGTCTCTGCCCGGCGTCGTGCAGCAGGAAATGGTTCATGGTCCTACCGGGTATCTTCATGAACGTCTCGAACAGGCCCATCAACTTGCTGAACAGGGCCTGGCCTTGGGTATTTTGGACCGGGGCGTGAGGGACCTTCGGCATTTGATCGAAAATGTGAAGCATCCCAATCGACCCACAGCCCTGGCCCGTCTTGATGACTACGAAACATTATGGATCCGCCGGCTGAAAGAAGGCGGCCATAAGAACGAGCTGAATGCTCTGCGAGTGGCACTAACCGATACTGACCTTCCAGGATTGAAGGGTTGGGGTGAGGCGCCAGGGCGGTCGATGGTGGTGAATGATCGCCTGATTTTCCCCGGTCTGCGGTTCGGGAACATCTTTATTGGGCCACAGCCGCCAAGAGGCTGGGAGGTGAATGAAGAGCTGCTTCACGCCAACACCACCTTTCCGCCAACGCATCAATACGTGGGTTTCTATCATTGGCTGAGGGATCACTATAAGGCCGATGCGCTGGTGTATGTGGGGCGGCATTCCACCCGTGAGTTTCTGCCACGGCGGCGTGCGGGCCTGACCGAGGACGATTATCCGGATCTTCTGGGTGGCGACTTGCCGCTGATCTACCCCTACATTGTGGACGGCGTTGGCGAGGGCATACAGGCTAAGCGCCGGGCACTGGGCGTGATGATCAGCCATTTGACGCCGCCTCTGGCGGCCACCGAACTGTACGACAATTTGCTTGAAGTAAGGCAGTTAGTGGAGACCTGGCAGTCTGCCACCGAACCCGACAGCCCCACCCGGGAGCGAGCGCTGGCGTTGCTTCGGGAAAAAATTGCCGAACTGGATATCGCCGAAGATATCGAACATGAAATTGCCAGTGAAATGGGTCTTGCGGCCGACGAGGTCTCGGTCGATGAGTTGTCGCCGGAATTGCTGGTTCACGAAGCCGGGCATTATGTGACCAGCATACAAGAGCATTACATGCCCCTGGGCCTGCACGTGTTTGGTCAGGACTGGACCCCTGAGATGTTGGATACCATGCTGACCTCAATGGCAGGCGACTCCGGTAAACCAAACCCGGATTGGCGACAGAAGCTGGCCGGTTCGCCGGCGGCGGAACGCAAGAGCTGGCTGAATGTGCTCAATGGTCGTTTTGTGGCACCAGGGCAAGGCAATGATCCGTTACGAACCCCCGAGGTTCTGCCCACCGGGCGAAATTTCCATGCCTTGTCGGACGACCTGATTCCAACACGAGTTGCGTGGTCGCTGGCTGAGGAACTGGTCGCAAAGGCAGAAAAAACCGGTACCCGACAGCGTGATGAAAGTGATGCGTTGGTTCTCTGGGCTTCAGATACGGTGCGCGACGAAGGCGTGATGATCGCTTTCGGTCTGAAACTTATGGGTATCCGGCCGGTTTGGAACAGTCGGGGTATTGTTAACGGCCTGGAGCGGCTGCCGGCCGGGCCGGGCACCGATAACCCGGTGCGGCGCAATGTGGTTTTTACCACGTCCGGGCTTTTCCGGGATCTTTACGGTAGCAAGTTGGAATGGCTGGACCTTGCCTCTCGTTACGCACTGGCGGGTGCCGCCAATACGATTGCCCAAAAACATCCTGATTTGGCGCCTGCCCTTGATCAGGCACTGTCGGTATTACCGGTGGCCCTGCGTGAGCGCGGCATTGAATCGCTTGCAACCAATGGCGTGGCCGCGCGCTGGGTTGCCGATGTCCGGGTTCTGCTGGCGGCCGGGCAGTCGGGGCGCGCCGCCGGTACACAGGCAGCCTACCGTAGACAAAACCTATCTGGGCCGGTCAAGCCATTTGTACGGCCTGCTTGATAACGACGACGGTTTCGACTTTCAGGGCGGCCTCTCCAACGCAGTGGAGCATCTGCGGGGTGAACCGCCGGAAAATCGGGTTTTGCAGTATGAGGATCCAAAGAACCCGCGTGTCGATTCACTTCAGCGCGCGTTGCAGGTTGAACTTCGCGCCCGCAATTTGAATCCGCAGTGGCTGGCACCGTTAATGGAGCATGGTTATGCCGGTGCCCGCACCATGGGCAGCGATTTTCTGGATAACCTCTGGGGCTGGCAGATAACCAGCCCGCAGGTGATTCGCTCAAGCGTTTGGGATGAGGTTAATGACGTGTATTTTCAGGATCGCCACGGGCTTGGCCTGGATGACTTTCTGGGTGAGGGTCACAATGTCCACGTCAAGACGCATATGCAGGCGATCGCTCTGCTAGCAGCCAAACGTGGGTTCTGGAAGGTGGATATCTTCACCCTGAAACCGCTATTAAGTGATTTCGCCAACAATATTATCAACCATGGCCTGCCCGGAAGCGGCCACACCCGTCCTGACCATCCGTTGATGGACTGGGTGGCAGGTCAGTTGGATCCGCAACAGCGGGAAGCTTTCGGTTCTGCCCGTAAGGGCGGCACCGCGGCGTATCCGTCCGTGCGTGCGGCGAACGATGACTGCCAGACATCGGGGATCCTGACGCGCTCACGCTGCCGTTAGTGAATCTGGCCTGGGCCAGCCCTTTCATCCGTTAACTGAGAAGGAACCATTAAATGCGTGAACGCGCTAAAGACCCCGAACGCCACGCCCGCCGTATGGCGGCCAAGCAGAAAATGATGCACGAAGGCATTGCCCGCGCCCAGAAAGAGCAAGGTGTCTTGCTGGTGCTGACGGGCCCGGGTAAAGGCAAAAGCAGCTCCGGCTTTGGCATGGTTGCCCGCGCCCTGGGCCACGGCATGAAAGTGGGTGTGGTGCAGTTTATCAAAGGCGCCTTCAGCACCGGCGAAGAAGCCTTTTTCCGCAATCTGCCTAACGTCGATTATCACGTGATGGGGCAGGGCTACACTTGGGAAACTCAAAACCGGGAACAGGATGTGGCCTCTGCCACAGCTGCCTGGGAAATTGTTGCGGTCATGCTGAAAGACGAAAGCTACGACATGATTTTGCTGGATGAACTGAATATTGCGCTGAAGTACGAATACATTGATCTGGATCGGGTACTGGACGATCTTCAAGGCCGGCCTGAGATGCAGCACGTCGTGGTTACCGGCCGCAACGCGCCGCAGGAACTGATTGACCTGGCCGATACCGTGACTGAAATGGGCGTAGTGAAGCACGCATTCAAAGATCAGGGCATCAAAGCCCAAAAGGGCGTTGAGTTGTAGATTATGGTCACACTGATGATTCAGGGCACCACATCTGACGCCGGCAAAACCACCGTGGTGGCGGCTCTGTGCCGCTGGCTGGCGCGCCAGGGTGTGTCGGTGGCGCCGTTCAAGCCGCAGAATATGGCTTTGAACAGCGCGGTGACCATAGACGGCGGTGAAATTGGCCGTTCGACCGCACTGCAGGCGCTGGCGTGCGGCCTTGAACCCCACAGTGATATGAACCCGGTATTGCTGAAGCCACAAAGCGACTGCGGCGCCCAGGTGATTCTGCGCGGCCAAGTGCACGGCAATATGGACGCGCTGGATTATCACGCCTACAAAGCCGAGGCCATGGTGGCGGTGATGGCCGCCTGGCGTGCGCTTAGCCAACGCTATGATGTGATCATCGCCGAAGGCGCCGGCAGCCCCGCTGAAATCAACCTGCGCGCCAACGACATCGCCAATATGGGCTTTGCCGAAGCGGCAGATTGCCCGGTGCTGTTGGTGGGCGATATCGACCGGGGTGGTGTGTTTGCTCAGCTGGTAGGCACTCTGGAGTTGCTTTCCGCCAGCGAACAGAACCGCACAAAAGGTTTTATCATCAACCGCTTTCGCGGCGATATTGCCTTGCTGGAACCGGGCCTGGACTGGCTGACCGAACGCACGGGCAAACCGGTGATCGGCGTACTGCCCTATCTTCACGGCCTGATTGTGGATTCCGAAGACAGCATTGGCACCAGCGGTACCAGCGGTACCAGCGAAGCCGGCGCGTTGAACGTGATTGTGCCAGTGCTGCCGCGCATCAGTAACCACAACGATTTTGACCCCCTGCGCCTGCATTCAGGGGTGAATCTGCAGTTCATCGGCCCGGACCAACCCATTCCTGCGGCTGATCTGATTATTCTGCCCGGCAGCAAAAGCACCCGCACCGATATGGCCTTTCTTCACGCTCAGGGCTGGACGCAGGCCATCCAAAAACATCTGCGTTACGGCGGCAAAGTGTTTGGCATTTGTGGTGGTTTTCAAATGCTGGGTGAGCGCGTGAACGATCCCGACGGGCTGGAAGGCAGCAGTGGCAAAACTGAATGCCTTGGCCTGCTGGCCATGACCACCACTATGGTGGCCGGCAAGCAGCTCAAAAACGTCCGTGGAACTCTCGCCATGCCAGACCCGCATTCTGAACAATCAGAGGTCGTTTTCAGCGGCTACGAAATGCACAACGGCGTGAGCGAAGGCGCAGCTCTGGCGCGCCCGCTGGGTCAGATGAACGGCCACAATGAAGGTGCTGTCAGTGCCGACGGACAGGTAGCGGGCACCTATGTGCACGGGATTTTTGATGAGCCCGGGGCTTGTGAAGCCCTGTTGCAATGGGCGGGGTTGGACCACTCAGGTGTAGCGGTTGACTATCAGCAGCATCGTCTGGCCCAGCTTGACCGGCTGGCGGATCAGGTGGAGCAACATCTGGATACAGACTGGTTGCGCGACATTTTGGGGTTATGAATAACGCGTGCCTGATGGCGAAGGTGTTCCCACCTTCGCCATCAGGCATTCTTGCTGGCTGTAGTTACAGCGATTCCAACTCTTTTTCCAGATCTTTCATGGCCTTTTGCGCTCGGAATTCTTCATACAGGGCGGCCTTGGACTGTGGGTCCAGTTGGCGGCCAGAACCTTCAACAAGGTCATCAAACGTATTTTCGCTCTGGCTCAGAACAACCAGTGTGCACAGGTACTTCTTGCCATCAAGCGTGGCCAGCGAGATTTCTTCCGGCGTGGAGTTGGCCAGAGATTCGCTGGCGATTTGTTTGGATACCTGTTCAAAGGTAGAGCCCACATCAGACTTTCCTTCGGTTTGAAGCTTGCGGTTGTACAGTTTGTCCAGAACGCTGGCTTTAATGTTAATTTGCTGGGCCAGGTCTGCGCGAGCATTGGCGATGGAGTGGGGGCGGTCAATAGACATATTGCCGGTCCATTCTACGCAGGAAGATGCGGCCAGGCCTTTGTCGGATTTTGGTAAAAACACCCAAGATGGCGCGTTGTCCAGCGGGTTGCCGGTGACTTCGCGGGTAGTATCGATGGCACTTGACTCAGGCGCAGACGCACAGGCGCTGAGCAGGGCGCCCAGTGACAGGGCCAGCAGGCTTTTTTTCAGCATCATGGTTGTGACTCCAGGTGTGTTTGATATTGGGCGTAACGCTTGGTCACTTTGGTGAGATAGTTTCGGGTTTCTTGCGCTGGCAGGTTCTGCTGTAGGCGCTGGTAAACCTCGGTTGGGCTTAACTGATTTGCGGCGTTGCTTGCGGCGGACAGTCGGGTTGTATTGCTCATGGCCCTGGCTACGTTGCCGGGGCCCGTATTGTAGGCAGAGACCGCCATATAAAAGCGGCTTTCACCCTGCACCACATTTTTGAAGTACCGGTTCAACAGCAAATACAGGTAAACGCTGCCGGCTTGTATATTTTTTTCGGGGTCGTAAAGGTAATCTGGCGAGAGCAACCGCTGGCTGCCATAGAGTTCCTTGGAAACATCTTTGCCAGCCGAAACAGGGACAATCTGCATCAGGCCAAAGGCGGGAATGTGCGATCGCGCCAAAGGATTGAAACTAGACTCTGTGTGTACGATGGCGAGGATCAGCGCAGGTGGTACACCCCATTTCTTGGCGTTTTGCTGCACTACGGGCAAGATTTCTTCAATCTTCTCCTGGGTGTTGCGGCCAGTCATCTGTACCGTTGCTTTTACCTTGCCTCCGTCGCGGGTAATTTTCACGTTACGCAGGGCTTGTTGTTCGGTTCCGGCAAGCCCGGGCACAAGCTTTCGGTGAGGCACCTGGTTCTGGCTGCGAGAGTCGATGGCAACACGGGCATTGATCAGCACTGGGTCTTGGCTGGCCGTTTCAGCAACAGTGGCGTTACCCAGTTGGTTCAGTTGTTGCGCAACTACCTGCTGAATATCGGTGTCGGCCTGGTCCTGATTCAATTCCACAGTGATGGTATTTGCTTCATAATCCACCACGGTGCGCTGCTTCAAGTCGTCCGAGTACTGCACTAGCCGGGTTTTGCCGCTCAGTTCCGGGTCATCCCATTGGCTGGCGACTTTTTCGCGGTAGGCCTGTTCGGCTTCTTGCCAGCGTTTTACAAAAGTCTCGAATTCCTGTTGGCGTTGAGTTTGGAATATATCGAATTCTGTATCCTGCTGCTGCAAAAACGCTTCGAATTCTGCGCTATCATCGGCAACGGCGGTGCCGCTCAGGCTAAAAATAGCTAGACAAATCATCCACTTTTTCAGCATCTTCTATTTCCTTCTGTTCTTTAGCGTCGAGCTGTAACCGACGACAAGCGAGGGTGTCGCAGCGTTCAGTCAGGCGGATGATTTCCTCCCAGCGCTTCTGTTGCAGCCAGATTTCAGCAACGGCCTTTATTGAGGCAGGCATCGTCAGCTGTTCAGGCTTCAGGTTGGCGTCCAGGTAATTCAGCTGTTGTTCCATTGGTGCCAGGTGTGCGATCAAGGCCACGGCATCGGCAGTGGTGGCGGAATGCTCCAGAGCCAGTTTCAACAGCGGGCGAAGAGGCTCCAGCTCATTCTGGTCGGCATGGTACCAAGCCACACGAATGGCCAGACCCGCCAGGTTCTGTGGCCAATCTTTGACGGTCACGGTACCGGTGCAATGCAGCCATTTGTCCTTGATCCAAGAACGATAGTCTGTAATGTCGGCGACAATAAAGCCTGTATCTTCAGGCAGCGTCAGCTGCATTTTTTCTGCCAGGCGGTCACGAACTTCAAGCCTTGCCGGGCCGGTTAATACGCGTCGGCAAGCTTGGTGAAGCAACGAATCTGGGAAATCCCGCTGGGGGCGAACGGCGGCCTCCCCTTCGGAATAGTGGGTGTCAAACTGGTTCAGAGCGATGCCGGCCAGGGTAGGCTGGGACATACATCCCAGCCCCACCAAAGCGCAAGCTAGAGTGATGCGCTTCACAGTGAGTCGGAGTTAGAGACCTGGCCTGACGCACCACTAGGGTTCGCGGAGTTCTCATTGAGGCCGTTGTGAATACTGATATTACGGCCGGTGTCGCTGGGCTTAGCAGCTGCCTTACCCTGCATCTCCCGGCCGGCTTCGCGAGCGGTGGCTTCTAGAGTAGGGGCGTACACGGCAACGGTATACATCCAATATCCATCTTTGCTGCCGAAGCTACGCGTAGATACCCCCGGTGGCAGTTGGCCTTTGGTCACTGATCCATATACATCAGACATCTTCATTTGATTCAGGAAAGAGTTACGTTCTTGGTCCAATATTTTGACTTCAGCCGGGTCTTGCAGGCTGGGATCCACGTATTCGAACTGCTGGCTACCTTCTATTTGTTTTTCGTTAAAGCCGCCTTCCCAGTACACTTCTTCGCCCTGCATGGTGGCTAACAGAGCGGAGCGGGCGCGAGTTTATGATTGGCGCTTAGCGGCATCTTTAAGTTTACGGGCGATCTGCTTATTACTGTTATTGCGAATAATCGCTGACCCGTAGCCCATCAGAACCACTTCACCGGAATCGGCGTGGGTTAATACCTTGGCGCCGACGGGTGGCAGCACGCCACGGTTGATGTCTGCAACAACTTCTTTAAAGATTGCGTTGGGGTCAGAGGTGACTGATACCGCGCCCCGGTTGCTGCGAATTTGAGCCCGTGTTTTTGGTGTTGAGATCAGGCTGACTCGAACTTCCTTATCGTCAGTATTGTCGTACACATCGAAGGTTACGTAGCCGGAAAGTGCGCCCTTGACCGTTTCGGCACAGTTTTCCCGCAGCGACGTCTGGGTGTTGCCGACGCTGTCTGAGCCGGTGTCGATGACATCAATAGTAGATTGGGCAGCGTTTTCACAAGTTTGTTGCAGGCCCGTTATGTTCTCGATCAGCTGCTTTTTGGCAATTAAGGCTGCCTGGGTGTAAGCGCCACGCTTCGAAAGCAGGGTTGCGTTCAGATTGTCGTAGGTCTGGTAGCTCGTGCTACCGGTGGACAAAATGCCGATGCCACTGCCAACCTGAATCAATTTGATCCCGTCGCTGTTACTGTCCATCAGTTGCTGGTGTGCTACTGCAACACCCTGCTGATCGCTTTCTGCCAGCACCATGTCACCTTCGCTGGAGACACCCGCAGTGTCTACCGTGCCGCCGGGGCGGGCTGGTGCCATGTCAGTAAGGTCGAAATCCTGTGCGGCAACCGGCAGGGATAGAAACAGTGCTAGTCCGAATACGGAACGTTTCATTCATCTTTCCTTAATTAAATGTAATTTCGTAGCCATTAGAAATATTGGCTTGGGGCAGAGGTTCGGCCGCAATAGGTCGAAGTGATTGACGAATGGCACTGACAAGGTCGCCAGTGGCACCGGCATAACGAAGGCTGGCTTGATGATAATTGCCGTTGGAACTGACGGCCACATCGCGGGCACCACCGAGCGTGGCCAGCAAGGCCTGAAGTTTGTCGGGCTCACGCAGCAAACCTTTTCGCAAACGAATTTCCCGTAGCAGGCCGCCTTGAGCCACCATGGACTGGAAGGCTTGTTGAAGCTCTGCTCGCAGGCTTTTTTGTTGCGCTGGCAAGGCTAAATGGACGTCAATCAAGTCGGTCTGAACGGTATCCGAAGCAGGCAAAGCCAGCAGGCTGGGATCGTTGCGCCAAAGCCCGTATTGCTGACCGGAAAGATCTTCGACGGTGACTGTTAAAGCCAGACGGCGGGTGTTGCCTCTGGCTTTTAGTTGGGCATTCGCCACAATGCGCAAACTGGCGCTTTGACTGACTTCCACGCCGTTTGTATTGAGCCAGGCTTTTAGTGGGCCGGCTACGGCTTGCGGACCTACTACGGCAACACGGGGCGAGCCAATGGCGGTGAGCACGTCGTTGGCCGCAGTAGCCAAAAGTTGCTTTTCCACCACGGCCTGAATGGTCACTTCTATGCCACCGTTCTCAAGGTCTCGGAAATTAAGCGTTTTCCATTCTTTTACCAGCCCTTCCGAGCGAGTGTAAAGCTGCTGGGAGATCATATCGTTTAGGGCGATAGAGCTGCTGCTACCAGACGCTCGCTCTTCCATGGTTGAAAATTGCGCCCGCTGTTGCGTTAGCCATACTCCGACAACCTGCGATACCGCCCGTTTTAGGGCGTCCAGTTCTGCTTGGTTGCGTGCTGTTAGGCTGCGGCTTTTGTCAGGCCAGCCTTCACCGGTCACCGTAACGGTAACTTCCGGTGTGCCAGACTCCCAACGTCCGCTGTCACCGTTACTTTGGTTGCCGGGCAAGGTGCCTCGAACTAAGGTAACGGTGACGCAGGTGTCATTGCCCTGAATTCTCGGGCTGGAAGTTGTCACCGGCATCCGTTGCAGTTGCAGGCCTTCCACAGACATGTCGCGGAGTTCCTGCAGCCAGGTGGAGGTTGCCGTGTCCAACTCTTCGTTGGCGGTGCTTTCGGTAAACAGCTTGGGAGAGCTCAGAAAACTGGCAAGTTCCTGTAAGGCATTGGCTGTGGCATCATCCACTGCCATGGTGCCCCGGCCATAGGCGCAACCATCTACAGACAGGTCGCCGCTGGTCATAAATGTGGGCAGGGCCATTGCATTGCTGCAGGCCAGCAACAATGCCGGTAACAGGACACGTTTTAGCCTCATGTACGGGACTCCAAAAAGCCAGCCGGTGTGCCTACCGAAACGGCAAAGATTTTGGCGCCGTTGCGCGGGCGGAAAATACCATCGGCCGCCTGATCTTCAACATCGTTTGCCACCCGGCTTTTTTTCCAGAGAATCATTTCGCCGGCGGCACTGTTGCGGGACGGGTTAACGTGAGCCACGCCAATCGGCTCGACAAAACCGGCCTCGTATTGAAAGATAATCATGGTTTCATTGGGTAGAACACCGGCGTTTTGGCCGCGGTCCAGGCTGATCTGGTTGCCCTTGATGCCTTGTACCTGAGCGGTGGCCGGCATTTCTGAGAGCATGCGAGTCAGCAGGATATCAACACCCCGTGATGTCATGTCATTGATAACAGCGTTGACATGGGCGGCATCGTGGTAGCGGAAACCCGTAGTGTAGCGGTTGTTCACCATGACGTACTTCAGTTCGCTGCGCTCGCGAACATCCTCGGACTTGACCCGAATTTTGCCCAGGTTTGGGTAGGACATCAGTTCCCGGGTGGACGGATTCAAAATCGCGGTGGTTATTTCCAGAGTGTAGTCCATCCAGCCGGTAATGCTGCCCTCGCTTTTGACGGTTCTAAGGGTGTTCAATTTAACAATGAAGTCAGGCTTGAGAGCCCTCTGCCCGTCATTGCGCTCAGCGGTAGCGAGAGCGCCCTGCTGTTCGAGAAAAATCTGTTGTTCCTCGGCGATAACATCGTCATCGCGGGTAACAATCCGGAAGCGGTTGATGCCAGCAAACTGACTTTCCAACATGAACAGTAACTGCGTGTCATCGTAAGCCCGCAGTGCATCCACGCCTTGGCCTTCGCCGCCGACATCTGTGCCGCCAAAAAACATTCGCACAATGGGCTTCTTCAGAGGGCAGCCGTCATTTTCGTTGGCCTGTTCAAAGCTGCATTTCTGCAAGCCTTGGGTGTCGAAGTAGGCCGGTACCTTGATGTCCGCATCCTCGAAATTATATGCACTGCGGGCAATTGTGACATTAGATGCACGGTTGCTGACTATGGTGTCAGAGGTCTGGCGGGCGGGGCCGCTTTGACAGGCAGTCAGCATAGTGACCGTAAGTCCAATAACGGTAACTTGGGCAAACTTTCTCATTACGGTATCCCTGTTAAAAAAGCCAGTTGGCTAGCGGTTGGTTAAGCTTGTCGGCCAGCGCCTGTTCGGCGGCCAACGCGGCAGAACTGCGGTCCGGGCCTGCGGCAAGGGCCACCACTTCGCGCTGGTAGTAGCTGGTGAAAGGAGAGTGCGGTTGCTTCAGGTTTATGGAAAGCACCTTCTTGATTTCTGTTCGTCCGTTGGCCAAACGGTGATACGTTTGTTGGTTGAGTTGCAGCCAAAGAGCCGTATTCGTGGATGTGGGCAGGCGCTGGCGGATCAGGTTTGATATAGAGGCCAAGGACTGCTTGGCGATAATTCGCACGCCGGCGGTCTGCCAGATCGACATGGCTTTTTTCTGATTACCGACTAGGTGTGCCCGAGTATCGGGCTGCCCTGCTCCGAGCGCGGTCAATGCCCGATCCAAACGCAGGCCAAGGTCAAGTGACTCGAGGTGTTTTAACGCCCACAACAGCTGATCGGTTTGGCTGGATGTGTCTGGGAACCGCAGCACTGCCATCTTTGCTAACCGGTCTTCCAGTGCTCGAACAAGATCCGTTTTGGCAACGGCAATCTGTAGGTAAACATCGCTAGTGTCCGGGTCTCGCCATTGGCGGGCAATCTTCGTCTGGCTGATATCCAGGTTCAGTGACTTACCCTGAGCCTTTTGCTGAAACTGAGTGTTGGCAACGCCATTATGGCTTTCGATGATTGAACGGGTATTGGCTTGTAGAGTCTGGCTGACTTGCAGCAAGATGTTGCCTAAAGCAACTTGGCGAGCTTCGGCTACGGTGTTGCCGGAGCCCACTGACTGCAAGCTGGGGCCCGACTGTGGTGCCTCAAAAATCCAAGCAGGCTTCTGCGCCGCATGTGCCGGAAGAGCGAACATATAAAAAAGGGCGATGAAAACAATCATCGCCCTAGTGCAGATCAATTTCATGCCTTGTTTTCAAGCTCTTCCTGAAATTCGTTGATCTGCTCTATGGTTTCTTGCTCAAGAGAAATGATTTTGTTGGCATCGTAAGCAAGAGACAGTTGATCTTTGGCACGAAGAAGGGCGAGGCCCAAATCGTTATCAGCTGTTTTATCTGAGCCACCGAACAAGCTGCCGGCTGCTTTGACACCTGTGGCAATTCCCACTATTTGCGCGTTGTCCTTGAGGATAATGGTAGCTTTGAGGAGGTTCGCCGCGACTTCTAGCCCAAGACCTGCGTTTTGCTCGGAGATGTTAGCAACAGCATCTTCGTAGGCTTTGATTTTAGGGCCAATTTTGCCTTCCTCAGATGTTGCTCCTGCGTCAAATGCTATGAGTTCTGCCTCGAATTCTTCATACGTGGCGTTCTTGTTAGCTTCAATAAAACCTTGAACATCTACATAGTTGGCCGTTACGGTTCGATATTCCCCCATGACCGAATGCTGCCGTTCAAGCAAAGAGGCACTCAAATTGAGAAATTCATCGACGCCTGGCTGAATTTCAACCCGGTTGAATCCAACCGTTTCGATCTCTTGGGACAGTTCTGCGATATGTTGCTCGCGGTCCATGGTGGCGGCCTGTTCACCATTAAAAGTAGCACAGCCAGAAATAGCTACAGTGGCGAAAGAAATTGCAATCCATTTATTCATTTTTTTTCCTATGAACTCTATAAATTTTATTTACCGGATCATAACAAAAAATTCACGTGGGAAATGTCAAAAAATGTAAATTTTGGCTACATTATTTTTAGAGTGCGTTGTTTCTTCTTCAGTGCCTCAAAACCAATAATCACGTCCATCAATTCGTTGGTGATCTCGGTCTGCCGTACCGAGCGCAAATCTCCCGTTACAACGTCAATACGCTCATCCACCGACTGCTCGGCCTGTTGCATCAGCGCCAGGCGCGCAGCGTTTTCAGTCACCATGGCTTCGGCCGAGGCGCGAAATACACTGGCAAAGATGTGGCTGCGAATCAGCGACGACAGCAGGGCGTCGGCGGCCACGGTGTAATCCGGCAGCGCCCGGGAGTTCCAGCGCTTGGTGCTTTGTAACAGTGCCGGTTCCAGTGGCAGCAAACGCCGGGTGACGGGTTCCGGGTGCCGTGTTCACCGCGCAGGGTGAACGCCAGGGTCACGCCGACGCCTAACAGGGACTGGCCGCGTCAATGCGGCTGACAATATCGCCGGCCAAGCAGCCAATGCCATCGGCGGAGGCGGGCGGTAGTAACGTGGCCTCTGGTTTCAAGTCCTGATATGAAAGGCGATTAACCGTTCTCTTTAGAAGAACATAAGGATCTTAAATAACTATTTTTGTTTACGATAAAAGATTCTGATACTAGAGCCATCTAACTACTATCCGATTCCAAGGCCCAATGAATGGTCGATGTTAAGATGATCGAACCGTTGTTTTTGATTCTGGTACCGCTGCTCTACTTTATTGGACCGGTCACCAGCTCAATGAAAATACCCCTTAACAGCTCCCCTGGGAGCCTCCTTAAAAGCCCCTTGATTTGCAATCTTGCCTTTGTCGCAGCCTTGGCAGGTGCCATGAGCGGCTGGCTTTTGCCGGGGTCCGTGAGCTGGCTGAATCTGGCGCCGCTGGCCCGGTTCTCCATGAGGTATCTTGCGGGTGATCCGGGGCAGAGGCGTTTTATAGTCTGGTTACAGATCATACTGGGAGCAGTTTCTCTGATCGTTACAACCAATCACCTGCTGGTTTTTCTCGCCAGTTGGATTGTGATCAGCATCAGTCTTCACCAGCTGCTGATGTTCTTCCCGGACAGGCCCAGGGCCGCCTTGGCGGCTCATAAAAAGTTCATTTTTGCGAGACTCGCGGAGCTTTGCCTCGTGCTCGGGTTTGCGTTGCTGTATTTCCAGTACAACACCCTCTTTATCGACCAGATTCTTGCCGCTGCAGCAGGGGCCGATGCTATTCCGGCTGCGGCGCAGTTTGCAGCGGTTCTGATGGCCGTTGCGGCGCTGCTCAAGTGCGCTCAGTTGCCGTTTCATGGCTGGCGGACCAGGTGGAGCAACACCTGAATACGGACTGGCTGCGCGACTTGCTGGGGCTGAAAGCAGCGGCGACTACGCCTGGGCCGACGGGGCAGCCATGAGTGATCCCAATCGGCCTTTCACGGACGAAGAACGCGCTGGCCTGTATCGCGCTATTTTTGAGCGCCGCGACGTCCGTTCCCAGTTTTTGCCAGACCCCATCCCCCGGCCGGTACTGGCCCGGCTGTTGAAAGCTGCGCACCATGCGCCGTCGGTGGGGTTTATGCAGCCCTGGGATTTTATTCTGATCGACAGCCTGGACGTGCGCCAGAAGGTGTTGGCCAGCTACCACGAAGAAAACGCCAAAGCCGCGGACAATTATAGTGGAGAGCGACAGGACACCTATCGCAGCCTGAAGTTGCAGGGCATTGTCGAAAGCCCTTTAAACCTCTGCATTACCTGCGGTCGCAGCCGTGGCGGCACCCATGTACTGGGGCGCAGTTCCATTGTAGAGATGGATTTGTTTAGCACGTGCCTGGCGGTACAGAACTTATGGCTGGCGGCGCGGGCAGAAGGCATCGGTGTAGGCTGGGTGAGCATTGTTGATCAAACCACACTTGCAGGCATTCTGAACCTGCCGGATAACGTGTATCCGCTGGCTTATTTGTGCCTTGGCTACGTCAGCGAGTTTCTGGATCAGCCCGAGCTTCAGGCAAAAGGCTGGCGTTCGCGCCTGCCCCTGACCGAACTGATGCACAGCAATCGCTGGGGGCAGCCGCTGGACGATGAAACGCTCTTGAATGCGTTGAAATCTTAAAGCCCGGTTTCGCTTAACGCTCACCGTTGCAGCTCAGCACTGCTGCTTACCGTTGCCGAACTATTCCGTACTATTCTGTACTATTGCAAAGCGCCGTGCGCGCTGGCAGCCAAAGGCTGACACAGAGCCCGGACTGGCCATCGGGTCGTGCGTTCAGGATGAGTTGTCCGCCGTGGAGTTCCGCAATTCGCCGCGCAATGGCCAATCCCAACCCCGCGCCGCCACCAATCCTTTGGTCAAGCCGCACGAAACGGCTAAGCGCCCGTTCCCGGTCCGCAGTCGCAATGCCAGGGCCCTGATCGCAAACGGTGATGTGATAGCCGTCTGCGGAGGGTACCAGACGGGTTTCCAGCACCGTGTGCTGCGGGCTGTATTGAATCGCGTTGGCCAGCAGGGATCGCATCAACGTGTTGAGCAGGGCGTCATGGCAACACACCAGGGCTTCGCCCGCATCGTCCTGTAATACAGGTTCAATATTCTTTTTTAGCGCCAGCGGTGCCACATCGGCAATACTCTGCTCGAGTATCTCAGACAGATTATGGTACTGCGGTGAAAAATCGGCCCCCGAGTCGACCCGGTTCAGTAACAGCATCTGCTCTACTAAATGAGTCATTCGGTCAACAGACTGGATCAGGGTGTTGAATTGCTGCGGATTGCTGTCACAGGCTTTTTCAAGATTCAGTCGCAAGGCTGCCAACGGTGTCCGCAGTTCATGGGCGGCATCGGCTGAAAAGCGTCTTTCCCGTTCCAGAGCCTGGTTTAGCCGCTTCAGCATACTGTTCACAGCTTGTACCAGCCCTGAAACTTCCTTCGGCGCCTGCCGGTCATCAAGGGGGTGAATCCGTTCCGGCGCCATATTGCGGATAGGGCGCTCCAGCCTTAGCAGGGGGCGAAGACCGATTCGAATGGCGGCGCTGGCAGCCAACAGCAGTAACGGCAACGCGAGGAGTAAGGGCAGAACGTTACCCAGGGCCAGTTCCTGGCTCAGCTCCTCACGAATTTCTTCGCGCTGGGCGGTGCGGATCCAAAAGCCCGTGGCCGCGTCTTTCAGTGTGAACACCCGCCAGCGATAGCCCTGGGATTCGGTCCACGAGTAGCCCGGGGCCAAAACCCCGGCGTCATCGGCGTTGAGCGTATCCAACAGGGGCACGCGGTCGGGCGTCCAGACTTCAAAGGCCAGTTTCTTCTCGTACTTGTGCCCTGCACCACCGGGCAGTATTTCGTCACCGTCTGCTTCCGGGTCAAGGTCTTCAGCAATAGACAGCGTCAGTGTTTCGCGCAGGGTTTGCGGTAGCTGCTCCATCGACCGGGTGTCTGCCAGGTGGCGAACCAGCCCCTGCACAATGCGCGTGCTTTGCGCCAGTTCGGCATCAAAAAGCTCCTCCAGCTCGTGATTGCTTTCAACGTAACTCCAGGCGGCGGCGATCAGAGCAATCAACAGTACCGTTGAGGTAACCAACAGCGTGAGGGTGCGAGTCAGAGACATTCCGGCACTCCGGAGGCTGCCTGGCTGTCCAGCAAATACCCGACGCCGCGGATCGTTCTGATGGTGGCCTTGCCTACCCGACGCCGCAGATGGTGAATGTGCACTTCCAAGGCATTGCTCTCTGCGCCCGGTTCCCAGCCATAGAGCTGCTCTTCCAAGCGCCTGCGGGTGGCAACCTGATCAGGGTGACGCATCATGTATTGAAGAATTTGAAACTCGCTGCGCGGCAGGGTTGCGGTGTCTTTGCCGCAGGTTAGCTGGGCCGAAGCCGGGTCCAGTGTTAGCTGGCCCACAATCAGTTCGTCCCGGTTTGTGGCTGATCTGCGGCGAGTAACGGCCCGAATTCGGGCCTTGAGCTCGGCCATGGCAAAGGGTTTGGTCAGGTAATCGTCTGCGCCTGCATCCAGGCCCTGCAGTTTTTCCTCAAGTTCAGCCCTGGCGGTCAGAATGATAATGGGCAGCTGATTGCCCTGTTGCCGGGTATGTCGAACGATATCAAGGCCGTCTACCCTGGGCAGGGTTAAATCCAGTATGGCCAGGTCAAAATGCTCATCCACCAGGGCATTCAACGCCTGCTGGCCATCGTCCAGCCAGTCTACGGTGTGCTGGTCTGCCCTCAGCATGTCCAGCATGGTGCTGCCCAAAAGGTGGTCGTCTTCTACCAGTAGTATGCGCATCAAGCGGAATCCGTATTGGGAAAAAACGTCAAAACCTTAAGGCCCGTTTAAGAATTCTGGTGCCAGAGCTTAAGGCTGGGTTAAGGCTTGCTGGTTAATCTGATGGATCACGATGTCGGGCACCCTGCCCAGGAGCTGTCGGAGAATGCGAATGAGCGACCCACTTACAATGTCCATACACTGCCCACCGGATTCGCCGGAGCTGGTTCCGGCCCTTCGTTGCGCCGGGCGCTGGTTGAGCGAGATTACACCCGATACCGTACTGGCGGCTACGGTTGCAGAATTTATCCGGCGGCGGTTTTTGCAGGCCTATGGGGCCGAACCTTCGTTGCGGATACCGCTATTGCTGGCGTTGACCTCGGCTCAAGGCACGCTGCTGGCCGCAGTGGGTGTTCGGAGCGCGGCCCGGGAACGTTTATTTCTTGAAGACTACCTGTCTGTACCGGTCGAATCGGTTATGCCGTTGGCGGGTATTGCGCGCAGCAAAATTGCAGAGATTGCCCACCTGGCCGGTGTAGAAGCCGGTGTCAGCAGACACTTGTTTGCCTCATTGACAGTGTGGCTGCAGGGCGCGGGTTATGACTGGGTGGTGTGTACCGGCACCGATCAGCTGCGTAACAGTTTTCACCGAATGGGGATTGCCACCCAGGTGCTGGCCAATGCGAACCCGGCGAGTTTGCCCGATGGTGGCGCCGGTTGGGGCCGCTATTACGATCATCAACCCGTGGTGATGGCCATCAAAGTGGCCGATAGCCTCGCTGCTTTGCAGCAGGTGGGCATGTTACGGCGAATTCAGCCGGCGTTATCAGACATCGGTTCAGACGGTTCTTACAGCTCAGACGGTTCTGACAGCTTGCAGCAGGAGGATGCTTATGGCCGCCTTGCCTGAACTGCTCAAACGTCAGGTAATGGCGCACCCGTCACGTATTGCCTTGCGTGGGCCGGAGGCCGAGTTCAGCTATCAGCAGATGATGCAGGCGGCAGAAGTGGTGGCCGAACAGCTGAGCGCACGGGGTGTAAAGCGTGCCGGTGTGTGCGGCGACAACACCATTGCCTGGGTACTGGCCGATCTTGCCTGCCTGTTGGCCGGCGCGGTTTCCGTGCCTGTACCTGTGTTCTTCTCTGAATCCCAGACCGCTCACCTGATTGAACGGGCGGGCCTGGACAGTTTGCTGTTCAGCGAAGAGGTGGGCGGCAGCGAGCCCCTGTGCCACGGCGTCTGGCTGCAACCGCTGCCGGTTGTTGCAGCGCCGCCGATACCTAAAGACACGGCGAAAATCACCTTCACTTCCGGCAGTACCGGCACCCCCAAAGGTGTGTGCCTGTCGGTGGCGCAGATGACCGCAACGACTTTGGCCCTGAAAGAACGGCTGTCGGGTGTCGAATTACAAACGCATTTGTGCATTCTGCCCTTGGCGACCCTTTTGGAGAATATTGCCGGTGTTTACCTGCCGTTGCTTATGGGCGCTACGGTCATGGTGGAGCCGTTGGCGCAGTTGGGCATGACCGGCAGCAGCGGCTTGAACCTGGGCAAGCTGGTTGCGGGAATCAATCAACACCAACCCCAATCGCTGATTTCGGTGCCAGAGCTGGCGATGGCGCTGGTCAGTGCCGCCGAACGGGGGCAGCTGAACAGCCGCTCATTGCGTTTTATGGCCGTTGGCGGTGGCCGGGTATCTGCCGAGTTGCTGGCCCGTGGCCGCGCTGCTGGCCTGCCACTGTACGAAGGTTATGGCTTGTCGGAGTGTAGCTCTGTGGTGGCGTTGAACGTGCCGGCTTCCGAGTGCGAGGGCAGCGTAGGTAAACCCCTGTCGCATATCGATATCAAGGTGGATTCTGACGGCCACATTCTGGTTCGCGGTAACACCCATCTGGGCTATTTGGGCGACGATCCAGAGCAGGACGAGTGGCTGGATACCGGCGACCTGGGCGCGCTCAGCTCGGATGGTTTTTTGACGGTCAATGGCCGTTCGAAGAATCTGCTGATCACCAGCTTCGGCCGTAATATCAGCCCGGAGTGGCTGGAAAGTGAGCTTGTTCAGGGCCTGGGCATTCGCCAGGCCGTAGTGTTCGGCGATGGTGAGCCCCAGCCAATGGCACTGATAACGGTGACAGACGGGCGCTCGCCAGACCACCTTGCCGGCACATTGCGGCAAATCAATCAACGCCTACCGGATTACGCCCGCCTGGCCACGGTGTATATCCGCCGCCAGCCCCTGAGCCAGTCCGAAGGTCACATCACCGCAAATGGCCGCCCGGTGCGGTTAACCATTCAGGCCCATCTGCCGACCCTGTTGGCAAAAGCCTTTCCTTTATCTATGTCGACATCGTTAGCCAACCAGGCAGGAGAATTCCACATGGCATTTTTTGACAGATTGCAGCAGGAAACCGCACAGGCAAGGGCCCACGTTAGCGGCGCACCGGTTGTGAAAGCGATTGGCGAAGGCTGTTTCAGCCTGGAGTCCTATACCTGGTTTCTGACCCAGGCCTTTCACCATGTTAAGCACACGGTGCCGTTAATGATGGCTTGTGGCGCAAAACTGCCCTCGCGGATGGAGTTCGTTCGCAAGGCGCTGGTTGAATACATTGACGAGGAGTACGGCCACGACGAGTGGATACTGAATGATCTGGACGCCTGCAACGCCGACAAGGAAGCGATTCGCACGGGCAAGCCGGATGTGTCCATAGAGCTTATGGTGGCGTACCTGTACGACCAGATTAACCGGGGCAATCCGGCGGCGTTCTTTGGCATGGTTCAAGTGCTTGAAGGCACCTCAGTAGAGCTGGCCACGCCGCTGGCCGAGCAGATTCAGAAACTCCTTGGGCTTCCGAATCAGGCGTTCAGTTATCTGTACTCCCACGGCGCTCTCGATCAGGACCACTTCGAGTTTTTCCGCAACCTGATGGACGGCATTACCGACCCGGCCGATCAGCAGGCCATTATTGATTCTGCACGCGTGGTATACCGGCTCTACGGCGATATGTTGCACAGCATTCCGCTGCCGGTCACGCGCAAGGAGAAACAGCATGAAGCTGCATGATCGGGTTTTTCTGCTGTTGGGAGGAACCGGAGGTATTGGCAAGGCGCTGGTGGAGCCGCTGGTTCGGGCAGGCAGCCGTGTCATCGTAGCCTCCCGCCACCCGGAACGTATCGGCCATTTGGAAGGTGTATCGCCGGTGCGTCTGGACCTGGCGGCTGTCGATCTGGACCAACAGTTGGCGCGCCTGACGGAGGCCTACCCGGAGATCGACGGCGTGATCCATTGCGCCGGCCAGAATCGCTTTGCCGGGCTGGCGAAGATGTCGGTTGAAGAGCTTGATGCCCAGCTTAACGTGAACCTGCGTTCGGCCATGCTGGTGGCCAGGCATTTCGCCCCCAGATTCGAGAAGGCGGGCAGCGGCGCGATGGTGTTTGTGGGGTCGACCTTTGGCAGCATAGGCTTTCCCGGTTATACCGCCTATTGCGCCACCAAGTTTGGCCTGCGGGGGTTTACCGAAGCCTTGCGCCGTGAGTTGGCGGATACCGCTGTTCAGGTGGTGTACGTGGCGCCCAGAGCTACTGCCACCGACATGAATGCGGAAGCCGTAAACGAGTTGAATCGTGCCCTTGGTAACAGCGTGGATACGCCCCAAGCGGTGGCAACCGCCATTCTGAAAGCGATGGAAAATGGCGATCGCCGCCGGTTCCTTGGCTGGCCCGAGAAATTGTTTGTGGTGATTAACGGGATACTGCCGCGCATTGTTGATAAAGCGATGCTCAAGCAGCTGCCGGTGATTCGGCGTTTTCTTAATGCAAAGGTTGCGTCATGAGGTAATGGGCGGCTGGCTTCGTTTTTTCGGCTTTTTTTTCAGTGCCTCAAAGCCAATAATCACATCCATCAGTTCGTTGGTAATTTCGGTCTGGCGCACAGAGCGCAAATCTCCCGTTACAACTTCAATGCGTTCATCCACCGACTGCTCGGCCTGTTGCATCAGCGCCAGGCGCGCAGCGTTTTCAGTCACCATGGCTTCGGCCGAGGCGCGAAATACGCTGGCAAAGATGTGGCTGCGAATCAGCGACGACAGCAGCGCGTTGGCAGCCATGGTGTAATCCGGCAGCGCCCGGGAGTTCCAGCGCTTGGTGCTGTGTAACAGCGCCGGTTCCAGTGGCAGCAGGCGCCGGGTGACCGGTCCGCGGGTGCCGTGTTCACCGCGCTGGGTGAACGCCAGGGTCACGCCGACGCCTAACAGGGACTGGCCACGGCTGAGAGCGTCAATGCGGGTGACAATGTCGCCGGCCAAGCGGCCAATGCCATCGGCGGAGGCGGGCGGTAGTAACGTGGCTTCCGGTTTCAAGTCCTGATCGGTGAGGGCATCCTGCATTTGTGCGCCAATGCACAGTAGGCGCTGCTTGCCGGCGCTTTGGGCGTTCTGGTGCTGCTTCACCAGCTGCGCCAGGCTTTCGTTGTAGTTGCCGCACAGGCCGTGGTCGGTGCCAAACACCACGATCAGCTGTTCGGCGCTGGCGTCCTGTTGCAGGCTAAGCCCACCGGTACGGTAGGCAAACGCCGCAAAGCCCTGCAAAATAGTCTGGTGGTAGGCCTCTATGGAGCGGGCTGCGCGCTCGTAGGGCGAGGCGTTGATGGCAGACAGAGTTTTCATGGTGTGCACAATGCCACGAATGCTGGTCAGCGTGTCGCTGTGGCGCTCCAGTGCTTCAAGAGATTGGGCCATTCCTTGCCTCCAAATCAGCCTGAAAATCAGTCTCCGAATCAGTTTCCAAGGCCGAGCGAACCATAGTGATCACCCGCTCGCTGTCTTCTGGCCGTAACTCTTTGTCGTCTGCTATGCGCTGTTCAATCTCATGTAACTGCTTCTTGGCCAGCGCGCGGATGTGCTGCATGGCATCTACCAGTGGCTGCTCTTCCAGGCCGTCAAGTAAGCCTTCCATAGCCGCAATCAGTACCGCAAGTTGCTCAACCGCCGGCATCGGGTCGCGCTCGGCCTGGCGCAGAGAGTTGCGTACCGCTGCACCGCGTTTCAGGCGGGCGCGGGTCGCGTCATCCAGCCGCGTGCCAAAGCGGGCAAAGTCTTCCAGTTCTTCAAATTGCGACAGGGTAACCCGCAGGTTGCCGGCGACCTTGCGCAGGGCCCGGCTCTGAGCCTTGCTGCCCACACGGGACACCGACAGCCCCTGATGCACCGCCGGAAACTGGTTTTTCTGCACCAGCTGCGGCGACAGATAAATCTGGCCATCGGTGATGGAAATCAGGTTGGTGGGAATATACGCAGACAGGTTCTCGGCCTGGGTTTCTACCACTGGGAGAGCGGTAATAGAGCCACCGCCCACCTCTTCGGTAAACTGGCCCGCCCGTTCCAGCAGGCGGGCGTGAACGTAGAAGATGTCACCCGGGAACGCCTCACGCCCCGGTGGCCGGCGCAGCAATAACGACAATTCGCGATAGGAGCGGGCGTGGTGGGTCAGATCATCAAATATAATCAATACATCGCGGCCCTGATCGCAAAAATACTCCGCCATGGTCATAGCGGCGTAGGGGGCGATGTAGGCCAGGCCCGGTGTTTCCTCATCGCCTGTCGATATCACAATGCTGCGGGCCATCATGTCGCCTTTTTTAAGCGCGCCGATAACCCGTGACACAGCGTCGCCGCGCTGACCGATGGCGCAGTAGATACAAATCACGTCGGACCGTATCTGGTTGAGCATGGTGTCCACAGCGATGGAGGTCTTGCCGGTTTGGCGATCACCGATGATCAGTTCGCGCTGGCCCAGGCCCACCGGCACGGCGGCGTCTATGGCTTTGATGCCGGTGGCCAGCGGCTTGAAGATGGCCGAGCGGCTTAATACACCCGGTGCTTCGGCCTCCACCGGGTGCTCGGCGACCGCCGCGATGGCCCCAAGGCCGTCGCGGGGAAGGCCGACGGCATCCACAACACGGCCCAACAGGGCGGGGCCAACGGGCACGCTGATCACCTTACAGGTGCGCCGCACGTCTTCGCCAAGGCGGATGTGTTCCGATGGCCCCAGCAAAATAACGCCCAGCCGGCCGGGCTCAAGGTCCAGCACTATACCGCGCACACCTGACGCAAATATCAGCAACTCATCCGCCAGGGCGCGAGCCAGGCCGGTCACTATGGCTACGCCATCGCCCACCTCAATAACGCGACCCACCTCGGTCAGCACCGGTGCGGGTGTTGGTGTGGCCAGCAGGTCTTGCTGCCAGCGCTGGAACTGCTGTTCGAAATCCTGATTCTGGTCCTGATCCTGGCTCTGAGCCTTAGGCTGCGCGCTGGCAGGGTTTTGCGCTTGGCTGGTGTTGACGTTGTTGATGTCGCTGCTGCTGTCTCTATCGCTCATAGGGAATCATTCAGCCTCAGCTTTTGCCCGGCCTGAAGCGCCGGTGGCCAGACGCTCGTTTAGCAGGGCACGAAATTCGTCGGTATAACTGTCAACCGTCCACGCCACTTGGGCACCGCCTATTCGCAGAATCAGTCCGGGAGCCTGATCCGTATCGGTTTCAAAGCTCAGTGCCATGGCTGGCAGCCGTTTTTCGAGATCGGTTTTTAGCTGTGATTGCGCGGTTTCCGGCAAAGGCTCTCGGGTGGTTGCTGTGGCCTGAGTACTTCCCGCTGCGGCCTTCTTCAATTCGTCCACCAACGGTTCCAGCCGCTTGCCCACATGGCGCACTATGGCCTGTTCCAGGGTTTCATCGGCCAGGTCACGAAGGGCCTTGCGGGTGAGTTCCAACAGGGTCTCCTGTCCGGCCCGCTGTAGCCTGGCGGTGAATCTTTCGCGTTCCCGTTCCAGGTGCTTGCGCCAGTCTTGTTGTTCCTGCTCCAACCGGGCGCGGGCTTCGGCCAGCAAGCCGTCGCGCTGGTCTTCAGTATCGCGCAGCGCTTTCTGAATCATGGCGTCTTGGTCAGACTGCAGCTGTTTTTTCTGCTGCTGGAAGTCGACTTGTGCGGCTTGGGCTTTTTGCTGAGCTTCACCGGCGGCGGCCATGCTTTTGGTAATTTCAGCTTCGCGCGCGTCAATACCGTCCAGAATGGGGCGGTACAGGAAGCGTTTCAGCAGCCACACCAGCACCAGAAAGTTGGCGAGCTGTGCCAAAACGGTAATCCAGTCAATGGACATAATGGTTGACCTGTTGGGTGAATCAGCCAAATGGCAGGCTAGCTGGCGGTTGCCGCCACGGCCTGTAAAGCAGCGTCCCAAAACGGGTTGGCGAAGATAAGAATCATCGCCACCACAAAACAGTAAATGGCGGTGGATTCAATCATCGCCAGGCTGACGAACAGGGTACGGGACAGAGTAGGCGCAGCGTCTGGCTGCTGGGCAATGGCGGCAATAGCGGCCGCGGCCGCACGCCCTTCAGCCAGGGACGGCCCTATGCAGCCAATCGCTATGGTGAAACCGGCGGTAAAAATAGAGATTGCCGCGATAATGGCAAGATCGGTCATGATTGTTCCTCGTTGTGGGACGGCGGCTGTGTTTGTTTGGGTGATATTGTGTGCTCTTTTTCCGCGGTAGCAGAGGAAATATAGACGGTGGCCAGAATGGCGAAGATGTAGGCCTGGATCATGCCGGTGAGAAGGCCCAGCATGTCCATCAGCACTGGGAAGAAAAATGGTGCGACGGTCAGTAGAATGGCGGCAATAACGGCCCCGCTCATCACGTTTCCGTAAAGGCGGATAGCCAGCGAGATACCACGGGAAAATTCGCTGATGATGTTGAATGGCAGCATGATGACAGAGGGTTCAATAAAGGTTCGCAGGTAGCTTTTTACGCCGCCGCTGGCAATGCTGAACACCGGAACAGCGACCAGCACCGACAGCGCCAGGGCCATGGTGGTCGACAACGACGAGGTGGGCGGTGAAAAGCCGGGAATCACCAGCATCAGATTCGACAACGCAATAAACAGAAACAGAGTGCCAGCGAAGTACATCACGTGGCGGGCTGAATTCTGGGTGATTTCCTCAATCTGGCCCTGAATCAGTTTTACGATCACTTCCAGCGCAGTACGCAGGCGGTCGGGGGGTACGTCGGCGCGCAGGTTGCGAGTAACGAACCAGGAAATGCCCACCAGCAGCGCCATCACGACCCAGGTATTCACGATGGTCGCGTTCAGGCCCCAGCCACCGAGGGTGAGCACAATGATGTTGTCCGGTGAAAATTGCATTACGTGCCCCCCTGTTCCGGCAAAGTTATGGTTTCCCGGTTTCTGACCCAGAGCACTACGACCATACGCACTAACAGAAATGCCAGGGCGAAACCGGCCATGGGCCAGGCTGTGGCACTGCTGGTGGCAAGCCAGAAACCGACGCCCAGCAGCATGATGATGCGCACGGTTGCGCTGAGCAATAACAGGGCTTCGGGCTGGCGCGAACGCAGAGCGCGTTTCATACCCCAGGCCAGCCCGACAAAAAATACGCTGCTGACGGCCACCCCTACGGTCAATCCCAGCAATACAGCTGACCAGTCAACCGTCATGTTTGTCTCCTTCGTTGGCGTCTGTGTGGTTATTATCGCCGTCGGCTTTTGGGGTTTCTTTGTCAATCCAGTTCCAGGCGATCATGGCACCCACCACAATACCCCCCAGAATCAGCGCGATGGGCCAGGAAAAATTCTGCGGCGCTACCTTGTTCAGCCATAACCCCAGAAATGCCCCCGCAACGGCGGGTACCGCTACCGACCAGCCAATCATGCCAAAGGCGCCGAGGCCTCTTAATGGGCTGGCCCCAGGCTGTTTGCGGGCGCGCTGCAGCCGTTCAGTGCTGCGGCGGATGTCGTCGGCAGAGCGGTCTTTGCGGCTGCTCATAGCGTGGGTTTCCGTAAGTCGCCAAAGCGCCGGACAATGTTGGCTTCGAGGCGTGATAGCGCTGACCGGGCTACCCGCTCTTCTTCATCTACCTCCACAAAGGCCGTTTGTATGGTGTCGTTCAGGGTGTCCAGACTGTCGCCCTGAACACCCCGGCGAATGGCGATGTCTACCTGATGGCCGGTTTTCACCAGCAGGCCCTCGTCGATGCCAAAAAACAGCTCTTCACCGGTTTCGTCCGTTAGAATCAGCACCGACGGCACCAGCGCGGTGACAAAGTCGGTATGGTTGGGCAGCATGCCAAAGGCACCGTTGACGGCGGTGGCAAACAGCCGCTGTGCGCGGCCTTCGAACAGAGTGCGGGTAGGTAGCCTTAGCGTAACCGTCATCACGTTTGCCAGGCTCATGACGATGACGCCAAATCTTTCAGCGAGCCAATCATGTAATAGTCGCTTTCGTTATCGTTGAATTCAGTCTGGTTGAGTATCGTTTCGCAGTCGTTCAGCGTGTCTTTGATGGGCACTCGCCTGCCGTTGGCGCCGTCGACCGAACCAATAGTGAAAAACGGCTGGGTCAGATAGCGCTCCAAACGTCGCGCCCGCGCCACGACGGCGCGATCGGCGGCCGACAGTTCTTCCATACCCAGCATGGAAATAATGTCTCGCAAGTCCTCATAATCGGCCAGGGTACGCCGCACCGCGCGGGCGATGTCGTAGTGGCGCTGGCCGACAACCGCCGGCGTCAGCATCACAGAAGCCGAGGCAAGAGGGTCGACGGCCGGGTACAATCCCTCGCTGGCGCGCTTGCGCGACAGCACCACCGAAGCGGACAGGTGCGAAAAAATATGTGCAGCGGCCGGGTCAGTGAAGTCATCCGCCGGCACGTATACCGCCTGAATAGAGGTGATGGAACCGTTGCGGGTGGAGGTGATGCGCTCCTCCAAGGTGGCCAGTTCGGTGGCCAGTGTGGGTTGGTAGCCCACCCGTGACGGCATACGGCCCATCAAACCGGACACTTCCGAGCCTGCCTGAACAAAGCGGAAAATGTTGTCGATCAGCAGCAAAACGTCCTGTTTCTTATCGTCACGGAAATATTCGGCCATGGTGAGCGCTGTTTTACCCACCAGAAAGCGCACACCGGGAGCCTCATTCATCTGCCCGAACACCATCACGGTTTTGTCGCGCACGCCGGCGTCGCCCATTTCCCGGTAGAGTTCTTCGGCTTCACGGGAGCGTTCGCCAATGCCGCAAAACAGGCTGACGCCCTCGTATTCCTGCACGGTGTTGTTAATCAGCTCGGTGATCAGCACAGTTTTGCCCACACCGGCGCCGCCAAACAACCCGGTTTTACCGCCGCGCTCGATAGGCGACAGCAGATCAATGGCCTTGATGCCGGTTTCCAGAATATCGCTGTGCACCACGCGGTCTTCCAGCGCCGGTGGCGGCTGGTGAATAGAACGGCGAATGTCGGTGGCAGGAGCAGGTCTGTTATCAATGGGCTCGCCGAAGACGTTCAGCATGCGGCCCAAAACAGCGTCTCCGACCGGGACCAGGATGGGTGCTCCGGTAGCACGCACAGAAACACCCAGGCCCAGCCCGCGCACCGGGGCCAGCGCCATACAGCGCACGGCGCCGCTTTCCAGTAAGGACGTGACCTCCAGCGCCAGATTGCCGGCGTAAAGCAAATCGTGAATACGCGGAGAGTCTTGCGGAAAAAGAACGTCAACAACGCCACCGCGAATGCCGACTACCTCTCCGTCAAGTTCGCCATTTGCGAGATGATCAGTAACAGACTTAGGCTCCGGGCTACCCTGACCTGAGCCCGGAACAGCTTGATTCAACATGGCGAAGCGCCTGAAACGTTAAGGGTTGTGAGTGGATGATCCTGTGATGAGTGTGCCCGCGCGCGCTTCAAGAATGGCAAGCGCATCTTCTAACCGGCCAATGCCACTGATGCCTCCGGTATCCGCAAAGTCGCAGGCCGCCGTTACTTTCGGCCCCATGGACCCGGCGGGAACGTCCAGTGTTCTTGCCTGGGCCGGTGTAACGGTGCGAACCGGAGCGGCAGTGGGTTTACCAAAGTCACGATAAACAGCATCCACGTCGGTCAGCAATAGCAGCGCGTCGGCGCCCAACTCCCTCGCCAGCAAAGCACTGGCGGCATCTTTGTCGATAACCGCTTCTACACCGGTCATGCTGCCGTCGTTACGGCGCAGCACTGGAATGCCGCCACCCCCGGTACAGATTATGACCACCTCCTGATCCAGCAATAGTTTCAGTACGCGCATATCCGGAATTTCTTTGGGTGCAGGGGAGGGCACTACCCTGCGCCATTTGTCGCCATCGGCTGCGATATGCCAGCCGGCGGCCGCGGCGCGGGATTCCGCTTCTGCCTTATCGTACACCGGGCCAATAAATTTGGTCGGATTGGCAAAAGCGGGATCGTTCGGATCTACAACAACCTGGGTAAGCAGGGTTGCCACCGGGCGATCATGACCCAGAGCATTTTCCAGCTCCTGCTCAATCATGTAGCCGATCATACCACCGGTCTCGGCCCCCAGAACATCCAGCGGATAAGCTTCTTCCGGCTTATAGGCGGCGCCCTGCAAAGCCAACAAACCCACTTGGGGGCCGTTACCGTGGGTAATTACCAGCTGGTGCCCGGCGCGCACCAGTTCGGCCAGCGATAAGGCTGCTGTTCGAACATTGGTGCGCTGGGCTTCGGCGGTCAGTGGTTCGCCGCGTTTCAAAAGGGCGTTACCGCCCAGAGCTGCAACAATCAGCATAATGTGTGTCCTTTATCAGCATTCCGCGCCGGAATCAGGCCCCGAGAGTGGCTACCAAGACCGCTTTAATGGTGTGCATGCGGTTTTCTGCCTGGTCGAAAACAATCGATGCAGGGCTTTCAAACACCTCGTCGGTGACCTCCATGGCACTGATTCCGAACTCTGCCTGAATTTCCTTACCCACGATGGTGTCGGTATTGTGGAACGCCGGCAGGCAATGCATGAAGCGGGCACGGGGGTTGCCGGTTTTTTCCATCACCGCCGCGTTCACCTGATAGGGCATTAACAGTTTTATGCGCTCACCCCACTTTTCTTTTGGCTCGCCCATAGACACCCAAACGTCGGTGTAAACAAAGTCGACCCCGGTCACGGCTGTATCTACATCTTCGGTAAGGGTAATGCGGGCGCCGGTTTCCTTTGCAATCGCCTGGGCTTCGTCCTGAATGGATTGCTGCGGCCAGCAGATTTTGGGTGCACACAAGCGCACATCCATGCCCATTTTGGCACCACCAATCAGCAGGCTGTCGCCCATGTTGTTGGCGGCGTCGCCCAGAAACGCATAGGCCACCTGGTGCAGCGGCTTCTCAACATGCTCCTGCATGGTCAAAAAGTCCGCAAGAATCTGCGTCGGGTGGAACTCGTCGGTCAGACCGTTATAAACCGGTACACCGGCAAACTCTGCCAACTCCTCGACAATCTTCTGACCAAAACCGCGGTATTCGATGGCATCGTAAACCCGGCCCAATACCCGAGCCGTGTCTTTTACCGACTCCTTGTGCCCGATGTGGGTGCCAGAGGGCCCTAAATAGGTCACTCTGGCGCCCTGATCGTAAGCGGCCACTTCGAACCCAACTCGTGTGCGGGTGGAGTTCTTTTCAAATATAAGCGCGATTTCCTTGCCGATAAGCTGCGGTACCTCGGTGCCGGCGTATTTTGCCGCTTTCAGATCGGTCGACAGCTTAAGCAGAAAGCTGATCTCCTGCGGGGAGAAATCCCGCAGGGTCAGGAAGTGGCGATTCTTCAGATTAAAAGCCATATTCTTTGTCCTCTTGGGTGCAGGTGCGGTCAGGTTCGATTAGATAGCGTCACGAATCGTGGGGCAGCTCATGCAGCGTCCGCCGCCCCGGCCACGGCCCAGTTCAGCACCTGGAATGGCCAGCACTTCAATACCCGCCGCTTTAAGGGCCGCGTTGGTGTCGTCGTTCCGGTCGTAGCCAATCACCACGCCCGGGCTTATGGCCAGCACGTTGTTGCCATCGTTCCACTGCTCTCGCTCGCGCTCGGCGGGGTCGTCACCACCGGTTGGAACCACTACCAGGGATTTGTAGCCCAGAACCTCTGCCACCACATCAAACAAAGGCCGTGAGTCCTGGCGGAAAGACAGGTGTGTTTTGCCTTCACCGGCGCGCAGGTCATAGCAGATCACTTCGTCCGCCACTTCCTTGAACGCGGTAACCACATTGCCGCCGCAGAAAGTAAAGATGGTGTCCAGGTGCATGGCGGTGCGGGATTTTGGAATCTGGCAGGCAATCACCCGCTCCGCGGTGCCTTTTTCAAACAAAGCATTTGCTAATTGGCCTACGGCCTGGGGTGATGAGCGCTCGCCCATGCCCACCAGTACGGTGCCATTGCCCACAGGCATGATGTCGCCGCCTTCAAGCGTTGCCAGGCCATGATTCTTGGTAGGGTCGCCCCAGAGCACATCTGCTTTTCCAGCAAACTTCGGGTGGAAACGGTAAATGCCGGCCATCAGCAGGGTTTCGGGTTTCCGCGCGGCCCAGTACATGGGGTTGAGAACAACACCACCGTAAATCCATGCACTGTTGTCGCGGGTGAACAGATAGTTGGGCAGCGGTGGCAGCACAAAACCGTAATGCCCCAGGTGGTTGCCGAAAAGACCGGTTGGATCAAAGGGCAAGTCTGCTACTTCCAGCCCGCCAATCAGGTACTCGGAAAGTTTTGTGCCCGGCAGCTCGTCCATCCAGGCACGAAGATCGGAAATCATCCCGACGCCGATATCGTTCCAGGTGATTCGATGATCAAGAATCCATTTGCGGGCTTCGGGTATGTTTAAAGTTTCTGCCAATAAATCGTTGACGTCTAAAACTTCAATACCCCGTGACCGCATAAGCTCGGAAAATACGTCATGATCTTTCTGAGCCTGCTTCACCCAGAACACGTCGTCAAATAGCAGATCGTCACAGTTAGACGGCGTAAGCCGGCGGTGGGCAAGGCCAGGGCGACAAACAATAACCTGCCGCAGTTTTCCGGCTTCAGAATGCACCCCAAGTGTTAATTCAGACATGATTAATCTCCAATGTGTATGGCTTTGTCATTGTTATAATGATTATCAAAGCAATGCCGCAGCACTGATGACCACCGAAATGAAAACGGTAAGAATCAACAACAAAGGCCAGATAAAAGCGATCCAGCGGTCGTAAGACACTCGCGCAATGGCCAGGCCGCCAACCACTACGGCGAATGTGGGGTTGATCAGGTTAACCAGGCCGTTAGCGGATTGAAAAGCGGTCACAACCAGGTCCCGCCCGACATCAGCGAAATCTGCCAGCGGTGCAAGAATTGGCATAGACAACACGGCCAGGCCTGAAGACGACGGCACAAAGAAACTCATGCCCACTTCAATCCAGAACATCAGGTTTATAAACGCCAGCTCGGGCAGCCCGCCCAGCGAGTTTTCGGCGCTGTGCAGAATGGTGTCGGCAATCATGCCCTGGTCCATAATGACCACGATGCCGCGGGCCAGCCCGACCACCAGTGCAACGCCCAAAAGATCACGGGCGCCATCGACAAAACTGCCGGTGAGTTTTTTCTCGCCAAGGCGGGCAACAATACCGATCACAATGGCCGAGCCAAAAAACAGCGCGCCCATGCGGGCCATCCACCAGCCCTGTGAAGACACGCCCCAGATCATAAACACAAAGGTTGCAGCAAAAATCAGCAGGGCGACGATCTGGGTCTTGTTGAGTGTGGAGTCATCAACACCCTCACTAGACTCGCTGAGAAACAGCCGGCGGTGAGCATCCCATTGTTTGGCTACAACAGAGCGGGATGGATCCGCTTTGACGCGCATTGCGTAACGCATGACGTAGGCGGCACAAATCAGCAACCCGCCGATCAGCAGAATAAAACGCACGACAATGCCATCGGTAAACGGGATGCCGGCTGCATTGGCGGCGATAACGGTGGCAAACGGGTTGATGGTGGAACCCAGTACGCCGATACCGGACCCCACCAGAATAATGGCTACCCCGGTGACAGCATCGTAGCCGGCGGCCATCATGACCGGGATCAGAATGGCATAGAACGCCAGGGTCTCTTCGGCCATGCCATAGGTGGTGCCGCCGATGGCAAACAGGGTCATTAGTATCGGGATCATCCAGATTTCATGGCCCTTAAGGTGGCGCATGGCACTGCGTATGCCGGTATCAATGGCGCCGGTGGAGTTCATCACACCCAGAAAGCCACCCAGGAAAATGACGAACAGGGCAACATCTATCGCGTTGGCCACATAGCTGTCCGGATCATAAAAGCCGGCGGTGGGTGCGAGCATTATGTCCACGAAACCCTGGGGGTTGGGTTCGACAACTTTATAGGTGCCCGGCACGGCCACCTCGCGCCCGACCTCTTCGTTCATCACCCGGTCGTATTGGCCGGCAGGTATAACCCAGGTCAACGCAGCTACAAATATAATCAGCATAAACAGAATGGTGTAGGCGGTAGGAAACCGCGTTGCCAGATCGTGTTCCGGGTTGTCTGAAGAGTTATTTTGAGAATTATTTGGAGAGAGGTCTGGAGAGCTAGTTGGCGAGCTATTTACAGGATCTGACGAATCGTCAGAAGGGGTTTTCGGGGGGTTGTTTTTATTGTTCACAGCATTTCTCCTTTATCCACACCGACAGCTATAAATAGAGCCAATGAAAGATCCCGATCCTGGCTGCGAACGTTTTAGCCTTGCCCAGCCAGGTGGGGCCACGATTTCCGGATCGTTAACCTTCAAGGTAGTTGAGAAATGGAAAATCGGAATTGAGTCGGGTCACTATTGTGCGAATGCATTATTAATTTCCAGCAACCCATCCACACCCTAAAAGACAAGATGCCATGCGCTTTTCAGAAATTCATGAGCGCGCGATTGCGCGCAAAGGCGGCGTTGAAGAGTTAAACGCCTGGTTACCCACGCCGCCGCCGGCCAGCGCGCTGGAACAGCGCAGTGACGACCGTTATTTGGCAGAAATCACCTGTTGTGTGTTCAAGGCGGGTTTTGTATGGCGGGTGATCGACAAAAAATGGCCGGATTTTGAAGCCGCCTTTCACGGCTTCGTACCAGCCTACTGGCAGCAGGTGCCGCCGGACGTTCTAGAGGCACTGGCCATGGACGAACGCATCGTGCGCAACCTGCAAAAAATCCGCACGGTGCCGGAAAACGCCCGCATGATTATGGACACAGTCCACGAGCACGGCAGTTTTGGTGCGTTTCTGCGCCAGTGGCCGTCGTCTGACCAGGCCGGATTGCTGCTGTGGTTAAAGCGCCACGGTTCACGCCTGGGTGGTAACAGCGCCCAGTATTTTCTGCGCCGGGTGGGCTGGGACGGTTTTATTATGTCCAACGATGTTATTCAGGTGCTGCGCCAGGCCAAGCTTCTGGATGCATCAACGAGCAGTAAGAAAGGCCTGTGCCAGGTGCAGGCGGCATTCAATGCCTGGCACGACGAAACCGGCCTGCCTTACAGCCAACTGTCGCGAATAGCCTCTTATTCAATCGATAGTTAAAGCGAGTCAATCGATGGTTAAGGCAATGTGTCCCAGCTGTAACGGTTAGTTTTCAGCCAACAGATCTATAGTTTGGTGAACACTCAGGAGGACTGTGTCATGAATCGTTTAGGTAAAACCTTTTTTGGATTTGTATTCGCGCTAACGTCCGTCATGGTAATGACCGTTGCGAATCCGGCGCTGGCGGCAAGCGCTGAAGATCTTGACCGCAATGCAATGCAGTCGTTGGATACGCTATATAAAGTTCATCCGGTGGCTGAAACTTTATCGAAAAGTGCCAAAGGTATTTTGGTGTTCCCCAATATCGTAAAAGCCGGCCTGGTCTTTGGCGGCAGCTATGGCGAAGGCGTGTTATTGAAAGGCTCGGCCGTGACTGATTACTACAATTCCATCACCGGTTCCTGGGGTTTGCAGGCCGGAGCACAGTCGTACGCTTACGCCGTGTTTCTGATGACAGATTCCGCCGTGGCCTACCTTGAGAAAACCAACGGCTGGGAAATTGGTGTTGGTCCGACTGTCGTTCTGGTTGACGAAGGCGTGGCTAGAAACCTGTCGACCTCGTCCCTGAAAGACGATGCTTATGCGTTTATTTACAGCCAGCAGGGCCTGATGGCGGGGCTGAGTATTGAAGGTACTAAAATATCCCGCATTGACCGTTAAGCTATCCTGTATTGACGGCTAAGTTATAAGGCGCAGGCAAGGCTGCGGGTGGACTCCTCATCCGCAGCCTTGTTTTTCTATTTTCAGCGGCGAGTTCAGTGGAGAACCCAGCAGAGAGTTAGGCCAAACCCCCGGTAAGCGCTATCATACTGCCCTTTATTCGAACCATTACCATCGCCTCTTAATACCGCGTCCGTAAACAAAGGCAGTTTATGAGCAAGCAGTCTTCCTCCGTAAAAAAGAACACCCGCACCTTCGAACAAAGCCTCTGGGACACCGCCGACAAGCTACGCGGCACAGTGGAGTCGTCGGAATACAAGCACGTAGTGCTGAGCCTGATCTTCCTCAAATTCGTCAGTGACAAGTTTGAAGCCCGCAAGCAGGCGCTGATTGCTGAGGGGCAAGACGCCTACGTAGACATGGTGGAATTCTACACCATGAAAAACGTGTTCTACCTGCCGGAGCACGCCCGCTGGAACACCCTGCAGAAACAGGCCAAGCAAGACGACATCGCGATAAAAATCGACACTGCGCTCTATGCCATTGAAAAGCTGAACCCGTCACTGAAAGGCGCATTGCCGGACAACTACTTTTCACGCATGGGGCTGGAAGCGAGCAAGCTGGCGGCGTTGATTGATTCCATCAACAACATCGCCACCGTGAGTGACCAAAGCAGTGCCGGGCCAGAGGGTAATGAAGAAGACCTGGTGGGTAGGGTATACGAATACTTCCTCGGTAAATTCGCGGCCACCGAAGGCAAGGGCGGCGGCGAATTTTATACCCCAAAGTGCATTGTTAATCTGCTGGCGGAAATGATCGAGCCTTATCAGGGCAAAATTTACGACCCCTGCTGCGGTTCCGGCGGCATGTTTGTGCAGTCCGTGAAGTTTTTGCGCAACCACGAGGGCAACCAAAAAGACATTTCTATATACGGCCAGGAATACACCGCTACCACCTACAAGCTGGCAAAAATGAACCTGGCCATTCGTGGCATTGCCAGCAACCTCGGTGATGTTCCAGCGGACACCTTCTTCAAAGACCAGCACCCGGATTTGAAAGCCGACTTCATCATGGCGAACCCGCCGTTCAACATGAAAGCCTGGCGCGGCGCGGATGAGCTCAGCACCGACCCGCGCTGGGCCGGTTACGATGCGCCGCCCACCGGCAACGCCAACTACGCGTGGATACTGCACATGGTGTCCAAACTGTCTGCCCAGGGTACTGCCGGTTTTGTTATGGCCAACGGTTCCATGTCGACCAACACCAGCGGCGAAGGCGCTATTCGCCAGAAGCTGATTGAAAACGACCTAGTGGACTGCATGATCGCCCTGCCGGGCCAACTGTTCTACACCACCCAGATTCCGGTGTGCCTGTGGTTCGTTACCAAGAACAAAAAGGCACAGACCATTGCCGGCCACAGCGACAGCAACCACCGTAACCGCGAAGGCGAAACCCTGTTCATCGACGCCCGCAATATGGGCTCTATGATCAGCCGCACCCATAAAGAACTCACCGCCGACGACATCGCCGAAATAACCCGCACTTACCACGCCTGGCGCGGTGAGGCTAAAGACGGCGGTTATGAAGACCTACCCGGTTTCTGCAAAGCCACCACTCTGGTTGATATCAAAGCTAACGACTACGCGCTTACCCCTGGCCGCTATGTGGGCGCAGCTGCGATTGAAGATGACGGCATTCCCTTTGAAGTGAAAATGATCGAACTGAGCCAGACCCTTTACCAGCAGATGGCGGAAGGCGAGAGTCTGGATGCGGCGATTCGGGCGAATTTAGAGGGGTTGGGTTATGGGGCGTGAGTGGCCCAAAGTGCGGCTAGGTGACCATGTTGATTCTTGTCTGGGGAAGATGCTCGACAAAGAGAAGAATCGTGGCGAACTTTACCCCTACCTCGGCAACAAGAATGTCCGTTGGGGAAGTTTCGAACTGGATGACCTTGCTGAAATGCGATTTGAGAAAAATGAACATGATCGGTATGGCCTGAGATTTGGCGACTTGATTGTTTGCGAGGGCGGTGAACCCGGCCGCTGCGCAATATGGAAAGATCACATTCCAGGCATGAAAATTCAAAAAGCACTGCACCGAATTAGGCCATTACAAGGTCTCAATAACTATTACCTTCACTATTGGTTCACGGAAGCTTACCGAACCGGAATTCTTGCTCCCTATTTCACTGGAACCACAATTCAGCATTTGACTGGCAGGGCAATCTCTCAGTTAGAAATCCCTCTGCCACCGCTGGCAATCCAGAAGCGTATTGCCAGCGTTCTTAGCAGCCTTGATGCTAAAATCGATCTAAACCATCAAATGAACACCACGTTGGAAACCATGGCCCAAGCCTTGTTCAAAAGCTGGTTCGTCGATTTCGACCCGGTGATCGACAACGCCCTGGCCGCCGGCAACCCCATTCCCGAACCACTCCACGCCCGCGCCGAAGCCCGCAAAGCTCTGGGTGACCAGCGCAAACCCCTGCCTGCCGCCATTCAGCATCAGTTCCCGGATCGGTTTGTGTTAACCGAGGAAATGGGATGGGTGCCGGAGGGGTGGGAGGTTAGTACCGTCGGCGAGCAAGTCGAGATAATGGGGGGCGGCACTCCCAGCACTAAAAACCCCATTTTCTGGGATGACGGCGTTCATGCGTTCTGCACTCCAAAAGACATGTCGAGACTCGACTCGATTGTCGTGACGCATACAGAGCGCTATTTGACCGACGCGGGCGTTCAAAAGATCACATCCGGCCAGCTGCCCGCTGGCGTAGTGCTAATGTCGTCAAGGGCGCCTATTGGTTATTTAGCTATCAGCAATATTCCAGTTTCCGTGAATCAGGGAATTATCGCTATGTTGCCGAATGACAGTTACGGTGCCATGTATCTGCTTTCATGGGCCCATTTTAACATGAGGCAGATAACGGATCGCGCCAACGGAAGTACCTTCATGGAAATCAGCAAAAAGAACTTTCGGCCGATTCCATTTTTGGTACCAAACTCGGGAGTGCTGAACGCCTTTAACCAACAAGCAAAAGCGGTATATTCAAAGGTGCTTTCCGTCTCTGAGAATATCGAAGAGGTTACAAAGCTTCGCGATATTCTCCTTCCCAAACTCCTCTCCGGCGAACTCCGCATCCCCGAAGGCGAGCAGTAAATCGCCGAGGTGCTCTGATTTCATGGCTAGGTTCATGGATGAGCCAAAGGGGGTGGCTTGCGAGCGCCGGTTACTCGCCCGCCTCTGAAGATCAGAGGCGCCGCCGGAAGGCTTTCTACGGTGCGCAATATTTCAGAGTGTAGAGATAGCGCCGCTATGGGGTTACGCTGGTCGATGTAATCGATGATTTCAATAAGGTCGCTGGTGGCTTCCTCAGACCAGCGGACGGTTAGCACGGGCTTTCCTGCGTTCTTCAAGTTCAGCCCGCACCTTCGACATGACTTCGTCATGTGCCAGTTTTGGCTTTGTGCTGCTCATCGGTTCCTGCACTTTGGCGCGGAACCAGAGATCATAGCTGGCCGCTTGTTCCTCGGTTTCGAATTCGGACACGATCGGTGATAATTGAGCGTTCATGTTTTGTCTCCTCTTCTCAAAGCAGTATACAGTATCGGTTGATGGTTTGGATTAACTACCCATATCGAGTGGTTTACATCCGTTTTGTCGGTACCCATCGGCAGTACGACGAAATCGATGTACAGACAATCTGAGGTGAATTATGGACATTCGTCCCATTAAATCGGACACAGACTATAGTGAGACGCTTAAAGAAATTAAGTCTCTGATGATAGCGGAGGCAAACTCGCCGAAAGCCTGATAAAACACTCGACTCATCGATACGGCTAAACAGCGTAGGGGCAAATAATGAGCTTTAATGAGGCACGGCTGGAACAGGCCATCATCGAACTGCTGCAGGCTCAGGGTTACCCCCATTGCCCCTGTTCTTCGCTGATGCGTGAGCCCACCGATGTGCTGATTAAAGCCGATTTAACGGTGTTTCTGACACAGCGTTACGCAGCCGATCACATTACCGGGGCGGAGGTCGCTTCTATCATTCGCCGGCTGGAAAGCCTGCCTGCGCTGGACTTGTACGAATCCAACAAAACCATTCATAAAATGGTCGCCGACGGCTTCTTGTTGAAACGGGAAGACCGCAGTCGCAAAGATCTGTATATCCAACTGATTGATTACCAGGGCCTGGCTGAAATGCGCCTGCCCCGTGAGGGGGAAGTGCTCACGCTGGCGGCGGAAGTGCCGGAAAACTACGGCGGCCCGCGGAATATTTACAAGCTGGTAAACCAGATGGAGGTCACCGGCAGCGAGAAGCGGATTCCCGATGCGGTTCTTTATATTAACGGCCTGCCGCTGGTGGTGTTCGAGTTCAAGAGCGCGGTGCGCGAAGAAGCCACCCTTCACGATGCCTACGTGCAACTGACTACCCGCTACACCCGTGATATTCCCCAGTTGATGAAGTACAACGCCCTGTGCGTGATCAGCGACGGGGTGAACAGCAAGATGGGCTCGTTGTTTGCGCCTTATGAGTTTTTCTATACCTGGCGCAAGGTAACCGGTAACGAAATTATTGGGCAAGATGGCATTGATAGCCTGCACACCATGATTGAGGGCCTATTCAATCAGGATCGGCTGCGCCAGGTGATTCGTCACTTTATTTACTTTCCGGATGTGTCCAAGCAGGAAGTAAAAGTGGTGTGCCGTTACCCGCAGTTTTACGCCGCGAATAAGCTGTATGCCAATATTCTGCAACACCGAAAGCCTGAAGGCGATGGCAAGGGCGGCACCTACTTTGGCGCAACCGGCTGCGGCAAAAGCTTTACCATGCTGTTTTTGGCGCGTTTGTTGATGAAGAGTCTGGCCTTTGAAAGCCCCACGCTTGTGCTGATTACCGACCGTACCGATTTAGACGACCAACTGTCCCGCGAGTTTACCAACGCCAAACACTACATTGGCGACCAGGCGGTTGTGAGCGTGGAAAGCCGTGCCAATTTGCGCGAATTGCTCAAGGGCCGCAGCAGTGGCGGGGTGTTTCTGACCACCATTCATAAATTTACCGAGGACACCCAATTACTTACTGATCGCACCAACGTTATTGTGATTTCGGACGAGGCCCACCGCAGCCAGATCAACCTGGATCAGAAAGTACGCGTAACCGACAAAGGCGTGCAGCGCACCTACGGCTTCGCTAAATACCTGCACGACTCTTTGCCCAATGCGACCTACGTGGGGTTCACCGGCACTCCCATCGACGCCACCCTGGATGTGTTCGGCGAGGTGGTGGACAGCTACACCATGACCGAGTCGGTACACGACGAGATCACCGTGCGCATTGTGTACGAAGGCCGTGCGGCCAAGGTGATTCTGGATAACAGCAAACTGGAAGAAATCGAAGCCTATTACGCGCGCTGTGCCGATGACGGCGCCAGTGATTATCAGATCGAGGAAAGCAAAAAGGCCAGCGCGCAGATGAACGCCATTCTGGGCGACCCGGACCGGTTGCGGGCCTTAGCGCTGGATTTTGTGAACCATTATGATCGGCGAGTGGAAGAGGGTTCATCGGTCAAGGGCAAGGCGATGTTTGTGTGCAGCAAACGGGATATTGCCTGGGCGTTGTTTCAGGAAGTGATTGCCTTGCGGCCCCATTGGAACGATGTATTGGTGTGTGAAGCGGAAGCAGATTTGAGCGACCAGGAACGAAAAGCACTTAAACCTTTGGAGCGGATCAAAATGATCATGACTCGGGGCCAGGATGACGAAAAAGAACTTTATGACTTGTTGGGCAGCAAAGACTACCGCAAGGACCTGGCCACTCAGTTTAAAGACGCCAAATCCAACTTCAAAATCGCCATTGTGGTGGATATGTGGCTGACCGGATTTGACGTGCCGTTTCTGGATACCTTGTACATTGATAAGCCCATTCAACGCCACAACCTGATCCAGACCATCTCCCGGGTGAACCGTAAGTTCGAGGGCAAGAATAAGGGCCTGGTGGTGGATTACATCGGCATCAAAAAGCAAATGAATCTGGCACTGGCACACTACAACAAAGCGGATCAGCAGAATATTGAAGAGATCAATCAGTCTATCGTGGTGGTGAAAGACCACCTTGACCTGCTCAACAAACTGTTCCACTCGTTCGACAGTCAACCTTATTACAACGGCAGCCCCTTGGAACAGCTGCACTGCCTGAACAGAGCGGCCGAGTTCGCCCAGACCACTGACAAGTTTGAAAAACGCTTTATGCACTTGGTGAAGCGCCTGAAAGCAGCCTACGACATTTGCAGCGGCTCGGAGGGTGTTAGCCAGGGCGAGCGTGACCAGATTCATTTTTACCTGGCGGTGCGCGCCATTGTGTTCAAACTGACCCGTGGCAATGCGCCGGACAGCGCTCAGATGAATGCCAAAGTGCGGCAGATGGTCGCCGAAGCGCTGAAAAGTGACGGCGTGGAAGAGATTTTCAAAATGGGCAGCGAGAGCCAGGGCGAAACTGACATTTTTGACGACGATTACCTGGCCAAAATCGACAAGATCAAACTACCGAATACAAAAATCAAACTGCTGCAACAGTTGTTGGCGAAAGCCATTGATGACTTCAAAAAGGTAAATAAAACCAAGGGTGTGGATTTTTCAAAGAAACTCAAAGCCCTGGTGGAGCACTACAACGAACGCAAGGAAGACGATGTTTTGGTCAGCAATGTGCTGGAAGATTTCACCGATACCATCATCGACCGCTATATGGATCTGATTCAAGCGCTGAAGCAGGAACTCGGTTCTTTTGAGGAGCTGGGTATCGACCTTGAAGAAAAAGCCTTTTACGACATTCTGAAAGACCTGGCCATCAAGTACGACTTCAGCTACGCCGAAGACAAGCTGTTACCCCTGGCGAAAGCGGTAAAAGTGGTGGTGCAGGAAAAGGTAAAGTACACCGATTGGAACCAGCGCGAGGACATCAAGGCGGAATTGAAAGTTGGCCTGATTCTGCTGCTGGCAAAACACGGCTACCCGCCGGTAGACCGTGATGAGGTGTACAAAGAGATTTTTGAGCAGGCGGAAAATTTCAAGCACCATTCCAAACAAAGCGAGGCCAGCGGCGGATCTTGAAGTGGCGCCTAACGACTAATGAGCGGCGAACTCCAGAATTCTGGCTTTTTCAGTGTATAGCACCACCTCAATGGCATCGTCCGCCAAAGAATCCCGTGCTTCTTCAAATGCCTGAAACCTGATGTCTGCAGGGGAAACGTCTTCAGGACCTTTAACCGGGAACAAAACCGGGCCATGAAGCAAGTTACGCTTCCTCAGCTGGTTCACCTTGAGCTTCCAGTGATCGCCGTGCTCAATAATCGCTGTAGAATCCGCTTGCCCGAGAAATAGCGGTTTTATAACCTTAGTCGTTTTGTTGTCGTCTTGTTCGACAAAGGGGAATGTCACGCTGTATAGGTGATCTTCAACCTTCCGTTTTGAAAAGTGGCGAGCCAGGTTGCTTTGTTCAAGTAGTTTTTTTATACCTTTTTCCAGAACCGTTTCCTGGTATTCCCTGGTTACAAAGTTCCGGCCAACGTAATAGTTGAATAACTCTTGCAGGGTTTTTTGTGGATCTTCAGAAAGAATGCTACGCCGCTCGCTGAATCGCGCGATGGTTTCTCTGGGACGAATAAGCTCGTCGAAGATGCCTTTATGAAAGCCGTATTCCATGCCCTGACTACTAAACTCGGTGGTTGTGTTGTGAAGTAGCATGCTTTGAATTCTAAGCAGTTCTGCCTCTATATTAGCCATGGTTTTCAGGTAAACGGCTTTGTCCAGCTCTTCAAAAAACTGGGTAATCCGGGCGTATTTTCGACGCAATAACTTGAAGCTCAAATGGCGTGTTTTTGGTATCCACAACAATACACCAACATTGGCAAACTCGCCGGTTTCGATGTAAGGCATAAATCGCACTATGGCGTAATGACACGCGAACCTAGTCATTTCCTGCTCCAGAAATCACTGTTGTTAAAGCGTTGAAGATTTTCAAGTACTAAGTTCAGATTCAGGTTGGTTGATTCCTTTCTCTTGTCCCTGTCAAAAGCCACTCTATAAGGGCGTGATATTGGGAGTCAATGTAGTGTCTACATTCCCAATAGCAACACCAGCTCACAAAAAACCACGCTGGCCCCCAGTGCATCGCCGGTATAGCCGCCAAGCTGGCGTTTTAAATACCAGCCCCACAGTAAAGCAGTTCCAACCACAGCCACCAATGCCAGCAGCCATAAACCGGGCAGCCAGGCGCTGAACAGCAATGCCACCAGCAGGGTAAACCCACTGCTGTACCCGAGCCGCCGGCGGGAAAAGCCTTCGGCCACCGGTTTGCTTTTGCTTTTGTCGGGATCGGTCACGTAATTCAGGAATGACATCAACAAAAGTGGTGTTTGCCGACTGATAGCCGGTGCCAGAAGCAGCGCCAGCATGATGTGATGGCTTTCCACCAGCAGGGCGACTTTAAGCGCTAACGCCAGCACCAGTGCTACCGTGCCATAGGTGCCAATGCGGCTGTCTTTCATGATTTCCAGCCGCTTTTCAACGGTATAGCCGCCGCCAAACGCGTCCACGCTATCCGCCAGCCCGTCTTCGTGAAAAGCGCCGGTAATGAACAGATGAAAACACAGCACCAGCAGAATGCTGACCAGCGGGCTGCAGAACAGCCCCAGTAGCGCAAACAGTCCCACGTACAGGGCGCCCAGCAACAAACCGACGAGTGGAAAGTACACGCTGCACTGGTTCATCAGTTTTTGGGAATAATCAATCGACACCAGCATGGGTATGCGGGTTAAAAATCCGACGGCCAGCCAGAATGCTTGCCACTCGCGGGCAGCGGCGGTCTTAGTCTGTTGGGGTGTATGATCTGGACCTGTCAAAGCGAACTCCGTATGGGTGTCAGCCTGGGATAGTACCGGATTGACTGCGCCGAATGTGGCGTCATGCCGCGGTGGCCTTAAACCTTTGTTAAAAGGCGTAATATTGAGCGTTGTAGATTCAAGAAATATTTGTACCTGTCGATAACAGAGACACATATTTAAAGCCAGAATAGCGCTCAAAAAACGTTATTCTGCAAAGATTCTTTGAAAAGCTGACAAAAGGAGTACACCTATGTTTCTTACACAAAACCAGGCTCGAAAGGCACTTCAAGCAGTGATTGATGACGGCGCCCCGGATACCTACCCACAATGGTTGGCGCCGCTGGTTGAGTATATGGGCGCGACGGAGCGTAATGAACTTGGCATCGCCAATAGCATGGTCTCTGTGGCACAACACGTATCCACTCTGGGCCAGGGCGCGCTGGAGTTTGATCATCGCATCAACAGTTTAGTAGAAAAAATCCAGACTCTGTCGGCGGCCATTGAAGAAATGTCTGCCAGCGCGGTGGAAGTGGGCAGTCTGGGGCAGGATGTTCTGCAGCAGGCCTCCAGTGTGAACAACTACACAAAGGAGTCTACAGAGGCATTGGACGACATGGAGGCCAAGCTGGCCGAGGTCGATACGGTGCTGACTCGAGCTAATGAAGAAATGAAAGCACTGGCCGCGCAAACCAAACGAATTGAGTCGCTGACCAACGTCGTTAATGAAATTTCTGACCAGACCAACCTGTTGGCGTTGAACGCGGCCATCGAAGCGGCCCGGGCCGGCGATGTGGGCCGCGGTTTTGCCGTGGTTGCCGATGAAGTGCGCCAGTTGGCGTCGCGCAGCTCTGGTGCCGCCAGTGAAATCAATGGCATTGTGAGCGACATTATTTCTGGTTCCGAAAGTGTTCAGGCGCGCCTGGCAAATTCGGTTGAAGCTGTACAGCTGTCCGGGCAGAGCCGCGAGCGGGTGGCTGAAGTTATTCGTAGGGCCCGAGAGTCGTCGGTTCAGAACGTTGACCTAGCTTCTTCCATCGCTTCAGCGGCGGAAGAGCAAAGCCAGGTTTCCGGGGATATGGCGTGCCAGGTCAGTGCTAACTCGGAGGACTCTGCGGCGCTGGGCCGTATTTTTCAGGAGCTGGTGAGCACTATTGCGCCGCTGCGCCATAATAATGATGCCGGGTTCGAGTATTTGCAGGCAAATTCACCGCAGATGGCGCTGGCGACTGCCAAGCATGACCACGTGGTGTGGGTAGACAAAATTATCCGCTTTGCGATATTCAACGAACCGGCGATTTCGGCCTCAGAAATACGTGATCACACCCAGTGCCGTCTTGGCGAGTTCCTGATCACTCAGAAAGCCGCGGGTGCGCGCGGTTTGAAAGGTGCTGACACCCTGATTAATCAGGTTCATCCGCAGGTACACAAAGTGGGCCGGGAACTTTACGAAGCGGCGCAGTCGTTCTATAGCGGTAAGTTGAATAGCGACCGTTACGACGAGACGTCTACCCGTTTGGTGGGGAGCCTGAATCACAGTTCCGAAGAAGTGGTGGCCTTGCTTGACGATATGATCGCGCAGTTGGGTCGCAATTAGTAAAGCACTCGGGAGCTGGCGGTGGTTAAGAAATGTCAGGACCTGTATCTAAGGCATAATCATCAGACTCATTAATGAGATAAAAGCGAGGCAACCTGGTGACATTATTTAACAATCGATGGACAAAAACCACGCGTTGGGCGTGATGGTTTCGGCCGGTATGGCTCAGGCTGAAACGCTTGAAGATCGAATCTCGGAAGGAGAGTCGATTCGCCTAGGTTTTGCTGCAGGCCCACCCTGAGCGTACGCCGGTCGTACCGATGCCGTGCCCATTAACGTGCTGGACGCCAAGCACGTCGCAGACCTGAATGAAAGTTTCGATATCTCTGACCCAGAGGTGTTTGTAGGGCGTGCAAAACAGGTTGTCGGTGTCGGTTTCCGCCCTGAAGACAGCGCCTTCCGCGCCGAATTCAACAAAGCCCTTAAGGACTACATGGTCTCTGATGAAATGATGGCAACCGTAACGCCTGACGAATATATCAAGGCGTTTTTACCCGGCGCCATGACAATGGAAGACGCCTGTAAGTCTAACTGGAGTCGGGTTAGAGCTGGGAGAGAGTTGGGTAAGAAGCCTGGTAGTGCGTTCGTTCTGGGGGTTGTCCAGCAGTCTTTCTGGCGACCCCTGCTCTTCAATCTTGCCATCAAAGAACAGGCAGATCCGGTCTGAGATTTCCCGGGCGAAGCCAATCTGGTGCGTTACCATCAGCATGGTCAGGTTGTGCTGATCGAACAGGCCGCGTATTACGCTGGTAACTTCGCTGATGACTTCGGGGTCCAGTGCAGAGGTCACTTCGTCAAACAGCATCATTAGTACAGGCCACAGAGTAGCCTGCACTGAAATCGCCATTTATGGCTAAAGTTACCAACTTTATTTCTTTGGGATCTGGTATGTCGGCTCATCTGTAAGGCCTACAAGCGGGCTTTGTTACCACCTTTATTATGTCCCCACAGTTAGTTATTAAAAAATAGGGTTTTTACTTTTTCTGGTATCGCGTGGGGTCTGCGTCAACAGTTACCAGATAATCGCCATCTAACTCAAATTTAGTTTGGTCATTTCTTAAATCAACTAATTTTTCGTCACTAACTAAAAACGTTACGTTCGTTTTAGTAATAATTCGGTCATGCAACATATTCACCTTGTCGCTTGAATCTTTTGTAACAGTTAACGTCATTTGTTCATAACCATTATCTTTTACTTCAATCCATGTACCTAAAAATGGCTCTATATTGCTGCTTCCGCAAGCGGTCAAAAGTAAAGTAGCGGTTAAAGCAAAAATAAATTTGGTCATTGTATTTCTCTTTAGTTATTAATAGTTATTCAGTTACTAGCCAGTCTGAAACGTCTAAATCTGGATTTTCAGAACGCCATTTTTTCAGAACCGTATGATTCCCCCCGGCAGTGGTAACAGTTTCACCCGTTTCGGGGTTTTTGTAAGTTTTTGGCTCTCTCGGTTTCCGGGCTTTTTTGGTAAAGGCATCATTTGCCGAGTCTTCAGCCTGGTACGGGTTAAGCAGCTCCGCAGTTTCCTTTTTTGTTTTATCATAAATTTCTAAAAGAGTTTCAAGTTCGTTGAAAAACTTCAGATCATTCTGGAAGCTCTCGTTGTTCTCAATAGCAGCTAGATCACTTTCCATTTTCTGCATTTGTTCTTTAATTTTCATGTATTCGCGTAGCGTTGCCATACAGTTCCCCACTTGATTTTGGTTAATTTATGATTTACTTATTTCATAAGATTGCATTGTGGCAGATAAATTGAATTGCCACAATGCAACGGAGTTGTGGGATCATAATAAAGTCGGTAACAAGATAATAAAGTTGGTAACTATGGAAAAAAATAGTATGAGCTTTGAAAACAGTACAGATACTAACCCAAACGATCTGGCCGTCTATCGCTTCGCCATTGCAATTGAATCTTCCAGTAACTATCTTTTTGCTTTCGTGATACTTTGCGATATTTAAGGCGAATGAAAAAAGGAAAGGCAGACAATCGGTTTTCATCAGCCCCAAAATCAGTGCAGCAACATTCTTCTGTCAGCTCGGCTGCTTAGAAGAAAACAGCACTTCATTATATATTCCATCTTAGTATATGCTTAGAGCCTATTCACAGGTTCGATGTTTGCGAATTCGAAAGGAGTTTAGTGATGACCACGACCAAGCCAACCGTTCAGCATTTTTTTGACGAGCCCACCAATACTTTCAGCTATGTGGTGCAAGACCCTGCGTCCAATGCCTGCGCCATCATTGATTCGGTGCTGGATTTTGATTACGCCGCGGGCAGCACCAGCACGGCCAGTGCAGACGCTATTATTGCCTATGTGCGCGAGCACAATTTGCAGGTGGCGTGGATTCTGGAAACCCACGTGCACGCAGACCACTTGTCGGCGGCACCTTATCTGCACGCGCAGTTGGGCGGGCAAACCGGCATTGGCGCACATATTTGCGAGGTGCAGGAGATTTTCGGCAAGGCGTTTAACGCCGGATCGGAATTCGCCCGCGACGGCAGTCAGTTCGACAGGCTGTTTAAAGACAACGACAGCTTCGCTATTGGTGAGTTGCAGGCTCAGGTTATGCATACGCCCGGCCATACGCCCGCCTGCCTGACCTATGTTATTGGCAATGCGGCGTTTGTGGGAGATACGCTGTTCATGCCGGACTACGGCACCGCTCGCTGCGATTTTCCCGGTGGCGATGCCCGTGTATTGTATCGCTCAATCCGCCGGGTTCTGGCCTTGCCAGACACCACCCGTCTGTTCCTGTGCCATGATTACAAAGCGCCCGGCCGAGAGAGCTACGCCCATGAAACCTCCGTTGTGGAGCAGCGCGAGCACAACATTCACGTGCATAACGGAATCGGCGAAGAGGATTTCGCAACCATGCGCAACGAACGTGACGCCACCCTGGATATGCCACGGCTGATTCTGCCGTCGGTGCAGATCAACATGCGCGCCGGCGAATTGCCGCCAGCGGAAGAAAACGGTCAGGCCTATTTGAAAATCCCTCTAAACCTGTTCTGAGTTGCTGATGAACCTATCCCGTTACCTGCCCGTATTACAATGGAGCAAACAGTACAATCGCCAGCAGGCAGGTAGCGATCTGGTGGCCGCGCTGATTGTGACGGTAATGCTGATACCGCAGTCATTGGCTTACGCTTTGTTGGCAGGTTTGCCCGCTCATATCGGCTTATACGCCAGCATATTGCCGCTGGTGATATACGCGCTTTTCGGCACCAGCCGCACCCTGTCGGTGGGGCCGGTCGCCGTGGCGTCGCTGATGACCGCGGCGGCGCTTGCGCCTTTGGCTCAGGCCGGTAGCGCAGAGTACATAATGGGCGCCGTCGTGCTGGCGCTGATGTCGGGGTTGATGCTGGTTTTGATGGGCGTGTTGCGCCTGGGTTTTCTGGCCAACTTTCTTAGCCACCCGGTGATTTCGGGTTTTATCACGGCTTCCGGCATTGTGATCGCGGCGAGCCAGCTCAAGCACGTATTCGGCATAACCGGGTCAGGTCATAATCTGTTCGACATAGGCCGCTCGCTCTGGGCATCGGCGAGTGATATCAATCCGGTCACGTTGGCGGTGGGTGTGAGTACTCTGGTGTTTTTGGTGTTGGCCCGCACTCGCCTTAAACCTGGCTTACTGGCGTTGGGAGTGGCGCCGCGGCTGGCCGATGTAGCCACAAAAACGGCGCCCATTCTGGCGGTCGTGTTGACCACCCTGGCGGCCTGGTTCTGGCAGTTGCAGCTCCAGGGAGTAAAGCTGGTGGGGCATGTTCCTTCCGGGCTGCCACAGTTAACCTGGCCACAGGCCGACTGGGCGCTTTGGCAGCAGTTAGCGGTCAGCGCTTTGCTGATCAGCGTGGTCGGGTTTGTGGAATCGGTGTCAGTGGGCCAGACACTGGCGGCCAAACGTCGCCAACGGATTGACCCCGACCAGGAACTGATCGGCCTGGGCGCCGCCAATCTGGGTTCTGGCATCTCTGGTGGCATGCCGGTAACCGGCGGGTTTTCCCGTTCGGTGGTGAATTTTGACGCCGGTGCCGAAACGCCGGCAGCCGGCATTTATACGGCGGTGGGTATTGCGGTGGCCACCCTGTTCCTGACCCCGGCTATTGCCTGGTTGCCCCAGGCCACGCTGGCAGCGACGATTATAGTGGCGGTGGCTACACTGATTGATATTCCGGCACTGCGGCGCACTTTCCGCTATTCGCGAACGGATTTCGGTGCCATGCTGGCTACCATTGTGCTGACTCTGGGGCACAGCGTAGAAGCCGGCATTATTGCGGGGGTGGCCTTGTCTCTGGGGCTGTTTCTGTATCGTACCAGTCGGCCCCACTGTGCCGTGGTTGGGCGTGTGCCAGGCAGCGAGCATTTTCGGAATGTGCTGCGCCATAAAGTAGACGTATGCCCGACGGTGACATTTTTACGGGTGGACGAGAGCCTGTATTTTGCCAACGCCCGATTCTTGGAAGAAACGGTGCTAGACATTGTGAACCGCGAACCACAGCTGACGGATTTGGTGCTGGTGTGTCCGGCAGTGAATCTGGTGGACGCGTCGGCGCTTGAAAGCCTGGAGGCGATTAATGAGCGCCTGAGAGATGCCGGCGTGCGGCTGCACATGTCAGATGTGAAAGGGCCGGTGATGGACCGGCTCAAACGCACGGAGTTTTGTCAGCACTTGAGCGGGGGCGTCTTTTTGAGCGCCCATGAGGGCTGGAAAGCGCTGGTAACTGGCGCCAAAAACGATGATTCATAGCCGATAAAGATCAGCACGGCGGGTATCCGGTCGCTGCTGACGACGCAGACGGGCCAGACATATGGGTATGACCGAAAACCTGCTTTCCACCACCCAATGGGTGATTACGGCCTTACTGTTCGCCGTTATTCTGCTGGCGGCTGTGCGCAGTGTTGACTGGCATAAACTACGGCAAGACACCTCGTTGCAACACACCTTTTTTGGCGCTGCCGTGGCGCTTGGGTTTTTGTGGCAGTTGCGCGCAGGTATTTCACCGGGGCTGTCCATTCACGTCTTTGGCGTCACCCTTGTTACGCTGATGTTGGGCTGGGGGCTGGCCGTATTGGCCGGCTTGCTGGCACTGGCGATTACGGTGATTACCGGCCGTGAACCGCTGATCATGTTTGCGGCCAATGGCCTGATAACCGTGATGGTGCCTGCGCTGGTCAGTTACGCCATCATGCTGTGGGAGCGCCACCGCGACTTTAACAATTTCTTTGCCTATATTTTTGTCTGCGGATTTTTTGGTTCGGCCATTGCGGTGGCGGTGGCCGGCGTGGTGATGTGTCTGATGTTATGGACCAGCGGCGTGTACACCTTTGCCGAGCTGGTGTACGAATACCTTAGCTATCTTCCCCTGTTCATGATTCCGGAGGGCTTTGCCAATGGTGCATTTGTGACCGGGATGATGGTGTTTCACCCAGACCGCCTGACCACTCTGGACCAGCGCCGTTACCGTTGAGCCGCGGCTTTTTTGCCAGAGATCAATGCAAGGGTGGTCAGGCTGCTACCGTGCGGTGTTAATGGCCGCTATGTGTGTGGTCAGGGACTGATTCTTTTGTTGCCATTGTTGCCATTGTTGCCATTGTTGCCAGCGCTGCACCCATGGCAATACTGTATCGCTGGCCATGGGCCGTGCCACGCCGAAACCCTGAATGCCGTCGCAGCCTAACGTTTTTAGCATATCTGCCTGTTCCGGTGTTTCCACGCCTTCCGCCAGCACGTTGAGGTCAAAACGTTGGCACAGAAACAGAATGCTTTCTACAATCGCTTTGTCGTTCGGGTTGTCCAGCATGCCGCTGACAAAACTGCGGTCAATTTTAATCATATTGACCGGTAGGGTTCGCATGTAGGTTAGCGATGAGAATCCGGTACCAAAATCGTCTAACGCCAGTGTCAAACCCAGTTCACGACAACAATCCAGCATCTGGCGCACCTGATGGATGTCGTCCAAAGCCGAAGATTCCAGCACTTCCAAGGTAATCAGGTGCGCTGGTAGATCGGGAAACCGACCCAACTCCGCTGCGATAAATTCAAGAAAACGCCAGTCGCTAAGAAAAGTAGCGCTCACGTTAATACTCACGCCGATATCGTCAAACCCCTGTTTGCGCCAGCCTTGCAGAGTCTCCAGTGCCCGGTGGATGACCCATTTGCCCAGGGGTACGTCCAGATGACTGTTTTCAACATCGGGTAAAAATGCGCCGGGTAATAGTAGACCTCGCTCGGGGTGGTGCCAGCGGATCAGCGCCTCCAGGCCGATTAACGCGTTATCATTTAGCCGGATTTGCGGCTGATAAAACAGCTCGAGTTCATTCTGGGCCAGGCCGCGGGAAATATCCGTAAGCTGGTCACGGCGCTTTTGCAGGTGCTCGTTCAGCAGTGGATCGAATTGGTGAATCAGATTGCGACCTTTTTCTTTGGCCAGGTACATGGCTTGATCGGCGTGACGAATCAGGCCTTCCGCGTCGGTGTTGTCTTCGGGATAGCGGGTAACGCCCAAGCTTGCTGACAGCTTCAGGGTGTCGCCATTGATGATCATCGATTCGCGCACAATGTCCAGCAGGTACTGGCAGCTGTTTTCATCGCGTGGCCGCTGAATAACCAGCAGAAACTCGTCGCCACCCACGCGCGCCACAATGTCGCCGGGCGGAAGTTGTGAGGCCAGTCTTTCTGACAGAATGCGCAGAGCGCGATCGCCAATATTAGCGCCGTGCTGGTGGTTGATGGCTTTGAAGCCGTCCAGATCCATAGACACTATCCACAGCTGTCGCTGCTGCATGGCGGCGTGCAGGCAGGCTGCTTCAAGCCGCTGACTGGCCAGCTGGCGGTTGGGCAAGCCGGTCAGGGTATCGTAATGGGTGGCGCGTTCCAGATCTTTGGCGTGATTTTTCAGGGCGGTAATGTCAGAGAAGGATGCGATGTGATAGTAACCGTTACCGTCGCTTAGTTTTACCCTTTGGATTGACAGAAATTCCAGATATTCTTCTCCGTTTTTGCGCCGGTTCCACACTTCGCCTCGCCAATAACCGCGGGTAAGCAGAGCATTCCACAGAGTCTGGTAGTAATCTGCAGATTGGCGGCCCGAACTCAATATGCGCGGATTTTGGCCAATCACTTCGTCGTGGTAGTAACCGGTAATCTGTGAAAACGCCGGGTTGGCGTCCAGAATGACGTTGTTTTCATCGGTGATCAGAATGCCTTCGCGGCTTTGTTCGAACATGCTGTCGGCAATGCGCAGGCTACGCTGGGCTGCCTTGGTGGCGGAGATGTCACTCTGAATAATGATAAAGCCGGGTGTAACGCCTTCGATCTCGCCCACTGGAATGCACTGGCAATGAACCCAGAACGGGTGTTTGTCGCTGTTATAGACTTGCAGGTCAATATCGAACTGCGTGCGCTGCAGCATGCGCCGCCGGATAAACCGTATGCTGTTGATGTCGGTGCCTGGCCCGTACAGAAATTCCGCAGGGCGGGCGCCTTTTACGCTGGCCAGGGAGCGCCCGGCTATTTTTTCAAATGCGGTGTTTGCCCACACGATTCGGGCGTTTTCATCCAGCAACAAGGCTGTGTTCTGGCTCAATGCCGCAACCAGAGCGATGCCAGAAAGATGTTGTGAGTTGTCGCTCAGATTCGGGAATTGCGGATATTTCATAGCCTGACAGGGTTACCTTTTGCAGTTGGTTGCATCATATATTTTTTGGAAAAACGATTGCGAAGCGTGGTGATAAACGCAAAGCTTACGCTCAGTTGCGCCAATGGGAGTGCTTCTGCAACTTGCGCTGAAGTGTCCGGCGATGCATGTGCAACGCTCTTGATGTGGCGGATATGTTGCCGTCGTGCTCGTCCAGAACGCGCTGTATGTGTTCGCGCTCCATTTCCTCCACCGAAGGCGGTTCCGACCGTACCTCCGGCGCTTTGTTCAAGAATTCAAAACCGGCAATCAGCTGGTTCACGGTTACCGGTTTGCACATATAATTCACTGCGCCACGGCGCATCGCCTCAACCGAGGTTGCAATACTGGCGTAACCGGTTAACACCAAGACCGCCAAGTCTGGTGCGTAGCCTAGCAGTTCGGGCAGCAACTGCAACCCACTTTCGCCAGCCAGGTTAAGGTCTAGAACGCAGTGACTGAAGTGGTGGTCGGCGAGCGCTGCGATTGCTTGCTGGGCCGTTTGTGCGGTTGTGGCTTTGATATTCTGGCGTAACAGCGAGCGCTGCAGAATCTGTAAAAACGCTTCGTCGTCGTCGATCAATAACCACAGTGGCTGGCTGCTCATGACGGTTTACTCATCCGATTGCTCATAAAGAATACTCCGCGGCCGGCAACTCAATGATCATGGTGGTGCCGCGTCCATCGGTGCCGTTTGGGCGCGCCTTTAGCTTGCCACCAAGGCGGCCGATGGTGGCGTTCGACAAAAACAACCCAACGCCCATACCGGTTTCGGAATTTACGATGCTGGCGCCGGGTGAATCCAGCAGCGCCGATGCCAAGCCGTCACCCTGATCTTCCACAATGACTTCTATGCAGTTTGCGTTGGGGGCTTGCGCGCTGACGGCAACCCACTGCGGGCTGGCAGTAATGGCATTGGCCAGCAGGTTCAGCACGGCCTGGTCCAGAGTGGCATCTACCTGCACGTTAAGCGCCGGAAAAGGTCGTTGCCAGTGTATGTTTGCCTCTGGCCAGAGCAAGGTTGTGGACTCCTGCAGGCGTTGTAGCCACTGCTCCAGGCTCAGAGTTTCCAGCTGCGACAGCTTGGCCTGCATGGCGGATGCAGATAGCTGCTGCAAATGCTGGCCACAGAGCGCCAGCTGCGATGACATCAGTTCCAGGTCGGCACTGATGTCAGCGGCGGGTGGCAGGGTTTTAAGCTCCTCTACCAGCAGTGTCAGCGTGTTCATCGGTGTACCCAGGCGGTGGGCGATAGCGGCGGACGACAGCCCCAGCGAAATAATCTGTTCATCCCGCAGGCGGGTTTCCCGGCTTTGGGATAGTCGCAGTTGCTGGCGCCGCAGCTGGTGCGCCAGGGTGCCGACCGCCAGCACCAGAATAACCGCCGTCAGCACAAACGTGACCCACATGCCTACTAAATGCAGCTGGGCCAGGTTTGCACCGTGGTCGTGGGTCATGCCGGAGACGGCGCCGGAGCTGATGGGCTGGTGCCATAGCATAAGCAGGGAATATATCACTACGCTGCCTATGGCCAGGCCAATGGCGTGATTCAAAGGCACCAATACCAGGGCGATGGCCAGCGGCAACAATAGCAATGACACCAGTGGGTTGGTGTAGCCCCCGGTGTTATAAAGCCAGCAGCCTATTAACAACAGATCGAGCCCTAGTGTCATGGTGACCGGCAGCATGGATTGTGGCGGGCGCCGGGTGAACCAGAGCCAGGCCAGGGTGGCCAGTACGCCATAGGCCAGGCACACCAAAAGGGCCTGGGCGCGGTGGCTCAAGGTTATAAAAGCATCGGTGACCGCAATGGCCAGTAACATGATGGTTACTATGGCCAGGCGCATGCCCAATAAATAGCGGGCGGCACCTTGAAAGCCGGTTTGGGAGAGTGTCAGCCATTCCATAGGGTGTTGGTTGCCCGTTAGCGCGTTGATTTATTCCTGGCGGTAACACACCAGAACCTGACTGAGCAGGTCACCCGCCAGTTTCAGTGGCGTGCTGGCGCTATCATACCACCGCAGACATCCCGATAAGGACGCTTCGGCCGGGACGCTCAAAGGCTGGGTGTTGCTGTCAAGCCAGTCGGGCTGGTAGCTGCATTGGTTGTCTTGGGGGAACAGTGCGACGTAGGCAATGCCGGTTTCCACCAGATCCTGGAAAAAGTGCGAACCGTAAGACAGGTCCGGCACCATGTCACCGGACATTTCCGCCACTTCCACCAGTACAGCAACCCGTGCGATATCGGCGAAACGCACCGGTACGCCCAGTTCGGGGCTACTGGTACCCCAACGGCCCGGGCCAATCAGCATCACTTTCTGGTTTTCGGGCGTATCCCTTACCAGGGTGCCGACCAGGCGCGCCAGATCGTGGCGCTGGCTGATCGTCAGCACCGAGTAACGCGCTGCATCCACCCGAATAATGCGATGAATGGGCAGTTTGATGTTGCCGCCCATAAAATGCCCCTGGGTACGGAACAAAGTGTGCTTACGGTCCAGGTTTTCTGGAATGGTAACCGCTCCGGTGTCGCCCAGCGTGGCCAGGGGGCGGCATTGCACCAGGTTGATGGCGGGTTCGCCGTGGTTGTTCAGATGCAGGGTAAACTCCACGTCAACCGGGTGCTGGTAGGCGTTTTCCAGAGTTTTAAGCAATTTGGTCAAACGCGGCACAAAGCCGCTGTTACGAACCAGTGGCCGGAATGTCAATCGCCATACCGGTTCCGCCAATTTCAGTTCCCGCGCTCGCTCGCTGGCTTCACGGTCTACCTCCGCCAGGTGGGCCATGGGCAAATCGGCTATTTGTTCGGTCAGCATGCTTAATGGGCGGGTAACCAGTTCACCGCTGTGCAGGTCCAGCACGTCGACCAGGTGCTGGGAAAAGCGGTAATTTTCACCGGGGTTACGAAACGGCTGGCGGGTGGGGTAGTCCAACGCCATAACGCAGGCATGGTCGCCTTCAATACGGTCAACGGCGCGGGTGCCCAGCCCCATCACCAGCCGCACCATGCCGGCTTTCGGGTCCATGTCTGAGTCCCAGGCGAAGGTGTTGCGTGACACGCCAACAGCAGCGGCATCGGGCAGATAGTATTGGCCATGAAAACGGCCGTTGACCCGTTGGATCAACAGCGCCATGGGTTCTTCCAGTTGGTCGAGCCCGCGTTGCTGACGGTACACCAGGGCGTCATGGCTCATAGACGACGCGTACACGGTGCGAATAGCATTTTCGAGCGCCGCAAGCCGGTCTTCTGGCGGCCCCTGATTGACCACAAACACGCTCTCGTATTTACCCGCAAAAGCGTTGCCAAAGCTGTCTTCTTGTAGACTGCTGGAGCGCACCAGAATCGGGTATTGGCCATAGTGGTCCAGCAGACGCTCCAGCTCGCTAAGAGTCTCTGGTGGAAATTCGCCGGCCAGAATGCCGTCGCGCAGGGCCTCAGCTTCCGTCAGATAGCCGGCAGCGGAGCGTTGACGCATGATCGCCGGCCATAAGCCGTTATGCACCAGAAAGCCATAGTAAGCATCTGTTGCCAGGTAGCTGGAGTCGTGGGGTTCCAGGCAATGATTGCCCAGGGCGGGTGCGTCTTTTTGCAGTATTGCCCGGGCGATCAGCATGCCGGTGGCCTTGCCGCCAATAAAGCCGGTACCTACCATGCGGCGGCGAATATTGAGCACATCCGCTAATTTCAGGTAGCTGTGTGCCAGTGCCAGCATGCGCTCTTCGCGACTGATCAACAGCGGCAAAATCAGATCGTGGTAGCGGGCGATGGCTGCACTATCGTTTTGCGCCAGGGCTTCGCCCGCTTGCTGGAACAACCGGTCCCAGTGATCCAGCAACGGCTGTCGGGTGCTGCTTCGGCTCTGCTCCAGACTAGCCTGCAAGCGGGTAGCATCACTGCTGTCGGTCACCGGCGTAAAGCGGCCGCCGTGCTCGCGATGGGGCAAGAACATGGTAGGTGACTGTCGCCGCCAGGCTTTCACCGGATGAATTTGCACGTTATCGCCGTGGCGATACACATCAATCATCACCTGGGTGGTGCGGCGGATTTTGTCCAGGGTAGCGCGGGAGTGGCGCTGGGGGTGCAGCGCGAACCAGGCCACGGTGTCCAACTGGAATAGAAGCGGGCACACCACACGGAAAAAGTTGCCCACCATGGCGTCTGTGGCCCAGGCGTGGAGCAGATCGCTGAGGCAGTCACAGATATAGAAGGCGCCGCGGCCGTGGGTTTCAATAAGCTGCCATACGGCGCTGGTAAAGGCTTCAAATCCGCCCAGAGCGTCAATAACAATGGTGTTAACAGCAGGGTTGTCGGCAACCAAAGGGGAGTGCTGACCGAATCGCAGATAAATAACCTGGCGGCCGGCGGCCGTAGCCGATTCAATAAACGGGGTAACGAAGCGGCGATAATCGGCCAGGTCGCTGACGCGCCAGACCACATTATCGCCAATGCGCAGGCTGTCCAGCACTTCATCCAAACCGTCAAGGCCGGTTGAAACCCGGTCGGTTAAGGCTGAAGTGCCAGCAGGTTGGTTGATCATATCAACGGGTTATATCACGCCCATGGCGTTCATTGCCTTAGCCACCCGGATGAAACCGGTGGTGTTGGCGCCCAGCACGTAGTTGCCTTCCGCGCCAAACTCTACCGAGGTCTCGTAGCAGCTCTTGTGTATTTCGATCATGATTTCTTCCAGGCGCTTCTGGGTATAATCAAAGGTCCATGAATCGCGGCTGGCGTTCTGCTGCATCTCCAGCCCGGAGGTGGCAACTCCGCCGGCGTTAGCGGCTTTACCCGGGCCGTACATCAAGCCGGCATCCTGGAATATCTGAACGCCTTCAGGTGTAGTCGGCATATTGGCGCCTTCGGCGACAGCAATACAGCCATTTTCCACCAACGTCTTAGCATCGCTGCCGTGGAGCTCGTTTTGGGTGGCGCAAGGCAAGGCAATATCGCAGGGCACGGTCCAGATGTTGCCGTTTTCGATATATTTGGCGTCTGGATGGGATTCCACATAACCCTTGATACGTCGACGTTCCACTTCTTTCAAACGTTTCAGTGTGTCCAGATTAATGCCAGCTTCGTGCACGATCATACCGGCGGAGTCAGAGCAGGCCACTACTTTAGCGCCAAGCTCGTGAGCCTTGGCAATCGCGTAAATGGCCACATTGCCGGAACCCGACACAACCACACGCTTGCCGTCCATGGAATCGCCACGGGCTTTCAACATTTGCTGGGTAAAGAATACGGTACCGTAACCAGTGGCTTCGGTGCGTGCGAGACTGCCGCCCCAGCCCACGCCTTTGCCAGTCAGTACACCAGATTCATAACGGTTGGTGATGCGCTTGTACTGGCCAAACAAATAACCAATCTCGCGGCCGCCAACACCAATGTCGCCTGCGGGCACGTCTGTGTATTCGCCAATATGGCGGAACAGTTCGGTCATCAGGCTTTGGCAGAAACGCATGACTTCGTCATCAGAACGGCCTTTCGGATCAAAATCCGAGCCGCCTTTGCCGCCGCCGATGGGCAGACCGGTCAAAGCGTTTTTGAAAATCTGCTCGAAACCCAAAAACTTGATGATGCCCAGATAGACCGACGGATGAAAACGCATGCCGCCTTTGTAGGGGCCCAGAGCACTGTTGAACTCAACGCGAAAGGCGCGGTTGATGTGAATCTCGCCGCTGTCGTCTTGCCAGGGAACACGGAAAATAATCTGGCGTTCCGGCTCGCAAATACGCTGGATAATTTTTTTGTCGGCGAATTCCGGGTATTTCACCAGTACCGGGCCCAGAGTTTCCAAAACTTCGTGAACGGCCTGGTGGTATTCGGTTTCGCCCGGGTTGCGGTGCAAAACATCCTGGAAAATGGGTTCCAGTTTTTCGTCCAGTCGTGCGCTCATAAGTACCTCCTTAGAAGGCCTGAATGGTGTGAATTTCAAAGGACATGTAAAAAAGGGGGGACCGATTCCACCATATTCGACGGGTTATGGCAAGAAAATACGTATGGAGTTTCTCTCAGATATATGCTTAGCACGCGCGCAAGAGGTACCTCCTTTGGGCTGCGGCAACGTGCCACAGGCGGGCTGGCGGCTAGCTGGGTAACATTGGCATTAAATTTTGAACATGCGCCGATGGATGGGAACAAAAATGCGAAAAAAACCACTAGGCAGGCTGGTTGCGTGCACATTGAGCGGCTTGACTCTGCTACCGCTGCAAGCCCATAGCCAACAGGCAGATGAAACCGAACAGCTGTTAATTCAGGTAACTGAAGGCCAACGCGCTGCCGTTGGTTCGGCCAGCATGGCCAGTGAACCGATACAGCGTTTAACCAGTAACCCGGCTGTTTCTCTGTCGCGTATGGGTGGCCGAGGGCTAGAGCCGATTATACGTGGCCAAGGCCGGGAGCGGGTGGATGTGCTACTAGACGGTATTCGTGTGGAAGGCGCCTGCCCAAACCGTATGGACCCGCCCACCAGCCGCCTCAGTTCGGCGTTGGCGCCAAGCTTACAGGTGCGCACCAATAACCAGACATTGCGCTGGGGGCCGGTAGCGGGTGGGCAAATCGTTGCCACCACAGCCGATCCGACATTTAATGGCCGTGCAACCACCGGCCAGGTCACCCTGGGGGGCGCCGATAACGGTAACGGCAAACTGGCCAACGCGGCGGCTGCGGTAGGCAGTGACGACGCCTGGCTGAGGCTGTCTGGCGGTTATGACGAGGCCAATGATTACGAAGACGGCAGCGGTAACAAGGTGCGCAGCGCCTACGAAAATGCTGAAGGCCGAGTTGACGGGGCCTGGACAGCACAGAACGGCCTTTACATTAAAAGTATGGTCAGCCGCCAGGAAGAAAGCGATGTGAAGTACGCCGGTGCGGGTATGGACGCGCCGCAAACTGATACCGATCTGTATCGCCTGGAACTGGGTGCGCCCTTGGCCAAGGGCGAATGGTCACTGCTGGCCTGGCAGGCCGACGTGGATCACATCATGGATAACTTCAGCCTGCGGCAGCTGCCCGCAGATAAGAAAAAAATGCAGACAGATTCCACCACCCAAACTCGGGGTTTGCGTTTCATTTTGGACCAGAGTCCTACCAGCCTTGTTGACTGGGCCGCCGGGGTAGACGTGGAAACTAACGATTGGGACGCCACTCTGCTGAATGTGAACGGCGCTATGCCGATGACGGCTTCTTTGATGTGGCCAGGTGTGGAGCGAGAGCGGGCTGGTGTGTTCGCGGAAGCATTTATGCGCCTGGGTTCGGCGGCCAAAGTGGGTGCTGGGTTGCGCTACGACCGCGTGGAAATGGACGCCACCAAAGCTGATCAAGTCGGCGGCATGGGACTCACTCCGGCCGCGTTGTATCAAAGCGAGTACGGCGCAAATTCTGTAAAAGCGAATGACGACAACGTCAGCGGCTTTGCCAGTGCCGAATGGCGCTTGCCGCAGCAACAGGCGCTGACACTGACGGCCAGCCGCAGCGTGCGCAGCCCGGGTGTGACCGAGCGCTATATTGCTCGCAGTACGATGGCTGACAGTTGGATAGGTAATCCGCAGCTGGACACCGAGAAGCATCATAAGCTGGAGCTGGAACTCAGTGGCCAGAGCGGTCAGTGGAATTGGAAGCCGGTGGTATGGGCTGATCAGGTCGACGATTTTGTGCTGCGTTACCTAGCCACGCCGAAAGATACCCGTTATAAAAACATCGACGCCCGCCTGTTGGGCGTGGAAGCCAACTTGGGCTGGAGCGACAGCACCTGGAGCAGCAACAGCGCGTTGGCTGTCGTGCGCGGTGAAAATCGCGACGACAACAAAGCCCTGCCGCAAATTCCGCCGCTGCAATTTATCCAGACCTTGAGCTGGCAACAGCGCGGTCACAGCATTGAAGCCCAGTGGCAGCTGGCTCGCCGCCAGGACCGCATTGATGAGGAGTCTGGCCTGGACGCCGCTGGAACCTCACCCGGTTACGGCGTATTCAATCTGTCTGGCAGCCATCCACTAACCGGCTACCTCACCCTGAACTGGGCGCTGGACAACCTGTTTGACAACACCTGGGCGCCCCACGTAAGCCGCCGTAACAGCGACCCGTTCAATCCGGAAGCGGTTCGCGTCAATGAACCAGGGCGTACTGTTCGGGCAGCGTTAACGGCACGCTGGTAGTGCATAAAATTGGGGGTTGTCCGCCTTAATAGCCGGTGGATGACCATTTTTGCCCTGTGCCGGTGCGAAACGCCGTGCGCGGGGTTTTTTATGGCCGGCCGTGTGCCGTTGTTGCTGGCGCCATGGGCTATGCTTTTGTTGGCCATAGCCATAGCCATAGCCATAGCCATAGCCATAGCCATAGTTGTGCCGGGTTGCGGTGTCCTCACGAGTCGTATTCTGATAACCTCCGGTTATTAACTAATAACTTTTACAGTTTGGCGTTCGCGGTTGAACAAGCTGCGAAACAAGGAGTATCCGGTGGTGAACAATCAGCTGATCAGCCGCCCGTTGCGGGCATATGTGGGCGCTGTTGTGGGCGTGCTCTTGTGGGGTTTTACATTAAGCGCGCAAGCGCAGTTGTTGTCTGGCGAGCTGACCACAGTAATGGTAGAAAGCCGCGCTTTGGCCGATACCGTACTGCTGGACGGCGTAATTGAAGCCGTGCAGCAAAGCACTGTGTCAGCCCAGACCAGCGGCAAGGTACTGCAACTGCCGTTCGATGTGGACGATTCCGTTCGCTCTGGCGATCTGATTGTGCAGCTGGAAGACAGCGAACAGCGGGCTCGGGTGAGCCAGGCGCAAGCTGCCGTTAACGAAGCCCGGGCCGCATTGTCGGATGCGAAACAGCGGTTCGCCCGTATTGAAAGCGTGCATAAACGAGGTTTGGTATCGGGCCAGGAGTTTGATCAGGCCCGCAATAACCTTGCCGGCGCCCAGGCCCGCGCCGAGCGTGCCGATGCGGGAATGGTCGAAGCCCGCGAACAACTGAGTTACACCCGCGTTGAAGCGCCTTACGGTGGCATTCTGACCGAGCGCCACGTGGAAGTTGGTGAGTCGGTCAGTCCCGGTCAGGCCCTTTTAAGCGGCCTGTCGCTGGAGCAGCTGCGGGTGGTGGTGGACTTGCCCCAACGCTATGCGGCAAGCGCCCGCGCCGAGCGCCAGGCCACCGTTACTCTGGCGGACGGCCGGGTACTGAAAACCGGCGAAATGACCTTCTACCCCTACGCCAATGCAAAAACCCATACCTTTCGCCTGCGCATGGCACTTACCGAGCCCAATGGTTCGATGTTCCCGGGAATGCTGGTAAAAGTGGAGGTGCCGGTCAGCCATTCGCAAACACTTTTGGTGCCTGCCAGCAGCTTGGTGCAACGCAGCGAGCTGCGCGCCGTGTACGTGCTGGATGGCAATGGCACTCCGCGGCTGCGCCAGGTTCGCACGGGTAAAATAGTGGACGGCCAGATCGAAATACTAGCGGGCGTTAGCGCCGGTGAACAAATCGTGGTTAACGCAGCAGAATTGCTGGGCAGCTTCCGTCTGTCATCGCCAACAGCGCAGGAGCAAGCGCTGTGAGCCAACCATTACCACCGGAGCTGCCTTCGGGCTCTTCTTCCCAGCCTTTACCGCTCGCCCCGTCATCCTCGGCAGCCGCAAGGGTTGGCCCTTCTGGCGCCATTGCGCGGTTGTTTCAGGACAATCACCTGACCCCGCTGATTATGCTGTTGTCCGTCATTCTGGGTGTTCTGGCGGTGGTGGTTACACCCAAAGAAGAAGAACCGCAAATTGATGTCACCATGGCCGATATCATGGTGTCATTTCCTGGTGCCAGCGCCCGCGAAGTGGAAAGTGCCATTGCCACACCGGCCGAACAGGTAATGAGTGAAATTGTCGGCGTTGAGCATGTGTATTCGGTATCGCGCCAGGGCCAGGCGGTGATTACCGTGCAGTTCAAAGTGGGCATACCGCGCCAGGAGGCGCTGGTACGGCTTTACAATCAGGTGTATTCCAATCAGGACTGGCTACCCGCCAACCTGGGTGCCAGCCAGCCCTTGGTCAAACCCAAAGGCATTGACGACGTGCCAATAATGACGCTCACCCTGTACGACCCACAACACGGTCACAGCGGCGAAGAACTCACTCGCCTTGCGCACATGTTGGAAGTGGCCCTGAAGCGGGTGCCCGGCACCCGCGATGTCTACACCGTGGGCGGCATACCCGACCGGGTGGATATCCGTTTTGATCCGGCCCTGCTGGCCGGTTTTGGCCTGACCGTTTACGATCTGCAACAGGCCCTGCTGGCGGCGAACAGCAGTTCTCAGGAAGTCCGAATTACCCGTAACAATTTATCGATCCCTATTCAGGCCGGTACGCTGCTAACCCAGGTAGATGAAGTGCGCCGCCTGGTTGTGGGTATGGATCAGGGCGCGGCAGTTTATCTGGAGGATGTCGCCAGCGTCAGCCGTGGTAATACGGTTGCTGACCAAAGCGTGATGACGGGCTTTGGCCCGGCTCATCAGAGCACTGGCCAGAATGATCTTCAGAATGATCTTGAGAAAAGCACCGACTCGACGTTTATAGGCCAGCCCGGGCAAGTCTTCCCGGCGGTTACCCTTGCCATCGCCAAAAAGCCTGGTGAAAACGCAGTGGACATCACTCGCGCCATTCAGCAACGTATCGAATTGTTGCGCAACCGCGCCCTACCGGCGGATGTGCAGGTATTGGTGACGCGGGATTATGGCGAAACCGCCTCGCAAAAAGCCCGCAAACTGATTTCCGATCTGATATCCGCCACCCTGTGTGTGGTGCTGCTGGTACTGGTTGCCATGGGCTGGCGCCAGGCGTTGATTGTGGGTATCGCGGTATTGATTACCCTGCTGTTAACCCTGGTGTTTTCCTGGGTCTGGGGTTTTACTCTCAACCGGGTATCGTTGTTTGCGCTGATTTTCTCCATCGGAATTCTGGTGGACGACGGTATCGTGATTACCGAAAACATCAACCGCCGCATCCAGAACTCGCGCCGTCCAATCAAAGAAATTATCCCGCTGGCGGTGGACGAAGTGGGTACACCCACCATCATGGCCAGCCTGACCATTATGGCTGCCTTGCTGCCCATGGCGTTTGTCAGCGGTTTGATGGGGCCCTACATGAGCCCGATCCCTATTAACGCGTCGGCCGGTATGGTGTTGTCGCAAATTGTGGCCTTTATAGTGGCGCCCTGGCTGGCCCTGCGCCTGCTGCGCCATAGAAAAGGCGAGCCGGCGGAGCCGGAAAACGAATCTGGCAGCGCTTCTGAAAGCTCTTCTGAAAGCTCTTCTGAAAGCTCGGCCGAAGGCGTGAATCCCCGTATTTTGAGCTTGTTTAGCCACGTGCTGGGGCCGTTTTTAGGGGATCACCGCTTGCGTCGCGGCCTGCTGGCGTCTGTGGTTATTCTGCTGACTCTGGGTGCGACTGCACTGCCGGTTTTTCAGGCGGTTATTCTGAAAATGCTGCCGTTTGACGACAAATCCGAGCTGCAGGTAGTGGTGGATATGCCCGAAGACACGCCTGTTGAAGTGACTGCGCGAGTGTTGATGGAAATGGGCCATTATCTGGAAACGGTAAAAGACGTCGACAACTGGCAGACCTACGCCGGCACGGCAGCACCGATCAACTTTAACGGTCTGATTCGTCAGTATTATCTGCGTTCTGAGCCGTATCATGGCGATATTCAGGTCAACTTTAGCGGTAGCGACCGGCGTGATCAGCCATCCCACATGATTGCCCAGTCCCTGCGGCAGCCGCTGACCACCATTGGCGAGCGTTATGGCGCCAGTGTGAAAATTGTGGAAGTACCGCCGGGCCCGCCGGTGCTGTCGCCGCTGGTGGCCGAGATTTACGCGGTAGATCCGCAGCTGCGGGCGGCATTGGCGCGCTCTGTGGCCGCCGGAATGCAGGATGTGACTGGCCTTGTAGACATAGACACCACCCTTGAAGCGCCTATTCGCCAGTGGGAACTGGTGATCGATCGTGACCGCGCTGCGCGCCTGGGTGTGTCGCAGCACCAAGTGGTGACGACGCTGCAAACGGCCCTGGGCGGCAGTGGTGTGAGTTATCTGCACGACGACCACGCTAAATATCCAGTGCCTATCCGGGTGATTTTGTCAGACGCCGATAAAGCTCGCCCCTCGGCTTTGCTGTCACTGAATCTGCGCAGCCGCGACGGCGGGCTGGTGCCGCTGGCCAGCATTGCGGACATCCGTGAGGCAGACTGGCAGGGTGCGATTTATCACAAGAATCTGTTGCCGGTTACCTACGTGACCGCGGACATGGCAGGCGCTATCGATTCGCCGCTCTACGGTATGTTTGCCATGGTTGACCAGCTGGAGCAACAAGCAGACGCGCCGGAGCAGTTTTTTATTCGCCAGCCGGACTTACCCGAAGCCGGTGCCCTGAAATGGGACGGCGAGTGGCAGATTACCTACGAGACCTTCCGCGATATGGGCATGGCCTACAGCGTGGGTATTTTCATGATTTTTGTGCTTTTGGTAGCCCAGTTCCGTTCGTATTTGCTGCCGCTGGTGATCATGGCGCCCATACCTCTGACCTTGATGGGCATTATGCCGGGCCACGCTCTTTTGGGGCGGGAATTCACCGCCACCAGCATGATTGGCATGATCGCGCTGGCCGGCATTATCGTACGTAACTCTATATTACTGGTAGTGTTTATTCGCCAGCTGCTAGACGAAGGGATGAGTCTGGAAGACGCCGTCGTAAAGGCCGGTGCGGTGCGGATCAAGCCGATTGCGCTGACCGCCGTGTCGGCGATGGTTGGCGCCTACTTTATATTGAATGATCCGATCTTTAATGGCCTGGCTATATCACTGGTGTTTGGCCTGGCTGTGTCTACCCTTCTGACCGTAATTGTGGTGCCTTTGTCGTACTATGTCATGGCGCGGCGGCGGTGGATTTAAACAGGAAATTTTACCCGATGATAAAACGACTTTTGCCCTGGCTTGTTTTGCTGCTGGCCGTTGCTGTGTTTATGGTATTGCGAATGACCCGCCCACAGCCCGCTCAGGCTGAAGCCCAGGAGCGCGCCTGGTTAGTGGCTGTGCAAAGTGCTGAATTGATTAACGCTACGCCGCTGTTGCCGTTGTATGGCCAGGTTGTGGCTCCGCAACAGCTGACCGTAACGGCGGCGTTGGCAGGCCAGATCGCCCAACGCCCGGTGTCTGAAGGCCAAGCGGTTGCCGCCGGCACTTTACTGGTGGCCCTGGATGACGCCGATGTGGCGCCAGCCCTGGCCCAGGCGCAAGCCGAAGTGGCGGATTTGCAGGCGCAGATTGACGCCGAACGGCTGCGCCACAGTAACGATCAGCGTGCATTGAAAAGTGAGCAGTCCATTCTGGCCAGCGCGCAGCGCCAGCTGGAACGCAACGAGTCTCTGCTTAAACGCAACCTTACCTCCCGCGAAGCCTTAGACGGCGTTACCGACGCCTATGCCCGCGCCGAGCTCACCGTCAGCACCCGCCAGCGCGCACTGACCGAGCACCCTGCGCGCCTGGCCAGCCTGCAGGCACGGCTGGCCAACGCCAACGCCAACCTTCAGAGTATCGAGCGGGATGCCGGCAGGGCGCAGGTTATTGCGCCGTTTGACGGTGTGATCACCGATGTGCAGGTGGCCGCTGGCGACCGCGTTAGCAAAAATCAGGCGTTACTGAGTTTGTATCCGCGCCAGGGGCTTGAGCTGCGGGCAAGAGTGCCCGATGTGTTTGTTGGGGAGCTGCAGCAAGCCCTGAACCGCGGTGAGCGGCTCAGGGCGAAGACCGCAGACAGTCGCTACGAATTTGTTCTGGTGCGCTTTGCCGGTATCGGCAGCGCCGCCGGCACCGAAGCGATACTGGTGGTTGAGGGTGTGGTGGACGGCTTGCGCCCGGGCAGTTTGCTGCCGGTTACCCTGCAGCGCCCGCAGCAGGAGCAGGTGGTAAGTGTGCCTTATAGCGCACTTTACGGCGCCGATACCCTGTACGCGGTGGATGATGATTCACGCCTGCAGCGCTTGCGGGTTGAGCGTGTGGGCGAGGCCCGTGGCAACGACGCCCAGGGTGATGATGCACGCAATCTGCTGGTGCGCAGCGCCGAACTGCAAGCGGGCATGCGCATCATTACCACCCATTTACCAAACGCCATGAGCGGGCTGAAAGTGGACATCGCCGGAGCACAGAGCCAGTGAGCGAGCGGCCCGTAACGGAACAGCCTGGAAGCAACGGCTCCGGCACGCCATCCCCGCGCCGTGGCGTGACCGGTTTTTTTGTGCATCATCGGCTGGCGGCCAATCTGGTGATGCTGGTGATGTTGCTGGGCGGTGCGCTGGCACTGACCCGAATGAACGTACAGTTCTTTCCTACCTTTGCGCTGGATGTGGTCAGCGTAAGAGTGGTTTGGAGTGGCGCCTCCGCCGAGGACATCGAACAAGGCATCACCAATCCTCTGGAGCAGCGCCTGCGCAGCGTTCAGGGGCTAAAAAAGATGACGTCTACGTCGGCCCAGAGCGTGTCGTCCATCACCCTGGAGTTTCAGGAGGGCACTGACCCGATTCAGGCGTTAGACGATACCCGCCAGCGGGTAGACGAATTCAATAATCTGCCGGCCGAGGCCGAAGAGCCCCGGGTGAGCCGGATTGAACGCTATGAGCCGGTGGCCCGGCTGCTATTGTATGGCGACGTAGACGCCGACGAATTGCGCTACATGACCTACCGCTTTGAAGACGAATTGCTACAGCGCGGTATCGATAAAGTATCGATTCGCGGCCTGCCGGAACAACAAATCAGCATTGATGTGCCGGTGGAACGGCTGGAAACACTGGGTCTGTCGTTGGAACAGATCGCCGAGCGCGTGGCCGCAGTGTCCCGCGATTTACCCGCCGGTTTGTTGGGCCAGCAGGACGCCACCCGCGAATTGCGCGCGGTGGAACAGGCCCGCAGCCCGGAAGAGTTTGGCCAGATTCCGCTGCTCAGCGGTGACCGTATTCAATTGCGGCTGGGGGACATTGCGACGATTCGCCAGGAATCCCGCGACAGCCCGCTCACCCTGACCCGCAATGATTTTCCAGCAGTGGAACTGCAATTGCAGCGGTCTGAAAATGGCGATTCGCTGGAGGCCGCCGACGCGTTGCAACAATGGTTAACAGACACCCGCGCCACTTTGCCGCCCAACTTGCAGCTAGAGGTGTACGACGAAACCTGGCAACTGCTGGATGACCGCATTTCGCTGCTGACATCCAACGGCCTGACGGGTTTGGTGCTGGTCGTGTTGTTGCTGTATTTATTTTTGCCCGGGCGCGTGGCCTTGTGGGTCGCGGTTGGTATTCCGACCGCATTTTTGGCAGCTTTGGCGATATTATGGTTGGTGGGCGGAAGTATCAATATGATCTCGCTGTTTGCGCTGATCATGGCGCTGGGGGTGATCGTGGACGATGCCATTGTGGTGGGCGAAGACGCCGACGCCCATGCCCGGATGGGGCAGCCGTCTATGGCCGCCGCCGAAGGCGCAGCAAAGCGCATGGTGTGGCCGGTGCTGGCGTCATCACTGACCACGGTGGCAGCTTTTATGCCACTGCTGATTGTGGGCGGAGTGATTGGCAATATTCTGGGCGATATTCCGCTGGTGATGATTTGTGTGCTGATTGCCTCGTTGCTGGAGTGTTTTGTGGTGCTGCCTGCTCACCTGCGCCACGCTTTTGTTATCCCTAAAGTGAAGCCTGTCAGCCGCAACGCGGCCTTTAAATGGCTGCGGGCGTCCGGGGCCGGTGTCGGGCGTTTTCGTGCCGGCTTTGAACGCCGCTTCGAGCAGTTCCGCGAAGGACGTTTCCGCCGTTTTTCGCGCTTCAGTCTGAGCCACCGAGGGCTGACTCTGGCCGTGGCATTGTCGGTTGCGATCATGACCGTTGGCCTGCTGAGCGGCGGTCGCATTGGTTTCAACTTCTTTCCCACCCCGGAGCCGTCGGTGCTCTATGCCAACGCCAGTTTTGTGGCCGGCACCGACAGCCGCCGGGTTGATCAGTTTATGGTCGACATGGCGCAGAGCATTAACGCTACCGAACAGGCATTGGGCGGCAACCTGATATTGCACTCGGTGGTTACCCGTGGCGGTACCCTGGGCGCTGGGGGCAGTTCTCGGAACGGTGAAGAGCTGGGCTCGATGATGATCGAGCTGGTGCCGTCAGACCAGCGCAGCGTGCGCAATCCGGAATTTATCAGCGAGTTGCGGGCGAGCCTGTCGCTGCCGGCGGGGTTGGAGAACCTGAGCATTACCGAACGTGAAGCCGGCCCGCCGGGCCGTGATATTAATGTGCGCCTGACCGGCCCGGATGCCACCCGCCTGAAGCGTGCCGCAGAGGAGCTTGCACAGGCCGTTGCGGTGTTGCCAGGGGTTCTGGACGTGGAAGACGACATGCCTTGGGGCCGCGAGCAATTGATTTATCAGGTTAGCCCCTGGGGTGAAGCCCTGGGCCTGACCACCACCGATTTAGGGCGCCAGCTGCGGGCCGCGTTTGATGGCCGGGTAGCGCAGATTTATCAGGATGGTCGTGATGAAATGGAAGTGCGGGTTCAGCTGCCACGCCACCAGCGCGAGCGCCTGGCTACTTTGTCCCAGGTAACCATCCGGGTGCCAGACGGCCGCTTTGTGCCCCTGTCCCAGGTGGTGTTGCTGGATCATCGCCAGGGCTTTGAGGCCCTGCGCCACGCTGATGGCCAGCTGGCGGTGGAGGTGTCGGCGTCGCTGAACACAGAGGTCAGCACCACCAGCGACATCATCGAAAGCTTGGAGGCCGAAGCCCTGCCGGCGATCAGCAGCCGGTTTAACGTGCGCTACAGCTTTGAAGGCCGCTCTGCCGACCAGCGTGAAACCATTGACGATATGAAAACCGGCCTGATTATCGGCGTAGTGCTGATGTACGTCATTCTGGCCTGGGTATTCGCTTCTTGGACTATGCCCTTGATCGTGATGGCGATCATTCCCTTTGCCTTGGTGGGCGCCATTCTTGGTCACTGGCTGATGGGCATGCAATTAACGATTTTGTCACTGTTTGGCTTGTTCGGTCTGTCTGGCATTGTGGTGAATAACGCCATCATACTGGTGTCGTTTTACAACCAGCAGCGGAAAGCGGGGCTGAGCGTTGACGCCGCCCTGAACGAAGCCGCAGTCCAGCGCATACGCGCCGTGCTGCTGACATCGCTGACCACCATTGGCGGGCTGCTGCCGCTGCTGTTTGAAACTTCGTTGCAGGCGCAGTTTCTGATTCCTATGGCGACCTCTATCGCCTTTGGTCTGGGTTTGTCCACGTTGCTGGTGCTGTTGGTGATTCCGGCGTTGCTGTCTTACCTTGAGCAACTGAGGGCCTGGTGGGCCAGGGAGTCAGCATGACTGAGCCATTACTGACTGTACGCGGCCTGGGTAAGCACTTTGTCAGCGCCGGACAAACGGTGAATGTGCTGTCCGGGCTTGAGCTGACTCTGGCGCCGGGCGCATCCCTGGCGCTGATGGGCCGCTCCGGTTCTGGTAAAAGTACGTTACTGAACATTCTGTGTGGGTTGGAGCAGCCAGATGCCGGCTCGGTGAGCATTGCCGGCGAGCACTTTGCGGCGGATTCAAGCGCAAATGGGTCAAATCAGCAACGCTGGGCTCTGTTGCGGCGCCAACGTATTGGCGTGGTGTTTCAGGAAGCTAACCTGATGCCGGCGCTGTCGTTGCTGGACAACGTACGCCTGCGGGCCAGGTTTGCAGGGCAAAGCGACCAGCATTGCGGCGACTGGTTAAAGCGCCTGGGCATTGGCGAGTTGGCGCAGCGTTACCCGGACCAGGTATCTGGCGGTCAGCGCCAGCGCGCGGCTTTGGCCATGGTGTTTGCCATGCGCCCGTCACTGATACTGGCAGACGAGCCTACCGGTAGCCTGGACGCCCGCACAGCACTTGAGGTGGTCGATGAGCTGTTTCACCAGCAAGCCGCCAGTGGTTGTGGGTTGATACTGGCCACCCACGATTCGGCATTGGCCGCACGCTGTGGTCAGCGTCTGGACCTCGCTCAAATGGGGGCTTAGCTTCCATGTCTCTGATTCCAAAGTCCCTGATTCCAGCGTCTCAGTTTTCAAACCTTTTCTCTGCCCTGTTCAGTCATTATCGCCGCCACCCGCTGCAACTGCTGGCATTGGCGTTGATGATTATGCTGGCCACCATGCTGTGGACCGGCGTGAACCACCTGACGACCCAGGCGCGAGCCAGTCTGGGCCAGAGCGAGCAGGCGGTGGCCGCGCGCAGTCAGGTAGAGCGCGTTGATGGCCAGGCGCTGGCGGTAGCTGATTTTGTAACTCTGCGCCGCGCCGGCCTGTGCGTAATGCCCTGGCTGGAAGTAGAGCGCCCGGGGCAGGCCGGTCGGCTGGTGGGTATAGACCCGCTGGCCGCTGGTTGCTTTGCGCAAACCGACAGCCCTGAGCCGGAAAACAGCCTTGAGCCAGTAGACAGCCTTGAGCCAGTAGACAGCTCTGAGCCGATGGAAAGCTCTGAGCCATCAAAAAAACCTGAGCCAGTCTGGACCCCGACGTTAAACGGCGAACCTTTTATCGACATCAGCGAAGCCGCGGCGCTGGCGCAGAATGTTGCCCCGCGCAACGTAAGCCTGAGTCTGTTAATCGTGTCGCCCGAGCCGGCATCCGCTTTGCCCGCAGATTATCGGATGACGGGTTTCTCACTAGGCCCGGACACCGGCGAGTTGGGCGACAGCTTTTTGCTGAATCTGGATGCCTTGGGATTTCTGGTGCTGTTGATTACCGCCTTGCTGCTGCGCAGCGTGTACCAATTGGGCATGGCCCAACGCCGCGACAGCTTTGCCCTGCTGCAGCGGTTTGGCGTTATGCCTTCAGCCATCAACCGGGTATTACTGGTCGAAATTCTACTGCTGGCGCTGCTGAGTGTGGTGCCGGGTGTGTGGCTGGGGCGCTTGCTAGCGGGCACCGTGGGCGGTGGTTTTGGTCAGGCTTTGGACAGCCTGTTTGATACGCCGCTGTACGCCGGCCAGGCAGAAAACTGGCTGACGCCGATAGTGACCATGATGGCCATCGTGCTGGCGGTGTGCCTGGCGCAGAACGTGCGGCCGCTGCTGCTGCGCAGTGCGGCTTTGTTGCCGTTTGCGTTACCGACGAAGCTTTTGACTGGGACTGGATTTGGATTTAGACAGAGGCCCTGGCCCTGGTTGGCGCTGCCTTTGGCCGTGACAGGCCTGGTAATGGCGCTGCTGGCTGAGTCGCTGTCTTTGGTGTTTGTGGCGGTGGCGCTGGTGTTTGCCGCTACCGGTATTGCCGCGCCATTTACCATTGCCGCGCTGTCTGCAACTCTTGCCCGGAAAACGCCGGAGCCATTAGCACGCTGGCGCCACACCGAGCTTGGGGTTATGGCCCGCAAGCTGGCCTTGCCGTTGGTTGCGTTGCAGTTTGCGCTGGCCATGGTGCTGGCGGTGCAAGCACTGGTAACGGTGTTTGAAGCCACCTTTGACGAGTGGCTGGGTCAGCGCCTGGCCGCCGATTATTTTATTGAAGTGCCCGCGGGCGTTAGTGCTAACGAGGCCGCGCAATGGCTGGCTGCGCAGCCGAACCTGGCGCAAAGCGGCGACTGGCATCGGGTAATGCGTGGGACAGCACAATTGCCGGCAGCGGCTGACCCGGAAAAGAGCAGAAAAGCGCAGTCGGTTGACTTGTTCGCGATAGGGCCCGTTAGCCCGCTGCTGACCATGTGGAGCCTGCAGGCCGCCGGTGACCAGCCCTGGCAGGGTTTTGCTGCAGGTGCAGGCGTTATGGTGAACGAACAGCTGGCGCGGCGGTACCCACTGGCAGTAGGGGATAGCCTGGTGCTGACCTTGGCGGACACCCGGCTTGAGCTGCCGGTGCTGGCGATTTATGCGGATTACGGCCGCCCGGCCGGGGAAGTGCTGATCAATCTCGATTTGCTGCCTGCCGGATACGTGCCGGCGTTCGAGAGTCTTTCTATCAGCCCGGGTGATAGTGGCATTGAGGTCATAACCGATGGCCTTCAACGGCTGTGGCAGGTAGACAGCGTGCGGGTGCGTGATAACAAGCGAATTCGCGAGTTGGCCGATGCGGTGTTTGATCAGACTTTTTTGCTGACCCGCGCCATGACCTTTGTCACTCTGGTGCTGGCGGCGGTGGCTTTGCTGATTATGGGCTGGGTGTTTTTCAGCACCCGGGCCTGGTATTTTCGCTTGCTCCAGGTGTGGGGGCTGACCAGGCGACAGGTTTTGGCGCAGCTGGCCCGGCTGGCGCTGACCCTGACCCTGTCGATCACCCTGTTGGCATTGCCCCTGGGTGTCTGGTTGACCTGGATTCTGGTGCACCGAATTAATCCATTGGCCTTTGGCTGGTCTTTACCCATGGCGATCTACCCCGGGTTCTGGCTTCAGCTGGGGATTGTGAGTGTGTTGATCGGGCTTAGCATTACGCTGCTGATGCGCAGCCAGCTTGTCGGTAGCGGCCCAAAACCGGTTTCCGCCGCCAGCCTGGGGGGTGATGAACGATGATAAAAACTCAAAAACGGCCTACAGGCTTGTATCAAAAAGTCGCGAGTGTTCTTTTGCTATTCGCCACTGTGCTGGCGGCCGGGTGTTCGCAAGAACCAGACTCTGGCGGTTTTGCTGGCTTGGCGCAGGCCGTCGATAGCGGTCAGAATGAAGCCTTCTTGCAGCCCGGGCCGGGGGATCAATTGCGCTTTCCCGATGACTGGGGCCCGCACCCGCAACACCGCATTGAGTGGTGGTATCTGACGGCCAATCTGAAAACCGCAGACGGCGAGCCGGTGGGCGTGCAGTGGACCCAGTTTCGCCAGGCTATTGAGCCGCGCCCTGCGTCAGAAGAGCCGCCGGCAGCAGAATTGTGGCCGTTGCAGGCAGCCTGGATGGCTCATGCGGCGGTCAGCCTTGAAGGTGAACACAGGTTTGCCGAAAAATTCGCCCGCGGCGACATTGGCCAGGCCGGGGCTGTGGCCAGCCCACTGGATATCTGGCTTGATGACTGGCAGCTGACCCAACAGCCTGACGGCGCCTTGCGCCTGCAGGTAAATACGCCCGAGTGGGGTTACGATCTGTTGTTGCGAGTTCAGGGCGAGCCGGTGGCCCACGGCGATCAGGGCTTCAGCGCAAAGTCCGCAAGCGGCGAGGGCTCAATGTATTTCAGCCTGGTCGACATCGCCATCAGCGGTGAGCTGACCCGCAAGGGCGAAACCCAAAAAGTGACGGGCAGGGGCTGGTTTGATCGGGAGTGGAGCAGCCAGTTTCTGAAAGCCGGGCAGCAGGGCTGGGACTGGTTTGCTCTGCACCTGGATTCCGGCGATAAGGTAATGGCGTTTCAGTTACGGCAACAGGAAGGTGGGTTTCTGTCAGGCACCTGGATTCCAGAGTCCGGCGAGCCGGTGGCCCTGCCGCCTGAGGCGCTCAGTTTGACACCGCTGGGTTTCAGTGGTGCTACGCCCAATCTATGGCGCCTGCAGATATCGCAATATCAGGTGGATATTAATCTGGCGGCGCCTGCCGGCAGCTATATCAATAACGGGCTCTTTCCCTATTGGGAAAGCCCGGTGAGCGTGTCTGGCAGCCACAGTGGTGAGGGCTATATGGAACTGACCGGGTACCGCGGTTCACCTTGATGGGCGGTGGTTACCAGGTGATGCTTTCTACCGGAACCGGCCCGGATTGCATGTCGATCACCGTATCCTGGCCCGGTAGCTGGCCGTCGATGATGTCACGCAGCTGAATTTCCTGTTCTTCCAGGGGGTCAGACAGGTCAATAATGATCTCAACCCGCCGGTTTTTCGCTCTGTTCTCGGCCGAATCGTTATCCACCCGTGCCGCGGTATCCGCCAGGCCTTTTACCGCCAGTCGGTCGGGCTCGACGGTTCCGCTGGCCAGCAACGCGTTGGCTACAGAGGCGGCGCGGGCGGCAGACAGGTCCCAGTTGCTGTAAAACCGGTCGGTGCTGATGGGCACATTGTCGGTGTGGCCTTCTATCGTCAATTTGCCGGGAATACTGGCCAGTACTTCGGCCATTTCCAGCAGCAGGCTTTCGAATTCCCAGGTGAGTTTGGCCGTTCCTGACGGAAACGAGCCTTTTTCTTCCACTCGAATCACAATACGGTGTTGTTCCTGGGTCACGTTAATGCGACCGTCGCTGAGCGCGGGTTCCAGCACTTTGCGCAGTTGTTCTAGCTGCTCCTGCATTTTTTCCTGCTCGGCGGCTTTGGCGGCTTCGGCAGCTTCAGCTGCTGTGGCCGCACCGTCAGCGGCGCCCCGCAGGGTATCCAGTTCCGGTTTCTGATCGGTGGTGGTCTGCTTTATTTCATTGATTACGGTGGGTTCTGGCGGAGCCGACGAGAAATTGTCGAATATTATGCTGGTGCCCATAGGAACTTCCACCGCCGGCACATCGCGCTGAACACCGAAGGCCGCGGACAGTTCGCCGGCAATCTGTTTGAATTTCTGCGCGTCGATTTCAGAAAACGACAGTAACAGCACAAAAAAGCACATCAACAGCGACATCAGGTCGGCAAATGTCACAACCCACGCCGGGATGCGAGGCTTCTCTTCTTCCGGGAAGTCTTCCATCGGTTAACTGTCTGCCGTGGCCGCGGTGGCTTCTTCAGATACCTTGTTGCGCTCTTTGGGCGACAGATAACTGGACAGCATCTGCTCGATAATTCGCGGGTTAATGCCTTCCTGAATCGCGCCCAGTGCATCTATATAGAGCGACTGCATGCGGGCTTCCTGGGCCATTCGCAATGACAGTTTGTCCGCAATAGGTGAGGCAATCATGGTCGCCATCATGGCACCGTACAACGTGGTTAGAAGCGCAACCGCCATGGCAGGGCCAATGGATTTCGGGTCTTCCATATTAGATAGCATTTGCACCAGGCCAATCAGCGTGCCAATCATGCCCATGGCGGGACCAACGTCTGCGAAGGCGCTGAATACCTTGGCGCCGGAGCGGTTGTGCTCCAGGGTCATCAGTTGCTCTTTACTGAGCAGTTGTTTGATGGTGGCACCGTCTTGGCCGTCGACCAACATCTGAATGCCGTTACTAAGAAATGGCGAACTTACCTCGCGCCCTTCCAGGCCCAGCACGCCTTGGCGCCGCGCTACATTCGCAATATCTACCAGCTCGTCGATGGCTGCGCGGGTTTCCGGAAGTTTGAACTTGAAAGCGCGGATCGCTGCTTTAAATGCGCCCAGAAACTGCTGAAAACTGAATTTGGCCAAAACCACCAATAGGCTGCCGCCAATAACAATCAGCAGCGCCGGGACGTTAAGAAACACGTCCGGTGACACGCCTAAAATAACCGCCGAGGCGATCAACATCATCGCGCCAACCAGGCCAATCAGAGTGGCAAAATCCACAGTAACTCCAGAATGCTCAAGTTGTTGTTATCGAAAGAGTCAGTATTACCAACCGTTTTTGCGCGGGCCTTTTCAGTTCGTGTCTTGCAGTTCTTTCCATGCTGCATAACGGTGCAGGTCTGACTCCACCAGTTTCAGGCACAAGGCAACCACACCTACATCGTCTACGAAGCCGATGTACAGAATAAAGTCTGGAATCAGGTCCAGCGGGTTTAATACGTAAATCAATGCGCCAACAATGGCGGCGATGCTTTTCCACGGTATGCTGCGATAACGACCATTATAGTAGTCTCGCACCAATGAAAACATTAGTTTTATGTCAGTTGTGAACCGATCGAGCTTGCCACTGTTTTTGACCTTTTCCTCTACCGCTTGCTGCTTTTCTAACAGGCGTTGAATATCGGCTTGTTTGACCTTGTCAGACTCCGATTCCAGCTGCCTGCGGGCGGTGCGTTCACTGATAAATGCCATAGTGTGTCCCGGTTGAAGGCCGATGGGTCAGGGAAGCGGCCAGTCAGCCGCATCAACGGTGTGCAGCCCCACGGGCTGCTCGGCGTGGCCTTTCCAGCGCTCAACAAAGGTACCGTTGGGGTCATATTGCTGGGCTTGCTTGTCCAGATTGAACCGCCGCAGGCCGCGGGGATCGGCGCCCACGCCCGCCAGATACTGCCAGTTCCCGTAATTGCTGGCCACATCATAATCGATCAGTTGCTGTTCAAACCAGGCCGCGCCATAGCGCCAGTCCAGCTCGAGCTCGTTAATAAAGCAGCTAGCGACCAGTTGGCGGCTGCGGTTGCTAATGTAACCGGTTTCCCGCAGCTGATTCATGGCCGCATTCACCAGCGGATAAGAGGTGTTGCCTTCGCACCAGGCTTTGAAACGGTGGCCATAAAAAGTCACAGCCCGGCGCTTGCGCTGCACACCGTCACGGCGGAATAACTCAGACCCGTGCCGCAATGCATACCAGTAAAAATATTCACGCCAAAGAACTTCAAACCAGAGCCAGTAGGTGGATTCGTTACTGGTGTGTTGCTGCTCATACAGGCTGATGCTGTCTGCGACTTCGCGTGCTGACAGGCAACCATGGGCAAGCCAAGGCGAGAACTTGGAGGATGAATTCCAGTCGTCCAGCGCGTTGCGGGTCTCCTTGTAGGTGTCGATCGCGTGAGTGCCGGCTAAAAAATCCCGCAAGCGTGCCAGGCCGGCCTGTTCACCGCCACTGAACGCTGACGGCTGCGTGGGTTCCTGAATGGCAGGGCATTCACCGCGGTTATCGTCTGGCAAACCGGGTGCTGGAGGCAGCATTTTTACCGTTGGGATGCGCAACCGCGCAGGCCCTCTGTCGCCTTTCTTCTCGATCAGTTTGCGAAATTGGGAAAAGGTTGCCGGCAAATCCTGCAAGGGCATCGGCAGCAGGCTTTCGGTAAACAGGCCAAGAGTTTCGTATTGCGTGAACGTAATTTTCGGGAGTCTGTCCTGAAGCGTTTGCCACTGCACGGCTTCACGGGTACCGGGCTGGCGCGAACGCATAATTCGGCTGATGGCGTGGCTGTGGGCCAACGCAGGGATCACGGTTTCCGGATCGCCCCAAGCAATGTGCAGGCGCTGGCCCACAGCGCGCAGGCTGCGTTCCAGCCCAATCAGGCTTTGCCATAAAAAGCGCCAGCGGTGGTGGCCCATGGTTTTGCACTGCAACGGCCCGGGTTTGAACCATCGTGGTTCCACCACGTAAACGCACAGCAGCATGTCCGACTTGGACGCTGCCAGCCGGGCGGCGTTGTCGTGTAAGCGAAGATCTCGGGTAAACCAGTAAAGCGTGCGCAACGTAAATCCCTCATTAATCCCCTTGTGGTTATAACCTACGCTTCTGCGGGTTAAAAGGATTATCCACAGGGGCGTTGTGAGGGGTCGCGCCCGGAACTTTACCAGCTCGAAAGCGGGTTTACATCTCTTGAGCCGTAGGGCGCAGGATGATCTCGTTAATATCTACATCATGGGGCTGCTCAATCGCATAGACAATGGCGCGGGCAACCGAATCGGCGTTGATCGCGACCTTGTAAAGATCTTCCGCTGCTTTCGCTGCACCGGGGTCGGTAATGGTGCTGGTCAACTCGGTGGCAATCGCACCCGGTGAGATGTTGGTGCTGCGAATTTCGTCACCGGCTTCCATGCGCAAGCCTTCAGACAGGGCTCTGACTGCGTATTTGGTCGCGCAATAAACGGCACCGCCCGGAAATACTTTGTGCCCGGCTATCGAGGACAAGTTGATCACGTGTCCGCTGTGTTGCTCGCGCATAATGGGCAGCACGGCCGCAATGCCATACAAAACGCCCTTAATGTTGACGTCGATCATCTGTTCCCACTCGTCTACCTTCAGGGCATCCAGCGGCGCTAGGGGCATAAGACCAGCGTTGTTAATCAGAACATCAATACGGCCAAATTTCTCTTTGGTTGCTGCAGCCAAGCTTTCGACCTGTTTGCGATCGGTAACATCGGTGACCTGCCACAAGACTTCTGTGCCCTTTGCTTCCAGCTCTTCGGCCAAAGACTTCAGGCGGTCTTCCCTACGGGCTGCCAGCACCAGTTTGGCACCACGGTTGGCCAGGTGGCGGGCGGTGGACTCGCCTAAACCGCTGCTGGCGCCTGTGATGATGACAATCTTGCCATTAATCGGATCGTTGGTGTTGCTCATAGTTTTCTCCTGTTTTGATCAGAAAATTCTAATCAGGCACTAATATCGAGTTCTTGCAGTGTGGGGTAATCGGTATAGCCGTGCTCATCGCCACCGTAGAAGGTGCTGTCATCCCAGCCGTTGAGCGGGGCATTCTGGCGGAAACGCTCGGGCAGGTCCGGGTTGGAAATAAACGGCCGACCGAAGGTAACCAGGTCGCAACGGCCTTCGCTAATGCGCGTGCGGGCTTCTTCAGCTGTATAGGCGCCGTTGGCGATGTAAGTGCCTTTGTATACAGCTCGAATTGCGTCGATGATGTCTTCTGGGCGACCGCTGGCGTGGTTGCCTTGGAATGAGTCTTCTACCACCTCAAGATAAGCGATTCCCAAGTCGTTCAGGTGTTTGGCAAAGGCCGTAAAGGTTTCGATGGGGTTGTCATCGTGCATGCCGTTAAAGCTGCCGGTCGGTCCAACACGAACGCCCACTTTGTCTTTGCCCCACACATCGATGACGGCTTCAATCACCATCATCGGCAGGCGCAGGCGATTTTCCAAAGAACCACCGTATTCGTCGGTACGGTGGTTGCTGCCGCTCTTTATGAACTGCTCCAACAGGTAGCCATTAGCAGCGTGAACCTCAACACCGTCAAATCCTGCCTTTTGTGCGTTCAGGGCGCCCTGGCGGTACTGTTCGACAATACCGGCCATCTCGTGGGTTTCCAGAGCCCGGGGTTCAAGCACATCCACCATGCCAGAATCGGCACTGATATAGGTTTTGGCGCCTTCCGGTTTGATAGCGGAAGGTGCGACCGGTAGCTCGCCATCCGGCTGCAGTTCGGGGCGGGAGATGCGACCTACATGCCACAGCTGCATGTGGATACGGCCACCGGCAAGATGCACCGCGTCGGTAATGTTTTTCCAACCATCAACTTGCTCCGGGGAATGAATACCCGGTGTGAAAGCGTAACCCTTGCCCTGCGGTGATACCTGAGTGGCTTCACTCAGAATCAGTCCGGCACTGGCCCGCTGCTCGTAATAATGCACGTTCATGGCATTCGGAACATCGCCCGGTTGGCTTGAGCGTGAACGGGTTAGTGGAGACATCAGAACCCGGTTGGGCAGTGTCAGGTCACCCATAGTCAAGGGCTGAAACAGCGGATCATTCAGTTGTTGATTGCTCATAAAATATACTCTTGTCAGGTTAACTAATATTAATTAGACCAGTCTACTATCGAGTGCCCGAAAAAAAATCAGCCAATGCTAAGACACTGAGTGAAAAATACACGGACAAACCGTTCCATCGGCTTTGTCGATTTCACAACTTTGGATCTCAAAATCGCGCCTTCCCAGCCAGACAGCAAGACACTGGCAGCATCTGAAGGATCAATACCTGCACCAATGTCGCCGGCAGTTTGCGCTTCGGCAATGCAGCGTTCAAAACGTTTTTCCCAAGCGCAGAACACTTTGTCCAGTCGAACACGAAACATCTCGTTTTGCCCAGCGAGCTCCTGCCCTAAGTTGCCAATAAGGCAGCCGCGGGTGCATTCGCAACTCGTCATGTTGTCAAAGCCGGTATCAAAATAGGCGCGTAGGCGGTCAACGCAGGAACGACTGCTGTCATTAAGAATCTGGTCCAGCTGCGCATCGTATTCCTCGGCGAAGGTGTCAATGATCGCAAGGCCGAAGTCATTTTTACTGCTAAAATAGTGATAGAACGAGCCTTTTGGCACGCCAGCAACTGTCAGGATGCCATTGATGCCGGTCGCACCAAAGCCCTTCGTGCCGATAAGGTCAGCGCCGGTTTGAATAATAAGATTGCGTGTGTCGTTCGTCGTCATGGCATCTATACTAGACCGGTCGTCTAGAATACGTCAAACTCTCGGTATCCGGAATAACCGTAACGCTCTACTTTTAACTCTCTAACATTAACTCTGCCTGCAAGGAGATATCCCGTGATTAAATCCCGTGCCGCGGTGGCTTTTGCTGCCAATCAGCCGTTGGAAATTGTAGAAGTGGATGTCGCACCGCCTCAGGAAGGCGAAGTTCTGGTGCGCATTGTGGCCACCGGTGTGTGTCATACCGATGCCTACACCCTGTCGGGCGCCGATCCTGAAGGCCTGTTCCCGACCATTCTGGGCCACGAAGGCGGCGGCATTGTTGAAGCCGTGGGCCCGGGTGTGAAAAATCTGGAAGTGGGCGATCATGTTATCCCGCTGTACACCGCCGAATGCGGCGAGTGCAAATTCTGTACATCTGGCAAGACCAACCTGTGTGGCGCTGTGCGCGCAACCCAGGGCAAAGGCGTGATGCCCGACGGCACCTCGCGCTTTAGCTACAAGGGTGAGCCTATTTACCACTATATGGGCTGCTCAACCTTCTCTGAATACACCGTGCTGCCGGAAATTTCGCTGGCAAAAATCCCCAAAGAAGCACCGTTGGAAAAAGTGTGCCTGCTGGGCTGTGGCGTAACCACCGGCATCGGCGCCGTGCTGAACACAGCCAAAGTAGAAGAAGGGGCCACAGTTGCTATTTTCGGTTTGGGCGGTATTGGCCTGGCGGCAATTATCGGCGCCAAAATGGCCAAAGCAGGGCGCATTATTGCTGTTGACATCAACCCCGAAAAATTCGACATCGCCAAGCAGTTAGGCGCCACTGATGTGGTCAACCCGAAAGATCACGACAAGCCTATTCAGGACGTGATCATCGAAATGACCGACGGCGGCGTGGACTATTCCTTCGAATGCGTAGGCAATGTGCAGCTAATGCGCGCTGCGCTGGAGTGTTGCCACAAGGGCTGGGGTGAATCCATCATCATCGGCGTGGCTGGCGCCGGCCAGGAAATCAGCACTCGCCCGTTCCAGCTGGTGACCGGCCGGGTCTGGAAAGGCTCTGCTTTTGGCGGTGTAAAAGGCCGTACCGAACTGCCGGGCTACGTGGCAAAAGCCGAGAGCGGTGATATACCGCTAGACGTATTTATTACCCACAACATGCCGCTGGAAGACATCAACAAAGCGTTTGAGCTGATGCATGAAGGTAAGAGCATCAGGACAGTGATTCACTTTTAACGCTACAAGATCAGGCACCCCGGCTTGGTCGGGATGCCTGATCAGCGAATATTCTTGTTGCGGTCGGGGAATAACCAAAAGGCAAGCCAGCTGACAATGGTCATTTTCCATTTGGGTGGTGGTTTTACCGGATTCTGCCCCTGCAGTCAGCGGGGCCGCCATCACGTGCATTAGTTCCTCTGTCATGATGCGCTTTCCTTCTTAGGGACTTGGCGGGCTCTGCCGGTTTCGGCTGGCACCAGATGTTTGATAAGGAGTTGCTGTCGGCCAGCATGGTAGCCGACCGCTTGGCCGGCCTTGACGGTATCGAGAAGCTGCTCACTGGTTGTGACCGCTAGCTGATGAATGTCGTGAATTTCTTGATTTAGTTGCGATACCGTCTGACCTTGCTGCTCACTGGCTGCGGCAATCTGTTGGTTGAAACCATCGCTTTCGGCAATGCCCTCCACAATAGCCTGAAGTGATTCAGCACTCGCGGACACCTGCTCGACGCTGATGACAGACCGGCACTTGCCCTTTTCGATGGATTCGACCACTCGCCGGGAGCCCTCCTGCAAGGCGGTAATCATCTCCTGAATCTCGTTTGTGGATTCTTGGGTGCGCTTTGCGAGAGAACGGACTTCATCCGCAACTACCGCAAATCCGCGCCCGCTGTCACCGGCTCGAGCCGCCTCAATCGCCGCGTTTAGTGCCAGCAGGTTGGTCTGTGCCGCAATAGCGACGATCACATCCAGGATCCGGCCAATGGACTGGCTGTTCTGGTCCAGTTCTTCCGCAGTCTGGCTGGACTCTTCCAGCTCCCGGGCCAGAGCGTGGATGCTCTCTTGGGCGGCAGCCGCTGAGCGGGCGCTGTCTTCTCCGGCTTCCCGGTTGCGTGTGCTCAGGCTGGCAGCTTGCTGGGTAGTCTCTGAGACTTCTCGGATGGTTGCCGTGAATTCCTCGATGGACGTAGCTGCAGTGGAAAGGGCCGCTTGCTGCTTTTCGGAGGCATCTGAACTTCCCTGAAGCAGCGCATTGGACTGCAGGATATTGTCTTCAATCTGTCCGCCACTGTCGCGAATCCTGGCCACCATGACTTCCAGCCGGACTTCCACCAGTCGCATAGCGAGTTCGATCTGCCCTGCTATACCGGCGTTGCCGGTATAGACCAGTTGCTTGATCGGGTGACTGACAAGGCGGCGGCAACGATTGGAAAGTCGGGTCAGGGGCCGGTTGAGGCTATACAGCAGGCCAAGGGAAACAGCGCTGCCCAGAGCGAATAGCGCGGCAGACAGCCCCGGCTGACCGATCATGCCTGCGATCAGGGCTGGGGCAAGACAAAGGGTTCCCACCAGCCATTGCTGGGAGCTAGGGCCGAACCTGGGAATTCTCAGGGCCAGGGGTTGTTTGCCCCTGCTGCGGGCACGGTACACCTGCTCGGTGCGTTGAACCGTGGCGGCATCCGGTAATCGGTAAATGGCTTGGTACTCAAGAACGGTACCGTCTGTGTCGGTAATGGGAGTGACAAACGCATCAAGCCACCAGTCAGACCCATCGGCTGTACGATTGAGAATCATACCCATCCACGAGTCGCCCTTGCCAAGGGTTTCCCAAAGTTTTTTGAGCGGGCCTTTGGGCATTTTGGGATGCTTGAGTTTGTTGAAGGAGGCTGCTTTCAGCTCGCCTTCAGAGAAACCGCAGAGCCTGCAGAATGCTGAACTTGCGTAAGTGATTCCGCCTTTACTGTCGGTTAGTACCAGTAGCTGATCGTGCTTGGGGGGAAAGTTTGGCAAAGGTTCAATTCGGGACATTTTGTTCGACCTCCGAAACGAAAAAAAGGGCCAGCGAAAGCGAGCCCAAAAGAGGAGCAACAATGGTAGGCCGGTTAGCTGCCGGTTGCTCGCATGTGCTGCACGTTGAACATTTGTGGCTTGGACAGCTCAGGGTCAACCTGGCCTTTGAACTGGCCGGTGGTGCAGTGGCTGGCTTGTACATCGATCATGCTAAACGAATCGTCGATAGACACGCCTGTACCCTTGTTCTTGGGCAGGTGGTAATCAGGGTGAGCTTGGCCGATGGTGAAGGTCTTCCACATGCTCCCTTTGCGGTCATAAGACACAGTGCGGGGAATGGTGAAAGTCTGGGCATCCATGTAATGAACGCGTTTTGACAGCGGATGGCTGTCATCGACCGGGACCGACTCTACTTCGTAGACTTTGCGAAGTTGCCAGGTGGTGTCCGGGAAGCACCCGCCCTGACCGTTGAAGGCAATCACCTGATAACCGTCGTCATCCTGATGGGTTTCAGTATCGAGGTTCATCTCATTGTGATTGTAGAACGGCATCAGCATGTAGCGGGTACCTTTATAGGTCCAGTTCATGTCAGATATTCGTCCATTGTAGCCTTCGAAGTCCTCAATCATCAAGTCAGATCCCAGGAACGCATCGGTAACCTGCCCGGTGGCCAGGCGCCGAACACGGCGCTGGAATCCAAGGTACAGCCACGAGTTGTCGCGCTTCAGGTCATCCGCTGCACGATGAATCAGCAGTTGAGTGTTACGTACATCAGCCGGATCCAGAACCTGAACGTAGATGGCGCGGAACAAATCAGACGGGTTAGGCGTGATTTCTGGCGTAGGCTCCTGAATAACCCGGCCTTTGTAGTTTAGGAAGTGGAAGTTAAACTTGATGGTGCGCTCTACTTTAGCGCTATCCATATCCCGGTATTTCCAGTAGAACGGATAGATAGCTGCGCTGTCCCCCCAGTTGTAGCCGTACTTATAGTTCCAGGCGAGCTTCTCGCCTGCTCTCGAGTCTTGAGCATCGGGCTCTTCGGGAAATGGTCGACCAGCCTGCCAGCCGTTAATTTCACCCACTTTGTCACCCAACGAGACGTTACCGACCGTTTTTCTGGTGGCATCAACGTAGTTTTCATTCAAATCGAAGGAGGTTGTTTCGCCAACTTTTATAGACGTCCAGCCATTGCTGATGAAGGTAAAAAACGCGGGGTCGAGAACATCTTTGAAGTCACCAACATTGGACTGATCAATGACCATTCCAGTGCTGAGCCCATCGTGGGTCGGAACACTATCGGCGTAAGGGTAAAACGAGCTATTGATAACATCTTCGTTGGCTAAGGCATTGGATGCCATCAGCCCAGCGGTCAGGCCGGTTACCAGGCAGCGCGTGAGTAATGCATGTTTGTTTTTTATCATTTTCAAACTCTCCACTTATTTTAGAAGCTGTAACGTGCGGTCAGCTGAATTTCGTCTTCTTTCTGGGCCATGCCAATCGGGCCAGACTGGAAACGTCCGAGTGGTTCATAGCCGGAAAGGCCGGCAGACTCACCCGCGGGCTGGCCAGGGGAGCCTGTGAACGGGGCCCAAGGGTTACAGGTGCGACAGTCGTCAAATTTACGGGCACCGGTACCAAGCTTAATATTGGCGCCAGCGGTCAGTTTCAGATTGTCGTTAACCAGCCACTCAATCGATGGTGCAATGGCGGTTGCTTGAGCCCGGAAGTCGTGGGCCGTGATGATTTGCGGGCTCAGCCTGCCGTTCATATAAAAGCCTTTGATCAGCAGTGTGCCCGTCCAGTTATGCTCCCAGTCCGGTATGCCGGCTTCACCAAGTGCTCGCTGCTCGCGTTCGTGGTCAAGAATGTGCTGTCCGAAGATTTGGCCGGAGAACAGAAAGGCCTGACTTTCATTCAGGAAGGGGATAAAGATATTTTTGTCTGCACCAACTACGTAGCGCAAAACATCAGACTCTGAGTAGAGCCGCTCGCGCAGCGTATTAGCGAACTCTTCGCCGGAGGTGTAAGCGGTTTCAACCCGGAACACGGTATCGACACCCTGAGCGTAGTAGTCCAGAGAACCGCCTACCAGGTTGACCCGTGGAAAGTGAATATCGAAGGCTATAAGGCTTGGCCAAGGGCCAATCTCGCCGGTAAAGCCGTTTTGTGCTGGAATACCGCCCCGCAGTGAAGGCAGTTGAGAGCGGTAGGTAAGAGCGTTAAGAGAGAAACCCAGATCGCCGTAAACCCCTTCCATTTTTAACCCTAACTGGGTGTTGTCAATGCTCCAGTCCGGCATGTGGGCTTTGCGGATACCGATTTGACCAGGGCCAAAATCGGTTGCCGTGTTACCACCGGCAAAGTTGGCAACGGTACCGCCGTTTTCCCAAAGGTTGTTCATACCGCGGAAAAAACAGCCCGCGTCGAGAATCACGTTGGGCTGGCCACACTGACCAATATCGTGCGGCCGGAACTGATCAAAGTTCCAGACTACCTGGAAGTTAAGATCGTCGAACGCGAAGCCATCGAACACTTCGGTTGGCCCCATGCGATAGTCCGAACGTAAAATCCACATTGGAATCCGGATGTCTTCCAGTTCGTCATAAATATTATTGCGGGAGAAGTCGACAGGGTTGATAACATCGAGTACCCGAAACAGATCTGTTCTGCCCCAAATCACCTGCTGTTTGCCCAGTCTAGTACTCAGTATGTTGCCGCTGTTCAGGTTCAGATCGAAATCAACATAGAGTTCACGAATGAAGTCAGCGCGATCATTGAATTCCTGAAAGCGAAGTTCGTTAAGGTCTTTGTCGAGGTAGCCATCAATACAGCCACGGCCGTCAACATCGCAGGGCCGCACCGGCACGCCAAAACCCACGCCACCATCCTGAGAATGCAGGTTCTCACCAAGTACAATCATGCCATCATTTGGGTTCTGATTAATATCAAAGCCCAATTGTGTACCAGGAGGCGCTATGCCACCGCCATGAGGCACGAATGAAGATGAATTTGTATCCTCCAATAGAATCCCGCCACCCGCTGTGCGGCCATATTCGTCTTTGTTTAAATCATAAACGCCGTCGTACGTGCCGCGCAGGGTGCCGTTGATAGAAACGTTACTGAAAATGCCCACGTCTCCAATTTTTTTCTCGCCCTCCATTTGCAGAGTATTGCGAAACTTTGAAAGGCCAACACCATCGCGCCCGTAGGTCGCGTTTTCAACGAAGCCGTTAATACGTGTGTCTTCTGCAGCAATAGCATGAGTGAATGGGAGTAGCGCAAAACCGGTGCTGCCTGCGAGCGCCATACACCATGGCCTCAGGCTTTTTATTGTTGTTTGCATTGCAAATCCTCTTCTTGATTATCGTAAACGCCCGCTACGGTTAGGTTCGGGAGGGCGCTTCGGCTACAAACCCATCGTCGTTGCCAGATGGCAGCATCGTCGATGCGGTATCTTTTGCGAGATCAAGGTCGGCGTGGAGAACGCCGTCCTCATCCGCGTAGACATAAGTGATAAAGCGGGGCTTGAAAACCAGCACCCAGGAGGGAACCAGCAACATGGCCGCCAGGCCGTTGATCACGATCATTACGCATAGCAACAGGGCTGCATCTGATTGGAAACGCAGCTCCGAAAAGATTACCCACATGACAATGCCGGCCATCAACGTGATGGCGGTAAAGCTAATGGCCATGCCTGTGGTGGCAATCGCTTTACGCACTGAGTCGCGCAGATCGCCGCACTTGGCCATTTCCTCGCGAACTCTGTCCATCATGTAGATGGAATAGTCGATACCGACACCAATTCCGACGGCAATGACCGGCACCGTGTTGATGTCGATACTCAGGCCAGATAGCCCCATATAGGCGTAGGTCAGGATGGTGGCAAACAGCATGGCCAGCAGCATCATCAGGCCAGCATGCCAAGAGGTGTAGAACAGCATTACAAAGGCAAAAATCAGCAGGAATACCAGCGGCAGAACGATCAGGTTGGTCTCAAACGCAGACTCGTTCATGGCGGCGGCGACACCCAGGGTTCCACCCGCCAAGCGAATGGTCAGGCCTTCAATATCGTCACCGTTTTCGGCGATCCACTCTTTGGCCATGTGAATAGCACGCCGTATAGTCTGTCCTTGCCGGTCCTTGTAATAGAACACCAGATTGGCCACCCGGTCGTCGGTGTCGTTGAACTCATCAAGAGCACCGGGAATCGGGCTGGAAGCCATGTAGGTGAACATAAGGCCGCCAGCGTAGGCGCGTTCGTGGGGAATCTGGTACCAGCGTGGATCGTTATTGTGCATCAGGCGGTTCACCTGCATAACCAGATCTGGAAGCCCTTTGCTGCCACCTACGCCCGGATCCTGGAGCATATGCGATTGAAAATCAGAGAGTGCCTTCAGTACTTCTGGCCGTTTAAGGCCGCCTTTTTCACTGGTTTCGGCGACAACATACAACTCCTCGGAACCCGGGAACCGGTCGTTCACCACGCGCGATGATATGTTGTAGTCGTGATCTGGATACAGGATGGGGGAGCCTGGTTCGGAGTCACCAATTTGCACGTTGGAGGCTGCAAGCAGGCCAGCCCCCATAACAACGGCAGCGGCGTAGAGCGCGATTTTTGCATTTCCCGGGCGAGTTACGATGCGCGAGCAACTTGTGCCGATATGGCGCAGAGCGGTGTCGCGCATCTCGGCGTTTTTGGGCGTGGGTAGAATAGATAACAACAGGGGCACGCCGACCAGCACGGTGAATACCACCGTTATAGCCCACAAAGAGGCGTAGATGCCCAAGTGCGTATTTAGCGGAATTGAACCGATGGCAATTAGTGACAGGCCGATGGCATCTGAAACAACCCCAAGCGTGCCCGGTCGAAATAGACTGTCAAACGTTGCTTTTGCAGCCTTGGGGCCTTCACCCAGCTCTCGGGCTTCAGCGTAATAGCGCTCCACCAACTGAACTCCGTGGCTCATGGCCCTGGCAGCGATCAGGAAGGGGATAACCAAACCAAGTGGATCGAGGTTGTAACCGAGTACGCTGATAATCCCGAGCCCCCATATCGTGGAGATCAGCACACCGCCAAGCGGTATCAGCACGCCGTAAGCTTTTCGGAAGTGGAACAGCAGCAGCGCCAACATGGTCAGCACGGTAAAAATGAAAATCTGCAGAATCTGTTCCATGTAGGTGTAAGCCCAACCTACTAAGACAGGTTGGCCGGTCGCATAGATGGTGATGCTGTCTGCCGACTCGGATTCACGCAACTGTTGCAGTTGGGTAAACGTTGCGGCGTAATCCAGCTTGCCTTCAATCAGTTGCGCTTTGACCAGCGCCATACGCAAATCGGGAGATACAAGAGGGCCGTAAACGCGAGGGTTAGCGGCCACGTTGGCCTTCATCGTTGCCAGAGCTTCTGCAGAATATTCTCCGCTCGTCGAGTCGTAGTACGGCTCGGAGTTAATACTGCCGACTTCGGTCAGCCATATTTTTCGCGAATTTCTATGAGTGACGCTGGAAACAAGGTTGTGGTTCACACCTGGTAAGTTATCCACCGCCTGGGTAACACGATCGATGATGGCAAGATTCTCATTGGTGAAAATGTCACTGCTTTCGAACGCCACACCCACCACCAGAACGTTGGCGCCGCCAAAGTCGTCTTTGATACTGTTATGCAACTCGATATACGGATGCTGCTGGGGAAGCAAGTCGGCAAAATCGGTATAGATTTTCAGACCTGGAATACGCAAGGCAAACATCAGGGTCAGAATGGCAATCAGGCTAAGAACTTTGCGTGGATTATTAAAAACCCAGATTTCAAGCTGGTGCAGCCAATGCGTAAAACGATGCAATCCAGGCATGCGTGTATCCTCAATCAGTGCTGGCCGAAGCGGCCTCAGGAGTTTCGATATTCAGCAAAAGACCGCGCCCACCAGCCAACAGCAGGTGGTTGTCTGGCAGTGCAACGCCGCTACGTAGGTAAAGCGGTTGGTTTTGGGTAGGTATCTGAACCCACTCGCCTTGGGTTAATTGCAACACGGTAGTGTTGTCACCCACGGCATAAAGCGCGGCTTTTCCTTTAACAAAGCCGAAGATTGGAGCCTTAGTCTCGCTGGCTTGTTGAGTCCAGGATTCGCCACCGTCTGTGGTGTGGTAAATGAAGCCGTTAAGGCCACCAATCCAGCCTTTCTGCCGGGAGGTGAACCAAGCCGCATGGGGGTAAAACTCGTCGGGCAAATAGCCCGCGTAGTCCCAGTTTTCACCACCATCTTCTGTCGCGAGCAGCATGCCGTATTCACCCGCTGCAACACCTTGGAAATTGTTCAGAAACTGAATGTTGGTAAGAATGGCGTCTTCGTTAAGGCTGGTTTCGGCCCAGGTACTGCCTTGGTCAGAAGAGTTCTGCAATGTCGTGAAGCTGCCTGCTGCCCACCAACTGCCATCCGGAGAACAGGTGGCAGTCATCATCTGCTCCGAGCTTGGTAACGTGTATGGTGTCCAGTTGATTGCACTGGCATCGCCGTGCCAGAGGATGTTGCTGAACGTTAAAGCGATAAAGCTGCCGTCAGGACATGCATCCAGAGCAATGAAACTGTCATTGGTGGGTAGAGGGGTTCTAGTCCAGGTTTCGCCGTTGTCCTCGCTATGCAATAGCGCGCCGGTATTACCCGCCAGCACAATGACACCTTCGTTGCGCGCCATCGCTTGGTAAAAGTCGGTTCTTTTGAGGGCGTTTTGGGATTGTTCCCGAACGGCATCAAGATCAAGGGGCGCTTCGCACCCGGTCAACAGGAAAGAAGCAAAGCTTGAAAGCACTAAGGCTCGGCACACGATACCGTTACGGCACGTTGGGGCAGTGGGCATGTTGGGTCACCGTCTTTGTTTTTATGTGTAAAGCGACTAACAGTGAGTTAGCAACGGCTATGCCATGATTCAAATATGTTTTATAAGTATATAAAAAAGTTAAATAAATTATTTATAGGGCGGAAAATCTGAAGATTTTTAGAACAGGTGGGAAAGAGCAATTTGATCAAATGATGAAGTCTTGAAAGCATAGATTGTTTATTTCATCACTAGGCAAGATGGAGTGGCGACGTCCATGTCGGCCAAAAATGGCTGGTTTTACCCATCGGCAACAATGCCCGATTTTTTTAGCCGGTAAGCAAGCGCAGGGCGGGTCAGTCCGAGCAGCCGGGCTGCGCCAGAAACATTCTGGTTAGCCTGTTCCATTGCCTGGCGCATCAGAGTTGCTTCGACGTCATCCAGGCTGATGTTGTTAGTCAAGATTTCGCTGGCCCAGTCACCGGTGGTGTTTTTGCTTCCGTCATTTACGAGTTGGCCAGAATGATTAACAGATTCCGTTTCGGTATGTTCGGGGGCACAGTCTGGGAAAACGGCAAAAAGATACTCTTGGCTAATGGTTTCATTATTGTCTGTAAGAATAACGCCTCGTTCAATAACGTTTTCTAGTTCCCGAATGTTGCCAGGCCAGTGATACCGGAGGCAAAGCTCTAAGGCCTTGTCTGAAAGGCCCAGTGTGCGTTTGTTATATTCCATATGAAACTTACCGAGGAAATGCTCTGCAAGCAGCGGAAGATCCTCAAGGCGTTCGCGTAAAGGCGGTATTTGCACGGAAAAAACATTCAGACGGTAATAAAGATCCGCTCGAAAACGACCGGCCTCCACCGCTGCGGCAAGGCTTTCGTTTGTGGCTGCAATAACTCGCACGTTAACCGAACGTGTTCGGTTATCACCCACGCGTTCAAGTTCGCCTTCCTGTAATACGCGCAAAAGGGTTGCTTGAGCCCTGGCATTAAGTTCTATAACTTCGTCCAAAAAAATTGTGCCATCGTGAGCACGCTCAAAACGCCCTTGGCGAGATTGATTGGCGCCGGTATACGCACCTTTTTCTACGCCAAATAATTCGGCTTCGATGAGGTCAGGAGGGATGGCCGCGCAGTTCACAGCGATAAAAGGGCCGTCTGCGCGTTCGCTGCGTAAATGCACGCTTCGAGCGACAACCTCTTTGCCCACCCCCGTCTCGCCCAGCAATAGAACGGATACTTTGCCCATGGCTGCTTTATCAATCATTTTGCAGACTTTGTTGTACGAGGTAGATTGACCAATGCCGTAATATTGCCCCTGTTGCTTCACCAGACTGCTGCGCATGGAATTTACCTGGGATTGCAGGCTATAAAGCTCTTCAATGATTGGATCGGCGGTAAAATAACGTGAGAATTCAGCGGCATCTTCCCATTCCTCCGCAGTTTTACCGACAATAATGCACTTATCGTCACCGCAGCCCCGACATTGGGTTTCGCGAAAGATAATTTCCCGGCCCATAAACGATGAGGTATAGGCACAGGCATAGCCCAGAAGAGACCAGCAGGCCGGTTCGTCCATTTGGCCCAGTTCCGTCTGGCAGATTTCCACCTCAAAGGAGTCAACCCATTCGAGTTCGCCGTAGAAGTCGCCGGTTTCCTGGTCGATATCGATTTCAAGCGGAATAGCTTTGACCATACCTTTTAGAGAATGAAGCTGTGGGCCGGCGAGAAAAATGTCCAGTTCAGAGCACTGTGGCCGGAGTTTTCTGGCCAGTTCGGCATCTCTCAGGCCAGATTGATAACCCAGCCGCAAGAAAAAGCCTTTCGTACGCTCAACGCTCAACGCCCAACGTGTTGACCATTTCACGTCGAAATGCGGCCATGGCGCCCAAGTGCATAAGCAGCATTCGTTGCTCGCCAAACCAGATCTTTCCCTCTGTGCTCTGAAAACGAATTTGTTCTGTAAGGTCCTGAAAATCTGCATAATTCAGCTTTGGCTTGTGGCTCAAAGGCATATCAAAAGGTCCCATCTAATTGTTGTATTTAGGGAACACAAAAAGTGCGGCTTATAAAGTGGTGCTTTATCTATATAACACGCTAACCGTCACAATAATCAATCAAATGGTAAAAACGGGGAATCCTGGTCTTTCGATATCGGTGCCTGAGCATTTGATTATTTTAGTTTGACTTGTTGATCAAATGATAAAAAAGTTCACTCCTCCGCGACCTTCGCTAGGCTACGAATCAGTCGTTTAAGTTTTCAAATTTTTTAAAACCATAAATAGAACAATTGCTTACCAATTTACTTTGTGAACTGGCACATGTGTTGCTTTGACTACCCTAGCCAATAACAAATTCAATGGGGCCAATCATGAGCGAACAGGCTACGAAGTTTGACGAGCTAACCCGCTATATCCGCGTTCGCAGCGCGCCGGAGGACAAATTCGTGGAATTTGATTTTGCTATCGGGCATCCGGAGCTTTTCGTGGAGCTGGTTTTACCCAAGGCCGCATTCCAGCTTTTTTGCAAGCATAACAACGTTATTCACATGAGCTCCGATCAGATCCGTTTAGTCGATGAGGATATGGTCAAGTGGCGTTTTGGTGAAAAAGGACATCGCTAATTACCGCAAAAATTAACGCCAACATCTAATTCACAAAAACAACGATGGGAAGGCAGATATGAGTGTTGAGATTAAAACCACCTCGGTGGAACCCATTCGCAATACCTACTCGGCTATTGCGCGTCGCTTTGGCGATAAGCCGGCAACTCGCTATCAGGAAGCCAGCTTTGACCTTGCGGCCACGACCAACTTTCATTACCGCCCGCTTTGGGATCCGAAGCGCACCTTGAATGATCCCACACGCACAGCCTTGCGCATGGAAGATTGGTATTCGGTGACCGACCCGCGCCAGTTTTTCTACGGCGCTTACGTGGGCAATCGGGCAAAAATGCAGGAAGCTGCGGAAAGCAGTTTTGCGTTTTGTGACAAGCGTAACCTGCTCACCCGCCTGCCTGAGGAAACTCAAAAACAGCTTTTACGCCTTTTGGTGCCGTTCCGCCACGTTGCGCTAGGCGCCAACATGAATAACAGCAAGATTGCCAGCGATTCGACCGCAACCACCGTGTCACAGATGCACATGTTTGCCGCTACGGATCACCTGGGTATGGGCCAGTATCTGTCTCGTATAGCGTTGCTGCTTGATGGCAGCACCGGTACTGCCCTTGATGAGTCCAAAACCTATTGGATGGACGACGAGCTGTGGCAGCCTCTGCGGAAATTGGTAGAAGGCACTTTGGTCATCGATGACTGGTTCGAAATAACCTTGGTGCAGAACGTACTGCTTGATGGGCTCATGTATCCGCTGGTCTACGACCGGATGGATGCGTGGTTTGGCGAACAGGGGGCTGAAAATGTATCCATGCTCACCGAGTTCCAACGCGACTGGTACAAGGAGTCTCTGCGCTGGACCAACGCCATGATTAAAACCGTGGTGGCTGAAAGCGACAGTAATCGCGAGCAAGTCCAGAGCTGGATTGATCATTGGGAGCCTAGGGTCTACGAAGCACTCAAACCCATCGCTCAGGCCACAACGGGATTAGACGCTCTGGATGAACTCCGTGCCGAGCTTTCAACTCGTCTTAAAAAAGTAGGTCTTGAGAGCACAGGAGTTCAGGCATGAGCCAGAAAGTATTTATGGCATTTCAGGACAACGACAACGCTCGCTACCTGGTAGAGGCGATCGTTAAAGATAATCCGGAGGCCGAAGTGCAACATTCGCCGGCGATGATTCGCATTACCGCCGAGAAGCGTCTGGTGATTAACCGGGAAACCATGGAAGAGACGCTTGGCAGGGATTGGGAAGTTCAGGAAATGCTGCTTGAGGTTATTAGTATTGGCGGCAATGTCGACGAAGACGACGACCATTTCATTGTTTCGTGGAGCTGATCGGGAGATCTGACATGGCTAGCAAAAATAAGAAGTTGAACCTTAAAGACAAATACCAGTATCTCACGCGTGACATGGCGTGGGAGCCAACTTACGAGAAACACGAAGACATCTACCCGGATGAGAGTTTTGAAGGTATCAAGATCATTAACTGGGACCAATGGGAAGATCCGTTCCGCCTGACCATGGATACCTACTGGAAGTATCAGGCCGAGAAAGAGAAGAAGCTTTACGCCATTTTTGATGCGTTTGCCCAGAATAACGGCCAACAGAATATTACAGACGCCCGTTACGTGAACGCTCTAAAGCTGTTCCTTTCTGGCATATCACCGCTTGAATACGCTGCGTACCAGGGTTACGCGCGGGTGGGGCGCCAGTTTAGTGGTGCCGGTGCGCGAGTTGCCTGCCAGATGCAAGCGATTGACGAGCTGCGCCACGCGCAAACTCAGCAGCACGCAATGAGCCACTACAACAAGCACTTTAACGGCCTGCACGATGCCTCGTATCAGCACGACCGGGTCTGGTTCCTGTCGGTTCCCAAATCCTTTTTTGATGATGCGCGTTCGGCCGGCCCATTTGAGTTCCTGACGGCAATTTCCTTTTCGTTTGAATACGTTTTGACCAATCTGCTGTTTGTGCCATTCATGTCTGGTGCCGCCTACAACGGTGATATGGCAACGGTCACATTCGGGTTTTCTGCGCAGTCGGATGAAGCCCGCCACATGACGCTGGGCCTGGAAGTGATCAAGTTCATTCTGGAACAGCACGAAGACAACGTGCCCATCATTCAGAAGTGGATCGACAAGTGGTTCTGGCGCGGCTTCCGCCTGTTGAGCCTGGTGGGCATGATGATGGACTACATGCTGCCCAACAAGGTGATGTCCTGGGCTGAAGCCTGGGAAATGTACTACGAGCAAAGTGGTGGCGCCTTGTTCAAGGAACTTGAGCGTTACGGCATTCGCCCGCCCAAGTATCAGGACGTTGCCAACGCCGCCAAAAATCACTCGAGCCACCAAACCTGGGCCACGTTCTATCAGTACAGCCAGGCGACCAACTTCCATACCTGGATGCCTCAGGAAGAAGAGATGGCCTGGTTGTCCGAGAAGTATCCCGAGACTTTCGACAAGTACTACCGTGACCGCTTCGAGCATTGGGACAAAGAGCAGAAGGAAGGGAATCGTTTTTATAACAACACGCTTCCCCAGCTTTGCCAAGTGTGTCAGATACCAACCATTATGACCGAGAAAGACGACCCGACGGTGTTCAGTCATCGCCAAATCAAGCACGAAGGTGAGCGTTATCACTTCTGTTCTGATGGTTGCTGCGACATTTTCAAGAATGAGCCTGAAAAGTACATCCAGGCCTGGATGCCCGTGCACCAGATTTATCAGGGTAACTGCGGCGGTGCGGATGTGGCGACAGTGGTTGAGAAGTATTACCACATCGTTCCTGGCGTCGACAATATGGAGTATATCGGCTCGCCCGATCACCAGCGCTGGCTGGATATCAAAGGTCTGAAGCCCCTCTCGGCAAGTCGTGACAAGACGGCTGCCGCCTGACCGGATTTGCCCGCCTTTCTGGCTGTAGCCGGGGCGGGCACTTATAAAAAAAAGGAGAGCACCATGAGTGTTAACGCCATTTCCGAGTATCACGCCGAACCCAAAGACCGCGTCGAGAATTTCAATGGCATGCAGTTGTTGTATGTCTATTGGCCTCATCACCTATTGTTTTGCGCCCCGTTTGCAATGCTGGTTGCGCCCGATATGACCTTCCGCGCCTTTGTGAACGAGATGCTTGAGCCAGCCGTTGTCGGCCATCCGGATGCACAGAAAGCTGACTTTTTCAGCGCCGAATGGCGTTTGAATGAAGAAGATTTCAAGCCGGATCTTGAGGCCAGCCTGGCTAATAACGGTATTGATCATAAAAGCATGCTGACTGTGACCACACCCGGCCTGGAAGGACTCCAGGGTTCGGCATCCTGAGGGCTAAGCGATGAGCTATACCGTTACCATCGAGCCGATAGGCGAACAAATTGAAGTTGAAGAGGGCCAAACTATTTTGCAGGCCGCATTGCGCCAAGGCGTTTGGCTACCATTTGCCTGCGGTCACGGAACCTGTGCAACCTGCAAAGTTCAGGTGATCGAAGGTGATGTGAATGTAGGCGAAGCTTCGTCATTTGCGCTAATGGACAGCGAGCGCGATGACGGCAAAGTTTTGGCCTGCTGCGCCACGGTTGAAAGTGATGTCACCATCGAAGCGGATATTGATGTTGATGAAGATTTTGAAGGCTATCCGGTAGAGGACTACCAGGCGACGGTAACGAAAATCGTCGATCTGTCGCCGACCATCAAAGGCGTGCATCTCAAGCTGGATCGAGGCATGACCTTCCAATCTGGTCAGTACATCAACATCGAGTTGCCGGGCGTTGACGGGCAAAGAGCCTTTTCCATGGCGAACCCCCCCAGCCAAGCAGATGAAGTAGAACTGCACGTGCGGCTAGTCGCAGGCGGTGCCGCAACTAGCTACGTTCATGAACAGCTGAGCGTAGGCGACTCCCTAAACTTGTCTGGTCCCTATGGTCAGTTTTTCGTGCGCAGTTCGCAACCGGGCGATCTGATGTTTGTTGCTGGCGGTTCGGGCCTATCAAGCCCCCAGTGCATGATTCTGGATCTTCTCGAACAGAATGACGAACGGCAGATTGTGCTGTTTCAGGGCGCGCGCAACGCGGAAGAACTCTACAACCGAGAGCTCTTTGAAACGCTGGCCCGTGACCACGATAACTTCACGTATGTGCCTGCCCTGAGCCAAGCCGACGAGGAGACCGACTGGCAAGGGTTTCGCGGCTACGTTCACGATGCGGCGAAAGCTCATTTTGACGGCCGCTTTTCTGGCCAGAAGGCGTACCTATGCGGCCCGCCTCCGATGATTGATGCAGCGATCACCGCATTAATGCAAGGCCGTTTGTTCGAACGCGATATTTTTATGGAGAAGTTCCTCACTGCCGCAGATGGAGCGGAGGATACCCAGCGCTCTGCGCTGTTCAAAAAAATCTGAGGGAGACTGCGCTATGGGCGAGTCATACCAGATTACAGAGCAGTGCAGCGGCGAACAATTCCGCTGCAAGCCAGGCCAAAGCGTTCTCAAGGCGATGGAACAGAAGGGGCTTAAGTGTGTACCGGTGGGCTGTAGAGGCGGTGGCTGCGGCTTCTGCAAAGTCACGGTACTTAGCGGCGATTATGAGTGCGGAAAAATGAGCCGGGTACATGTTTCCCCGGAAGCCATAAATCAGGGCGAAGTATTGGCTTGTCGGGTTTATCCGCTGACCGACCTGATTATTGAATGCCAACCCCAATCCCAATCCCAATCCCAATCAATCGCTGGGCTTGAGAGCGAACACACAACAACAAAAGCAATGAGGTGAACGTCATGAAAAAGGGAATAATGCGCCCCGGGCACGTCCAGATTCGCGTACTTGATATGGATGAAGCCGTTAAACACTACAAAGATCTTTTAGGCCTGATCGAAATGGATCGCGATGACCAGGGTCGCGTGTATTTAAAAGGCTGGACGGAAGTGGACAAGTTTTCCGTTGTGCTTCGGGAAGCGGATGAGCCTGGCATGGACTTCATGGGTTTCAAATGTCTTAGCGAAGAGATCGTAGATCAATTACGCGAAGAGCTCGCCGAATTTGGTTGTGAAATAGAAGATGTACCTGATGGTGAGCTTAAAGACTGTGGTCGCCGCGTGCGTTTCATCGCGCCGACCGGGCATGCCTTCGAAATCTATGCCACCAAGAAGCAGACCGGAAAATGGGGTATTGGCAATCGCAATCCGGAAGCCTGGCCGCGCGGTCTTGAGGGCATGGCGGCAACCCGCTTTGACCATTGCCTGTTGTACGGACCGAACCTGGATAAAACCCTGAATCTGTTCCGTGATGTGCTCGGTTTTGACTTGGCGGAACAGGTGATGGCTCCGGACGGCAAGCGTGTTGCACAGTTTCTGACGGTCAGCACCAAGGCCCACGATGTTGCGTTTATTCACCACGAAGAACCGGGCAAATTCCACCATGCGTCGTTTTTCCTGGATACCTGGCAGGATGTTCTTCAGGCCGCCGATCTACTGTCCATGACAGACACCTCCATTGATATCGGCCCGACCCGTCACGGTCTCACCCACGGCCAGACTATTTACTTCTTTGACCCCTCTGGTAACCGAAACGAAGTGTTTACCGGCGGCGATTACCACTACCCCGACCATGAGCCGGTGACCTGGGATGCCGAAGAGCTGGGCAAAGCCATTTTCTACCACGACCGGGTGCTGAACGAACGTTTTCTGACGGTTCTGACCTAACTCTTTTTGGGCTTAGAGAGGCTTAAAAAATGAAAGAAATTAAACATTATATTAATGGGCAGTACGTAGGTTCCGTCAGCGGCAAATTGTTCAATAACGTGAATCCGGCAAATGGCAAGGTGATAAGCAAGGTTCACGAGGCTGGCCGCGAAGAAGTGGATGCGGCCGTGCAGGCGGCAAAAGCCGCACTAAGTGGGCCCTGGGGCAAATTGACCGTGGACCAGCGTAGCGCCATTTTGCACAAGGTCGCCGCGGGCATTAATGCCCGCTTCGATGAATTCCTTGAAGCCGAATGCCTGGATACGGGCAAACCGAAATCCATGGCCAGTCACATCGACATTCCCCGCGGCGCAGCGAACTTTTCAGTATTCGCTGACATGGTCAAAAACGTTCCAGCAGAATCGTTTGAAATGTCGACGCCGGACGGCACCGGAGCGATTAACTACGCGGTACGCCGCCCTAAAGGTGTGATAGGGGTCATCAGCCCGTGGAATTTACCACTGCTGTTGATGACCTGGAAAGTTGGCCCTGCCCTGGCGTGCGGCAACACTGTCGTGGTTAAACCGTCAGAAGAAACACCCACCACCACTGCGCTTCTGGGCGAGGTGATGAAAGAAGCGGGCGTGCCGGATGGCGTATTCAACGTGGTTCATGGCTTCGGCGGTGACTCAGCCGGCGCCTTCTTAACTGAGCACCCGTTGGTGGACGGCTTTACCTTCACCGGCGAAACCCGCACCGGCGAAGTTATCATGAAATCCGCTGCGAAGGGTATTCGTGACATTTCCCTGGAACTGGGAGGCAAAAATGCCGGGCTGGTCTTCGCCGACTGCGATATGGACAAAGCAATAGAGGGCACGCTGCGCTCTGCGTTTGTGAATTGCGGGCAAGTTTGTTTGGGGACCGAGCGAGTCTACGTTGAACGCTCTATCTTTGACGAATTTGTCGCCCGCCTCAAAGTGGGTGCAGAAGAGCTAAGAGTTGGCCCCCCTGATGACCCCAATGCCAATATGGGCCCACTTGTTAGCCTGAGACACCGGGAAAAGGTGCTCTCTTATTATCAGAAAGCGGTGGACGATGGTGCCACAGTGATCACCGGTGGTGGTGTACCTGACATGCCGAATGAGTTTGCTGGTGGTGCTTGGGTGCAACCCACCATTTGGACTGGCTTGGCCGACGATTCTGCCGTAGTGACAGACGAAATATTCGGACCTTGTTGCCATATCCGCCCCTTCGATACCGAAGAAGAGGCGATCGAACTCGCCAACAGCCTCCCGTACGGACTCGCATCTGCAATCTGGAGCGAGAACATCACCCGCGCGCACCGTGTTGCGGGCCAGGTAGATGCCGGAATAGTTTGGGTAAACAGTTGGTTCCTGAGGGACTTACGTACCTCATTTGGTGGTAGCAAGCAGTCCGGTATTGGTCGTGAGGGGGGAGTGCACTCCCTTGAGTTCTATACCGAGATGAAAAACATCTGCATCAAGCTGTGAGGCGGCTATGACGACGAGTGCTGCAATGGTAGCAAGTGGCGAGATCGGTCGCGAAATTGTCGCGGCCGGTTACCGGACGAATTTGCACGACCAGGGTGAAGGTTATCCGGTCATGCTGATTCACGGTTCCGGCCCGGGTGTGACGGCTTGGGCCAACTGGCGCCTGGTTATGCCCGAACTTGCCAGCCAGCGTAGGGTAGTGGCGCCAGATATGCTGGGTTTCGGTTACAGCGAGCGCCCGCAAGACCGCTACTACAACCGTGATCGCTGGGTTGACCACGCGCTGGGCGTGATGGACGAGTTGGGGCTGGAACAGGTGGACATGGTTGGCAACTCCTTTGGTGGCGGAATTGCTCTAGCGCTTGCCATTCGCCATCCGGAACGGGTTCGTCGCCTGGTCCTGATGGGTAGCACGGGCGTTAGCTTTCCGATCACCCGTGGGCTGGACGAGGTGTGGGGTTACGAACCCTCCCTTGAAGCCATGCGACAGCTACTCGATACCTTTGCCTTCGACCGGAATCTCGTTAATGACGAGCTGGCCGAGCTGCGCTACCAGGCCAGCATTCGTCCTGGTTTTCAGGAGTCATTTGCCGCCATGTTTCCGCCACCGCGCCAGCGCTGGGTAGACAGTCTGGCCAGTCCGGAAAAGGACATTCGTGGTTTATCCCACGAAGCGCTGGTGATCCATGGGCGAGAGGATCAGATAATCCCGCTGCAAGCATCCCTGACCCTGGCTGACTGGCTTAAGCGGTCTCAGCTTCATGTTTTTGGCCGTTGCGGCCACTGGACGCAAATTGAACACGCTAATCGCTTTGCGCGACTGGTAAATGACTTTCTCAACGAAGCTGACACGATGGCTTCAGGAGCATATTAATGGAACAGAAACGAATCCAGGAACTGGGCGACGAACTTTACCAGGCCATGCTGGCCAGAGAAGCCGTTGACCCGCTTACCAGCCGCGGCGAAGACATCACGGTCAATGACGCTTATCACATTTCTTTGCGCATGCTTGAGCGGCGCCTGGCGGCCGGTGCGTCTGTGATCGGCAAGAAAATCGGTGTTACCAGCAAGGCTGTGCAGAACATGCTGAACGTACACCAGCCGGATTTTGGCTATCTCACTAACGACATGGTGTTCAACAGCGGCGAAGTCGTGCCCATCAGTGACCGGTTGATTTCACCCAGAGCTGAGGGCGAAATTGCCTTTATCCTGAAAAAAGACCTGATCGGGCCTGGTATTACCAACGCCGATGTACTGGCTGCCACCGAATGTGTGATGCCTTGCTTTGAAATTGTCGACTCCCGCATCCGCGACTGGAAAATTGCCATTCAGGACACCATTGCCGACAACGCCTCATGCGGCCTGTTTGTGCTGGGCGACCAGGCGATCTCCCCACGTAAAGTGGATTTGGTCACCTGCGGCATGGTGGTTGAAAAGAACGGTGCCATGCTCAGCGCTGGAGCGGGTGCTGCTGCACTTGGGTCACCGGTGAACTGCGTAACCTGGTTGGCCAACACGCTGGGGGAGTTTGGTATTTCATTAAAAGCCGGTGAGGTTATTTTGTCTGGTTCGCTGGTACCGCTGGAACCTGTGAAGGCCGGTGACCACATGCGAGTTGATATTGGTGGCATCGGCAGCGCGTCTGTCCGTTTCATCTGATTGGCCGAGTTGATAACAGGAATAAACAGCATGAGCAAAAAACTGAAAGCGGTCATCATTGGCCCAGGTAACATCGGTACTGACTTGCTGATGAAGATACAGCGTTCCGATTGGATCGAACCGGTTTGGATGGTGGGGATTGATCCCGAATCGGAAGGTTTGAAACGCGCTGCCGAGATGGGCATCAAGACCTGCGCCATCGGCGTGGATGGCATTCTGCCGAATATATTGGACGACGACATCCGTGTTGCCTTCGACGCCACCTCCGCCTATGTGCATGCCGAGAACAGCCGCAAGCTAAACGAACTGGGCGTGATCATGATCGACCTGACCCCCGCCGCCATCGGCCCGTTCTGTGTACCACCGGTTAATCTGGCGGCTCACGCCAAGAACCTGGAGATGAACGTCAACATGGTCACCTGCGGTGGCCAGGCCACCATTCCGATGGTCGCAGCGGTAAGCCGTGTTCAGCCAGTGGCTTATGGCGAGATCATCGCCACCGTTTCGTCGCGCTCCGTGGGCCCCGGTACGCGCCAGAACATCGACGAGTTCACCCGCACCACGGCCGGTGCCGTGGAGAAAGTAGGCGGAGCCAAAGAGGGTAAGGCCATCATCATCATCAATCCGGCCGAGCCGCCGCTGATGATGCGTGACACCATCCACTGCCTCACTGAAAGTGAGCCAGACCAAGCCGCCATTACCGAATCTGTGCACGCCATGGTGAAAGAGGTGCAGAAGTACGTGCCGGGCTACACCCTGGTCAATGGCCCTGTCTTCGATGGCAACAAGGTCACCTGTTACATGCAGGTGGAAGGGCTGGGCGACTTCCTGCCCAAGTACGCCGGCAACCTGGACATCATGACAGCCGCCGCCCTGCGGACCGCCGAGATGTTCGCTGAAGAAACGGCCAACGGTACCATCACACTGCCGGCACGCGGCTAAGCGGGAGAGATGACAATGAATTTGAACGGTAAAAAAATCACCCTGCACGACATGAGTCTGCGTGACGGTATGCACGCCAAGCGTCACCAGATCAGCCTGGACGAGATGGTCAGCATCGCTTCGGCGATGGATGAAGCTGGCATGCCGCTGATCGAAGTGACTCACGGTGACGGCCTGGGTGGTCGTTCACTGAACTACGGCTTTCCGGCCCATAGCGATAAGGAATACTTAAGCGCCGTGGTGCCGAAGATGAAAAACGCCAAAATCTCCGCGCTGCTTCTGCCGGGGATCGGAACGGTCGATCACCTGAAGATGGCCAAAGACCTCGGTGTCTCCACCATCCGCGTGGCCACCCATTGCACCGAAGCGGATGTGTCTGAACAGCACATCGGCATGGCGGCCAAGATGGAAATGGACACCGTTGGCTTCCTGATGATGGCGCACATGGTCAGTCCGGAGAAGATCCTGGAGCAGGCCAAACTGATGGTCGGCTACGGCGCCAACTGCATCTACGCCACCGACTCTGCAGGCTACATGCTGCCGGACGAAGTAACAGCCAAGATCGGCTTGCTGCGGTCTGAACTGCCGTCGAATATCGAAGTGGGCTTCCACGGCCACCACAATATGGGCATGGCAATTGCCAACTCACTGGCGGCGATTGAAGCGGGTGCCTCCCGGATTGATGGCTCCGTCGCGGGCTTGGGTGCAGGCGCCGGCAACACGCCGCTGGAAGTGTTCTGCGCGGTATTGGATCGCATGGGTGTGGAAACCGGCGTTGACCTGTACAAGATCATGGACGTTGCCGAGGATCTGGTTGTCCCGATCATGGACCAGCCAATCCGCGTGGATCGTAATGCCCTGACATTGGGCTACGCAGGTGTTTACTCCTCGTTCTTGTTGTTCGCTGAACGTGCCGAGAAGAAGTACGGCATTTCGGCCCGTGACATTCTGGTTGAACTGGGCCGTCGCGGCACTGTAGGCGGGCAAGAAGACATGATTGAAGACCTGGCACTGACCATGGCAAAAGAAAAGGGGTTGATCTAATGAGTGAAGTCAAAAATAACAAGCTGACACGGGCACAAATCGAAGACTTGGCCGTTCATTGTGAGAACGCCGAACTTGAAGCCTATGAAATCACCAAGGTGACTAATGATTACCCGGACATGACCTTCGATGATGCTTACGACGTGCAGTGGGAAATTCGCCGTCGTAAGGAAGACCGTGGTAACAAGATTGTAGGCATGAAAATGGGGCTGACCTCTTGGGCCAAAATGGCACAGATGGGCGTCGAAACCCCGATTTACGGCTTTCTGGCGGATTACTTCAGTGTTCCAGACGGTGGCGTGGTCAATACTAAAGAACTGATCCATCCGAAAATCGAGGCCGAAATTGCTTTTGTTACCAAAGCGCCCCTCAAGGGCCCAGGCTGTCATATCGGTGATGTACTGGCCGCCACCGACTTCGTGATTCCGGCGGTAGAAGTGATTGATTCCCGCTATAAGGATTTCAAGTTCGATTTGGTGAGCGTAGTGGCAGACAACGCGTCTTCCACGCGGTTTATCACCGGTGGTCAGATGGCCGATGTGGCCGATGTAGACCTGAAAACGCTGGGTGTCGTGGTTGAGAAAAACGGTGAAGTGGTTGAGGTAGGTGCCGGAGCGTCTGTGCTTGGCCATCCGGCTTCTAGTGTGGCGATGCTGGCGAATATGCTGGCCGAGCGGGGCGAGCACATTCCTGCTGGCACCTTCATTATGACCGGTGGTATTACTGCGGCGATTAGCGTGGAGGCAGGTGACAATATCACCGTTCGTTATCAAGGCCTGGGTAGCGTTTCAGCCCGATTCGAGTAAGGAAGTGGTATGCCAATTGCCCAGCTTTATATCGTTGAAGGCCGTACGGATGAGCAAAAAGAGGTGTTGATTCAGGAAGTGAGCGAGGCCATGTCCCGCTCCCTGGATGCGCCCATGGAGCGCATACGGGTAATGATAACTGAGATGCCAAAACAGCATTTTGGCATTGCCGGCCATTCGGCAAAAAAACTGGGGCGCTAGCCAGCGCCTTCGTTCTTCGCTGAGTTCCTAATGTCCCGGAGGCACCATGACAAAACTTCCCGTGCTTTATGTGTCCTGCGATGCACAGGCGTTTAGCCAGCCGAAGGGGCAATCAAGCCTACGCCGTTTGATTCGCAATCACGATGTCACCAGTCTGGTGTTTATTTCACTGGGCGCAGGGCTGAGCGCGCCAGAAATACGCCATTCGGAAGGGTGCGATGGCGTTGCGCTACAGCTATACCGGTTATTAAAAAAAGACGCCTGCGAGCCGCTTCTAACGGTCAGCAAATCCGCTGGCCTTAAGGCGCTTGCAGGAGCACTGTTTTGCTCAGCATCGGTTGAGGCTGCAGAGTTGCGACTCAACCTTGGCATGACCGAGATAGATTATCGGCGTATCGGTCAGTGTCTGGAAGCGTGCCGGGAGCTGGGTATGCTCATTATCTGTTTCGATGAGATAGCCGAGACCGATGCTGGTAAAATAAGGCCGCCACCTTACGACCCTGATGTTCGTAACATGATCCGTCAGTGGGAAGACGAGCAGCGCTGGGCAACCGTGCTGTCGAGGTCAGAGACCAATGTTGCGGCCAGTGTGAATGAGGCCTCGCCATTGAACGATCCAACTCTTTGTATGCTCAATACGGCTTTCAGCCTTGGTGGCATGCAAGCGCCCCAGAGGGTGTTTGGCAGTTCCCTAAATGCCGGTCGTGAGTCTCTAGCAGGCTATGTTTGGATGCATTAAGCTGTCCAAAAAGCGACAGGATAGGGTTCATGCTCAAGTTATTAATGATTGGTGCCGGTGGTATTGGCGGCTATTACGCGGCACGCCTTGCCCGGGCCGGGCACGATGTAGTTCTTACGGCTCGCGGTGAGCATCTGCACGCGATAAAGAACCGTGGCCTGACGGTGCGATATGGCGGTGATGAATGGAACTGTCGGCTACCCGTTTTTGACCATGCCCACTTGCTTGAACAATATCGAGCAGACGACTTTGATCTGGTGCTGGTGGCGCTGAAGTCCACTGCGACAGAGTCTGTATTACACGAGCTAGGCTCTTGGCTGGGGAAGGGGTCAGTAGCGGTGCTATCTCTGCAAAATGGTGTTGATAACGAGCCCATAATTGCCGCAGCGATAGGATCCAGCCGAACCTTGGGAGGCCTTGCGGTGCGTATTGGAGGGCACATTGTTGAACCGGGCGTAATAGAAGCAGAAGGTGTCGGCCAAGTGGTTATGGGCGAATGGCCAGAAGCCGCGCCGCAGCCAGACACCCGCAGGCTGTTGCTGAAGACATTGGAAACAGCGTTTAACGAATCCGGCATTCCCGCCACCGTCAGCCCGCGTATCTGTTATGAACTTTGGCGTAAGCTGGTGATCAATAATGGGGTAAACCCGCTTTCTGCCCTGACAGGTCTGGATACCCGAAGTCTTACCCAACACCCAAAATTTGGCAAATTGGTTTATGCCATGATGTCTGAAACCGTTGCGGCGTCGCGGGCAGATGGCGTTAACCTTGGACAACAAGATCTGGATGAAATGTTCGAGCTAATTAGCAGCTTTAACGCGATCAAAACATCCATGCTGGTTGATAAAGAAAAAGGCCGGCCTCTAGAGCTAGACAGCATTGCAGGAGCGGTACTTCGGCGTTCGGAAGCACTTGGCATTGGCGCCCCTTATACCGCGATCGTCAGTGCGCTTCTGGAACACGGTTTGGGTTAGCGATCGGTCAATTTGATTTCGATACGCCTGTTTGCCTGCAGCGCTTCGGGCGTGGTGCCATCCGCCACCGGAAAGAACTCACCAAAACCCGCCGCGACCATGCGGTTTTGCGGCACACTCTGATCGGCCAGGTAGCGCACTACCGCGACAGCGCGTGCGGTTGAAAGCTCCCAGTTGGAAGGGAACTGCGGTGTATTGATGGGAATTCGATCGGTATGGCCATCAATGCGCAGAATCCACTCTAGGTCTGCGGGGATGGTTTCAACCACATCCAGCAGCACTCCGGCGAGCTTGTCGAGTTCGCGTTTGCCTTCTGCCCCGAGAAGGGCCGAACCGGAAGCGAACAGCAACTCGGATGGCAGCAGAAAGCGATCGCCAACAATGCGGATGTTTTCATTGGCGGCCAGAATGTTCCTCAACCGGGCGAAAAATTCGGATTGGTACTGCTCCAGTTGATTGATTCGCTCCGCCAGCAATGTGTTAAGGCGCCGGCTGACATTTTCCAGCTCGTCTTCTTTGCCGACGGTCATTTCTCTTTGCAGTTTAAGCGCAGTGGTTATCTGTCGTAGCTGGTTCTGAAGCGATGCGATCTGGTTGGATAGCCGCATGATCATATTTTGCTGGCTGTTGGAAAGCTCATCCTTGTTATCCAGATCCTGGTTCATGCTCGCCAGGCTTTCAGCTCGGGCTTCCGCGTCGGCGGTTTGCCGCATTAATTGATCGCGGGAGGCTTCCAGCCGTTGCTGCAGGTCTTCATTCTGGCCAAGACTGTCGCTGAAGCTGTCTTGAACCATGAGCATTTGCTGCTCCAGAGCCGCCGTTGTGCCCTGTTCCAGCCCTAACAGCTGAGATATCTCGCTTAGCCGCTGGTTCAGCTGGGCCAGTTCGGAATTGCGGTCAGAAAGCGTTTGCGACAGAAAAAGCTGGCTCACCACGTAAACCAGCAACATGAATATCACCAGCATCAGCAGGGCCGAGAGGGCGTCTACGTACCCCGGCCACACGTTGGTGGTGCTTCGGCTACGGCGTCTGGACCCAATCATCGCTGGCGTTCATTGCTGTTGAAGGGGTCCAGCAGGTTGGTAACGCCGGTTAGCCATTCTTCCAGCCCGTCATAGAATCGGTTTTGAGCATGGCCGGCCTGGATATCAAGAAAGCCGAGTATCAGGGAACCACCAAGACCAAACAGCGACGAGCTGAACGCGGTGCCCATACCCTGCAAGGGTGTTAGCAGTCCGGCCTGCAGGTCTGCAAACACCTTGCTAAAATCACCCTGGCCCATGTCCAGATTGGTAATCACCGCACCCACTGCATTGATGGTGCCCAACAAACCCCAGAAGGTGCCAAGAAGCCCCAGAAAAACCAGCAGGTTGATGAAGTAGCGGGTGATTTCACGTTGCTCATCCATGCGGGAATGAATGCCATCCAGAACTGTGCGCAGCGACATGGTAGAGAGTGTAAAACGGTCACGTTTGGAATCTTCGCCCAGCTGCCTGGCCAGCGGCTTGAGCAGGCGGGGTTCTTCCAGCACTGACAGGCCTGATTGGCCAGTGCGGAACTGGGAAATCCAGCGCAGCTCGGGAAACAATACGAACACCTGACGATAGGTGAGGCCGATGCCAACAATGAGTACGCAAAGAATCAACAGGTTGAAAACCCAGTTGGCCATAAAGGCGGTTATCAGCGGTTGGTGAATCAATACGCCGACGACGGCAACAATCGCCAGAAAAAACGTCATCCAGAAAAGGGTATGCTTTGGATTACTCATGAAAAAGTCACCCTGTTGAGAATTTCGTCAAAACGTTAGCACAGACTGGCGGATGTTAATGCTTAATTGGCGGGAAATTATGGGAGTGAGGGTTCCCCGGCGAGGCAAAATGCCAAGCCAGGGCTGGGCATTACGAGTTTTAGCCTTCGAGCAGGGTCTGTACCACAGCCTTGGCCGCGCCCTCGGAGGAAGCCGGGTTCTGGCCGGTGATCAGTTTGCCGTCAACGACTATGTAAGGTGCCCAGTCGTCGCCACAGCTGTAATCGCCAGCGTTTTCCTGAAGCATGTCTTCCACCAGGAAAGGCACCAGTTTGGTCAGCTGAACCGCTTCTTCTTCGGAATTGGAAAAGCCGGTGACTTTGCGGCCGCCGACGATATTCTGGTTGGGCTTCACTTCTACGTTTTTGAACACGCCAGGCGCATGGCATACTGCGCTGATGACTTTATCCTGCTCGTAGGCGCGTTTGATCAGCGCTATGGAATGCTTGTCGTTGGCCAGATCCCAAAGCGGGCCGTGGCCGCCGGGGTAAAAGATGGCGTCGTAATCGTTCATGTCCACGTCGGCAAGCTTGCGGGTGCTGGCCAGGGATTCTTTGCCGTGTGCATCTTCTGAAAAGCGTTTTGTGGTATCTGTTAAGGCGCCTTCGGCTTCGCTGGCCGGGTCGACCGGCGGTTTCCCGCCTTTGGGCGAGGCAATGGTTATATCAGCGCCGGCGCCTTTGAAGACATAGTAAGGCGCAGTGAACTCTTCCAGCCAGAAACCGGTTTTTTTGCCGGTGTCGCCAAGTTGATCGTGAGACGTCAAAACCATCAGGATCTTCATAAAAATCCACCCTTTTTAAGCAATAAGTAAGTTACGGTATATTGTCCGTATACTAATAGATTGTGCCATAACGGCGAAAATTCAACCTGAGAGAGTTCTGATCATGACGCCGGATTCCAATGACCTGTGGTTTTTACCCCTTGGTGGCACCGGCGAGATTGGCATGAACCTGAATTTGTATGGCCACGATGGCCGCTGGCTGATGGTGGACTGCGGTGTAACCTTCCCAAAACCGGGCCGCCTGGCGGCAGACGGTACCATGCACCATCACGGCGAACCGCCGGTACAAATGGCAGACCCCGCTTTTATTGCTGATCGCCGCGAAATGCTCTGTGGTCTGGTGATTACCCACGCTCATGAAGACCACGTGGGCGCTGTGCCTTACCTTTGGCCCCTGTTGCAATGTCCGATTTACACCAACCGCTTTACCGCGGAAATTCTGCGCCGCAAGCTGGCGGAATTCGACATGCTGCACCGGGTTCCCATTGTGGTGATGGCAACCAATGACAGGCGTCAAATCGGCCCTTTTAATGTGCAGTGGCTGGCGCTGACCCATTCCATACCCGATCCCAACGCACTGATGATTCGCACGCCGGTGGGCAATATCTTCCATAGCGGCGACTGGAAGCTGGACGACCAGCCGCTGATTGGCCATGGCTATAGCAAACAGACATTCACGGATTTGGCGATCGAGGGCGTAGCCGCCATGGTGTGTGATTCCACCAACGCGACGGTAAAGGGCCATTCGGTGTCTGAAGGTGCCCTGCACAAAGGTCTTTTAAAAGCGGTAAAAAGCGCAGAAGGGCGTGTGGTGGTGGCGTGTTTTGGCAGCAACATTGCCCGCCTGCACACCCTGGCGGCCGTTGCCCGCCAGACCGGACGCTACATGGGATTGCTTGGCCGTTCGCTGGTGAATATGAGCTCGGCGGCCAAAGCTGCAGGCTTGTGGCACAGTGCCGACGAGCTAATCAATCCTGCCCACCTGGGCTATTTGCCGCCGCACGAGGTATTGGTGGTGGCGACGGGTAGCCAGGGCGAGCCGCGCACAGCCTTGCGTCGGCTGGCCAATGGCAGTCACCCGGATGTTGAGCTGGAAGCCGGTGACACAGTGATTTTCAGCGCCCGCGCCATTCCCGGTAATGAAGAGTTGATCGCCGCGTTGATCGGCCAACTGCAGGGAATGGGGGTCAAGGTGATTACCGCCGAGCAGTGCGACTTGCCGATACACGCGTCTGGCCACCCGGCGCAGGAGGAGCTTGAAGCGATGTATCGCTGGGTTCAGCCCGCCGTTGCCATTCCGGTACACGGCGAAGAAGAACACATGGCGGTGCACGCACGGCTGGCAAAGCAAACCGGGGTGCCCAAAACCCTGGTGGGCCGCAACGGAGATCTGTTCATGATTCGCCCGGTGCCCGGCATGCGCCGTCAAATTACCGAAACAGGGCGGTTGGGCTGGCTCAAGCAGGCCTTGGTAAGGGTAGTTTGAGGGCGTTGGCGCTCGCAGTCTGGCTGTTCGCTTGCTATCTGGATAGACTAGTGCCAAATCCTGCAAGTCGCAAAATACTCACTCACACAAGGCACGAACCATGGCGATATGGACTCGAATTCCGACCAAAGAAGACATCATCAAAAGCTGTCAGAATACCGCCGTTAGCCACATGGGTATCGAATTTCTGGAAGTGGGTGACAACTTCCTCAAGGGCCGCATGCCCGTCGACGAGCGCACAGTTCAGCCATTTGGCATTCTGCACGGCGGCGCATCGGTGTTGCTGGCCGAAACCCTGGGTAGCATGGCCGCTAACTGCTGCCTGCGTGATCCGGGTACCGTGGCGGTAGGGCTTGAAATCAATGCGAATCATCTTCGCCCCGCTACCAGCGGCTGGGTTTACGGCACCGCAACCGCCATTCATTTGGGCAGTACCACTCAGGTCTGGGACATTGTGATTGAAGACGAAAACGGCAAAAAAACCTGCATTTCCCGCTTGACCATGGCCGTTACAAAGGCTCGCTAGGCCTGCTCATTATATCTTGCTATTGCCTACGCCCGGCTGTTAATCGAAGCTGGGCAGCTCCGGCTTCGCTTGGGGTTTGCTCGCTGCCTGCCAGGCCTCAAAGCCGCCTGCAATGATCTGAACGTGCATATAGCCCATCTCTTTCAGTGCTTTTGCCGCCAGCGCAGAGCGCCCGGAATTCTTGCAATACAGCACTATGTTCAGGCCACGATTTTCCAGAGTCGGGTCGTTGCTGAACTTGAACTCCAGCAAACCACGGGAAATATTCATGGCGTGGGGAATGTGGCTCTGGCGGTATTCATCGCCGTCGCGTACATCAATCAACAGGTCCGCTTTTAGAATCGCTTCATCGGCATCGGCCAGTGGCGTTTCCTGAATGTGTAATTTGGCCTCGGCGACCAGGTCGTGAACGGTTTTCATGGTAAATACTCGCTATAGAATAAGGTTATTCTTAAGTTGAATAATTAGACAGTATGCCATTGTTAATCATTAACTCAAAGTGTACCCGGATCCGCCGCGGCGCTCCTGCGACAGCGCAAATAGGTGCGACCGTCACAAAACGCTTTGGTCGGGTATGACTATACTAAATAACCGACATAAGCCCTGTGGCTAACGAGGACAGCACTATGGCCAAACGGATCGTTATTTGCGCAGACGGTACCTGGAACAGGCCTGAAGAAGACTTGCAGCGGGATTTTCCAACCAACGTTTTGCGGTTGGCCAGAGCGATAACGCCTATCGCAGCGGACGGCCTGCCACAGCAGGTGTTTTATGACTGGGGCATAGGTTCGTATCACAACGCACTGATTGGCGGGGTAACGGGCCAGGGCCTGCACAAGAACATTCTGGATGGCTATCGCTACCTGGTTCAGAACTACGCACCGGGTGACGAAATTTATTTGTTCGGTTTCAGTCGCGGGGCTTACACCGTGCGGGCGCTGTGCGGGTTGATTAACAACTGTGGCATTCTCAAACGGGTAGACGCAGCGCGCATTCAGCAGGGATTTGAACACTACAAAAAGTCAGGAAAAGACTACGCACCTGAAGGCGCGCAGTCTTTGGCTTTTCGCGCAGCGCACAGCCATCCGTCCCGTCAGGTTCGTTTTGTTGGCGTGTGGGATACGGTTGGTGCCCTGGGTGTGCCTTTTTCTCTGATGGGCCTGTTTGACAGCAAAGACGAATTCTACGACACCAAACTGGGTAGTAACGTGAGTTTTGCCCGCCACGCGCTGGCCATTGACGAGCGCCGTGAAGACTTTGAACCGACGCTTTGGTTGCCGCGGCCTAAGCTGGACTTGCAACAGGTATGGTTTGCCGGCTCCCACAGCGATATTGGCGGTGGTTACGGGCCAGATGACAAGGGCTTGTGTGCCGCGGACTCGCCGCTTGAATGGATGTTAAAGGAAGCAGAGGCCACGGGCCTGGGGGTGGAAAACCACCTGGTTGAAGCGCTCAAACCGGGCGCCGGCGCCAAGCTGCATAATTCGCGACGTCATGTGTTCCGTTTTGCCCGGCCATTAATTCGGCCTTTGCAGGTGCCAGACATCAAAACCCGACTTCACGAGTCGGTTGGCGAACGCTGGCGGCAAGATTCGGATTACCGGCCGCCAAACCTGAAAACAGTTGGCTTTGCAGGCTAAGCCATTTAATGTGATGGTAGAACTAGTAACCACTTTTAATGAAAGGATGCATTTTAATGGGCCTGCTAAGCCGCCTTCGTGTTCGCACGCGTCTCTTACTTATCGCTCTGATTCCTGTTCTGCTCACTGCGGCAGCCATCAGTTTCATCACCTTTGAACAGCTCCGTAGCAACGAACAAAGCCAACTTGCGCAGCTGGAGCAGCTGGGAGAGAGCCTGCTTGAGTCCCGAAAAGACGGGCTAAAAACGCTGGTAGATGTAGCCAAGATTGTAGCTCTGGAGGCTAAAAACAACCCTTTACTGAGTGAGCGTGAGGCCAAGGAGGCGGTCGCAAACCGGCTGAGGGCCATTCGTTTTGACAGCAATAACTATATTTACGCCTACGAGCGCACCGGCCCTGGCCAGTTTAGAATCCTTGCTTATGCCTCTGACCCAAGTAAAGAAGGTGTTGTGTCTAGCCCGAGCACCATTAGTCTTGTGCGGTCTTTGTTTGATTCGACCAACGGCGATGGTTTTCATGGCTATGACTGGCTAAATTCGGCCAGTGGCGAGGAAGAACCGAAAATTTCCTATACCACTACCATTCCCGACTGGGGCTGGATGATCGGCGCTGGAGTCTATACCACTGATATCGACCGGCAGCTGGCTGTTGTAAAAACCGACACCGACGCCAAGCTGGCCGAGGCTCTTGGGTTTATTGCCATGGCTGCCGCCGTGATTGTTTTGCTGGCGGTGTTCATTGGTGTGTTTGTGGGGCGCACGGTGACCGGGCCATTGAAGACTGTAAGTGACCTGATGGAAGACATCGCCAACGGCGATGGAGATCTGCGCAAGCGTCTGCCCGCCGAGGGCGACGACGAGCTGGCGGAACTGGGGCGCCGGTTTAATGCCTTTGTGATCAAAATCCAGGACACCATTCGCCAGGTATCGACCACCACCGATCAGGTGGCGTCAGCTGCCGAAGAGCTAAGCAGCGTGGCCAACGAAACCCGCGCATCGGTTCAGCGGCAGGGTTCGGAAACCGATCAGATTGCATCGGCGATCCATGAAATGGTGGCGACTATCCAGCAGATTTCCGGCAACGCCAACGATGTTGAAAGTTCCGCATCCGATGCCGATCGCATGGCTCGGGAAGGCGGTAAGACCATCGCTTCCGCACAGCAGGCAGTGCATCAGCTTTCTGATGAAATCCAGGCCAGTGCCACCACTATTAACTCACTCGCGGAACGCTCAGACAATATTCAGCAGATACTGGATGTGATTCATGCGGTGACCGACCAGACCAATCTGTTGGCGCTGAACGCGGCTATTGAAGCAGCTCGGGCCGGTGAACACGGCCGCGGTTTTTCGGTAGTGGCTGACGAAGTGCGCCAGCTGGCCCGGCGCAGTGCCGAATCGGCGGACCAGATTCGCGAGATGATTGACGGATTCGTGACTGAATCTCGTGCCGCCGCCGAGCGTATGAACCAGTCGCGGGAGCGTTCGGCTGAAACCATTGAGCGTATCAGCCATGCTGCTCAGGCTTTAGCCACCATTGAAACCTCGGTTGGGCAGATACACGATCAGGTCACCCAGATTGCCACCGCTTCCGAGCAACAAAGCCAGGTGGCCGAAGAGATAAATCAAAACGTGGTGCGTATTGTCGATGCGGCCCAGCAAAGCGATACTGGGGTTGGCCAGACCCACGAGGCCAGCCACGAACTGGCGAGATTGAGTGAATCTTTGCGACATTTGATCGGAAACTTCAAAATTTAAACGCAACTACAAAAAAAGGTGACATAAAAATGCGCAAACTGATCGTGGCCTCTTTGGCCCTGGCCGCTACCCTGACCACATCCTCAGCACTGGCTGAGGAAACTTATAGCCTGCGACTGGCGGAAACATGGGGCCCCAACTCGCCCATATTGGGGGAAACCACCAAACACATGGCAGAGATGGCGGAAACCATGTCGGGAGGCCGCCTCCAGATCCGCATCGATTCGTCGAACAAGCACAAAGCGCCTTTTGGCATTTTTGACCTGGTGCGCAACGGCCAATACGACATGGGCCACACGGCCTCTTATTACTACAAGGGCAGCATTCCTAACGCCATGTACTTCACCACCGTGCCGTTTGGCATGATAGCGCCAGAGCAATACGCCTGGTTCTATCACGGTGGCGGTATGGAGCTGGCCGAGAAGGTTTACCAGCCTTTTGGCCTGCTGTCGTTTCCTGGTGGCAACACCGGCAACCAGATGGGCGGCTGGTTTCGTGAGGAAATCACCTCACTGGATGACCTAAAGGGCATCAAGATGCGCACCCCGGGGTTTGCTGGTGAAGTGATGGCTGAACTCGGTGTGGCGGTGACCAACATTCCACCGGGCGAGCTCTACAGCGCTCTTGAACGAGGCACGATTGACGCCCTTGAATGGGTAGGCCCGGCTCTGGATTTGCAGATGGGCTTTCACCAGATTGCCAAATACTATTATTCCGGCTGGCAGGAACCCGGCGCTGAGGTCCAATTTCTGATTAACGAGAAAACCTGGAACAAGCTGCCAGAAGACCTGCAGGAAATTCTGCGTGTGGCCATGCGCACTGCGGCCTATGATATGTACATCCAGAGCACCCATGAAAGCGGTGTGGCCTGGAGCCGTATGCAGCAGGACTACCCGGACGTAACCCACAAAATTTTCCCGCCAGAAGTAATCAGCGCTCTGCGCGACGTCACCAAAAGACTGTTGCAAGAGGCCAGCGACGCAGACCCGCTGGCAAAAGAAATCATTACCTCCCAGCAGGAGTACCTGAAGCAGGTGCGCCAGTGGACTAACATTTCTGACAAGGCGTATCTGAACTCGGTTGCTAACGAATAAACAGGCGGAACACCAGGATTTGGTAGAGTCAAAAACTGGTTAAAAAGAATGCAACTGCGGGCGTTGTGGATTATCCTCACGCCCCTTTTGTTTTTTGCGTTTACCCACGGTGACACCGTTTCGATTTAGGCTGGTTTGATGGAAAAAACGTTACTTTCGCTGAGCACAATCAGCAAACAGTTCGATGGTAAAACCGTACTGGATTCGCTCACGCTGGATATTTTTGACGGTGAGTTCATCACCCTGCTAGGCCCCTCCGGTTGCGGCAAAACCACCCTGTTGAGAATGATGGCGGGGTTTGAGCTTCCCGATAACGGCACCGTTACCCTCGCCGGAGTCGACATTACCGACCAGCCTCCCGAACAGCGCCCCCTTAATACCGTATTCCAGAGTTACGCTCTTTTTCCTCATATGTCAGTGTATGACAACGTAGCCTATGGTTTGAAAATGGAAAAGCGTCCAAAGGCGGAAATCCGCGAACGGGTAGCAGAAGTTTTGGCGATGGTGCAGCTGGAAGATTTCGTCAGCCGTAAGCCGCACCAGCTGTCTGGCGGCCAGCAGCAACGGGTAGCAATCGCCCGCGCGGTGGTAAAGCGGCCAAAAATGCTGTTGCTGGACGAACCCTTGTCCGCACTGGATTACAAACTGCGCCGCACCATGCAGGTAGAGCTCAAGCGCCTGCAGCGTGAACTGGGCATTACCTTTGTGTTCGTGACTCACGATCAGGAGGAAGCGTTGTCTATGTCAGACCGCATTGCGGTGCTGAAAGACGGCTATATCCAACAGCTGGGCACACCGCGGGAAGTTTATGAGCGCCCGGCGAACCTGTTCACCGCGCGTTTTGTGGGGCAGACCAACTTTTTTCCGGGACAGGTCACCAGCATTAGCGATCGCGAGATCAGCGTGGATGTGTTCGGCTTGAAGCGGGTACTGAACAAGCCCTCTTTCCGTGTCACCCTGAACCAGTCACTGCACGTATTGCTGCGCCCGGAAGACATCCGCGTGCTGGCGCCAGACGACAGCGAAGGCGTGGCTGGCGAGATCGTCGAACGCAATTACAAAGGCAGTACGCTGGATTCGGTGATTGAACTGGAAGACGGCAGCCAGGTGATGGCCAGCGAATTTTTTGATGAAGACGACCCTACCTTCGATTACAACATTGGCGAGAAGGTGCGGGTTAGCTGGGTAGACGGCTGGGAATGGCTGTTGGCCGAAGAACAAGACCAACCGCTGACCGACGAAGAGGAGCAGGCCGCCGATGATGCTGAGCATTAGGCAACAGCCTTTTAAAACCGCTGTTCTGGTGCTGGTGTGGGGTTGGCTGCTGTTTCTGGTTCTGGCGCCCAACCTGCTGGTGGTGGGTGCCAGTGTGATGACCCGCGACCCGTCCACATTTATCGCCTTGCCACTGAACCTGGATGCTTACCGCCAGTTGTTCAATCCGCTGTATCTGGACGTGTTTTTACACTCCTTGTGGATGGCGACATTGACCACAGCGATATGCCTGCTGATTGGCTATCCGTTTGCCTGGGCGCTGTCCAAAGTGCAGAAACGCCGGCAGATGCTGCTGATATTTTTATTGATCATACCCTTCTGGACCAATTCGCTGGTGCGGATTTACGCTCTGAAGCTGATTCTGGCCGCCAACGGCCTGCTGAACAGCGCTCTGCTGTGGCTGGGCTGGATTTCTGAACCCTTGCAAATGCTGTACACCCAGGGCGCGGTGATTGTTGGACTGGTGTATCTGCTGCTACCGTTTATGATTTTGCCTCTGTACGCGGTGTTTGATGATTTACGTCAGGACGTGCTGCTGGCTTCCCACGATCTTGGCGCAGGGCGCTTTGCCACTTTCACAAATGTGATTATTCCGCTCACCCTGCCGGGTGTTTTGGCTGGCGTTATGCTGGTGTTGCTGCCGGCCATGGGGCTGTTTTTTGTGCCTGACATACTCGGTGGCTCGCGCAACCTGCTGGTGGGCAACGTGATCAAAAACCAGTTTCTGGACGCCCGCAACTGGCCCTTTGGTGCTGCCGCCAGCATCGTGCTTACCCTGACCATGGCGCTGTTGATGTTTGCCCACCGCCTGAGCAAACAGCGCCTCGGCGAGGAGAGTTCCTGATGGGCTGGCTACCGCGGACCTACCTGGCGCTGGTCTACCTTCTGTTGTACATCCCCATCGCCGTGTTGGTGGTGTTCTCGTTTAACGATTCACGCACCGGCTATAGCTGGGGCGGGCTTAGCCTGCGCTGGTACGAATCGCTGTTTAACAACCACGCCATGATAAAAGCCTTGGGCAACTCGCTGTTTCTGGCGCTCACGGCCGCTACCGTATCTACCCTGATTGGCGCGTTGACGGCGCTGGCGCTGCATCGCTATCGTTTTCGCGGTAAAAAAGCGCTGAAAGGCATGTTGTTTGTGGTGATGATGTCTCCCGAAATCGTACTGGCAATATCCTTGCTGGGCCTGTTTTTGCTGGCGGGTATCCAGCTGGGCTATGTGTCGTTACTGCTGGCCCACGTCACCTTCTGTTTGCCGTTCGTGGTGATTACCGTAATGGCAAGGCTCAGCGGATTTGATGAACGCTTGCCGGAAGCTGCACGTGATTTAGGCGCCAGCGACTTTACCATGACTCGTACCGTGCTGATTCCGGTGATTATGCCGGCGTTGCTGGCAGGTTGGCTGCTGGGTTTTACACTGTCCATGGATGACGTGGTGGTCAGCACGTTTGTTAGCGGACCCAGTTACGAAATATTGCCCCTGCGCATCTACTCCATGGTGCGTGTAGGCCTGAAACCTGAAGTGAACGCTTTAGGCACTTTGTTGCTGGTGTTTTCACTGGTGATGCTGTTGTTGTCGCAATGGATATTGACGAGGAATAAACAATGAAAAAACTGGCACTGGCGGGAATACTGACGGCTGGCCTTGTGGGCTGTAGCTCGGAAGAGCCCAAGGTACTGAACCTGTACAACTGGTCTGAATACATGCCTCAGGAAGTGATGACCCGCTTCGAGGAAGAAACCGGTATACAGGTGGTATACACCACCTATGACAGCAACGAGGCCATGTACGCCCGTTTGAAATTGCTGGACGACAGCGCCGCCTACGATCTGGCTGTGCCGTCTACCTACTTCGTGAGCAAAATGCGCAACGAAGGCCTGTTGATGCCGATTGATCGCAGCAAGATTGAAGGCTTTGACCAGCTGGATCCGGAGCTGATCAATCTGGATATCGATAAGGGCAATGAATACAGCGTGCCCTACATGTGGGGCACCACCGGGTTGGGCGTAGACACCGCGACCATTAACGGTGAGCCCGTCACCGCCTGGGCTGATTTGTGGGAAGAGCGTTTTAGCGGCCGCGTCATTCTGACCAACGACATGCGCGAGGTGTTTCACGTGGCGCTGCGGGTGTTGGGCTACTCCGGTAACAGCACCGACCCGCAGCAGATTAAAGAGGCCTATGAAAAGCTCACCGAACTGATGCCTTCGGTAAGAACCTTCAACTCCGATGCCCCGCGCATGCCGTTTCTGGAAGGCGAAGTGGACATAGGCATGATCTGGAACGGTGAAGCGGTGATGGGCAAAGAAGTCCTGGAATCGCTGGAATACGTGTATCCGGAAGAAGGCATTATCGTGTGGCTCGACAGCTTCGTCATTCCGAAGAATGCGAAGAACCCAGATGCCGCCCACAAATTCATCAGCTTTGTGCTACGCCCTGAAATTGCTGCCCTGATCAGTACCGATATTGGCTATGCCACACCGGTGCTGCCTGCCCGTGAGCTGCTAGACGATACGGTTGCCAACGATCGCGCCAGCTACCCCACGGCGGCAGACATGGTGAACGCTGAATTCCAGACCGACATTGGCGATGAGGCAATGCAGGTTTACGCCAAGTATTGGGAAAAATTGAAGTCGGGTCGTTAATCCGACCTGTTGTGAAAGTAGCTGCCCGGCGTGCCAATGATCTACACTCATAAGATCATCATAGCCTTAAGGCAGCTTATTTCGATGTTTCTGGCGCCCCTTCGTCTAACACTCCCGTGCCTCATTGTTGCTGCCCTGTTTTGGTTGGCGATAGGTTCTTCAGTTGCCTCTGCTGCCAGTCAACCGGTCACCGAAGGCTGGGAATATCGCTGGGGCGACTCCCCGATAGACACCAACGGTGTCCCTACATGGACAGAAACGTCCGCCCTGAATCAGTAATCTGCCATCGATTTCCTCTCAAACCCACCCGACCGGAATGGTCTTAACAACGTGTAGTACCGAGTAACACTGCCGGCCGGCGACTGGCAGATTTACCAGTTTGGTGAGTTCGGTGCAGAGGTATCTTATATTCTAAAAAATCTCTGATCGTGGCAGGAATGTGTGCATCATTGGTTTGTTGCAGCTGGAAATACCAGAGGACCCTTCTGCCAACACAACCGAATACGGCATTGCCCATCTTTACTTTTCAATGGACCAGATTATCCAGAAAAGCTGATGGGGCTGGCCGATAAGGCGCTTTATCGAGCAAAACGAAACGGCCGCAACCGCGTGGAGGTGTCTTCCAGCGGTTGAGGTTGGGCCAGTCAGACTACCAGCACCGGGCACTTGGCGTGGCTGGTAACCCGGTGCGACACGCTGCCCAGAAACATGCCGTCTTTGTCGCTATGGGTGCCGCGGGTGCCCACCACAATCAGGTCGGCTTCTTTGTCCTGGGCGAACTGTACGATCACTTTGGACGGCCGCCCGCTTTTGACAAAACCGCGGACATGAGTGGCGTTCTGCTCCTTGGCATGTTCTTTGGCGTGATTTACAACCTCCTTGGCGTACTCTGAAAGCACCTTGTCGGGGATGTCCATGCTGTCAGGACGATTGATCGACAACGATGCCTCAAACAGGCTGTGGTGCTTGTACACGCACAGCAAAAAGATTTCGACGTCAGGAATCAGCTTTTGCAAACCGATGGCTTTATCCAAAGCGGTCATTGAGTTTTTTGAGCCATCGATGGCGACTAATATGCGTTTGAACATTCCGTTGTCTCCTGATTAGGCTGGAAAAGCCAGGTCGCGCAAGAACAGTGCAATCTGCGGGAACGCGATAATCAATCCGGCAGCGGTGATAAGCATCACAATGAACGGCGGTGTGCCGCGGATTACATCCATATACGGCCGTTTAAAAATGGCGATGGCGGTAAATATGTCGCAGCCAAATGGCGGTGTGGCAGAGCCGATGGCCACCTGCAAGGTGATCAGCACACCCACCAGTACCGGGTCTAGTCCGGTGGCCTGAATGGCCGGCGCAAATATCGGCGTCAGCACCAGAATCACCACAATCGGGTCCACAAACATGCAGGCAATAAAGAACGCAACACAGATGGTAACCAGTACGCCAACCGGACCGGCCTCATTAATGCCTACAGATTCCAGAATGGCCTGAGGGATCTGTGCAAACGACAGGATCCATGAAAAGCCGTTACCCACGGCCACCAGAATAAACACCACGGCGGTGATCAGACCTGTGGATTTGGCAATGCGGTAAATATCCGGGAGTTTCAGCGAACGGAAAATCAGAAATTCCAGCAAGAAGGCATACAACACGCATACCGCGGCTGCTTCGGTGGGGCTGAAAATACCGCCGTAAATACCACCCACAATAATAACCGGGAAAAACAGCGGCCACAGGGCTTCCCGCACGGCGCGTCCGCGTTCGCCCCAGGTAGCCTTGGGTTCGGTGGGCACGTTGTTCTTATAGGCGTAGAACAGGCAGTAAAGCGAAAACATGAACAGAATCATGATGCCCGGGCCAATACCGGCAATAAACAATTCGGCAATGGAGGTTTGCGAGACAACCCCATAAATAATCATGCCAATGCTGGGGGGGATCAAAAACGCAATATCACTGGCGTTAATAATCAGCGCCAGGGTAAAGGAATCGGAATAACCCGCCTTCAACATTTTCGGCCGCAGCGGTGAACCCACCGCCACCACGGTGGCCTGGGTAGAGCCCGACACCGCGCCGAACAGGGTGCAAGAGGTGGCCGCGCTAATAGCTAGCCCGCCTTTGATGTGGCCAATAAACGCCATCACCATATTGATCAGGCGATCAGCAGACTGGCCGCGGGTCATAATGTCCGCTGCCAAAATGAACATCGGCACCGCAATCAGCGACGCGGGGCGAATGCCGCCCATCATCTGCTGAATAAAAGTGCCCATCTGGCTGAAGCCGTCGAACATCATTACAAAGCCGACAACAGCAGCGGTTGTTAGCGGGATCATCATCGGGAAGCCCATTAGCAGGAGCCCGATCATAATGACCATCAGTATTGTTGCCATGATTCTTGCCTTTTGTGGTCTGCTCAGGGTCTTGTCTGATTCGGGCTGCTTTAAACTTCGGTTTCGGTCTCTGCATAGCCGTCCACCACACCGGTGGATAAGTACACGTCTTTGCTGGTTACGTTTTTGACGGCGGTTAGCAAATACTGAATGCCGGTAACGGCAAAACCGATGGGTGCCCAGATGTAGATCATCCAAATGTCTATGCCCAACGCGGGTAGTATCCGACCGCGATCGTACAAAGTGACGATGTAGCCGAAGGAGTGATAACACAGGAAGAACATCATCGCGGCCGTAAACAGCGCGATGATAATCATCAGCACTTTGCGGCCCTTGGCGGGAAAGGCGTCGTAAATCGCAGACATGCGAATATGGCGTCCGTGGCGGGCTGCGTAGCCAATGCCGGCGAAGGTGACCAAAATAATGAGGATGCGGTTGATCTCGCCCGAGAAAAACATGCCTTCGCCGAATACGAAGCGGGCAATCACGTTCACGCAGGTGTTCAGTGCCATCAAAATAATGCCGGCGGCAAGGATTACCGCCTCGGTTTTAGCAATCCACTCATCGATGATGCCCAAAAAGCCGGGTAGTCCCGAGTCATAATGGCCAGTGTCGTCTAAATCCGGGGAGTTCTCGGTCATGGGCTATGCTCCGGAGTGGCAAAGTCTCGGCCGGTAGGGGGGAAACCCCGGCTGGGCGGGGTGAGTTTTTGGGCCCCGCAGGCAAGTGCCCGCGAGGCCAGGGGCTGCAAAAAATAACGATCCGTTATTTTTGGACGTCTTGCAAATCCTGCTTGAATTGGTTCAGCAGCTTTTGACCACTATCGCCGGCCATTTCAACAAACTTGGCCTCGACCTGCGGGGCGCGCTTGCGGAACACGTCGATCTGCTCTTCGGTCAGGCGTGTAACGGTGACTTCGTCACTGCTAGCCTGGATTTTTGCCAGGGCGTCATCAGCCAGGCCGTCAATATGAACAAGAATTTCTTCAAAGGCGAAATCAGACGCTTTGTTCACTAACTCTTTGTCTGCGTCTGAAAGGCCGTTGTAGAAATTCTGGTTGGCCATCAATGCGGTGGTGAACCAGCCGTGACCGGTAAAGACCAGGTTGGGTGACACTTCGTAAAGACCGCCGGACTGAATCCAGAAAATCGGGTTTTCCTGGCCCTGAAGCATATTGGTCTGCAGCGCGCCGTAAACTTCACCCCAAGGCAAGGGCGTAGGCGTGGCGCCAAAAGCGGAGTAGGTTTCCGACAGCAACGGGTTAGTCATCACGCGAATCTTCTTATTTTGCAGCTCTGCCGGGGTCGTAAAGGGCTCGTCGAGCGTGACGACCATTTCACCTTCCGGATACATCTGCAGCAACTTCAAGCCGTTTTCTGCGTAAAGTTTAGGGAAGTCTTCGTTGATAGCCTTACTTTCACGGAAAAAGGTAACCACCGTTCCCATGTCTGTAGGCAACAGATACGGGATAAAGAAAATTTGCGCTTCTGGAATCAGGGCTCCGGTAAAACCGGGCGACTGGTTTACAAAATTCAGAATGCCGGCCTGGGTCTGCTCCATGATGTCATCAGACTCGCCCAGTTCACCGAAGCGGTAAACTTGTACCGTGTTTTTGGAGTTGTCTTCGATGTATTCTTTAAAGCTGTAAGCGAAAACGTCCTGAACATCGCCTTCGTATTCTTCATGGGCGTAACGCCAATTGGCAGCGTTCACCGAATTCGCTGCGGTGAGGGCCGCAAACGTCAGTGCTGAAATACCGGCCAGTTTCTTGAATTTACTCATGCTGCTCATCGCGTAATCTCCGCTTCTTTTTCTGAATTGGTTATTCTTCTGTCTTTAGACTGGCAAAACACAGAGTGAAGCGCAAGTTTACGGATAAAAACTTAAGCTTCGCTTGCTGTCTTTTTTCTCGTCAATAACTTCTTGGTATTAAGGCGTATTATGGCCTTTCAGGCATGCTAATAAAAAACGTTCAAACTCTTGGGTTATTCGCTGTAAGCTGTTTTCGAGCCAGTGGCCATCGTTCAGCACAATGGCGCTGATGCCTTGCTGTTGAGCCAACTCCAACACAGGCATTACTGGTACAACGTGATCTTCCCAGCCATGAATAATTTGGCTGAAAGTGGCACAAATCTGCGGCCTGGATTGTGGATAGCCCATGAGTGCCAGCGCAGGGGCTAATAGAAAACAGCCCAGTACCGGGGTCAATGCGCTCGTTTGCGCACACACCCAGCCGCCCATGCTGGACCCTGCCAATACGGTGCGCTGAGGATCAGCCCCAGACCGCTTTATGGCTGTCTGCATCTGCTTCAGGCGGGTTGTCGGGTCTTTACTGCTGCGATGGTCTACCGCTTCGGCCACCACGCCCGGGTATTTTTCCGCGACCGCTTTCATAGTTTGAATCTTAGTACTGTCGGGGCCACTTTCCAGTCCGTGGGACAGAAATACGTGAAAAATTGGTAATGTCATGGTTTGGCTCCTGAGGATTTATTTGTTTCCCGGCGGCAAAGAGCGGCGGCGCAGCAAACCGTTGCGGTCGTGAGCCCGTAACTTCTTCTACTATTAGTAAGAATAACAGGATACGCATTATGTTCAGGTGGCCAGTCAGCAGTTACACTGCTTTTGTGGTTTTACTAACCAGTTCGAAGGCCTTGAACAGCTGCATCAGCGTTATGGTAAAGAAGGCCTGGTGGTGGTTGGTTTTGCCAGCAACGATTTTCGTCAGGAGGCAGACACCGAAGAGGAAGCGGCCACCATCTGTTTCAAAAATTTCGGCGTTACCTTCACCATGATAGCCCCCGGGTCGGTCACCGGTGCCGGCGCAACGCCTGTGTTCGCCCATATTAATCAACAGAGCCAGCCGCCGCGGTGGAATTTCACAAAATACCTGTTGAACGATCGCGGCCAGGTAGTGGGGTCTTTCTCAAGCAGCGTGCGCCCTGGCGACAAACAGGTAACGCAGGCGGTGGAATCTGTACTCTGATGCAGAAAATGTCCGCGTCGAATGAAGCTGTTTCCCGGGCATCAGCGTACATTTCCCCCAATCAGTATTTGCCCGCGGGTCATTTCCCTGAGGGTACTTCAGAGTTTAAGGTTAACCCGCTGAAATAATTAGAATTAGAAAGGAATCAGGAGAGAATTGTGACTGAAAAAACCGCTGAGTTGGTTGCCGCGCCGGACCCTGCCATCAAGCCGGCTGAGCTGTTCAGCCGCACGGTCAACCTGGCCGAGGGTAATGTGCAGCAAAAACGCGAGGAAATCGAGCGCTCTTTTTGCGACACTTTTGACACCTATGAATCACTGTTTACAACGCTGGCCGTTGAAGAGGCTTATTTTAAGAAGTCGATACCGCTGCGCCATCCGCTGATGTTTTATTTGGGCCATACAGCGACTTTCTTTGTGAACAAGCTGGTGCTGGCGAAAATTCTGCCCGAGCGCATTGACCCAGAGATGGAGTCGATTTTTGCGGTGGGCGTGGATGAAATGAGTTGGGACGACCTGAACGAAGACCACTACGCCTGGCCTAAGGTTTCGGCGGTTATGGCCTATCGTCAGAAAGTTCGGGCCATGGTGGTGGATCTCATCCGCACCTTGCCCTTGCAGTTGCCGGTGGGTTGGAAGAGCCCGTTATGGCCGATTTTGATGGGCATCGATCACGAGCGCATTCACATGGAGACCTCATCGGTGCTGATTCGCCAGCAAAAGCTGCAGTATGTGCAGCCGCAGCCAGAGTGGGCGCCCAACACCCAAAGCGGGGAAGCTCCGCAGAACGAGCTGCTGCCGGTGGCGGCGGGCGATGTGGCGTTGGGCCTGCCAGCTGATAGTGATTACTATGGCTGGGACAATGAATATGGCCGCCATCAAGCCAGCGTAGACGCGTTTGATGCGTCAAAATATTTGGTGAGCAATCAGGAGTTTCTGGAATTCGTTGAAGCCGGCGGCTACAGCAAAGATGCTTACTGGAGCGAAGAAGGCTTGGGCTGGCGCGCATTTGCTAAGGCCAGCCACCCCACTTTCTGGGTGTGGCGCAATCAATGGTTTCTGCGGTTAATGACCGAAGAAGTTGAAATGCCGTGGGATTGGCCCGCGGAAGTGAATTACCACGAAGCCAAAGCCTTCTGCGAATGGAAAACCGTGGATGGTGGCCGCCCGGTACGCCTGCCCACCGAAGACGAATGGCACCGCCTGGTCGACGTGGCTCAGGTAGCGGAAGTAGGCGCCGGGCCCGCAGCGGCCAACTTGCATCTGGACCATGGCGCGTCTTCCTGCCCGGTTACTCGCTTCCGCCACGGCCAGTGGTTTGATGTCGTCGGTAACGTGTGGCAGTGGACTGAAACGCCGATGTATCCGTTTGCCGGGTTTGAGGTGCATCCGTTGTACGATGATTTCACCACACCCACATTTGATAATCGCCACAACCTGATTAAAGGCGGGTCGTGGATTTCTTGCGGTAACGAGGCGCGGCTCAGTGCCCGCTATGCGTTCCGCCGCCATTTCTTCCAGCATGCGGGATTCCGCTATGTGGCTTCGGAGGCCGAATTGAAGAACCCCAGCGCGTATTACGAAAACGATGTCATTCTTGCCCAGTACTCGGAATTTAATTTCGGCGAAAACTGGCACGGCGAAGCCAACTTTCCCAAAGAACTGGCGATGGCGGGTATCGCAGCCCTCGACGAGCGCTCAGCGGCTGACCAAAGTGGCGTAAGCTACGGCCGCGCCCTGGATATCGGCTGCGCTTGCGGCCGCACCAGTTTTGAGTTGGCTACCCGCTTTGAGCATGTGGACGGCATCGACTTTTCAGCCAATTTCATCCAGAAAGGAGTGGAGATGGCAGAACAGAAGGTGATTCGCTATGCCCGCCCGGAAGAGGGTGACCTGGTGAGTTACCACGAGCGCACCCTAGAGGAATTGGGCCTGACCGAGTCTGCCGAGCGTGTAGCCTTTCATCAGGGCGACGCTTGTAACTTGAAGCCGTTGTTTAACAACTACGACCTGATTGTGGCTGGCAACCTGATTGACCGCCTGTACGATCCGGCGAAATTTCTGACTCGCATTCACGAGCGGCTGAACGATAACGGCGTGTTGGTAATTGCCTCACCTTACACCTGGCTGGAGGAATACACTCCGAAGGACAAGTGGGTAGGTGGTTACAAGAAAGACGGCGAAAACTACAGCACTCTGGACGGTTTGAAAGACTTGCTGGCGCCGCATTTCCGTTTGATGAGCGCGCCGCGCAGCCTGCCGTTCGTGATTCGCGAGACCCGCAATAAATACCAGCACAGCCTGTCAGAGCTAACAGTGTGGGAGAAGGTTACGCCCTGATACGGGAACCAGGGACAGATTTAAAATCTGTCCCCGATTTTCTATATCGCCTATTGCCGACCCAGGCCGCGCTTTTCCAGAAACTCCTTCAGATGCAGGCGCAGCTTGCTGGTGAACAGGGGTTTAAGCTGCTTCGACCAGTTGCTGGACTTATTACCGCCGAGGCGCTCGCGGTAATAAGTTTCCATAGTGGCGTCAAAGCCATCAATCAGCGCGTTGTCCTGTTCGCTGTTGTAACTGTCCGTTTTCACGATGACGCTAAGTGGCAGGCGCGGCTTCACCTGGGGATCCTGGTCCGGATAACCCAGACACAAGCCGAATACCGGATACACCTGATCGGGCAGATCCAGCAGGTCGCTGACGGCAGCCGGATCATTACGAATACCACCGATGTAGCAAATGCCCAGCCCTTCAGATTCTGCTGCCACCACAAGGTTCTGCGCCATCATTGCTGCGTCTATGCTGGCCACCAGCAACTGCTCGGTGGTGCCGGTAATTATCTCGGCGCCAGCTCTTGCGGCAGCTTCGGTCGGGCGCTTCATATCGGCGCAGAACACGAAAAAGTCCGAGGCGGAAGCGACGTAGCCTTGGCCACCGGTCAGCTCTACCAAACGCTCGCGCTTGGCGGTATCGACGACGTGAAGCAGCGTGTAAGCCTGCACGTGGCTGGAGGTGGCGGCGCATTGGCCGGCGTGTAGCAGGTTAGACAGCAGCTCGGCCGGAATCTTCTGGTCAGTAAACTTGCGAATGGAACGGTGGCGGCTAAGCAGGTCAAGCACCGGGTTGACGGACGATGCTGATGCGGATTCTGAAGGGGTAGGTGCGGTAACAGTCATAAAGCCTCGTAAGCTGAAAAAACACCGTCGTACCCTTGTGTATGTTGAAGCAGGATACGGCGATGTTTGTAGATGCCGGTTTTCCGGTCAGCTTACTACGGCCAGTTTACGGTGTCATTGGGTCTGGGCGCGGTGTGCTGTTATCGCATGGCTTTCAGGCCTTTGGCCCATTTCTCAAGCTCCACCAGCAGGTCAGTGGCAGACGGATCAATCAGCTCGTTAGAATGAAACACTTTACTGTCATCAATCTGGTTCCAGGCCATGGGCACCATCACCCCTTCTACCATAGGCATCATTTTCAGGGTGGTGACCAGTTGCCGCGCCAGCAGGGCTGCACGCACGCCGCCGGCGGCACCGCCATAGCTGACGAAGCCACAGGGCTTGTAATTCCACTCGGTGTACACGTAGTTCAGAGCGTTCACGAATGACGGCGGCGGGCAGAAATTGTATTCCGGCATCACGAATACGAAAGCATCTGCGCTGTTCACACTGGCAGCCCAGTTACGGGTATGTTCGTGCTCGTAAATGCCTGTCGCGGGGTGTTTGGCTTCGTTGTAAACCGGAAGTTCGAAATCGGCCAGGTCTACCAACTGGCAGTCAAATGCAGAATGTTCACGGGCGTACTCCAGGAACCACTGGGCAATCGACGGCCCTATGCGGCCAGGGCGGGTGCTACAGGTCACAATGTTCAGTGTCAGTGTCATAAAAACTCCTGTTGATTTGCAGCGTGAAGTAACGATTTTGTTTATTGAACGTCGCCGCGTCTGCATTGGTTAGAACCTGTTGACGCCTGCGTATATGTTGATAATATACATTTATGATCAATTGGGCACAAATTACTGGCTTTAACTGGGACGATGGCAACTCCCGGAAAAATTCAGAGAAACATCACGTCAGCCAGTCTGAGGCGGAAGCCATTTTCTTTAATGAGCCGCTTTTGGTGTTGGAAGACTCCAAGCACAGCCAAGCCGAAGTCCGTTTACATGCCCTTGGTGAAACAGATGATGCGAGACTGCTGCACATTACTTTCACGCTAAGGCATAACGATGCACTGATTCGAGTAATTTCCGCCCGCGACATACACCGCAAAGAGAGGGCTGTTTATGAGCACGCTAAAAAAGATGCCTGAGTTCAAATCAGAAGCGGAAGAACGAGAGTTCTGGGAAGCTCACGACTCCTCCGATTACCTGGACTGGAATCAGGCAAAACCGGCGTCCTTCCCGAAGTTGAAGCCGTCAACCAAGACGATCTCGCTCCGCTTGCCCGAAACTCTCCTTGATCGGATCAAAATCGAGGCTAACAAGCGGGATATGCCCTATCAATCGCTGATCAAGGCTTGGCTTGCAGACGATGTCAACGACAACCGCCGGGCCTGAGGTGCTAACAGCAATCAGGGCTGGGCACTTCCCATCACTGTAGGCATGTCTTCGGGGCGCGGTAAGCCCTGCTGCATCTGGATCTGATCATTTTCATCTTTGTAATAGGTGCTGGGGGTGGCGCTCAGCCCCAGTTCGCCCATCAAACGGTTATTTGCGGTAATGCGTTTGTTGTTGGCACTGACCAGCTCGCGGTTCACCTCTATGCCGCCGTTGTTGTAACTTTGCTGGTTGTCGCGCAGGGCGGCCTGGGGGTCGTCTGCGCCCAGAATGGTGGCGGCTTTAGATAGGCTATCCTCGCGCAGTATGCCCACCATCACGTGTCGTAGTTGCACTTTTCCGGCATCAATCCAGGGCTCTGCCGCCTGGCGGAAACGATGGCAGTAAGGGCAGTTGGGATCGGTAAAGGTATACACGATGACCGGCGCATCGGCGCTGCCATCAAGTACCCAGGCGCTCTCTTCCATTTGCGCCCAGGCTTTCTGGTTCAGCGGCCCTTGTACCAGTTCCTGGATTTTTGGTTCAGTGAGGTTGTCGCCATTAGCATTTAGCATGGGGCCAACAATAATATGGTCGCCGTCGGGAGTCAGGTAGAACGCCACTGGCCGACCCTGCATGTCGCCGGCGTAGCCGGTCAGGCCGCCGGGTGCTTCGAAACTGTCAGCAATGGACACGCCGCGGTCAATCAACAACTGCACCGCAGGCGGGTAGCTTTCCTGGGCGAGGGCGATGCCACTAGCGCCCAGAGTGGCGGCGGCCAGTGCCGCCATTAGCGATGGCTGCCAGCGGCCTGGTTTGTGGATTGCAAATGCGCTGGCTGTAAAGGTGGCGGGTGAAGCCATAACAATTCTCTCCTATAGGGTCAGATACGTTGATTACGGCTCAGGGAGCCTCAAGCTGTTCCAGATTGCTGGCTAGGGTGGCATTGGACAGCTCGCCTATATGAGCATCCACCTGTCGGCCTTCAGCGTTATAAAACAAGGTAGTAGGCAGGCCGTGGCTACCTGTGTTGCGGCCAAGGCTACCGCTGAAATCGGTCATCAGATTCGTCAAGCTTAAGCCTTGGTCTTGCATAAAACGGCGAATCGTTTCCGGTTGTTCGCCCTGATTTACAAAAACAAAGGCCACACCGGGATTGTCTTTTTGTGCCTGCTCCAACACGGGCATTTCGCGAATGCAGGGCGGACACCAGGTGGCCCACAGATTCACCACCATGGGCGTGCCCGGCGCCAGTTCAGACAATTGTATGGGCTTGCCATCAAGAGTGGCGAGGCTGGCCTGGGGCAAGCTGGCGGTTTGTTGCTCCATCAGGGCGATGAGCCCGGCAATAGCGCCCCAGCTGATCAGCCCCGCTGTCATGGCAATGGCCAGTGGGCGGCGTATTCGCGTGTGCCGGCGCATGCGCCAGGCGATAAACACCAAGGCCCCGGCAACGCCTGCCAGAACACTGAAACCGCCATCGCGAATATCAATAATGCCCAGCAGATCATCGCGGTAATATTCGAAGTAAAGCGCAACAAAGCCAATGCGCGCTGTCAGCAGGGCTACCAGAAAAATATCTGCCAGGGTGCCAGCGATGGGGACACCTTCTTTGCGTCCGGCTATAGCACCGGTTATCAGCGCCACCACGAAGGCGAATACCAGCAGTAGATGGCCCATGGGCAAGCTAAGTGGCCCCAGATTCACGGAAAGCATCCTTACTCCTTAAAAATGACAGCAGTTGGCGCTGTGTGACTCGCAACAGAGCGGGGAGTTCCCCTGTTCGGTGCAGCCGTCGCAACTTTGACCATTGCGCTGGACCTGACAAAAACCATCGGCTTTTTTGCGCTTAATGGTCTTGTTTTTGATCAAGGAGTAAATCAGTCTCAATCATCTGTCGAATCTTTTTCATCGGTAAATAGAGAGTTTCTTGGCCATGAAACGATCGCCCGATTTCTTGAAAATCGTTAAGAGCGCACTAAGCAACCCACCGCTCGAAAGTGAACTCGGTGCGGGTGGGTCACACTGCTTGACTGGCGCGCTGTCTCAATCGATCAACTTCAGTCCCTGTGTCGGACTGATGGACTCGATTCCTTGCGCAACGCCTACAGATGGACAGGTAAGCTGGCCTTTCACAACGTTTAGCCCGTTCAGCAGGTGTTCATTGTCTTCCAGGGCCTTGCGCGGGCCTTTATTGGCGATCTGCAACACATAAGGCAGCGTCGCATTGTTAAGGGCATAAGTAGACGTTCGGGCAACGGCTCCGGGCATATTGGCAACGCAGTAGTGCACCACACCGTCCACCACATAAGTGGGATCGGCATGAGTGGTCGGTTTTGACGTCTCAAAACAGCCGCCCTGGTCAATGGCAACATCTACGACCACTGAACCTGGCTTCATTCTCGATATCAGCTCACGAGTCACCAGTTTAGGCGCCGCCGCCCCGGGAATCAGCACACCACCAATGACAACATCCGCTTGCAGTACCGCTTCCTCAACCGTCTTAACACAGGAAAACAAGGTCTGAACCCGGTTTTCAAAAATCGCATCAAAGCGTCTCAGCACCTCCATGGACTTATCCAGCACCAGTACGCGAGCGCCCATGCCCACCGCCATCTGCGTCGCAGCGAAGCCCACCACGCCACCACCAATGATCGCCACTGTCGCCGCCTGCACTCCGGGCACGCCACCCAACAACAAACCCCGTCCACCCTGAGACTTTTCCAGACACCGAGCCCCAGCTTGAATGCTCATACGCCCGGCAACTTCCGACATGGGGGCCAGCAACGGCAAACCGCCTTTTCCGTCGGTCACGGTCTCATACGCGATGCAGGTGGCCCCGCTCTCCAACAAATCTTTGGTTTGCGCAACATCCGGGGCAAGGTGCAGGTAGGCAAACAACGTATGGTGAGAGCGAAGCAAAGCTCGCTCGCTGGGTTGGGGTTCTTTTACTTTTACGATCAGTTCAGCCTGCCCAAACACTTCCTCCGCAGAAGCCACAAGACTTGCACCGGCAGCCAAGTATTGCTCATCCGTAAAATCAATGCCCGCACCGGCACTGGCCTGAACCACCACCTGATGACCGTGGGCGACTAACTCCTGGACAGCTTGGGGCCCTAAACCAACGCGGAATTCATTATTCTTAATTTCCTTTGGTACACCAATAATCATAGTCACTCTCCTGTTCAGGCCACGATTACCCATGACCCATAGCACGAATACAAGTGTATATAGATGCGGCAAAATTAAACGCTTATTATCTTAAAAAAATTGATAGGCTCGTCTTTATTTTCACGAGAAACACCAAGACTAACTGCTTTGAGACTATTTCCAAGCGAAAGATAAAGGTGAGATGAGAAAACTCGATCGCATCGATTTGGCCATTTTAGACGAACCGCAGGCCGTTGAAACGCAACTATCAGGGCGTCGTCGCAATGGCTTCTGGGTTTTATGGTTGCTGATGTAATGAAACGTCAACAGCGCCTAGACGTTCTTAACCGCCGGGTTGAAACTGACTGCAGGTTGAGCCGTTTTACGATGGCTGTTGGCCGCCTTTAGGAACTCGTCAGCTACCGCAGTGGGAGCCTTGGTGAGCAGGCTGACACCAATAAACAACAGCGTTGAGAGCGGAACGCCCCAGATACCTGCCGGGATTCCCAGTACCTTGCCGCCATTGATGTACGCATAGATCACGAACAGGCCGGTACCGATCACGCTGACGAGCACGCCAGCTGCAGTACCGCGACGCCAGTAGAAGGCGCCGATGATCGCCGGAACCATGACTGCCAGACCCGAAGAGGCAGCAACGGACAATACCGCGATGAGGTTAAGTTCAAGCTGGGCAAAGCCATACGCCAATATTGCGATGATCGGGAGGACGATCTTGCCGATGGTAAGCTGACGCTTTTCGCTAGTGCCAGGTTTGACGTTGGCATAGACGTCCCGGGACAACATGGACGCCAGCGTCAGCATGATGGAGTCGATGGTCGACACGGCGGCCGCCATGATGCCAATCATGACAAGGACGCCCAGCACCGGTGGAATCATGTCAGAAGCGAGCAGCGTTGGCGTGGCCATGTCGGGGTTAGACAGGCCTGGAAAGGCAGCCAGCGCGGTAAAGCCCCAGAGGATGGAAGTCAGGGTGTAGACGAGGCCAAATACCAGGAAGCCTACTAGCATCTGACGCATGGCCTTCAGTGATGAAGGCATAAACAAACGCTGGCTCACTTGGGGATTGGTCAGTGCGAAAAAGAACCAGGAAATGGTCAGGCCGAGGAACGTTACAAAGCTGAACAGCCCGCTGCCGGGGACGGACAAGGACTGCGGATGCTCGATTTCAAGGATGTGGAACAGACCCGAAAAGCCGCCAAGCTCCGAAATTGCCAGCAGGGCAACCAGGGTCGAAACTACGATCATCAGGACTGCCTGCAAGGAGTCGGTTCACATGACCGAGCGAATACCTGCGACGTAAGAGAACAGAATAGCCAGGGCGGTTGCGACCATAAGACCGGTAGTAAAGGGAATCGCGCCACCGGTCATGCCCTGCATCAGATAGCCTACGCCAGACAGTTGAACGGCAGCGTAAGGGATCAGAAACAAGCAACTGGCGACGGAGACGGCCACTGCCACCGGTTTGGATGTGTAGCGGTGGCCCAGCATTTCGCTGGGTGTGACAAAACCGAACGTCTTACCCACCGCCCAGAACTTGGGTCCGAAGACTGCCACCAATGAAACGCCGGCGAAGTAAATGATCTCGAAACCCAAGGCGCCCACGCCACCCTTATAGGTTAGACCGGCAAGGCCCACCATCATGAAAGCGCTGTAGGTCGTTGCGCTGTAGCTCAGCGCAGAGACGAAACCGTTCATTTGTCTGTCACCTAGGAAATAGCTCGACATATTTGCGGCTTTGCCCTGACGAGACAGCACGGCGATGGTGAGGGCGACAAGCACATAAACGCCGACTGACCACCAGATCAATGATTCGCTCATGATCAGTAGTCCTCGAAGTTCTTTGTCATGAAAATGTTAGCGCCGATGATCAGCACACCGATCAGGCTCCAGAATAGAAAACTGCCGTACCAAGTCTGCACGTCCGACAGAACACCGTAGGGAACGACGTAGCACAACACGACCAATAACCAGACGAACCATATCCACTTGCTCGTTTTCATGGGCTTCCTCGCTGTTGAACCGAATCAACATAATTGCTGTGTGTGACGAATTTCTGCCATCGCTTAGGGCTACTTTGAAGCCCTAAGCCTGACAACTGTTGACAATTCACATCGGCAGCCAGAGAAATACGCAAGCCAATGACACAAAGTTTGTTTAAAACCGGCCACTTTGGCGGATACACGACAATGCCAGCCCTATCACATGCACGGCAACCTCAGCCTTAACGGGTGCTTGAGCTGGGACTATAGGTTTTAGCTCGGTATTTCTTTGATGGGCGTCAGAAGTTTGGGCAGATTGGGTTGCAATCAGCAGTGGTTACGGTGTCCAATCCCGCGGTGTGTAAAGTGCAGTTCGTGCACTAAAACCAGTGATAAGGACATGCTGAATGCCGACCGCCATGAATTCTCTGACTGCTTGTGCTGTGAAAGGTCTTAGCTACGGCTTATTGTCGCTGCTGTTATTCAGCGCGACGGCAACCGCTGTGGGTGCTGAGAAACTGTACATTTTTACTGAAAAATACCCGCCCTATAACGACACCTTTTCTGGCAAGGCGGTTGCCCATAATGAAGACGACATCACCGGCATTTGCACTGACATGGTCAAAGCCGCACTGGCTCGGGTTGATTATGATTATATGATGAAAATGCGGGCCTGGAATTACGCGTACAACTGGGTTCAGGGTCGAAAAAATCACGCTTTGTTTTGTACCGCAAAAACCGACGAGCGCGCCAATCAGTTCCAGTGGGTGGGCCCGCTGGCGTCCATTCAGTGGACTTTGTTCGCGGCTCCGGATTCTGACATAACCTTGAATTCGCTGAACGACGCCAAAGACCTTCAAATTGCGGGTTACAAAGGCGATGTGATGTCGGATTATTTAACCGCTCAGGGCTTTAACGTGATTATGGCAGCCTCGGGCGAGGTTAATACCCGCCGCCTGGTGCTGGGCCAGGCGGATCTTTGGGTAACGGACGGCCTGGTGGGCCCTCTGGTGGCCAAGAAAGAATTTGGCGTTAGCGGCCTTAAGCCGGTTCTTACATTCCGTGAAACGCCCATGTATCTGGCGTTCAGCAACGAAACCGACCCCGCCATTGTGGCAGACTTGCAGCAAGCGCTGGACGAAGCCCGGGCCGCAGGTGAACTGGAACGTATTGTACAGCGTTACCAGTAAACAGCGGGATGCCCGGCTGAACGTCAACTGCGGCTATTCTTTGCTGTAATGCGCACCTTGATAACAATCTTATTTACGATAACCGAAGCACCGGTTGTTCTGCCTGTAAAACTATAGCAAGCTTTGCATTAGTTTTTTCCTTCACAGGGCTGGGCAATGAACGTTTTCTTCAATGCATTGGTGCCGGTTGTTCTGCTGATTACTCTGGGGCACCTTTTTCGCCGCTGGAATTTCCCCGGGCCTGAATTCTGGCCCCAGGCAGAACGTTTTACCTATTACGTTCTGTTTCCCGCCATGCTCGTGTACAAGCTTGGCCAGGCGCACATGGCGCCGTCGGTTTACGCCGATGTTGCCGTGCTGGTTGGCGCAACACTGGCATCCATGACTCTGATACTGGCCATTATCCAGCGCTTTTGGCGCTGGAGTGGCTCGGTGTTCTCGTCGGTGTTTCAAGGTGCTACCCGCTTCAATTCCTACGTCGCACTGGCGGCGGGCGGCATGCTGCTGGGCGATGAGGGCCTGGCACTGACCGCCATTGTGGTCGCTATTATGGTGCCCATGCTGAATCTGCTGTGCATCGTCATGTTTTCGCTGACGACCGCTGGCCAGCGGATACAGTTTCTGCCCGTGCTGCGGATGATCATTACAAATCCATTAATTGTCGGATCGCTACTGGGTATTACCTGGAGTTACTTCGAGCTGGGCTTTCACCCGCTGTTGGCAGGCACCCTGGGGCCACTGAGCAGCCTGGCTTTGCCTATGGGCTTGATGACGGTGGGTGCGGGCCTGCAACTGAACGTGTTGCGCGGCGCTTCGATGCCGTTTGTGACGTCGTCAATTCTTAAGTTACTGGTGATGCCTGTGATTGCCGCGGGCATCGGCTACGTTTTGGGCTTTGAACTCTTGCTGATGCAGGTCATGATTCTGCTGGCAGCCTTGCCCACAGCCACCTCGGCTTATATTCTTGCGCGCCAGCTAGGCGGTGATGCACCGCTGATGGCCGGTATCATCAGCGGGCAAACCCTGCTGGCCGTGTTGTCTATTCCGTTGATGCTTAGCCTGCTCTGGTAGCCGCGCCAGACCGGGCCCGCTTGTTCTCAAAAGCTTCGAATACACTGTCGGTAGCTAAAGCCAGCAGACCCATCAAGATGGCGCCCTGCAAAATGTAGGCGGTGTTGCCATTCACCAGCCCGGCAATCACCGGATCACCCAGAGTGCGTGCGCCCACGGTAGAGCCAATTGCCGCGGTGGCTATATTGATGGTCACTGAGGTGCGAACCCCCGCTACGATCACCGGCAGTGCCAGCGGCAAGTCTACTTTCAACAGTATCTGGCTGGCTGACATGCCCATGCCGCGGGCCACGTTGCGCACGCGGGCGTCTACCCCTTCCAGACCGCTGATGGTGTTACGCAAAATAGGCAACAGCCCGTAAAGTATCAGCGCCAGAATAATAGGCGTCTCGCCAAAGCCCAACACCGGAACCGCCAATGCCAGCACCGCCACCGGCGGCACGGTCTGGCCGATTGAAGCAACCTGGCTGACCAGAGGGAGAAAATCCCGACCACTGCGGCGGGTCACAAATATGCCTGCGGATACCGCAACAAGGGTGCCTGCGGCGGCCGACAGCAAAACCAGCAGCACGTGATTCTGCAGCAGTGCTAAAAATGACTCGCGCTGATACACCAGCGGCTGAGCGTTGTTTTGCCATTGTTCCAGCCAAGGGGCCAGGGCCGGCAGACCTGCGCTTAACGCAAACAGCATAACGATCAAGGCGGTGGGCGTTAACCAGTTGCGCATCAGGCCAGATCCCCGCATACCTGAGCTCGGGTGACCAGACCAATTTGTACACCTTGGCGATCATAAACGGGAGACTGCTCCAGATTGTGCCAGAGCATCACTGACAATGCCGCACGCAGACTGTCATCGTCGTAGATAGAGGCCTCAGGTACCACGCAAGGACCTGGCGCGATATGCGGCGTCATAACCTGGCCAACCTGCCTCAGAGCCAGCATTTTCAGACCACGATCCTGTTGCCCCACCAGATTCTCGACAAATGTGCTGGCGGGGTGGCGCAGGATGTTGTCCGGCGTGTCGTACTGAATCAGTCGGCCTTGATCCATAACCGCGATGCGACTGGCCAGTTTCAGGGCCTCATCGATATCGTGGGTTACAAACACGATGGTTTTTTTCATCTGGCGCTGAATGCGTAGTACTTCAAGTTGCAGGGTGTCGCGGGTGATGGCGTCCAGAGCGCCGAAGGGCTCGTCCATCAGCAGGATATCGGGGTCTGCCGCCAGTGCGCGGGCAACACCCACGCGCTGGGCCTGACCGCCCGAGAGCTGGCTCGGATACTGATTGCGATACTGGGCCGGCTCAAGATTCAGCAGTTGCAGAAGTTCGTCGGTGCGCTGCTGAATCCGTTGCGGCGCCCACTTCAGTAAGTGGGGTACGGTGGCAATGTTTCGCGCCACCGTCCAGTGTGGAAAAAGCCCGGTGCCCTGAATAACGTAGCCCATGCTCAGACGCAATTCACGGGCGTTCAAGGTATTGATATCTTTGCCATTCACCAGAATATTGCCGCTGCTGATGGGCAGCAGGCGGTTGATCATTTGCAGCGTGGTGGACTTGCCACAGCCCGAACTGCCCACCAGAACGCAGACCTCGCCGGTTTCGACCTTAAGATTAACCGCGCTTACCGCAACGGCGTCGCCGAATCGGCGGGTCAGGTTTTCCAGTTGGATCATGTTCTGCTCACCGTTGTCATAGTGGGTTCAGTGCGCCGGGTTTGACGGCTTCAGCGCGCTGGCTAGCAGCGACAAGGCGGCATCGGCCACCAGCGCCAGCATCACCGTGGGAAGGGCGCCCAGCAGTACCAGATCCATAGCAGCCTGGCCCAGACCCTGGAAAATAAAAGTACCAAAGCCGCCAGCGCCTACCAGTGCCGCAACCGCGGTCAGGCCGATGGCTTGCACTGTGGTAATGCGCACGCCTTCGATCATCACCGGCAGCGCCAGTGGCAGCTTGAGTTTGAAAAACAGCTGGCGTTCCGACATGCCCATGCCGCGGCCCGCGTTTAACAGCGTGGGTGCAATGCCGCAAAGCGCCACGTAGTTGTTGCGCACCATGGGTAGCAGGCTGTAGGCCACCAGCGCCAGGGCGGCCGGCGCCCAGCCAATCCCGTGAATGCCAAGTTCCTGCAGCAGCGGAAAGTGGTTCGAAAGCGCGCTCAGCGGCGCAATTAGCAAACCAAACACCGCCAGGCTGGGAATGGTTTGCATAAAGCTCACCAGCGCCAGAACCGGCCGCCGCCAACCGGGGCTGGCGAGCATTTTCAGGGTGAGTCCGAATGCAATAACCAGGCTACAGGCGACAGCGCCGAAGGCAAGTGCCAGATGCGTGCCGAGGGCCGCAAAGAACTGTTCGGGACGCGCCTGAAACTCCCTCACCAGCGACAAGCTGGCAAGGCCGTCGGCGCTGAACATGATCGACCAGGCACCCACAATGGCGGCCAGCAGCAGCAGCCGTGTCAGGCGGCTGCTGCCGAGGCGGTCCAGCACTTCCAGCAGCATCAGGGATAGTAGGAAAAGCAGGCACCAAAACGCCGCGCCGATCGACGTGCGCGCGTAAGGTGCGTTCGAGGGTAGATGCTGAGCAGCGAATACGCTCAGTAATACGGGTAGCCAGGCGAGTGACAGAGCCAGCAGTGCGGCCAGCCAGGCAAAGCGGCGGGGCAGTGGCAACAGCGCCAGTAGTATGGCGCCCAGAAGCCCCAGGGTAATCGCAAGAGCACCGCTACCGCCCAGAGCTGCCATTAAGCCGAAGCCTTCGCCCGGCACAATACGATTAGGCTGGATGCTGCCCAGATTCAGAGTCCACACCAGCACCAAGGCCAATGCAGCCAACACCGGAATGACCCGGTTTGGGCGGGCGTTCGTGGTGCCGGCGACCGAGCCGATAGCGTTATCCAGGGTCACCCCGATCAGTTCCCGCTAAGGGCATCCAGGTATTGCCTGGCAACGGTTTGAGCTGGCGCGCCATTCACCGCAACCTGGCCATTCAGGCGGCGCAGGGTTGCCAGATCCAGCGATTCAAACACCGGCTTTAACACGGTGGCGATGTTCGGGTGAGCGGCCAATACCTCCGCTCGCACAATGGCCGCCGGCTGGTATACCGGCTGCACGCCGCGGGTATCGGTTAGCACTTTCAGATCCAGCGCGTCCAGGCCACCATCGGTGCCGTAGGCCATGGCGCCGTTAACCTGATTGTTGTTGAGCGCCGCCGCCCGCAGGGTAGCCGCAGTGTTTCCACCAGACAGCACCAGCAGTTGGTCAGCGGTCAGGGTAAAGCCGTAAGCCGCCTGAAACGCAGGCAGGGCACTGGCCGATTCAACAAACTCGGCGCTGGCGGCGAACTTGAAGCGGCCCCCGTTGTTCACATAGTCTGCCAGGTCATCCAGGGTTGTCAGCTGATGCTCCCGCGCCAGATCACCGCGTACGCTCATGGCCCAGGTGTTGTTGGCGTTGGCGGGGGTTAGCCAGACAATATTGTGCGCGTCTTGGTCCAGTTTGCTGGCCTGAGCATAGGCGGTGTCGGCATTTTTCCAGACGTCGCTGTCGGCCTGATTGTGAAAAAAGGCAGCATTGCCGGTGTATTCCGGATAGATGTCAATTTCACCCGCCTTGATGGCGTTGCGGACGATACTGGTGCCCCCCAGTTGTATTCGGCTTTCAACCGGGATGCCGGCTTGTTCCAGACTTTGAAAGATCAACTGGCCCAATACAGCGCCCTCGGTATCAATTTTTGAGGAAACCACGACCGGATCAGCCGCCAGGGCTGGCCCGGCCATGAAGACCGTTATCAGAGCGAGCAGGCGAATAAAACGGATGTTATTGAACACAATTGATCCTCATAATTAGATAGCGAGTGACATCAGAGCGATGGCTCTGTTGCGGGGTTTATGAATTCGACCATGGCTTCTGGCGTGGTTGTCTAGCCACTGATTAGAGCCAAGAGCTTTGTCCCAGATGCTTTCTTCGGTGCCGAAGTGATCTCCGGGTAGTCGCCCTGAGCGACTAAGGCGGGCATGGCGTATGCCCGTGTCGGTACTAACAAAATAACGGTGCACAACTGAATAATGTACGCTGATAGAAAGCTTTAATACGAGTGTACTGCAACGGATCATAATGCACGCCATCAAGCCTGAAAAATTATTAGCGTTTAGGGTGGCGGATATAAATGTCTGTTTTGCGTTTTAGTGATCTTTTTTAAGGGAGCGTGCTCAATGAATACAAATGTAGACCGTGGCACTATTTTAGTCGACTTTTCCGTGACCTCGCCCGCGCCCGAGTGGTACGCGGTTAACGATGGCGTGATGGGTGGCGAATCCCGCGGTGGACCCGCAATTGTGGATGGCCGGCTGGTTTTCTCCGGACAGATATCGCTGGAGAACAACGGTGGTTTTTCGTCAGTGAAAAGCAGCGGCCATCAGTTTGACCTGAGTGCCTGCCATTCGCTGCGTCTGCGGCTGAAAGGCGATGGGCGCAGTTACCAGCTCAGACTTTATACCGACGCCCGTTATGGCCATTCACCCATCGCCTATACCGCCGAGTTCCCGACACTCGCAGGCGAGTGGACGGAGCCGGTTATACCGATCGCCCTGTTGAGCCCGCATTTTCGTGGCCGCGCGCTTTCCGGCCCACCTCTGGATGTTGAACATGTAGAAGCCATGGGCTTGCTACTGGGCGACAAGCGCGCGGGTGCGTTCGAGTTGCGGGTTGAGTGGATCAGGGCGGAATAAGCCTACCCACACTATTGTGTGGGTACCATACGGTAAAGCTTGCCCTGTGGGGCGTCGCTCAGCAGCCACAAAGCGCCGTCAGGGCCAACCCGAACATCGCGGAGGCGTTCGTTCAGATCGGTCAGCAAGTCTTCCTCCTCAATCACTTTGTCATTTCCGTTTGTCCCTAGTCGTACCAGTTTGCGCAGTTTCAATGCGCCCACAAACACATCGCCCTGCCATTGTGGAAACAGGCCGCCGCTGTAAAGTGCCATACCTGACGGTGCGATGGACGGATCCCAATAGTGCAACGGCTGGGCCATGCCTTCTTTATGGGTATCCGAAGTGATCGGCAGCCCCGAATAGCCGATACCGTAGGTGATTTCCGGCCAGCCGTAATTGGTGCCGGCTTGCAGGATGTTCACTTCATCGCCGCCGCGGGGGCCGTGTTCGTGGGTCCAGATTTCGCCGGTCTGTGGGTGAACGGTCATACCCTGAATATTGCGGTTGCCCCAGGTGTAGAACGTGTCACGGATAGCGGAGCTTCCCAAACCTGGATTGCCCGGTGCAGGTTCGCCGTCGATGGTAATGCGATGCACACCGCCGGCGTCATCGCGGGTGTCTTGAGCGCGATCTTTTTCACCGCGATCGCCCACGGCGATGTAAAGATAGCCGCTGCTGTCAAAAGCCATGCGCCCGCCAAAGTGGCGTGTGCCGTTCGAGCGGGGCAGGGCTTCGAAGATGACCTTAAGGTCTTTGAGTTCGTTGTCATCCAGTACCGCTCTTGCAACCCGCGTGGTCATTCCCTCAGGCGAGCCATGGGCATAGCTAAGAAACAGGGTGTTGTTGCTGGCAAAATCCGGGTGCAGTGTTACGTCAAATAATCCGCCCTGGCCGGATGCGGCCACCTCGGGTACACCTTGAATGGCCTTCGCCGCCAGCGCGCTGTTTTGGACTATTCGCAATCTTCCGGGCCGCTCGGTGACCAGAGCCGAGCCGTCTGGCAGAAACGCCAGGCTCCAGGGATGCTCCAGCCCCTCTGCGATGGTTTCAAGCTGAAAGGGGCCTGCGTCAGACGGGAAGGTCTGGCTGAACGCCAGCGGCAGAACCCCGACCAGTAAGGCAAAACCGATCACAGCTTGCTGTAAAACCCACATAAAAGTCTCCTGTTTCGGTCTTCGACCAGCAACTACCGATTACGTTGCAGCCAGCGGTCCAGTTTGTCGGCAAATTCTTTGCGGTCGCTCTGGCCGAAGGGCGCCGGGCCGCCGGTAACCTGGCCGGCGTTGCGCATCTCTTCCATAAAATTACGCATCGCCAGGCGTTGGCGAATATTCTCTTTGGTAAATGCCTGGCCTCTAGGGTTGAACACATCTGCACCCTTTTCAATGGCTTCTGCGGCCAGGGGGAGATCTTGTGTGATTACCAGATCCCCGGCTTTGAGCTGATCCATAATTTCGTTATCCGCCACGTCAAACCCCTGCATCACTTGGCGGGTGTGAATAAACGGCCCCGGCGGTAAAGGAACAACGTGATTGGCAATAAACGTGGTGTCTACCCTCCAGCGTGCTGCCGCGCGACAGATAATCTCGCGAATGGGCACCGGGCAGGCGTCGGCATCAACCCAGATGGACATGGCAGGCTCCTGAGTGTGTGAAGGTTATGGGTGAGTGGTTTAAATAGATCGCCAAATTTATTCTAATCCGAGGAAGATCACTTTGCAGGAAAATAAACCTGTTCCGAATTTTCGTCTGAAAAACCGTGTGGTTGCAGGAACGTCTGCGTCCGCTGACAGTCTTATAGGGTTAGCGAGGCCTGGACTCTGGCGATTAACAGTGCGGGCGGCAGTTTACGTGAATCGGTTATCTGTGCAATTACATCAATAGTTATCACTGGGGCTTATTACCATGGTTGATATGAATAAACTTTTGGGATCGTTTCTTGGTAGCGGTGCTGGGACCGGTTTTGCCGGTGGGTTGGCCGGCGGTTTTGCGAGCAAAATGATAACCGGGAAATCTGTCAAAAAACTTGGGTCGGGGGCCCTTAAGCTCGGCGGTGTTGCAGCGGTTGGAGCGTTGGCCTATACCGCATACCAGCGTTACAACAATAGCCAGGGCGCAGCTGCGGCTGAAACCCAAGTTGTAAATGCTGCCGCGTTAAAATCGCCCCCTGCCGGATCTGCTTTTCTGCCCGCGGCAGATGATCAGGCAGCCAATGACAGGTTAGGCCTGATGCTGATACGCGCCATGATTGCGGCGGCCCGCGCAGACGGACGGATGGACGCACAAGAGAGCCAGGTTATTTTTCAGCGGATTGAATCCCTGGGGCTGGATAACGCAAGCCAGAATGTTCTGGTGCAGGAAATGGGGCACCCTGTTGATATGGACGCGATTGTTAACAGTGCCACTTGCCCGGAAGTAGCGTCAGAAATTTACATTGCCTCACTGCTGGCGATTGATGTAGATACCGCCGCTGAGAAATCTTACCTGGCCATGCTTGCGGCGCGCCTGCAATTACCGCCGCAGCTGGTTACAGAGCTGGACAACCAAGTGAGCGCCCTGAAACCAAAACATGCTCGATCCTGGGATATTTAACGAAATGAGCGGAATTCCAATTCAAAATCTCTGATTTAGTGTTGGATGGATAGCGTCTATTTGGATCGATCTTGGTTTTCGATGTGCACACGAATTGTGGCTTCTTTTCGTCGGTAAATTTCACTGTATAAATGATTGACACCAATTATTTCAAGTCCTAATATTATCAACATGAACAACGAGAAATCAACCCACATTCGCACCCAGAAAATCCTCATTCGAAAGCAGCATGAAGCGTTTCGCGGGGCCAGCGTTTGCACTCAGATTGTTGGCCAGGAATGGACCTCTTATTTTGCGGCTCTGCGGGCGTACAAGAAGATGCCTTCCAGCTTCAAGGCCAAGCCGAAGAAGCCCGGTTACGCCCACAAATCGGCCACCGTGCACATCGGCCGAAACGGTTTCAAGTTTGTCGACGGTACGTTGTATTTTGCCAACGGTGTATTGCCACCGATCAAAACGCAGTTTCGGTTTTCACAAAAATGGAACGCGTCTGTCGGCGACACCGTTGCGCTTGAAGTCAGAATTGTACCCAGGGGCAACTGCTTCATTATCGAAATCATCTACAACGAATCAAAAATTGTGGAGGCGGGCAACTTTTGCCGTCTTCTCGACCAATCCCGCAAGGCCGGGATCGATCTAGGCATCAACAACCTTATCGCACTCGCAACCGATCAGCCGGGCGTTCGCCCTGTTCTGATCAACGGTAAAGCGCTGAAATCGATCAATGCCTGGTACAACAAACGTGTGGCCAAACTTCGCTCCCAAGGCAAATACGCCCACATTCGCGCCGT